>OKNA01000003.1_pt1 | contig 432415 bp, 369 predicted proteins | sample 1611251 | NCBI WGS metagenome assembly OKNA01 (sample SAMN04436723, study PRJEB24849) | human gut metagenome | biome: human gut; feature: NICU; material: stool | host: Homo sapiens | place: USA: Saint Louis, MO | collected 2010-10-14 | reverse complement strand
AGGCACCGGATTCTGATTCCGGCATTCCGAGGTTCGAATCCTCGTACCCCAGCCAAATTTAAAAGTCGTTCAGCAGTGAACGCACTGTTGCCCTCAACCGGCATAGTTACGGTCAAGCGCAACAGACAATTGGGGTATCGCCAAGCGGTAAGGCACCGGATTCTGATTCCGGCATTCCGAGGTTCGAATCCTCGTACCCCAGCCATTTCAATGCAAAAAAGCTCACTTCGGTGGGCTTTTTTGCTATTGGCGTCCTGACATGCTTACTCCGTACTGACTGCCGGGCAGGCGCTCTCCGCTACGCCCCTGCCCGGGAAGCCGGTTTTACAAGCCTAAGGCATACTTCAGCGCCTGACGCTTCAGCACCCCGGCGCGTTCAGCCGCCATCAGGCCAATATTACGCAGCATCCGCACCGGCGCCAGGTCATTGCTGAAACCGGCATAAAAGAGGTCCATCCCCGACTGCATGATAAAATTATCCGCTCGCCGCCGCGCCTGGTAGCGCTTCAGCACCGGCAGGCTGGCCCAGTCTTCGCCGCGGCCGCGCGCTTCCGCCAGGATCTCCAGCAGGGCATCGACATCACGATAGCCAAGGTTAACCCCCTGCCCCGCCAGTGGATGAATGGTGTGCGCCGCATCGCCCACCAGCGCCAGGCCGGGCTGAACATACTGCAGCGCATGACGCCGGGTGAGCGGGAAGGCGCCGGCCGCCTGCGGCGTCACCCGTCCCAGCCGCGCCGGAAAGTGACTGGCGATCTCCTGCTGGAGCTGCGCCATGGTCATGCTTTGCAGCTGACGGATCCGCGCCGGGGCGTCGTACCAGACCAGCGAGGCCCAGTGGTCGAACAGCGGCAGGAAGGCGCGTGGGCCGCTGGGAGTAAACTGCTGCCAGGTGCTGTCGCCGGGATCGTCGGCGCATTCGACGCTGATCAGCATACAGGACTGCTGATATTGCCAGGCGTGCACGCCGATGCCGGCCATCTCCCGCACCTGGGAGTTAGCGCCGTCGGCGCCGATAACCAGCCGGGCGTGGATCGTCTCCCCCTCGCGCAAATGCAACGCCGTCTGCGTCTCGCCGCGCTGCATCGTTTTCAGTTCGCTACCGACGCGCAGGGTAACCGCCTCATGCGCCGCCAGCGCTTGCCACAGGCCCCATTGCAGAACCTTGTTCTCGACCATATAGCCCAGCTCCGGCAGCTTGAGCTCCGCGGCGTCGAAGGCGACGTGCGCGCTCTCCCACTCCCAGGTCTCCAGACGGCGATAAGCATGGACGCGCATCGCCCGTATGGCATCCCAGACGCCGAGACTCTTCAGCAGGCCGACCGAAGCCGCGCTGATCGCCGAGATCCGCACATCCGGGGCGGATGCCGGATCGAACGCCGGTGGCGCCGCTTTCTCAAGCACCGTCACGGTAAATCCCTGTTGCGCCAGCCCTAACGCCAGGGCGCCGCCGACCATGCCGCCGCCCACGATGGCGACATCTGTTACGTGAATTGTCATGGCTATTATCCTTAAAGCAGAATCCGTTAAGTTTACCGGATTTTTCGCCCTCTTGCGGCGATAACGCTCGCACTGGTCAGGGGGCGACCAAAGCATTACAATACGCGCCCTGGAATGCGAAATTCACCCTGTATATATCCCCGCGTTTTGGATATCTATTACTGAGCATGAGCAAGTCAATGACAAAAAAACTCCATATTAAAACCTGGGGCTGTCAGATGAACGAGTATGATTCATCAAAGATGGCCGATCTGCTGGATGCGACACATGGGTATCAACTGACCGAAGTGGCGGAAGAAGCAGATGTGCTGTTGCTCAATACCTGCTCAATTCGTGAGAAGGCCCAGGAAAAAGTTTTCCATCAGCTTGGCCGCTGGAAGCTGCTGAAAGAGAAGAACCCGGACCTGATTATTGGCGTCGGCGGCTGCGTGGCTTCCCAGGAAGGCGACCATATTCGCCAGCGCGCGCACTATGTCGATATTATTTTCGGGCCGCAAACCCTGCACCGCCTGCCGGAGATGATTAACTCCGTGCGCGGCAACCGCAGTCCGGTAGTTGATATCAGCTTCCCGGAAATTGAAAAATTCGATCGCCTGCCAGAGCCGCGCGCCGAAGGGCCGACCGCCTTTGTCTCGATTATGGAAGGTTGCAATAAATACTGCACCTACTGCGTGGTGCCGTATACCCGCGGAGAAGAAGTTAGCCGTCCGTGCGACGATATCCTGTTTGAAATCGCCCAGCTGGCGGCGCAGGGCGTGCGTGAGGTCAATCTGCTGGGGCAGAACGTTAACGCCTGGCGCGGTGAGAATTACGACGGCACCACCGGCAGCTTTGCCGACCTGCTGCGCCTGGTCGCCGCCATCGACGGCATCGACCGCATTCGCTTCACCACCAGCCACCCGATCGAATTTACCGACGATATCATCGACGTTTATCGCGATACGCCGGAGCTGGTGAGCTTCCTGCACCTGCCGGTGCAGAGTGGCTCCGACCGTGTGCTGAACCTGATGGGACGCACCCATACCGCGCTGGAGTATAAAGCGATTATTCGCAAGCTGCGTGAAGCGCGCCCGGATATTCAGATAAGCTCCGACTTTATCGTCGGCTTCCCCGGCGAAACCACGGAAGATTTCGAAAAGACCATGAAGCTCATCGCCGACGTCAATTTCGATATGAGCTACAGCTTTATCTTCTCCGCTCGCCCGGGCACCCCGGCGGCCGATATGGTCGACGACGTGCCGGAGGCGGACAAAAAACAGCGTCTGTATATCCTGCAGGAACGCATTAACCAGCAGGCGATGGCCTGGAGCCGTCGCATGCTCGGCACGGTACAGCGCATCCTGGTGGAAGGCACCTCGCGTAAGAACATCATGGAGCTTTCCGGACGTACGGAGAATAACCGGGTGGTCAACTTCGAAGGTACCCCGGACCTCGTCGGTAAGTTTGTCGATGTCGAAATCGTCGATGTATATACCAACTCGCTGCGCGGTAAAATCGTGCGCACCGAAGCGGAGATGGGTCTGCGTATCGCTGAATCACCCGAATCAGTGATTGCCCGCACCCGTAAAGAGAACGATCTTGGCGTGGGAATTTACCAGCCATGATCCCTTCAGGCCTGTCGGTTCCGGCAGGCCTTGTAATTCCTCTCTCCGTCCCTATATCTACAGCAATGCTTGCGCCATTTTCCTGTGACGTAAATAATTTCCTGATTAGCCGGCCACGCGCCGCGTCCGGCCACCTGCGTAAAGAGGAATAGTTTGAACATAGACACTCGTGAGATTACCCTGGAGCCAGCGGATAACGCACGCCTGTTAGCCCTGTGCGGCCCGTTTGACGACAACATTAAACAGCTGGAGCGTCGGTTAGGCATTGAGATCAACCGCCGTGACAATCACTTTAAGCTGACCGGTCGCGCCCTGTGCGTGCACGCTGCCGCCGATATTCTGCGCAGCCTGTATGTCGACACAGCGCCAATGCGCGGTCAGATTCAGGATATTGAACCAGAGCAGATCCACCTGGCGATCAAGGAAGCGCGCGTACTGGAGCAGAACGCCGAAAGCGTGCCTGAGTACGGTAAAGCCGTCAATATCAAGACCAAGCGCGGGGTAATCAAACCGCGTACGCCGAACCAGGCGCAGTACATCGCCAATATCCTCGATCACGACATCACTTTCGGCGTGGGTCCGGCGGGTACGGGTAAAACCTATCTGGCGGTGGCGGCGGCGGTCGATGCGCTGGAGCGCCAGGAGATCCGCCGTATTCTGCTGACCCGTCCGGCCGTCGAGGCAGGCGAAAAGCTCGGCTTCCTGCCCGGCGATCTGAGCCAGAAGGTCGACCCGTATCTGCGCCCGCTGTATGACGCGCTGTTTGAGATGCTCGGCTTTGAGAAAGTGGAGAAGCTGATTGAGCGTAACGTCATCGAAGTGGCCCCGCTGGCCTATATGCGCGGACGGACGCTGAATGACGCCTTTATCATTCTTGATGAAAGCCAGAACACCACCATCGAACAGATGAAGATGTTCCTGACCCGCATCGGCTTTAACTCCAAGGCGGTGATCACCGGCGACATCACGCAGATTGACCTGCCACGCAGCACCAAATCCGGTCTGCGCCATGCCATCGAAGTACTGGCGGAAGTCGATGAGATCAGCTTTAACTTCTTCCATAGCGAAGACGTGGTGCGCCATCCGGTGGTCGCCCGCATCGTGAACGCCTATGAGGCATGGGAAGCCGCAGATCAGAAACGTAAAGCAGAGCTGGCCGCCGAGCGCAAACGCGAAGCCCAGGAACAGGAGCAAAAATGAGTCAGGTGATCCTCGATTTACAGCTGGCCTGCGAAGAGACCAGCGGCCTGCCGGACGAAGCCCTTTTCCAACGCTGGGTCGACGCCGTCATTCCGCCGTTTCAGGAGGAGTCAGAGTTAACGATTCGTCTGGTCGACGTTGCAGAAAGCCATGAGCTGAACCTGACCTATCGCGGCAAGGATAAGCCGACCAACGTCCTCTCCTTCCCGTTTGAAGCACCGCCGGGAATTGAAATGCCGCTGCTCGGCGATCTGATCATCTGCCGTCAGGTGGTAGAGCAGGAAGCCAGCGAGCAAGGTAAGCCGCTGGAGGCGCACTGGGCGCATATGGTGGTGCACGGTAGCCTGCATCTGCTGGGCTACGATCATATCGAAGACGACGAAGCGGAAGAGATGGAAGGCCTTGAAACAGAGATAATGCTTGCTCTGGGCTATGAGGACCCGTACATTTCCGAGAAGATTGCGGAATAGCGCCCAGCCGGATGGCGGTGCTTGCGCCTCATCCGGCCGCTGTTTCTGCGTTTTACCTGCCAGAAAGTCAGGCAACCCATGCCGTCCGGCGCTGAGTCTACGCGCGACGAGCGACAGTTAAATCAACATGAGAACCCAAACGACGCCATGAGCGACGACAATTCACACAGTAGTGACACAGTAAACAGCAAAAAGGGATTTTTCTCCCTGTTACTCAGCCAGCTTTTTCACGGGGAACCGAAAAACCGCGATGAACTGCTGGCGCTGATCCGTGATTCCGGGCAGAACGATCTTATCGATGAAGATACGCGTGACATGCTCGAAGGGGTAATGGACATTGCCGACCAGCGGGTCCGCGACATTATGATCCCCCGTTCACAAATGATAACCCTGAAACGTAACCAGACGCTGGACGAGTGCCTGGATGTCATCATCGAATCCGCCCACTCGCGTTTCCCGGTCATCAGTGAAGATAAAGATCACATCGAAGGGATTCTGATGGCCAAGGATCTGCTGCCGTTTATGCGCAGCGACGCCGAAGCCTTCAGCATGGAAAAAGTGTTACGGCCGGCGGTTGTCGTCCCGGAAAGCAAGCGGGTCGACCGCATGCTGAAAGAGTTTCGCTCACAGCGCTATCATATGGCGATCGTTATTGACGAATTCGGCGGCGTCTCTGGCCTGGTGACCATCGAGGATATCCTTGAGCTCATCGTCGGGGAAATTGAAGACGAGTACGACGAAGAAGAAGATATCGATTTCCGCCAGCTGAGCCGCCACACCTGGACGGTGCGCGCCCTGGCCTCCATCGAAGACTTCAACGACGCCTTCGACACGCACTTTAGCGATGAAGAAGTGGATACCATTGGCGGGCTGGTGATGCAGGCCTTCGGCCATCTGCCGGCCCGCGGCGAATCTATCGACATTGATGGTTACCAATTCAAGGTAGCAATGGCAGATAGTCGTCGTATCATTCAGGTGCATGTAAAGCTGCCCGATGACGCTCCCCAGCCGAAGCTGGAAGAGTAAGCGGTAGCGCTGAAATGGCCAGCCGGGAGACCGCGAGTCATACACGGTTGTAGGTGCCCCGCGTCCGGCTGGCAAAAAGAATAGCCTGTAGCAGCAGGCGTTAATTAACGGGACGATTAACCTAAATGGTATTTGCCTCTCTTCTTGAACGCCAGCGCATACGTCTGTTGCTGGCGCTGTTGTTTGGAGCCAGCGGAACGCTGGCTTTTTCACCTTATGACTTCTGGCCAGCGGCTATCGTTTCGCTGATCGGTCTGCAGGCGTTAACCCTCAACCGACGCCCGCTGCAAAGCGCCGGGATCGGCTATTTCTGGGGACTCGGGCTGTTCGGCACGGGTATCAACTGGGTCTATGTCAGCATCGCTCAGTTTGGCGGAATGCCCGGCCCGGTTAACGTCTTCCTCGTCGTTCTGCTGGCGGCCTATCTCTCGCTCTACACCGGCCTGTTTGCCGGCCTGCTCGCCCGTCTGTGGCCTAAAACTAACTGGATACGGATGGCTATCGCTGCCCCTGTCGTCTGGCAAATCACCGAGTTCCTGCGCGGCTGGGTGCTGACCGGCTTTCCGTGGCTACAGTTCGGCTACAGCCAGATTGACGGCCCGCTGAAAGGCCTCGCGCCGGTGATGGGCGTCGAGGCGATTAACTTCCTGCTGATGGTAGTCAGCGGCCTGCTGGCCCTGGCCCTCGTCCAGCGCAACTGGAAGCCGCTGGCGATTGCCGCGCTGCTGTTCGCCCTGCCGTTCCCGCTGCGCTATATCCAGTGGTATCAGCTGCTGCCGGCGCGCGCGACCCAGGTCTCGCTGGTGCAAGGCGATATCCCACAGGCCATGAAATGGGACGAAAAGCAGCTGGTCAATACCCTGAAAACCTACCTGGCGCTGACCCAGCCGCATATCGGCCACTCGCAGCTGATTATCTGGCCTGAATCGGCGATCCCGGACCTGGAGATCAACCAGCAGCAGTTCCTCAGCATGATGGACGATCTGCTGCGCGCAAAAGACAGCTCGCTGATCACCGGCATTGTCGATGCGCGTCTCAACAAGCAGAACCGTTACGATACCTACAACACCATCATTACTCTCGGCAAAGATAACCCGTACCGCTACGACTCGACCAACCGCTACAACAAGAACCATCTGGTGCCGTTCGGCGAGTTTGTACCGCTGGAGTCGATTCTGCGCCCGCTGGCGCCGTTCTTTGACCTGCCAATGTCCTCCTTCAGCCGCGGCCCCTACGTGCAGCCGCAGCTGATGGCGCATAACCTGAAGCTGACCGCGGCCATCTGCTACGAGATCATCCTCGGGGAACAGGTGCGGGATAACTTCCGGCCGGACACCGACTTCCTGCTGACCATCTCCAACGACGCCTGGTTCGGCAAGTCCATCGGCCCGTGGCAACACTTCCAGATGGCGCGAATGCGCGCCCTGGAGCTGGCCCGCCCGCTGCTGCGCAGCACCAACAACGGCATTACTGCGGTGATCGGCCCGCGCGGCGAGATCCAGAAGATGATCCCACAGTTTACCCGCGAGGTGTTGACCACCACCGTGACCCCCGCCAGCGGCTTAACCCCTTACGCCCGCACCGGCAACTGGCCGCTATGGGCGCTGACGGCGCTGTTTGGTTTCGCCGCGCTGCTGATGAGCCTGCGCCAGCGTCGCCGATAAGTTTCTCCGCCGGCGACGCCCGTCGCCGGCTTTTTCTTCCCATCATCTGCCACTCTGGCACAGTCATTGCTTTATTTAACCTGGTAGCGGCATCGTCCGACCCAGTGCAACCGGGTTGCACCAGAAACGATCGGTGGTCGCGCTATTTTGGTGCAATGGAAGATATTTGCCTCCGATTGGTGCGGAGCGCTTCGCAAAAATAAACAATAAAGCAGCAAAACCTTTACATTAAGCCAAACTAAATGCTAACAAACACATACAAATGCGGCACGTGGATGCGTGCCCCCAATAACAACACACACAATCACAATGGGTATCAATAGCGTCGCTGACGCTGCGGATAAGGAGTTGGATATGCAATTACGTAAACTGGCCACGGCAATGCTGGTAATAGGAATGACCGCTGGTCTGGCGCAGGCGGAAGATGCTGCCCCGGCGGCTGGCCAGAACACCCTGGATAAGATCGCCAAAAACGGGGTTATCGTTGTCGGCCATCGTGAATCTTCGGTCCCGTTCTCTTACTACGATAACCAGCAGAAGGTTGTGGGCTACTCTCAGGATTATTCCAACGCCATCGTCGATGCCATCAAGAAAAAACTGAACAAACCCGATCTGCAGGTCAAACTGATCCCGGTCACCTCGCAGAACCGTATCCCGTTGCTGCAGAATGGCACCTTTGATTTCGAGTGCGGCTCAACCACCAACAACCTTGAGCGCCAGAAACAGGCGGCCTTCTCCGATACCATCTTCGTGGTCGGTACCCGTCTGCTGGTGAAGAAAGGCGGTCCGATCAAAGATTTCCCGGACCTGAAGGATAAAGCGGTCGTCGTCACCTCCGGAACCACCTCAGAGATCCTGCTGCATAAGCTGAACGATGAGAAAAAAATGAATATGCGCATTATCAGCGCCAAAGATCATGGCGACTCTTTCCGCACCCTGGAGAGCGGACGCGCCGTGGCCTTTATGATGGATGATGCCCTGCTGGCTGGCGAACGCGCCAAGGCGAAGAAACCGGATAATTGGGAAATCGTCGGCACCCCGCAGTCGAAGGAAGCCTATGGCTGCATGCTGCGGAAGGACGATCCGACGTTCAAGGCGCTGGTTGATGAAACCGTCGCCCAGGCTCAGACCTCTGGCGAAGCGGAGAAGTGGTTTGACAAATGGTTCAAAAACCCGATTCCGCCAAAAAATCTTAACCTCAACTTCGAGCTGTCGGACGACATGAAAGCGCTGTTCAAATCACCTAACGACAAAGCACTGAACTAATTATAACAACCAGGGGCGGGATATCCTGCCCTCCCGATGATTGTCACAGCACGGACAGACTATACGGCGGCTGGTCGTTCCCCAGCCGCTGCGAATACCGAAACAAGCTGGACAACCGTCTTCGAGGGTAGCAATGGCTACCCTTTTTTTTCCAGGAGTCATGTATGTCAATAGACTGGAACTGGGGGATATTCCTGCAACAGGCCCCCTTCGGCAACACTACCTACCTGGGCTGGCTGTGGAGCGGTTTTCAAATCACCGTCGCCCTCTCCATCTCGGCCTGGATCATCGCTTTTCTCGTCGGCTCACTGTTCGGCATTTTACGCACGGTACCCAATCGCTTCCTCTCGGGCATTGGCACCTGCTATGTCGAACTGTTTCGCAACGTGCCGCTGATCGTGCAGTTCTTTACCTGGTACCTGGTGGTGCCAGAGTTCCTGCCGGAAAATATCGGCATGTGGTTTAAATCGGAGCTGGACCCAAACATTCAATTCTTTGTCTCCTCCATGCTGTGCCTGGGGCTGTTTACCGCCGCTCGCGTCTGCGAGCAGGTACGCGCCGCCATCCAGTCGCTGCCGCGCGGGCAGAAGAACGCCGGCCTGGCGATGGGCCTGACCCTGCCGCAAACCTACCGCTACGTGCTACTGCCGAACGCCTACCGCGTTATTGTGCCGCCGATGACCTCGGAGATGATGAACCTGGTGAAAAACTCGGCCATCGCCTCCACCATCGGTCTGGCCGATATGGCCGCGCAGGCGGGCAAACTGCTGGACTACTCCGCTCATGCCTGGGAGTCTTTTACCGCCATCACCCTGGCCTATGTTTTCATCAACGCGGTGATTATGCTGATTATGTATGTGGTCGAGCGTAAGGTTCGCCTGCCTGGCAATATGGGAGGCAAATAATGTACGATTTTGACTGGAGTTCGATCGTTCCCTCCATGCCCTATCTGCTGGCAGGGCTGGTGATCACCCTTAAGATTACGGTGATCGCCATCGTGGTCGGCATCGTCTGGGGCACCCTGCTGGCGGTTATGCGCCTGTCCAGCTTTATGCCGCTGGCCTGGTTTGCTAAATCCTACGTCAACGTATTCCGCTCAATCCCACTGGTGATGGTCCTGCTGTGGTTCTACCTGATTGTCCCGGGCTTCCTGCAGAACGTGCTGGGACTGTCGCCGAAAACGGATATTCGCCTGATCTCGGCGATGGTGGCGTTTTCGATGTTCGAAGCCGCCTACTATTCAGAGATTATCCGCGCCGGCATTCAGAGCATCTCCCGCGGCCAGTCCAGCGCCGCGCTGGCGTTGGGGATGACCCACTGGCAGTCAATGCGGCTGGTGATCCTGCCGCAGGCCTTCCGCGCCATGGTGCCGCTGCTGCTAACCCAGGGGATCGTCCTGTTCCAGGATACCTCGTTGGTGTATGTATTGAGTCTCGCCGACTTCTTCCGTACCGCCTCCACCATTGGCGAGCGTGACGGAACCCAGGTCGAAATGATCCTGTTCGCGGGCGGCGTCTATTTTGTGATTAGCCTCAGCGCCTCGCTGTTGGTCAGCTGGTTGAAGAAAAGGACTGTGTAATGATTACCCTGAAAAACGTTTCAAAATGGTATGGTCACTTTCAGGTGCTGACCGATTGCTCCACGGAAGTGAAAAAAGGCGAAGTCGTGGTGGTCTGCGGGCCGTCAGGCTCCGGTAAATCCACGCTGATTAAGACTGTGAACGGCCTTGAGCCGGTACAGCAGGGGCAGATTATTGTCGATGGCACCGTGGTTAACGATAAAAAGACCAACCTGGCTAAACTGCGCTCGCACGTCGGCATGGTGTTTCAGCATTTTGAACTGTTCCCGCATCTGTCGATTATCGACAACCTGACGCTGGCGCAGGTCAAAGTGCTTAACCGCGATAAAGCCTCAGCGCGCAAGAAAGGCCTCAAGTTGCTGGAGCGCGTTGGCCTGGCGGCGCATGCGGAAAAATACCCGGCGCAACTCTCCGGCGGCCAGCAGCAGCGCGTCGCCATTGCCCGAGCCCTGTGTATGGACCCGATCGCCATGCTGTTTGATGAGCCCACCTCAGCGCTTGACCCGGAGATGATTAACGAGGTGCTGGACGTTATGGTCGAACTGGCCAACGAGGGGATGACCATGATGGTCGTGACCCATGAGATGGGCTTTGCCCGCAAGGTGGCGAACCGGGTGATCTTTATGGATGAAGGGAAGATTGTCGAGGATGCCGATAAAGAGGCTTTCTTTGCCAATCCGCAATCCGAGCGTGCCAAAGATTTCCTCGCCAAAATACTCCATTAATGGTTTTTCTCTGCGCATACCGCCCGGTATGCGCAGTTAATCTTTTCCGCCATATTATTCGCCAATGTTATTTATGCGGTAGATGATCGCTACTATCATTTACGTACCCAATAAACCTGGGCGATAAAAGCTGAACTTATTTATTAAATCGATCAATTCATAAAGAATTCAATAATGAATTCGTGGACCGGCCTTGCCACCGCCGCTAGCATATAACGCCTCGTAACAGGTTCGTCGCACGATTATTTTATTAATTGAATATAATATTCTTGCCTGACCTCGCCTGCGCCGAAATAAAGGCCATCAATATTCTCTGCCGCTCGCAGAATAATGGATGCGCCACCAAACCAATGAAACAAATGGATATTGCTTCATGTTAATTCGATCTCGCACGCTCACCGGGCTGCTGTTTATCACGCTGGCGGGCACCTCAGCCGCCGGGGCCGCGCCATTGGCCTCTTCTACTCACCAGACGGAGCAGGATAAAGCCCGCCAGGAGGCGCTGGCGCCGCAGCAACAGGATTTTCAGTCTTCACAACAGCGCGTGGCGCCGCAGGGGATCCCTTTTCCTGAGGAAACGCATTGCAAATTGATCAACCGGGTCGATATCGACTCCGATAACCAGGCGCTCACCCGGAAATTACTGGCGAAAACCGCACGGCAGGCGCAGGGACGCTGTCTGGGCAGCGAAGGCATTCGCCTGCTGGCCTATACCTTGCAAAATGAGCTAATCGCGCAAGGCTACATCACCTCGCTGATTGATGTGCCCTCCCAGTCGCTGGAGCACGGCATACTCAGGTTCACGCTGCACTATGGCAAAGTGGGCGCTATCGACTATGCCGACGGCTCGGACACCACCCGCCTGTGGAATTCCCTACCCACCTCTTCCGGTACTATCCTGCGCTTAAGCGACCTTGAGCAAGGGATGGCCAACCTGCAGCGTCTGCCCGGCGCCACCGCGCACATGAAACTGCTGCCGGGCCAGCACGAGGGAGAAAGCGATATCCAGATCGCCCGCAGCCTGGCGAAAAAATGGCAGCTTGGCGCCTGGCTTGACGACGCCGGCAGCAAAGCCAGCGGACGCTACCAGGCCGGCGGGGCCCTCTATCTCTATGACCTGATCACTCTCAACGATATCCTGTACCTTTCCGGCGGAGGCGATATTGAATTCAATCAGCATAACGACGGCAACCACAACGGCAGCCTGTATTACTCCATTCCCTTTGGCTACTGGACACTAAGCGCCTACGGGGCATACAGCCAGTATCGTCAGCAGTTTAACGGCAACTGGTCGACGATGGATTATAAGAGTAAAAATCGCTACTACAGCGCCACGCTGAGTCGTCTGCTCTCCCACACCCGGCAGCAAAAAACCACCGCTGACCTGCGGATCGCCAAGAGCACCTCGCATTATTACTTCGGCGGCAGTGAGCTACTGGTGATGCGCAAGCAGAACCCCTCATGGGAATTCACCCTCAACCACCAGCACTACTTTAACAAAAAGATTGTTGATGCCAGCATCGGCATCCAGCGCAGCCTGCCGTGGCTCAGCTCGACAGCAACGCCGGAAGAGCAGGCCGGGCTGTATAGCCCGCTGTCGCGGATTGTGCATGGTAATCTGCAGGCAATGATGAAATTTGACGCCACCGGCGACAAATTTACCTGGGCTCCCCGCCTCAGCGCCCAGTTCAGCCCGGACAAACTCGCTTCCGATAATAAATTCAATATTGGCAGCCGCTGGAGCGTGCGCGGTTTTGACGGTGAAAACAGCCTGTCCGGCAATCAGGGATGGTACTGGCGCAACGATTTTATCTGGGATCTGGCCACCCACGAGCGGCAATTCTATTTGGGCGCGGATATAGGCCGTCTTATCGGCGCCGATCTATATCAAAAAGGCAAAGTGCTCTCCGGCGCCGTCAGCGGGCTGCGCGGTCAGCTATGGTCAACGCAGTACGATCTGTTTATTAGTACCCCGCTGAGTAAACCGGATAAGTTTCACAGCGACGCCCTGAATATGGGCTTTTCATTACAGTGGAGGTATTAATTCGCACATTATTGACTCGTCATATTTACATTATTTATTAATCATTATTTAAAGGAATAAAGAAAATGTTTAAGTTTAAGGCTTCTTATGTCGCACTGGCGGCAGTATTAACCTCGTCGGTAGTTTATGCCGACCCCACAAGCTATACGCACTCTTCCGGCGCCACGGTTATCGATATTGAAAAGCCGAATGCCGCCGGTGTCTCCCATAACCTGTACCGCGACTTCAACGTCGGCACCAATGGCACCATCCTTAATAACAGCGGCGATGATGTCAGCCACAGCACATTTGGCAATATCGCCCGCAACAATAATCTGACCGCCGGCAGCGCTTCGGTGATTTTGAACGAGGTGACCTCCAAAAACGCCAGTAGCCTGAAGGGCTTTATCGAAGTCAACGGTCAGAAAGCGGATGTGGTAATCGCCAACCCGAACGGCATCACCTGTTCCGGCTGTAGCTTTGTTAATACCAACAAGGCTATCCTGACCACCGGCAAGGTTAATATGACCGACGATGGCGCCATCGGCAGCTATACCGTAACGGGCGGCACCCTCACCATCGGCGAAAATGGCATGAACGCCGCCAACGGCTACGCGGTTCTGCTCGCCGACGCGATTAAGATTAACGGTAAAGTGCAGGCCAACAACGCCCTGGTCAGCGCGGGCAACTTCACCATGGATAACAGCTCTGGCTCGGTGACCTCCGCCGGTAAAAAGGCCACCCTGATCCAGATGACGGTTAACCCGCAGTACAGCATCGACGTCAGCAGCCTTGGCGGCATTGAGGCCAACAGCATCAGCATGGTCGGCAATAACATCGGCTTTGGCGTACGTAATAAGGGTTCTATTATCTCCAACGGCACGCTGATGCTCACCAGCAACGGTAATTTACTGAACAAAGGGTCAATAACGGGCAAAGGTTTGCTGAGCCAGGTTTCCACCGTCACGGGCATCACCAATGACGGTAGCATCGCCGGCGCCTATTATTTAATGCTCTCCAGTGGCGATTATATCGTTAACACCGGTTCTCTCTCCGGCGGCCAGCTGATTGCCACCGCTAACGGCAACATCACCAACGGCGACTCAGGCACGATGACCGGCACCAGTGGATTAAGCCTGACCAGCGGCGGGAAAATCCGCAACGAAGAAAAAGCCTCCCTGCTGTCAAATAACCAGATTGCCGCCACGGCAATCGGTGATTTCCTCAATGAAGGCAAAATCAGCGCCAAACACACCAGCCTGACGTTTGTCGGCGACAGCTTTAAAAACACCGGCAATATTAACTCTACTGGCCAAACCACCATTCAGTCGCTTAAACAGGACGGCAGCGCCAATACGGGCGAGATCTATAACCTCGGCAATATCACCGGCGAAAATATCAATCTACAGACCAATGGCACGCTGGCGCAAAGCAGCAGTGGTCGTATTGAGGCAACCAACGCCATTACCGCCCACAGCTACTGGCTGAACCAAAATGGTTATATGAATGCCGCCGATATCACCACCGATCACGGCGTAGTGAATAATTATGGCAATATTACTGCCAAAAATATTTCAATCACGACCTACTCAGATATCACCAACGAAGGGCAGATCAGCAGCACCGGCGACCTGACCTTAAATACCAAAAATAAAGGCGCGATCTACAATTATTCAACCCTCAGCGCGGGCGGCAACATGACGTTAACCGCCACCAAAGTGGTCAATGGTGGTAAAAGTTGCGGCATACTGGGCCTGGCGAAATGCGGCGTCGGGACGTTAACTGCTGACAAGCTGGTACTGAACTCATCGCAGAAATATGTTAGCGACATGGGTGGAAAACAGTATTTCAAGAGCACCGAAGTCAACACGGTGAAATAAGACAAACCACGATGCGCGAAGCCTCGCGCATCGTTTTTCGCACGCTTAGGGCTCGAAGGGCCGACGCTGGAACTGATCGTGGCCACATTTTGGACAGCGCGGCAGCACGTCCGGGGTGTATACCGCCAGGTGATAGTGGCACTTCTCGCAGACCAGGTTGCCCAGACCGACCACTTCGCCGCTGTGGTACACGCCGTGGTGATTCAGATCCTGAAAGACTTCCCGCCACTCGAGCTGGGTTTTGTCGGTGATATCAGCCAGCTCCTGCCACAGGCTCTCTTTGATCACCCGCATAAACACGCTGTCGCTCTCGTCTTCGTGACTCTCTTCGTAGCTGCGGGCAAACTCCTCTAGGTCGCGCTTGACCGCCGCAATCACCGACTCGATCTCGCTCTGCGTCAGATCGCCGGCGCGGACGATTTTTTCCCGCGCCTGCGTCACCAGCGCGTCGATATCGCGCTCTCCATGGCGGAGCCGTTCGCTGAGCGAGGAGACCAGTTCACGGTAATATTGAGCAACCTTGTTCATCATTTCGCCTCCGGTGGGGTTAACGTCTTCTGATAATAGACCTTATTCCTCTCCCGCTGTGTCTGACAAGCCACAGAGTCGCGAAATAATCTGCGCAGCTTTTGCCGATGTTGATGTGCGAAAAGCTGTTTTGACGTGGGCGTTTGGGCTATGCTATGCCGATCTGAAATAACACATCCATTGGCTACACTTTGTAGCTGTATTGAAAACAGGACCACTGGCTGCCATGCAAGAGCAATACCGCCCGGAAGAGATAGAATCGAAAGTCCAGCTTCACTGGGACGAAAATCGTACATTTGAAGTAACTGAAGACGAGAGCAAAGAGAAGTATTACTGCCTGTCGATGCTTCCTTATCCTTCTGGTCGACTACACATGGGTCACGTGCGTAACTACACCATCGGCGACGTGATTGCCCGCTACCAGCGCATGCTGGGCAAAAACGTCCTGCAGCCGATCGGCTGGGATGCGTTCGGTCTGCCGGCAGAAGGGGCGGCGGTGAAAAACAACACCGCGCCAGCGCCGTGGACCTACGACAACATCGCCTACATGAAAAACCAGCTCAAAATGCTGGGCTTCGGCTATGACTGGAGCCGCGAGCTGGCGACCTGCACCCCGGAATACTACCGCTGGGAGCAGAAGTTCTTCACCGAGCTGTACAAAAAAGGCCTGGTGTACAAAAAAACCTCCGCAGTGAACTGGTGCCCGAATGACCAGACCGTGCTGGCCAACGAACAGGTTATCGATGGCTGCTGCTGGCGCTGCGATACCAAGGTCGAGCGTAAAGAGATCCCGCAGTGGTTTATTAAAATCACCGCCTACGCCGATGAACTGCTGAACGATCTGGATAAGCTGGACCACTGGCCGGACACCGTGAAGACCATGCAGCGCAACTGGATCGGCCGTTCGGAAGGGGTAGAAATCTCCTTTGACGTCAACGACTACGCTGACAAACTGACTGTCTACACCACCCGTCCGGACACCTTTATGGGTTGTACCTACCTGGCCGTCGCGGCGGGTCACCCGCTGGCGCAGCAGGCTGCGGCGAACAATCCGGCGCTGGCCACCTTTATCGACGAGTGCCGCAATACCAAAGTGGCCGAAGCCGACATGGCGACGATGGAGAAAAAAGGCGTCGATACCGGCTTTAAAGCCATTCATCCGCTGACCGGTGAAGAAATTCCGGTCTGGGCGGCAAACTTTGTGCTGATGGAATACGGCACCGGCGCGGTAATGGCCGTTCCGGGTCACGACCAGCGCGACTACGAGTTCGCCAGCAAGTACGGTCTGAACATTAAGCCGGTTATCCTCGCTGCCGACGGCTCCGAGCCGGATCTCTCCGAGCAGGCGCTGACCGAGAAAGGCGTCCTGTTTAACTCCGGCGAGTTCAGCGGTCTTGATTATGAAGCGGGCTTCAACGCCATTGCCGACAAACTGGCTGCTATGGGCGTGGGCGAGCGTAAAGTTAACTACCGTCTGCGCGACTGGGGCGTATCCCGTCAGCGCTACTGGGGCGCGCCGATCCCGATGGTGACCCTGGAAGATGGCACCGTGCTGCCGACCCCGGAAGATCAGCTGCCGGTGATCCTGCCGGAAGACGTGGTCATGGACGGCATCACCAGCCCGATCAAAGCCGATCCTGAATGGGCCAAGACCACCGTCAACGGCCAGCCGGCGCTGCGCGAAACCGACACCTTTGATACCTTTATGGAATCCTCCTGGTACTATGCGCGCTACACCTGCCCGCAGTATCAGGAAGGAATGCTGGATTCGAAAGCGGCCAACTACTGGCTGCCGGTAGATATCTACATCGGCGGTATCGAACACGCCATCATGCACCTGCTCTACTTCCGCTTCTTCCATAAGCTGATGCGCGACGCGGGCATGGTGAACTCCGATGAGCCGGCGAAACAGCTGCTGTGCCAGGGCATGGTGCTGGCTGACGCGTTCTACTATGTGGGCGAAAACGGCGAACGTAACTGGGTTTCCCCGGTTGACGCCATCGTTGAGCGCGACGAAAAAGGCCGCATCGTGAAGGCCAAAGACGCGGCGGGCCACGAGCTGGTGTACACCGGCATGAGCAAGATGTCCAAGTCGAAAAACAACGGCATCGACCCGCAGGTGATGGTTGAGCGCTACGGCGCGGATACCGTGCGTCTGTTCATGATGTTTGCGTCCCCGGCGGATATGACCCTCGAGTGGCAGGAATCTGGCGTTGAAGGGGCGAACCGCTTCCTGAAACGCGTCTGGAAACTGGTCTACGAGCACACCACTAAAGGAGAGGTTGCGGCACTGAACGTGGCGGCTCTGAGCGAAGATCAGAAAGCGCTGCGTCGCGATATCCACAAAACCATCGCCAAAGTGACCGATGACATCGGCCGTCGTCAGACCTTCAACACCGCCATCGCGGCAATCATGGAGCTGATGAACAAGCTGGCGAAAGCGCCGCAGGAAGATGAGCAGGATCGTGCGCTGATGCAGGAAGCTCTGCTGGCGGTGGTGCGTATGCTCAACCCGTTCACTCCGCACGCCAGCTTCACCCTGTGGCGTGAGCTGAACGGCGAAGGCGATATCGACAACGCGCCGTGGCCGGTAGCGGATGAGAGCGCGATGGTGGAAGACAGCACCCTCGTCGTCGTCCAGGTCAATGGCAAAGTTCGTGGTAAAATTACCGTTGCGGTAGATGCAACTGAAGAGCAGGTTCGTGAGCGCGCCGGCCAGGAACATCTGGTGGCAAAATATCTCGACGGTAAAACCGTGCGTAAAGTGATTTACGTTCCGGGTAAACTGCTCAATCTGGTCGTTGGCTAAGCGCGGGAGGAAGCGTGCGATATCTGGTAACAATGTTGTTATCTCTGGCGGTGCTCGTCACCGCCGGCTGTGGCTGGCATTTGCGTAGCACTACCAAGGTGCCCGCCACCATGAAAACCATGATTTTCCAGTCGAGCGATCCGAACGGCCCGTTAAGCCGCGCGGTACGTAATCAGCTGCGTCTTAACGGCGTGGAACTGATCGACGCCAGCACGCTGCGTAAAGATGTCCCTTCTCTGCGCCTCGATGGCTCGTCGATTCAGAAAGATACCGCATCGGTGTTCCAGGATGGTCGTACGGCGGAGTATCAGATGGTCATGACCGTTCATGCCAGCGTCCTGATCCCGGGTCACGATATCTATCCGATTACCACCAAGGTCTATCGGTCGTTCTTTGATAACCCGCAGGCGGCATTAGCGAAAGACGCCGAGCAGGATATGATTATCCAGGAAATGTACGACAAAGCGGCGGAACAGCTGATTCGTAAGCTGCCAAGCGTTCAGGTAGCGGATGTTGAAGCAACCCAGCAGGAAGAGAAACCGGTCGCCAGCAGCGCGGCGCCGGCTTCCTCGGGTAACCGCGTCTCCACCACGCTGGGTCAATGATGATTCGGTTGTACCCGGAACAGCTCCGCGCGCAGCTCACTGAAGGGCTGCGCGCGGCCTATCTGCTGCTTGGCAACGATCCCCTGCTGTTGCAGGAAAGCCAGGACGCCATTCGCGAAGCTGCTGCCGCGCAGGGCTTTACCGAGCACCATACTTTTTCAATCGACAACAGCACCGACTGGCAGGCGATTTTCGCCTTAAGCCAGGCGATGAGCCTGTTTGCCAGCCGGCAAACCCTGCTGTTGATCCTACCGGAAAACGGCCCCAACGCGGCGATCAATGAACAGCTCGCCACGCTGGTTGGCCTGCTGCACGACGACCTGCTGCTGATAGTTCGCGGAAATAAGCTGACCAAAGCCCAGGAGAATGCCGCATGGCTCACCGCCCTGGCTCAGCGCGCCGTCCAGGTCAGTTGCCAGACGCCGGAATACGCGCAGCTGCCGCGCTGGCTGGCCGCCCGTGCCAAACAGCATCAGCTGCAGCTCGACGACGCGGCCAGTCAGCTGCTGTGCTACTGTTACGAAGGCAATCTGCTGGCGCTGGCGCAGGCGCTGGAGCGTCTGGCGCTGCTCTGGCCGGACGGTAAGCTAACCCTGCCCCGCGTTGAGCAAGCGGTAAACGATGCCGCGCACTTTACGCCTTACCATTGGGTCGATGCCCTACTGGCAGGCAAAAGTAAGCGCGTGCTGCACGTCCTGCAGCAGTTACGCCTTGAAGGCTGCGAGCCGGCGATCCTGCTGCGTACTCTGCAGCGGGAGCTGCTGCTGCTGGTTACCCTCAAGCGCCAGGCGACGCACACGCCGCTGCGCTCGCTGTTTGATAAACATCGGGTCTGGCAAAACCGCCGTCAGCTGCTCAGCGACGCCCTCACGCGCCTGAGCGGGGAACAGCTGCGCCAGGCGGTGACCCTTCTGACCCGCGCGGAGCTCACCTTTAAACAGGATTACGGGCACGACGTCTGGCCCGAACTGGAAAGTCTTTCGTTGTTGCTCTGCCACAAAGCCCTGGCGGACGTTTTTATTGATGGTTGATATGACTCAGTTACAGGCAATCTATGGCGGCACCTTCGATCCGGTGCATTACGGTCACCTCAAGCCGGTTGAGATCCTGGCGAATCAGATTGGCCTGAGCAAGGTCATCATCATGCCTAACAACGTCCCGCCGCACCGGCCGCAGCCGGAAGCCACCAGCGCCCAGCGCGTGCACATGCTGAAGCTGGCGATTGCCGATAAACCGCTGTTCACGCTCGATGAACGCGAACTGCGGCGCGATACCCCCTCCTGGACGGCGCAAACGCTGCAGGAGTGGCGCCAGGAGCAGGGGCCGCGCAAACCGCTGGCGTTTATCATTGGCCAGGATTCGCTACTGACCTTTCCCACCTGGCACAACTATGAAACCATTCTCGACAATGTCCACCTGATTGTTTGCCGCCGCCCGGGTTACCCGCTGACCATGGCGCAGGAAGCGGATCAGCGCTGGCTGGATCGCCATTTAACCCACGACGTGGAGTCTCTGCATAACCGCCCTTCCGGCGTGATCTACCTGGCTGAGACGCCGTGGTTCGATATTTCCGCGACGATCATCCGCCAGCGCCTTGAGCGCGGCGAGTCCTGCGCCGAGATGCTGCCTGCCGCCGTGCTGGATTACATCCGCGAGCAGGGACTCTATTGCTGACCCCAGGCTGGGCCTGGCGCGAAAAAAGCGCTATCGTAACGCCATCTCTTCATCGCCTGTCAGAGCCTGTTCATGAAATTGTGGTTAGTTCGCCATGGCGAAACCGAAGCCAACGTTGCCGGGTTATACAGCGGCCATGCCCCAACGCCCCTGACGCCGCGCGGCGTCGCTCAGGCGCGCGCGCTCGGCGAACGGCTGCGCCTGGCGCCTTTCGATAAAGTATTCTGTAGCGAGCTGGCGCGGACCGGGACAACGGCCGATCTGCTGCTTGGCGACCGCGCTATTCCGCGTGAGCGCCATCCCGCGCTCAATGAGATGTTTTTCGGCGACTGGGAGATGCGTCATCATCGCGACCTCCAGCGAGAAGATGCGGAAAACTATGCCGCCTGGTGTGCCGACTGGCAGCATGCGGCCCCCACCAACGGCGAAAGCTTTCAGAATTTTGCCCACCGCGTCAGCGAGTTTATCCCAACGCTGACCGACTGCCGCCATCTTGACCACCTGCTGATCGTCGGCCATCAGGGCGTCCTGAGCCTGCTGACCGCCCTGCTGCTGCAGATGCCTGCGGCGGCGATGTGGCACTTTCCCATTGCCCATGGCGCCTGGAGCCTCCTCGAAATCCGCGACGATTTCACCACCCTGCGGGTATTAAATAGCCAGGCCGTCTGGCGGCCGCAAGAAGAATTCCCGCCAGACCATTGACAGGCCAGAGCAGGCTGTTATTCTCCGCTGCCAGGCAGCATCCGCCAAAGCGGGTTTGCAGAAATTGTTTTACAAAAATGGCGATGCAATCCGCGGCGAGGGATGGGATGATAGCCCGCCACGAACGCCTGCCGACAGACATTTCACCCGACTTTTTCATCAGTTCAGGTATACTGTCAGGCTCTTTATGATTATCAATCTTCACGCACCCAGGGGGAACACTTGCAGGGTAAAGCACTCCAGGATTTTGTTATCGACAAAATTGATGACCTGAAAGGTCAGGACATCGTTGCCATTGATGTACATGGCAAATCCAGCATCACCGATTGCATGATTATCTGCACCGGCACCTCCACGCGTCATGTGATGTCTATCGCCGACCACGTGGTTCAGGAGTCCCGCGCCGCCGGCATGCTGCCGCTGGGCGTTGAAGGGGAAGCCGCCGCCGACTGGATCGTCGTCGACCTCGGCGACGTGATGGTCCACGTCATGCAGGAAGAGAGCCGTCGTCTGTACGAGCTGGAAAAACTCTGGAGTTAATGCGTGAAGTTGCAGCTGGTGGCCGTTGGCACCAAAATGCCGGACTGGGTACAGACCGGCTTTAGCGAGTATCTGCGCCGTTTTCCCAAAGATATGCCGTTCGAGCTGGTGGAGATCCCTGCCGGTAAGCGCGGTAAGAACGCTGATATCAAACGCATCCTCGAAAAAGAGGGCGAGATGATGTTAGCCGCTGCCGGTAAGAACCGCATCGTGACCCTGGATATTCCGGGTAAACCATGGGATACACCGCAGCTGGCGCGCGAACTGGAACGCTGGAAACAGGACGGGCGCGACGTCAGTTTACTGGTAGGCGGTCCGGAAGGTCTCTCTCCCGCCTGTAAAGCAGCGGCGGAACAGAGTTGGTCGCTCTCCACCCTCACCTTACCTCACCCGCTGGTGCGCGTACTGGTGGCCGAGAGTCTGTACCGGGCGTGGAGCATCACCACCAACCACCCGTACCACCGTGAGTAATGATGATCAGGGTAGACTAAGCAGCGAATGAAATTACAGAATTCTTTCCGCGACTATACGGCTGAATCCTCGCTGTTCGTGCGCCGGGCGCTGGTCGCTTTTTTGGGGATTTTGCTGCTTACCGGCGTTCTGATCGCCAACCTGTACAATGTGCAAATCGTTCGCTTCGACGACTATCAGACGCGCTCGAACGAAAACCGCATCAAGCTGGTGCCGATCCCGCCGAGCCGCGGCATTATTTACGATCGCAACGGCACCCCGCTGGCGCTTAACCGCACCATTTACCAGCTGGAGATGATGCCGGAGAAAGTCGATAACGTACAGCAGACGCTGGATGCGCTACGCGACGTCGTCGATTTAACCGACGATGACATCGCCGGTTTCAAAAAGGAGCGCGCCCGCTCCCATCGTTTTACCTCGATTCCGGTAAAGGTCAACCTCAGCGAAGTGCAGGTGGCCCGCTTTGCCGTCAACCAGTACCGCTTTCCCGGCGTGGAAGTCAAAGGCTACAAGCGTCGTTATTACCCCTATAATTCGGCGCTGACTCACGTCATTGGCTATGTCTCAAAAATTAACGATAAAGACGTCGACCGCCTGGATAAAGAGGGCAAGCTGGCCAACTACGCCTCGACGCACGACATTGGGAAGCTGGGTATAGAGCGTTATTACGAGGACGTTCTGCACGGTCAGACCGGCTACGAAGAGGTTGAAGTGAACAACCGCGGCCGCGTCATTCGTCAGCTGAAAGAGGTGCCTCCGCAGGCCGGACGCGACATCTACCTCACCCTCGACCTCAAGCTGCAGCAGTATATTGAAACGCTGCTGGCCGGCAGCCGCGCCGCCGTGGTGGTGACCGACCCGCGTACCGGCGCTATTCTGGCGCTGGTTTCAACCCCGAGCTATGACCCGAACCTGTTCGTCGACGGCATCTCCAGCAAAGATTACTCCGCGCTGCTCAACGACCCGAACACACCGCTGGTCAACCGAGCAACGCAGGGGGTCTATCCGCCGGCGTCGACGGTCAAACCGTACGTCGCCGTCTCGGCGCTGAGCGCCGGGGTGATCACCCGCAACACCAGCCTCTTCGACCCCGGCTGGTGGCAGTTGCCTGGCTCAGAGAAACGCTATCGTGACTGGAAAAAGTGGGGCCACGGCCATCTGAACGTCACCAAAGCGCTCGAGGAGTCTGCAGATACCTATTTCTACCAGGTCGCCTATGACATGGGCATCGACCGTCTCTCAGAGTGGATGAGCAAGTTTGGCTACGGCCACTACACCGGTATCGACCTCTCCGAGGAGCGCTCTGGCAACATGCCGACCCGCGAATGGAAGCTCAAGCGCTTTAAGAAACCCTGGTACCAGGGGGACACCATTCCGGTGGGCATCGGCCAGGGTTACTGGACCGCCACGCCGATCCAGATGAACAAAGCGCTGATGATCCTGATTAACGACGGCGTGGTGAAGGTGCCTCATCTGCTGCAGAGCACCGTGGAAGACGGCAAGCCCGTACCCTGGGTCCAGCCCCATGAGCCGCCGGTAGGCGATATCCATTCCGGCTATTGGGAAATCGCCAAAGACGGCATGTACGGCGTGGCCAACCGCGGCAACGGCACCGCGCACAAATACTTCGCCAGCGCGCCGTATAAAATCGCGGCCAAGTCAGGTACCGCTCAGGTGTTCGGCCTGAAGGCCAACGAAACCTATAACGCGCACCGGATCTCCGAGCGCTTGCGCGACCATAAACTGATGACGGCGTTTGCGCCTTATAACAACCCGCAGGTTGCCGTGGCGATGATTCTGGAAAACGGCGGCGCCGGCCCGGCGGTCGGTACCATTATGCGCCAGATCCTCGATCACATCATGCTGGGCGATAACAACACTACGCTGCCAAGCGAAAACCCGGCGGTAACCGCAGGGGAGGATCAATAATGACGGATAATCCGAACAAAAAATCGCTATGGGATAAAATCCATCTTGACCCCACCATGCTGCTTATCCTGCTGGCGCTGCTGACCTACAGCGCGCTGGTTATCTGGAGCGCCAGCGGTCAGGACGTCGGCATGATGGAGCGTAAAATCGGCCAGATCGCCATGGGCGTGGTGATCATGATCGTCATGGCGCAGATCCCGCCGCGGGTCTATGAAGGCTGGGCGCCCTACCTCTATATTTTCTGTATCATCCTGCTGGTAGCCGTTGACGCCTTCGGCGCCATCTCCAAAGGGGCGCAGCGCTGGCTGGATCTCGGTATTGTGCGCTTTCAGCCGTCGGAGATCGCCAAAATAGCCGTGCCGCTGATGGTGGCGCGGTTTATTAACCGCGATGTCTGTCCACCGTCGCTGAAGAACACCGGCATTGCCCTGGTGCTAATCTTCCTGCCAACGCTGCTGGTGGCGGCGCAGCCTGACCTCGGGACCTCGATCCTGATCGCCCTATCCGGGCTGTTTGTGCTGTTCCTCTCCGGCCTCAGCTGGCGCCTGATTGGTATCGCCGTGGTGCTGGTCGCCGCCTTTATTCCGATCCTGTGGTTCTTCCTGATGCACGACTATCAGCGTCAGCGCGTGATGATGCTCCTCGATCCGGAAACCGACCCGCTGGGCGCCGGCTATCACATTATTCAGTCTAAAATTGCCATTGGCTCCGGCGGTCTGCGCGGCAAAGGCTGGCTGCACGGCACCCAGTCGCAGCTGGAGTTTCTGCCGGAACGCCACACCGACTTTATCTTCGCCGTCCTCGCCGAAGAGCTGGGCCTGATTGGCGTACTGATCCTGCTAGCGCTTTATATTCTGCTGATTATGCGCGGACTGTGGATCGCCGCCCAGGCGCAAACCACCTTTGGCCGGGTCATGGCCGGTGGTTTAATGTTGATTTTATTCGTTTATGTCTTCGTAAATATTGGTATGGTGAGTGGTATTTTACCGGTGGTGGGCGTACCGTTGCCGCTGGTGAGCTACGGGGGCTCCGCCCTGATCGTACTGATGGCCGGGTTTGGTATCGTAATGTCGATCCATACCCACAGAAAAATGTTGTCGAAAAGCGTTTAAAGGGGTTAGCAATGCGTAAGCAATGGCTGGGGATCTGCATAGCAGCGGGGCTGCTGGCGGCATGTTCGAGTGATGACGTGCAACAAAAAACGGTCAGTACTCCACAGCCGGCCGTCTGTAATGGCCCGACGGTTGAGATCAGCGGCGCCGATCCGCAATATGAAACGCCGAACGCCACGGCGAATCAGGATTATGAGCGCGACGGTAAAAGCTACAAAATCGTTCAGGATCCGGCCAACTTTACTCAGGCCGGTTTCGCGGCGATCTATGACGCAGAACCCAACAGCAACCTGACCGCCAGCGGCGAAGCCTTCGATCCGACTCAGTTGACCGCAGCGCACCCGACGCTGCCGATCCCGAGCTACGCGCGGATCACTAACCTTGCCAACGGACGGATGATCGTCGTGCGGATTAACGATCGCGGTCCCTATGGCAACGATCGGGTCATCTCGCTTTCCCGCGCATCCGCTGACCGCCTGAACACCTCCAACAACACCAAAGTGCGCATCGACCCCATCATCGTCGCGCCTGACGGTTCGCTTTCCGGCCCGGGGATGGCCTGTACCACCGTCGCCAAACAAACTTACGCCCTGCCCGCCCGTCCGAATCTGGACGGTGGGGACGCCGCTGGCATGAGCCAGCCCGCACCCACTGACGTTCGCCCGATCAGCAACAGCACGCTGACGCCGGCAGACAGCGTGGGCGCGCCGGTGAACAGCGGCGGTTTCCTCGGCGCGCCGACGCCCCTGAACAACGGCGTGCTGGAGAGTAGCGAACCAGCGGCAGCCGCCGCGACGGCTCCTGCCGCCGGCGCCACGCCAACAGCGCCAGTGACCGCGCCTGGCTCCATTCAGGGTAATGTGGCGCCCGCTGCGGCCACCGCCGCTGGCGCCGTGGCGGCCTCGTCCTCGGCGACCTCCAGCGCCAGCGGTAATTTTGTTGTCCAGGTGGGCGCAGTAAGCGACCAGACGCGGGCGCAGCAGTATCAGCAGCGCCTGAGCCAGCAGTTTTCTGTGCCAGGCCGGGTCATGCAAAACGGCGCGGTCTGGCGTATTCAGCTGGGTCCCTTTGCTGATAAAGCACAGGCCAGCGCCGTGCAGCAGCGCCTGCAAAGCGAAGCGCAGCTGCAGTCCTTTATTACTCGCGCCAACTAAACGCCGCGGGCCGCCCGTTCACCTCGCGCATGTAAAAGTCATTAACAAACTCATGCGCAATGTCGGATGCTGGCCCGCAGAGCATTTGCTATAGTAAGGCACTTTTTTAACTCCATCACGGATGCCGTTGTTCTGACCATGAAGACCTCTTTCACCGCTCGTTTACTCATTACGGCGCTCTCCGTTGCAGCGCTCTCCTCCGCTGCCCGCGCCGATGACCTGAATATCAAAACGATGATCCCAGGCGCCCCGCAGATTGACGCCGAATCCTGGATCCTTATCGATTACAACTCTGGCAAGGTACTGGCTGAAAACAATGCCGACTCCCGCCGCGACCCGGCCAGTCTGACCAAAATGATGACCAGCTATGTTATCGGTCAGGCGATGAAAGCGGGCAAATTCAAAGAGTCCGATCTGGTCACCGTCGGCAACGATGCCTGGGCCACCGGCAACCCGGTTTTCAAAGGCTCTTCTCTGATGTTCCTCAAGCCGGGCATGCAGGTGCCGGTTTCTCAGCTGATCCGTGGTATTAACCTGCAGTCCGGTAACGATGCCTGCGTGGCGATGGCCGACTACGTCGCCGGCAGCCAGGACGCCTTCGTCAGCCTGATGAACAACTACGTCAACGCTCTGGGCCTGAAAAACACCCATTTCCAGACCGTTCACGGTCTTGATGCTGACGGACAGTACAGCTCCGCGCGCGACATGGCGCTGATTGGCCAGGCGCTGATCCGCGACGTACCGAACGAGTACTCCATCTATCGTGAGAAAGAGTTCACCTTCAACGGCATCCGCCAGCTGAACCGTAACGGCCTGCTGTGGGATAACAGCCTGAACGTCGACGGCATCAAAACCGGCCATACCGACAAAGCGGGTTACAACCTCGTCGCTTCCGCCACCGAAGGCCAGATGCGCCTGATCTCCGCGGTAATGGGCGGCCGGACGTTCAAAGGCCGTGAGTCAGAAAGCAAAAAACTGCTTACCTGGGGCTTCCGCTTCTTCGAAACCGTCAACCCGATTAAAGCTGGCAAAGAGTTTGCCTCCGAACCGGCCTGGTTCGGCGACAGCGATCGCGCTTCGCTGGGGGTGGATAAAGACGTCTACCTGACCATTCCGCGCGGCCGAATGAAAGATCTGAAAGCCAGCTACGTGCTGAATAACACTGAGCTGCACGCCCCACTGCAGAAAAACCAGGTTGTCGGCACCATTAACTTCCAGTTGGATGGTAAAACCATCGACCAGCGTCCGCTGGTGGTCCTGCAGGAAATTCCGGAAGGTAATTTCTTCGGCAAAATTATTGATTACATTAAATTAATGTTCCACCACTGGTTTGGTTAAAAATCGAACACTTGAAAGTGTGATTTCCATCCCCATATACTATTCATCCAAGTAACCTGATAACTCCCGCCCTTGGTGGGAGTTATTATTTTGTCGTAACACCGGAGCTGACATGAAAACCAAACTTAACGAACTGCTTGAATTCCCTACGCCATTTACTTACAAAGTAATGGGGCAGGCGTTGCCGGAGCTGGTTGATCAGGTGGTGGAAGTGGTACAGCGCCATGCGCCTGGTGATTACTCGCCGTCAGTAAAACCGAGCAGCAAAGGTAACTACCACTCGGTCTCCATCACCATCAACGCCACCCACATTGAACAAGTGGAAACGCTGTACGAAGAGTTAGGCAATATCGATATCGTTCGGATGGTGCTGTAACCTTTTCCCTGACCCGGCCGCCGTGCCGGGTCTTCTCATTCCCTTCTGCACGGCTGTGATATACTCCCCAACCTGAATTCTCTCTTCCCGGCGGAGATGTTGTTTTGCAGCACAATAAAATTCTTATCCGGCAGCTTGGCCTGCAACCTTACGAACCCGTCTCGCAGGCGATGCATGAATTTACCGACGCCCGTGATGAAGATACCCTCGACGAGATCTGGCTGGTGGAACATCACCCCGTATTCACCCAGGGTCAGGCCGGCAAAGCGGAACACGTGCTGGTGCCCGGCGATATTCCGGTGATCCAGAGCGATCGCGGCGGCCAGGTCACCTATCACGGTCCGGGACAGCAGGTGATGTACGTCCTGTTGGACCTCAAGCGCCGTAAGCTGGGCGTGCGGGAGCTGGTGACGCTACTGGAGCAAACGGTCGTCAATACCCTGGCTGAATATAGTATCGAGTCGCACCCCCGCGCCGATGCCCCTGGCGTCTATGTCGGCGAACGCAAAATCTGCTCTCTGGGATTGCGGATCCGTAAAGGTTGTTCTTTCCACGGTCTGGCGCTTAATATCGCCATGGATCTCACACCGTTTCTGCGTATCAACCCCTGCGGCTATGCCGGTATGGAGATGACGCAAATGCGCCAGTGGCAGCCGGCAGCCTCCCCGGAGACGGTCGCTCCGCGGCTGGTCGCCAATCTGCTGGCGCTGCTAAATCATCCACCGCACGAATATCTTCCCCGGGATTAAGCGGCAGGCCAACGTCCCGCTGTCAGCGGGGCGCTAAACGAGTAACACGTTATTTTTGCAATCAATTGTCACGCACGGCAACGCGGTGGGCCGCTATACTTGGCCTATCATTCCCAACCGGACTCATCGCGTGCCAGAGAATACGCCTCCGTCAGAATCTCCTGACAGACAGGATGAACGTTACGATCGTCAAATGTTTCGCATCCTGCGTAATATTGACCTCAATCTGTTGACGATCTTTGAAGCGGTATACGTGCATAAAGGTATCGTCAACGCCGCGAAGATACTCAATATCACACCGTCGGCGATTAGCCAGTCAATTAACAAACTGCGGGCGCTGTTCCCCGATCCGCTATTTATCCGCAAAGGACAGGGCGTCACCCCCACCGCCTATGCCACCCATCTTCATCAATACATCAGCCGCGGCATGGAAGCTTTCCTCAGCGCGCTGGATATCACCGGTAGCCCGCACCAGCAGCGGGTGATCACTATCGCCACTACGCCAGCGATGGGAGCGCTGCTGATGCCTGGCCTGGCCAGCGCGCTGAAGCCGACCTTTCCGCAGATCCTGTTGCACAATATCGCCATCGTCGACGCCGCGCGGCAGCTTGACCAGCGCCAGGTGGATCTGCTCATTGATACCCACCTGCACAGCGGCCAGGCGATAAGCCATCATGTGCTGTATCAGGATCGGGTACAGATGTACTGCCGCGCAGGGCATCCCGCGCTGGACGGTCCGCAGGATGAAACGACCCTCGCGGAGTACGAATTTGCCCTGCTGCTGCCGGAAGGCCAGCGCTACCCCACCCTCCATCGCCGACTACAGGAAGAGATGGGCGAGCGCCGCTGCGGCTTTAGCACCTTTAACCTGATGACCCAGGCGGCGATGATCGCCGGGAGCGATATGCTGGGTCTGACCACCGAACGCCTGTTCGCCATGGTGTCCCGTCTCTGGCCGCTGCAGACCCTGGATTTCCCTTCCCTCGGTGAAGAGCAGATTGACGTTGCGCTGCACTTTAATAAGCTGAGCGGGAAAGAGCCATTGCTGAAAGAGATCATCGAGACGGTGATCCGCTCGTTTAAGGCGTAGCGCACGGAAGGGAAAAGGATAAAACAACAACTATTTTACAATTTGCCGGGCAGGCAGGCTGCTTTCTGCCCCTTTTCAATGGTATACTGCCTGCTCTTGATTCAAAAATAGTTGATAATTGCAACATTTCATTGAATTAATTCGCTTTCCTTCGTGACTCGCAACTGGAACACGCACGCTATGAGTAAACCCATTGTGATGGAACGCGGTGTTAAGTACCGCGACGCCGATAAAATGGCCCTTATCCCGGTGAAAAACGTGGCAACTGAGCGTGAAGCTCTGCTCAGAAAACCGGAATGGATGAAAATCAAACTTCCGGCAGACTCGTCCCGTATCCAGGGAATCAAAGCAGCGATGCGTAAGAACGGCCTGCACTCTGTGTGCGAAGAGGCCTCCTGCCCGAACCTTGCAGAATGCTTCAACCACGGTACCGCGACCTTTATGATCCTCGGCGCGATCTGTACCCGCCGTTGCCCGTTCTGCGACGTCGCGCATGGACGCCCGGTCGCGCCAGATGCAAACGAGCCACAAAAGCTGGCGCAAACTATCGCCGATATGGGTCTGCGCTATGTCGTAGTCACCTCGGTAGACCGTGACGACCTGCGTGATGGCGGCGCACAGCATTTTGCCGACTGCATCAGCGCCATTCGCGAGAAAAACCCGTCGATTAAGATCGAAACGCTGGTTCCGGATTTCCGCGGCCGCATGGATCGCGCACTTGATATTCTGACGGTGACCCCGCCGGATGTCTTCAACCATAACCTCGAAAACGTGCCCCGTCTTTATCGTCAGGTACGTCCGGGCGCGGATTACAACTGGTCGCTGAAGCTGCTGGAGCGTTTTAAAGAAGCGCACCCGGAGATCCCGACGAAATCCGGCCTGATGGTAGGTCTGGGCGAAACCAACGACGAGATCATCGAAGTAATGCGCGACCTGCGTCGCCATGGCGTCACCATGCTGACGTTAGGCCAGTATCTGCAGCCGAGCCGTCACCACCTGCCGGTGCAGCGCTACGTCAGCCCGGAAGAGTTTGAAGAGATGAAAGCGGAAGCGATGGCGATGGGCTTCACCCACGCCGCCTGCGGTCCCTTCGTCCGCTCTTCCTATCATGCCGACCTGCAGGCTAAAGGGATGGAAGTTAAATAACCCACCGCTTCCGCCGCTGCGCGCCTTTTCGGCGCAGCGGCTCTCTCCGCTTCATCCGTTTCGCCTGTCCGTAACAGTTAGTTGCATCTTTTCTCCGCGGCGTCGACAAAAACGACAAAGGCCGCAACGATAAACGTCGCGGCCTCTTCGCCGTACCGCCAGCATCCCGTCAGGAGACGCAGCCGGAGAATTACTCTTTATGAGAGAGCTTCTGCGCCGGCGCTTCTTCTTCTGCGGTGGTTTTCTTCGCGCTATCGTCATCTTCGTTCATGGCTTTTTTAAAGCCCTTGATAGCCGACCCCAGGTCGCCGCCCAGCGTACGTAATTTCTTGGTACCAAACACTAAGATAATCAGTGCTGCGACTACCAGCAGTTTGGTAATACTAATCTCACCCATAGCTAACCTTCTTCTCTATACAAGCTGCGAATACGCCATCATACACGCATTTATCCGTCCTATTGTAATCCACCTGTGCGTGGGCTGCGTGTTTCGGCCCATAGCCTCCCCTCCGGGAGTGAGCGCTGAGATGTCCATCCTGACGTGCACAGCGAATTATTGGGATAAACAATACGGGTATTTGACGCGCGGACACAATAGCAATCTGTAACAAGGTGAATCAAGCCTTGTTTAAAAAAACGTCATAATAATTGCGGTGGCGCAAATCGTCGGTTCCGCAGCACTGGCAAACGCTCGCGAACGCGCGCAAGGTCATCCGCTGAGAGATCGGCAAAGATCAGCTGCGGCTCGCTCCCGGCCCCCGCCAGAGTGGTCCCCAGCGGATCGACGATGCGGCTCAGCCCGATATTGCGCGTTCCGCATTCGCCTGCCGCCACGATATAGCAGGTAGTATCGAGAGCGCGTGCCGCCAGCAGCGTCGCCCAGTGATGCTCTTTCTGCGGCCCTTTCACCCATGCAGCGGGCAGCACCAGCAGCTGTGCCCCATTCAGGGCCAACGAAAGCGCCAGTTCCGGAAAGCGAAGATCGTAGCAGGTCATCAGGCCAACGCGTAATCCCGCCACCTCAATCACCGGCGGGATCTGCTGACCGGGATCCACCCGCCGGGACTCCTGCATCGCGAAGGCGTCATATAGATGAAGTTTATGATAATGGGCAATCACTGCGCCTTCCCGCAATACCACCAACGTGTTGGTCGCTCTCCCCTCCCCTGACGGCACATGGAGCGTCAGGACCGTGGTCAGGCTGTTACGCCTGCTCTCGGCCAACAGCGGCTGCAAAAATGCGCCATCCAGCGGCTGGGCCGATTTAACTGACAGATCCGGGTCGTTGTCATCCCGCGCCAGCAACGCCTCCGGCAGCACCAGCAGCGCCGCCCCTTCTTGCTCCGCCTGCTGCATCATCGCCACACAGGTTTGCGCATTCGTTCGCCATACTGGCGTGACGGCAAATTGTCCTGCCGCTACCCGCATATTCTTCTCCCGTCAGGTTATGGATAGCCAATCGCGCCCGATGCGCGCTACACTTGACACTCTCTTACATCAAATAGCAGGAAACGACCGTGTTTCAACTTCTTTGCGCCGTTTTTATTGGCGGCGGCACCGGCAGCGTATTGCGCTGGTGGCTCGGCATGAAGCTCAATCCTGTGCACCATGCTATCCCGATTGGGACTCTAACGGCCAACCTGTTAGGCGCCTTTGTGATTGGCGCCGGGCTGGCGTGGTTTAATCGTCTGACCGGTATTGACCCGATGTGGAAACTGCTGATTACCACCGGTTTCTGCGGCGGCCTGACCACGTTCTCCACCTTTTCTGCGGAAGTGGTGTTTCTCCTGCAGCAGGGCCGGGTAAGCTGGGCGCTGCTCAACGTCGCGGTGAATTTGCTGGGTTCGTTTGCGATGACGGCGGTCGCCTTCTGGCTTTTCTCGCAGGCGGCCAGCCGCTAAAAGCGAAGGAGACAGGCAAAAAAAAACCCGCTTATTAGCGGGTTTTTATATTCTACTGACGCGTTGCTTACAGAGCGATGACGTTTGCAGCAGAAGGGCCTTTGGCACCGTTAGTGATTTCGAACTCTACGCGCTGACCTTCAGCCAGAGTTTTGAAACCGTTGGACTGGATTGCAGAGAAGTGTACGAATACATCTTTGCTGCCATCTTCCGGAGTAATGAAACCGAATCCTTTGGACTCATTAAACCACTTAACGTTACCTTTAATCTTAGACATCAAAATTACCTTTATATGAAAAATCGACACTAATGCTGTGTCGGGTATCAGTACACCAATTGTGGTACCTTTTGTCCAGTGCAACTTTGCTAAAAAGTGATAAAAGTCGCTATCTTTTTTAGTGGGTAACGCTTTAGTCCTTGTTTTTGCACAAGACCTTCCGCTTATCTCATTTATTGCTAAGATTTAGCGAATTAAAACTGGAAGCGCGCCCAGGCGAAGTAAACGTTACCGTTATTGTAGGTGCCGGGAATATAGGTCATCTGGAAAGTTGCCGGACCGTAACCTATTGACGCCAATGGCAAGATCACCGGGATCGGGATGTAGTTCCAGTTATCGCGCGCCGTGACGCCGAGGGTATAGCCAAGGCCGAGGTGGAAATTCTGGTCCGTCAGCGGGCGCCAGGTTTTCTCCCAACCGTAGCCGCCGATGGGCTCCCACTTATTAAAAGAGTCTTTAAACGCCATCAGGTACAGGCCATGCCAGTTCCCTTTCTCATCCCAGCGCGAGACGCCGAAACCTGCCCCCCACGGACGTTCGTTATACTTATCGGTTTTTTCCTTGTCATAGGCAAAGCGCGCATGCCAGGTGATGGCTGGAACGTACAAATCATAGTGCTCCGGCTCATTCCAGGTCTGCGCTACGTTATTACTTAAGGTATGGTAACCTTCGCTAAGGGTCGATGAAAACGACGCGCTGGCGTTTCCGGACACCAATAACCATCCTAAAAAACCAAGAGAAAACAATGAAAAACGACGTAACATCAACACTTTTCTATTACCACTTTGATTTAAAAGCCACCTAAAATAGCAAAGATAATCTCAATACAGGTTGAACGAAATAAGGCAAACTCCTGATTTTCGCCCGCTGTCCATCAGAACGGCTTAACTATCCATCTGGTGATTATATCCAGGCGTGACGGGGGACGTGTAGTTCTTATCGCTTTATTGATTTGCATCAGCGAGTTTTGTCCGTTTTTTCGGCACATTCGCACATTAAAATTTGGTGTGGTGCTTTTTAGCTACATATTCTTTGGGTTTAGGGGTAATAAATGCTGACGTTTATTGAGATCCTGATAGGGATCGTGGTCATTGTGGGCGTAGCCCGCTATATCATTAAAGGCTACTCGGCCACCGGGGTGCTGTTCGTCGGAGGCTTAATCTTACTGATCGTCAGCGCCCTGCTGGGACATAAAGTGTTACCGGGTAATACCGCGAGCACCGGCTATTCCGCTACCGATATTATTGAATACATTAAGATTCTACTCATGAGCCGCGGCGGCGATTTGGGTATGATGATCATGATGCTGTGCGGCTTCGCCACCTATATGACCCATATTGGCGCTAATGATATGGTGGTCAAATTAGCGTCGAAGCCGTTGCGCTATATTAATTCGCCCTATCTGCTGATGATTGCCGCCTATTTTGTCGCCTGCCTGATGTCGCTGGCCGTCTCCTCCGCGACCGGCCTTGGCGTACTGCTGATGGCGACGCTGTTCCCGGTAATGGTGAATGTCGGTATCAGCCGCGGGGCCGCCGCCGCCATCTGCGCCTCACCGGCGGCGATTATCCTCTCGCCAACCTCGGGTGACGTCGTCCTGGCCGCCAAAGCCGCTGAAATGCCGCTGATCGACTTTGCTTTTAAAACCACGCTGCCGATCTCCATCGCAGCCATTATCTGCATGGCGATCGCCCACTTTTTCTGGCAGCGCTATCTGGATAAAAAAGAGCACATTTCTCACGAGATGCTCGATGTCAACGACATCACCACCACCGCCCCGGCGCTGTATGCCATTCTGCCGTTTACCCCGATCATCGGCGTGCTGATCTTTGACGGTAAATGGGGGCCGGAGCTGCACATTATCACCATCCTCGTTGGCTGCATGCTGCTGGCGGCGATCCTCGAGTTCCTGCGCGGTTTCAACACCAAAAACGTCTTTAGCGGGCTGGAAGTCGCCTACCGTGGAATGGCCGACGCCTTCGCCGGCGTAGTGATGCTGTTGGTTGCCGCCGGCGTCTTTGCCCAGGGGTTAAGCACTATCGGCTTTATCAACGGTCTGATCTCAATCGCTACCTCCTTCGGCTCGGCCAGCATTATTCTGATGCTGGTGCTGGTGATCCTGACCATGCTGGCGGCGATGACCACCGGTTCCGGTAATGCCCCGTTCTACGCCTTCGTTGAGATGATCCCCAAGCTGGCGCACTCCTCCGGCATCAATCCGGCCTACCTGTCGATTCCGATGCTGCAGGCTTCTAACCTCGGCCGCACGATATCGCCCGTCTCCGGGGTGGTGGTCGCCGTTGCCGGGATGGCGAAGATTTCCCCATTCGAAGTGGTCAAGCGCACCTCAGTGCCGGTGCTCGTTGGCCTGCTGGTGGTGATCGTTGCTACTGAAATCCTGGTGCCCGGCAGCGCGCTCCACTAATGGTCTAACCACGCGAAAAGGCGCCAGCGGGCGCCTTTTTTATGCTTTAATAACTCCCCGTTATCTTTTGCCATCCATAATCAGGAATAAAAATGTTCAGGAAGGATTTCGCCGCGATTGCCCTTGTGCTTACCGCCACTCAGGCCGGTGCTGAACCGCTCACCGCGACGCGATACACTGATTTTGACCGCTACGTCCTTGCCCTCTCCTGGCAAACCGGATTCTGTCAGAGCATGTATGACCGCAATCGCAACGAACCGGAAGAGTGTCGCCTGCAGCAGGACACCGCGAATAAAGCCGACTTTCTGACCGTGCATGGCCTGTGGCCCGGGCTGCCAAAGTCCATTGCCGCGCGCGGAGTGGATGAACGTCGCTGGATGCGCTACGGCTGCGCCACGCGTCCGGTGCCCAACATGCCGGAGGTAAAAGCGAACCGCAAATGCCAGGCGGCGGAGACCGGACTGTCGCTGGAGATGGCCAATAAACTTAATAATGTGATGCCGGGATCGGGCGGCACCTCCTGTCTGGAACGCTACGAATATGCCAAACATGGCGTCTGCTTCGGCTTCGATCCCGACAGCTACTTTGGCGCCATGGTGCGACTAAACGGTGAAATTAAGCGCAGCCCGGTGGGGGATTTTCTCGCGAAGCACTATGGCCAAACGGTCAGCCGCGCCGACTTCGACGCCGCCGTGGCCCGCGCCTGGGGTCCGCAGAGCGTGAAGGCGTTTAAGCTAACCTGCAACGGTAATCCGGCCTATCTGACGGAGATGCAAATCTCGCTCAACGCCGCGACCATCAACGCCCCGCTGGCCACTTCCGCTTTTCTGCCCCAGCCTCACCCGGGTAACTGCGGCGCACAGTTTATCCTCGATAAGGTTGGTCACTAGCGCAAAGCGGGATGCTGATTGGAAAACACCGTCCGCCGGATGGTGTTGCACGCTGAATGTGCGTTTCATCACTTCAAACTGCCGGCAACTCTCAGTATGATGGTAGGACCTTAACCCTTGCCCCTTTCGGCGAGGGTTTTCTTTTACGGACAGGTTCCTGGATAACATGGAGTATGCAATGACCAGACCCGCAATCATCATTAATGAACTGGATGCCGAACGTATCGACAGGCTGCTGGAGCAGCCGGCTTTCGCCAACTCACCGGTTGCCGATGCCCTGAATGAGGAACTCGACCGCGCGCAAATGCTGGCCCCGGAAGCGATGCCGCATGATGTCGTCACCATGAATAGCAGGGTAAAATTCCGCGATTTAACCAGCGGCGAAGAGCGCGTGCGGACGCTGGTGTTTCCGTCACAGGTGACCGACAGCGCCAGCCAGCTCTCCGTCCTCGCGCCGGTGGGCGCCGCGCTGCTGGGCCTGAAAGTCGGCAGCACCATTCACTGGGAGCTGCCGGGCGGCGCATCGACGCACCTGGAAGTGCTGGAGCTATTGTACCAGCCGGAAGCCGCTGGCGAATTCCACCGCTAATCCCGCTGCCTGAGGCGTTTCGCGCTTTATTCAGAGGATGTCCGCACATCCTCTTTCTGCTGTTTTCCCGCCGCTTACCCTTTTTTACGCTTTGCGCCTGCCTGGCTGACAGTTTTGCGACCTGAATGACACAATATCCGCATATAATATGTTGATATAGACGCAAACGAACAAGGAGGATTGCATATGTATAAGACTATCATTATGCCGGTTGATGTCTTTGAGATGGCGCTGAGCGATAAAGCCGTCCGGCACGCGGAGTTTCTGGCCCAGCAGGACGGGGTGATCCATCTGCTCCACGTCTTACCGGGTTCCGCGAGCTTTACCATGAGCCGTTTTACCGCCGACCTGCGGCGGTTTGAGGAACATCTGCAGCATGAGGCGGAGACTCGCCTGCAGACGATGGTCAGCCACTTCAGCATTGACCCGTCTCGTATCAAGCTACATGTCCGTTTTGGCAGCGTGCGCGATATGGTCAACGAGCTGGCCAGCGAAATTAACGCCGACGTGGTAGTTATTGGCTCACGCAATCCCTCCATCAGTACCCACCTGCTCGGCTCCAATGCCTCGAGCGTGATCCGCCATGCCCATATCCCGGTAATGGTCGTCAGGTAAGAATGACGAAAAGAGTATAAAAAAAGAGGCTACCCCTGGGTAGCCTCTTTGTTATGCAGGTCTATTGTCTGACTTGTTATGCGGTTTTCGTGCGGATCAGGTAGTCGAAAGCGCTCAGCGACGCTTTTGCCCCTTCCCCTGCCGCGATAATAATCTGTTTGTACGGCACGGTGGTGCAATCGCCCGCGGCGAACACACCTTTGACGTTGGTTTCGCACTTCGCATCGATGATGATCTCGCCCATGCGGTTGCGCTCAACGGCGCCTTCCAGCCAGGTGGTGTTAGGCAGCAGGCCAATCTGGACGAAGATCCCCGCCAGCGCGACATGATGCTCATCGCCGCTCACCCGGTCACGATACTGCAGACCGGTGACTTTGCTGCCATCGCCTTTCACTTCCGTGGTCTGCGCATTAAGAATGATGTCGACATTCTTCAGGCTGCGGACTTTATCCTGCAACACCTGGTCGGCTTTCATCTCTGGGGCAAACTCCAGCAGGGTTACGTGCTCCACTACGCCCGCCAGGTCAATGGCGGCTTCCACGCCGGAGTTCCCGCCGCCGATTACCGCTACGCGTTTGCCCTTAAACAGCGGACCATCGCAGTGAGGGCAGTAGGTCACGCCCTTGGTGCGATACTGTTCTTCGCCCGGCACGTTCATATTGCGCCATTTCGCCCCGGTGGCGATGATGACGCTACGCGCCTTGAGCACCGCGCCGGAGGCGGTTTCGATCTGATGCAGGCCGCCCTCTGTCGCCGCCGGCGTCAGTTTGGTCGCACTCTGGGAGTCGATCACGTCGACGTTATAGTCATTGACGTGCGCTTTCAGCGCGCCTGCCAGCTTCTGGCCTTCAGTTTTCGGCACCGAAATATAGTTTTCGATATCCACGGTATCCAGCACCTGACCGCCGAAGCGTTCGCCCATCAGGCCGGTACGAATCCCTTTACGTGCAGAGTAGACCGCCGCCGCCGCGCCGGACGGGCCGGAGCCAACGATCAGTACATCGTAAGCGTCACGCTGATTCAGCTCTTCCGCTGCGCGTTTTTCCGCACCGGTATCCACTTTGGCGACGATTTCAGTCAGCGTCATCCGTCCCTGACCAAACTCCTGACCGTTCATGAACACCGCTGGCACGCCCATGACGTTACGCTCGGTGATCTCATTCTGGAAGGTCCCGCCGTCAATCGCCGTGTGTTTGATGCGCGGGTTGAGCACCGCCATCAGGTTCAGGGCCTGGACCACGTCCGGGCAGTTATGACAGGAGAGCGAATAGTAGGTTTCGAATTCGAAATCGCCATCAATATCGCGGATCTGCTCCAGCAGCGACTGGGCCTCTTTCGACGGATGACCGCCGGTCCACAGCAGCGCCAGCACCAGCGAGGTAAACTCGTGGCCCAGCGGGGAGCCTGCAAAACGCGGGCCCTGGTCGGAACCTGGGTTAGTAATCAGGAACGAGGGCTTACGTACCGCGAGCGTGTTGTCTTCTTTAAAGGTGACTTTGTCTGACAGTTCAGCGATTTCAGCCAACAGTTCCTTGATTTCTGCCGATTTAGCGCTGTCATCCAGCGTGGCAATCAGCTCAACAGGCTTGGTCAGCTTCTCAAGGTAGGCCTTGAGCTGGGTTTTCATGTTGGTGTCGAGCATTGTTATCTCCTGGGCTTAAAACATCATCATGCAAGCGGCCTCGTCAGGCTGCCTGAATGCGCTTGCATCATGGTGTTGGAATAAAATGGGCGCGAAAGCGCCCATTGATTGCCGGGTGGCACGCCGTTTACCCGGCCTACGATGTTGTAGGCCCGTGCAAGCGTAGCGCCGCCGGGCACAAACAGACTTAGATCTTACCAACCAGATCTAAAGAAGGAGCCAGCGTCGCTTCGCCTTCTTTCCATTTCGCCGGGCAGACTTCGCCTGGGTGAGAAGCAACGTACTGCGCCGCTTTGATTTTACGCAGCAGGTCAGACGCATCACGGCCGATACCTTCAGCGGTAACTTCGATCGCCTGGATGATACCCTGCGGGTCAACGACGAAGGTAGCGCGGTCAGCCAGACCTTCATCTTCACGCATGTTGTCGAAGTTACGGGTCAGGGCGCCAGTCGGGTCGCCGATCATCGCATATTTGATTTTGGCGATGGTTTCAGAGCTGCTGTGCCACGCTTTGTGGGTGAAGTGGGTATCGGTAGACACAGAGTAAACGTCTACGCCCAGCTTCTGCAGTTCTTCGTAATGGTCAGCCACGTCGCCCAGTTCGGTCGGGCAGACGAAGGTGAAGTCAGCCGGATAGAAGAAGAAGACGCTCCAGCGGCCTTCGGTGTCTTTCTCGGTGACTTCGATGAATTCACCATTTTTGAATGCCTGGTTTTTGAACGGTTTGATTTTGGTGTTAATTAAGGACATCTATACTTCCTCCGTGTTTTCGTTGAGGTCTAAGTTAACGAATTTTTCCTGACCCGACCAATGCGTTTACATTATCGAATCAATAAGCGTTATCTAACAACCGGAACAAGACAACTCTGTGAACCTGTCGACGCGTTCAGCGCTAATCGCTGTTTTTCGCATCATTTGCCGCGACAAAAGTAAAAAGGCCACCTTTTCAGGCGGCCCCGTTACCTGAAATACCCGAGGGTAGGTTCAGCGCCAGTCAGACTGGCTATGTGTTGCGCTCTACATTACCTTAATGTAACAGCATCCAAGATTACATCACCCACGCCAGCAAAGGGCAATCCGTCATTCTGCTGATCTTGCCTATGACTGTGATAGGTTCGACAATCGTTTTGCCCTTTCCTGCTGATTTTACAAGGAATACTTATGTTAAAGCGTCTTCTGTTACTCAGCCTTTTGCCGTTATGCAGCCATGCGGAGGAACTCCCCGCTCCGGTAAAAGCGATTGAAAAACAGGGCATTACCATTATAAAACCCTTTGAGGCGCCGGGGGGAATGAAAGGCTGGCTGGGCAAATACCAGGACATGGGGGTCGCCATCTACTTAACGCCGGATGGTAAACACGCGATCTCCGGCTATATGTATGATGAGAACGGCAGCAACCTCAGCGAGCAGCTGTTTCAGAAAGAACTCTATACCCCGGCGGGACAAGAGATGTGGAAGAAGATGGCCAGCGCCCACTGGCTGCAGGATGGTCGCAAGGACGCCCCTATCGTGCTGTATGTCTTTGCCGATCCCTTCTGTCCCTACTGCAAGCAGTTCTGGCAGCAATCCCGCCCCTGGGTAGAGGCCGGTAAAGTGCAGATCCGCACTCTGCTGGTGGGGGTGATCAAGCCGGAGAGCCCGGCCACCGCCGCGGCGATTCTCGCCAGCAACGATCCGGCGAAAACCTGGCATGATTACGAGCAATCGAATGGGAAAATGGCTCTGACGATCCCGAAAGTTATTCCGCCGGAGAAAATGAAAATGCTCAACGTCAACCAGCAGCTGATGGACGATCTGGGAGCCAACGTGACGCCGGCGATTTATTATATGAATAAAGATAATATGCTGCAGCAGGTGGTCGGCCTACCGGATAAAGAGAAACTGCATATTATGATGGGTGAAAAAGAGTAATTCCATCCCGCAATGGCGCCTGGCGGAAGCGACCGCTGGCGCCACCGTCGACGATAAGATATATTAAGCAGAACTTAACTGTATTTGCCAATAGTTAAATTCACACCGCAAATATTAAGCCACAAAACATTATCATTAAGAATATTATAATCCGCACCGGTAATAAACAGGACTGCATTAATGGCAAATCTTTACGATCTGAAAAAGTTCGATTTGAATTTATTGGTTATTTTCGAATGTATCTATCAACATTTGAGCATCAGCAAAGCGGCGGCGATGTTATTTATCACCCCCTCAGCGGTGAGTCAGTCGTTGCAGCGTCTGCGCCAGCAGTTAAACGATCCGCTATTTGTTCGTGTTGGCAAAGGAATGACGCCCACCACCGCCTGCGTCAATCTTCATTATCATCTACAGCAAAATCTGGAGCAGCTGGAAAAAACCATCAATCTAAATAATCGCTCAGAACTGCGTAAACGTATTGTGATATATGGCCCCCCGCTGTTCTGTTCAGTCAATAGCCACGTTATGATTAACCAGCTCTGTCATCAGGCGAACTTGCAAATTGAGCACCATAACCTGACCACCACCGAATCGGCTGAGGAGCTGCTGGCGTATCGCCAGGCGGACCTGGTGTTCACCCGCATGCCCATTACCAACCGCGCCACGATCTGTCAGCCCTATCAGACGGTGCAGACGCTGGCGGTTTGCCGGGCGGGCCATCCGCGACGCGAAACGCTTACCTCGGTAGAGTCACTGGCGCAGGAGTTTTTCACTCACTATATTACCAACGATCCCGTTATTCAGCGCGTGCAGCAAAGCAGCATCGCCTGGCTGAATCCGCGCAATATTGCCTTTCGCAGCGACTCTTTTATGACCATTCTTAACATGATTAATAAAACCGACTTAATTGGCTTTTTGCCTTCCTATTTATATGACTTTATCTCACCCACTATGCAGCTTCACGCCATCAACATAGATAATCTTTTTCCGGATATCACGATCTACATTAATTACCACCATGCATCTTCGCAAAATCATTTTTTAACTGAATTAATCACCATATTAATGAATGATCGAGAGGCATCACGGCCCAAATTTAATCACAGCGAATAACGCCCTTCTGTTCCCCGCTGCCAGAAACAATAATCGACCATTAATTTCCTACCCCTCATCGTTTATACTGAGCTAACGGGAATTTTCTACTATTAAAGGATTAATGGTCATGTCGTTTATTAAATATCCCTTACCGGAATCGGTGCTGCAGGCAACTGAGCAGCGGATCCAGTGGGTCATGGATAATTTTTCGCGCATCTGTGTCTCTTTTTCCGGGGGAAAAGACTCCACCGTTATGCTGCATTTAACCGCCCAGGCGGCGCGGTTACAGGGGAAAAAAATCTGCGTGTTGTTTATTGACTGGGAAGCGCAGTTCTCCTGCACCATCGCCCACTGTGAAAAACTGCGTGCGCTGTATGCGGATGTTATCGAAACCTTTTACTGGGTCGCCCTGCCGCTCACCACCCAAAATGCCCTGACGCAGTATAAACCGCAATGGCAATGCTGGGAGCCCGGAACCGAGTGGGTACGCCAGCCGCCGCCCTGGGCCATTACCCACCCGGGCTATTTTTCATTTTATCAACCCGGAATGAGCTTTGAAGCCTTCGTCAGCCACTTCGCCGAGTGGTTTTCGCAGCGTCGTCCCGCCGCCGTGCTGGTGGGCATTCGCGCCGACGAATCGCTAAATCGCTTTATGACGATTTCTTCACAGCGTAAACAGCGCTTCGCCGACGATAAACCATGGACCACTTCAGCGCCGGGCGGCCATGCCTGGTACATCTACCCGCTCTATGACTGGAAAACCGCCGATATCTGGACCTGGTTTGCCAAAAGCGGCGAGCCCTATAACCCGTTGTACGATCTGATGTATCAGGCCGGGGTGCCGCTGCGCTATATGCGCATTTGCGAACCGTTTGGTCCCGAGCAGCGCCAGGGGCTGTGGCTGTATCACGTGCTGGAACCTGAGCGCTGGGCCGCGATGTGCCAGCGAGTGAGCGGCGCGCACAGCGGCGGGGTCTATGCCGGGCATGATAACCAGTTCTACGGTCATCGGAAAATCGACAAGCCCGACCACCTGACGTGGAAAAGCTACGCCCTGTTCCTGCTCGACAGCATGCCGGAAACCACCGCCGAGCACTACCGCAATAAAATCGCCGTCTACCTGCGCTGGTACCAGAAAAAAGGTATGGAGGATATTCCGGATACCCAACCTGCGGACATTGGCACCAAAGATATCCCATCCTGGCGGCGAGTCTGCAAAGTACTGCTCAATAACGATTACTGGTGCCGTCAGCTTTCGTTTAGCCCAACCAAAAGCAGCCACTATCAGCGCTACCGTAAACGCATGGAAAAACATCGCCAACAATGGGGGATATTATGCAACAACAACTGACGCAGGCGCTGGAAGCTTACCTGCAAAAGCTGGATGACGAGGCGCGCATTGAGGCTATCAACGCGTTTCGCCAGGTGCTCCACCACTACAGCCCCTTCCGCTCGCAGCCCGTCGACTGCGTGCTGTGGGTCAAACAGGAGCTGGTCGCCCCCAACGATTACAACCCGAATAACGTGGCGCCGCCGGAGAAGCGTCTGCTGCAAACGTCGCTGGAGGCCGACGGCTTTACCCAGCCGGTCGTCGTCATCCAGCAACGCCCACAGGCGTATACGATTGTCGATGGTTTTCACCGCCATGAGCTGGCCTGCAGCAAAGCCGCGCTGAAAAAAACGCTAAAAGGCTATTTGCCGGTGACCTGCCTGACGAGTGATGCTGCCTCGCGTGACGGGCTGATGGCAGCGACCATACGCCATAACCGGGCGCGCGGTCGCCACCAAATCCACGCCATGTCTGAGATCGTCCGCGAGCTGACCCGGCTCGGCTGGACGCCGCAGAAAATCGGCAAAGAGCTGGGGATGGATGCCGATGAAGTGCTGCGTCTGAAGCAAATTAGCGGCCTGACAGAGATGTTCGCCGGCCGCCAGTTCTCCCAGGCGTGGACGATTAAGTAACTACAGCTGGCACAAACGCGTCGCCGCAGCCAGCAGAGTCGCCGGCTGTTTGGCGAAGCACAAGCGGATCAGCTTGTGCGGGAACGGATCGGCGCAGAAGACGGAGAGCGGGATCGCCGCTACCCCGACTTCGGTCGTCAGCCAGCGGCAGAAGCTGACATCGTCTAGATCGGAGATGGCGCTGTAGTCCGCCAGCAGGAAATAGGTCCCTTCACAGGGCAGGATTTCCAGCCGGCTTGGGCGCAGCGCTTCAATAAACAGATCGCGACGTTCCCGATAAAACGCCGGCAGCTCACGATAATGCTCCGGCGCTTCGCGCAGCATGTCGGCGATCGCCAGCTGCGCCGGGGTATTCACCGAGAAGGTCAGATACTGATGCACCTTGCGCAGTTCGGCGCTGATGGCTGCCGGGGCCACGCAGTAGCCGACCTTCCAGCCGGTCATATGAAACGTTTTGCCAAACGAAGAGACCGCCACCGCCCGCTCGCGCAGCTGGGGATGCGCCAGCACGCTGGCGTGGCCGCCATCGGCAAAGCAGATATGCTCATAGACTTCATCGCTCAGGACATAGATCTCGCGTTCGGCGATCGCCTGCCACAGGGCGGCAAAATCCTCGCGCTGCCAGACGGTGGCCGAAGGGTTGTGCGGGGTGTTGAGGATCACCAGCCGGGTTTTCTCGCTCAGGGCGGCGGCAAATTGCCGCCAGTCGACGCGAAAATGCGGCGGCTGCAGCGCAATACGACGTAACTCGCCGCCGGCCAGCGCCACCGCGGGGGCGTAGCTGTCATAGCTGGGATCGAAACAGATCACCTCGTCGCCGCGGCGCACCAGGGCGGTGATCGCCGCATACAGGGCCTCCGTCGCGCCGGCGGTGACCGTGATCTCGCTGTTAACGTCGGGCTGGTAACCATACAGCTCCGCCGTCTTCCCGGCGATCGCCTCGCGCAGCGCCGGCACGCCGGTCATCGGGGCGTACTGATTCGCCCCCTGCGCCACGTGGTACGCCAGACGCTCCTGAAGATAGCGCGGGCCGTCAAAATCGGGAAAGCCCTGGGACAGGTTTATGGCCTGATGCTGCTGGGCCAGGGCGCTCATCTGGGTAAAAATCGTGGTGCCGAGCGCAGGAAGTTTACTCTCTGGAATCAAGGGGTTATTGTTCATTCTTTTTATACCGATTGTAATGCTGTTGTTGAAGCCACTATAACACGATGTTAATATTTGGCAATCAAGACGCTTAGACGTCTAAATGCTAATGTTATTCCACGCTACGCCCACTCTGGAGAAACCATGATCCGCGCCATCGTGACCGACATAGAAGGCACCACCAGCGATATCCGCTTCGTGCATAACGTGCTGTTCCCCTACGCCCGCGAACGACTGGCCGGCTTTGTGACCGCTCAGCAGCACGCTGAACCGGTCAAAACCATTCTCGACAACCTGCGCCGCGAAACAGACGCCCCCGCCGCCAGCACCGCCGACCTTATCACTACCCTCTTCGCCTTTATGGATGAAGACCGTAAATCCACGGCGCTGAAGGCGCTGCAGGGGATCATCTGGCGTGACGGCTATCTCAACGGCGACTTTACCGGCCATCTCTACCCGGACGTACTGCCGGCGCTGGAGAAATGGAAAGCGCAGGGTATTGATCTGTATGTATATTCCTCAGGTTCCGTGGCTGCGCAGAAATTGTTATTTGGCTACAGCGATGAAGGTGATATTACTCATCTGTTCACGGGCTATTTCGATACCCTGGTAGGCGCCAAACGCGAGGTGCAGTCCTACCGTAACATTGCTGAACACCTGGGCCATGCCCCTGGCACCATCCTGTTCCTGTCGGATATCCATCAGGAGCTCGACGCCGCCGAGGCCGCGGGTTTGCGCACTGTGCAACTGGTTCGCGGCGACCGCGACCCGGCGAGCCACCATCCTCAGGTTCAGCGTTTTGACGACATTCATCCGGAGCAGATCCCAGCATGAGCGCATTAACTCTTTTTTCCGTGACCGATCCGCAAACGCCGGTCTGGCACAGCACCGACGCCAGCGCGATTCAGGCGCAGCTTAACGCCAAAGGCGTCCGCTTCGAGCGCTGGCAGGCCGACCGCGACCTCGGCGCAAATCCCAGCCCGGAAACGGTGATTGCCGCCTATCAGCATGCGATTGATAAACTGGTCGCCGAAAAGGGCTACCAGAGCTGGGACGTCATCAGCCTGCGCGCCGATAACCCGCAAAAAGAGGCGCTGCGGGAAAAGTTCCTGAACGAGCACACCCATGGCGAAGACGAGGTGCGGTTTTTTGTCGAGGGCGCTGGCCTGTTTTGCCTGCACATTGGCGACGAGGTGTTCCAGGTGCTGTGCGAAAAGAACGATCTGATTTCGGTTCCCGCCCACACTCCGCACTGGTTTGATATGGGATCAGAACCGAACTTCACCGCCATTCGCATTTTTGATAACCCGGAAGGCTGGATCGCCCAGTTTACCGGCGACGATATCGCCAGCGCCTACCCGCGGCTGGCGTAACGTCAAACTGTCGTCAGTCTAAAACCGCCAGGCGCGGGCTTTGCCGGAGGCGGCGCATACCGCGCCTTCTCCGGGCTACCCGCCCCGCCGCCGGCGAGCGCCAACGCCTAAACTTCAATAAATTTCGGCGGATCAAAGGCAGTGATCGGCGGCAGCTCCTCTCGCCACGGGGCGATCTCCACCCAACAGCTCTGGGCGCTACAGCCCTGCCCCAGGCGCGAACTGCCGCGATCCTCGGTTAATACGTTGGGATTACCGTGCTTATCGAGCGACCGTTCTTCCTTCGGATCCAGCGGGTCATACCAGGCGCCGGTGGACATCTGTACCACGCCGGGCAAAATCTGCTCGCTCAGGTGCACCCCCGCCAGAATTGCCCCGCGGTCGTTATAGACTTTCACCACGCTGCCTTCGCGGATATCCCTTGCCTGCGCATCGCTCGGATGCATCCACAGCGGCTCGCGTCCCTGAACTTTCGTCGCCCGGCTGACGCTGCCGTGGTCGTACTGACTGTGCAGGCGGGCGCGCGGCTGGCTGGAGAGCAGATGAAGCGGCCAGCGCGCCGCCTCCTGCCGCTGGCGGGCGGCCTCCTGTTCATCCCACCACGGATGGCCAGGGCATTCGCGATAGCCAAACCCGGCGACGGTGGCGGAAAAGAGTTCAATTTTGCCGGAGGGGGTGGAGAGCGGATAGCGCTGCGGATCGGCGCGAAAATCGGCGAGAAAAATTTGCGGCCGCTCCGGCGCGCTGTATTCCAGCACCCCTTGCTGCCAGAAGTCATCGAACGAGGGCAGCGCAATACCCTCCTCCTGCGCCCGCGGTCTTGACTCCTCATAGAGATGACGTAGCCACTGCCCGGCGTCACGCCCTTCGCTGAACGCTTCCCCGAAGCCCAGCCGCCCGGCCAGATCGCAGAAAATAGCGTAATCGTCACGCGCCTCGCCCACCGGCGGGATCTGCGCGCTCATGGCGATCATAAACCCGTCGTGACCGCCGCTGCCGATATCCTCTCGCTCCAGCGAGGTGGTGGCCGGCAGAACGATATCGGAGAATTTGGCCTGCGCGGTCCAGTACTGCTCATGCACCACCATCGTCTCCGGGCGGCGCCAGGCCTCGCACAGTCGGTTGATGTCCTGATGATGATGAAACGCGTTGCCTCCCGCCCAGTAAACTAAACGGATATCGGGATAGCGCCGCTGCTGACCGTCGAACTCATAGGTTTCTCCCGGGTGCAGCAGCATATCGGACAGCCGCGCCACCGGGATAACGCTGTCCACCGCATTCTCCCCGGCGGGTAAGCGTGGGCCGGAAAACGCTTTTCGCACCGCGCCCGCCAGGTTGGTGCAGGCGTAGCCAAACCCGAGGCCGCCGCCCGGGGTGCCGAGCTGTCCCAGCAGCGCGGTCAGGGCCACCGTCGCCCAGTAGGCCTGCTCCCCTTGACGGGCGCGCTGGATAGACCAGGAGATATTCACCATCGTCCGGTGGCGGGCCATCTCCCGCGCCAGGTCGGCGATGCGCTGGGCGTCCAGGCCGGTAATCGCCGCCGCCCACGCCGGGGTTTTCGCTACGCCATCGTGCTCGCCCAACAGATAAGCGCGATAGGGGGCAAACCCGACGGTATGGCTGGCAACAAACGCCTGGTCGTAAAGGGACTCAGCGATCAGCACATAGCTCAGGGCCAGCAGCAGTGCGGTATCGGTGCCCGGCCGAATGGCCAGCCACTCGGCGTCGGGCACCGCGCTGAGGTCATTGCGCACCGGACTGATATTGATAAACCGCGTGCCGTTGGCCTGCATCTTATCCAGCCAGTACTGGAGCATATGGTCATTGGCGCCGCCGCCGTTGACCTGGGCATTGCGCAGCGGCAGACCACCAATGGCGACAAACAGCTGACACTCCCGGGCCAGCTCGGAAAAATGGGTATGCTGCCGGTGCAGCGGGCTCAGCGGCCCGAGAATATGCGGCAGAATACGCTCGCCCGCGGCGCTGCTATAGGTATTGGTGCTGGCGGTGTACCCGCCAAAGCCCTTGAGAAACCGGTGCAGCTGGCTCTGCGCATGGTGAAAGCGTCCAGCGCTGGCCCAGCCGTAGGAGCCGCCGTAGATCGCCTCATTGCCGCAGCGCGCCTTGACCGAGCGCAGCTCGCGCGCCAGCAGGTCCAGGGCCACCTCCCAGCTGACTTCGACAAAGGGCTCTTTACCTCGCCCTTCTCGTGACGCCGGCCCGTGCTGGAGATAGCCGGCGCGCACCGCCGGACGGCGAATGCGCGTTTGGCTGGTCACCGCGTCGGGGAGCGACTGGCCGATGCGTGAGGGATTTTTATCCCAGGGCACCGGCTTAACCGCCACGATCTCGCCCTCACGGCTCTCCACCTGCCAGGTTCCCCAGTGCATCACCGTATAATTATGCTGTTTCTTCATAGCGCCCGCGTTCTTCTCAGCTTAAGGTTCATTACAATAAAGCGGGGAAATAGGGTAATAATCCTTACCCGGCCAGACATTGCTCTGCTAAAAAAAGCTTTAGCCCGCGCAATCTTCTTTTTTTCTCTGTAGACGCCGTATTTCCCATGCACTCATAATATTAAGAAAATTGTCTTTATCCGCTAAATAAACACGGAATAAGTCAAAAATAAAACCACAAAATAAAAAGGCCTATCCGCCATCATGAAATATTTTCAGGTTCCTCATGACAAAATAAACTTTTTCTCTGACGTTTCTGCGATATAACATTCCTGGCATAACTTAGACTTATTTTGTATTTGAGGTGGCGAGGTGCTTCTTGTCATGCTACCGGTCCGCAACCACCTTCATCACAGGATCATAATAACAATGTCGCAGAAAAGAAAATTATTGCCTGCCGCGCTGGGACTGCTTTCCCTTGCCTCGCTGAGCGTCGCTGCCGCAGACGCCCTCTCCTTACAGGGAAAAACCATTGGCGTTGCCGTGGTCGGCACTCAGCATTTCTGGGATCGCGAGGCCTTTAAAGGCGCGACAGAGGAGGTGGAGAAGCTGGGGGGCAAAGTCATTGGCGTCGATGGCGGCCGCGATAATCAGGTGCATGCCAATAACCACGATATTTTACTGTCACGCAAGGTGGACGCGGTAATTAGTATTCTCGGCGATAGCGCCGTCGAACCAAAATTTAAAGCATTGCGTGATGCCGGTATCCCGGTATTTACCGTAGATCATGTTTCTCAATATTCGGTCAACAATACCACTTCCGATAACTACACCTTAGGCTCAACCATCGGCCGCTACATGGCGGATGAATTAGGCGGCAAAGGCAACGTCGCCGTATTTAACGCCTTCTCCAGCGCGCTGCGTATTTGCGGAATTCGCTACGATCAGTGGAAATATGTCCTTAAGGATTATCCGGATATTCATATTATCCAGCCCGAACTCGCGGAACAGTTTGCCAATTCGCCGGAAGACGCGCGCAAGAAAACCCTCGAATTACTCAGCCAGTATCCGAAAGGCAAACTGGACGCCATCCATGTCGCCTGCTGGGATCAACCGGCCATCGGCATCGTCCAGGCGCTGGAAGAGACCGGTCGCGATAAAGACGTGAAAGTGACGGCCATCGACGCCGGTCCGGAGACCCTGGAGATCATGGCGGAGCCCGGCAGCCCGTTCGTGGCTAACGTCGCGCAGCAGCCGCATCTGATCGGCCAGACCTCGGCTGACAACGTGGCCCGCTACTTTGCCGGCCAGAAACTACCGGTGCAAACCTTTATTCCGGTGGTTCCGGTGAAAGGTCCGCAGGAAGCGAAAGCGGTGTATAAACAGTTGGGATACGGCGAGCTGCAGTGATTAATCAACATCCTGCCGGGGAACGCCCCGCCGCTGGTCTGGTCATGGAGCAGATCGGTAAACGTTTTGCCAGCGTCACCGCGCTTAATGCGGTTACCCTGCGCCTCAATCCGGGGGAGATTCATGGCCTGATTGGCGAGAACGGCGCCGGTAAATCGACGCTGATCAAGATCCTCGCCGGTGTCTATCAGGCCGACAGCGGCAGCGCCACCCTCGACGGTCACCCGCTGCCCCTCGGCAATCCGGCAGCCATCGAAGCCGCCGGCATCCGCGTTATCCACCAGGAGTTGAACCTGATCCCGCACTTTACCGTCGCGGAATCGGTGTTTCTGGGCCAGGAGTATCGCACCCGCTGGGGGGCGCTGGATCGCCGACGGATGAAGGCCGCCACGGCGCAATTTTTCCAGCAAAACTGGCAGCTGGCGATCGACCCCGAACGGCTGGTGCGCGACCTGAGCCTGGCCGAGCGCAAGCTGGTGCAGATTGCCCGCGCGCTGATCGACGGCGCAGCGCGGCTGGTGGTGTTCGACGAACCCACCGCCCCCCTGGAGGCGCAGGAGGCCAGTCTGGTCTCCTCCGCTATCCTGCGCCTGCGCGACCAGGGCATTGCCATTCTGTATATTTCCCACTACCTCAATGAGATAGCCACCCTCTGCGACCGCGGCACCGTGCTGCGCAACGGGGAAGTGGTCGGCTACCCGGACCGCGACCTGCTGCAGAATACCGAAGCGCTGATCGCCATGATGGTCGGCCGGGAAATCGACCAGCTGTATACTCCGCGCCAGCGCCCGGCGGCAGACAATGGGGCGACCCCGCTGCTCTCGGTGCGCCAGCTGAGCGACGGGCGGCAGTTGCAGGATCTCTCTTTTGATATTCAGCCGGGCGAAATCGTCGGCGTCGCCGGCCTGCTGGGCGCCGGACGCGATGTGCTGGTCGACCTACTCTACGGCTTACGCCCGGCGGAACGCGGCACCATCCACCTCGAGGGCCGGCCGCGGCGCATTCGTACGCCAAAGCAGGCGATCCGCGCCGGCATGGCGCTGGTGCCACGCGACCGCCGCCATCAGGGGCTGATCCTGCCCTTCACCACCGCCGACAATATTAATCTCGCCTCACTGCCGGAGACCGCCACCTTTGGCTGGGAGCGGCGGGGTCTCGCCGAGCAGAAAGCGCGCGACTGGATAGAACAGCTGGCGATCCGCCCGGGACGCCCGGGGCTGCCGGTACGCTACATGAGCGGCGGTAATCAGCAAAAAGCGATCCTCGCCCGCTGGCTGGGGACCGATGCCCGGCTGTTTATTCTCGATGAACCCACCCTGGGGGTCGATATCGGCGCCCGCCGGGATATTTATCAACGAACGCGCCAGCTGGCCGATAAAGGACGGGCGGTGCTGGTCTCCTCCAGCGATGCCCCCGAACTGCTCGGACTATGCGACCGGATCCTGGTCCTCTGGCGCGGCGCGCTGGCGGCCAATCTGCCCACCCGCGGGCTAACGCTGGACGCCCTGCTGGTGGCGATCAACGGCGGACAGGAGCCTTCACCATGAGTACTGCTATCCAGCGTCGCGGCCGTCCGGGCCTGGCGACGCTGATTGAAAAATTTCCCCTGATCCTGTTTCTGGCGCTGCTGGTATGGCTGAGCGTACAGTCGCCCTACTTTCTCAGCTGGCAAAATATCAGCCTGATGCTGGTCCAGAGCGTTCCGCTGGCAATCCTTTGTTTCGGCCTGGTCTGCGTTATCGCCGTGGGCGGGGATGACGTGGTCTCCGGCGGCATCGACCTCTCCCTGCCGGCGACGGCGGTGCTCGGCGTCGCGCTGCTCAGCCTCGGGCTGGCCGAATGGCACACGCCGTATCTCCTGCTGCTGGCGCTGCTGGCGGCGGTTTGCCTGCTGTGCGGGGCGATCAACGGCTTGCTGGTGCTGGCGGCCGGCCTGCCGCCGCTGCTGGCCACCCTCTCGACCTCGGTGGCGTTTACCGGCCTGACAGATCTGTTGACCGGCCAGCGGCGCATCGCGGTCAGCGATCCGCTGATGGTCGCCTTTCGCGACAACAGCGTGCTGGGCCTGCCCTGGCCGCTGGTCTACCTGCTGGGGGTGTTTATCCTGTTCCAGTTCCTGCTCCACCACTCCCGCTTCGGCCAGCATGTGCAGGCGGTGGGCGGCAATCGCGATATGGCGCAGATGAGCGGCCTGAACGTGCGCCGCTTGACCCTGCTGGTCTGGCTGTTAGCGGGCATTGCCGCCGGGCTGGCTATTCTGCCGCTGCTCAGCCAGGGCTCCGGCAGCTCCAGCGGGACGGCCACGCCGCTGCTGCTGGAGACCGTGCTGGCGACCTTTATCGGCGCCGCCTTCTCGCGCCGTCGGGTGGTCACCATCTGGGGCGCGCTGCTGGGGGCAATCCTGGTCAACGCCCTCTCTAACGGGCTCGGCCTGCTGGGGGTCAATATCTTCTGGATGGGCGCCATTAAAGGCGGCCTGATCCTGGTGGTGCTGGCGGCCTCGGCGGTCAGACACAAAGGAGGCGAGGCATGAGTCAAATCACCCTGAAAACCTCTGCGTCGGCGGAACAGACGGCCAGCAGCCCGCTGGCCTGGCTGTCGCGGGCCGGATTTGGCGTCATCATCCTGCTGGCCATCGCCCTGTTTGGCTGGGCGAATCCGGTATTTTTAACCGTGGATAACTGGGCCAACCTGCTGCAGGGCAGCGCGATCCTGCTGATTGTGGCGATGGCGATGACCCTGATCGTCAGCGCCGGGGCGATTGATCTGTCGGTGGGCGTCGCGCTCGATTTCGGCGCCGCCTTCGCCCTCGTCGCCCTGAAAACCTGGCATCTGCCGTGGCAGGCCGCGGTGGGCTGCGCCCTGCTCGGCGGCGTGCTGATTGGCCTGCTCAATGCCTTTCTGATCCTCATCTGCCGGATCCGCCCCTTCCTCGCCACGCTCGGCACCTGGTTTATCGCCAGCAGCGCCGAGCGCATCTATACCGACGGCGGCGGCGCGATAGCCTATCGGCGGATGGCTCCGGAGTATCACGACCTGGCGGTGGGCAACCTTGGCGGGATCCCCACGCCGGTAGCGATCGTGCTGGCGCTGTGGCTGGCGGCCTGGCTGGTTACCGAGCGCACCCTGTGGGGCAAATATGTCCGCGCCATCGGTCAGAACAGCGAAGCGGCGCGTATCGCCGGGATCCGCGATCGCCTGACCATGCTCGGCGTGCTGGTGGCCGCCTCGGCGCTCTGCGCCGTCGGCGGGGTGATCCTCTCCGCCAACCTGCGGCAGTTTACCCCGCTGGCCGGGCAGTCTTACCTGATGGACGCCATTGCGGCAGTATTTATCGGCACTGCCTTTACCCGTCTGGGCCGGGTCAGCATCCTCGGCACCCTCGGCGGCGTGCTGTTCCTTGCCATTATTGATAACGGCCTGAACCTGATGGGGCTCAATTATCTGGTGAAGGACGCGCTGGTCGGCGTGATTCTGGTGGTGGCCCTCGCCCTATCCTTCTGGCAGGCGCGCCTGCGCCAAACGCATCGCTAAACGGGAGAACGATGGCAACCTTTGACGCCGTATTTGTCGGCCTGACTATTCTGGATATCGCCGGGCGCCCGGTGGTGGCGATCCCGCCGCGCGGCGGCGTCGCCTTTATTGAGCAAATTCGTCTCAACCCCGCCGGCACCGCCGCCGGGGCTAATATCAACGCCGCGAAGCTCGGGATCCGCACCGCAGCGGTGGCCTGCCTGGGCGAAGATGAAAAGGCCGACTTTATCCTCGCCAGCTATGCCCGGCTGGGCATCGACTGCTCGCTTATCCAGCGCACCGCGCTGAAGGAGACCTCGGCGACGATCCTGCCGATTCGCCCCAACGGCGAACGTCCGGCCCTGCACTGCCGGGGCGCGTCTGACGCCCTGTTTGTCAGTGAAGCGGAATTTGACGCCGTCCTTGACTGTCGTTTCCTGCATCACGGCGGGACCGGGCTGCTGGCGGCAATGGACCAGGGACAGAGCGCGCGGCTGTTGCAGGCGGCCAAAGCGCGCGGAGTCACCACCAGCTTTGACCTTATCGCCCCGAATGAAGAGACCCTCGAACTACTGCGGCCCCTGTTGCCGTCGGTGGATTATTTCATGCCTTCGCTGGAGGAAGCCGCCTTTCTCTCCGGAGAGACGCAGCCGGAGGCCATCGGCCGCTTCTTCCTGGCGCTCGGCGTGGGCACCTGCATTCTGAAAGACGGCGAGAACGGCTCCTGGCTTATCGGCCGCGATGGCGGGCCGCAGCATATTGCGCCGTGGCCGGTCGAGGCGGTGGATACCACCGGCTGCGGCGACAGCTACTGCGGCGGGTTTATTGCCGCACTGGCGCGCGGACTCAGCGTGAAAGCAGCGTGTGACGTCGCCTCGGCGGTGGCCGCGCTGGTGGCGACCGGGATGGGATCGGATGCCGGGGTAGTGGACTGGGAACAGACCCAGGCTTTTATGGCGGCCCATCGCCCCTGACGATGGACCCGCGCCGCTGCAGAACGCGGCGGCGCAAGCGGCTTAACGCCACTGGTACAGCAGCGGCTCCCCGGCGACATAGCGCTGAAGATCGGCGGCAATCATCGCCGTGTGTTTGGCGATACTCTCCCGGGTGGCTCCGGCGATATGCGGCGTGATAATCACGTTATCGAACTCGATGACAAAAGGATGATCGCGCCACAGCGGTTCGCGGTGATAGACATCCAGCGCCGCGCCGCCCAGCGGGCCGTGGCGCAGGGCATCAATCAGCGCTGCCTCGTCGACCACCGCCGCGCGAGAGGTATTGATCAGCAGCGCGCCGGGCTTCATGCTGTTTAACAGCGCGGCATTCACCAGCCCGTCGCTGTGCGGCCCGCTGCTCAGGTGCAGGCTGACGATATCCGCCTCGCGGAACAGCGCCTCCAGGGTCGTTTTCTGTAACCCTGGCTCATTGATATCCTCTGCGGCGACGAACGGATCCACCACCAACACCGCCATGCCGAACGCCCGGGCGATACGCGCCACCCGGCGGCCAATGTTGCCATACCCCACCAGCCCCAGCGTTTTATTGCGCAGTTCACTGCCTTTAAACACTTCATAGGGGCTTTCCGGGCTCACGTCCCAGACCACATCCCGCCGCAGACCCTGCTGAGTGGCGGCGGCGGCATTGTCAGCCTGCGTGAATTCCCCCCGCTTCAGCGCCGCATGGGATTGCGGAATATGGCGCGCCAGGCTGAGCATCAGGCCAAGCGTCAGCTCCGCGGCGGCATCGGCATTGCGCCCCGGGGTGTAGAGCACCCGGATGCCGCGCGCCTGGGCGGCCTGGGTATCAATATTCACCGGATTCGCGCGGGTGCAGGCGATCACCTGCAGGCGCGGACAGGCGGCCATCACCGCGTCCGTCACCTCATCATAGCTGGTCACCAGCACCTCGGCGTCGTGGGCCAGCTCAATCAGCTGACCGGCGCTGAGTTTCGGTTTGCCCAGCGCCCACCCCTCCACCAGCAGCTCGCCCAGCTGGTGGAAGGCGCTAAGGTCGCCAGCATGCTCGGCGGTAAAAACGATTTTCATGGTTGTAGGTCCTGAGAAAGAGGTTGAAGGGCGGCCTTTCTGGCCTGCCATACCGGCAGCATCTGCTCGCGCAGCAGGCGGTAAACGGGATACAGCGCCGCGTAGCGGGCATGCGCCTGAGGGCGCGGCTGATAGCGGGTCTGCGCCAGCGGAGGCGTCTCGGCCAGCGCCGCGACGCTACGGGCCGCCAAGATCGCCGCGCCGCGCGCGCTCAGTTCGTTAAAGGCGCTGGAGACCACCGTGCGTCCGGTACAGTCGGCGATAATCTGCAGCCAGGTCGCCGAGGCTGCGCCGCCGCCGGTCAGATACAGCTCGCCGCCCTGCGGATAACCCTGCAGCGCATCGACAATGGCGAAGGCCAGTCCTTCAAACACCGCGCGCTGCAGTTCGGCGCGGGTGGTGTGCGGGCTAATGCCGAAAAAGCCGGCCCGCGCGTCCGGGCTGTAAAACGGCGCACGTTCGCCATTGAGGTACGGCTGCCAGAAGACGCCGCCGCTGCCTGGCTCCACCGCCGCGATCGCCTGCTCCAGGCGCCCCAGATCGGCGTCCAGCGAAATATGCTGCTGCAGCCAGTCAATGTTTGGCGTACCGGCCTGCATCGGAAACAGGGAGATCACCTGTCCGGCTTCGGTATGGGTGACAAAGCGCGTCGCCTCGTTCACCGTCTGCGGGCCGCGGCAGACGATCCCGGTGCAGCAGGTGGTGCCGAGGATCGTGTAGATATCCCCTTCGTTGACCGCGCCGCAGCCCAGCGCGGCGCTACAGACATCCAGCGCCCCGGCGGCCACCGGCGTCGCGGCGGGCAGCCCGGTCAGCGCCGCCACCGCGTCGCTCAGCGTGCCGGCCGGGGCATCCGGGGCCAGCAGCGGGGGAAACAGCGGCAGCAGTTCGTTCAGCCCCATCTCGTTCATCACCACCGAGGACCAGCTGCCGGTCTGCTGATTGAGTAACGAGCTGCTGGCGTCCGTCAGCTCCAGCGCCGCCACGCCGGTCAGGCGAAAGCGGATCCAGTCCTTGGCGAAAAAAAGATAGCGCGCGGCCGCCAGCCGCGCCGGCTGATACTGTTTCAGCCAGTACAGCTGCAGGCTGGTATTGCAGGGCTGCAGGTGGGTGCCGGTATCGGCGAAATAGCGGCGGTCGAAGCCGGGTCGGCGCAGCAGGTCGCTCATCAGCTCGTGGCTGCGGGTATCGCTCCACAGGATCCCCGGGCCCACCGGTTCGCCCTGATCATCGCTGAGCCAGACCCCCTCCCCTTGCCCGGCGAGGCCGATAGCCCGCAGCCGCCCCGCCTGTAGCGCCGGATGGCGGGCAATCTGGCGCAGAATAGCCAGCACCGAATGCCACAGCTGGGTCATATCCTGTTCCGCGTAGCCATTGGCCGACAGGCGGGGTGAGGTATTTTCCGCGGCGCTGGCGCAGGCGGTGAAATGCTGATCAAACAGCACCGCTTTCACCCGCGAGGTGCCAATATCGATACCAAGATAAAAATCCATACCTGCTCCGGCTCAGGGCTCGTAGCGGCGGCGCATCAGCTCGCACTCGAACAGGAACTCCAGCCCCTCCAGTTGACGGCGGGCCTCCTGAATATCTTTCCCCCAGCAGGTCAGGCCGTGGCCGCGCAGCAGAAAGCCGTAGCGCAGCGGGCGCGTTTGCGCATAATCGGCAATCCGCGCCGCCAGGGCGTCAATATCCTGGTCATTATCGAAGATGGCGATCGGAACAGTATCGAGATGGCTATGCTGCCCGCTAAGGGTTTTCTGCATTTCATACCCCTGCAGCGCCAGCGTGTCGCTTTTTTCGATGCGCGACAGCACAGTGGCGTTGACGGTATGCACATGCAGCACCACGTTGGCTTCCGGGAACAGGCGATACACCAGGGTGTGCAGACCGGTCTCGGCCGACGGCTTCCGTCCGGAAGGCGCCTGGTTGGTGGCGATCTCAACCTGCAGAAAATCCTCGGTTGTCAGGCTGCCTTTGTCGCGGCCCGACTCGCTTAGCCAGCACCAGGTATCATCCTGACGCACCGACATATTGCCGCCGGTCGCCGGCGCCCAGCCTTTCGCGCCGATCCAATGACAGGTGGTGACCAGTTGCGCGAGTCTTTCTTGCCACATAGCAGTTCCTTAGGTTAGCGATGATTTATTTAGCCGTCTAAATGGCTATTTATCCGATACTAACACCGCTAACCGGAGGGGACAATATTTCAGGAAACACACACAAGACAAATGGTTATATCATAAAAGCATATTAAATAACCTTTATTCACAGTGATTTAACCAACCATTTTCAGTACACCACTATTCTCCACTACTCTCTGGCCAAAAACAGGCGGATCGTCCTGGCTAAAATTCTCCTCCGGTGCCAGGGATGCGCTCACCGCCCTCCTCTGCCCTGGACTGGTGCAAAACCTGGCAGGATGCACAGTAGAATGGCATTACCCCTCCGGGATCCTTCAATAACTGTGCATGTTGCACACCGCGCGCCATTCCCCGTGCCCGGTTTTTCCTGGCACATCTCTTGCTACTTCCGGCTATCACCGCCCATCTACCAGCCAGAGGTTCCAGGATGTCAAACAGCAATGATTTTCCCCTCGTCGAAGCGCCCGCCGCCGGACGCAAAGGCGTATTTTCCATCGCCATGGTGTTGTTCAGCTTTACCTTTTTCACCGGCACGATGTTCGCCGGCGGTAAACTCGGCGTCTCCTTTTCCATCGTCAATCTGCTGTGGATAGCCGTCATCGGCAACGCCTTGCTGGCCCTCTATGCCGCGTCGCTGGGCTGGATCGCCGCGCGCAGCGGCCTGAATACGGTGCTGATGGGCCGCTTCTGCTTCGGGGAGATTGGCAGCAAGCTGGCCGATTTTATTCTTGGCTTTGCCGAGCTGGGCTGGTACGCCTGGGGCACCGCCACGGTCGCTATCTCGCTGGTGAAGATCCTCGCTCTGCCCGAGGCGCTGACCCAGCCGTTGATGGTGCTGTTTGGTATTCTGTTCTGCGTCACCGCGCTGGTGGGCTACAAGGGGCTGGACGCGCTGTCGCGCCTGTCGGTGCCATTGATGTTTGTGCTGCTGATGGTCTCCATGTATCTGGCGCTGCACCACGCCGGCGGCTGGCAGGCGATGACCCGTATTGCGCCGAGCGACACCATGACCTGGTCGGCGGCCATCACCATGGTCTTCGGCACTTTCGCCAGCGGCGCCACCCAGGCGACGAACTGGACCCGGCTGGCCAACTCCAGCCGGACCGCCATTCTCGCCAGCATGGGCAGCTTCCTCATCGGCAACGGGCTGATGATCGTCGCCGGCGCCTGGTGCGCTATCGTCTATCAACAGGCCGATATCGTTGAAGTGCTGATCCTGCAGGGGCTATCGGTGGCCGCGGTGATCATGCTCTGTCTCAACCTGCTGACCATCCAGGGCCCCACCATCTATAACGTCTCCGCCGCAGCCTGCCATCTGCTGCGCAGCGAACGTCGCCGGACGCTGACCCTCGCCGCCGCCGGGGTGGGCATTGTGCTGGCCATTGGCGGGATGTACGAAATGCTGATCCCCTTCCTCGTGCTACTGGGCAGTATTATTCCGCCCATCGGCGGGGTGATCCTCGCCGACTACTGGTTCGCCCGCGGCGGGCGCTATCCCCTGCTGCAGAACGCCCGCCTGCCGCGTTTTAACTGGCTGGGACTCGGCGCCTACGCCGCCGGCGCGGTGGTGGCCTATCTTTCGCCGTGGATCGCGCCGCTGGTGGGGATCTCCGTTTCCGCGCTGGTCTATATCGCCCTGACTCTGCTAAGCAAACGCCAGCCTGCCGCCGTCGCGGAGCAGGAGCCATGAGCCTGACGGTCAGCGAACTGCTGGCCCTTGAGGGACTCTCCGCCCTGCGTCTGCGGGCGGGAAAGCAAGGGCTGCAGCGGGCCGTACGCTGGTACTATGTGGCGGAAAATGAACATATCGCCGAGTGGATCATGGGCGGCGAGCTGGTGTTTATCACCGGCATCAACCATCCCCGGGATGAAGCCAACCTGATCCAGTTGCTGATGGAGGGCAAACAGCGCGGCATCGCCGGGATGGTGATCCTCACCGGCGAGGCCTATATCCACGCCATTCCCGCCACGCTGATCGCCCTTGCCGACGAGCTGGGCATGCCGCTGATCGAGCAGCCCTACCTGCTGAAGATGGTGATTGTCACCGAGCGCATCGGCACCGCGCTGGTCCGCAGCGAAAACGTCCTGCAGTCGCAGCGCGACATTCTGATGCAGCTGGTCACCGGCGACTATCCGGACCTGCAGATGCTCCATCAGCGCGCCCTGCACCAGCAGCTCGATTTTACCCGTCCGCTGCGGCTGGCGGCGCTGCGTCTGGAGGGGTTGTCCCGCCTGTTTCGCCAGTTCCCGCCCGAGCAGGCCGAAGCCTGGCTGCTGCAGGCCCACCGCAGCGTGCGTCAGCAGCTGCAGCAACAGCTCAACCAGCAGGGCAATTCCTTTCCGCTGCTGGAGCGCAGCAACATGTTCCTTTTCCTGCTGCCGGATGAGGAGGGGGAAGGCTTTCAGCAGAAAAAATGGCTACAGCAGTGGCTGCAGGCGCTGGCGGACGGAGAGGAGAGTTTGTCGCTGCTCTGCGGCCTCTCCGCGCCGGTCAGGCAGCTGCAGGGTTACCCGCGGGCGCTGTCGCAGGCGCGCCAGGCGCTGGATCTGTGCGATACCCTGCGGCCAACCCAGCGCATCAGCGACTATCAGCAGCTGGGGTTTATCAAACTGCTGTCCGCGGTCAGCGACCCGGCGCTGCTCAACGATTTTATGCACGACACCCTTGGCTGCCTGATCGAGCCGGGCCGTAAAGCGCCATGGCTGCTGCTGGAGACCCTCGAGACGCTGCTGCAGGAGAACGGCAACGTGGCGCGGGCCGCCGACCGGCTGGGTCTCCACCGCAACACGTTGCATCAGCGCATCCAGCGCATTGAAAAACTGACCGGCTACCCGGTCAGCCACCCTCAGTTTCATCTCAACGCCTCGGTCGCGCTGGTGATCTGGCGTTTATCGCAAAACCATTTACAGGACCCACCATGAAAATTATTAACGCTCGCCTGCGCCGCCAGGAGGCGCTGTTTACTCTTGACCTGCAGGACGGGATGATTCACCGCATCACCGCCCAGGCCGCGATGCAGACTGCCGACGCCGGGGATATCGACGCCCAGGGCCGGCTGGCGATCCCGCCCTTCGTCGAGCCGCATATCCATCTTGACGCCACCCTCACCGCGGGCGAGCCGGAGTGGAACCGCAGCGGCACCCTGTTTGAAGGCATCACCCGCTGGAGCCAGCGCAAAGCGAGCATTACCCCGGAGGACACCCGCCAGCGGGCGCTGAAAACCATCGGCATGCTGCGCGACTTCGGCGTCCAGCACGTCCGGACCCATGTGGATGTCACCGATCCGTCGCTGTCGGCCCTGAAGGCGCTGCTGGCGGTGAAACAAGAGGCCGCCGATCTCATCGATCTGCAGATTGTCGCCTTTCCGCAGGAGGGAATCGAATCGTATCCCAACGGCCGGGAGCTGATGACGCGCGCCATCGAGATGGGCGCCGACGTGGTGGGCGGCATTCCGCACTATGAGAACACCCGCGACAAAGGGGTCAGCTCGGTGATGTTTTTGATGGACCTCGCCCAGCGTTACGGCCGCCTGGTGGATGTCCACTGCGATGAAATCGACGATCCGCAATCGCGTTTCCTTGAAGTACTGGCGGAGGAGGCGCGGGTGCGCGGCATGGGGGCCCAGGTCACCGCCAGCCACACCTGCGCGATGGGCTCTTATGATAACGCCTACTGCTCAAAGCTGTTTCGCCTGCTGAAAGCCTCGGGCATCAACTTCATCTCCTGCCCGACCGAAAGCATTCATCTGCAGGGCCGGTTTGACAGCTGGCCGAAACGGCGCGGCGTCACCCGGGTGGGGGAGCTGGATCGCGCCGGCATCAATGTCTGCTTTGCTCAGGACTCGATTCAGGATCCGTGGTACCCGCTGGGGAACGGCAATATCCTGCGCATTCTGGATGCCGGACTGCACATCTGCCATATGCTCGGCTATGACGATCTGCAGCGCTGTCTCGACTTTGTCACCGACAACAGCGCCCGGGCGCTGTGTCTGGGCGATAACTACGGCCTCGCCGAAGGCCGCCCGGCGAACCTGCTGATCCTCGATGCGGAAAACGACTACGAGGCCGTCCGTCGTCAGGCACGGGTGCTGACCTCCATTCGCCACGGCAAGGTGATTTTGCAGCGTGAGGTGGAGCACATCCGCTACCCGGCATAGGGCGCAAGGCGCTGCGCGACGACGCCTTTCTGTGATACCTTTTCAGGCAGTGTGCGTGACCGACGCCCGCCCGGGCGTCGGCCTCCTGGAAAACAGACGGCGCGAAACGACGATGAGCGATAAAAAATGGATTAAGGCCGAGGACGTGGCCAGACTGGCCGGGGTCTCGCGCTCGGCGGTCTCCCGCACCTTCACCCCCGGCGCCTCGGTGTCGGAGAAGACCCGGCAGAAGGTGCTGAGCGCCGCGGAAGCCCTGGGCTATCAGGTGAATATCATCGCCCGGACGATGATCACCGGCAGCAGTAATTTTATCGGCATCGTCACCGCCGGTTTCGACAACCCATTTCGCAGCAAACTGCTGGCGCCGCTGGTCCATCAGCTGGCGCTCAATGGCTTTATGCCGCTGCTGATGAACGCTGACGATCCGCAGCAGCTCGCCCCCTCGCTTAAACAACTGCTGAGCTATCACGTCGCCGGGGTGATCATCACCTCCGGCGCGCCGCCGCTGTCGCTGGCGGAAGAGTATCTGGCGCGCAAGATCCCCGTCACCCTGATCAACCGCCATGCGGACCTCGCCGGCTGCGACCGGGTGTGCAGCGATAACGCCCAGGGAGCGAAGCTGGTGGCGGATCTGTTCAGTCGCCGAAGCTGGCGGCAGGTTGGCTTTATTGGCGAAAATCGCGAGAACTTCAGCACCCGCCAGCGCTATGAGGCTTTTATCGCCCGGACGTCGGATATGGCGGTGAGCAGCCGCTTCTGCGACGGCGGCGGCTATCAGGCTGGCTACCAGGCTGCCAGAGAATTGGTTGCTGAAAACCCCGGGATGCAGGCGCTGTTTTGCGCCACCGATATGCTGGCGCTGGGCGCCCAGGACGGCCTGCGGGACGCCGCCGCCCCGCTGCCGGCCATCGTCGGCTTTGACGATATCCCGCAGGCGGACTGGCAGCCCTATCAGCTCACCACCGTTCAGCAGAATACCGCCCTGCTGGCCCACCACGCGGTGGATTTGTTAATGACGCGGATCGCCCGCTTCAGCCTGCCCTCGCGCCATCGCGAAGTGCCGGTGAAACTAATTATTCGTCATAGTGCGAAATGAAAAAATCATTTTATGCTGGAGCGATCACAGAATCTTCTGCGAAACCCGGCCACACTCATTCGGCCCTTCGGGGCTGTTTTTTTCACGCAAAATGCACACGTGTGCAAAATAGGGAGTCACTATGCAATCTCAGGAATCAGAAGCGCTACAGGCCCGCTACCGTCTGGCCTGCGAGCTGGCGAAAGCGGGGGCTGAGCTGGCGTTTGAATACTATCAACAGCGCGAGGCGTTGACCGTCGACCATAAGGGCGACGACCTGCAGGATGTGGTCAGCGTGGCCGATAAGCGGGTGGAGGCCTTTGTCAAACAGCGCATTCAGAGCGCGTTTCCGGAGGATGGTTTTCTCGGCGAAGAGAGCGGCGCTCGCCTGCCCGACGCGCGAGTGCTGTGGGTGGTCGACCCCATCGATGGCACCAGCTGTTTCCTCAACGGCCTGCACACCTGGTGCCTGTCGCTGGCGATCGTCGCCGACGGCGAACCGGTCATCGGCGTGGTCTACGACCCCAACCATCGCGAGCTGTTTCACGCCCTGCGGGGCCATGGCGCCTGGCTCAACGACGCTCCGATCCGTCCGCACCCCGCGACGATGGTCAAAGAGGGCGTAATGGGCGTCGGCACCTCGCATCGCGTCACCCCGGCGGACTTTCTGCCGTTTCTGCAGGCGCTGCTCAGCGACGGCGGCATGTTTATCCGCAACGGCTCCGGGGCGTTGATGAGCGCCTGGGCGGCGGCGGGCCGGTTGATTGGCTACTACGAGCCGCACATGAACCCGTGGGACGCCCTGCCGGGGCTGGTGCTGATGCGCGAAGCGGGCGGCGCCAGCAACGATTTTCTGGCACAGGAGGGGATCCAGCGCGGCAATCCGCTGCTGCTGGCCAGCCAGACGCTCTACCCGCAGCTGAAAAAGATGATCCCACAACCATTACATTAACCCTTACGGGTCAGGCTATTTCTGATTATGTACTCTACACAGTAACGATAACTTCATTCACGGACGAACCACATCAATCAGTCAGGCCTCCGACCTGCGGAGAACCACCTATGTCTGGAATTATCGCTTTTTTCCGGGCGTCGCCGCCGAAAGCGGGCGCCGCGTTTGATGAACACCGTTTTCGCCGGGTGCGCTGGCAAACCTTCATCGCCATGACCCTGGCCTACGTCACCTTTTACGTCTGCCGGTTATCCTTCACCGTCGCCAAAAGCGCGCTGGTGGAGCTGGGGATCACCCCGACGGAGCTCGGCATGATCGGCTCTACCCTGTTCTTCAGCTACGCCATCGGCAAACTGGTCAATGGTTTTATCGCCGATCACGCCAACGTGGTGCGCTATATGAGCCTCGGTTTATTGCTCAGCGCCGGGATGAACCTGATGATGGGGATGACCACCAACGCCCTGCTGCTGGCCATCTTCTGGGGGATCAACGGTTGGGCGCAGTCGATGGGCGTCGGCCCCTGCGCGGTCTCGCTGGCGCGCTGGTACGGCGTTAAGGAGCGCGGCACCTTCTATGGCATCTGGTCGACGGCGCATAATATCGGCGAGGCGGTGACCTATATGGTGATCGCCGCGGTGATCGCCGGGTTTGGCTGGCAGATGGGCTACCTGTCCACCGCCGCGCTCGGCGCCGCCGGCGTGGTGCTGCTGGTGCTGTTCATGCACGATTCGCCGCAGAGCAGCGGCTTCCCGTCCATCAACGTCATCCGCGATGAACCGCAGGAGGAGGTCGAAGCCCGCGGCTCGGTGTTTAAAAACCAGCTGCTGGCGCTGCGCAACCCGGCGCTGTGGACCCTCGCCCTCGCCTCCGCCTTTATGTACATCGACCGCTACGCCGTCAACTCCTGGGGGATCTTCTTTCTGGAGCAGGATAAAGCTTATTCCACGCTGGAGGCGTCCGGGATTATCGGCGTCAACGCTATCGCCGGCATCGCCGGGACCATCATCGCCGGCATGCTCTCCGACCGCTTTTTCCCGCGCAACCGCAGCGTGATGGCCGGATTCATCAGCCTGCTGAACACCGCCGGCTTCGCCCTGATGCTCTGGTCGCCGCACAATTACTACACTGATATTCTGGCGATGATTATCTTCGGGGCCACCATTGGCGCTCTGACCTGCTTCCTTGGCGGGCTGATCGCCGTCGATATCTCTTCGCGCAAGGCCGCCGGGGCCGCGCTCGGCACCATCGGCATCGCCAGCTACGCCGGCGCCGGCCTGGGCGAGTTTCTCACCGGGATCATTATTGATAAAACGGCTATCCTTGAAAACGGCAAAACGCTGTATGATTTCAGCACGTTGGCGCTGTTCTGGGTGGGTACCGGTCTGGGTTCCGCGCTACTCTGTTTTACCACTGCCGCCATCGTCGCCCGGCGCCATGCCGTCGAACGGCAGACCTCGTTCTCCTCATAACCGATTAACGAATAAGGAAGAAGATATGATGCCTGCAAGACATCAGGGACTGTTACGCCTGTTTATCGCCTGCGCGCTGCCGCTGCTCGCGCTGCAATCTGCCGCCGCCGCGGACTGGCAGCTGGAGAAAGTGGTCGAGCTCAGCCGCCACGGTATTCGTCCGCCGACGGCCGGCAACCGGGAAGCCATCGAGGCCGCCACCGGACGACCGTGGACCGAGTGGACCACCCATGACGGGGAGCTCACCGGCCATGGCTATGCCGCCGTGGTCAACAAAGGGCGTGCGGAAGGCCAGCATTACCGCCAGCTCGGCCTGCTGCAGGCCGGATGCCCGACGGCGGAGTCGATATACGTGCGCGCCAGCCCGTTGCAGCGGACGCGAGCGACCGCCCAAGCGCTGGTGGATGGCGCCTTCCCCGGCTGCGGCGTCGCTATCCATTATGTCAGCGGGGATGCCGATCCCCTGTTTCAGACCGACAAGTTCGCCGCCACGCAAACCGACCCCGCCCGCCAGCTGGAGGCGGTGAAAGAGAAGGCCGGGGATCTGGCGCAGCGTCGGCAGGCGCTGGCGCCGACCATCCAGCTATTGAAACAGGCGGTTTGTCAGGCCGATAAGCCCTGCCCGATCTTCGATACCCCGTGGCAGGTCGAGCAGAGCAAAAGTGGGAAGACCACCATTAGCGGACTGAGCGTGATGGCCAATATGGTGGAGACGCTGCGTCTCGGCTGGAGTGAAAACCTGCCTCTCAGCCAGCTGGCGTGGGGCAAGATCACCCAGGCCAGGCAGATCACCGCCCTGCTGCCGCTGTTAACGGAAAACTACGATCTGAGTAACGATGTGTTGTATACCGCGCAAAAACGCGGGTCGGTGCTGCTCAACGCTATGCTCGATGGCGTCAAACCGGAGGCGGATCCGAACGTACGCTGGCTGCTGCTGGTGGCCCATGACACCAATATCGCCATGGTGCGCACGCTGATGAACTTTAGCTGGCAGCTGCCGGGCTACAGCCGGGGAAATATCCCGCCGGGCAGTAGCCTGGTGCTGGAGCGCTGGCGCAACGCGAAGAGCGGAGAACGCTATCTGCGGGTCTATTTCCAGGCCCAGGGCCTCGACGACCTGCGTCGTCTGCAGACGCCGGACGCGCAGCACCCGATGCTGCGTCAGGAGTGGCATCAGCCGGGCTGCCGTCAGACCGACGTCGGTACGCTGTGTCCCTTCCAGGCGGCCATCACCGCGCTGGGTCAGCGTATCGACCGATCATCCGCCCCGGCGGTAGCCATGGTCCTGCCGTAGTAATGCAGCGCTTGCCCGGGCCCGGGAAAGCCATTTTTTCCAGGCCCGGCACGGTGTCGGCTATTCATTGTCCGGCGCAAACGCCCCGGCGGCGACCTGCGCCGGGGTGACCACCCCGCTGTCCAGCACCCAGCCGCTTATCAGCCCAGCAGGCGTGACGTCGAACGCCGGATTGTAAACGGCGGCCCCCGTCGGCGCCCACTGTACCGCGCCGAAGCTGCCCGCCACTCCGGTCACTTCCGCCGCCGCGCGCTGCTCAATGGGGATCGCCGTCCCGTTCGGGCAATGGCGGTCGAGGGTGGTCTGCGGGGCAGCGACGTAAAACGGGATCTGGTGATAATGGGCCAAAACCGCCAGAGAATAGGTGCCGATTTTATTCGCCACATCGCCGTTGGCGGCGATACGGTCGGCGCCGACCCACACCGCATCCACCTGCCCCTGCGCCATCAGGCTGGCGGCCATTGAATCGGCGATCAGCTGATAGGGCACGCCCAGCTCGCCCAGCTCCCAGGCGGTTAAACGACCGCCCTGCAGCAGCGGCCGGGTTTCATCAACCCATACGTTGGTCACTTTTCCCTGCCGGTGCGCCAGCGCGATAACGCCCAGGGCGGTCCCTACCCCGGCGGTCGCCAGGCCACCGGTGTTGCAGTGGGTCAGCAGTCGACTGCCGGGCTTCACCAGCGCACTGCCCGCCTCAGCGATGCGGTCGCACAGCTGTTTATCTTCTTCGACCAGACGCAAAGCTTCCGCTTCCAGCGCCTGCGGGTAATCCTCCCGGGCCAGCGCCTGCTTCATGCGATCCAGATTATTCATCAGGTTGACCGCCGTCGGCCGCGCCGCGCGCAGCGTCTCCAGCGCCTGCTGGAGTGCATCCCGGTTCAGGCCGCGCTGGGCCAGCAGGGCCAGCAGCAGGCTGGCGGACAGGCCAATCAGCGGCGCGCCGCGCACCCGCAGGGTATGAATATGGTCCACCAGCAGCGCAACGTTATCCGCCGCCAGCCAGCGTTTTTCCTGCGGCAAGGCCTGCTGGTCGAGAATAAAAAGCTGATTTTCACTCACCCGCAGGCTGGTGGTCTGTAATGTCTGCATGTCGTTAAATCCCTGTTGCGTTGTTGTATCACATTGTGTCAGGATGGAATCCAGAAGTATAGACGTCTGAACGGCTTAATCAGAATTCGAGGATCGAGGCAATGTCGCAATACCATACCTTCACCGCCCACGATGCCGTGGCTTACGCGCAACAGTTCGCCGGCATCGACAACCCATCTGAGCTGGTCAGCGCGCAGGAAGTGGGCGATGGCAACCTCAATCTGGTGTTTAAAGTGTTCGATCGTCAGGGCGTCAGCCGGGCGATCGTCAAACAGGCCCTGCCCTACGTGCGCTGCGTCGGCGAATCCTGGCCGCTGACCCTCGACCGCGCCCGTCTCGAAGCGCAGACCCTGGTCGCCCACTATCAGCACAGCCCGCAGCACACGGTAAAAATCCATCACTTTGATCCCGAGCTGGCGGTGATGGTGATGGAAGATCTTTCCGACCACCGCATCTGGCGCGGAGAGCTTATCGCTAACGTCTACTATCCCCAGGCGGCCCGCCAGCTTGGCGACTATCTGGCGCAGGTGTTGTTCCACACCAGCGATTTCTACCTCCATCCCCACGAGAAAAAGGCGCAGGTGGCGCAGTTTATTAACCCGGCGATGTGCGAGATCACCGAGGATCTGTTCTTTAACGACCCGTATCAGATCCACGAGCGCAATAACTACCCGGCGGAGCTGGAGGCCGATGTCGCCGCCCTGCGCGACGACGCTCAGCTTAAGCTGGCGGTGGCGGCGCTGAAGCACCGTTTCTTTGCCCATGCGGAAGCGCTGCTGCACGGCGATATCCACAGCGGGTCGATCTTCGTTGCCGAAGGCAGCCTGAAGGCCATCGACGCCGAGTTCGGCTACTTCGGCCCCATTGGCTTCGATATCGGCACCGCCATCGGCAACCTGCTGCTTAACTACTGCGGCCTGCCGGGCCAGCTCGGCATTCGCGATGCCGCCGCCGCGCGCGAGCAGCGGCTGAACGACATCCACCAGCTGTGGACCACCTTCGCCGAGCGCTTCCAGGCGCTGGCGGCGGAGAAAACCCGCGACGCGGCGCTGGCTTACCCCGGCTATGCCTCCGCCTTTCTGAAAAAGGTGTGGGCGGACGCGGTCGGCTTCTGCGGCAGCGAACTGATCCGCCGCAGCGTCGGACTGTCGCACGTCGCGGATATCGACACTATCCAGGACGACGCCATGCGTCATGAGTGCCTGCGCCACGCCATTACCCTGGGCAGAGCGCTGATCGTGCTGGCCGAGCGTATCGACAGCGTCGACGAGCTGCTGGCGCGGGTACGCCAGTACAGCTGAGTGCGCCTGTTTCCCTCACCCCAACCCTCTCCCACAGGGAGAGGGAGCACCCCCTAAAAAAGTGCCATTTTCTGGGATTGCCCGGCGGCGCTGCGCTTGCGCGGGCCTACAGATAGCCGCATAACGGTTTGATCTTGCACTCTTTCGTAGGCCGGGTAAGGCGAAAGCCGCCACCCGGCAGACATGCGAGTACAATTTTGCGTTTACCTTACCCTCACCCCAGATACTCAATCACCGATAGCCCGCCGTTGTAATCGGTGCTGTAGATAATGCCTTGCGCATCGACAAACACGTCACAGGACTGGATCACCCGCGGGCGGCCGGGACGGGTATCCATCATTCTCTCAGGCGCAGCCGGGACCAGCGCCCCGGTCTCCAGCGGGCGATACGGGTTGGAAATATCGTAAGCCCGCACGCCGGCATTCTGATACGTGGCAAAAATCAGCGTTGAGCTGACAAAGCTCCCCGGCCGGTTCTCATGCAGGTTGTGCGGACCGAAATGCGCCCCTTTCGCCACGTAATCCGCTTCATCCGGCGGCGGGAAGGTGGCGATGCTCACCGGGTTGGTTGGCTCGCGGATATCAAACAGCCAGATCAGCTTCTCGCCGTCCTCCTGGTTGTCGAGCACCGCTTCATCCAGCACCACCAGCAGATCGCGATCCGGCAGCGGCAGCGCGGTATGCGTTCCGCCGCCGAACGGCGGGCTCCAGTTGCGATGACTAATCAGCCTCGGCTGGGTACGGTCTTTGACATCCAGCAGCGTCAGGCCGCCGTCGCGCCAGCTGCCGTAGGCGGTATCCCCGGCAATAATGGCGTGATGCAGCGCATAGCGTTTGCCCTGCGGCCAGTCCGGTGTTTCACCGCCCGCCTGGTGCATCCCCGGCAGCCACCAGCGCCCGGCTACTTCGGGCTTACGCGGATCGGCCAGATCGATGGTCAGGAAGATGTAGTCGGTAAAACCGTCGATCAGCGCGGACACATACGCCCAGCGCCCGCCGACGTACCAGATGCGGTGAATACCGATGCCGTTAAGCGACAGGAAACTGATTTCCCGCGGCTGCGCGGGAGTGGAAATATCAAAGATGCGCAGCCCGGCGCTCCAGCCCCTGTCCTGCACATCGCTGACCGTGTCACCCACCGAGCGGGTGTAGTAGACCTTCTCATCAGCAAAACGGGCGTCGGCAAACAGATCCCGGGCGTTGATCACCAGCAGCAGATCGTCATGCGCCTGGAGGTGCACGTTCCAGGTGCCCGGCGGCGCGGCAATATAGTTGACGGTGGTGGGCCGGGTCGGATCGCGAACATCGACCACGGAAAAACCCTGCGACACCATATGGCCGATATAGGCGAATCCGCGATGCACCATCAGCTGCACGCCGTCCGGACGACCGCCCTGATCGCTATGGCCAATCAGCCGCATATTGCGGCTGTATTCGGGGGAAGGTAATGCTGACATAGGGGATCCCTTTCGCCCGGTGGCATGGTTTTCCCCCTCTCCCTGCGGAGAGGGCCGGGGTGAGGGCACCAGGCCGCCGCCCACCGCCACCCGGCTTGATTTTATTTGTTCTTCGCTTCCAGCGTCGCGAACCACGGCGCGATAAAGTCTTCGGTCTGGCCCCAGCCAGGGATAATTTTCCCCAGCGACGCCACGTTTACCGCTCCCGGCTGGGCCGCCAGCAGCGCCTGGGGAATCGCTGCCGCCTTGAAGTCGTAGGTGGCTGGCGTCGGCTCGCCGGCGATCTTGTTGGCGATCAGCCGCACGTTGGTCGCGCCGATAAGCTTCGGATCCACCGCCACGCTCACCTTCCACGGGCTGCCGGCTTCGCGCATCAGCTGCAAATCCTGGTTGGAAATATCAATGCTGTAGAGTTTGATCTCGGTGCGGCCGTTCTCTTTCAGCGCTTTATAGGCTCCCTGGCTAAAGGCATCCCAGGTGCCCCAGATCGCGTCAATTTTCCCTTTCGGATACTTGGCGAGGATCGCCCCCACCTTGTTGGCAGTGTCGCCCTGCACATCGGATGACACGGCGCCGATCGACTCCAGCTCTTTAATCCCCGGGTTTTGCTTCAGCAGCGTCTGGTAAGCCGCCTGACGGCGCTCCATCGGCGGGAAGCCCGCCACCCACAGCTTGACGATGTTGGCCTTGCCGTTGAAATCTTTCACCAGCTGGCCAAAAGAGAGCTCGGTCAGTGAGGCATCATCCTGCTGGCTGACCGTCACCCCGGGGATCTCACCGCTTACCGCGGTATCGAACACCGCCACTTTGATCCCGGCGTCCACCGCCTTCTTCACCAGGGCGGTGGAATACGGGTCACGCCCCTGGGAGAGAATAATGCCATCGTATTTCTGGCTGATGGCCTGGTTGACGAAGTCCTGGAATTTGGCGTCATCGCCGTTGCTCAGGAAGGTGCTGATTTTGAAACCGAGCTTTTTGCCTTCCTGCAACGCCCCGGCGACAAACTGGGTGGTGTTATCGTCAGACCCGAGGTTGCGGATCACGGCAATGCGGATCGGGCCGTTGTGTTCGGCAATCGCCGCCGGCACCGGCGTCGGGGCGGTGGCCAGCGCCGCCGTCGACTGCAGCAGACCCAGCGTCATCAGAGAGAGTGCGATCTTTTTCATGCGGTTTACCCTGTAAAATGTTAAGTACGGCGCTGAAAATAGGTCAGTGCCAGCGCGCCAGCCAGCACCAACCCTTTAATAATGTCCATCGCGTAATACGGCACCGAGAGCATCACCAGCCCGTTGGAGAGCACGCCGAGGATCACCGCCCCCACCAGCGTCCCCAGGGCGTTCGGTTTACCGGAGCCCGCCAGCGAAAAGCCGATCCAGGCCGCGGCCACCGCGTCCATCAGATAGCCGCCGCCGGCGTTGACCTGCGAAGAGCCGATGCGCGAGGCCAGCAGAATGCCGCCCAGCCCGGCCAGCAGCGAGGCAATCACGTATGCTGCGACTTTGTAACGCGTGATCCGCAGGCCGGAGAGCCGCGCCGCCTCCGGGTTGCCGCCGATGGCGTACATCCGCCGTCCGTGGGTAGTGAACGACAGCGCCAGCTGGGCGATCAGCGTCACCACCAGCATGATAATGACGATGGTCGGCACCTGCCCCAGCGCGCCAAAGGCCGCCGGGATAGTACCCTCCGCCATCTCGCCGCTCGGCAGAACCATGTTTTCGGTAATCGACCCACCGTAGCTGTAGGTCATTGCCACGCCCTGAATCACAAACAGGCTGGCCAGGGTGGCGAGCATGTCAGGAATGCGCAGCACCACGATCAGAAAGGCGTTAAACAGCCCCACCAGGGTGCAGAGCGCGAGGGTTATCAGAATCGCTTCGGTGGTCCCCAGGCCATGCCAGACAAACAGGGAAATCACCAGCGCGTTAGCCAGCGATGCCGTCGATCCGACGGACAGATCGAAGCCGCCGATGGTGAGGGAAATCGACACCCCAATGGCAATCACCGTCACGATGGCAATCGAGCGCAGAATGTTGATGATGTTGAACGGGTCAAGGAAGTTGTCCGAGGCGAGGCCAAAGACCGCCACCAGCAGCACCACGGTCAGCAACATGCCCCACTTATAGAGAAAATCAAAAAATCGCTGACGGCCCGATACCGTCGCGTTTACTGCCAGGGCCTTGCTCACGCTGCCGCTCCTCCGGTTGAATAATAAAGCAGTGTCTCTTCCCGGGCTTCCGCGCCGGGGATCTCCGCTACGATCCGTCCGTCCCACAGTACGCAGATGCGGTCGCATAAACCGACCAGCTCGGCGAATTCACCCGAGGCATAAATCACCCCTTTGCCTTCCCGTGCCAGACCATCGATCAGCATGAACAGATCGGTTTTCGCTTTCACATCGACCCCTTTGGTCGGTTCGTCAAAAATCAAAACGTTGGCATCACCGCGCAGCCATTTGCCAATGGCCACCTTCTGCTGGTTGCCGCCAGAAAGACGGCGCAGCGTCTGACCGGGACCGGTAGCGCGCACGCCGAGGCGGGCAATCACCTCCTCCGCCCAGCGCCAGGCCTGCCGATGGCCGAACAGGCTCCAGCGCGAAAAGCTGTTATCGGCGCTGACCGCCAGGTTCATCGCGATCGGCTCTTCAATGAAAATGCCCTCTTTGCGTCGCTCCTCCGGGACCAGCGCCAGGCCGCGCCCCACCGAGTCGGCCGGATCGCGCGGTCGCCACGGCTGGCCGTTCAGCTCGCCACGCTGCACCCGGCTTTTGCTGGCGCCGAACAGCGCTTTGCACAGCTCGGTTTTGCCCGCGCCGGCCAGCCCGGCGATACCAAGAATTTCCCCCTTCCGCAGGCGCAGCGAAATATCCTGCAGCAGCGCCTCATCATGCAGACCGTCAACCTGCAACAGCACCTCTTCGCCGTGCGGCGGGCGCGGCGGCGGGAAGATATCGCTCAGCTCGTGGCCCAGCATCTTTTCGACGATCTGTTCCCCGCTCAGCGGCGCCATCGGGCCACTCTCAATCAGCCGTCCGTCGCGCAGCACCGTCAGGGTGTCGCAGATCGCCTTCAGCTCATGGATACGATGCGAAATAAACACCACCCCGATCCCCTGATGCTGCAGACGGCGTACTACCGCAAACAGACGCTCACTTTCATGCTGATCCAACGGCGCAGTGGGTTCATCGAGGATCAAAAAGCGGCAATGGTGCGACAGGGCGCGGGCCAGCAGGATTTGCTGTTTTTCGGCGAGCGTGCAGCTGTCAATGGAGCGCCGGACGTCCAGCGCCACATCCAGCTGCGCCAGCGCCTCGCGCGCCAGCTGCCGAACCCGCGACCAGCGGAAGGTCATGCCCGGCTCCGCCAGCCTGTCCAGCATAATGTTTTCCGCAATGCTCAGGCCCGGCACCAGCGCCACGTCCACCTCCTGCTGCACCAGGTGGATCCCCAGCTGTTTAGCATCCCGCGGCGAACGAATGGTGACCGGCAGGTTGTTGATCGTCACTTCGCCCTCATAGTGGGCGTGGGTGCCGCACAGCACGGCCATCAGCGTCGACTTACCCGCGCCGTTGGCCCCGGTCAGGGCATGCACCGACCCGCCATGGAGGGTAAAGTCCACCTTGTTCAGCGCCTGAAAGCCGGAGAAGGCCAGGCTAATGTTATGCATCTCAAGGCGATTCGCGCTCATCACTGCTCCCGTGCGGCAATTAATCTTCTGATTTAACGAATTTTTCATAGCCGCCGCTGGCTGACAACTGCGTAAAAAGCATAAGATACAACGAAATAATATTAGCCATCTGGATGTCCAGACATAACATCAGGTTAGCCCAACACCCATAAGGACAGCTTCCATGAGCAACAGCGATATCCGCGTCGTGCCCGGCCCGGCCAACTATTTCTCCCATCCTGGCAGCCTTGAGCGGCTGAGCGATTTTTTTAACGCCGACCAGCTCTCGCGAGCGGTGTGGGTCTATGGCGAGCGCGCTCTGGCCGGCGCCGAACCTTTTCTGCCGGCGGCCTTCCACCTGCCGGAGGCGAAAAAGATCCGCTTTACCGGCCACTGCAGCGAACGCGACGTGGCGGGGCTGGTGCAGGCCTCCGGTGACGATCGGGCGGTAGTGATTGGCGTCGGCGGGGGCGCGCTGCTCGACAGCGCGAAAGTGCTCGCCCGCCGCCTGGGGGTACCGCTGGTGGCCATCCCGACTATCGCCGCCACCTGCGCGGCGTGGACGCCGCTGTCGGTGTGGTACAGCGACGCCGGACAGGCCCTGAATTTTGAGCTCTTCGATGACGCCAACTTTCTGGTGCTGGTCGAACCGCGCATTATTCTCAACGCCCCGGCGGAGTACCTGCTGGCGGGCATTGGCGACACCTTAGCCAAATGGTATGAGGCCGTGGTGCTGGCGCCGCAGCCGGAGGCGCTGCCGCTCACCGTGCGGCTGGGGATTAACGGCGCGCAGGCGATCCGCGATGTGCTGCTGGCCAGCAGCGAAACGGCGCTGGCGGACCAGCGCCGCGGCGATCTGACCCAGGCGTTTCGCGATGTGGTGGAGGCGATTATCGCCGGCGGCGGGATGGTTGGCGGGCTGGGGGAACGTTACACCCGGGTCGCCGCCGCCCATGCGGTGCACAACGGACTGACGGTGCTGCCGCAGACGGATAAATTCCTCCACGGTACCAAAGTGGCCTACGGCATTCTGGTACAGAGCGCCCTGCTTGGTCAGGACGATGTGCTGGCGCAGTTAGTGCAGGCGTATCAGCACTTTAACCTGCCGACCACCCTGGCGGCGCTGGAAGTCGATATCAATAACCGCGCAGAGCTGGACCGGGTCATTGCCCATACCCTGCGCCCGGGCGAGTCGATTCACTATTTACCGGTGACGTTAACCCCTGAGGTTCTGCGCGCGGCGTTTGAGAAGGTGGAATACTTCAGCCGTTAATCACCCCGACCGTCTATACCTAATGATGATGCTCACCACTCTCGCAACGAGGTCATCATGCAGATCGATTTAACAGGTAAGAAGGCGCTGGTTACCGGCGCCAGCCGTGGGTTGGGTCGCGCCATCGCGCTGTCGCTGGCGCGCGCCGGCGCCGATGTGGTTATTACGTATGAAAAATCGGCCGATAAAGCCCAGGCGGTCGCCGATGAAATAAAGGCGCTGGGTCGGTACGGCGAAGCGGTACAGGCCGACAGCGCCAGCGCGCAGGCGATTCAGGAGGCGGTAACCCATGCGGCCCGGTCCCTCGGCGGGCTGGACATTCTGGTCAACAACGCCGGAATAGCCCGCGGCGGTCCACTGGAATCCATGACGCTGGCGGACATTGACGCGCTTATCAACGTCAATATCCGTGGGGTGGTCATCGCCACCCAGGAAGCGCTGGTGCATATGGCCGATGGCGGACGGATCATCAATATCGGCAGCTGTCTGGCTAACCGCGTGGCCATGCCGGGCATCTCGGTTTACGCCATGACCAAGTCCGCCCTCAACGCCCTGACCCGTGGCCTGGCGCGTGATTTAGGCCCTCGCGGGATCACCGTTAACCTTGTCCATCCAGGGCCGACCAACAGCGATATGAACCCGGAAGACGGAGAACAGGCGGAAGCCCAGCGCCAGATGATTGCGGTCGGCCACTACGGCCAGCCGGAAGACATCGCCGCGGCGGTCACCTTCCTCGCCAGCCCGGCCGCCGGGCAGATCTCCGGTACGGGGCTGGACGTGGATGGCGGATTGAACGCCTGATCGCACATTTTCTGCAAGCCTCTGTCGCCCGGCAGAGGCCTTTCCGCGCCGCCTCGACGGGTTGCGTTTTGCCTCTTACCTGCGTTTTTTCTCCGCTCTACAGTACCCCATAAGAAATTCGGAATTTATCTAATAGTCTTATTATTTCCTTATATTTTGTGTGGGCGTACAGTGGAGGTACGGATGAAAATTGTCTGGTCAAAAACGGCAGATAAGCAATTTTCTAAAATCGATACTCGGTATAAGAGCCGCATTAAATCCAGGCTGGAGAAGATGGATGATAAAGCTTCACCTATCTCGGATATCAAAAAATTGTCCTCTCCCGAAAACCACTACCGGCTGCGATTAGGTGATTACAGAGTCATCTACACCTTTGGGGATCCGCCGGGCGATACCTGCTACGTCGTGGCGGTTAAACGCCGAACCACCACCACCTACCTTCATGAGGAACATACCGAATATGACTATTCAGTACATCAAGGATGAAGAAGGAAAAGACCAGTATGTCGTCATTCCTTACAGCGATTACTTTCGTATGCGCCTGGCTCTGCTGGAGTACGACGACGAGGATGAAAGCGAATGGGAAGATATTCCTTATGAATCAGATATCTATGATGACGTCATGCTGCCGGGCGAAGTATGCGACGTGATGCATAAAGAAAACGTCAGCCTGCAGGCCGCGTGGCGCATCCTGCGCGGGATGTCCCAGCAGGAGGTAGCCGAAAAGCTTGGCATCAGCCAGTCCGCGGTGTCACAGCTGGAAGCGCTGGACTCCCGTCCGCAAAAGCGCACCCGCGAGAAGCTGGCGGCGATTTACGGCTGTACTCAGGAGCAGATCAGCCTCTATCTGCCGAAAGAGGGTTAACAGCACTTCGCCCCGCCCTTGCCGCCGTAGCGCGCGTCCTGGCGTTCGCGAAAGAACTCTTCATAAGTCATCGGCGTCTGATCCGGGTGGGTTATTCGCATGTGCTCGACGTAGTTATCGTAATCCGGCACGCCGATCATCATCTTCGCCGCCTGGCCCAGGTACTTACCTGCTTTGGAAAGGGTGTCAAACATAAGTCATTTCTCTTTTGTATCCCTCACCCCGAGCCTCTCCCAAAGGGAGAGGGAGGATCGGAAATGTAGGCCGGGTAAGGCGAAGCCGCCACCCGGCACACCGGTTAATGCGCGCGCTTCGCCTGCGCGGTTATAGTTTGCGCATCGGCGGGCATCGCCTGGTACGGCGTCTCTTTCGCCGTCGGTTTATCCTCTTTCAGCGCCGCCAGCGCGGTTTTAATCGAGAACAGCGCCAGCACCACCACCACAATCATAAAGAAGATGGTCAGCCCGGCATCGAGACGGTTGTTAAACACCAGCTGCGCCAGCTGTGATTCGGTATATTGCGGCGGAATGTTGCCGCTGTCGATCATCGCCTGGAATTTATTGGCGATCGCCAGGAAACCGACTTTGGTGTCCGGGCTAAACGACTTCTGCCAGCCGGCGGTCAACGTACAGATCAGCAGCCAGCTGGTCGGCAGCAGCGCCACCCACGCGTAGCGCTGGCGTTTCATTTTGAACAGGACCACCGCGCAGAGCATCAGCGCCATCCCCGCCAGCATCTGGTTGGCAATACCGAACAGCGGCCATAGGGTGTTAATCCCGCCCAGCGGATCGACCACCCCCTGATGCAGGAAGTAGCCCCAAGCCAGGACGCACAGCGCGGTCGCCAGCAGGTTGGCCGGTAGCGAGCTGGTTTTTTTCAGCCCCGGGCTAATCACGCCCAGCAGATCCTGCAGCATAAAGCGCGCCGCGCGGGTGCCGGCGTCAACCGCCGTCAGGATAAACAGCGCCTCAAACAGAATGGCGAAGTGGTACCAGAACGAGACATCCATCAGCCCGCCCAGCGAGCCGTGCAGGATGTAGGCCATCCCCACCGCCAGCGTTGGCGCGCCGCCGGCGCGGGAGATAATCGACTGTTCGCCGACCTCGCTGGCGATTTGATGCAGCGTATCAGGCGTAATGCTAAAGCCCCAGCCGCTCACCACCTGCGCTGCCGAGGCGACCACATCGGTGGTACCCGCCGGCGCCAGCACCGCCATCGGGCTGTTCATCGCGAAGTAGACGCCCGGATCGATAATACAGGCCGCCACCAGCGCCATAATAGCGACGAAGGATTCCATCAACATGCCGCCGTAGCCGATAAAGCAGGCCTGGCTTTCGTTGGCCAACATTTTCGGCGTGGTGCCGGAGGAGATCAGCGCGTGGAAGCCGGAGACCGCGCCGCAGGCGATGGTGATAAACAGGAACGGGAACAGGTTGCCGCTCCACACCGGGCCGGTACCATCGACAAACTTGGTCAGCGCCGGCATCGTCAGGGTCGGGCGCATAATCAGGATGCCAATCGCCAGCCCCACGATGGTGCCGATTTTCAGGAAGGTGGAGAGATAATCGCGCGGGGCCAGCAGCAGCCAGACCGGCAGTACCGCAGCCACAAATCCGTAGCCCACCAGGATCCAGGTCAGCTGTACGCCGGTGTAATCAAACCACGGCGCCCAGGTCGGGCTTTCCGCCACCCAGCCGCCGGAGATGATGGCGAACACCAGCATCACCAGGCCTATCACCGACACCTCGCCGATGCGTCCCGGACGCAGATAGCGGATGTAGATGCCCATAAAGATCGCCAGCGGAATGGTAAAGGCGACGGTGTATGTCCCCCACGGACTGTGGGTCAGCGCTTTCACCACAATCATCGCCAGGACCGCGAGGATGATCACCATGATCATAAAGCAGGCCACGAGCGCCAGGACGCCAGCGGTCGGTCCCATCTCCTCTTTAACCAGTTCGCCAAGCGAACGGCCATCGCGGCGGGTCGAAACAAACAGCACCATAAAGTCCTGTACCGCCCCAGCCAGCACCACGCCGGCGAGGATCCAGATCATCCCCGGCAGGTAGCCCATCTGCGCGGCGAGCACCGGGCCCACCAGCGGCCCCGCGCCGGCAATGGCGGCAAAATGGTGACCGAACAGCACTTTTTTGTCGGTTGGAACGTAGTCGAGGCCATCGTTATGCCGCACCGCGGGCGTCATCCGCGTCGGGTCAACGCCGAGCACGGTTTTAGCGATATACAGGCCGTAGAAACGATACGCGATCAAATAAACGCAGACCGCGGCGACGACAATCCACAGCGCGTTTATCTGCTCACCCCGGTTTAAAGCGATATAGCCGAGGGCGAAGGCTCCGATGACGGAGAGCAGCGCCCAGATAAGGTATTTCCCTGAATTATTCATTGTTGTGGTCCACCGGTAGGGTAATCAGGATGTTACATTTTGTTTCTAGATCACAACGCAGAATTTAACAACACCGAAACATCGCAGATGCCGTACACCCACAGAGATTTGTCTCACATTGCTAGCGAGATCACTTAAGGCAGAAAAATGAATGAAAGGGTTACCGTGAACGGTGCCGTTTTTTTTGTCGGGTGGCGGCTAACGCCTTACCCGACCTACAGATCCGTAGTCCTGCTAAGCGCAATGCGAGCAGGGACACTCCCGGATGGCGGCGCGCTGCGCCTTATCCGGGCTACCCCATTGCGCCGATACGTAGCCCGGCTAAGCGTAGCGCAAGCCGGGGAAACAGCGGCTTCTTAGCCCAGCACCGCGGTGCCCAGACGACAGGTGCAACAGCGCCGCCCCTTCTCGTCATACACCACAATCTCCCAGCTTTGGCTCTGGCGACCAAGATGCAGCGGACGGCACTCGCCGCGCACTTTCCCGCTGGAGACGGCCCGGTGATGGCTGGCGTTAAGCTCAGTCCCGACGACGCACTGCCCTTCTTCGGTCATCAGCCAACCGGCCATCGAGCCCAGCGTCTCCGCCAGCGCCGCGGAAGCGCCGCCGTGCAGCAGGCCAAACGGCTGATGGGTGCGCGCATCCACCGGCATCTCCGCCACCAGCAGCCCCTCTTCCAGTCGGGTGTAGATGATGCCAAGATGCGCCACCATGGTATTTTCGCTGCTGGCGTTCAGCGCCGCCAGCGTAAGCTCTCGCTTCCAGGCCATTTACGCCCCCAGCGTCGAGCCGCCATCAACCACGATATCCTGCAGGGTGATATGGCTGGCGTGAGAAGAGGCGAGGAACAGAATGGTATTGGCGATCTCCTGCGGGCGGGCGATTTTACCCAGCGGGATGCCGAGCTTAAACTGCTCGCCGAAGCCGCGGATCCGCTGCTGCTCTGCATCGTCGCTGACCCACAGGGTGCGCTGCATATCGGTATCGGTGGAGCCCGGCGACACCAGATTACAGCGCACCCCGCTGCCCGCCAGCTCAAGGCCTACGGTCAGCGCCAGGCTTTTCAGCGCCGCCTTCGAGGCGCCATAGGCGCTCATGCCGATGCGCGGCGTGTGCGCAGCATCGGAGGCGACGGTGACGATCGCCCCGCCCCGCTGGCGACGGAACTGGGCCATCGTCTGCTGAAACAGGTTGAACGCCCCGCCGACGTTGACCGCGAAGGTCTGCTGCCAGTCTTCCGCGCTCAGCTGGTCGGTAGCGCCCATGCGCAGGATCCCGGCGGCGTTCACCAGCACATCTAAACGCTCGGTGTTCGCCAACAGCCGGCTGCATGCCTCGCGTACCTGGTCGGCATCGGCGACGTCCAGCGTTTCGGTGGCAAACGGGTAGCTTTCGCCGTCAAAGGCGAGGTCGAACCCGGTGACGTTAGCCCCGGCCTCGACGAAAGCCAGCGCGGTGGCATAGCCAATCCCTTTACCTGCGCCGGTCACCCACACGGTCTGACCGCGAAAATCCAGCGCCGCCATTAGTGCACCTCGCGGGTGAGCAGCGCCCACCAGGCGTCGATGGTCGGGTTTTTCGCCAGCATCACGAAGTCGATGTCACCGTGCACTTTGCGCCAGCGGGCGGCCAGGGCCATCATCCGCACCGAATCCAGACCGTAATCGATCAGGTTTTCATCATCCAGCGGTTCGTCGGATTCGTCGAGCAGCGGCAGAATTAGCGCGCGCAGCGCCGCTTTGGAGGCTGGGAGCGGCAGCAGCTCTTCGGTCATCACCACGCGGCCGGAGCGGCCGGCGACGTATTTCAGCGCCATCAGGTGCTCTTCACGGCTGAAATCTGCCAGCGCGTCGGCGACAAAGAACGGTTTGATATCGCGCATGAAAGCATCGGTGGCGGTGGTCATGCAGCCGATATGGGCGTAAACGCCGGTGATGATCAGCTGATCGCGGCCGGTCTCTTTCAGCATCTCCTCCAGCGGCGAGCGATGAAACGCGCTGTAGCGCCATTTCACCAGCACGGTATCGTCTTCATCCGGCGCCAGCGCGGCAATCACCTGCTGCTGCTCCGGCGAGCGGGTCAGACCCGGCCCCCACATATCATTCAGCAGGGCGCGGTCTTCATCGCTCTGCTCTTTCGGCTGGGCAGTGTAGTACACCGGAATGCCGTTCTGTTTGCAGAAGTCGCGCAGGGCAGCGATATTAGCCACCACTTTCTCCATCATCGCGCTGTTTTCGCCCCAGAAGTTGAGGAAATACTCCTGCATGTCGTGGATCAGCAGCGCGGCGCGCGACGGCTCAAAGGCCCAGTTAACTTTGTTCGCCGGAATATCGCTGGCTTCCGGCAGCGCATATGCCTGTAATTTAGGGATTGCCATTCTCTGTTCTCCTTCAGCCCAGCTTGCCTTCGGCCAGCCACTGACGTAATTGTTTTTTATCGACTTTGCCCACCGGCGTCAGCGGCAGCGCGGCAACGCACTCCACGCGGTCCGGCAGTTTAAATTCCGCCACCCCCTGCTCGCGCAGGAAGCGGCGCACGGCGACGGCGCGCAGCGGCGAGGTCACCACCAGATAAGCGCAGCTTTTCTCGCCCAGCAGATTGTCTTCGATGCTGACCAGCGCGGCGTGGATCACCGCCTCATGGCGCAGCAGCAGGTTTTCGATCTCTTCAGCGGCGATCTTCTCGCCGCCGCGGTTGATCTGATCTTTTTCCCGGCCCTGGACGGTGATATACCCATCTTCGTCGATCGAAATCAGATCGCCGGAGCAATAAAACCCCTCGGCGTCAAAGGCTTCCGCGTTATGCTGCGGGCTGTTGTAATAGCCGCGGAAAGTGTACGGCCCGCGGGTCATCAGGCGGCCCACTTCGCCGCGCGGCAGCGGGTTGCCGTCGGCATCCGCTACCCACACTTCATCGTCCGGGCACATCGGACAGCCCTGGGTATTGATGATCCGCTCCGGGCTATCGTTAAGGCGGGTGTAATTCACCAGCCCCTCCGCCATGCCGAACACCTGCTGCAGCTGGCAGCCGATTTCCGCCGGAATGCGCGCGGCGAGGGTCGCTGACAGGCGCGCGCCGCCGACCTGCAGCAGCTGCAGCGATTGCAGCTGGGCGTTGCTGCCCCATTCGTGAATCGCCTGCAGCCACAGGCTGACCGCCGGCGGCACCAGCGACGCGACGTTAATCTGATGTTTTTCGATCAGCGGGAAACAGAGCGTGGCGCTCGGGTCGGCGGCGAGGATCACCCGCCCGCCGGCGAGGAAGACGCCGAGCGAACCCGGGGAACTCATCGCATAGTTATGCGCCGCCGGCAGCGCGTTGAGGTAGCGCGTTTCAGCGTTAATCCCGCAGATCTCGTTGCTGCGGCGGATACTGTAGTCGTAATCGTTATGGGTGCGAGGGATAAGCTTCGGCGTCCCGGTGCTGCCGCCGGAGAGCTGGAAAAAGGCCACTTCGTCGGCAGGGGTTGGATTGGCGATAAAGTTATCCGCCGGGCGGTTAATCTCCGTCGCCAGATCGCGCTCGCCGCCGTCGTTACGCAACAGTGCGACGCGCAGGGAAGGATGTTCCGCGATAAACGCGTGGAGAAAGCTATCGTCAGCAAACAGCGCGTGCTCGCGATCGGCAATCAGCAGCGCCGGTTTAATCTGCGCGGCGTAGGCGTTAAGTTCGCTGCGCTGGTGGCTGAACAAAGCGTTCACTGGCGCGACGCCGATGCGCAGCAGCGCAAAGAAGGTCATGTAAAACTCGGCGACATTGCCCAACTGCACCAGCGCGGTCTCCCCGCGCTTCAGTCCCTGGCGCTGCAGCGAGCAGGCGAGGTTGTCCACCAGCTGGTTAAACTGGCGGTAGCTAATCTGCCGCTCGCCATCGATAATCGCCACGGCGTCGTTTTCCGCGTGACGGGTGATCAGATTGGTTAACGGCAGATCCTGCCAGTAGCCTTTTTGACGATAGCGGGCCGCAAACTCTTCCGGCCAACGGGTAAATGCAATCATCCTTGCCTCTTAGTTCAAGCCAAATACGTTAAGCATGGTGGTCAGTTTGACGCCGGTTTCGCGCCATTCGCCCAGCGGCGAGGAGGCCGGAACAATGCCCGCGCCGGCAAACAGGCGCAGCGTACGCTGCTGCAGACGCGCGCAGCGGATAGTCACCACCCACTCGCCGTTGCCTTCGTCATCGCACCAGCCGACGATGCCGCCGAACAGCTGGCGATCGAAGGGTTCCAGTTCAGCAATCAGGCGCTTCGCCGCCTGATGCGGGAAACCGCTCAGCGCCGGCGTCGGGTGCAGCAGACAGGCCAGCGACATGGCGTTTTCTTCCGCCAGCGCGGTGCCTGCGATCGGCGTCGCCAGATGCCAGAGCGTCGGGGTGGTAATCAGCTGCGGCGACTCCGGTAGCGACAGCTGACTGCTGCGCGGGCCCAGCACGCTCTTCATCGCCTGGGTCACCAGCTCGTGCTCGTGGCGATCTTTGCCGGAGGCCAACAGCCTGTTGCCTGCTTCCCGGTCCAGCACATCGTCCGGCTGGCGACGGGCGGAGCCGGCCAGCGGCAGAGAGCTGAAGTGCTGTCCTTCTTTACGCAGCAGCAGCTCCGGGCTGGCGCCCAGCAGCACGCCGCCGTCGGAGAGCGGCACGTGGAAGTTAAAGCTGGCGGGGTTCTGGGCGATCAGTCGCTCCATCAGCGCGCCGCTGTCGACGCGGTCGCGGGTGGTAATATCGATAAGCCTTGATAGCACCACTTTGTCGACTTCCGGGGTGGCGGTCAGCGCGGCGGCGCGTTCCACCATGGCTAAAAACGCGTCCTGCTCCGGGATCTCCCGACGCTCCACCACCTCCATCGCCTCCAGCGGCGCGGCATAGCGGGCGGAACGCTGCTTTTCCGGGCGAGAGAACGCTTCCCAGCGCTCGGGGATATAGAGCTCGGAAGGCTGACAGGTGTCGAACGGGATAGCCCCGACCATCACCGGCTTGCGGATCCCCGCCGCCCGGGCCTCGGCAAAGGCGGCCGCCATCTGCTGCTGGAACTCGCCGTTCAGCGCATCGCCGCCAACGGCGGGCTGTGAGAAGCGACGGAAGCAGCCTGAAGTGGTAAAACTGCGGTACGGCGACATAAAGAAGAAGCTGTCCGGCGACAGGGTCCGGGTCGGTTTCTTTACATCCTCAGCCAGTGACGTTTCCATATCATCCTCCAAAAACGATAAAGATATTAAGAATAATTATCATTTATATTTTGGTTGGCTAACCTAAAAGGTATTGCCCGCCATGTCAACCGCGTTACGTCATGGCGCCGCCACTTTGGCTTGCATCCTGCTGGCACAAAGTTGAAAATGAGACGCATTTATCACCTTTCAAATCAGGATGCGATGACGTGAACTTCTTTTCTTTCTGCCGCCGCGGTGCGCTGACCGGCATGCTGTTGCTTTTAGGAATTACCTCAGCCCAGGCGGCGGACTGGCCGCGCCAGGTCACCGACAGCTACGGGACGCATACCCTGCCGAGTCAGCCGCTGCGCATTGTCTCCACCAGCGTGACGCTTACCGGTTCGCTGCTGGCGATTGACGCTCCGGTGGTCGCCAGCGGCGCGACCACGCCGAACAACCGCGTCGCCGATAGCCAGGGCTTTCTGCGCCAGTGGAGCGAGGTTGCCAAAGCCCGCAAGCTGGCGCGGCTGTACATCGGCGAACCAAGCGCCGAAGCGGTGGCCGCCCAGATGCCGGATCTGATCCTGGTGAGCGCGACCGGCGGCGACTCCGCCCTGCCGCTGTACGATCAGCTTAAAACCATCGCCCCGACGCTGGTCATCAACTATGACGATAAAAGCTGGCAAACCCTGCTCACCCAGCTGGGGCAGATCACCGGTCATGAACAACAGGCCAGCGCGCGCATTGCCGACTTCAATAAACAGCTCGTTTCGTTAAAAGAAAAAATGAAACTGCCGCCGCAGCCGGTGACCGCCCTGGTCTATACCGCCGCCGCGCACAGCGCCAATATCTGGACGCCGGAATCGGCTCAGGGGCAGATGCTCGAACAGCTGGGCTTTAGCCTGGCGACGCTGCCGGGCGGCCTGCCCGCCAGCCATAGCCAGGGTAAACGCCACGATATCGTGCAACTGGGCGGGGAGAACCTCGCGGCCGGTCTGAACGGCCAGAGCCTGTTCCTGTTCGCCGGCGACCAGAAAGATGCGGATGCCATCTACGCTAACCCGCTGCTGGCGCATCTCCCGGCGGTCGCAGGCAAACGCGTCTACCCGCTGGGCACCGAGACCTTCCGCCTTGACTACTACAGCGCTCTGCTGGTGCTCCAGCGTCTCTCCAGCCTGTTCGGCTAACGCGGGCTACGCCATCAGGACGGGCACTCGGCCTGCACACCTTGCCGGGCGGCGCGGCGCTTGCCCGGCCTACAATGCCAGCGTCCCCCAGTCCAGACCGTAGGCCCGGTAAGGCGCAGCCGCCACCGGGCAATCGCACCCGACTTAACTTTCGTTGACAATTTCCGGGCGCTGGAAACGGCGCAGCTCGCGTAGCAGCCCAACCAGCAGCACACCGACAAGCGCCAGCGCCCAGCCGCTGGCGCTGGCGGATGCCGCCGGCGTCATCACCGCCCCTAAGCCGCCGAGCAGCGCCGCGCCGATGGCGTCGCCGGTGACGTTTTGCGCGGTCCACAGACCGTTAATCCGCCCGAGCATATGTTCCGGCGTCTGGGTCTGGATCAGGGTGTACTGCAGCAGCGAGCTAATAGCGCTCAGCCAGCCAAACAGCGCCAGGCACAGCGCGCCCAATGCCCAGTGCGGCATCAGGCTGAACAGCGCAATGGCGACAAACGATCCCACCGTGGTCGCCAGCATCAGCGCGCCCGGCCGCACCGTCTGGGCCAGTTGGCCGCTGGTCAACGCCCCCAGCGCCGCACCGAGCGGAATAGCGGCGTACAGCAGGCCAATCTGTCCGGCCGACATCTGCCAGCTACCGGCCAGCGCCGGATAGAGCACCCGCACCGCGCTGGCCATGGTCAGCAGACCGCCAAGCAGCGCAATCCCGCCGATAAGCGGGCTCCGGCAGAGGAAGGTCAGCCCCGCCAGCAGGGAGCGCAGCGGATGCTCGCGCGGCTGCGGAGGCGGCGGCAGCTGCGGCAGACGCAGCAGGGTTAAGGTGGTGATAAAGGTCCCCGCCGCCGCCAGGCCGAAGTTCCACGCCACGCCGCCGGTGGCCAGCAGCAGGCCGCCGATCATCGGCGAAATCACCGAGCCAAGGCGCACCGTCAACATGGTGATGGCCCCGGCCTGCATCAGGTTTTCCCGCCCCACCAGCGCCGGGGTCGCCGCCAGCAGCGCGGTCACCCCCAGCGAGGCGAAGAACCCGTCCCAGATCCCCAGCAGGTAGATCGCCGCCAGCGACGGCTCCGGCAGCAGGGCGTTCAGACACAGGCCGACAAAGCCCACGCCGCAGGTGCCGCGCGCCAGCAGGATCAGGCGTTTACGTTCATAGCGGTCAGCCAGCACGCCCCCCACCATCAGACCAACAAACATCGACGCCCCGGTCAGCGTCACCGACAACCCGACCTGCCAGGTCGAATGGGTCATCATCTGGATCTGTACCGGAATGGCCACGCCCAGCAGGCCAAGCGACAGAATAGAGATAAAGCGAGCGATAAAAACGGCGCGAAACGCCGGGTGAGTTTTCAGCAGGCTGAGATTGAGCAGCCAGGATTGTCGGTTCATTACAGCGCCTTGTCGTTATTTTTAATACCCTTTTTACTATGGGTCATGCTACCATAGCTGAATAAAATCGATAACGATAATTACTATCATTATCATATCAGGGATGTCAGTTATGTCGTTTTCTACGACCGCGGTACGCTCTGTCGCCGTGCCCGGATTGTTGCTATTACTCGCCTTAGCCGCCGCGCTTAGCCTGACCATCGGCGCCAAATCGTTGCCGATCGGCACGGTATTCACCGCCTTCAGCGGAACCTGTCAAAGCGCTGATTGCACTATCGTGCTGGACGCGCGCCTGCCGCGCACTCTGGCCGGTCTGCTGGCCGGCGTCGCCCTCGGCCTCGCCGGCGCGCTGATGCAGACGCTCACCCGCAACCCGCTGGCCGACCCCGGCCTGCTGGGGGTCAACTCCGGCGCCAGCTTCGCCATCGTCCTCGGCGCGGCGCTGTTCGGGATCACTTCCCCGCAGGAGCAGCTGCTGCTGGCGTTCTGCGGCGCGCTCTGCGCCTCGCTGCTGGTAGCCTTTACCGGCAGCCAGGGCGGCGGTCAGCTGAGCCCGGTGCGCCTCACTCTCGCCGGGGTCGCCCTTGCGGCGGTACTCGAGGGGCTGTCCAACGGCATCGCCCTGCTCAACCCGGACGTCTACGATCAGCTACGCTTCTGGCAGGCCGGTTCGCTGGATATCCGCACCCTGCAAACGCTGAAAATTGTCCTGCTGCCGGTAGTGGTGGCGGGGATCGCCGCTCTGCTGCTGAGCCGGGCGCTGAACAGCCTGAGCCTGGGCAACGATACCGCCACCGCCCTCGGCAGCCGCGTCGCCCGCACCCAGCTGATCGGCCTGATCGTCATCACCGTCCTGTGCGGCAGCGCCACCGCCGTCGTCGGCCCCATCGCCTTTATCGGCCTGATGATGCCGCATATGGCGCGCTGGCTGGTGGGGGCCGATCATCGCTGGTCGCTGCCGGTCACCCTGCTCGCCACCCCGGCCCTGCTGCTGTTTGCCGACGTGATTGGCCGCCTGCTGGTGCCCGGCGAACTGCGGGTATCGGTGGTGAGCGCCTTTCTCGGCGCGCCGGTGCTGATCTGGCTGGTGCGCCGCCAGCCGCGGGGAGGTGGCCTGTGATTGCCCCGTCCCGCCGCCTGATAGCCAGTTGCCTTCTGCTGATGGCCGCCAGCCTACTGATTTCCCTGCTCGGGCTGGCGCAAGGCCCGGTGCCCCTGACGATTGACCAGGTGTTCTCGGCGCTGTTCGGCGATGCGCCGCGCAACGTCGCGATGGTGGTGAACGAATGGCGGCTGCCGCGGGTGTTAATGGCGCTGCTCATTGGCGCCGCGCTCGGCGTCAGCGGCGCCATTTTCCAGTCGCTGACCCGTAACCCGCTCGGCAGCCCGGACGTGATGGGCTTTAACACCGGCGCCTGGAGCGGCGTGCTGGTGGCGATGGTCCTCTTCGGCCAGAACCTGACGGCGATCGCCCTGGCGGCGATGGCCGGCGGGGTGCTGACCTCGCTGGTGGTCTGGCTGCTGGCCTGGCGCAACGGGATCGAAACCTTCCGCCTGATCATTATCGGCATCGGCGTGCGCGCCATGCTGGTGGCATTCAACACCTGGCTGCTGCTGCGCGCCTCGCTGGAGACCGCCCTTTCTGCGGGCCTGTGGAACGCCGGATCGCTCAACGGCCTGACGTGGGGTAAAACCTGGCCGTCGGCGCCGCTGATCCTGCTGATGCTGGTGAGCAGCGCCCTGCTGGTTCGCCGGATGCGGCTGCTGGAGATGGGCGACGATACCGCCTGCGCGCTGGGGGTGCAGGTCGAGCGTTCGCGCCTGCTGCTGATGCTGGTGGCGGTGGTGCTCACCGCCGCCTCGACGGCGCTGGCCGGGCCGATCTCATTTATCGCGCTGGTGGCGCCGCATATCGCCCGCCGCCTGAGCGGCACGGCCCGCTGGGGACTGACCCAGTCGGCCCTGTGCGGCGCTCTGCTGCTGGCGCTGGCCGATTACGGCGCCCAACGGCTGTTTATGCCGTGGCAGCTGCCGGTTGGCGTGTTAACCGTCAGCCTCGGCGGTATTTACCTTATTGCATTGTTGATTCAGGAGTCCCGCAAAAAATGAGTGCTGTCCCCTCCCGTTTGCGCGGCGAGCAGTTAACCCTGGCCTACGGGAACAAGACCATCGCCGAGTCGCTGAACGTGACCATCCCTGACGGTCACTTCACCGCCATTATCGGCCCCAACGGCTGCGGCAAGTCGACGCTATTGCGCACCCTCAGTCGCCTGATGACGCCCGCCAGCGGCCACGTCTGGCTCGACGGCGCGCAGATCCAGCAGTACGCCAGTAAAGAGGTTGCCCGCCGCATCGGGCTGCTGGCGCAGAATGCCACCACTCCTGGCGATATCACGGTGCAGGAGCTGGTGGCCCGCGGGCGCTATCCGCACCAGCCGCTGTTTACCCGCTGGCGCAAAGAAGATGAAGAGGCGGTGAACAAGGCGATGCGGGCGACCGGGATCAGCGATCTGGCGCTGCAGAGCGTCGACACGCTTTCCGGCGGCCAGCGGCAGCGGGCGTGGATTGCGATGGTGCTGGCCCAGGAAACGGCGATTATGCTGCTGGATGAGCCGACCACCTGGCTGGACATCAGCCATCAGATCGACCTGCTGGAACTGTTGAGCGAGCTGAATCGCGAGAAGGGCTATACCCTGGCGGCGGTGCTGCACGATCTTAACCAGGCCTGCCGCTACGCCACCCACCTGATCGCCCTGCGCGACGGCAGGATCGTCGCCGAGGGGGCGCCGAAGGAGATCGTCACCGCCGATCTGATTGAACGGATTTACGGTCTGCGCTGCACGATTATTGAAGATCCGGTGGCGCATACGCCGCTGGTGGTCCCGCTGGGCCGCCGGTAATCTCCTCTTTCCCCGGCTTGCGCTACGCTGAGCCGGGCTACCTGCTGTAGCCCGAACTCAACCGTTACCCCAGAATCTCCCTGACCACCGGACCGATGGCCTCAAAGGCCTGCGGGGAGATGATATCGACGTGGGCGCAGTTCTGGCTGAACACCTCCAGTTCCCCTACCCACGGGCCCCATACGACCTGCGGATCCATCCCCTCCTGCCGCGTCTTCTCCGCCACGAACAGCGTCGCCTTGCCGTCAAACTTCGCGCTGTGCGCGGTGGTTAACAGCCGCACCGCATCGGCATAGTTGCCTTCGATGGCGCTGAACAGCTCGCCGGAGGCTTGCCCCTGCTGGGCGGCGAGGAACGCTTCGCGCTCGCGGTCGATCTCCGCCAGTACCTCGGGATCCAGCCCGTTGGCCTCTTTCTCCGCCCAGTTTTGCGTCTCCGGCGGCCAGGTATCCAGCAGGCCGAGGAAGGCCACCGCTTCGCCGCGCTGGCGCAAGCGGGCGGCAATCCCCTGGGCTAAGGTGCCGCCCAACGAATACCCGAACAGGTAATAAGGGCCGTGCGGCTGCTGCGCCAACAGCGTTTGCAGATGATGCTCGCAGACCTCGTCGAGGCTGGCGGCGCTGGCCATCGGCCCCTGCGGGCGCGGCGACTGAATACCGGTAATCGACCAGCGCGGGCTGAGATAGCGCGCCAGCACGCTGAACTGCCAGGCGAAGCCGGAGGCCGGATGGAAGCAGAACAGCGTCGGACCGTCGCTCTCGCGCAGCGGCAGAAGCGTATCCAGCCCCAGGCGCTGAGCCTGCTCATCGCTGAGATCGGCGGCCAGCAGCGCGCTCAGTTTGCCCACCGTCGAGGCCACCATCACCTGCCCCGGGGTCACCTGCCGCGCCAGCTGGCGGCTGAGCTGTGCCGCCAGGCGCATCGCCAGCAGCGAATGACCGCCAAGGGCGAAGAAATCGGCGTCGATATCGTTCACCTCGCAGCCCAGCAGCTGGCTGAAGGCGGCGGCGACAAGAGTTTCCATGCCGGGCTCCGGCGGCCGGCCGCTGCGCTCGCCGCCGAGGGTCGGCAGCGGCAGGGCTTTGCGGTCCAGTTTGCCGTTGGCGCTCAGCGGCAGCTCAGCGAGCTGCATCAGCACCACCGGCACCATATGCGGCGGCAGCTGTTCCGCCAGCCGCGCTTTCAGCGCCGCGGTATCCAGCGGCAGGCCGGAGTCAGAGACCAGATAGCCCACCAGCTGTCGGGCATCGCCGCCGGTCGCCGCCGCCTGGTTGAAGACGCAGGCGTGACTCACCGCCTGCCCCACGTCCGGCAGGGCCGACATCACCCGATCAATCTCGCCAAGTTCGATGCGCTGCCCGCGGATCTTCAGCTGATCGTCGCTGCGGCCAAGGTACTCCACCGCGCCGTTCGCCAGCCAGCGCGCCACGTCGCCGGTGCGATACATCCGCTCGCCGGGGGCAAACGGGTCGGCGATAAAGCGGCTGGCGGTGAGATCCGGGCGCCCCAGATAGCCCTGCGCCAGCTGGATGCCGGTGAGATAAAGATCCCCCGCCACCCCCGGCGGCACCGGGCGCATCGCGGCATCGAGAATGCGCAGCCCGGTGTTCCACACCGGCCAGCCAATCGGCACGCTGCTGCCGGTCACCGCCGCCAGCTCAGATCCGCAGGCCGGGTACCAGCTGACGTCCACCGCCGCCTCCGTCGGGCCGTACAGGTTATGCAGCGGCGCGCCGGTTAAGCGCTCCCACTCGCGGCACAATTCCGTCGGCAGCGCTTCGCCGCTGCAGAATACCCGCCGCAGCGTGCGGCAGGCGGCCACGCTGTCGGCATCCAGCGAGGCGACAAACGCCGCCAGCATCGACGGCACAAAGTGGGTGGTGGTCACGCCGTAGCGGGCGAAGAACTGCTGCATCGCCTGCGGGTCGCGGTGCGCCTCCGGCTCGGCCATCACCAGCTGCGCGCCGGCGATAAACGGCCACCAGAATTCCCACACCGACACGTCGAAACTGCACGGCGTTTTCTGCGCCACCACGTCGTCGGCAGATAACGGATAGCGATCCTGCATCCACAGCAAGCGGTTGACGATGGCGGTCTGGCCGACCATCACCCCTTTCGGCCGCCCGGTGGAGCCGGAGGTAAAGATGATGTAGGCGGTATGGTCTGGTTTTGACAGCGCCAGCGGCGCCTCATCCCCGGCGGCCAGCGGCTGCTGGTAGCAGAGGCTTTCCAGCCCCGGAATATCGCTGAAGCGGGCCAGCTGGTCCTCCGTGGCGATCAGCAGCGACGGCCGGGCGTCTTCCAGCATCATCCGCAGGCGGTCGTCCGGGTAGCCGGTGTCCAGCGGCAGCCAGGCGGCCCCCGCTTCGACAATGCCGTGCAGCGCCAGGGTCAGGAACACCGAGCGCGGCAGGGCCACCGCCACGCTGTCCCCAGGCTTCACGCCGCGCTGACGCAGCAGCTGCGCGAGCGCCACCACCTGCTGACGCATCTCGCGATAGCTGAACTGCCAGCGGGCGTCCGCCAGCGCCGGGGCATCCGGGGTCTTCCGCGCCTGGTCGGCCACCAGCGCGCTGAGGGTGGTGGCAGGCAGCGGCACAACGGTATCGTTGACCGCCGCCAGCCGGGCCAGCTCGTCGGCGGAGAGCATCTCTGCTTCGCCGCAGCGCAGCGCCGGATCGGCGGCGAACTGCGCCAGCAGCGCGGTCAGTCGCGCCATGTGGCGACGGAGCTCGGCTTCGTCGTACCGGGCCTTGTTGGCGAGGATCTCCAGCGACAGGCCGCCGGTCTCATCCGGGAACAGCGCCAGCTCGAGATCGTTGACCGGGCCGGTGGCGAGGGTGTGGGTCACTGCCTCGACGCCGTCGATATCCAGCTGGTAATCAAAGACTTTGACGTTCAGCACCGGGCCGAACAGCGGTTCGTCCCCTGCCGCTTTGCCGCTGTCGCGAACGATCTGTTCGGCGTCATAGCGCTGATGGCGGCGCATCTTTTTCAACTGACCGGCGAGGCGCATCGCCAGGTCCGCCAGCGTCTCCCGGGCGTCAATATGTACCGCCAGAGGCAGGACATTGAGCACCGGCCCCGTCGAGGTCAGCGCGGCTGAACCCATCCGGCGCATAAAGATAAAGCCCGCCGCGTAGTCCATCCGGTTGCACAGGCGGCCCAGCCACAGCGTGGTGAGCGCCAGCGCCAGGTCAGCGGGCTGACACTGCGGCGCATGGCCAGCCAGACGGCGGAAGGCGTCGGCGTTCATCTCCAGCTTCATCCGCCAGATATCGCTCCCGGCGGCGCGTCCGCCCAGCGGCGCGGCAGAGAGTGAGGCAGGCGCCGGTATCGCCTGGCGCTGAGCCTGCCAGAAGGCTTTATCCCGCTGCCAGGCCTCGCTGCCGGCGTAGCGCTGGTACTCGTCCACCACCTCGGCGAAGGGGGTGAAAGGCGACTCAGGAGTGGCTTCCCCACGCTGCCAGGCGCGGTAAATGGCGGCGATCTGCCGGGTTATCGCCGGGAAGCTGAAGCCATCCACCAGCAAGTGGTGATAACGCTGATACCAGTACCAGCGGTCGTCGCCGACGCGCAGCAGCTGATGGCACACCAGCGGGTTGCCGCCGTCGACGCGCAGATCCTGCGCCAGATCCGCCTGCATCCGCTCCGTAGCGGCGCGATGCGGATCCGGCGCCGTCCGCAGGTCAATGATCGACGGTTCGGCAAAGGTGCGGTCGGCCGCCAGCCACTGCCAGACTTCCCCCTCCTCTTCCTCAAAGCGCAGGCTGAGGGTGTCCGCCTGCTGCAGACCGGCGACAATCGCTTTTCCCAGCAGCGTCGGATCGAGGGCGCCGCGTAGTTCAACATAGTGGGCTACGCTCCAGGCGCCTGGCAGAGTGGAGAGGCGCTCGGCCATCCAGATCCCCGGCTGCGCGGCAACCAGCGGTAAACGAGTGGTCATTGTCAGCTCCTTATGACGCATGATGGGCGGGGGTCAGTGTCGACCAGTTGGCCGCCAGCCAGGCGTTGCAGGCCTCGGCCGACTGCGGGGGGCACACCACCGTCCAGCCGGCAGGCAGGTCGCAGTGCGCCGGCCACAGGCTGTACTGCTGTTGATCATTGCGCAGAATGTAAAACTGCCCTTGCGGATTGTCGAAGGGGTTACTGAATTGCATATCAAACTCCTGTCGTAAAACGCGATGCTAAGGGTGCGACAGCAGAGGCTGCCAGAGCTGGATAAGCCCTGCCGTCAGCCCGCCGCGCCAGCAAAGCGCATCATGCCCGCCGTCAACCTGACGCCAGAAAATCGTCTGCTGTGTTGTGGTGAGTTGCGCCAGTAGCACCTGGTTCGCGCGAAAAATGATCGGTTCGCGTTGGCCCGCTTCCAGCCAGACGCGCAGCCCGGCCGCGGACACCTCACCCTGGCGAAGCTGTTCGCCGATAAAGCCCGTCCCGCGGCCATCACGGTGCGGCCACCAGTAGGAGCCTGACTGGCTGAGCACGCAGCCAAAGCGCTGCGGCCAGTTGAGAGCGGCGAACATCGCCGCCAGACCGCCGAAGCTTTGCCCGGCCACCACCGTCCGATCCGGGCGGTCGCTGAACGGGGCATAGCCGTGAACCAGCGGCAGGAGCTCCTCCTGCACCGCCAGCCAGAAATCGCGGTGACAGGGCAGCTCAACCCCGCGGCGCTGGTTGTCGATCGCGTCGATCAGCAGGTAGACCGCCGGCGGCAGTCTCCCCTCGCGGGTCAGCGCGGCCAGCGGCGACCACACCGGCATGCTCTCAGCCCAGAACTGGCCGTCGAGCAGGATCGCCAGCGGCCGCGTTTGCGGGTCGACAGCCTCGCCGGTGGTGTAGATCCAGACCCGGCGATGGTTGCCCAGACGCGCGCTGCGCCACTCAAGGCAACGGGCGGCAGGATGTGCCTCATTAAGCGGGTCCCAGCCAGGCTGCGCGGGGGCCTGCGGCATCTCCAGGGCGGACACGCCATGGCCGCGTCCGCCCAGCCAGCTGTGCGGGTTCAGCGGATCGGCTATCGCCCGCGGCAGCAGTTTGCGCCAGCCTTCGCGTAGCAGCGCGCGGTCGGGCGCATCAGCGCTGAACACCTCAGGGGAAAAATCATCGTCACGGTCGGAGGGAATAAAACAGTAGCTGCCGCGCCAGGTCGGCGACAGCGTAGTGCGCCAGAACCAGGCGTCGGTCCCGGGGAGACGTTGCAGCGATTGCGGTCGCGCATTCTGATGGTGGTCGGTCACGCCGGTGATATAGAGCCATACCCGACGATGGGGAGAGCGGGTTTCATCCCCCGCCGGGTCCCGCCACCAGAACGTTACCTCGATGGCGTCATCCACTGCGCGGCACTGCGGCCCCCGCAGGGTTTGCCACCACTCCTCGCTTCCTGTCCTTAACATTCTGTCATTAACCCTATGTATAGCGTGACTTTTTTAATTAATTGTCATTATTTATTGATAATATTATTGATAACTATTTGCATTTGCAATAGCGTATTAGCGCGCCGTGGGAAGCGCGTCTTTCATCAGAACATGTCAAATCGGGCTTATTCAGCCAGCGACGGAGTGCCTTTGCCCGCTTTTGGCAACATTTATGCCGCCTCCCCTCCCGGTGGGAAGGGGCGCTTGGGGAACGTGGCGACAAAAAGCAGGAATAACAATGAATAACAGGATCAAATCCCTGGCCTTGCTGGTCAATCTGGGAATTTACGGGGTTGCTTTTCCGTTAAGCGCAGCGGAAACCGCCACCGACGATAAAAACAGCGCCGCTGAAGAGACCATGGTGGTCACCGCCGCCGAGCAGAACCTGCAGGCGCCGGGCGTCTCCACCATCACCGCCGATGAGATCCGCAAACGCCCCCCGGCGCGCGACGTCTCGGAGATCATTCGCACCATGCCGGGAGTCAACCTGACCGGCAACTCCACCAGCGGCCAGCGCGGCAACAACCGCCAGATTGATATCCGCGGCATGGGCCCGGAAAATACCCTGATCCTGATCGACGGCAAGCCGGTCACCAGCCGCAACTCCGTGCGCCTTGGCTGGCGCGGCGAGCGCGACACCCGCGGCGATACCAGCTGGGTGCCGCCGGAGATAATCGAACGTATCGAAGTGATTCGCGGCCCGGCCGCCGCCCGCTACGGCAACGGCGCCGCCGGCGGCGTGGTGAATATCATCACCAAAAAAACCGGCGATGAGTGGCACGGCTCATGGAACACCTATATGAACGCCCCGGAGCACAAGGATGAAGGCTCCACCAAACGCACTAACTTCAGCCTCAGCGGCCCGCTGGGCGGCGATTTTAGCTTCCGCCTGTTCGGTAACCTCGACAAAACGCAGGCCGACGCCTGGGATATCAACCAGGGCCATCAGTCCGAGCGTACCGGGATCTATGCCGATACTCTGCCGGCCGGGCGCGAAGGGGTGAAAAACAAAAACATCGATGGTCTGGTGCGCTGGGAATTCGCTCCGATGCAGTCGCTGGAGTTTGAGGCCGGCTACAGCCGCCAGGGCAACCTCTACGCCGGCGATACCCAGAACACCAACTCCAACGACCTGGTAAAAGAGAACTACGGCAAAGAGACCAACCGTCTGTATCGCAACACCTACTCGGTTACCTGGAACGGCGCCTGGGACAACGGGGTGACCACCAGCAACTGGGCGCAGTACGAACGCACCCGCAACTCGCGCAAAGGCGAAGGCCTGGCCGGCGGCACCGAGGGGATCTTTAACAGCAACCAGTTCACGGATATCGATCTGGCGGATGTGATGCTGCACAGCGAAGTCAGCATTCCCTTCGACTATCTGGTTAATCAGAACCTGACGCTGGGCAGCGAGTGGAATCAACAGCGGATGAAGGATAACGCGTCCAACACCCAGGCGCTGTCGGGAGGCGAAATTCCGGGCTACGACAGCACCGGCCGCAGCCCGTACTCGCAGGCGGAAATCTTCTCGCTGTTCGCCGAGAACAACATGGAGCTGACCGACACCACCATGCTGACTCCGGCGCTGCGTTTCGATCATCACAGCATTGTCGGCAATAACTGGAGCCCGTCCCTCAACCTGTCGCAGGGCCTGTGGGATGACTTCACGCTGAAGATGGGCATCGCCCGCGCCTATAAAGCGCCGAGCCTGTATCAGACCAACCCGAACTACATTCTCTACAGTAAAGGCCAGGGCTGCTACGCCAGTAAAGACGGCTGCTATCTGCAGGGTAATGACGACTTAAAAGCCGAGACCAGTATCAACAAAGAGATTGGCCTCGAGTTTAAACGCGACGGCTGGCTGGCGGGCGTCACCTGGTTCCGCAACGACTACCGCAACAAGATTGAAGCGGGCTATGCCCCGGTCTATCAAAACAATAAAGGTACCGATCTCTACCAGTGGGAAAACGTGCCGAAAGCGGTGGTGGAAGGTCTGGAGGGGACGTTGAACGTTCCGGTGAGCGAGACCGTCAACTGGACCAACAACATCACCTATATGCTGCAGAGTAAGAACAAAAAGACCGGCGATCGTCTGTCGATTATCCCGGAATACACGCTGAACTCCACCCTGAGCTGGCAGGTTCGCGATGACGTTTCGCTGCAGTCGACCTTCACCTGGTACGGCAAGCAGGAGCCGAAGAAGTACAACTACAAGGGTCAACCGGTCACCGGCAGCGAGAAGAACGAGGTTAGCCCCTACAGCATCCTCGGCCTGAGCGCGACCTGGGACGTCACCAAATACGTCAGTCTGACCGGCGGCGTGGATAACGTCTTCGATAAGCGCCACTGGCGCGCGGGCAACGCCCAGACCACCGGGGGCGCCACCGGCACGATGTACGGCGCCGGCGCCGAGACCTACAATGAATCGGGCCGCACCTGGTACCTGAGCGTCAACACCCACTTCTGATAGCGGGTTCTCCCTCCCCCGCCCTTGCTGGACAAAGGGCGGGGGCAACCGCGGTAACCTTACCCTATGCGCCACCATCACACCGCTTTGCCTCTGGCCGGCTATACCATCCAGCAGATCGACTTCGACCCGGCGACTTTCCAGCCTGAAGATCTGTTCTGGCTGCCCTATCACGCCAGCCTGACCGAGTGGGGCCGCAAGCGGCAGGCGGAGCACCTGGCCGGACGCATCGCCGCGGCATACGCCCTGCGCGAGGTGGGGGAGAAACGGCTTCCCGCCATCGGCGATCGGCGCCAGCCGCTGTGGCCCACGCCCTGGTTCGGCAGCATAAGTCATTGCGGCCAGCGCGCGCTGGCGGTGATCGCCGATCGGCCGGTGGGCGTCGATATCGAGCGCCGGTTTACCCCACAGCTGGCCGCGGAGCTGGAGAGCAGCATTATCAGCCCGGCGGAAAAAACGGCGCTGCTGCGCAGCGGCCTGCCCTACCCGCTGGCGCTGACGCTGGCGTTTTCGGCAAAAGAGAGTGGGTTTAAGGCCTGCCATCCCGACGTACAGGCGGGCGTCGGTTTTAACGATTTTACGCTGGCTGCAATAAAGGAAGGAAATCTGCGTCTTCGGCTCTCCACCGTGGAGTATCGGCTGCAATGGATTCAGGCAGGGGAATACATCATCACGCTCTGCGCGCCGTAAAAAACCCGCGCGGCATTCCGCACGGGTTATCGGTTTTAGACGGCGAAAAATCAGCGCATTTTCTGCGCCAGCTCCGCGACGGAAGCGGCATCGAAACCGTGGTGTTTACGCAGCCAGCCGCGATCTGCCGCCGCCGCATACTCACCATCCGGGATCCCCAGACGTTTGAGCGGGATACCCACCCCAGCCTCAGCTAATACTTCCGCCACCAGGCTTCCCACCCCGCCGTTGACGTTATGCTCCTCCACCGTAATCACCGCTTTGCACGGCTTCAGCGCCGCCAGCAGCGCGGCGGTATCGCAGGGGCGAAGAGATGGCACGCTCACCACTTTGGCCTGAATCCCCGCGTCGGCCAGCATCTGCGCCGCATCGACGATCTCATGCACCGTCGAGCCGGTGGCCACCAGCGCGATATCATCGCCTTCCCTCAGCGTGACGATCGCGCCCGGTACAAAGCGATAGCTTTCATCGTGCAGTTCCGGCAGCGCCTTGCCATCGAGGCGAATATAGACCGGCCCCTGATAACCGATGGCGTAATCAATAATCTGCCGACATTCGCGCGGCGAGGACGGGGCGAAAATCTGGATATTGCCGAAGCCGCGCATCACCGCCAGATCGTCAATGGCATGGTGGGTGCTGGCCAGCGGGCCGTAGCTGGCTCCGGCGTTAAGGCCAAACAGCTTGACGTTGGTGTTGTTGTAACAGACATCCACTTTGATTTGCTCATTGGCCCGCGAGATAAGAAACGGCGCGGCGTTACAGGTCACAGCCACTTTTCCGCCCAGCGCCAGACCGGCGGCGGTGCCGACCATGCTCTGCTCGGCGATGCCGAGGTTCACCAGCCGGCCGGGGAACTGTTTAATAAACGGCGCGATTTTGGCCGTTGACGTGGAGTCGGCTACCACCGGCACCAGATCGACGCCGCGCTCCACGGCGGCGATAAAGGCTTCGACCATGACGTTAGCCAGGTGTTCTGCATTACTCATCTTTCAGTTCCTCCAGTGCCAGTGCAATTTCTTCGCCTTTCGGCACCCGGTGGTGCCACTCCGGGCGCCCCTGGATAAAGGAAATACCGGCACCTTTCGTGGTGTTGGCAATAATAACGTTGGGTTTACCTTCCTGCTTCAACCCCTCGATGACCGAGACCACCGAGGCCATGTCGTTACCCTGGCATTCGCTGACTTCCATACCGAAGGCGCGCCATTTATCGGCCAGCGGATCGGTATTCATGATTTCGCGCGTCGGCCCGGCCAGCTGGAGGTTGTTCTTATCATTAATAATGACCAGATTATCCAGGCCGTAATGTGCAGCCGCCAGGGCGGCTTCCCAGTTACTGCCTTCCGCCAGTTCGCCGTCGCCGGTGATCAAAAAAATGCGGCGGGTGCTGTTGCTTTTCTTCGCGGCCAGCGCCAGCCCCACCGCAACAGGCAAACCGTGGCCCAGCGCGCCGGTGTTGAGCTCGATGCCCGGCGTTTTTTGCCGCACCGGGTGGCCGGGGAGATGGGAATTGGCATGCTGGTAGGTCTCCAGCCACTCGACCGGGAAGAAGCCGGCTTCCGCCAGGACGCAGTAGTAGCAGCCCACGGCGTGGCCTTTCGACTGGATGTAGATATCGCGCTGCGGGTCGTCGAGCCGGTCCGGCGCGACGTTAAGGACGCGGAAATAGAGCGCGGTTAACAGTTCGACCTGCGAAAGGTCAGCCCCGGTGTGGCCGCCGGCCGGACTATTGGCGTTTAAGCGCACAATATGGCGCCGCACCGCGCGGGCTTTACGCTCCAGCGTCTGAATATCATATCTGTAGGGATTCATTTCACACCTCTGAATTTATTTTCAGCATGGAATATTTATTCCAGCAAGGACTAAAAAAACCAGATATCCCTATGCCGGGTGGTAAGCCTTCTGCCACAGCGCCCTACTCAGGAACATTCTGCCTCCCGCTCCAGGCGAAGCCCGGATAAACACATTGACTCGAAATCGCCTTGAATATATATTCAATAATGATTCTTTATTCGATTATGGCCTGGCTGTTTTGTTTTTGTCCATAGTCGATTTTGAGGATTGGCAAAAGTTAGACGCCTGTCACACTTAAGTCTGATTTTTTTTCGCGTATGATAAAAGTCACTACGATAATGGCTGCAGCTAACCGCCTGAAGAAAGGCGATAAATGATTTTCGAGGATTAATATGGCTAAGCAGGATGAACAACGGCTATTGGTTAAGATTGCCACGCTTTACTATCTGGAAGGACGAAAGCAGTCTGATATCGCCCAACTTCTCTCGCTGTCTCAGTCATTTGTCTCCCGCGCCATTACCCGCTGCCAGAAAGAAGGCGTCGTCAAGATCAGCGTCGTTCAGCCGTCCAACATCTTTCTAAAGCTCGAAAAAGGGCTTGAGGATCGCTACGGCCTTAAGCAGGCGGTGGTGGTGGATACCGAGGAAGAGGCCAGCGATCATACCATCAAGCGGGCGATTGGCTCCGCCGCCGCCCACTATCTGGAAACCCGGCTGCGGCCAAAAGATCTGATTGGCGTCTCCTCGTGGAGCTCAACCATTCGCGCGATGGTCGATGAAGTTCATGCGCAAAACCTGAAAGCCAGCGGCGTGATCCAACTGCTCGGCGGCGTCGGGCCAAACGGTAACGTGCAGGCGACGATTCTTACCCAGACCCTCGCCCAGCGCCTGAATTGCGACGCCTGGCTGCTGCCGTCACAGAGCATCGAAGGATCCATGGAGGAGCGCAACCGGCTGCTGGCCAGCAAAGACGTCGCTGACGTGGTGTCGCGCTTTGATGAAGTGGATATCGCCATCGTCGGCATCGGCATTCTCGAACCCTCTCAACTGCTGAAAACCTCCGGTAACTACTATCACGAAGATATGCTGCAGGTGCTGGCGGCGCGCGGCGCGGTGGGTGATATCTGCCTGCACTACTACGACAAAAACGGCCATCCGGTGTTACGCGATGATGAAGATCCGGTGATCGGTATGGCGCTGGAGAAGGTCAAAAAATGCCCGAACGTGGTCGCGCTGGCCGGCGGTACCGACAAAGTCGCGGCCATCAAAGGCGCCCTCACCGGCGGCTACATTGATGTTTTAATCACCGATTACCCTACCGCTCGCATGCTGGTTAGCGACTAACCTGCCGCGCTGCTTTTCCTCTCTGCCGCCCTGACGTGCTTTTTTAGCTTCAGGGCTGGCTCTGTTAATACATTTAAATTCAATCAGTTAATCAACCACTCCAGCCGCCTATCGCCGCTTTCGCCGATCGGCGAAATGTGATTGCCAGCACAATTGATGATTTTTCCGGTAGCCCGTCACCGGGTTTGTGGCTTAAGGTATCAAATAAATAATCACTATCGAATATATATTCAGTGATTAAAAAGATGATAATGAAATGTCACAACATGGCCTGCACAGACGCAGGAGACGGTGGGAGATATTCCTCGTCTTCGCGGTTCCAGGACACCGAGTGACCGAGGAGAGCACGATGCAGGCGACAGCAAAAGAGTTCATCATTGCCCTGGATGAAGGCACCACCAACGCCAAAGCGGTGGTGCTGGATAGCCGGGGCAAAGTTATCGTCAAATTCTCGCAGCCGCTGGCGATCCAAACGCCGCGCGACGGCTGGGTGGAGCAATCGGGCGAAGCGCTGGTTACCGCCTCACTGACGGTGATCGCCAGCGCGGTGGCCCACGTTGGCGCGGAAAACGTCGCCGCGCTGGCTATCAGCAACCAGCGGGAAACCGCCATCGGCTGGTATCGCGACAGCGGCGAACCGATTAACGCGGCCATTACCTGGCAATGCACCCGCAGCGCCGCGTTCTGCGACACGCTGCGTCACGATCGTCAGGAACAGCACATTAAGCGTGCCACCGGCCTGCCAATCGCCCCGCTGTTCTCGGCCTCCAAAATGCGCTGGCTGCTGGATGCGACTGTCGATGGCCACCTGCGCGCCGAACGCGGTGAGATTTGCCTCGGCACCATCGACAGCTGGCTGCTGTGGAATCTGACTGCTGGAGAAGCCTTCTGCTGCGACTACTCCAATGCCTCACGCACCCAGCTGCTGAACCTGCACCGCGGCGAGTGGGACGACGAGATGCTGGCGCTGTTCGGCATTCCGCGCGCGGCGTTGCCGGAAATTAAACCGTCGAGCGGCCTCTTCGGCCATACCAAAGGACTGGCCGCCATTCCGGACGGTATTCCGATCATGTCGATGATCGGCGACTCCCACGCCGCGCTGTTCGGCCACGCGCTCGGCGAGGCAGGCTGCGTCAAAGCCACCTACGGCACCGGCTCTTCGGTCATGGCCCCGGTCAAATCGGCGCAGTGCGATATCGACGCGCTGGCGACCACCGTCGCCTGGCACGATGGCGACCAGCTGGTGTGGGGCCTGGAAGGGAATATTCCCCACACCGGCGATGCTGTCGCCTGGATGGCGGACAGCACCGGACTGAGCGAACTCTCTGCCGCCGAGCTGGCCCATGAGCTGAATACCCTCCCCGCCTCCGTCGACTCAACCCTCGGGGTCTACTTCGTGCCGGCGCTGACCGGTCTTGGCGCGCCCTGGTGGGATGACAGCGCCCGCGGCGTGATTTGCGGCCTGAGTCGCGGGGTGAAACGCGCGCATCTGATCCGTGCGGCGCTGGAGTCCATCACCTATCAGATAGCCGACGTGGTGGTGGCGATGCGTCAGCATGAGGAGTTCACCCTGACGGCGTTGATGGTGGACGGCGGGCCGACCAACAATGACTGGCTGATGCAATACCAGGCCGATCTGCTCGGCTGCCCGGTGATGCGCAGCGACGTGCCGGAGCTGTCCGCCATCGGCGCGGCGTTGCTGGCACGCAAAGCGCTCCATCCGGGATCGACCGCCGATCTGCAGGCCTTCTTAACCGAACATAGCACCTTTCAGCCCGACATGGCCCGCCACCAGCGCTTACAAACGCGCTGGCAGGAGTGGCGCCATGCGGTCGACCGAACATTATGGAAACCGGACTCGCCAGCCTGACCGCCAGACTGCGCGACGACACGCATTCACTTATCACAGGAGAAACCCGGCCCATAACGATATCGCTATCCCCGAATACATTAGGGGAAATTTCAGACCGTAAAAGCCTGCCCGCTCAGGGGCTCATTTGTTCGAATATAAAAATACAGGAACAGAGTCATGAAATTACGTATAACCCTTTTAACCGCTGCTACCCTGACCGCCTTCTCCTTTGCCGCGCACGCCGCGGAGAAAGGCACCATTATGATCATGGTCAACTCGCTGGATAACCCGTATTACGCCTCGGAAGCCAAAGGCGCCAGCGAAAAAGCGCAAGCTCTCGGCTACAAAACCACCGTGCTGTCCCATGGCGAAGATGTCAAAAAGCAGAATGAGCTTATCGACACCGCGATTGGTAAAAAAGTGCAGGGCATTATTCTCGATAACGCTGACTCCACCGCCAGCGTCGCCGCCATTGAAAAAGCCAAAAAAGCGGGCATTCCGGTGGTCTTAATTAACCGCGAAATTCCGGTTGATGATGTGGCACTGGAACAAATTACCCACAATAACTTCCAGGCCGGCTCTGAGGTCGCCAACGTCTTCGTCGAGAAAATGGCGGAGAAAGGCAAATACGCCGAGCTGACCTGCAACCTTGCCGATAATAACTGCGTCACCCGTTCTAAATCTTTCCATCAGGTCATTGACCAATATCCGGATATGGTCAGCGTGGCGAAACAGGATGCCAAAGGCACCCTGATCGACGGCAAACGCATCATGGACAGCATCCTGCAGGCGCACCCCGACGTGAAAGGCGTCATCTGTGGCAACGGGCCGGTAGCCCTTGGCGCGATTGCGGCGCTGAAAGCGGCCAACCGTAGCGATGTGATTGTCGTCGGCATCGACGGCAGCAACGATGAGCGCGACGCCGTGAAAGCCGGCACCCTGCAGGCAACCGTAATGCTGCAGGCGCAGGCCATCGCCGCTCAGGGCGTCACCGATCTGGATAACTACCTGCAAAAAGGCGAGAAGCCGGCGAAGCAGCGCGTGATGTTCCGCGGCATTCTGATTACCCAGGATAACGCCGATAAAGTCCAGGATTTCAACATTAAGTCCTGAGTTCGGGTGGTTGCGCCCCTGCGGGGGCGCAGAGGAGAGCATTATGTTTAAGAAAACCTGTCTGACGCTGGCCGTACTGGCGCTAGGGGGCTGTCGCATCGTCTCGCAGCAGGAGCTGGCAGACCTGAAATCCCCGCCCAACCCGCATATGGCGAATATGGATAAAACCTGGCAGCAGAGCATCGTACCGCAGGTGGTGACGAAAGCGCGTCCGGCGGCGGAACTGATGAGCGCGCTCAAGGCGGCAAAAGACATTGATAGCGCCTGTAAAACCCTCGGCTACCGTGCGCAGGATGAAAACCCCTGCATCTTCTACGTCAAGGTTTCAGGTACCGTCAGCAAACTCGATACCGCCTCGCGCAGCGGCAAAATGACCTTGACCGACGCCAGCGTCGGGAAGGTGACGGTGCAGATTGGCCCTACCCTGCGCGGCACCCAGCTGCGCGACGGCTACAGCGGCGCCAGCTATCAGGACTTTAATGACCAGGTGCTGTTCGGCGAGTACAGCAAGAATATCAACAGTCAGGCGGTCAAAATGATTCAGACAGCCAACGTCAAAACCGGCGACAGCGTGGAGGTGTACGGCGTCTTCTCGGCTTGGGATATTCCACAAACTCTCCCGGAAATTACCCCGGCGAAAATCATTCATGCAGGGGGACAATAATATGGCGCCGCACGATCTCGTCGCTCCCCAGCCCGTTGAGTCCGAAGTGATTATCGAAACCCGCGGCCTGTCGCGCGTCTATCCCGGCGTAACCGCCCTGGATAATGTCAATTACCGGGTCTATCGAAATAAGGTCAACGTGCTGATCGGAGAAAATGGTGCGGGTAAATCCACCATGATGAAAATGCTTGCCGGTGTGGAAACGCCCTCCTCCGGGCAAATTATCCTCGATGGTGAAGCAGTTTCATTACAGTCGACGCATCAGGCAGAAAAACTGGGCATCAGTATTATTTTTCAGGAACTGAATTTATTTCCCAATATGAATGTGATGGACAACATCTTCATGGCGAATGAATTCTTTCAGAAAGGACGCATTAACGAAAAATACCAGTACGCGCTGGCCAAATCGCTGCTGGAACGGCTGGAGCTGGATGTCGATCCTTACGCTCCGCTGGGTGAACTCGGTATCGGCCACCAGCAGTTAGTCGAGATTGCCCGCGCCCTGTCGAAAGACACCCGCGTGCTGATCATGGACGAGCCCACCTCGGCGCTGAGCCAGTCTGAGGTCAAAGTGCTGTTCAAGGTGATCGCGCAGCTTAAGCGGCGCGGCGTGACCATCATCTATATCTCGCATCGCCTCGAAGAGCTGATGGAGATTGGCGACAACATCACCATTTTCCGCGACGGTCGCTTTATCAGCGAGCGTCACGTCAGCGACGCCAGCGTACCGTGGATCATCGAGCAGATGGTCGGTGATAAGAAAAAACACTTTGATTATCAACCGGCGCCAAAAGGCGACGCAGTGCTTGACGTCAAAGGGCTGACCGCGCTGCATCCCAGCGGCGGTTACAAGCTCAATGACGTCACCTTCACCCTCAGCAAAGGCGAAGTGATCGGTATTTACGGCCTGCTGGGCGCCGGGCGCACCGAGCTGTTTAAAGGCCTGGTCGGCTTGATGCCCTGCCAGCGCGGCGAGGTGCATCTTAACGGCGAAAGCATCGGCAAATCTCGCTTTCAACAGCGCCTGAAAAAGGGGCTGGCGCTGGTGCCGGAGGACCGTCAGGGCGAAGGCGTGGTGCAGATGATGTCGATTCAGGCCAACATGACGCTCTCTGATTTCAGCCTGCAGGGGTTCCGCCGCGCCTGGCGCTGGTTGAACCCGCAAAAAGAAGATACCTGCGTGAAAGAGATGATCCAGCAGCTGGCGATCAAGGTCAGCGACGCCACATTGCCCATCACCTCGCTGAGCGGCGGCAATCAACAAAAAGTGGTGCTGGGTAAAGCGCTGATGACCCAGCCGCAGGTGGTGTTCCTCGACGAACCGACGCGCGGCATCGACGTCGGCGCGAAAACCGACGTCTATCACCTGATCGGCAAAATGGCTCAGCAGGGGCTGGCGGTGATGTTCTCATCTTCGGAACTGGATGAGGTGATGGCCCTGGCCGACCGCATCCTGGTGATGGCCGATGGCCGCATTACCGCCGATTTACCGCGCCATGCGGTGACCCGCGAACAGTTAATCGCGGCTTCAACACCTCAAGATTAATCAGGCTGGAATCCATCATGAACCAGAAATATATGATTTATATGTACCTGCTGAAGGCCCGCACCTTTATCGCCCTCCTGCTGGTGATCGCGTTCTTCAGCGTGATGGTACCCAACTTCCTGACCGCCTCTAACCTGCTGATCATGACCCAGCACGTGGCGATCACCGGCCTGCTGGCCATCGGCATGACGCTGGTCATTCTCACCGGCGGCATTGATTTGTCCGTCGGCGCGGTGGCGGGGATCTGCGGCATGGTCGCGGGCGCGCTGCTGACCAACGGCCTGCCGCTGTGGAACGGCGATATCCTCTTCTTTAATGTCCCGGAGGTGATCCTCTGCGTGGCGATCTTCGGTGTGCTGGTCGGTCTGGTCAACGGCGCGGTGATCACCCGCTTCGGCGTGGCGCCGTTTATCTGCACCTTAGGCATGATGTACGTCGCCCGCGGCTCCGCGCTGCTGTTTAACGACGGGAGCACCTACCCGAATCTCAACGGCATGGAAGCGCTGGGCAACACCGGTTTCGCCACCCTCGGATCCGGCACCCTGCTCGGCGTCTATCTGCCGATCTGGCTGATGATCGGCTTCCTCGTGCTGGGCTACTGGCTGACCACTAAAACGCCGCTTGGCCGCTACATCTACGCCATCGGCGGCAATGAGTCTGCCGCCCGCCTCGCCGGCGTGCCAATCGTGAAAGCGAAAATATTCGTCTATGCCTTCTCCGGCCTGTGCGCGGCGTTTGTCGGCCTGATCGTCGCATCACAGCTGCAAACCGCGCACCCGATGACCGGCAACATGTTTGAGATGGACGCCATCGGCGCCACCGTGCTCGGCGGTACCGCGCTGGCCGGCGGCCGCGGCCGGGTGACCGGGTCAATTATCGGCGCCTTCGTCATCGTCTTCCTTGCCGACGGCATGGTGATGATGGGCGTCAGCGACTTCTGGCAGATGGTGATTAAAGGCGTGGTGATTGTCACCGCTGTGGTCGTCGACCAGTTCCAGCAGAAGCTGCAGAGCAAGGTCATCCTGATGCGCCGCCACGAGGAAAAACTGGCCGCCATCCCCCCCAACGGCGCCACCTCCAGCTAACCGGCAACGATTCACATCTTCCGCCGGGCCTGGTGCCCGGCTCAGCGAAAGGGAAAAAATATGCAACGAGATTTCCAGAACAAAACGGTGGTGATCACCGGCGCCTGCCGCGGCATCGGCGCAGGCATTGCCGAGCGCTTTGCCCGCGACGGCGCGAATCTGGTGATGGTCTCCAACGCCGAGCGCGTTCACGAGACCGCCGAAACCCTGCGTCAGCGCTATCAGGCGGATATTTTATCGCTGCAGGTCGATGTCACCGATGAAGCCCAGGTTCAGGGGCTATATGAGCAGGCCGCCGCGCGCTTCGGCACCATCGACGTCTCCATTCAGAACGCCGGGGTGATCACCATCGATTACTACGACCGGATGCCAAAAGCCGATTTCGAAAAAGTGCTGGCGGTCAACACCACCGGCGTGTGGCTGTGCTGCCGCGAGGCGGCCAAATATATGGTGAAACAGAATCACGGCAGCCTGATCAACACCTCTTCCGGCCAGGGGCGACAGGGGTTTATCTACACGCCGCACTACGCCGCCAGCAAAATGGGCGTGATCGGCATTACCCAAAGCCTGGCGCACGAGCTGGCACCGTGGAATATCACCGTCAACGCCTTCTGCCCCGGCATCATTGAGAGCGAGATGTGGGATTACAACGACCGCGTGTGGGGCGAAATTCTCAGCACCGAGCAGAAGCGCTACGGCAAGGGCGAACTGATGGCGGAATGGGTCGAAGGGATCCCAATGAAACGCGCCGGTAAGCCGGAAGACGTGGCCGGGCTGGTGGCCTTCCTCGCCTCCGACGACGCGCGCTATCTCACCGGGCAGACCATCAATATCGATGGCGGTTTGATTATGTCGTAATCCCCGCGGGTTAGCGGGCCCCATCGCCCGAATAAGGCGTCCCGAATTGGCGCTACCACTCCGGGACGGCCCCCCGGTGGCGCTACGCTTACCGGGGCTACGTAACACCGCCGAAAGGTAGCCCGGATAAGGCGCGGCGCACCACCATCCGGGAAGCCAGGCTCCCGACGTTCGACACTATATTGAAGAGAATAAACATTATGATCGGTAAAGACTTTGCACAACACCTATTTAGCCTGCGGGATCGCGTCGCCTTCGTCACCGGCGCCGGCAGCGGCATCGGACAGACCATCGCCTGCAGCCTCGCCAGCGCGGGTGCACGGGTAGTCTGTTTTGATCTTCGCGACGACGGCGGGCTGGCGGAAACGGTCAGCCATATTGAATCCATCGGCGGTCAGGCTTGCTCTTATAACGGCGATGTCCGCCAGATTGCCGACCTGCGCGCCGCCGTCGCGCTGGCCAAAAGCCGCTATGGCCGCCTCGATATCGCCGTTAACGCCGCCGGGATCGCCAACGCCAATCCGGCGCTGGAGATGGAGAGCGAGCAATGGCAGCGGGTGATCGATATCAATCTCACTGGCGTATGGAACTCCTGCAAAGCGGAAGCGGAACTGATGCTGGAGTCCGGCGGCGGGTCGATTATCAATATCGCCTCGATGTCGGGGATTATTGTTAACCGCGGCCTCGACCAGGCGCATTACAACTGCTCCAAAGCCGGCGTGATCCATCTGTCGAAAAGCCTGGCGATGGAGTGGGTGGGCAAAGGGATCCGCGTCAATTCCATCAGTCCGGGATATACCGCCACGCCGATGAATACCCGTCCGGAGATGGTGCACCAGACCCGCGAGTTTGAAAGCCAGACGCCGATGCAGCGGATGGCGAAGGTGGAAGAGATGGCCGGCCCGGCGCTGTTCCTCGCCAGCGACGCCGCCTCGTTCTGCACCGGCGTAGACCTGGTGGTCGACGGCGGGTTTGTCTGCTGGTGATCCTCTCCTGCTTCAGGGCGCCACGCTGCGGCGCCCCTCTCCACCCCTGCCGTTAACCCAGGGGATACTGTTGAAACGCCGGCAGCGCCTCCCCTTTCTCCGCCAGCGCGCGAATATGCGGAAACGCCGCGGCCGACACCACCGCCGGGATCATCAACTGGATAAAGGACCAGACCACCGTGCTGGTGACCATCACCTGATCCGGCTGCGCGGCGGCGGCGCGGTCTGCCAGCCGGGCGTCCCACTCCCGACAGGCGGCCAGCAGCTGGCCGGTCACCCGGGCTATCCACGGCTGATGCTGCTTCTCTTCCGGCCGCAGACGGTGCTCATAAACATGCTGGACCGCTTTTTCACAGGCGGCGAGGATCACCCCCAGCAGGTGCAGATCGCGGGCCAGCGCCTCGGGATGCACGGGAAGCAGCCGGCGCCCGGCCGGATTGGTCGTTTCGAAATAGTGGAGGATCAGCGTGGAGTCCATCAGCTGCGTCCCGTTATCGAGCACCACCGTCGGCGCCTTGACCACCGGATTAATGCGGGAAAATTCGTCAAAGCCGCTAAAGACCGATAGCGGCAGGCTCTCGAATTCCACGCCATAGAGCGCCAGAGAAACCGCCACGCGTCTTACATAAGGTGAATCCATCATACCAATGAGTTTCATCGTCACTCCTGCCTGCGATAAAGAGGTTGCGGCTTTACCTTACTGGAAAACCGATGCCGCGAATATCACCAGATACTTACCGCAACGGTTAGTAAAACTAACAGATTGGCGACTCGCTGTAGCCCTCCAGTCCCCCTTGTGCTATACCGACTGAGGCAGCATTTAGCCCCTTTTTCAGCCTGTTCGCGGCGGCTATAAAACCCGCTAACCCGGTAGTAACGTTAACGTATCGACTCACTGACTGAGAGATCACCATGGCAGATTTTCCCCCTGTCGCCAGCCTGCGCAGCTTTGAGGCGGTGGCGCGCCTCGGCAGCGTAACGCAGGCCGCCCACGAGATGAGCGTGACCCATTCGGCGGTCAGCCAGCACATCAAACAGCTGGAAGCCCTGGTCGGCGTCACGCTCTTTATCCGCCACGGCCGCGGAGTGCGCATCACGGAAGAAGGACGGCTCTATGCCCTGCAAATCCGCGAGGCGTTACAGCACATCGCCGACGCCACGCGCATGGTGCAGATCAAACCCCGCACCCTGGAAGTGACCCTGGCGACGCTCCCCTCCTTTGGCTGCCACTGGCTGCTGCCGCGGCTGGCGCGCTTTCAGGCGCGGCATCCGCAGATCGCGGTGCGCCTGCTGACCAGCCTGGCAGTGGTTAACCTGCAACAGGAGGGTATCGATCTGGCCATTCGCATGGGGCAAGGCGATTGGGAGGGAATGGAAAGCCGGCGTCTGTTTGCCGATGAACAGCTGGTGGTCGCCGCCCCCGGCTATCGCGGCGGTAACCTGCCGACCACCCCGCAGGCGATCGCCGCCAGCGATATTATTTTTTCCATGGAGTCCTGGAACGCCTGGTGCAGCCAGGCGGGGCTGGAAAAGCCGATCGTCCCCGCGGGCCTGCGCCTGAACGACTCCAATCTGGTGCTGGAGGCGGTCCGCCTGGGGGCCGGCGTGGCGCTGGAGCGGCGCTCCCTGGTGGCGGGGGCGATAGCCCGCGGCGAGCTGGTGCAGCTCACCGCCGTCACCGTCCCCTACCCCTGGCACTACTGGCTAACCGTCTCCCCGCAGGCGGAGAACCGGCCGGAAGTCGCCCGGTTCATCGCCTGGCTGGAGGAGGAGATCGCCCTCTGGCGCCAGCAGATCAGCGTTTAGCCTTCGGCCGACGGCGGCAGGCCCGTCCGGGCGGCGTGCTCCTGGGAGAGACGCCAGAAATCGTGCCCGGCGGGATACTGATAGAGGCGCAGGGAAAACTGTCCGGCCACCGCGGTAATGTACTCAAATATCGCCGACTGGGTGTTTTCGTAGTCTTTCCATAGCGTTGAGGTGGTGAAGCAGTAAATCTCCAGCGGGATGCCCGACGGCGAAGGTTTCAGCGTTCTCGCCACAATGTACATCTCCTTAATAATATCCGGCCGCTCGGCGAGATAGTGCATCAGATAGTGGCGAAACAGGGTCAGGTTGGTCAGCCCGTTATCGATAAACCAGCGGTCGGCCACGCCGCCGGGATCCCGGCCGTCAAGCAGCGTCGCCAGAGGCTCACTCACTCCGCGGATGGTCAGCATCGAGGAGAGCATCTCCTGGTCGAGAAAACGCACCGAGTGTTGATCGATGGCGATACTGCGCATGATCCGCCGCGCCCCGGAGGAGAACATCGCCTGCCAGTTGGTATAGGTCTCGGTGAGGAAATTCTTGGTCGGGATACGGGAGATGGTATTGTCCCAGTTGCGGATGGTAATGGTGTGCAGCGCGATATCCGTCACCTCACCGCTGAGGTTCTTGTCAGGCATTTCAATCCAGTCCCCCAGCTGGAGCACGTCGTTGGACGACAGCTGAACGTTCGCCACCAGCGACAGCAGAGTATGCTGGAACACGATCATCAGTACCGCCGCCACGGCCCCCAGACTGGAGATAATAATGATCGGCGATTTGTTCGACATCACGGCGAGGATCATGATCGCCGCCAGGATGTGGACTAAGATTTTGCCTATCTGGATATAGCCCTTAATGGAATGATTTTTACGTTTGGTCTTTCGCAGATAGGAGCTGTTGACAATATCCAGCATCTCGTTGAAAAACACCGACATAAAAATAAAAAACAAGATCCCGCAGATAGTATTAATCGCCGTCACCAGCGATGCCGGCATCGCCGGCATAAACTGCAGAACGTAATAGACGATAATAACCGGAATGAAATTGGACAGCTTTTCGGCGATGCGTCGATCCTTCTCCAGCGGCACATCCTGTTTGTGGCTACTAAAGAAGACCTTACGCACCACTTTAATCAGCAAGAACTTGCATAAAAGATGGGCAAATATGCCGGAGAGCAGCAGCAGAATAAGATTAAACCCCACCGCCAGCGCCGGATTACTCTCAATAAACGTCAGTAGATGATTCACATACGCCATGCTTTATCGCCTGAATAACTATGCCACTTCGCTAACTGCTTTATCCCAAGGGCATATATTTGGAAAATAAATCAATCCGCATCATGGCATATCGCTTAGCGTAACGTCCATGCGCGCACCGCTTCTAATCATTCACAGAAAATATGTCAGAGTTTGCATTAATCATTCTCTACGCTCACTATAAAGAGGCTTGTTATGAGGACGGAATAAGTCCAGGAGGAAACATGTTTAAAGCTCTTACCGCTATCGTCGCCTTAGCCGCCTCCGCCAGCGTTATGGCGCAAGGCGATGTCACGCTGAACAGTCTGGCTCACGATGCCGCCACCCGGGCGTCGTTTAACCAGATGGTCAAAGGCCATCAGCTGCCCGCCTGGGTGACCACCGGCGGCACCGGTTCGCCCGCGCAGACGGTGAAACTGGGTAGCGAATCCTGGCAGGTGTTAAGCGCCTGCAAACCCCACGACTGCGGCCATGAACGTATCGCGGTGATCTGGTCGGAAAAAAGCAAACAGATGTCCGGCGTTTACTCGGTGGTCGATGAAAAAACCGACCAGGAGAGGCTGACCTGGCTTAACGTCAGCGATGCCCTGTCCATCGATGGCAAAACCGTGCTGTTTGCCGCCCTCAGCGGCAGCCTCGACAACCACCCGGACGCCTTTAACTACCAGTAACGACCATCGCCCCCGTCAGCCTTTCCCCGACGGGGGCTTCCCTGATTAGCCATCCGGGAACATCACGCTGTTCCCCGGCGCTTCCCGATGCAGATGGATAAAGTTCAGGTGCCGCTCGTACTGGTCGAGAATATCGGTGATCACCTGCTCTTTGCTGTAGTCCATCAGGTCATTACCCTGACTGCCCTCCAGCAGGAAGGTCTCCAGCCGGTAATAGGTGGATTTCCCGCTGCGCGCCCGATAGGTAAAGCCCGGCACCGAGTACTGCTGCGGCCAGATCTTGTAGATAAAGTTCTGCTCGTCGCCCATGTGCACCAGCAGATCGAGGTGGCCAAGGTTCTCACCCTCTTCCGGCGGCAGGCTCTTCAATTCCACCGCCGCGCCGCGCAGCCGCAGCTCCTGCGCCACCTCCTCCATCGCCGGGTAGCACACCGTCTCCATCATCAGTTTGGTATAGCGCGTGCCGGGGTAATTCATCAGCCGCGACAGGCGCTTCTTCCAGCTCAGACGATCCTGGAGGCCCATCGGGCGCGGGGCGGTGTCGCGGCTGGCGCTGACCCGGCGGTAATCTTCCACTTTCAGAGATTTATACAGTCCGGCCATCACGAAGAAAATCACAAAGCTGAACGGCAGCCCCATGATCACCGTGGTGTTCTGCAGCGCCGAGATGCCGTTGGTCATCAGCATCCCGAGGGTCAACAGACCGATGGCCACCGACCAGAAGATGCGCAGCCAGTTCGGGGCGTCGCTGTTGATGTCCTTCAGCTTCGAGGTGAAATTCCCCAGCACCAGCGCGCCGGAGTCGGCGGAGGTAACGTAAAACAGCAGACCGGTGATGGTCGCCACCGACGCGCTAAAGGTAAACGCCGGATACTGCGCCAGCAGGCTGTAGAAGCCGCGCTCCGGGTGGGCCATCGCCTCCTGGGCAAAGGCCGCGTCGCCGTGGATGATCTCATACAGCGCGCTGTTGCCGAACACCGACAGCCACAGCAGGGTAAAGGTGAAGGGAATAATCAGGGTGCCCATCACAAACTGGCGGATGGTGCGCCCGCGCGAAATGCGCGCCAGGAACAGGCCCACAAACGGCGACCAGGCCACCCACCACGCCCAGAAAAAGAGCGTCCAGTTGTTCATCCATTCCACCGGCCGGTCGAAGGCGAAGCTGTTCAGCGTCATGCCCATAAAGCGATTGACGTAGTCGCCGACGTTGAGCACTAACGCATTGAGCAGGAAGGAGGTATCGCCCATGAACAGCACGAACAGGATCAGCCCCAGCGCGAGGGCGACGTTCAGCTCGGAGAGCACGCGGATGCCCTTGTCCACCCCGGAGGTGACCGAGATGGTGGCGATGATCACCGACAGCGCAATCAGGGCCGCTTTCGCCGCCAGCGAGTCCGGAATATCGAACAGCACGCTCAGACCGTAGTTGAGCTGCACGACGCCGATACCGAGGGTGGTGGCGATGCCGAAGATGGTGCCGATCACCGCCGCAATATCGACGCTGTGGCCGATGGGCCCATTGATCCGTTTGCCAAAAATCGGGTACAGCGCCGAGCGGATGGTGAGCGGCAAATTATAACGATAGCTAAAGTATCCCAGCGCCATGCCCATCAGGGCATACATTGACCATCCGGTTAAGCCATAGTGAAACAGGGTCCAGACCATCGCCTGGCGCGCCGCTTCGATGGTCTGCCCCGCCCCTTCCGGCGGCTGCATATATTGCGTCACCGGCTCGGCGACCGAGAAGAACATCAGGTCGATGCCGATGCCGGCGGCGAACAGCATCGCCGCCCAGCTCAGCAGGCTGAACTCGGGCTTTGACTGCTCCGGCCCGAGCTTCACCGAGCCGAAGCGCGAGCAGGCAATGCAGACGACGAAGACGATATACAGCGTCGCCGCCAGCAGATAGTACCAGCCGAAGGTTTTCGACACCCAGTCCAGGGTGCGCCCAATCCACTCGGCAGAAAAATCGCGAAAAAAGATCGTCATCAGGGAAAACAACAAAATCAGTCCGGCCGAGGTATAAAAAACCACCGGATTGATTTTGTCCTTTTCTCTGCTTTGCGAAAGATCTGTCATCCAGTATCCCCACTGTTTTTGTAACTATTAAAATCCAAATCCGCAACAATTAAGACACATTTTATATTGAACGTCCAATCAAAAACCGCTTTAATAGTTAACCAACGCTGATGAATGGAGTGGCAAAAATGCCCAAACTGGGGATGCAGCCGATCCGGCGCAGGCAGCTGATCGACGCCACGCTGGACGCAATAAATGAAGTCGGAATGCACGACGCGACCATCGCGCAAATTGCCCGGCGGGCGGGCGTATCGACGGGGATCATCAGTCACTATTTCAAAGACAAAAATGGTCTGCTGGAGGCGACCATGCGCGACATCACCAGCCAGCTGCGCGACGCGGTGCTCAACCGTCTGCACGCTCTGCCTGACGGCAGCGCCAGCCAGCGCCTGCAGGCGATTGTCGGCGGCAACTTTGATGAAACGCAGATCAGCAGCGCGGCGATGAAGGCCTGGCTGGCCTTCTGGGCCAGCAGCATGCACCAGCCGATGCTTTATCGGTTACAGCAGGTCAGCAGCCGTCGCCTGCTGTCGAACCTGGTGTACGAATTCCGCCGCGAGCTGCCGCGCGAGCAGGCGCAGGAGGCCGGCTACGGGCTGGCGGCGCTGATAGACGGTCTGTGGCTGCGGGCGGCGCTCAGCGGCAAACCGCTGGATAAAACGCTGGCGCAGTCGCTGACCAGCCACTTTATTCGTCAGCATTTACCGAACCCATAACCGAGGAGGCGTTATGTCCCGAATGGCAGAACAGCAGCTTTATATTAATGGTGGTTATACATCGGCCACCAGCGGTCGCACCTTCGAGACCATCAACCCTGCCACTGGCGAGGTGCTGGCGACCGTTCAGGCTGCCGGACGCGAGGATGTCGACCGCGCCGTCGAGAGCGCGCAGCGTGGGCAAAAAATCTGGGCGGCGATGACCGCCATGGAACGCTCGCGCATCCTGCGTCGCGCCGTCGACCTTCTGCGCCAGCGCAACGACGAGCTGGCGCGACTGGAGACGCTGGATACCGGGAAACCCCTCAGCGAAACCGCCGCCGTTGATATCGTCACCGGCGCCGACGTGCTGGAGTATTACGCCGGATTGATCCCGGCGCTGGAAGGTAGCCAGATCCCGCTGCGCGACAGTTCCTTCGTCTATACCCGTCGCGAACCGCTGGGGGTGGTAGCCGGGATCGGCGCGTGGAACTACCCGATCCAGATCGCCCTGTGGAAATCGGCGCCAGCGCTGGCCGCTGGCAATGCGATGATTTTCAAACCGAGCGAAGTCACCCCGCTGACCGCCCTCAAGCTGGCGGAAATTTACAGCGAAGCGGGCCTGCCGGACGGGGTGTTTAACGTCCTGCCAGGGATCGGCGCGGAAACCGGCCAGTATCTGACCGAGCATCCGGACATCGCCAAAATCTCCTTCACCGGCGGCGTCGCCAGCGGCAAAAAAGTGATGGCCAACTCGGCCGCTTCATCACTGAAAGAGGTCACCATGGAGCTGGGCGGCAAATCGCCGCTGATTATCGCCGACGATGCCGACCTCGACCTCGCCGCCGATATTGCCATGATGGCCAACTTCTACAGCTCCGGTCAGGTCTGCACCAACGGCACCCGGGTGTTTGTCCCGGCGAAACAGAAGGCGGAATTCGAGCACAAGATCCTCGAGCGGGTGGCCCGCATCCGCGCCGGCGATCTGTTTGCCGACGACACCAACTTCGGCCCGCTGGTCAGCTTCCCCCATCGCGACAACGTTCTGCGCTATATCGAGAGCGGCAAACGCGAAGGCGCGCGCCTGCTGTGCGGCGGCGAGGCGCTGAAAGGCGACGGTTTCGATAACGGCGCGTGGGTCGCCCCGACGGTGTTTACCGATTGCAGCGACGAGATGACCATCGTGCGCGAAGAGATCTTCGGCCCGGTGATGTCGATCCTCAGCTATGCCGACGAAGCGGAGGTCATTCGCCGCGCCAACGCCACCGAATACGGCCTCGCCGCCGGCGTGGTGACGCCCAACCTCAACCGCGCTCACCGAATTATCCACCAGCTGGAAGCCGGCATCTGCTGGATCAACAGCTGGGGGGAATCCCCGGCGGAAATGCCGGTTGGCGGCTACAAACACTCCGGCATTGGCCGCGAGAACGGCGTGATGACGCTGCAGAGTTACACCCAGGTGAAGTCCATCCAGGTTGAGATGGGTAAATTCCAGTCCATATTTTAACCGGGAGGTTTTTTTGCAATTTGACTACATCATTATTGGTGCCGGCTCCGCCGGCAACGTTCTGGCAACACGACTGACTGAAGATCCAAACACCACCGTCCTGCTGCTGGAAGCCGGCGGCCCTGACTACCGGTTCGATTTCCGCACCCAGATGCCCGCCGCGCTGGCTTATCCGCTGCAGGGCAAGCGCTACAACTGGGCCTACGAGACCGAACCGGAGCCGTACATGAACAATCGCCGCATGGAGTGCGGACGCGGCAAAGGGCTCGGCGGATCCTCGCTGATCAACGGCATGTGCTACATTCGCGGTAACGCGATGGATCTGGATAACTGGGCCAAAGAGCCGGGTCTGGAACACTGGAGCTATCTCGACTGCCTGCCCTACTACCGGAAAGCGGAAACCCGCGATATCGGGCCTAACGACTACCACGGCGGCGATGGCCCGGTGAGCGTGACGACACCGAAGCCGGGCAATAATCCGCTCTTCGAGGCGATGGTTGAAGCCGGGGTGCAGGCGGGCTATCCGCGTACCGACGATCTCAACGGCTACCAGCAGGAAGGCTTTGGCCCGATGGACCGCACCGTGACGCCGCAGGGCCGTCGCGCCAGCACCGCCCGCGGCTATCTCGACCAGGCGCGCGGTCGCCCGAACCTGACCATCCGCACCCATGCGCTGACCGATCACATTATTTTTGCCGGCAAGCGCGCGGTGGGCGTCGAGTGGCTGGAGGGAGAGAGCACGATCCCGTCAAAAGCGACGGCCAACAAAGAGGTGCTGCTGTGCGCCGGGGCGATTGCCTCGCCGCAGATCCTGCAGCGCTCCGGCGTGGGTAACCCGGAGCTGCTCAGGCAGTTCGATATCCCGGTGGTGCACGATCTCCCCGGCGTGGGTGAGAACCTGCAGGACCATCTGGAGATGTATCTGCAGTACGAGTGCAAAGAGCCGGTATCGCTCTACCCGGCGCTACAGTGGTGGAACCAGCCGAAGATCGGCGCCGAGTGGCTGTTCGGCGGCACCGGCATCGGCGCCAGCAACCAGTTCGAAGCGGGCGGTTTTATCCGCAGCCGCGCAGAATTCGCCTGGCCGAACATTCAGTACCACTTCCTGCCGGTGGCGATTAACTACAATGGCTCCAACGCGGTGAAAGAGCACGGCTTCCAGTGCCACGTCGGCTCGATGCGTTCGCCCAGCCGCGGCCACGTGCGCCTGAAGTCGCGCGACCCGCACGCCCATCCGGCGATCCTGTTTAACTATATGTCCCATGAGCAGGACTGGCAGGAGTTCCGCGACGCCATCCGCATTACCCGGGAGATCATGAACCAGCCGGCGCTGGATAAGTATCGCGGCCGCGAAATCAGTCCGGGAATAGAATGCCAGAGCGATGCCGAACTGGATGAGTTTGTGCGCAACCACGCCGAGACCGCGTTCCACCCGTGCGGGACCTGTAAGATGGGTTACGACGAGATGGCGGTGGTCGATGGCGAGGGCCGCGTCCACGGTCTGGAAGGATTGCGGGTGGTCGACGCCTCGATCATGCCGCAGATCATCACCGGCAACCTCAACGCCACCACCATTATGATCGGCGAGAAGATGGCCGACGCCATTCGCGGCCGCCAGCCGCTGCCGCGCAGCACCGCGACGTATTATGTCGCTGGCGACGCGCCGGTTCGCCGTTAACAGGTCAATGCCGGGCGGCGACTACGCCTTGCCCGGCCTACCCTGAGGCGATGTAACGTAGCCCCGGTAAGCGCAGCGCGACCGGGGTGCCGTTCCGGGTTTTGACCCCATAGGTTGATGTTAGCGAAACGCCTCCAGGCGCTTAATCTGCTGACCGTCGGCAGTAAAGTTCTCCGCCGCCAGCCACGCCCGCAGCGCCGCATCGCGCGCAGGCCACTCGCCGTCGATGATGGACAGCATATCGCTGTCGCGCGTCCGCCCTTTACGCACCAGCCTCTGCCGCAGACGTCCTTCCCAGCTAAAGCCCAGCCGCTCGGCGGCGCGGCGCGAGGCGACATTCATCGAATCGCATTTCCACTCCAGCCGACGATAGCCATGGTCAAAGCCGTTTTTGAGCAGCAGCCAGACCGCTTCGGTACCCAGCGGGGTGTTTTTCATCCGTCGCGACCAGGTGACATGGCCGATCTCAACCGTGCCCATTTCCCGCTCGATCGCCATATAGCTGACGATGCCCACCGCCTGCTCGCTACGCAGGTCAAACACCGCATACGGCACCAGAGCATCATCATTCACCTTGCCCGCGATCCAGTGGGCGGTCGCCGCCACGCTCTCCGGCCGCGTAGACGCCAGCCACGTCCAGTCGCTGTTGTCGCCGAGCGCATAGGCGGCAAACAGATCCGCCGCATGACGGTCAACGTCCAGCGGCTCCAGGCGGCAAAAACGGCCATTTAACGCCGTCCGCCGCAGGACTTGCGCCCCCTGCCAGCCAGGGACCAGGTCGTTCACCTGCTGGCCATACTCATTAATTTCCGGCACACCCACCTCCTCGCAATAGACAATGCGTTATAGCAAGAACCCCGCAGCGGAGAAAGGCGCTTCTGCGCGACCGGCAATAACCTGTCGTTCTTGAATATGCGTTTTTAGCATAAGGATATCCTTATTTTGACTTTACGCCTTATGGCAAGCGGCCTAACGTAGCGAGGCATAAAACAATAAAATAACCATTCTTCAGGGATTGCACATGACCAAAAAACTGTTGCCTTTACTGCTACTGTCGGCGCTCTCCGCCGCCGCGCATGCCGCCACGCCGCCCAACACGCTGGTGGTCGCCCAGGGTCTCGACGATATCGTCAGCCTCGACCCGGCGGAAGCTAACGAACTCTCCAGCATTCAGACGGTCCCCAGCCTCTATCAGCGTCTGGTGCAGCCGGACCGCAACAACCCTGAAAAAATCGTACCGATCCTCGCCGAAAGCTGGCAGGCCGATCCGGCGGCGAAAACCCTGACCATTAAACTGAAGCCGGATGCCAAATTCGCCTCCGGTAATCCGCTGCGCCCGGAAGATGTGATTTTCTCTTACACCCGCGCGGTGACGCTGAATAAATCGCCAGCGTTTATTCTCAACGTGCTCGGCTGGCAGCCGGACAACATCGCCAGCCAGCTGAAAAAGGTTGATGACCATACCCTGACGCTGCACTGGACCGCCGACGTCAGCCCGGCGGTGGCGCTGAATATTCTCTCCACCCCCATCGCCTCTATCGTTGATGAAAAACAGGTGGCGCCGAACGCGAAAAATAACGACTTCGGCAACGACTGGCTGAAGATGCACTCGGCGGGCAGCGGGGCCTATAAAATGCGCGTCTACCAGCCGCATCAGGCCATCGTGCTGGAGGCCAACGCCAGCTCCCCAACCGGCGCGCCGAAGATCAAGAGCATCATTATTAAAAACGTCCCCGACCCGGCTTCCCGCCGCCTGCTGATCCAGCAGGGGGATGCCGACATGGCGCGCGATCTCGGCGCTGACCAGATTGCCGCCCTGCAGGATAAACCCGGCGTGAAGGTGCTGAGCATCCCGTCCGCCGAGCAGAACTACCTGGTGTTTAATACCGCCAACAGCGCCAACCCGCTGCTCAATAATCCGGCCTTCTGGGAGGCGGCGCGCTGGCTGGTTGATTATGAGGGCATCACCAAAAATCTGCTGAAAGGCCAGTACTTTATTCACCAAAGCTTCCTGCCGGCCGGCCTGCCGGGGGCGCTGGAGACTAATCCGTTCACCTTCGACCCGCAAAAAGCTAAGGCTATCCTTGATAAAGCGGGCATTAAGGATGCCCACTTCACCCTCGATGTGGAGAACAAACCGCCGTTTATCACCATCGCCCAATCGCTGCAGGCCAGCTTTGCCCAGGGCGGGGTGAAGGTGGATCTGCTACCCGCCGCCGGCAGCCAGGTCTATGCCCGGGTGCGCGCGAAGCAGCATCAGGCGGCGATCCGCCTGTGGATCCCGGACTACTTTGATGCCCACTCCAATGCCAGCGCCTTTGCCTGGAACGATGGTAAATCCAGCACCGTGGCCGGGCTCAACGGCTGGCAGATCCCTGAGCTGAATAAAGCCACCCTCGCCGCGGTGGCGGAGCCGGACCCGGCGAAACGCCTCGGCCTGTACAAAACGATGCAGGAAACCCTGCTCCAGCATTCGCCGTACGTCTTCATTGACCAGGGAAAAACCCAGATCGTGGTGCGTGACAACGTGAAGGGCTATCAGCAGGGACTGAACGCCGACATGGTCTGGTACGATAACGTGACCAAGTAAGCGGGTTTTGTCACCGGGTATGGCGGCCTTGTCTGCCCGGATGACCGACTCCTCACCCGGGCCCGGTCGGCATCGCGCCGCCGGGTACAATGCTGATATACCAGGAATTTCCATTTTCCATGCCATCGTTTCCCACTCACCTTACCCGCCTGCTGCAGGGGCTGTTTACGCTGCTGCTCACGCTGTTCGGGCTGTTGCTGGTCACCTTCTCGCTCTCCGCGCTGTCGCCCGTCGACCGCGTACTGCAGATCGTCGGCGACCATGCCAGCCAGTCGACCTATGACCAGGTTCGCCATCAGCTGGGTCTCGACCAGCCGCTGCCGGTGCAGTTCTGGCACTACCTGGTCAACCTGGCCCATGGCGATCTTGGCATCGCCAGCGCCACCGGCCAGCCGGTGCTCCACGACCTGCTGGCGGTCTTTCCGGCGACCCTTGAGCTGGCGACCCTGGCGCTGATCGTCGGCGCGGTACTGGGCATCGTCGCCGGGGTGCTGTGCGCCCGTTACGCCGGTTCGCCGTGGGATCTGGCGGTTCGCACCTTTACCCTGTTGGGCAACTCGGTGCCCATTTTCTGGCTCGGCCTGCTGATGCTGGCCCTGTTCTACGCCCGGCTGCAGTGGGCGCCGGGCCCGGGTCGCCTCGACGATATTTATCAGTACACCGTCGAGCCACGCAGCGGTTTTGCGCTGATCGACACCTGGCTCTCCGGCGATACCGCGGCGTTTAAAAATGCGATCGGCCATCTGGCGCTGCCGGTGCTGGTGCTGGCCTATTACTCGCTGGCGAGCATCACCCGCCTGACCCGCTCCGCCTGTCTGAGCGAGATGAACAAAGAGTACATTCTGCTGGCGCGGGCCAAAGGGGCCGGAGAGATGACGATTCTGCTGCGCCATGTCCTGCCCAATATCCGCGGCACTCTGCTGACGGTGACCGCTCTCGCCTGGACCTCCATGCTCGAAGGGGCGGTGCTCACCGAAACCGTCTTCTCGTGGCCGGGGATCGGCCGCTACCTCACCACGGCGCTGTTCGCTGGGGATACCACGGCGATCATGGGCGGCACGCTGCTGATCGGCGTGAGTTTTGTGCTGATCAATAACCTGACCGACCTGCTGGTACGGTTAACCGATCCGAGGGTGCGCTGATGCCGACTTATCTGTTTTTACGCCGTCTGCGCCGCTCACCCGCCGCCTTCAGCGGCCTGACCCTGGTGATCCTGCTGGTGCTGACCGCGCTGTTCGCCCCGTGGCTGGCGCCGCACGATCCCAACTGGCAGGATGCCGCCGCTCGTCTGCAGGGGCCCGGGGCGGGACACTGGCTCGGCACAGACAGCTACGGCCGCGACCTGCTGTCGCGCTTGCTCTACGGCGCCCGCCCGGCGCTGGGTCTGGTGGCGCTGGTGACCGCCATTACCCTGCCCGTCGGGCTGCTGGTAGGTATCCTCTCCGGCTACTATGGCGGGTGGCTGGAGCGGATACTAATGCGCTTTACCGACGTGGTGATGTCGATGCCGCGCCTGATCCTCGCCTTCGCGTTCGTGGCGATGCTCGGCCCGGGGCTGGTCAACGGCGCGCTGGCGTTAGCCCTGACCACCTGGCCGGCCTACGCCCGTCAGGCGCGCAGCGAAATTCAGCGCCTGCGCCATAGCGACTACCTCGCCGCGGCGGAGATGCTGGGCATTCGCGGCGGGCGGCTGCTGGTCGGCCATATTCTGCCGCTGTGTCTGCCGTCGGCGATTGTCCGGCTGGCGCTCGATCTGGCGGGCATTATCCTTGCCGCCGCCGGGCTCGGCTTTCTCGGTCTGGGCGCCCGCCCGCCGATGGCGGAGTGGGGAGCGATGATTGCCGACGGGATGCAGGTGATTTTCGACCAATGGTGGATCGCTGCCATCCCCGGCGCGGCGATCCTGCTCGCCAGCCTGGCGTTTAACCTGCTGGGCGATGGCCTGCGCGATATTCTGGAGCCGCAACATGACTGACATCCGATTGACCGTCCAGGGACTCGTCGTCGACTATCCCACCGCCCGGGTGGTGGACAACGTCAGCTTCACCCTCGGCAACGAGCGGCTGGCGCTGGTGGGCGAATCCGGCTCCGGCAAATCGATGACCGCCCGGGCGCTGATGGGCCTGGTACGCAAGCCCGGGGTGGTGAGCGCTGAACGGCTGGAGGTGCTGGGGCGCGATGTGCTGACCCTCAGCGCCCGCGGCTGGCGCGCGCTGCGCGGCAACGATATCGCCATGGTGCTGCAGGACCCGCGCTATGCGCTGAATCCGGTGCAGTCCATTCAGACGCAGCTGGAGGAGGCGTTAACCCTCCATCAGCGTCTGAGCCGCCGCGCGCGCGCCGAGGCGGTCAAAGACGCCATCGCCGCCGTCGGTCTGGATCTGCCGGTCCTCAGCCGCTATCCCGGCGAACTCTCCGGCGGGATGGGACAGCGGGTGATGATCGCCCTCGCGCTGCTCAATAACCCGAAGGTGCTGATAGCCGATGAGCCGACCTCGGCCCTCGACGCCCGCCTGCGCAACCAGATCCTCGAGCTGCTGGTGGAGCAGTGCGCGCAGCGGCAGATGGCCATGTTACTGATCAGCCACGATCTACCGCTGGTAGCCGCGCATTGCGATCGCGTGCTGGTGATGTACCAGGGAAGACAGGTCGACGAGATGCCGGCGCGGGCGCTGCCGAGCGCGACGCACCCTTACACCCGCACCCTGTGGACCTGCCGGCCAAATGCGCACACCTACGGCCAGATGCTGCCGACCCTCGACAGAACCCTGGACTTTACGGAGACAGCCCATGGCGATCGTTAATCTTCAGGATTTACAGGTTACATTCGGCGCGAAGACGGCGGTCTCCGCCGCCAGTTTCCGTGTCGACGCCGGGGAAACCTTCAGCCTGATCGGCGCCTCGGGCTGCGGCAAATCGACGATTTTGCGCGTGCTGGCCGGATTGCAGCGTGAATGGCGCGGCAGCGTGGATCTGCTCGGCCAGGCCATTACGCCGGGCTTCCGCTTTCAGGGCGATCTGCGGCGCAACGTGCAGATGGTGTTTCAGGATCCGTATGCCTCGCTGCATCCCAACCATACCCTGTGGCGCACCCTGGCGGAGCCGCTGCAGATCCACGGCATCCGCGACGTTGCCCCGCGAGTAACCACCGCCCTTGAGCAGGTGGGTCTGGCCGCCGACGCCGTGCGCCGCTATCCGCATCAGCTCTCCGGCGGCCAACGGCAGCGCGTGGCCATTGCCCGCGCCCTGCTGCTGCGCCCGCAGATCCTGCTGCTGGATGAGCCGACCTCGGCGCTGGATATGTCGGTACAGGCGGAAATCCTTAATCTACTTAATCGTCTGAAACAGGAGCACGGCATGACCTATCTGCTGGTCAGCCACGATGCCGACGTCATCGCCCATATGTCCGATCGGGCGGCGTTTATGGCGGAGGGCGTGATCCAGCGCTTTTTCGATCGCGAAGCGTTGGTCAATGGAGAGCACCGGATGAGGTGAGGTCAGCGTATGCGCGGTTGTTTTGTCGGGTGGCGCTTCGCTTACCCGACCTACAGGATCCACTCACAGGCTCACACCCCGTAGGCCCGTGCAAGCGCAGCGCCGCCGGGCAAGATATCAGGCACGGTATCCTTGATTTCGCCGGGTGGCGGCTGCGCCTTACCCGGCCTACAGCCCCAAATCACCGCGGGTCCTGGGGCTGCTGAAACTGCCGGTGCTGGCGGCCTCAACATCGCTGAGACGTTCCCGGAAGGCCGGGGCAGCCCGCATGGATGCGGGCTGAGGGCCGTGTTTTGCACGGACGCTGCCTCGGCCCGACCCGAAGCCTGCAGGGATAAGTCGAAGGCACCGCGCAGCGGCGATGTTGCTGGCCGGAGCCCGGGGGTACAGGGGGCGGCGGCGACTTGCCGCCCCCTGTGCGCGCCCTGCGCCAGGAGTGACATAACGCAGGCGATTAACCGGCAGCGCAAACTACGCTGAAGCCACCGATAACATAAACAACCACACTGCAGTGCTTCCCCTCACCCTGGCCCTCTCCCGGAGGGAGAGGGAACCGTCCGGCTGGCGTTTAGGCCCGTACAAGCGCAGCGCCGCCGGGCAATAATCAGGCACGGTACCCGTGGTGTTGCCGGGTGGCGGCTGCGCCTTACCCGGCCTACAGGATCCATTCACAGGCTCACACCCCGTAGGCCCGGCAAGCGCAGCGCCGCCGGGCAAGATATCAGGCACGGTATCCTTGATTTCGCCGGGTGGCGGCTGCGCCTTACCCGGCCTACAGGATCCACTCACAGGCTCACACCCCGTAGGCCCGGCAAGCGTACTGCCGGGTAACGTTATCCGGCCCCCTCCCCTACTTCGCCAGACTGGCAAAGCGAGCGAAGACCGCATCAAAAATCGCCAGCCCTTGCGCCACTTGCTCAGCAGTAATGGTGCACGGCGGGACCACGTGAATGCGGTTCTCCACCACAAAGGCCAGCAGCCCGGCTTCGGTCAGGGCCCCTTTGATCGCAGCCATGTCGGCGGCGGTCAGCGGCGTTTTTTGTTCACGGCTGCTCACCAGCTCCAGCGCCTGGAACAGGCCGCGACCGCGCACCTCGCCGATAATGGCGTGCTTCTCCGCCAGCGCCTCGAGACCGGGGCGCAGCACCTCGTTGCCGATAGAGGCCGCGTTCTCAACCACCTTCTCCTCTTTCATCGCGTCGATGGTGGCGACAATCGCCGCCATCGCCAGCGGATGGCCGGAGTAGGTCAGCCCCCCGGCAAAGAAGTGGTCGTCAAAGTAGCGGGCAATCGGCTCGCTAATCAGCACCCCGCCCGCCGGCACGTAGCCGGCGTTAACCCCCTTGGCAAAGGTCACCAGATCCGGCACCACGCCATCCTGCTCGAAGGCGAACCAGCTGCCGGTGCGGCCAAAGCCGGCCATCACCTCATCGAGGATCAGCACGATGCCAAACTCGTCGGCCAGGGCGCGCACGCCCTGCATATAGCCTGCCGGCGGCACGAGGATCCCGGCGGTGCCGGGGATGGACTCCAGCAGGATCGCCGCGATGGCCGTCGGCCCCTCGCATTCAATGATCCGCCGCAGATGCGCCAGCGCGCGCTGGCACTCCTCTTCCTCAGTCGCGGCGTTGAACTCGCTGCGGTAAAGGTAGGGGTTGAAGAAGTGAACGTGGCCGCGGGAGAACTCATTCGGCACCCGGCGCCAGTCGCCGGTAGCGGCGATCGCGCTGCCGGTGTTGCCATGATAGGAACGATAGGCCGACAGCACCTTGTCGCGCCCGGTATAGAGCCGCGCCATGCGAATCGCGTTCTCATTGGCATCCGCCCCGGCGTTAGTGAAGAACACCTTACTGAAGCCCGCCGGCGCCAGGTCGACGATGCGCTTCGCCGCTTCTCCGCGGGCAAGGTTGGCGGTGGCGGGCGCGATGGTGACCAGGGTCTCCAGCTGCGCCTTCATGGCCGCCAGTACCCGGGGGTGCTGATAGCCAATGTTGACGTTCACCAGCTGGCTGCTGAAATCGAGCCAGGTGTTCCCCTCATAATCCCATAGCTCGCAGCCTTGCGCCCCGGCGATGACCAGCGGGTTGAGATTGCCCTGCATCGACCATGAATGAAACACAAAGGCGCGATCTAATTGCCGAACTTCGTCATTGCTTACCGCGACCTCGTTGTGAATTGCCAGCTTCATACCCTGCCCTCTCTCATGTCGTAGTGGTTGGCTTCATCATTGGCCTTGGCCGCGCAAATCGGATAGAGCCAGTGCGCGCATAACGATGTGACACGGTGTCACATCCCTGCCCGTCGTCTGGCCCTGTGCCTTGTCGTCCGGCGTTTTTATAGTGAAGGGACAACCGCACAGGAGAATGAGATGGCAACGAGCAACGTAGTGTTTATCACCGGGGCGACCTCGGGTTTTGGCGAAGCGGCAGCGCAGGTGTTTGCCGACGCGGGCTGGTCGCTGGTGCTGAGCGGGCGCCGCTATCCGCGACTGAAGGCCTTGCAGGACAGACTCGCCGCCAGGGTGCCGGTGCATATTATTGAGCTTGACGTTCGTGACAGCGAGGCGGTGGCCGCCGTGGCGTCGCTGCCCGCCGATTTCGCCGATATCACCACCCTGATCAACAACGCCGGGCTGGCGCTGTCGCCGCTGCCGGCGCAGGAGGTGGCGCTGGAGGACTGGAAAACGATGATCGACACCAACGTCACCGGTCTGGTGACAGTCACTCACGCCCTGCTGCCGACGCTGATCCGCCATGGCGCCGGGGCGAGTATTATCAATATCGGCTCGATCGCCGGGCAGTGGCCCTATCCCGGCAGCCATGTGTATGGCGCCAGCAAGGCGTTTGTGAAGCAGTTCAGCTATAACCTGCGCTGCGATCTGCTTGGCACCGGCGTGCGGGTCACCGATCTGGCGCCGGGGATTGCCGAGACCGAATTTACCCTGGTGCGAACCAAAGGCGACCAGGCGGCATCGGATAAGCTCTATCGCGGCACCACGCCGCTGAGCGCGCGCGATATCGCCGAGCAGATGTTTTATATCGCCACACTGCCGGCGCATATGAACATTAACCGGGTGGAGGTGATGCCGGTGCGTCAGGCGTGGCAGCCGTTCGCTATCGACCGGGATTAAGCGAAACCCGACGCATCCCCTGCCGGCGATACCGGCAGGGGATGCAGGCCGGACTAACGGCTGCTTTGCAGAAACTGCCTGACGCGTTCGGAGTCAGGCTGAGTGAAGAACTTCTCCGGCGGCGCCTTCTCAATCAGCAGTCCCTTCTCCAGAAACACCACCTCGTTGGACACCTGGCGGGCAAAATCCATCTCGTGGGTCACCACCACCATGGTGTAGCCCTCGGCGGCAAGGGCTTTCATTACCCCCAACACCTCATTAACCAGTTCCGGATCCAGCGCCGACGTCGGTTCATCGAAGAGAATAACTTCCGGCGACATCGCCAGCGAACGGGCGATCGCCACCCGCTGCTTCTGTCCGCCGGAGAGAGTGATCGGGTAGACATCGGCTTTGTGCGCCATGCCGACTTTCTCCAGCTGCTGCATGGCCATGGCCTTCGCCTCGTCTCGTTTCATGCCCTTAACGCGCAGCAGCGCCTCGCTGACGTTCTGCTGCACGGTCAGGTGCGGCCACAGGTTAAAACTCTGAAAGACCATCCCCACCCGCTCGCGGATTTTGGCCAGCTGGCGGTGCGACATCGCCCGGCCGCGCTGTTCATCAATCCCCAGTCGCTGACCGCCGATATGAATTTCACCGCGGTCCGGCTGTTCCAGCCAGTTCATACAGCGCAGCAGGGTGGATTTTCCCGACCCGGACGAGCCGAGAATACTCACCACGGTCCCCTTCTCCACCGTCAGGTTAATATCCCGCAGGACTTCCACATTATCGAACTGTTTGGAGACGTTTTTGACGCTTACGGCAATAGACTCAGGCATGGCTCATTCCTCTTTTTGCTCCCCAGGCGGTCAGGCGCTTAATCAGCAGCTCCAGCAGAATGCTGATCGCCCAGTAAAGCCCAATGGCGACGATAAAGGCGTTAAACGGAATAAAATAGGTCGCCTGGACGCTGTTGGCGGCGGCGGTGATCTCCTGAACGGTAATAATGCTCAGGAAAGCGGTGTCCTTCAGGCAAATAATCAGCTGATTGCCGATCAGCGGTAAGGCGGAAGAGACGATATTGGGTAAAATAATCCGCCGAAAAATGGCATAGCGAGAAAAGCCCTGAGCAATTGCCGCTTCAATATATCCGCCGGAAAATACCCGCCGCTGGCTGCGCAATATTTCAAAGAAATAGGCGCCATGATAAATAATCAGGGCCAGTAAACCGGCGGTCCACGGCTCCATGCTAATACCGAGCTGCGGCAGTCCGTAATACAGAAGATAAGCGAGGATCAAAAAAGGGATCGCGCGCATCAGGCTGACGAAACCAATAATAATCCGGTTAATCACTTTCTTTTGCTATTCGCTAAAATAACACAGCGCAATACCGATAATCAGCGCCGCCAGGGCGGCGGTAATAAACAGTTCGAGGGTCGCGAACAACCCGGCAATAAAGCTATCGCGAACCGACCAGATAACGCCCCACTGATTCATAATGCCTCCCGTTCCTAGCGCGCCAGACGCCTGGCTTTACGTTCCGCGATACCCTGCAGCTTCAACAAACAGCCGATGATCGCCACATACAGCAGGCCGGCGGCGAGGATCGGCGACAGCGGCTCGTAGGTGACCGAGGAGATACGGTTGGTGACCCGGGTGAGATCCACCACGCCAATCACGGCGATCGCCGGGCTACTTTTGATCAAAAAGGACATCTCATTGACCAGCGCCGGCAGGCTCTCGATCCACATCTGCGGCAGCATGATGTAGCGGAAGTAGGTCCAGCGGCGCATCCCTACCGACTCCGCCGCCTCCCGCTGTTCGCGCGGAAAGGTGCGGAAGGCATTGCGCCAGATCTCAGCGTTAAACGCCGACGTGTTAAGCGTCAGCGCCACGATGGCGGCCACGTTCTTGTCGAGGTTAATGCCCATCGTGGGCAGGGAAAGGAACAGAAATAGCACCAGCGTCACCAGCGGCGTCGCGCGGGCCAGACTGATATAGACCACCAGCAGCTGGTCGATCACCGGCAGGCGCAGCATCCGTACCAGGGCGATCAGCAGGCCAGCCACCACCCCGAAGGCGATAGCGATGGCCGAAATCCAGAGGGTCGTCCATGCGCCTTCGATTAATAACTGCCAGGAAATTGCATCCATGAGGCCCTCCTTCTCAACAACAGGCGGCGGTCGCCCGCCGCGGAATATTACAGTCCGGCGAGTTTGTGAAACTGTTCCGGGCTGGTGATCGCCTCGGTCGGCAGGTTGTCATAGGTTTCGCCGAACCATTTTTTCTGCAGCTCGGCGAGCTTGCCGGTCTCCTTCATGTGGTTCATAAACCTGGTCATATAGGCCAGCAGCTGCGGCGAGTTTTTCGGGATCGGCCACGCCATATACCCCGGTCCGGAGACGGCCAGCCCTTTGGCGAAGACCTTCGGTTTGGCTTTCGCCAGGTCGTTTACCGAGATCACCACGTTAATCACGTAATCCAGTCGCTTGTTCGCCAGGTCGGCGTAGGCTTCCGGATAGGAGGGATACTCCACCACCGGCCCCAGCTTGCCGCCGGTCTTCTCCAGCATCGCCTTCAGCTCCGGCAAACGCGCCAGCAGCGCGCTCCCGGCCTGTAACCCCACTTTTTTGCCGCTGAGATCGGCAATGGTATTTAGCGAGGTATCGCCAGCGCGTTTGACGAAATAGTGCTGCGCGGAGGCCCACGGTGGGGTGAAATCAAAGACCTTCAGCCGCTCATCGGTAATAACCGCCCCGGTTAAGGCCATATCGTATTGCCCGGTGGAGACAGCCGCTAATAATCCGGTCCACGGTAATATGCTCTGGTCGACATGGAATTTGGCGTACTTACGTAATTCCTCAAGCATATCTTTGTTAAAGCCATCGGCCTGGCCATTATTCATAAAGTTAAATGGCGCATAATCATCTTCCGTCGCCACTTTCAAGGTGCCGGATTTTTCTATTTCCGGAAGATCGGCCGCGACGGCGTGATAAGAAAAAGCGACCGTTAATACAGCGCTCAGACACATTGATGCCAATGATTTTTTCATTATTTCACCCCTGATGGATTGGCCAGACGGGTTCATTCCAGAACGCGAAAAGGTTTCTGCAAAATAGTGGCCGGGGACGTTCCAGTCCACGGCGGCTGAATACGTTTTTAATGTGGGAGCGTTTTTCAATTCCGTATAGAGCCAGATGGGCCGCATCGCTGTGTCAGATGGCGGCAGGGTGGTATGGAATTTGCTGAGCGTAACGGGTGGTCGCAATGCGTTATTGCCAGAGGAGCCCCGTATGATCCGTCACCTGTTACACGTTGATTTTCAGCCTGGCCGCGGTTTGCAGGAACAGGTGCGAGAGACGCTGGTGAATGCCATTCTCAGCGGGATCTTCGCCGCCGACACCCCGCTGCCCTCCTGTCGCCAGCTGGCCAGCCAGCTTCGCGTCTCGCGTAACACCACCGCGCTGGTGTTTGAAAGTCTGGTCAACGAGGGCTACCTGATTAGCCGCCCACGCAGCGGTTACTACCTGCATCCCGACTATCATGAAGCTTCGCCTGCCGCCGTCGAGAGTGCACCGCAGCGCGAAGCGGCTGCACCACGCTGGGGCGACCGGCTGCAGATGACCCCCAGCCAGCAGGAGTCGATCCTCAAACCGGCGGGCTGGATGCACTACCGCTACCCGTTTATCTACGGCCAGCCCGATACCCGGCAATTCCCGCTGGCCACCTGGCGCTCGGCGGCGAACTGGCTGCACGGCGGGGTGCGCGACCCGGCGTGGGTCATCGACCATATTGACCAGGATGTGCCGATGCTGATCGAGCAGATCCGCACCCGGGTGCTGCCCAAGCGCGGCATTGTCGCCGCGCCGGATGAAATTCTCATCACCCTTGGCTCGCAAAATGCCCTCTACCTGCTGACCCGACTGCTGCTCTCTTCCACCACCCGCATTGGCGTCGAAAACCCCTGCTTCCGCGAAGCCATCAACACCTTTCTGCTCGCCGACGCCGAGGTGGTGCCGCACCCGGTGGATGAAGAGGGGATCGTGCTTAATGAGCGTCCCTGCGATTACTACTATGTCACTCCAGGCCATCAGGTGCCCACCGGGGTGACCATGAGCAGTGCGCGGCGTCGCCAGCTGCTGGAGCATGCCGCCCGCCATGACGCGGTCATTATTGAAGATGATTATGACTCGGAGAGTAACTTTACCCTCAACCCGCTGCCGGCGCTGAAAGCCAGCGATCGCAGCGGCCGGGTGGTGTATGTCAGCAGCCTGTCAAAAGCGCTGTCACCGGGGCTGCGGTTGGGGTTTATGGTCGCCGACCCGGACCTGATCGACGAGGCGCGCGCCCTGCGCCGGCTGGTCTATCGCCATCCGCCGACCAACATTCAGTACCAGATGGCCCACTTCCTTGCACAGGGCCATTATGAGACCCATCTGCGGCGCTACCACTATGACTCCGCCCAGCGCTGGGAGCGTCTGCACGCCGCCCTGCAGCGCTATCTGCCGTCGTGTCGCGCGCTGGCGGGGAGCGAACATGCTAACGCCTTCTGGCTGCAGACCCCGGCGCAGATCAACACCCAGCAGCTCACCTGGCGCGCCGCCCACGCCGGCGTGCTGATTGAGCCCGGGGCGCGCCATTTTCTTAACGCCGCGCCGCCGGATAACTATTTTCGCATGGGATTCCACGCCATTAACCCTGACGCCATCGCCCAGGGGGTGGAGGTCCTGCGCGGCCAGCTGGAGCAGATGGGTTAGCGGTATTGTTCATACTCAACGGCGTCGCGCACGCTGAGCAGCGCCGGGCGCAGGCTGTCGAAAGGCACCGATCCGAGCGCAATGCGCAGCGCCTGCGGGATCGTGGCGGAGACGCAGAACGGCTCGGCGGTCGATACCGAAATGCGGCGTTCCATCAGCGCATTCGCCAGCCGATCGGCCCGGCTCTCTTCACCCAGAGGCAGCCAGACGAAGTACGAATCGGGATGACTGACGACGGGAAGCCCGCAAAGCACCTCGCGGGCCACCTGCTGCCGCTGTCGCGCATCCTGGCGTTTCTGCGTTTCAAAGCGGGCCACCGTGCCATCTTCAATCCAGGCGCAGATCAGCGAACTTATCAGCGTCGGCGTATTCCACGTCGTGGCCCGGATGGCGCGCTCAATCTCCGAGCGATAGCGCGGCGGAGAAATCACCACCCCCACGCGCAGTCCGGTGGCGATATTTTTTGAAAATCCGGTGACATACACCGTTCTTTCCGGCGCATAGCTGACCACCGGCGGCGGCGGATGGCTCACCAGCCGGGCGTAGGCGGCATCTTCAATAATCAGCAGATCGTGCTGGCGCGCGAGATCGGCCAGCGCCTGTCGCTGCCCGGTGTTGAGCACCCAGCCCAGCGGATTGTGCAGCGTCGGCATGGTATACACCGCCCGCACCCGCCGCTGCTGGCACAGCGTATGAAGCGCCCGCAGGTCCGGTCCCTCCGGCCGACAGGGGATCGCCGCCAGCTCCAGATGATACAGCGCCGCCAGAACTTTGAAGCCCGAATAGGTCAGCGCATCCACCGCCACCACATCCCCCGGACGTAACAGCCCCATGACGGTCACCGCCAGCCCGTGCTGTGCGCCGTTGACGATCAGGACATTTTCCGCGTCCGGCGCAAAGTGCTGGCAGGTCAAATGGCGGGCGATAATGTCCCGCTCGGCGAGCCGCCCTGCATGAGGCTGATAGCGCAGATGCGAGTCAATATCGCCCGCCATCGCCAGCTGCCTGAGCGCCTCGCGCAGCGCATCGCCCTGCTCCGGCAGCGAAGGGTAGTTGAAATTGAGATCCACGACATCGGCGGCCACCACCTGCTGATCGACCCCGTGCCCCGGAGGCAGCGAGAGGTCGCGCACGAAGGTGCCGCGGCCGGTTTCGCCGCTGACCAACCCCATCTCTTCCAGTTCACGGTAGACGCGCGTGGCGGTGGCCAGCGAGAGGCGTTCTCCGGCGGCAAGGGTACGGTGCGTCGGCAGACGGCTGCCTGCGGGCAGCTGCCCGCTGCGGATCGCCTGGGCATATCGGTCGACAACGGCTTTATATCGGGCTTTCATCGTGAAATGTATCTATGACAATAATTTGATTGTATTAGATTGGCCACATTACCATCGCCGCTGACGATGCTCAAGCGGGCGCAGCCCAATCAGATAACGCGAGGTTAACGTGGTAGATTCAACACTGGATAAATCGGCGCCCGGCCCCTGGTCCGGATGGCTTCATGGTTTACTGGGGGTGATCATTTTCAGCGGGTCGCTGCCCGCGACGCGGCTGGCGGTGCAGGATATGGATCCGTTGTTATTGACCTTTCTGCGCGCCTCCATCGCCGGGCTGCTTGCCGTCGCGCTGCTGGTTGGCTTTCGTCAGAAACGCCCGCGCCTGGCGCAGCTTGTGTCCCTGATCATCGTCTCATCTGGGGTGGTGCTCGGCTTTCCGCTACTCACGGCGCTGGCCCTGCAGCACATTACCTCGGCGCATTCGATTGTGTTTATTGGTCTGCTGCCGCTGATGACCGCCCTCTTTGGCGTACTGCGCGGCGGCGAACGCCCGCGGCGGGCTTTCTGGATCTTTTCGCTGCTGGGCAGCCTGCTGGTGGTGGGATTCGCCCTGACGCAAAGTGCGGCGGCCTCACTCAGCGGCGATCTGCTGATGCTGGCGGCGGTTATCGCCTGCGGCCTCGGCTATGCGGAAGGGGCAAAGCTGACGCGGGAGCTCGGCGGCTGGCAGGTGATCTGCTGGGCGCTGGTGATAGCCCTGCCGTTGATGCTCCCCGCCTCGCTGCTGGTTCAGCCCGCGTCCTGGCATGCCATCTCGGCCTCCTCCTGGGCGGCGCTCGGCTATGTGTCGCTGTTCAGCATGCTGATCGGTTTCATCTTCTGGTACAAAGGGCTTGCCGCGGGCGGGATCGCCGCCGTCGGCCAGCTCCAGCTATTGCAGCCGTTCTTCGGACTAGGCCTGTCGGCGGCGCTGTTGCACGAAACCGTCAGCCCCTTGATGCTGGCGGTCACGCTGGGCGTGGTGCTGTGCGTGGTGGGCTCGCGCAAATTTGGCCGCCAGCGGGTTGGCGAAGAGAACGGGGGCAACAATTGACCTGACGCGTCGCCTAATATCGCGGGATGCGGCGCGAGGCGAATGGATAAGCTGCGTAGCAAAGCCAACGTAAATGTGTGACGGGTATATACTTCAGGGAACACATCGACCGGGAGAGACTATGCCTTTAGCCGATTTTCACCGCTCCGATCCTTTTACCCTCGGTATCGAACTGGAGCTGCAGGTGGTGAACCCGCCGGGTTACGATCTCAGCCAGGATGCCTCGACGCTGATTGCCGACGTCCAGCATCAGTTGACCGTGGGAGAAGCCAAACATGACATCACCGAGAGCATGCTGGAGATCGCCACCGGGGTGTGCCGCGACATCAGCCATGCGCAAATCCAGCTCAGCGCCATCCAGCAGGCGGTCCAGCGCGCGGCGCTGCGCCATCATCTGCAGATCTGCGGCGGGGGTTCCCACCCCTTTCATGCCTGGCAGCGCCAGCAAATCAGCGATAACCCGCGCTATGTCAAAACCGTCGAGCATTTTGGCTATCTGGCGCAGCAGGCGACGGTCTTTGGCCAGCATGTGCACGTCGGCTGCCAGAGCGGCGACGACGCCATCTATCTGCTGCATGGCCTGTCGCGCTTTGTACCGCACTTCATCGCCCTTAACGCCGCCTCGCCGTGGTTTGACAGCACCGACAGCCGCTTCGCCTGTTCACGCCTGAACCGCTTCTCCTCCTATCCCGACAACGGTCCGATGCCGTGGGTGGCCGACTGGCAGGGGTTTCGTCGCCTGTTCCGCCAGCTGAGCTACACCAGCATGATCGATAGCATGAAGGATCTGCACTGGGATATTCGCCCCAGCCCGCAGTTTGGTACCGTCGAGGTGCGGGTGATGGACACCCCCCTGACCCTTGCCCAGGCGATCCACATCGCCGGCTTTATTCAGACCCTGGCCTGCTGGCTGTTGACGGAGCGTCCTTTTAAGCACCAGCCTGATGATTATCTGCTGTACCCCTTTAACCGCTATCAGGCCTGCCGCTACGGGCTGGACGGGACCCTCACCGACGTGCGCAGCGGGGAGCAGCGCAGCATCCGCCAGGAGATCCTGCAGTTCGCCGACCGGCTGGCCCCTTTCGCCCATCAGCTGAAGGCGACGGCAGCGCTGGAGGCGGTGGTTCGCCAGGCGAAATCGCCGCACAGCGAGGCGCAGCAGATGCGCGACTTTATCGCCAACGGCGGTTCGCTTTCCGGGCTGGTGCAAAAACACTGTGAGATTTGGGCGGCATAAGGCAGCGAGGCGGGTATACTCGGCGCAGACTATAGAAAGGACTGCCCATGTTATTACGTTGCCTGCTCCCTCTGGCGCTGCTGCCCCTGGCCGCCGTCGCCAGCGCCGCCTGTACCCTCACCGACCCGACGCTGACCCTGCAGAGCTATCGGGTGGATGCGCAGAAAGAGCGCATTGCGATGTACTGGCAGGATCGGCACGGCAAAGCCTGGGGTTCCCTGCGTTCGCTGCTGGCGGGTATCGATGGCGACGGCCGGGTGCAGATGGCGATGAACGGCGGCATTTACGATAAGGCCTACGCGCCGCTGGGGCTGTATATCGAAGACGGCAAACGGCTGACGCCGGTAAACCGCTCCGCCGGCGGCGGGAACTTCTTTATCCGCCCCGGCGGCGTATTCCTGGTGGAAAACGGCCGGGCGAAAATCGTGCCGCTGCCGGCGTACAAACCCTCTCCCGCCATCCGCTATGCGGTGCAGTCCGGCCCGATGCTGATTGAAAATGGCGCCATCAACTGGCGACTGAAGCCCTCCGCCAGTTCGCGCAAGCTGCGCAACGGGGTTGGTATCGATAAGCAGGGCCGGGTGGTGTTTATGCTCAGCGATCGCGAGACCAACTTTTACGATTTTGCCTGCTATGCGCAGTCAAAGCTTGGCGTGCGGCAGATGCTTTATCTCGACGGCACCCTGTCGAAGATGTACCGCAAAGGCGGCAGCGTGCCGTGGCAGTATCATCCGTTCGTGACCATGATAACGGTGGAGAGAAAATAGCGGGCGCATTTGGGGGCGGCCATTCCAGCCAGGAGAGTGAATAAATTAACGACAGGCCGGGCAAGGTATTGCCGCCGTGCCCGATGTCCTTGCCCGGTGGCGCTGCGCTTACCGGGCCTACAGAGTCTGTTCGCTATGGTGTGGCTCCTGAAATCTACGGGCGTGCAGCAGGGCTGATTCCCGCTGAAATCGGCGAACCGAAGGTCGGCAGATAAGGCGGGGCTCACGCCCAAACGCAACGTGAACGCAAAACCCACCCTCACCCTACCCCTCTCCCAAAGGGAGAGGGGACCGCCCGGTAGTCGTTGCAGCCTGGAGTATCCCCGTTACCGACCGGTAGCGCCGCGCTTACCCCCGCCGATGCGCCCACTCGCGCATACGTTGAAACAGTACATACAGCGACGGGATAAACAGGATGCCAACCATCGTCGCCACCAGCATCCCGCTGAATACCGTGGTGCCGATGATCCGCCGGCTCTGCGCCCCGGCGCCGGTGGCGAGCATCATCGGCATGATGCCGATAATAAACGACACCGCGGTCATCATTACCGCGCGGAAGCGGCGGGTAGCCCCCTCGCGCGCAGCGTCGACTATCGACAGCCCCTCCTCGCGCCGGCTGCGGGCGAACTCAACGATCAGAATCGCATTCTTCGCCGCCAGGGCGATCAGCAGCACCAGCCCTATCTGAACATACACATCGTTGGCATAGCCCGCGGTCCACAGCCAGAGCAGCGCTCCGCCGATGGCAAACAGCACCGAGAGCATGACGCTCGCCGGCAGCGTCCAGCTCTCATACTGCGCCACCAGGAACAGCCACGCCATCGCCACCGCCGCCAGCACGATCCACACCGCCTGATTGCCGGTCTGCTGCTCCTGCCAGGAGATCCCGCTCCAGGCATAGTCATATCCCGGCGGCAGATGGGCCTGCAAAATCTGCTCCATGGCCGCCATCGCCGTGCGGCTGCTGACCCCCTCGGCCGCTGAACCGCTCACTGAAACGGACGGGAACTGATTGTACTGCTGAATAAACGGCGCCCCCACCGTCGGCGTAATGGTGACCAGATTGCTCAGCCGCACCCGCTCGCCGTCGCGGCTGCGGACGTACAGCTCGCTAATCTGCTCTGCCCGCTCGCGCCACTGCATCTCATTTTGCATCACCACATGATAGACACGATTGTTACGGCTGAAATCGCCGGCGCGCGTGCCGCCGAACGCCGTCTGCAGGCTGCTGAAGATCTGCACCACCGGCACATCCAGCAGCGCCGCCCGGTCGCGGTCGACCGTCAGGGTCAGCTGCGGCACGTTGCTGCTCCAGGTGGTAAACACCCGGCTCAGCTGCGAATGCTGGTTCGCCAGCTGGAGGATCTCCCGCGTCACCTGCTCCAGCTCCGCCGACGACTGACCGGCCTGCGCCAGGATGCGCAGATCAAACCCCGAGGCATTGCCCAGGCCCGGCAGGGTCGGCGGTGCGAAGGTCATGATCGTCGCCTCGGGTAGCGACAGCAGCTGGCGCTGAATATCCGCCATCACCGCATCCAGCGGCGGCCGCTGATGCCAGTCCTTGAGCATTACCGAGATAAACCCGCCGTTAGAGGCGCTGGTGCCGTTGAGAATGTTGAACCCGGACACCTGAATCACATCCTCCACCGCCGGGTTAGCCATCAGCAGCTTGCGCGCCTGGGCCATCACCGCTTCGGTACGCTCCAGCGACGCCGCCTCCGGCAGCTGCACGCTGGCAAACAGGTAACCCTGATCTTCCTGCGGCAGGAAGCCTTTCGGCATCGAGGTGAAGCTGAACGCCACCAGCGCGCCTGCCGCCACCGTCGCCGCCAGCGCCAGCCAGGGACGGCGGTTCATCCAGCCTACCAGCCGGCCATAGCCGTCGCGGGTGCCGTCGAGAAGACGGTTAAACGCCCGCCACACCGCCGCCGGCCGGGCGGGACGCGGGCGCAGCAGCAGCGCGCAGAGGGCCGGAGTCAGGGTTAACGCCACCAGGCTCGACAGGGCCACCGCGGTGGAGAGCGTCACGGCAAACTGCCGGTACAGCTCGCCGACGATCCCCGGGAGCAGCGCCACCGGCACAAACACCGCCAGCAGCACCAGGGTCGTGGCGATCACCGGCCCGGCGATCTGCCGCAGCGCCTGGGCGGTGGCCTGCAGGCGATCCAGCCCTTCCGCCATTTTGGTTTCCACATTCTCCACCACCACAATGGCGTCATCCACCACCATCGTCAGGGCGAGAATGATCGCGAACAGGCTGAGGGTGTTGGCGCTGTAGCCCAGCAGATAGAGCACCGCAAAGGTGCCGATCAGTGACACCGGGATCGCCAGCACTACGATCAGCGTCGCCCGCCAGCTCTGCAAAAATAGCGACACCACCACGACCACCGCCAGCAGGGTCAGCGCCAGCGAGACGCCGATCTCTTTGATCGTCGCCGCCACAAAGCGGGTGGTATCGAACTTCACCTCCCAGGTGAGATCCGCCGGAAAGCGAGTGTGCAGGCGGTTAAGCTCCGCACGCACTGCGCTGGCGACCTGCAGGGCGTTGGCGGTGGGCGTCGGATAGATCCCCAGATAGGCCGACGCTTTACCGTTCAGCTGGGCGCCGGAGCTGTAGCTGCGGGCGCCCAGCTCAATGGTCGCCACGTCGGCGAGGCGCACCAGCTGCCCCTGCGCGCCGCGGCGGATAATAATCTCGCCAAAGCTGGCCGCCTCGTTCAGACGCCCCAGCCCGTTGATAGTCAGCGTCTGCTGCTGGCCGTTAAATACCGGCGGGGTGCCCACCTGCCCCGCCGCGCCCTGCACATTTTGCTCGCGCAGCGCCTGGGCGACATCATCCGTGGTGATGTTGAGCGCGTTCATGCGGTCCGGGCGCAGCCAGATACGCATGCTGTAATCCCGGGCGCCAAACATCTGCACCTCGCCGACGCCGGGCAGGCGGGCCAGCGCCTCGCGCACCTGGGTGCTGGCGTAGTTGCTGACAAACAGCGGCGACAGCGTGCCCAGCGGCGAGTAGAGGCTTACCCCCATAAGCAGATTGCTGGCGCGCTTGCGCACCTGGACGCCATTCTGCTGCACCTCCGCCGGGAGCTGCGCCAGCGCCTGCGCCACCCGGTTTTGCACGTCGATCGCCGCCAGGTCGGCATCGGTGCCCGCCGCGAAGGTTATGCTCAGGCGGTACGTCCCCTCATCCGAGCTGGTGGACTCCATATACAGCATATGATCGACGCCGTTGAGCTGGGTCTCCAGCGGGGCGGCGATGGCTTCCGCCACGTCTGACGCGCTGGCGCCCGGCCAGCTGGCGCTGACGTTCACCACCGGGGGGGTGATCGCCGGGTACTGCTCCACCGGGATCAGCTTCAGCGACACCGCGCCGACAAAGGTCAGCAGCAGCGCGATCACCATGGCAAATCGCGGACGACGGATAAAAAAGGTCAGCATCCCTTCTCCTTAGCTAGTTCAGCACCTGCACCGCGGCGCCTTCGCGCAACCGCTGCGCGCCGTCGGTGATCACCTGCTCGCCCGCCTGCAGCCCTTTCTCGACCGCAAACTGCTGCCCCTGCTGCCCCGCGAGGGTCAGACGACGCTGCCCGGCGGTGTGGTCCGGCTTCAGCACCCAGCTGAAAAAGCCCTGCGGATCCTGCTGCACGGCGGCGGCCGGGACCATCACTCGCGACGGCAGTTCCTGCGGACGGAACAGGATCGTCACGCTGCCGCCCGGCAGCAGACGGTGCTGCGGATTGGCAAACTCGGCCCGCACCGCTACGCTGCCGGTGCGGGCGTCGATCCGGTTATCGATAGAGGTCAACACCCCGTCGCGCCGTTTACCATCAACCTCAATCTGCGCCAGCCACGCCTGCTTCAGAGCGTGGATATCGGCGTGCTGGCCGGTTTTGCTGAAAAACGCGGCTTCGTCGAGGGCGAACGAGACCCGCACCGGATCCAACTGCACAATGTCCACCAGCACGCCGCTGGACGAATTGACCAGCGTCCCGACGTGAAAGGCGCTATGGCCCACGCGACCGGTCACCGGCGCCGCAATCTGAGTGTAGCTGAGCACAATCTGCTGGGCCTCGACGCGGGCTTTGGCCTGCTGTACGGCAGCGGCGGCGACGTCGCGCTGCATACGGGCCGTATCGACGTCGTTGCGGCTGATGGAGTGGTTGTTGATAAGCCGCTCGTAGCGAGTGAGCAACTGCTGCGACTGACGTAATGAGGCTTCGGCGCTTTTCAGCTCGGCCTGCGCCAGAGCCAGCGCCGCGCGGGGCTGCGCGTCGTCGAGGGTAAACAGCAGGTCGCCTTCGGTAACATACTGGCCGTCCTGGAAGTGGCGCTGAACAATCACCCCTTCGGTGCGCGCGCGAATGTCGACGGCGCGGATCGCCTCGACCCGCCCGGGGATAGCGCGTTCTTCAGCATGAGGAGCCAGTTCAACCGTGGCGACGCGGACCGGCACCGCCGGCGCGGCGGTCGCCGTCAGGGCGCCGACGACCAGACCGCAGGCCAGCAGAGCAAAGCGGATGGTTTTAATCATAGAGGATCCTTGCGACAGTAACGCGCGCCTGCAGCGAGGCGCGCGAGATTGTTCAGGCCGTTTTGCGGAAGCGGCGCGTCAGACGCTTCTCGATTTCCACCACCAGGAACATGGCGACGCCGATGACCAGAGTGACAAACCAGTAGCGCAGCGGCAGCGCTTCCGTACCAAACATGCTCTGCATCAGCGGGACATAGATAATGACCAGCTGCATCAGCAGCAGGACGCCGGTCACCAGCCAGATGCCTTTGTTGCGCAGCAGACCCATGCTCAGGGAGAAGCTGTCGCTGCTGCGGCAGTTGATCATGTAGACCCACTGCGCCGTCACCAGCATCTGCAGCAGCACGGTGCGGATAAACTCCGGACTGTGGCCGCGCGGCGCCAGCCAGGCCTCAAGGATAAAGGCGGCAATCGCGATCATCGACCCGACGAAAGCCACTCGCCACACGGCGAAACCATCCATCACATGCTGGCCGGTTTTACGCGGCGAACGGTTCATCACGTTGCGCTCTGCGGCCTCAAAGGCCAGGCCGAAGGAGAGCGTCGCCGACGTCGCCATGTTCATCCACAGGATCAGCACCGGGGTCAGCGGAATAATGTTCCCCGCCAGCAGGGCGATGATGATCAGCAACCCCTGCGCCAGGTTGGTCGGCATGATGAAGAGGATGGTCTTCTTCAGGTTGTCATAGACCCGACGGCCCTCTTTTACCGAGCTGGCGATGGTCGCGAAGTTATCATCGGTCAACACCATGTCGGCCGCCTCTTTGGTGACTTCGGTGCCTTTGATACCCATGGCGATACCCACGTCAGCCTGGCGCAGCGCCGGCGCGTCGTTAACGCCGTCGCCGGTCATGCCGACCACTTCGCCGTTATCCTGCAGGGCTTTCACCAGGCGCAGCTTATGCTCCGGGCTGGTACGGGCAAAGATGTCGTACTCCACCGCCGCCTTCGCCAGCGCCGCATCGTCCATGTGCTCCAGCTGGTAGCCGGTCATGGCCTGGCTGCTGTTGGTGATCCCCAGCATCTGGCCGATGCTCATCGCCGTCTGCGGGTGGTCGCCGGTGATCATTTTCACGCGTATGCCGGCGGTCTGGCAGGCGTGGATGGCGTCAATGGCTTCCGGACGCGGGGGATCCATCATCCCGGCGATGCCGAGGAAAATCAGTCCCTCCTGCAGGTCCTCATGGTTGAGGGTGGTGGCATCAAGGCTGGCCGGCTTACAGGCCGCCGCCACCATCCGCAGTCCCTGACGGGCGAAGCGCGCCATCTCCTCTTCCCAGTACTGCGCCTCGAACGGCACCGCGCCGTGGCGGCTCATCTGCTCGCGGCACATGGCGAAGATAACGTCCGGCGCACCGGTGATCAGCACCCGGGCATTGCCATCGATGTGCTGCAGGGTCGACATATATTTGTACTGCGAGTCAAAGGGGATCTTGGCCACCAGACGGGCCTCCACCGCCGGGAGCTGCGCTTTCGCCGCCAGCACTTTAAGCGCCCCTTCGGTCGGCCCGCCGGTGATCCCCCACAGACCGCGCTCATCCTGGGTAAGCTGGCTGTCGTTACACAGGTCGATGGTGCGCAGCCAGGTCTCCAGCACAGTGCCGGGCTGAACCTGCACGGGCTCATCGCTCCCCTCGAGGAAGATCCGCCCCTGCGGCTCGTAGCTGTCGCCTTCCACCCGATAGCAGCAGTCGGCGGTGATGATCGCTTTGACGGTCATTTCGTTCATCGTCAGGGTGCCGGTTTTATCCGAGCAGACCACGGTCATGGCGCCGAGGGTTTCCACGGTCGGCAGCTTACGAATAATCGCCCGCTTGCGCGCCATCGTCTGCACGCCGAGCGACAGAATAATCGAGATGATCGCCGGCAGTCCTTCCGGTACCGCGGCTACCGCCAGGCTAATCAGCGACAGCAGCAGCTCGCCCATCGGGATATCCCGCAGCGCGAGGCTGAAGATAAACAGCGCCACCATCATGGCGAGAATAATGGCGAAAATCGCTTTGCCGAGCTTATCCATCTGCACCAGCAGCGGGGTACGGTGCTTCTCAATACCCGCCATCATCTGGTTGATATGGCCGAGTTCGGTCTGCGCGCCGGTGGCGGTCACCACGCCGACGCCGCCGCCGGCGCTGACGGTGGTCCCGGAAAAGACCATGTTCACCCGGTCGCCCAGCGGCAGATCGCCCTCCAGCGCGTCGGTGATTTTATCCACCACCGTCGACTCGCCGGTGAGGATCGCCTCTTCCACCCGCAGGTTGTGGGTTTCAATCAGGCGCATATCCGCCGGCACGCGGTCGCCGGCGCGCAGGATAACGATATCCCCCGGAACCAGGTCGCGCGTCGGGATAGTCTCATGCTTGCCGTTACGCTGGACGCGGGCATCGCTGGAGAGCATGTTGCGGATCCCCTGCAGCGATTTTTCGGCGTTGCTCTCCTGGATATGACCGATCAGGGCGTTAATCACCGTCACGCCGAGGATCACCAGGGTATCGACCCAGTGCCCCATGATGGCGGTCAGCGCCGCGGCGGCCAGCAGCACGTAAATCAGTACGTCGTTAAAGTGGGCGAGAAAGCGCAGCCAGCCCGGTTTGCCTTTCTTTTCCGGCAGCGCGTTCGGCCCACAGGTATTCAGGCGCTCGGCGGCGTCTGCGGAACTTAACCCAGCGGCCTGGCTTTTGGTCTGCGCCAGCACTGCGTCAACGGTCTGCTGCCAGACCTGCCGTGGCGCGGTGTCGCCCGAGGGCGTCGTAAACTTTGGGTTATTCATCTTGGTCAATTTACATTTTCCTTATAAATTCCGTGAGTCGGAAAGCCTGAAATCATTCCTGGCCAATGAAGTAAAAGAGGGCAAAAATGCCGATAAAAATGTGAACCAATACAAGTCTAAATTTTTCGCAAAATAAAAATTTTGTGATAAGTTAATTCCACAAACCAACTATTACAGAATATTAATAAACCAAAACTAAACGAGGTAAAATATGTTTGGAATCTACCGCGGGCGCCGTCTGGCGCTGTACATTGCGCTAGCCATCATCATTGCTACGCTGGTGGGATATAGCACTTACAGTTTTGTAAAAGCGCTGGCATAATAATGACGTTAATTTACACCCGGCTGCAATTAACTTAATTACAAATTATTTCAGATTAATTAACATGAGAGCGAAAGGCAGGCGATAATATTTAAAATAGTCGTGTTATAGCGAGTAAAAAAACAAAGCATATTGCGTTAAGCATTATTTTACCGGACAATATGTTTTTTAACTGATGATTAACATGACATGAAACATCCACTGGAAACGCTGCTCTCCGCCGCCGGGATCTTACTGCTGGCCCTGCTCTCCTGTCTGCTGTTGCCCGCGCCTTCGCTGGGCCTGACGCTGGCGCAAAAGCTGGTTGAGACATTCCATATGATGGATCTCAACCAGCTCTATACGGTGCTGTTTTGTCTGTGGTTCTTAGCGCTGGGCGCCATTGAGTATCTGGTGCTGCGCTGGGTGTGGCGTCGCTGGTTTTCCCTCGAGCGGTAAACCAGGAGAGGCGCGCCTCAGTGGGCGCGACTGTGGTTCTCTTTGCGGTAGGCGCCCGGCGGCTGATTGAAGGTCCGGGTGAAGACGCGGGTAAAGGTCTGTTGCGAATCGAAGCCATACTTCAGGCAGATATCGTAGACCCGCTGATCGGTGTCGCGCAGATCGCGGGCGGCCAGCAGCAGCTTCCTTTCGCGAATATAGCGCCCCAGGCTCTCCCCTTTGTACTGTAAAAACAGCCGTTGCAGATGCCATTTCGAATACCCGGCATGGCGAGCGATATCATCAATACGCAGCGGTTGATGCAGGTTATCATCAATCCACTCGACGATAGTATCAATCACCTGAGCGGAAATCGTCATATGCTCTCTCCTCTGATACTGCACTGGCGCTTAGCGCCACCAGGCGTTAAATGATTGCGTCTTATCGGCGACCCACACCGGCTCGCCCTGCACAGGCGTCAGCAGACGCCAGGCCCTTCCTTCGCTGGCAGCCGCCAGCCGTTGATACGGTTCATCCCAGCTGTGTTTCGCCAAAACGAATCGTCCTGCATGCCCAGGCAGCACCGCGCGAGCGCGCAGATCGTCGGCAGCCTGAGCCGTTTCATCCGGCATCATGTGGATATATTTCCAGTCCTGGTCATACTGCCCGTTCTCCATGATCGCCAGATCGACCGGACCGAACTCATCGCCTATCGCTTTAAAGTGCGGCCCATACCCGCTGTCGCCGCTGTAATAAATCTTTTGCTGCGGGGTAACGAACAGAAAACTGGCCCACAGCGTCTGGTTACGCTTCAGCCCACGGCCGGAAAAGTGCCGCGCCGGCAGCACGTGGACGGTGAGCTCGTCGCTGGCCGGTACCGCCTGCTGCCAGTCCGCTTCGGTAATCAGCGCCCCGTCCATTCCCCAGTAGCGCAGATGCGATCCGACCCCCAGCGGCGTAATGACCCGCTTAATTTTCGGCAGTAAGGCGCGAATGGTGGCGTAATCCAGATGGTCGTAGTGATCGTGGGAGATGATCAGCAGATCGATCTCCGGCATCCCTTCCGCCCGCCACGGATAGTCGCCGGGGAAGGCTTTATTGATAAAGGAGAACGGCGCCGCGTAATCGCTGAACACCGGGTCGATCAGGATGCGTTTTCCCGCCAGCTGCAGGTACCAGGAGGAGTGGCCGAGCCAGACCATCACGTCCTGCCCGAGGGGCAGCGTCGCCAGATCGGTCTTCACCAGCGGCAGCGGTTGCGCGGGACGGGCGTTTTCCCGTTTGGTCATCAGGAAATCCCACCACGCCGCCAGCATATTTTTCTGCCCGGTGAACCCTGGCGTGGGCAATTGGTTATGGAACTGGCCGTCCCGGTAGTGGGGAGACGCTTCCACCTGGCTAAGCTGTGCCCCCTGCGGCGCTTTACCAAAACCGGCATTAAGAACAAACGGCAATGTCGTTGCTGCTGCGAGTAACATGATGGCGACCACGCTGAAAGTGACACGGTTCATATCCTGACCAGACAAAAGCCCCCATCCCGGAGGCTTTATGATATAACTTGATTATGAGTGAGTACGCACTCATTATTAGGAAAGCGATGAAAGTCGTCAAGACGATTTTCAATTTTTGCGTTCCGCCGTTGCAGCGACCTGGTCAGACGTGCCAAGATCGGCGGTTTGTTTAAACCTGCGTGAGGAAAAAAGTAGTGGCTCGTCCAAAGAGTGAAGATAAAAAGCAAGCGTTACTGGAAGCTGCCACCGCGGCTTTCGCCCAGTCCGGCATAGCCGCCTCGACGTCGGCCATCGCCCGCAGCGCCGGTGTGGCCGAGGGAACGCTGTTTCGCTATTTCGCCACCAAGGATGAGTTGCTCAACGAGCTGTACCTCGCGATTAAGCTGCGCCTGGTGCGCACAATGATCGCCGGGCTGGATCCGGACGAGAAGCGCCCGAAAGAGAACGCGCGCAATATCTGGAACAGCTATATCGACTGGGGCGTGCGCAACCCGATGGAGCACAAAGCGATCCGCCGGATGGCGCTCAGCGAGCGCATCACCGACGAAACCCGCCGCCAGGTAAAAGAGAGCTTTCCGGAGCTCAACGAAATGTGCCAGCTGTCGGTGAAAGAGATATTCCTCAGCGAGGCGTACCGCGCCTTTGGCGACGCCCTGTTTCTGTCGCTGGCGGAAACCACCATCGAATTCGCCAGCCACGATCCGCAGCGCGCCCGGGAGATTATCGCCCTCGGCTTTGAAGCCATGTGGCACGCCCTGCATGAGGCGGACGCCTAATGACGCCGGAAACACTGCATCCCTGCGCTCACCGTATCGCCCTGAGCTACCCGTTTACCGAACACTGCTGGCCCTTTGGGCCAGAGTACGACGTGTTTAAGGTCGACGGCCGCATCTTTATGATCACCATGACTATTCGCGGGCGGGCGCTGGTTAATCTCAAGGCCGAGCCGCAGAAGTCGCTGCTGAATCAGCAAATTTATCGCAGTATCGAACCCGGCTACCATATGAACAAGAAACACTGGATCACGGTGGTGCCAGGAGAGGATATCAGCGAGGATCTGCTGGCCGAGCTGATTGACGATTCGTGGCATCAGGTGGTGAACAAGCTGAGTAAAAAGGCGCAGCAGCGCCTGCGTCCGTGCTGATTTTCAGCCAAATGCGATAAGTGTTATCGCATTTTTCACCCTTATCATTTTGCGATCTTCGCTGTACTCTTCCTCTCCTGAACGCACCGGTAAGGTGCTGTAAACTGTGAGGAAGAGTTATGGATATCGTATCGGTCGCTTTGAAGCGCTATTCCACCAAGGCCTTTGACGCCACGAAAAAGCTGACTGCCGGGGAAGCGGAACAGCTGAAAACGCTGCTGCAGTACAGCCCGTCTAGCACCAACTCCCAGCCGTGGCACTTTATTGTCGCCAGCACCGATGAAGGGAAAGCTCGCGTGGCGAAAGCCGCCAGCGGCACCTACGTGTTCAACGAACGTAAAATTCTCGACGCCTCGCACGTGGTGGTGTTCTGCGCGAAAACCGCGATGGACGACGCCTGGCTGCAGCGCGTGGTGGATCAGGAAGAGGCCGATGGCCGTTTCGCCACCCCGGACGCAAAAGCCGCTAACCACAAGGGTCGCACCTTCTTTGCCGATATGCACCGCAAAGAGCTGAAAGATGACGATCAGTGGATGGCGAAACAGGTGTATCTCAACGTCGGCAATTTCCTGCTGGGCGTAGCGGCGATGGGTCTCGACGCCGTGCCGATTGAAGGGGTCGATTTTGCGATCCTCGATGAGGAATTTGACCTGAAAGCCCAGGGCTACACCAGCCTGGTGGTGGTCCCGGTCGGCCACCATAGCGTAGAAGATTTCAACGCTACCCTGCCGAAGTCGCGTCTGCCGCAGTCGACGACCATTACCGAGATTTAATCTCTCCACCAGGCGCCTTTCATCGGGCGCCTCTGGTGCCGCTTGTTATTGCCGGGTGGCGGCTACGCCTGACCCGGCCTACGTAACCATCTCTCTATCAGATTGTTACCCCTCAACGTAGGCCCGCGCAAGCGCAGCGCCGCCGGGCAGGGGCAGCGGGCGCGGAGCGGCTTTTATGCCGGGTGGCGGTTACGCCTTACCCGACCTACGGCCCGTGCGACCTGTCGTTAATTTGCGCCGGTAAGTGAATCGCCAACGAGCGCGTTAGTAAAGTAAAACTTGCGGGTGCTTTATACCGCAGGCTAACGCGTATCGCGTTAAGGTATCCAGACTTGCGCGGGTGATATTGGCTTCCATTCTGGAGACCGTCGGCGCACTCACCCCCATCCTCTGCGCCACCTGGGCTCGGGTTAGCCCCGCCTGCTCGCGCCATTGCGCCAGCATAGTACGTAATCGCTGTTGACGTTCTTGCGCATCGAATGCAGCCTGAACCTCAGGCTGGCCAAGCAGTTCTGTTTTTAACGTATCCCAGTCAATGATCTTTTTACTCATTGCGCATCTCCTCTAATCGCTTCAGCGCCAGGCGAATTTCCGATGACGGGGTTTTTTGCGTTTTCTTGACAAAAACCCGTAGCAGAAAGAGCGTCTTGCCTTGCTGAAAAACGTAGATCCCTCGCCCCTGTACCGAACCTAACGCACGAATTTCAAATAGCCCCTGCCCCAGCGGTTTACTGTCAGGTTCTCTCAGCGCGGTGGGATTTTGGCGTAACTTGTCTAATTGCCGGATCATCTTCGCCTGGACAATGGGCGGAAGCGCCTGCAATTCCTTTTTAACGTCCACATGCACAACCAATCTGAACATCAGACTCCCTTCCTCTGGATGTTAGCATATAAGACAAATTGCCTTAAAGGCTAATCTTTGAGATACCCGGCAAGCCTATGCTCATTTGCAGCCAATCGCAGAAAAATGCGCTAAAACTGGAATCAGGGACGAAAAAAGGCCGCGACTGAGCGCGGCCTGAGTGGTTAGCGTTCTCAACGCGAGCTTATTTTTTCTCCACCTGCCCTTCGCCGGCATGCCAGATGCGCTCGGCATAGCGGCCAATCACCGCCAGCGAGACGGCAAGGATCAGGAAAAACAGCACCTTGTGCATCCCGTTCCAGAAAAACTCAAAGAAACGGGTATAGAGATTGATCGCCAGGAAGGTTAGTCCGAAGCCGCGCAGCATTCCGTCATCGGTTTTCAGGCTGATAAAAATGCAGACGCCGGCCGCTACGGCAAACAGCAGCCCCCACGGCAGGAGTCGCGCCTGGCTCACCTGGTACCAGCTGTCTGCGTCGTAATTGCCGAAAATCGACATGATCCACAGCGCAATAAACAGGTACGTGAGGCCCATCGCCTTGCTGACGGTAAACAGCTGCCGCTGGCGAAGCAGGGATTGCGCGCCGTAGCAGAGCGCCAGCAGCGCGCCGCCGAACAGGACGAAGCGAATCGGGTAGTTCATGCCCAGCCAGTAGGCGCCCCACCCCGAGACGTAGCCGGTTTCCGCGCCGAACCAGTTGCCCAGCGCCAGCAGAAAAAAGAGCCACACCAGCCCGGAGCGGGCAATATAGCCGATGGCACCGTAAATCACGCATCCGGCCAGAAACAGCGGTGCGATATGGCCGCTGCCGTTATCCAGCCGTTCGCCAAGCTGCCATAGCGCCACCGCGGTAAAGACGACGCCCAGAAACAAAATCGCCTCGGTGCTGTAGTGCCACTGCGTCTCCCGCCGCTGGCGGCGAAAACCCCAGCCGTAGCAGACGACTGCCAGCAGCGCAGGCAGCAGGATCCGCATCAGCGCCGAGTGGCTGAACAGGCTCAGCAGCCACGCCACCAGCTCGCTGTCGGCGAACAGACTGCCCAGGGAAATCAGCACGCAGGCCAGCGCGGTCCAGAAGGCATAGCGGCTCAGGCGCCGCCAGTCAAAGGGGGAGACGCGCATCGTTTGCGCCAGCCGCTGGCTGTCCGAGGGGGTTAACTCCCCGCTGGCCTGCCAGGCATTCAGCGCGCGCTGAATAATGCGCTGCTCTTTTCGGGTTACGTTCATAGGCATTCCTTGAGACTGATGACAAACCTGTTTTCGCTAATATGCTCGCCTTTCTGCCGGGCAGCGGCTGTCGCCCTCCCCGGCCTACTTAACCATTTATATATCAGATTGTTACTCCTTACCGTAAGCCCGCGTAAGCGCAGCGCCGCCGAGCATGATATCAGGCACGGAGCCGCTTTATTGCCGGGTGGCGGCTGGCGCCTTACCCGGCCTACGGTCCGTAGCAGCCAGCCGTTAACTTACCCACTTGTGCGACTGAAACTGCCGGTGTTGCGGCCTCAACATCGCTGAGACGTTCCCGGAAGGCCGGGGCAGCCCGCATGGATGCGGGCTGAGGGCCGTGTTTTGCACGGACGCTGCCTCGGCCCGACCCGAAGCCTGCAGAGATAAGTCGAAGGGACCGCGCAGCGGCGATGTTGCTGGCCGGAGCCCGGGGGTACAGGGGGCGGCGGCGACTGGCCGCCCCCTGTGCGCTCCCTGCGCCGTAAGAGACATAACGCAGAAGACTAACCGGGAGCGCAATGTGCGCTGAAGCCACAGATAACATAAAAGACTTCCCGGCAGGGCTTTGCCTTCCCCCCTACTCCCGGAGGGAGAGGGAACCGTCCAGCAGCGCCGGCCGGGCAATACCCGAAGATGGCATATTGCCAGCCATCTGATTCCTTGTGATTAATGTTGGTCCAGCCACGCCAGCGCCTGCTCGCCCGCCTCGTCCATCGGCAGGTAGACCAGCAGGCGCGAGCCGTTGCGCGGCGCCGAATACCAGTACATCTGCTGCAGGCTGAATCGCCCGAGCTGCGGGTGGTTAAAATGTTTAATCTGGTTTTCCACGCCGCGCACCTCGTAGCGCTGATGCCACAGCGCTTCAAACTCCGACGAGGCGGCGAAAAAGCGCGCCAGTTTGTTTTCCCACGCCGGATCGCCGCGGTGCTCGGCCATCGCGGCGCGGAAATAGGAGACGAAGGTCGGCAGCACATCGCGATTTTCGATCCGGCTGCGCCAGGTCTCATGGGTCAGATAGAGATAAATGCAGTTGCGATCTTCTTCCGGGAGGGGGGCGAAATCGATGCCCATCAGGCGGCAGAAGCTGTCGTTCCACGCCACAATATCAAAGTTCGGTTTCTGAATGCTGGCCGGCTGCGGCATCAGGCTGTCCAGCATCCGGCGGGTCCCTGGGCTGATGCCTTCGCACACCGTCACCTGGGTGGCTTCCGGCGGGGTCAGCCCGGCGAGCACGAACAGATGCCGGGTCTCCAGCGGACTGCACTGCAGGGCATTCGCCACCCCCACCAGCACCGCCTCCGACGGATTCACCTCCCGCCCCTGCTCCAGCCAGGTGTACCAGGTAACGCCGACGTCGGCGAGCATCGCCACCTCTTCCCGGCGCAGACCCGGCGTGCGCCGGCGGCCCACCCGGGGCAACCCCAGGCGCTGCGGATCGAGGCTTTCACGGCGGGCGCGCAGAAAGGCCCCCAGCTGTTTGCGTCGATCGTCCGGCACGGCGATTGTCGACTCCCGTTGCGGCATCGTGGTCATCACCCCTCCAGCATAGTAGTGCCAATACCAGTATAGACAGGAACTGGTACCCGTTTAATTTATCGGTAATGCTACGTCGGTCTGCTGAATGACGCAATGGAGAATCCCATGAATACGTCTGCTGTTTCACCCGGCCGCGCCGGTCTGTTGCTGCTGCTGAGCGGCCAGATGCTGCCGCTTATTGATACCTCGATCACCAATGTGGCGCTGGACGCCATCACCCACACCCTGGCGGCCAGCGCCACGCAGCTGGAGCTTATCGTCGCGCTGTACGGCGTCGCCTTTGCCGTCTGCCTGGCGATGGGCAGTAAGCTTGGCGATAACTATGGCCGCCGGCGCCTGTTTATGTGGGGCGTCGCCCTCTTTGGCATCGCTTCCCTGCTGTGCGGGATAGCGAACAACATTGGCGCCCTGCTGGCGGCCCGCACCCTGCAGGGCGCCGGGGCGGCGCTGATTGTGCCGCAGATCCTCGCGACCCTGCACGTCACCCTCAAAGGCCCCGCCCACGCCCGGGCCATCAGCCTGTATGGCGGGATCGGCGGGATCGCCTTTATCGTCGGTCAGATGGGCGGCGGCTGGCTGGTGTCGGCGGACATCGCCGGGCTGGGCTGGCGCAACGCCTTTTTTATCAATGTGCCGATCTGCCTGCTGGTGCTGGCTCTGAGCCGCCGCTATGTGCCGGAGACCCGTCGCGAGACGCCGTCGCGGATTGACTGGCAGGGCACCCTGTACCTCGCGCTGATCCTCTGCTGCCTGCTGTTCCCGATGGCCCTCGGTCCGGAGCTGCACTGGCCGCTGTGGCTGCAGCTGATGCTGGTGGCGGTCCTGCCGCTGCTGTTCGCCATGCGTCAGAGCGCCCTGCGCCAGCAGCAGCGTGGCGACCATCCCCTGCTGCCGCCGCGTCTGCTGCAGTTGACCAGCATCCGCTTCGGGATGGCCATCGCCCTGCTGTTTTTCAGCGCCTGGTCCGGCTTTATGTTCTGCATGGCGCTGACCATGCAGGAGGGACTGGGGATGGCGCCGTGGCAGTCCGGCAATAGCTTTATCGCCCTCGGCGTGGCCTATTTTATTTCGGCGCTGTATGCCCCGCGGCTTATCGCCCGCTACAGCATGGGACGGATCCTGCTGACCGGTCTGGCGGTACAGATCGCCGGACTCTTGCTGCTGTGCGCCACCTTCTCCCGCTTCGGCGTCGCCACCAGCGCCCTGACGCTGGTCCCCGCCACGGCGCTGATCGGCTATGGCCAGGCGCTCATCGTCAACAGCTTTTATCGGATTGGTATGCGCGATATCAGCGCCAGCGACGCCGGGGCCGGGAGCGCAATCCTCAGCACCCTGCAGCAGGCGACCCTCGGTCTCGGACCGGCTATCCTTGGTTCGCTGTTCCTGGCGCTGGCCCGTCGCGGCGGCGGCAACTATCCGCAGGCGCTGATTGATTTTCTGCTGGTCGAGGTGGCCATGATGCTGTTGCTGGGGGCGATAGCGCTGTGGCTGCGCCATCACCTCAACCGACAGCCGGCGACGGTGGCCTCGTAATACCGGCGGCGGTAATTTGCATAATAGCTATCCAGCGGTCATCATACCCGCTGGATATTCAGGAGACGTTATGCAGGAATTAATATCGCAAATTGCCGCCTTAGGAATCGAAATAACCCCCACCCGCTCGCTGATGATTATCTTCGGCATTATCTTGTTCACCGCCGTGGTCGTGCATCTGATATTGCACAAAGTGGTCCTGCGCGCATTTGAAAAACGGGCGCTGGCCAGCAGCCATCTGTGGCTGCAAATCATCACGCAGAATAAACTCTTTCACCGACTGGCCTTTACCCTGCAGGGGATCATCGTCAACGTCCAGGCGGTGCTGTGGCTGCAAAAAGGCAGCGAGGCCGCGGAAATATTAACCACCGTGGCTCAGCTATGGGTGATGATATATGCCATGCTGTCCTTCTTCTCGCTGCTGGATGTCATTTTAAAACTGGCGCAGAAATTTCCCGCCGCCTCACAGTTGCCGCTGAAGGGCATATTCCAGGGAATTAAGCTGGTGACGGCGATTATTATCGGTATTCTGATTATTTCGCTACTGATAGGTCAGTCACCGGCGATCCTGATTAGCGGGCTCGGCGCCATGGCCGCGGTGCTGATGCTGGTGTTTAAAGATCCGATCCTCGGTCTGGTGGCCGGTATCCAGCTCTCTGCCAACGATATGCTCAAGCTTGGCGACTGGCTGGAGATGCCGAAGTACGGCGCCGACGGCGCGGTGATCGATATCGGCCTCACCACGGTCAAGGTGCGCAACTGGGATAATACCATCACCACCATTCCGACCTGGTCGCTGGTCTCTGACTCGTTTAAAAACTGGAGCGGCATGTCGGCCTCCGGCGGCCGCCGCATCAAACGCAGCCTTAACATCGACACCACCAGCATTCATTTCCTCGATGAACAGGAGCAGCAGCGCCTGATCCGGGCGAAGTTACTTAAACCCTATATGGATTCACGCCACGAAGAGATAAGCGCCTGGAACCAGCAGTACGCCGGGGAGCAATCGATCCTCAACGAGCGGCGGATGACCAATGTCGGCACCTTCCGCGCCTATCTGCAGGAGTATTTACGCCATCATCCGCGCATCCGCCAGGATATGACCCTGATGGTGCGCCAGCTGGCGCCGGATGCCAACGGCTTGCCGATCGAGATCTACTGCTTCACCAACACCGTGGTATGGGCGGAATATGAGGGGATCCAGGCGGATATTTTCGACCATGTCTTCGCCGTGGTGGATGAGTTTGGCTTACGCATTCATCAAACGCCCACCGGCAACGATATTCGCGCGCTGACCGGCGCCTTCTCCCGCTGATCCTCAGACGCTGGCGCGGTCTATCACGCGCCAGTCCATCATCACCCGCTCGACGGCAGCGTCGGGATCGTCGATGCGTTTCATCAGTAGAGACACCGCCGTACGGCCGATCGCCCGGGAGGGCTGTTCGACGGTGGTCAGCTGCGGGGAGACCACTTCCGCCAGCTCGGTGCCATCGAAGCCGATCACCGCGATATCCTCCGGCACCCGCAGTCCGGCCTGGGCGATAGCCCGCAGCGCCCCGGCGGCGAGGGAGTCCGAAACGGCAAACACCGCATCGGGCTTCTCGTCTTGCGACAGCAGTTGCTCCATCGCCCGTTTACCGGCCGCCGCGCTAAGATCCTGCGCGTAGGTCACCTGCTGATACGCCAGACCGTGCACGTGCAGCACGCTTTTATAGCCGCGCTCGCGCAGACGGGCATAGCGATAGCTGAGGTCGTGATTAATGAGCGCGATGCGGCGGCGGCCGCTATCGGCCAACCGGGATACCGCCCCCTGAGCCGCCTCAACGTCGTTAATCCCGACGCAGGAGATGCTGCCGGTGTCGGCATACTCCGCGCACTGCACCCAGGGCGCGTCGCCAATCATGGTGGTCAGTTCCGGCAGGCTGGAGAGCGCGTTCATGGTAATAATGCCGTCGACCATTTTGCCGGAGAGCAGCTGCAGGCCCGAGGTCGAGCGGGCCAGATCCGACCCGGAGTTACACAGCAGAATGCGATAGCCATTCTTCTCCGCCTCTTCTTCTATCCCCTTCACCACCTCGGCGCAAAAGGGGTTAGCGATATTGGAGACCATCACCAGGATCATATTGCTGCGGGCGGTTCGCAGCTGACGCGCCAGCAGGTTCGGCTGATAGTTGCTCTCTTTGATCGCCTGCAGTACGCGCTCACGGTTTTTGGCTTTTACCGTATCGCTGTTGTTCAGCACCCGCGACACCGTGGCCACCGAGACGCCGGCCAGACGAGCAATTTTCTGAATAGACATAAACCCTGCACTTCCTGCGATAGAGGTGGATCCTGCAGGCTATCATAAATGACCTCTGATTGGCCTGCCAGCCTGGCGCGAAAGCGTAGCTCAGCGAGACGGTGTCCCGGGAAACTATTAATAATCAGGGCTTCTCTCCCGCCCCGTTAACGCGCATCCTTTTGCCGTTTCATATTCTCATTAGCGCAGGAGGCGCAACAGACCGCCTGCGCCCCATTTTTTCTTTTATGATTAAGGATGATATCCCCATGAGGCTCTCCACCGCGGTTCTCGCCCTCAGCTGTGCCCTGGCAACGATCACCGGCTGCACCTCGTCAAAATCGTCACCGGAACGCCATGCCTACGCCTTCGTCGCCCACCGCTCCGATTTTGTCGGCGGCAACTTCACCGTCAACCGCCAGGAAAATTACCGTTTAAACCTGCCGACCTTTACGGCGATGTATGCCCGCGGCCAGCAGGATAAAGCCGCTGGCATGAGCGAAAGTGATGCCCGCCGCACCGCGGAAGCCATCAAACAGCAGGCGGCGCAGGGCACCCGCACCGAGCACGCCTTCACCGGCAATGCCAGCGACAAATGGGATAATGCGATGGAAAATAAAGATGCCGTCCTGTTCGGCAACGAGCTCTCCGGTGCCTATCTCGACGGCTATCTTGGGGTGAAATAATCCTGCGCCCCGCCTGCGCTCAGCGTTCGACGCTGACCCAGCGCTGCTGCTGATGGCTTTTGACGATCGCCTCGATGATGTACATCACATCGGCGCCGTCGTCGAAAGCGGCGAAGCGCCGGGCCCCGGCCGCCGGCATCTTCCCGGCGCGCACCGCCTGATAAAAATGCCCCATCATATTCTTAAAGGCGTCCGGCCAGCCCTCAATATGGCCGCCGGGGTAATGGGCGCTGTCAGCGATTTCCGGCCGCAGCAGGCTCGGGTCATCGCTGAGCAGGCGATCCGGCTGCTCGCGGTGGCCGATCCACAGCCGCTGGGGCACTTCCTGATCCCAGGCCAGAGAACAGAGGCTGCCGTTAATCTCCACCGCCAGACGGTTTTTCCGCCCGGCGCTCACCTGAGAGACCATAAAGCTGCCTTTGCTGCCATCGTCAAAACGCAACAGCACCGAGCCAAAGTCCTCGGTATCGACAGGCCGCGTTTCATATGCCTGCGCCTCGTGAACGGCGCTGAAGGTCGCTTTGCCATTGACCGGCGCTTTACGCGTTGGCCAGACGATAGACAGATCCGCCATCACCTCGACAATCCGCCGACCGGTCATAAACTGCACGGTATCGCACCAGTGGGAGCCGATGTCGGCCACCGTCCGCGACGCGCCGCCCTGCGCCGAATCGACCCGCCAGTTGTAGTCGGTCTCCAGCAGCATCCAGTCCTGAAGATAGCTGCCGTGGGCCGCGAAGATTCTGCCGACCTCGCCATGGCGGATCATCGCCGCCGCCTGCTGGACCATGGCGAACTGGCGGTAGACGAAGCTGACGCCATGCACCACGCCGGCCCGGGCGGCAAGCGCCACCAGCTCCCGCGCCTCCTCCGCCGTCATACACAGCGGTTTTTCGGAGAAGACGTGCAGCCCGGCGGCGAGGATCTGCCGGTTAATCTGGGCATGTAGATGGTTGGGCGTACAGTTATGCACCACCTGCAGCCCCGGATGGGCCAGCAGCGCCTCCACGCTGTCGTAGGCATGGGCAATGTTCAGCGCTCGCGCCTTGCGCTGCGCCGCCTCAAGGCGGGTGTCGCACAGCGCCACCACCTCGACATCTCCCAGCCGCCGCAGCGCCTCCAGATGCGCCGGGCCAATAAACCCTGCCCCGATAATCGCAACCTGAATCATGTTACTCCCTCCCGCCGGCGGCAAAGTCATCGAAGGCCCGTCCGGCAACGGGAATGATATGGCGGCGGATAAACTCGCTGCCCTCGCGCGCGCCGGTCTCACTATCCTTCAGGCAGCACTCCCACTCCAGCACCGCCCAGCCGGCAAAATCATATTCGGTCAGCTTACTGAACACCCCTTTGAAGTCGATCTGCCCGTCGCCGGGAGAGCGGAAACGCCCGGCCCGCTGCTGCCAGGGCTGGTATCCACCGTAGACGCCATTGCGCCCGTTGCGGCGAAATTCGGCGTCCTTGACGTGAAACGCTTTAATACGCGCATGATAGATATCGATATAGGTCAGGTAGTCCATCTGCTGCAGATGCAGGTGGCTCGGGTCATAGAGCATATTGCAGCGCGGATGGTTATCCACCAGCGTAAGAAAACGCTCAAAGGTCACGCCATCGTGCAGGTCTTCGCCGGGGTGGATCTCATAGCAGACATCGACCCCCTGCTCGTCGAAGAGGTCCAGCAGCGGCCGCCAGCGCCGGGCCAGCTCGGCAAAGGCCTCATCCAGAAGCGGCTGATTGTGCGGCGGCCACGGATAAAAAAAGGGCCATGCCAGCGCCCCGGAAAAGGTCGCGTGCGCCTGCAGCCCCAGGCGGCCGGAGGCTACCGCCGCCTGGCGCACTTTCTCCACCGCCCAGCGCTGGCGCGCCTGCGGATCGCCATGCAGCGCCGCCGGGGCAAAGGCATCAAACGCCGCGTCATACGCTGGATGCACCGCCACCAGCTGTCCTTCAAGGTGAGTGGACAGCTCGCTGATCACCAGCCCATGCTCCGCCAGGATGCCGCTGACCTCGTCGCAGTAGGTCTGGCTCGCCGCCGCCCGCTCGACATCAAAAATCGCCGGGTGGTTGCAGGGGATCTGCAATGCCTTGTACCCCAGGCCGGCGGCCCACTGCGCTATCCCCGCCAGGGTGTTGAACGGCGCCTGCGGCCCGATAAACTGCGCCAGAAAAATGCCCGGTCCCTTAATCGTTTTCATACACCCTCCTGAAAAATTAGTGCGGCTCTTTCTCGTTGTACTGGAAAGAGAAAAGGAAAATCAGCGCGATAACCGCGGCGGCCACCGCCGGGATCCACCAGAAGGTCACCCAGGCCTGAGGCACGCTCTGGCCGGCCACCAGATGGTTATACAGCGCGCCGGAGATCTGCGAGCCCAGCAGCATGCCGATCCCGTAGGTGAACATCACAATCATGCTCTGCGCCTGGCCTTTTACCTTCTCGCCCGCCACGCGGTCGGTGTAGATAAAGCCAACGACAAAGAAAAAGTCATAGCACACGCCATGCAGCAAAATGCCCAGATAGAGCAGGAAGCGCCCCTCCTCGCTGACTCCGAGAGCGAAAAAGGCGTAGCGGACGAACCACGCCGCCATGCCGATGAGCAGCATGTATTTCACCCCGAGGCGACGGAACAGCAACGGGATCACCAGCATAAAGACGATCTCTGACATCTGACCGAACGACATCGCGGTGCTGACATCTTTGACGCCGGCATCCGCCAGATACGACGCGGTATAGGCGTAATAGGTGCCTAACGGCACGGAAATTAAGGTGGCGCAGAGGGAGAAAATCAGGAAATGGCGGGTTTTCAGCAGCGCGAAGGCGTCCGCGCACAGCAGGTCGCGAAACTGAACCGGCATGCCTTTGGCCGGCGCCGGGGTGTGCGGCAGCGTCAGGCTGTAGAGCGCCAGCGCGACCGAACAGAGCGCCGCCAGCGTGAAGATGCCGGTGGTATCAGAGATACCGGTCACCCCGATGCAGATCCCGGCGATAATCCAGCCGATGGTGCCGAACACGCGGACCACCGGGAAGGTTTTATCGACATTGGCCAGGCTGTGGAAGGCGATATTGTTGGTCAGCGCCAGGGTCGGCATATAGCACAGCGTATAGCCGAACAGCAGGCCAATCAGCAGGGCGCCGTTCTGCGCCACCAGCGCCTGCGGGACAAACCACAGGATCGCCGCCCCGGCCAGGTGCATCACCGCCATCACCTTCTGCGAGGCGAAAAAGCGATCCACCAGCATCCCCAGCACAAAGGGAGACAAGATGGAGGCGATCGGCCCGGCGGAGAACGCATCGCCGATCAGCAATGACATCTCATAGCGGGTCATCACCAGCCCCAGGGTCACCGACCAGCTGCCCCAGATAAAAAACTGCATAAACATCATTAACGACAGCCGCGGCACCAGAAAACGGTGGCTCACGCGGGCACTTTCCCGACCTTCTGTTGTTGTGACCATGTTGCTCGCCCTCAGAAAAGTAATCGATTACAAAACCGCTCAAAACAAAAGTAATCGATTACAAAAAGAAGATCGCCAGGCAAATGCGCCGCCTGCGAAGAGGATCACAATAAAAAGGCAGGCAGCCCCGCCGGACGGCGGGGCATCTCGCTTACGCCGGGCGGCGCAGCAGTTTGAAGGCGATAAACAGGAACAGGATCCACACCGGCAGCAGGATCGCCGACAGACGCATGCCGTCGATAGTGCACATCAGCGCCAGGATCAGCCCAAGGAAAGCAATGCAGAAGTAGTTGCTGGCGGGCGCCAGCAGCGCTTTGAACTTCGATTCGCGCCCTTTGCGGCGCTGGGCGGCGCGGAACTTCAGGTGCGCCATACAGATCATGATCCAGTTCAGCAGCAACGTCGCCACCACCAGGGCCATCAGCAGCCCCAGCGCTTCATGCGGCAGCAGGTAGTTCAGCACCACCACCAGCGAAGTGATAATCCCGGAGAGCAGCAGGGAGTTCACCGGCACGCCGCGCTTGCTGACGCGGGCGAGAAATTTCGGCGCATTACCCTGCACCGACAGGCCGAACAGCATCCGGCTGTTGGAGTACACGCCGCTGTTATACACCGACAGCGAGGCCACCAGAATGACGAAGTTCAGCGCGGAGGCCACCAGGTTGCTGTCCAGATTATGGAAAATCATCACAAACGGGCTGCTGTCGGATTTGATCTCCACCCACGGGTAGAGCGCCAGCAGCACCACCAGCGAACCGATATAGAACAGCAGGATACGATAGACCACCTGATTGACCGCTTTTGGAATGCTCTTTTCCGGGTTTTGCGCTTCGGCGGCGGTGATGCCGATAAGCTCCAGCCCGCCGAAGGAGAACATGATCACCGCCAGCGACAGAATAAGTCCGTGCCAGCCGGTGGCTAGGAAGCCGCCGTGTTTCCACAGATTGTCGAACCCGGCTTTGCTGCCGCCGTGGCCGCCGAACAGCATCCACAGGCCGAAGGCAATCATGCCGATAATCGCCAGCACCTTGATCAGCGCGAACCAGAACTCCGCTTCGCCATACAAGCGTACGTTGACCAGGTTGACGGCGTTAATAATGATGAAGAAAGCCGCCGCCCAAACCCAGGTGGGCACGTCGGGAAGCCAGTACTGCATATAGATCCCGGCGGCGGTCAGCTCCGCCATCCCTACCAGCACGAACATCACCCAGTAGTTCCAGCCGGAGAGAAAGCCGGCGAACGGCCCCCAGTACTTATAGGCAAAGTGGGCAAAGGAACCGGATACTGGCTCTTCCACCACCATTTCGCCCAGCTGGCGCATGATCAGAAAAGCGACAATCCCGGCCACGGCGTAACCCAGTAAGACCGCCGGGCCGGCCATTTGAATCGCGGGACCAATGCCGAGAAACAGGCCGGTGCCAATCGCGCCGCCAAGGGCGATAAGTTGAATATGTCGGTTCTGTAAACCGCGATGAAGCGTCGGGCCGCTCTCTTCTACGGCATCCGACGACGTTGACGCGTCTTTCACGTCGTTCCCCTGTGTGTTTTTGCGAAGGGGCACCTTTTATCACTTAGGGGGGATTGTCGCAAGTTGCGTGGGGCGAGCGTCAGCCGCCCGCCCCGCTTTTTTTAGCGTCAGAAGTCGTAGCTCATTGAGACGCGGACGGTACGCGGATCGCCTTCGAACAGGTAAGTACCGGTATCGTCAATGCCAGACCAGTACTTCTCGTTGGTCACGTTGGTCACCCCGACGCGCCAGATCATTTCGTTCTGGTCGGCGTTCAGACGCATACGATAGCGCAGGCCTAAATCCAGGGTGGTGTAGCTATCCAGCTTCTTGGTATTGGCCGCATCGGCATACTGCGAGCCGCTATGATTGACGCGCGCGGTGGCGGTCAGGCCTTCCACCGGCTTGATGTCATATTCGGCGCCGAGTACCGCGTAGAAGTTAGCCACCCCGATGGCATCTTTACCGTCGGTTGCGCCTTCAGCGGTTTTAGTCTGTTTGGCATCCAGCCAGACGGTACTGGCGTTAAGACGCAGTCCCAGCATCGGCTCGCCAAAGACGTTCATCTCTACGCCGCGGTTACGCTGCTCGCCGTCGAGGCCGTAATTGCCAGCGGTATCGGAAATGGCGTTCGGTTTTTTGATTTCAAACAGCGCCAGCGATCCGCCGATCGTACCGTAGTCGATCTTGACGCCCACTTCGTCCTGCTTCGAGTGCGCGATCCCGGTACTCTGCCCGGCATTGGCCGCCGTCGTCGGCGCCACAGAGCCCGGCTGCAGCGCTTCGGTATGGTTAGCATACAGCGACAGCTGCTCCCACGGCTTGTACACCAGGCCAAACGTCGGCATCCAGCGGCTTTGGGTATAACGCGAAGAGGTATCTTCCAGCCCGGTGGCGTTGCTGTAGTTGCGCACAACCACTTTCTGATGACGAGCAGCGGCGGTAAACAGCACTTTATCGTTAAAGAAGCCGAGGGTATCACTCAGCAGCCAGCCCTGCGTACGGCTGCGCGAGGTGACCAGCGGATCGTGGTAATTGCCGCCAAAATAGGCGTTATCCGGCATCGCCACATCATGGTTGTCATAGATATTAGTGGTCGGGTTCCTGGCCGACATCCGCCAGGCGGTCGCATCGGTATGCACCTGCGCCGCATAGCCGAGGTTCACCTTATGCGAAATCGCGCCGGTATTGAAATCGCCGCGTACCCCGCCCATGCCGCTGATCGCGTCGATAATGCGGTTAGTATCCAGGCGGCCCACCGTCGCATCGCCGTTTTTATTCAGAAGCTTCGGCGCGCTGTAGGTACCAATTTCATGCGAATGCTGGCCGCCGAGGGCGCTGTATACCGTCCAGCTATCGGTCAGGTCATATTCTGCCTTCGCCATGCCGAACTCGCTTTCAATATCGCTATAGCCCCACTTCTGGCTGTAGTTTTTGCTGTTGTCCGGCAGCGCCGGAACGAAATCCACGCCGCTGATATTGACGCCCATCGTACCACCGTGGAACGTTTTCTTCTGATAGCCGAAATCGAGCGAGGAGCGGAAACGGTCGCCGCGGTAATCAAGCCCCAGCGAAGCCAGCGTGGTACGGCGTTTATCATTATCGATAGCGCCTTCACCCTCGCGGTGCACCAGGTTGACCCGAGCGCCGAACTGGTTGTTGTCGCCGAAACGGCGCCCCAGGTCGAGGGTGCCGCCCACCTGAGAATCAGAGGTATAGTCGACGCCAACGCGTGCGGTCGGCAGATCTTCCGCCCGCTTCGGCTCGAGGTTAATCATCCCGCCGACGCCGCTGCTGGCCGCGCCGTTAAGCAGGCTGTTAGCCCCTTTGAAAATTTCAACGCGCTCCAGCATCTGGGTGTCCATCACCTGACGCGGCACCACGCCCGCCAGGCCGCCCATCGTCATGTCATCGCCATCGAGCTTAAACCCGCGGATTCGATAGGTCTCGGCGAAGTTGCCGTAGCCCTGTACGGCCTGCACGCCAGCGTCGTTACTGACGACATCGGCGATAGTTTTCGCCTGCTGATCCTGAATCAGCTTCGAGGTATAGCCGATGACGTTAAACGGGACGTCCATCGCTTTTTGTTCGCCAAGCATCCCCAGACGGCCGCCGTGGGCGATCTGGCCATCGAGGAATGCCGGAACCACCAGGTCGCCGCCGGATTTAAAATCGCTGGTTTCGTTAGCCTCGACGATGAGGGTCTCTTCGCCAGGCTGCTTCGCGGCGGCAGCGTCCGCGGCCATCGCCGTTTGACTGGCGGCGCCGATGGCTAAGGCCAGCAGCGTTTTACGCAGCGGGAAGGATGAATAGTGCGTGGTGTGCATAATTTGCCCCATGGATGAGGATAAATGAATCAAAGGGCCCGTCGCCGGACCCGTTATTTTTATTGCGCGTTCAGGTCGATACGTACGACGCTGTCCGGGCCTTTAGTGGAGTGGTCTTTATTGAAGGGCTGTTTGACGGTGACAAACAGCGTCTGACCATCGGCGGAAAGCAGCAGGCTGTTGGGATTGGCCGGCAGCGCCCAGCTTTTCTTCAGCGTGTAGCGGCTGGCGTCAAGGCTGATGACCTTGCCGGATTCACGCTGTGAAATATAAATTTCGTGGCGTTTCTTATTGAACTGCACCGCCAGCGAATCGCCGACGTCGAGCTGTTTAAGCAGCTTGCCGCTGTGGATATCCAGCACCAGAGTGGTTTTCGCTTTCGAGTTGTCGGTCACGAACAGACGGCCGGTGTCGCTATCTTCGGCCATATTAAGCAGCAGCGCCGGCTTGTCGCCCAGCGGCTTCCAGCGCTGTTCAATGCGTTGGTTACGCGGGTTGATCACCAGAATTTCACCGCTGCCGTTAGCGGCGTACACGCGACCGGTTTGCGCGGAGTAGTGCAGGCCGGTCATCCATTTACCGGTATTTTTAATCCGCGTTTTCAGCTTCAGGGTAGTGGCGTCAACCACCCAGATTTGCGCCGGGTCGGCGACCGCGCCAACGTAGAGAGTATTATTCAGCAACAGGAGCTGACGGGCCCCATAAGGGCGACCTTTTTCATTGCGCTCGCTGAACAGCAGGCGGTTTTTTACCTTGCCGGTGGCGGTGTCGATAGCGCTGATGCCGCCGTCCAGCGAATTGCTGACATACAGCGTTTTACCCTCCGCAGAGAGCTGTAAAGCGAAGTTTTTCAGATCGATATGCGTCAGGCCGATGGTATTGAGGGTGTGCGGATCCAGTGTGTAAACCGCCCCGCCCTGTACATTTTTAAAGCCTTCAGCGCTGGCGACGTACAGCGCATCACCCTGCGGGCTTAACGCCATCTCGTACAGCCCTTCCGCTAGCTGGCGCTGCAGCGGTTGCGCCACGTTAGGGACTGGCGAGTCGACAACCGGTTGGGAAACGGCAGAGGAATGAGGCGTCGCGCAGCCGCTTAACGCCGCGCTGATGGCCAGCGTCAACGCCGGAAGTGTGTATTTCATTGGATCAACCCTATAAAAAATCAATGACCCGATGGACGCGCAGCGGCCGATATTGTGTGTTTCCAGCCTGCTGTCTTTACGTCACCCTACGCCTTCGCGACTCTTAGTGAACGACTCACTGGCGCAGCTCGAACCTTGCCAAAATTACGAATGAAAAAGAGAATGAGAACTATACTCATTATCTAATGTCAAACAAGTCCTGGCGGGCAAAAAAGATAATCTGCTGATTTTTTTTACGGCAATGGCGGATTAGGAGGGGAAGAAAGGATCCGTGACGGGAAAAGCGTCCCGGAAGCGATGCCGTGCACCGCCCGGGTTGCAGGCCAGAAGGCACACAATGTGTTGCCTATCTGGCGCAAAGCGACACAAGACAGCGCTATGTCGCTGAACGGCGATTAATAGCGCACCATCACCGACTTCAGCTCCGTATAATCATCGATAAACGCGCTGCCGAATTCGCGCCCGATGCCCGAGCCCTTCATACCGCCGAACGGTACCGCCGGGTCGAGGAAGGTATGCATATTGACCCATACGATGCCGGCCTCAATCGCCTCCGAGTAGCGTAGCGCCTGACGAATATTATCCGACCAGACGCTGGCCGCCAGTCCATACGGCGAAGCATTAATTCGTGCCAGCGCCTCTTCTTCGCTGCGATAGCCAATAAAGCTGCATACCGGGCCGAAGGTCTCCTCGCGCATCAGAGTACTCTCTTCGCTGCGCACTTTAACCGCGGTCGGCTGCAGGAAATAGCCCTCCCCCGGCAGCGCTTCGCCGCCGCAGACGATGGTATCGCCCTCGTCGCGGGCGGTCTGAATGAGCCGCAAAACTTTGTCATACTGCTGGCGGTTGGCCAGCGGCCCCATCAGCGTCCGTTCATCCAGCGGCGATCCCGGCGCAAAAGCGCTGAGCTTGTCTTTCAGCAGCGCCAGTACCGCATCCAGTTTTCCCTGCGGCAGATAAAAACGTTCCGCAGCGGCGCAAATCTGCCCCTGGTTCAGGTAGCCAGCTTCAATAATGCCGTTGACCATCGCCTCCGGCGTCAGGTCATCGAGGAACAGCGCGGCGTTTTTGCCCCCCAGCTCAAGGGTCACCCGTTTACCTGACGCACTGGCCGACTGCTGGACTTTTTCACCGGTGGCCACCGAGCCGGTAAAGCTCACCTTGGCGCAGGCCGGATGCGTAATCAGCCGCTGGGCAATCTCGCCGCCGGGGCCGTTGACCACGTTAATCACCCCATCCGGGATACCCACCGCTTTTGCCAGCTCCGCCACGCGCAGCAGCGTCAGCGGCGTATATTCGCTCGGCTTGAGGACGATGGTGCAGCCGCAGACCAGGGCCGCCGCCAACTTCCAGATGGCAATCATGATGGAGAAGTTCCACGGCACGATGCCAACCACCACCCCAAGCGGCTGGCGGCGGGTAAAGGCGGTATATTTCTCCCCGGCCATCGATGGCAGCGAGACATCCAGCGTTTCACCGGTGACTTTCCCCGCCCAGCCGGCGAAGTAGCGCAGGAACGCCACCGACTGGTCCAGCTCGAGCATCCGCGCCAGCGTGATAGTTTTGCCGGAACAGAGACTTTCCAGCTGCGCCAGCGCTTCGCGATGCTCTGCCAGCGTGTCCGCCAGCTTCAGCAGCAGCGCGCCGCGCGCCAGCGTCGGCATCTCGCGCCACTGACTAAACGCCTGGCGGGCGCTCTCCATAGCGCGATCCGCCTGGTCACTATCCGCCGCGGTGACCTCGGCAATCGCCCGCCCGGTCGCCGGGTTGATCACCGCGAACGGCGCGCCGCGGCCCGCCTCACGTTGACCGGCAATAAACTGCCCGTGCGGCTGGCGTAAGAAGGCGGTCACTTCCGCCAGTAAGGTTATCTCGCTCATCGTCAGCACCCGTTTTTCAGCAAAGTTAACCCATCACAGCACGGCTTCCCGCCGCAGCCTATCGTTCTAAAGAACGTCATTCTTCCGGACGATATTCAACGCCCGCGCGGCGTGCTGTGATGAGGGTCTTGAGCCAGGCAAGACCACAGGGTAACGCGATGAACATCAAGATCGATGCGCTGAACTACTACGGCGCGACGAAGAAATATCACCTCCATTTCCCGGCGCTACGGGAAGATATTGAAGCCGATGTGGTAATTATCGGCGGCGGCTTCTCTGGCATTAACACCGCCCTTGAGCTGGCGGAACAGGGGATCACCAACGTGGTGGTGCTGGAGGCGCGCCATCTCGGCTACGGCGGCACCGGGCGCAACGGCGGCCAGGTGATGGCCGGTATCGGCCACGATATCGAAGCGGTAAAAAAGCACGTCGGCAAAGAGGGGCTGGAGACGCTGTTTAAAATCGCCAACCTCGGCGCGGGCATCATTCGCGAACGCATCCGCAAATATAACATCGACGCCGATTTCGTGCCCGGCTACGGCTATCTCGCCTATAACCAGCGACAGCTTAAAACGCTGCGCCAGTGGGAGAAGGAGTTTAAAGCCGCTACCCCGGATGAAGAGATCGAACTGTATACCGGAAAAGAGGTGCAGCAGGTGGTGGGCTCCGAGGTCTACTGCGGCGCGCTGAAACATATGGGCGGCGGCCAGATCCATTCACTCAATATGCTGCTCGGTTCGGCGCAGGCCGCCCATTCGCTGGGGGTGAAGATTTTCGAATCCTCGCCGGTGGTGGAAGTGAATTACGGCAAACAGGTGCGGGTACGCACCGCGATGGGCAGCGTCAAAGCCGCCAAACTGCTGTGGGCCTGCGACAGCTTCCTCAACAATATGGAGCCGGAGATCTACAACAAGACGCTGGTCACTTACTCCTACCAGGTGTCGACCGAGCCGCTCTCCGATGAACTGATCGAACGCATCAGCCCACTGCGCGGCGCCTTCAGCGATATTCGCCCGGTAATTAACTACTACCGCGTCACCCGGGAAAACCGCCTGCTGTTCGGCAGCGCCACCCGCTTTGTGGAGTATACGCCGAACGATTTCGCCGCCTGGAACCGCACCTTGCTGGCGGAGGTCTTCCCCTATCTCAGGGATGTGAAGATCGATTTTGCGTGGGGCGGGCCGATGGCCTGTAGCGCCAATCTGTTCCCGCAGATCGGCACCCTACGCGATCACAACAACGTCTTTTACGTCCAGGGGTACTCCGGCTTCGGCGTCACCCCGTCGCACATCGTGTGCAAAATCCTCGCCGAAGGGATCAACGGCGGTTCCGACCGCTATCGCCTGCTGAGCAGCATCCCCCACGCGACCATCCACGGTCGTGACAGTCTGCGCTTGCTATTAGTCACGGCCGGAAAACTGATGCATCAAACCGCCGGTTTCTGGAAAGGCCGGAGTTAACCAGGAGAACGCTATGCACGCTTTTAAACTTAAACACCCGGTACCTGATCTGCAGCCGATCGGCAGCGTCAGCCTGCTCGGCGCGACGCCGACCGCCGGCGACCCGCAGGTAGCGGGCGCGATGATCTACGGCGAGCCGGAGGACGCCTTTACCTGCGGACTGTTTTCGTCCACTGAGGGGAGCTTTACCATGACCTATCCGTTTACCGAGCACGCCACCGTGCTGGAGGGCGAAGTGGAGCTGACCGTCGCCGGCGGCGAGCCGCAGCGCTTTGCGCCGGGTGACAGCTGGTTTGTTAAACAGGGCACCGAAGTGGAGTGGAAAATTCTGACGCCGCGCTTTGTGAAGCACTACCTGGCGAACGTCGAGACCCGCTAACAAACTGATAATGCCCGGCGGCGCAGGGAGCGCACAGGGGGACTCGGAGGCGGCGCATTACGCCTTCTCCGGGCTACCAAATCGCACAGCGCTGTAGCCCCGGTAAGCGGCAGCGCCACCGGGGGGTTTGAGGCCAAATTAAAGGCAGGCCGCACGGACCGTAGGCCGGATAAGGCGCAGCCGCCATCCGGCAGAAACAGGCGCAACGTGGCAAGACGGATGGCCCCGGTTTTCGGGGTCATATTATTTATCCGCCGCGACATTCATCGACTGCGTCACAGAATCATGCGCCGCCCTCCACCTTCCGGACGATATTCGTTGAGCAGGATGCCCGCCTAAATTATGACTATCCGGGAGTGGCGCTGGCTATTCCCTGCCCTACCCCATTATTGTGCAGAGGTTGACTATGTTTAGTAACAGACTCGCCAGCCATCTTGAGCGCGGCGTCGTCGGCTTCCCGACCACCCTCGCCAGCTCCGTCGGGCTGATCATGGCCAGCCCGGTGATCCTGACGGTCACCAGCGGCTTCGGCATGGGCGGCGATACCTTCGCGCTGGCGGTGCTGCTGGCCTTTATTATGATGCAGGCGCAGGTCACCACCTTTGCCGAGGCGGCGACGCTCATTCCCACCACCGGTTCGGTGTACGACTATATCTCCTGCGGCATGGGCCGCTTCTTCGCTATCACCGGCGCGCTGTGCGCCTACTTGATCGTCCATATCTTCGCCGGGACGGCGGAGACGATCCTGGCGGGCATTATGGCGCTGGTGAACTTCGAGTCGATTAACGCCCAGATGGCCGCTCACCAGAATACCTGGATGGTGGGCGTCGGCATGGTGGTGATTTTCGGCTTGCTCAACGCCATCGGCGTGGAAATCTTCGGCAAGGTCGAAGTGGTGCTGACCTTCGGCATGTGGACCACGCTGACCATTTTCGGCCTGTGCGGCATTTTTATGGCGCCGGTGACTCATCTTTCCGGCTGGTTCGGCACGCCGCTGAACGTTAGCGATATCAACGGCCTGTTCGGCTATATCGGCATGGCGATGTTTATGTTCGTCGGTTGCGAACTGGTGACGCCGATGGCGCCGGAGATCAAACAGGCCCACCGCACCATACCGCGGGCGATGGCGCTGGGCCTGCTGGGGGTCGCCAGCTGCATGTTTATCTACGGCGCGGCGATCAACCGCCAGGTGGAGAATACCGTGCTCGACGCGGCCAACAACGTCCATCTGCTGGATACACCGATGGCGATCCCGGCCTTCGCCGAACGGGTGATGGGCCACGCCGGCCAGTACTGGCTGGGGGTCGGGCTACTGTTGGCCGGCTGCGCCACCATCAATACGCTGATGGCCGCCGTGCCGCGTATTATCTACGGCATGGCGCTGGACGGCGCGCTGCCCCGTTTCCTGACCTGGCTGCATCCGCGCTTTAAGACGCCGGTGATCGCCATTGCCATCGGGGTGGCGATCCCCTGCCTGCACGCCTGGTATCTGAACGGCGATCTGGACCGCATCGTGCCGCTGATCCTCGCCGCGGTCTGCGCCTGGGGCGTCGCCTATCTGCTGGTTACTCTGTCGGTGGTGATGCTGCGCATTCGCCGCCCGGACCTGCCGCGCGCCTACCGCTCGCCGTGGTTCCCGCTGCCGCAGATTATCTCCAGCGTCGGGATCATCATCGCTATCGTCAATATCACGCCGCCCGGGATGGACAGCCGCCAGGTGCTGGTGCCGTTCGGCATAATGCTCGGCCTGACCGCCGCTTACGCCCTGTTCTGGACGGTGTGCGTGCAGCGCGTCAATCCGTTCAAGCCGCTGGTAGTGGAAGAGGTGGTGGAGCGCGCCATCAACAATTATGAAAAACAGACCCGCGGGGAGATGACGCCAGATGTCCTCCGTCCCCTGGTTTGAAACGCCGTTAATGAACGCGGTGCAGCGCGATCTGGCGGGCTGGCCCAGCGAAAAGCTGAGCGAACGCAGCGCGCTGCTGCGCTTGAACGACGCCACCGCCGTCACCTTCAGCGTGCGTCAGAAGCGGCTGTTTATGGCCAGCATTCACAGCTGCGAGTTTGTCGTCGAGGGGCCGGTGACCCGGCCCGCTCGCGGCAAGATCCGCGCCCACCAATCCGGCTGGCTAAAACGCCTGCCAATCCGCTTTATCGGCAGTAAAGAGAGCGCGGAACTCGCCGGCTATCTCAACGGTTTTCCTAATCTCCAGCAGACCTTAAGCGAGCTGGACTACCGCCGCTTTTCGTTGACCTTTGACGATAGCGGCTGGCGCTGCGGCATTGAACCCTGGGCCGCCAGCGAAGTGGTCTGTAAAATGCCGCCGCTGCGCCGTTATCTGAAGCTCGAAGCGCAGCAACGGATGCTGCTGCTCAGCGTGCTGGCGATGATTAATCAGGCGGTAAGTCAGTGGATGCGCGGTGAAATCGCAGAAGAGAAAGCATTGACTTCCCCGCCATCACCGCGGGGAAGCTGAGGTGGTTTATAGCAGGCCAAACTGCTGCGCCAGCCGATCGATGGCCTGGCGCTGGAACTGCGCGAACGTGGCGCGCGGCTGCTGCTGTTGAATAAATTCCAGCAGCGGATCCTGGACCTCGGTGCGGATGCCGCTCAGGGCTTCCATCACCGCCAGGCCGCAGAACGGCACGTAGGACTCGGCGTAGCCGCCCTCGTGCACCATCACCAGTTTCCCGCCGCACAGGCGATCCGCCGCCTGCTGGACCTGTTCGGTCATCGCCCGGAAGCTATCGCTGTGCAGCTGCATCCGCGCTAATGGATCCATGGCGTTGGCGTCATAGCCGCAGGCGATGATGATCAGCTCCGGCTCAAAACGCGCCAGCGCCGGAATAACGATAGTTTCCAGCGCATAGCGCCAGCTGTCATCCCCCGCCCCGGCCAACAGCGGAATATTGATGTTGTAACCTTCGCCCGCGCCCACGCCGCGATCGTCCTCGCCGGCGTAGCCCGGCGGGAAGCAGCCGTCCTGATGCAAGGAGATAGTCAGCACATCGTCGCGCTGCAGGTAGATATGCTGGGTGCCGTTACCGTGGTGAACATCCCAGTCAATGATCGCCACCTTGCCCAGCCCCAGCTGCGCTTTCGCTCGCTCGATGGCAATGGGAATATTGGCGAGGAAACAAAATCCCATCGACTGGTCCGGCAGGCAGTGGTGTCCGGGCGGGCGCGACAGCGAATAGGCGTTATCCAGCTCCCCCTTCAGCACCGCTTCCACCGCCGCACAGGCCAGCCCGGCGGAAAGACAGGCGATTTCATAACTGCCCGGCCCCAGCGGCGCCTCTTTGCCGAGCATGCCGCCGCCATTATCGCTTATCGCCTTGAAGCGCTCCAGATAGCTGTCGGGGTGGATCCGCCGCAGGTCCTCAAGGCTCGCCGGCGCCGCGCTGCGCAGCGCCAGCTGCGGCGTCAGCCCGGAGACATCCATCAGGTTTTTCATCCGCCGTTTGGTCTCTGGCGATTCAGCATGACCGCCGCCGGCGGGCGGCTGTACCCAACCGCCCACCGGCAGCGTCACCGCGTGCAGGCCGGTACTGTGCCAGAAACAACGTTCATCAAAGAAGAAACCGGTTTTTCTTTTCACTCTATCCTCCCGTGGGCTAAGCCTTCCCGGCGGCGGACGCCGCCACAATTAAAATCAGTGACAGCAGCGCGCAGACGCCTGCCGCCGCCAGCAGCGGGTCGGCGCTGGCGAAGTGTTGCAGTAAGGCCCCCGCAAGCGCCGGGCCGGCCGCCATGCCGCCGCCGATCACCAGATTGATGCTGTTCATTAGCCGACCGCTGTTATCGAGCCCGGCCACGCGGGCGAGAATAAAGGGCAGCACGAAGGTCCAGGTGAACTTAAACAGCAGCGCCGCGATGGCGTAACGCACCAGCAGCGGCTGGCCGATCAGCAGCCCAACGCTGACGATCAACAGGCCGTAGCCCAGCCACACCGGTAAACGATCGGCCCGCCGGGTGCCGCGCAGGGCCGCGCCGCCGGCGCCGATAATGCCGCAAACCGTCGCCGCCGCCAGCACCAGACCGACCTGCGTCGGGCTCAGCCCCGCCGCGCTGCCGATGGTGCCGATAAAGGTCCACACGGCGCTAAGGCTGATATAGAAAGTGAGCACCGCCAGCACCGCCAGCGCCTGACGCCACAGCGCCGTCGACGGCTGCTGGCGGGAGACTGAAAGCGGTTGAAAGCGCGGAGGGAAAGCGGATACCAGCGGCAAACAGCAGAGCATGATGGCGGCGAGGATCAGATACACCACCTTCAGGCCAAAGGTCGCGAACAGGCCGGGCAGCGCCAGCAGGCCAAGCATCCCTAACAGCAGTTGCCCGAGCACCCAGAAGGCGTAGACCCGCGACGGGTTCGGCGTTCCGGCCGCGCAGCTGATGCACAAAATCATCAACGTGCCGCCCGCCAGCGAGGCGATAAAGCGCGCCGCCAGCAGCGTCTCATACTGGGTGACCACCGCCGAGGCGAGGTTGGCGGCCAGAAACACCACCCCGGCCGTCAGGGCAACCCGCCGCCAGTCGAGGCGGCTCATCCACCACCACGCCGGGAGCGTCGCCAGGCTCATCGCCCCCAGCTCCGCTGAGAACAGCCAGCCGATCTGCCCGGGTTTTAGCTGCCATTCGCTGGCCAGCTGCGCCGCCACCGCCGGCGCGGTCATCAGAATACCCGGCGCAATAGCGGCAAAAATCACGATCGCCGCCAGCAAACGCAGGGACACCACCAGCCCGGCGGGCCGGGAAAGTGCATTTTCAGTGAGAGGTGTACTCGACATCGTAGGGCGTGCTCCGGTCAAAAAAGCCTCCCCCCGGAGGATCCTCCAGGGAGTGATACCCACAGGCATCAGGAAAACGCCGTGCTGCCACGGCGCGCGCGGGATGCGAAAGTCAGATTACAGATGCAGCGTACGCTGAGCGGCCGGCATCCAGGTTCGGGAAACCAGTTCGGTACGATTGACCACTTCGGTCTTGGCGAAAATATTGCGCAGGTGCGTTTTCACCGTCGAGAGCGAGATATCCAGCTGGCGGGCAATCAGCTTATTGCTGGCGCCTTCGCGCACCATGCCGACGATTTCCCGCTCTTTCGCCGTCAGGATGGCGGGCAGATCATCTTCTTCCTGCAGGCAGTCGCGAATGGCCAGCTCTACCAGCGGCAGCACCGCCTGGGCCCGCTGGCGCTCTTCGCTGGAGAAAGGCACGTCGCGCATCAGCGAGATACCGGCGACGATCCGCCGCTCGCGGCGGATAAAGATCTCGGTCATGTCGCGCACGTTATTCGGCAACATAAATTCATGATAGTAATGCCGGTTGCGGTCGCAGAGCCGCGGCGTCATCGCCGCCACGGTGGTGTTCTGGTGGCTAAAGTGCGACGGCAGAAGCGGATCCAGCGGCTGAAAGTTTTCCAGATATTGTTGGTGCGTATTATCGGAAATATTATGCAATATATAGTTTTCGGGTTTTAAACGATTATTTACTCGATAAAACACCGCTGAAGTTAGTGGAATTAACTGGGAAATAGTCTGTAAACAACGGGCTATTATCGCATCATTACGGCTGGCTTTTAACAAAGCAGACATGATAGGGCCTCCCCGTCGAGATGATGGTACATGACACATGGATGACTACTGATAATTGAAGCATACATTTCACATTTAAGTAACACAATCATTAACATATTAACAATGTGATAGCCGTTACAAAATTTTCAGCAATACATTGTTATATAAAGCATTTAAAAAACACCCCGGCCATGCTTTACGATAGCGGCGTTAAAACATAAACAAATAAGATTAACACCCGGCGTACCTGCCCCTGGTGATAAAAAAACCCTATTCCCGACGCGTGATTCTCATCCTAAAGAACGATGGATTTTTGTTTTTTTTCACTTATACCCTTAACAGGATGCATTTAATTTTCGCCGCGGCTTAATCATGTGATTACGCCTGACCCGCTGTTGCCAAAATAATATCAACAGTACCGGTCATTAACCGAGGATAAGCCGATGCTGAATATCGCCGCCCTGCGCCAGCAGCAAATTCCGCTGGCCGCTGAGCCGCGCTCGCCGGTGCCGTTTCATATTCTGATGAAGCCGATTGGCCCCGCCTGCAATCTCGCCTGCCGCTATTGCTATTACCCGCAGGACGAAACGCCGGTCAACAAGATGGATGACGCGCGGCTGGAGCAGTTTATCCGCCGCTATATTGCCGCCCAGCCCGCCGGCGCGCGGGAAATCAACTTTGTCTGGCAGGGGGGCGAGCCGCTGCTGGCCGGCCTGAGCTTCTACAAAAAAGCGCTCGCCCTGCAGGCACGCTATGCCCCCGACGGCGTGACTATCAGCAACAGCCTGCAGACCAACGGGACGCTGATCAACGACGCATGGTGCCGACTGTTCCGCGAACATGGCTTTATTATCGGGTTGAGCCTCGAAGGCAACGAAGCGCTGCAGGACTACCATCGTCCGGATAAACGCGGCCGGTCGACCTGGTCGGCGGCGCTGCGCGGCATTGACCTGCTCCATCAGCATCAGGTGGACTTTAATCTGCTGGTGGTGGTGCATAACGAGATGGCGGCCCACGCGGCGGCGATTTATGACCGGCTGGTCAGCCTCGGCGCGCGCTATCTGCAGTTTCAGCCGCTGATGAGCGAAGGCGCGGCCCTGCGCGAAGGATACCAGCTCAGCGCCGATAACTGGGGACGTTTTATGGTCGGCATCTGGCGACAGTGGCGGAAGCGCTGCGATAGAGGGCGGGTGTTCGTTATCAATATCGAACAGGCGTGGGCGCAGTATTTCACTCATACCAGCGGCAGCTGCGTGCACAGCGCCCGCTGCGGCAGCAACCTGGTGATGGAGTCCGATGGACAGCTCTACGCCTGCGATCATCTGATCAACGCCGAACATCGGCTGGGTCGCCTTGACGAGCAGACGCTTGCCGCCGCAGTTGACGCCTCGGTGCAACTGCCTTTCGGTCAGCAGAAAAGTCTGCGCCGCGAATGCCAGACTTGCTCGGTAAAAATGGTCTGCCAGGGCGGCTGCCCGGCGCATCTCAACGCCGCAGGCAACAACCGCCTCTGCGGAGGCTACTACCGCTTCTTTAGCGACATCCTCGCACCATTACGCCCCTTTTCCCGCGACCTTAATGGCCTGAAGGCCTGGCGGGCCGCGTTTGTTGGGACTGCGCATACTGCGTAGCGCCTTACCCTGATGATATCCCCCTCTGAACACGAGAGTCAGTCGTGAACAAAAAAGCCATGGCCGCGGCGGTCAGCATGATCCTCGCCGGTGGCGCGCACGCCGCGCAGCAGGAGCGTCCAAACGTCATCGTGATTATCGCCGATGATATGGGCTACTCGGACATCAGCCCCTTTGGCGGCGAGATCCCCACCCCCAACCTGCAGGCGATGGCCGAGCAGGGAATGCGCATGAGCCAGTATTACACCTCGCCGATGTCGGCCCCGGCGCGCTCAATGCTGCTCACCGGCAACAGTAACCAGCAGGCTGGGATGGGCGGCATGTGGTGGTACGACAGCACCATTGGCAAGGAGGGCTACGAGCTGCGGCTGACCGACCGCGTCACCACCATGGCCGAGCGCTTTAAAGACGCGGGGTATAACACCCTGATGGCCGGTAAATGGCACCTCGGTTTTGTTCCCGGCGCCACGCCGAAAGATCGCGGCTTTAATCACGCCTTCGCCTTTATGGGCGGCGGCACCAGCCACTTTAACGACGCGATACCGCTGGGGACCGTTGAAGCCTTCCACACCTACTACACCCGCGACGGCGAGCGCGTCTCCCTACCGGATGATTTTTACTCCAGCGAAGCCTACGCCCGCCAGATGAACAGCTGGATTAAAGCGACGCCGAAGGAACAGCCGGTCTTCGCCTGGCTGGCCTTCACCGCCCCTCATGATCCCCTGCAGGCGCCGGACGAGTGGATTAAGCGCTTCAAAGGCCAGTATGAGCAGGGTTACGCCGAGGTCTATCGCCAGCGCATCGCCCGCCTGAAAGCGCTGGGAATTATCCATGACGATACCCCGCTGCCGCATCTCGAGCTGGATAAAGAGTGGGAGGCGCTAACGCCAGAGCAGCAGAAATATACGGCGAAAGTGATGCAGGTGTATGCGGCGATGATCGCCAATATGGACGCGCAAATCGGCACCCTGATGGAGACGCTGAAACAAACCGGGCGCGATAAAAATACCCTGCTGGTCTTTTTAACCGATAACGGCGCCAACCCGGCGCAGGGTTTCTACTACGAATCTACCCCGGAATTCTGGAAGCAGTTCGATAACAGCTATGACAACGTGGGCCGCAAAGGATCATTTGTCTCCTACGGCCCGCACTGGGCCAACGTCAGCAACGCCCCCTACGCCAATTATCACAAAACCACCAGCGCCCAGGGCGGCATCAATACCGACTTTATGATCTCCGGTCCCGGGATCACCCGCCACGGTAAAATCGACGCCTCGACGATGGCGGTGTATGACGTGGCGCCGACGCTATATGAATTCGCCGGCATCGATCCGAACAAGTCGCTGGCGAAAAAGCCGGTGTTGCCGATGATCGGCGTCAGCTTTAAGCGCTATCTCACCGGCGAAGTACAGGAGCCGCCGCGCGGCAAATACGGGGTTGAACTGCATCATCAGGCGGCCTGGGTCGATGGCGAATGGAAGCTGCGACGGCTGGTGCCGCGCGGCCTCACCGCCGGCGACGCGCCGTGGCAGCTGTTTAATCTGCACGACGACCCGCTGGAGACGCATGATGTCGCGGCCGAACATCCCGATCGGGTCAAAGCCATGAGCGAGGCCTACGAGGCATTTGCTAAGCGCACCATGGTTACCAAAGCGCAGGGCAAAATGATCGATTATGTTGGTATCGATAGCAAAACCGGGCGCTATCTGGCGGTCGACCCCGCCACCATGAAGCCGGTGCCTGCGCCGCAGGCGATCCCTGTGAGCGAGATCCATTAACCACCACGGCTATCGTTCTTCCGGGCGATAGCCGGGACCTGACGCGCTTTTTAAGGTAATCGGAAACCCCATTACAGGAGAGTGCGGATGGCGAGAGTCGTGGTAATTACCGGTGGCGGAACCGGAATTGGCGCCGCCTGCGCGCGGCTGATGCGCGCCGCGGGCGACCGGGTGTTTATTACCGGACGGCGCGAAGCGCCGCTGCAGGCTGTCGCCAATGAGACCGGCGCCACGGCGCTGGTGGGCGATGCCGCCGACGGCGAGGTGTGGCGCCAGCGGCTGCTACCGGCCATCCTCGACCAGACCGGCGGGATTGATGTCCTCATCTGCAGCGCCGGCGGGATGGGCAACAGCCCCGCCGCCGAGACCAGCGACCGCCAATGGCGCGAGGCGCTGGACGGCAATCTCACCAGCGCCTTCGCCAGCGTTCGCGCCTGCCTGCCTTCGCTGATTGCCCGCCGCGGCAATGTGCTGTTTGTCGCCTCCATCGCCTCTCTGGCCGCCGGGCCGCAGGCCTGCGGCTACGTCACCGCCAAACACGCTTTAATCGGCCTGATGCGCTCCGTCGCCCGCGATTATGGCCCCCAGGGGGTACGCGCTAACGCCGTCTGTCCCGGCTGGGTCACGACGCCGATGGCGGATGAAGAGATGCACCCGCTGATGCAGGCGGAAGGGCTGTCGCTGACTGAGGCTTATCAGCGGGTCTGTCGTGACGTTCCGCTGCGCCGCCCCGCCAGCCCCGAGGAGATAGCCGAGGCCTGTCAGTTTCTCTGTTCACCGCAGGCCGCCATCATCAGCGGCGCTACGCTGGTCGCCGACGGCGGGGCCAGTATCGTCGATGTTCCCACTCTGGCGTTTGCCTAACGCCCTACTCTGTTCAGGAGCCCCTATGACTTCAGAAGCCGTATTTATCCAGGTCGGCGCGCTGGCCGATGGTTTTGCGCCGCACGGTAACCTGCTGGCTACCGCCAGCCTGCCCGCAGGCGAAAACTTTACCTTTTATGTCGCCGGGAGCGAGCCGCAACAGCTGGTTATCGAAGATGAGCAGACGCTAAGCTGGAACGGCAAGCGCGCCCCCTGGCGGGCAACCGCCCTGCGCCCGGACATTCTGTTTATCGACTTCCTTGACCCGGAGCGGGATAACGCCAGCATTAGCGCGGTATGCAACCTGACGCAGCGCAATGCCACGCTGGTATACGGCCAGCTGCCGGACGAAGCCGCCGCGCGGCTGGACGCCTTCAGCCGGGTAGAACAAGGGTTGCCGCTGACCGCGGTTGAGGCCCGTTTCGTCTTCGCCCGCCTGGATGCCCAGCCGGGGCCGCTGCCGGACTTTACCACCGCGCTGGTCGGCATGCGCAATCAGTACACCTATAGCCCGACCGAGCGCTATGAGCACATCTATCTCAACGATAATTTTTACGCCTGGCAGTGTCTGGACGGCGTGGAAAAGGGGCTGGCGGATGTCGATCGCTGCCATTACGTGCAGGTGGCTGAGGATCTCTATTTGTTCGTCTGGCGGGAGAAAATCATCCCCACGCTGGGGGTGATCCTCATCGATCTGCAGCAGATGCGCACTGACGGCAAGATCATGGGCTATCAGGGCAGCGATTTCGGCGCCCTCAGCAATTTCCCGGTCGGCGCCAGCGCGAAGATCCTCAACGTCACCCGCCATCAGGAATAGTAGGGCGCCGCCGGGCACGCTTTCAGGCACCGCACCCGTCATTTCGCCGGGTGGCGGCTGCGCCTTACCCGGCCTACCGGGGCCTCTCACAGGCTCACACCTCGCAGGCCCGGTAAGCGCAGCGCCACCGGGCGATGCCATCAGGCACAGAGCCGCTTTATTGCCGGGTGGCGGCTGGCGCCTTACCCGGCCTACAGGAGCCTCTCACAGGATCACACCTCGTAGGCCCGGTAAGCGCAGCGCCACCGGGCGATGCCATCAGGCACGGAGCCGCTTTATTGCCGGGTGGCGGCTGGCGCCTTACCCGGCCTACGGTCCGTAGCAGCCAGCCGTTAACTTACCCACTTGTGCGACTGAAACTGCCGGTGTTGCGGCCTCAACATCGCTGAGACGTTCCCGGAAGGCCGGGGCAGCCCGCATGGATGCGGGCTGAGGGCCGTGTTTTGCACGGACGCTGCCTCGGCCCGACCCGAAGCCTGCAGAGATAAGTCGAAGGGACCGCGCAGCGGCGATGTTGCTGGCCGGAGCCCGGGGGTACAGGGGGCGGCGGCGACTGGCCGCCCCCTGTGCGCTCCCTGCACCATGAGTGACATAGCGCAGACAATTAACCGGGAGCGCAATCGGCCCGGAAGTAACATAGAAGCTGTAGCCCTGCTAAGCGCAGCGCGAACAGGGACATTTCCGGTTGCGCCGTTATTTTGCCGGGTGGCGGCTGGCGCCTTACCCGGCCTACGGTCCGCGTCATGTATAGCCTTCCCCCCTCTCCCCGCCGGGAAGAGGGATTGCCTCAGGCGCTGGCGCCGTCCAGCCGCGCCACTTGCTCCGCGCTCAGGCTCAGCGCCGCCGCGCGGGCAAAACTCTCCACCTGAGCCACGCTGGTGGCGCTGGCGATCGGCGCGGTCACCCCTTCGCGGCCGATCAGCCACGCCAGGGCCACCTCAGCCGGCTTCGCGCCCTGCTCGTCCGCGACCGCCGCCAGGGTATCGATAATCCGCATCCCGCGCGGATTCAGGTACTTACCAATCCCGCTTCCGCGCTGGCTCTGTGTCAGATCCGACGGCTGGCGGTACTTACCGGTTAAGAACCCCGAGGCCAGGCTGTAGTAGGTCACCACCCCGATATCGCGGCTGACGCAGAGATCGCACAGCGCGCCTTCAAACGCAGAGCGGTGGTAGAGGTTATATTCCGGCTGCAGCACCTGCCACGCAGGCAAGCCGCCCTTACGCGCCACCTCCAGCGCCCCCGCCAGCTGCATCGCATCGAGGTTAGAGGCCCCCATCGCGCGGATTTTTCCGGCCTGCTGCAGGCTGTGGAAGGCCTCCAGCGTTTCCGCCACCGGGGTTTGCGGATCCGGCCAGTGGGAGAAGTAGAGGTCGATATAATCGGTATTCAGGCGACGCAGAGAGTCGTCAACCGCCTGTTGGATCCAGGCTTTGCTGAGCCCTTTATGGCCGGGGAGGCCGAGATCGGAGCCGACTTTGGTGAAAATTTTGACTTTATCACGCATGCCGGGGCGCGCCTGTAGCCAGCGGCCGATTATGGTTTCAGATTCGCCGCCCTGGTTGCCCTCCGCCCAGCGGGAATAAACATCCGCCGTATCGATAGCGTCAAAACCGTGGTCAACGAAAGCATCAAGAAGAGCAAAACTGGTTTTTTCATCGATGGTCCAGCCAAAGACGTTGCCGCCAAAGACTAATGGGGCGATGGAAAATCCGGTTTTGCCCAAAGGACGTGTCATCATGCCGAGTACTCCTTAGCTTATATTCTGCTTCCCTCAGGTAACCACAGGGGTCAGGAGAGGAGGTCGATTGGATAATCAGAAAAGGAATCTTACGGCGGGCGCTCCACGCCCGCAGGTACACTCTGACATTATGTCCCGGAATAAACATCAAAGCTAAAATATTTGCCAGCTAATTTTTTATAGGTGCCGTCGGCAAGAATCTTCGCAATCGCGCCGTTAATTTCCTGACGCAGCGCCTCATCGTCTTTACGCAAACCTATCGCCGCCCCGGCGCCAAACAGCGTATCGTCCTGCAGATGGCCGCCGACAAAGGCGAATTCCTTACCCTGCGGCTGCTGCAGGAAGCTGTAGTCGGCCATCATCCCGGAGAGCACCGCGCCGTCGATGCGCCCCGACTCCAGGTCACGCACCACGCTATCGGCCCCCTGGTAGGCCACAATGTTTATCCCCTGCGGCCGCCAGTGCTGGTTAACATACGTCTCCTGCGCCGAGCCCTGCTCCACGCCGATGGTTTTGCCCTTCAGCTGTTCCGGCGTATTGCCTTGCAGGGTATTTTTACGCGCCACGAGGAACACCGGTCCGTTATACAACTTGTCGCTAAAGGCAATCTGCGCTTTGCGCTTCTCGGTCATGTACATCCCGGAAAGGATCGCGTCGAATTTACGCGCCTTCAGCGCCGGGATAATGCCGTCGAAATTGCTTTCCACCCACACGCATTTCGCCTGCAGCTGCTGACAAATGGCGTTGCCTAAATCGATATCAAACCCCGCCAGCTTGCCCTGCGGATCTTTCCATTCAAACGGCGCGAAAGTCGGGTCGACGCCGAAGCGGATCTCCTTTCCCCCTTCGGCCAGCGCCGACGTCGACGCCATTAATGCCAGCCATAGCAACAGTGATTTTTTCATTCGCGTTCTTCTCCAGAGATTAGCGACAGTGTTTTTCCACCAGACGGGCGAACAGCGTCGCGCCGGTGGTGATAATGTCATCGTTAAAGTCGTAGCCGGGGTTGTGCACCATGCAACCGCCCTTCTCCCCTTTCTCGCCATTGCCGAGCAGGAAGTAGCTGCCTGGGCGTTCGCGCAGCATAAAAGCGAAATCCTCGCTGGCGTTCATCGGCGAGACCGACTCCAGGACCCCTTCGCGGCCAAACACCTCCAGCGCCAGCGCCCGGGCGAAATCGGTCTCTTCAGGACTGTTGGTTAATACCGGATAGGAGTCGTAAACCTCCACTACGCTGCTGGCGCCATAGCTTTTGGCGGTAAAGTCAGCGAGCTCGTGAATACGCTTGATCAGCAGGTCGCGGATTTCCGGCTTCATCGCCCGCACGCTCAGCTCCATCACCGCGCTCTCCGGAATGACGTTGGAGGCGATACCGGCCTGGAAGGTGCCGACGCTGACCACTGCCGTTTCCCCCGGCGGCACGTTGCGCGCCACAATGCTCTGCAGGGCCATCACCAGCGCCGCACCGGCGACGATCGGGTCGACGGTGCGCTCGGGGTGGGCGCCGTGGCCGCCGTAGCCGGTAATCGTGATTTTGACGGTGTCCGCCGAGGCCATGAAGTTGCCGGCGTAGAAGCCCAGCTTGCCTACAGGCAGGCCTGGCATGTTGTGCAAGCCAAAGATGCGTTCGCAGGGGAACTGCTCGAACAGGCCGTCTTTAATCATTAAATCCGCGCCGCCGATAGCCTCTTCCGCCGGCTGAAAAATCAGATGCACCGTGCCGTTGAACTGACAGGCCGGCGAGGCGATATATTTCGCCGCCGCCAGCAGAATGGTGGTGTGACCGTCATGGCCGCAGGCGTGCATTTTTCCTGGCGCCGTGCTGGCCCAGGGTAAACCGGTGGTTTCCTCGATCGGCAGGGCATCCATATCGGCGCGTAGGCCGATGGTGCGCGGAGAATCGCCTTTGCTCAGGCTGCCGATCACGCCGGTCTTGCCGAGACCGCGCGTCACCTGATAGCCCCACTCCGTCAGCTTGCTGGCGACCAGTTCGCTGGTATTAAACTCTTCAAGACTTAATTCCGGATTGGCATGTAAATAATGACGGATAGAAATCATTTCCGCTTCCGTCGCTTTAATTTCTGGAATTACATAATCACTCATGCCGCTCTCCGGGAAATAAATTAAGGACTTATCACGGTATCGCGATGAAAAGTTTATGCAAGCAGCATTTCTAATACCTGGAATGGACGCATCTTATTTAATAATCCACTCACCACAGCGCAATGAATAATCAAAATAGTGCAATTAAAAAATAAAAGTTTATTTTTTTGAGGGTTTCCCGTTATTTACCCTACCCTGCACGGCCACATCCAGCGTTATATAAAATAAATGGGCAGGCAATTACAGAGGCTTTTCCTTCTCGCAATCGTTGCGCTGGCGGGCTGCAGCGCGCCGATCGCCGCCGCTTCCAGCGGCGTGGCATCAGATACCGCCTCGTTGCTCTCGAAGGTCAACGTTTATCATCTGACCGAAAAAGAACTGTCCACCCAGGCAACGATCAATGGTTATAAATACTGGCCGGATGATGCGCTGGATCCGTAGCTTTCCGCGAGTGCGCCATCGCCGGATCAGGCTTTTCCTGACCCGGCGTCGCGGAGCAGCGCATTTAGTGGCCGAGGGCGCCGCTCACCAGAATCGAGGTGATGATCCCGGTCGCCGCGGCGATCAGCACATAGTTACCGTCGATATAGGACCAGTGATGGCCTTCCGGCGGGGGCGGCAGGCCGCGGTCGCTCCAGTCGCGGACGCGATATTCATCGCCACGGAACGGCGCCGGAGCCGGGTGGCCTTTGCGGAAATCGTTCCCGCGCCAGGCGAAATGGTCCTGCTCATGACGTGCCAGATCGCGTTTGTCATGGCCGTCGCGATCCGGGCCACGCTGGTCATGGTCGCCCTGATGATGCGCGTCAGGTCCGCCCTGCGGCGCATGCCCGTCATGGTCCGGACCGTTCTGCCACACCGTGGGTTGCCCCGGACGATGGCCGTCGTTCGGGCCATCGGCAAAGGCCGGGACGCTCAGCACACAGGATAAAATTACTGCCAGAGAAATCATCTTTTTCATGGTACACCTCCTGATTCAGCTCCTTTGTACCGGGCAAATGTGAAGAAAGAGTGAGTAACTGGTTAACCAGGACGATTCCTGGCATCGGCTGTCGGGAAGAGGTTGTGCTGATGGCGGGGCAATAAAAAAGGCCGCTTTCGCGACCTTTATTCAGACAGGTTAAAGGACTTATTCAGTCACTTTATTTTTTAATTCTTCGGCGCCGGTTTTGGTTTTATCCCAGCCCTTTTCCGCACCGGATTTGGTGGCGTTCCAGCCTTTTTCACTGACCTCTTTGGTCTTATCCCACCCCTTCTCGGTGCCTTCTTTGGTCTTGTTCCAGGTTTTCTGCGCGCCTTCGCTCACCTGGCTGCCGACGCTGTCCTGCTTGCCTTCGGCGGCGTGTTTCGCCTTCAGCTGCTGCTCTTCGCCCTCGTGCTGGGCCTGATGCAGCTTCTCTTTAGCGGTGTTGGCGTTGGCATTCGCCGCCGCGACGGTATCATCTGTTGCATGTGTTGTCGCAGCAAAAACCGGAGCTGCAACCAGAATAGCCGATAACGCAATCATTGCTTTTTTCATAATATCCTCTCTCACGTGTCGTGTTATGAGTCGCATTCAGGATGGCACAACGAACCGGGGATGACATTAGGAATTAGCCTGAAAAACGTCTTCGACCTCCAGCCATGGCAGAAAATGCTGCCGCCGCGCGCGCCCTGTCGGCGTTGGCATAATTTCCAACATGTTTGTTACATTTTATGAAATTTGCCCTTGATATACTTGCCGTTGACGTTTACTCGAGAATAATTCTCAGAATCATTATATTTATAAATTGGCAAACGGAACTTATTTTATGGCAAGAAAATCAGTAAGCTCGCTGTTACTTACTGCGCTGCTCGCGACGCCCCTCCTCAGCTATGCAACCCAATATCCCCTGACGGTCACGGACCTTGACGGCCGGCAGGTCACCCTCGCCAAAGAGCCGCAGCGTATTATTTTGCAGGATGGTCGCGACATTATGACCCTCGCCCTGCTGGACCGGGACAATCCGTTTAAACGGCTGGTGGCATGGAATAATCTGGCGAAAAAGCAGGATGTTGCCACCTGGCAGATGCTGAAAACGACGTGGCCCCAGTCGGCCACGATCCTTGACATGGGCTTCAGCGATAAAGGGAACGTCGATCTTGAAAGCGTCATCGCCCGTCAGCCGGATCTGATGATCGCCCAGCTGCGCGCCAGGCCAGCGCTGATGGAGAGCGGCGTCATCGACAAGCTCAGCGCCCTGCACGTTCCGGTGCTGTTTGTCGACTATGAGATCGCCCCGGCGAAAGATACCGCCCCCAGCATCGACCTGCTGGGCAAAGTCCTTAACCGCGAGAGCCAGGCCAAAGCCTTTACCGATTACTATCGTCAGCAGCTGCAGACGATTCGCCAGAAAACCGCGGCCATCACGCCGAAGGCCAACGTCTTCGTGGAAGCGCTGGCCGGCAACAGCGACGCCTGCTGCTTTACTCACGGCCACAGCGGCTGGGGCGGGCTGGTGGAGGCGGTCGGGGCGAACAATATCGGTTCGCAGCTGCTGCCGGGCGCCTCCGGGTTCGTTTCGCTGGAGAAAATTATCAGCATGAAGCCCGACGCCTGGATCATGACCGGCTCGAAGCGCGGCAACAGCCAGGTGTTGCCCCTGGGTTATGCGGTTAAGCCAGAGGCGGTGAAGGCCCAGGCGCAGACGCTGCTGGCGCGACCTGGGGTCAGCCAGATCCCGGCGGTAAAGGAAAAGCGGGCCTATGGCGTTTATCACCACTTCTATAACCACCCGTGGAATATTGTCGGCATGGAATACCTGGCGAAAGATATCTACCCGCAGGCCTTCGGCGATCTCAACCCGGATGAGACGTACCATTATATCGTGCGCCATTTCACCGACCTGCCGGACCAGCCGTTCGTCTTCTCCTGGCAGCAGAGCGAGTAAATACAGCATGCGTTTAACCTCCGACTCCGTGCTCGACGGGCTGCCCGCCGGGACCTCTGGCGTGATGGATCACTATCGCCGTATCGTGCGTCGCCGTCTGCTGCTGATCCTCCTGCTGGCGCTGTTGATTGTCGCGTCGCTGCTGCTCGATTTTATGCTCGGCCCCTCCGGTCTGCCGCTGCAGAGCCTCTGGCAGACGTTAACCGATCCGGCCAGCGCCGATCCGGGCACGCGCGCCATCGTCTGGGATATCCGCCTGCCCTATGCTGTGATGGCGATTATCGTCGGTCTGGCGCTGGGACTGGCCGGCGCCGAAATGCAGACCATCCTCAATAACCCGCTGGCCAGCCCGTTTACCCTCGGCGTCTCCTCGGCTGCGGCGTTTGGCGCCGCGCTGGCGATTGTGCTCGGTATTGGCCTGCCCGGTATTCCCGGCCAGTGGTTTATCTCAGCCAACGCCTTTATCTTCGCCCTGCTGGCGGCCCTGCTGCTGGACGGCATCACCCGCTGGACCCAGGTGGCCACCTCCGGCGTCATTCTGTTCGGCATCGCGCTGGTCTTTACCTTTAACGCTCTGGTCTCGATGCTGCAGTTCATCGCCAACGAAGACACGCTGCAGGGGCTGGTGTTCTGGACCATGGGCAGCATCGAGCGCGCCTCCTGGAGCAAAGTCGCCATCCTGCTGGTCGCCCTGGCGCTGGTGATGCCCCTGTCGCTGCGCAGCGCGTGGAAGCTGACCGCCCTGCGGTTGGGCGAGGACCGGGCCATCAGCTTTGGCATTAACGTTCGCCGTCTGCGCCTGACCACGCTGCTGCGGATCAGCATTCTGTCAGCGCTTTCGGTGGCCTTTGTCGGGCCAATCGGCTTTATCGGCCTGGTGGCGCCGCATATTGCGCGGATGCTCTTCGGCGAAGACCATCGCTTTTACCTGCCCGCCAGCGCGCTGATCGGCGCCCTGGTGCTCTCCCTGGCCTCCATCGCCTCGAAAAACCTGATCCCCGGGGCCATTATTCCGGTGGGGATCGTCACTTCCCTGGTCGGGGTCCCGTTCTTTTTGAGCATCATTTTACGTCATCGGGGGCAGGTATGAGCGACCAGGCATTAGCCGGGCTGTCGCTGTCTCACTTCAGCGCCGGCTACCCCAGACGCAAGGTGATCGAGAACCTGACGGTTCCCCATCTGCCGCGAGGGAAAATCACCGCGCTGCTGGGGCCAAACGGCAGCGGTAAATCAACGTTAATGCGGGCGATGGCGGGTCTGGGCCCCTGCGGCGGCGAGCTGCTGCTGGAGGGGGAAAATCTGCTGACGCATCCGTTCTCACGTCGCGCAGAGCAGGTGGTCTATCTTCCGCAGACGCTGCCCGCCGGCGTGCATCTGCATGTGCTGGAGTCGATAATCGTTGCCCAGCGCGCCGCCGGAGGACGCCACAGTCCGCAGCGCCAGGAGGAGGTGATGGCGCTGCTGCGACAGCTGGGGATTGCCCATCTGGCGATGAGCTACCTCGATCAGCTCTCCGGCGGGCAAAAGCAGCTGGTGGGTCTCGCCCAGTCGCTGATCCGCCAGCCGCGCCTGCTGCTGCTCGACGAACCGCTCAGCGCCCTTGACCTCAACTACCAGTTTCACGTGATGGATCTGGTGCGCCGGGAGACCCGGCGGCGCAACATCGTAACCCTGGTGGTGGTGCACGACATCAATATTGCCCTGCGTCACGCCGACCACGTGCTGATGCTCAAGGCGGGCCAGCTGCTCGGCGACGGCACCCCGGCCGCGGTCATCACCCCCGAGACTCTGGCGGCCGTCTATGGGGTGCGCGGGCGTATTGAACCCTGTTCGCAGGGGGTGCGGCAGGTGATTATTGACGGCCTGGTGGACAGCGAGGCCTGACCGCGGCGCGGGGCGGCACGTCCGCCCCGCGCCCGCCGGCTTAGTGATCGAGATAGATATAGTTTTCCCAGCTCTTCATGCGGATCAAGATCTTCCTGATCAGCGACAGCTCTTTCAGATGATCCGAGTAGACCGCCGCCTCGAGGGTAGCCCCCTGCGGCAGAGCGTATTCGGCAAATCGCGGATCGGTCACCTTCAGCACCACCAGCGCCCGGCCATGGGTATTGAGCGCGTCTGTGGTCAGCAGTTTGCCCTGCCCCTGGAACTGGCTCTCGCCAATCGCCGGCAGCACGTCGGCCACTTCTCCGCGAAAGACGGTGCCCGGGATAGCCGGAAACATCAGCTCCGCGGGCTCGCCTTTGTGCAGACGCTGCAGGGCGTTCTGGCGAAATGCCGCGACGTACTCCCGCGAGGCGGCGCCCTCCACCGGCACAAAGGTCATCAGCGGGATCATCCCCAGCGCAGTGGACATGGTGCCCGGCCGTAAGCCGACGGTACTGACATAGCCATCCTCCGGGGCGCGGACGACGGTGTTCTCCAGCTGAAACTGCGCCTTTTGCAGCTGCGCCAGCAGGGAGGCCACGGTGGTGTTTTTGCCCTTCACCACCGAGTCCAGCGCATTACGCGCCTGAACCACCTTCGCCTGAGCCGCGCTGACGCTGGCTTCATCGGCTTTCCACGTCTGCAGACGGGTATCAACCATTTGATCGGAGAAGGCGCCCTGGGCATGGCCCTCCCGATAGCGGGCATACTCCCGCCGCGACTGGTCGCGCTGGGCCACCGCACGGCTCAGCTCGGCCTGCGCCTGGCTTAACGCCGCGTTTAAGGAGAGCGCATCCTGACTGGCTGCTTTTATCTGCGCCTGCAGATCGTCTACTTTCGCCTGGAACGGCGTCGGGTCGAGGGTAAACAGCACATCGCCCTTATGCAGCATCTGGTTAGGCTTCACCGGTACGCTCTGCACCCGGCCGCGTACCTGCGACACAATCGGCACGGTGCGAAACACCTGGTTACCGACGTCGGTATAAGGGAAGTTGTAGTTCATTCCAAAGATCACCGCGCCAATCAGGGCGATACCGCCGAGCACCGCCGTCGGCACGGTCCACTTATTGAGCGGGATGCGAAAAACTTTAAACACCACGATGCATAGCGCGGCGTAGGTCAGCAACATTAACGTTTCCATTATTTTGCCTCCTTCGCTTTCAGAACGTCCACCTCGCGCTGGACCTGTTCCAGCTGCTGGACCACCGTTTCCAGACGCTGATGCAGCGTCTGCTGATCGTCGGCAATGTGGCGCATCCCCCATCCGCGGTCTTCGCGCCACAGCGTCGCCCAGATCCATAACAAGGGCCACAGCGCGTGGAGGGTAAATAAGCTGACCCAACCGGCATAATGAATCGCATCCTGATGAGGATGACGCCGCTCTTTGGCGATTTCATAAGGAATATCGTGAATAACAATCACGCCATAAAAAAGTATTAAGGCCACGGCGATCAGAATGGCTAGCGCCACATAGTCCAGGGTCATAAAATAACTCCAGAGTGCAAGGTTAAATAAATAAAACAGCCAGATTCAGGCGTAACGGGGCCGGGGGAAAAAGCGCGCTTAGCGCTTTCCCTGACGGTAATAGCAACGTGATGGCGTGAATCTGCCGAATCGGATTCAGAATTTCTCAGGAATATGACGGTCGATGGAGATCAGCTTGCCTTTTTTCACCGTGATATATCCCCCCTCGCGCAGCGCGGCCAGCACCTGGTATACATAGCTGCGCGAGAGATTGGTTCGTTTAATAATAAATGCCGACAGGCTCTCATGCTGACCCCCATCAATTTCGCCGCGATATAAATAGCGCGACAGCATCGATTTAATGGTCTGAAAGCTGGTCTGGCTGCCGCGTTCATAGTGGGCATCAAGGGCAAATATGCCCATATAGGCCAGGATCGTGGTCAGCTCTTGCATATAGCCCGGCGACGAATGAAAGAATATTCGCTCAAAATCGCTGGCGGTTATTTTCGCCAGCTGGCACTCGCCCAGACACTGATAATAGAGCGCGACCGACGGACAATAATGTTCCAGTAATCCTAACGGCATATGCGCGATAACAATCCCGACCAGGTTCTGCTCATCGCCAAAGGCCAATGTCATTTGCCCCTGCAGCAGAAAGTAGAGATAGCCCGGCTGCGGAATAAAGCCCTGGTCTTTGCCCAAACTCAGCGTTTCACTGCAGGCGATCACCGCCGGCAGATGCGTAGTCAGCGTCAGCTTCTGGTACCGATCGTAAATATCGCCAAAACTGGGGTTCATCGCGCTACGCACTCCTTTACCTTTGGCCACCGCGGCGGGGCTAACCGCTGACCTGTTGAACTATACCTAAGCGGGTGGGGAAGGAAAAGTCCAGATCTGGAGTGGCGAAATATTCCGCCTGGCTCACATTTTTTACCCTCGCCTCCCTGTTTCGTGACCCAATCGTTCCGCTTACCGGTGGGCTGTGCTTTAATGAGCTAAACCGGTTTAATAAAGTTTAGCTTAGAGGAGCTTGTCGTATGAATGGAAAAATCTGGGTACTCGGCGATGCGGTCGTCGATCTCCTGCCCGATGGAGAGGGCCGCCTGCTGCAATGCCCCGGCGGCGCGCCGGCCAACGTGGCGGTCGGCGTGGCGCGGCTCGGCGGTGACAGCGGGTTTATCGGCCGCGTCGGCGACGATCCCTTCGGCCGTTTTATGCGTCACACCCTGGCGCTGGAGCAAGTGGATGTGAACTATATGCGCCTCGATGCGGCGCAGCGCACCTCCACGGTGGTGGTCGATCTCGATAGCCACGGGGAGCGCACCTTTACCTTTATGGTCCGCCCGAGCGCCGACCTGTTCCTTCAGCCCGAGGATCTCCCGCCGTTTGCCGCCGGTCAGTGGCTGCACGTCTGCTCCATCGCTCTCAGCGCGGAGCCGAGCCGCAGCACGACATTCGCGGCGATGGAGGCGATAAAGCGCGCCGGGGGCTATGTCAGCTTCGACCCCAATATCCGCAGCGACCTGTGGCAGGATCCGCAGGACCTTCGCGACTGTCTCGACCGGGCGCTGGCCCTCGCCGACGCCATAAAACTTTCGGAAGAGGAGCTGGCGTTTATCAGCGGCAACGACGACATCGTCAGCGGCATCGCCCAGCTGAACGCCCGCTTCCAGCCGACGCTACTGCTGGTGACCCAGGGTAAAGCGGGGGTCCAGGCCGCCCTGCGCGGGCAGGTTAGCCACTTCCCTGCCCGCCCGGTGGTGGCCGTCGATACCACCGGCGCCGGCGATGCCTTTGTCGCCGGGCTACTCGCCGGCCTCGCCGCCCACGGTATCCCGGACAACCTCGCAGCCCTGGCTCCCGACCTCGCGCTGGCGCAAACCTGCGGCGCGCTGGCCACCACCGCCAAAGGCGCCATGACCGCCCTGCCCTACAGGGACGATCTTCAGCGCTCGCTGTGATCCCCTTGGGCCGGTTAACGGCCCACTTTGCTGGCGACATCACAATTCTTAAACCGGTTTAGCAATTTTTATTTTCACCGCGTTACCGACATGTTTACCATATCAACTAAACCGGTTTAGCAAACATTAGCACACTCACTGATTTACCTTTGGATGTCACCAACATGTATAAAAAACGGAAGTTAGCCATTCTTATTGCTTTGCTAACCGGCACCGCCGCCGCCCATGGGCAGACAGACCTGAACAGCATTGAAGCGCGTCTCGCCGCCCTGGAAAAACGCCTGCAGGACGCCGAGACCCGCGCCAGCACTGCCGAAAGCCGCGCCGCCTCAGCGGAGCAGAAAGTTCAGCAGTTAACCCAGCAGCAGCAGCAAACCCAGGCCACCACCCAGCAGGTGGCCAGGCGCACCACTCAACTGGAAGAAAAAGCCGAACGGCCCGGCGGCTTTGAGTTCCACGGCTATGCGCGTTCCGGGGTGATCATGAACGACTCGGCCGCCAGTACCAAATCCGGCGCTTATATGCCCCCCGCCGGGGAGACCGGCGGCGCCATTGGTCGCCTGGGCAACCAGGCCGACACCTATGTGGAAATGAACCTCGAACATAAACAGACCCTGGACAACGGGGCGACCACCCGTTTCAAAGTGATGGTGGCCGACGGACAGACCACCTATAACGACTGGACGGCAAGCAGCAGCGACCTGAACGTACGCCAGGCGTTCGTCGAGCTGGGCAATCTGCCGACCTTCGAAGGCCCGTTCAAAGGCTCGACCCTGTGGGCCGGGAAACGCTTTGACCGCGACAACTTCGACATCCACTGGATTGACTCGGATGTGGTGTTCCTCGCCGGGACCGGCGGCGGGATCTACGACGTGAAATGGAACGACAGCCTGCGCAGCAACTTCTCGTTATACGGCCGCAACTTTGGCGATATCGCCGACAGCAGCAACAGCGTGCAGAACTATATCGTCAGCATGAATAACTTTGCCGGCCCGGTGCAGATGATGGTCAGCGGGATGCGGGCGAAAGATAATGACGACCGCCAGGACGCGAACGGCAATCTGGTGAAAGGCGATGCCGCTAACACCGGGGTTCATGCCCTGCTGGGCCTGCACAATGAGAGCTTCTATGGCCTGCGCGACGGGACCAGCAAAACGGCCCTGCTGTACGGCCACGGGCTGGGCGCCGAGGTTAAAGGCATCGGCTCCGACGGCGCGCTGCGCCCGGGGGCCAATACCTGGCGCTTCGCCAGCTATGGCACCACGCCGCTGAGCGATCGCTGGTTTATTGCCCCGGCCGTGCTGGCGCAGAGCAGTAAAGATCGTTATGTCGATGGCGACAGCTATCAGTGGGCCACCCTCAACCTGCGTCTGATTCAGGAAGTGACGCAGAACTTCGCCCTCGCCTGGGAGGGCAGCTATCAGTACATGGATCTGCAGCCTGAAGGCTACAACGATCGCCATGCGGTCAATGGCAGCTTCTACAAGCTGACCTTCGCCCCGACCTTCAAGGTGGGCAGCATCGGCGACTTCTTCTCGCGGCCGGAGATCCGCTTCTATACATCGTGGATGGACTGGAGCAAAAAACTGGACAACTACGCCAACGATGACGCGTTAGGCAGCAACGGATTCAAATCGGGCGGCGAATGGTCGTTCGGTATGCAAATGGAGACCTGGTTCTGACGGCCACCGGGGCGACAGGGTAAATAACACATAAATATAAGGTTCGCGGCGCCTGCCACGGCTGGCGCCGCCCACGCCATATCATCATGCATTTAGAGGGTACTATGGATTTTGAACAGATTTCCCGCTCACTGCTTCCCCTGCTGGGCGGCAAGGAAAATATCGCCAGCGCCGCGCACTGCGCCACCCGCCTGCGGCTGGTGCTGGTCGACGACGCGCTCGCCGATCAGCAGGCGATTGGCAAAATCGACGGGGTGAAAGGCTGCTTTCGCAATGCCGGACAGATGCAGATCATCTTCGGCACCGGGGTGGTCAATAAAGTCTATGCCGCCTTTATCCAGGCCGCAGGCATCAGCGAATCGAGCAAATCCGAAGCCGCCGACCTGGCGGCGAAAAAGCTGAACCCGTTCCAGCGCATCGCCCGCCTGCTGTCCAACATCTTCGTGCCGATTATTCCGGCCATCGTCGCCTCCGGCCTGCTGATGGGCCTGCTGGGGATGGTGAAAACCTACGGTTGGGTCGACCCGAGCAACGCTCTCTATATCATGCTGGATATGTGCAGTTCGGCGGCGTTTATCATTCTGCCGATCCTGATCGGCTTTACCGCCGCCCGCGAATTTGGCGGTAACCCCTATCTGGGCGCGACCCTCGGCGGGATCCTCACCCATCCGGCGCTGACCAACGCCTGGGGCGTCGCCGCCGGCTTCCACACCATGAATTTCTTCGGCATCGAAGTGGCGATGATCGGCTACCAGGGCACCGTCTTCCCGGTGCTGCTGGCGGTGTGGTTTATGAGCATGGTCGAGAAGCGGCTGCGCCGCGTGATTCCTGACGCGCTGGACCTGATCCTCACTCCGTTCCTGACGGTGATTATCTCCGGCTTTATCGCCCTGCTGCTGATCGGCCCGGCCGGTCGCGCGCTCGGCGACGGCATTTCGTTTATCCTCAGCACGCTTATCAGCCACGCCGGCTGGCTGGCGGGCCTGCTGTTCGGCGGCCTCTATTCGGTGATCGTTATTACCGGTATCCATCACAGCTTCCATGCCATCGAGGCCGGACTGCTGGGCAACCCATCGATTGGCGTCAACTTCCTGCTGCCGATCTGGGCGATGGCCAACGTCGCCCAGGGCGGCGCCTGCTTTGCGGTGTGGTTTAAAACCAAAGATGCCAAAATAAAAGCCATCACCCTGCCGTCGGCGTTTTCGGCGATGCTGGGGATCACCGAGGCGGCAATCTTCGGGATTAACCTGCGCTTTGTGAAACCGTTCATCGCCGCGCTGGTGGGCGGTGCCGCCGGCGGCGCCTGGGTGGTGTCGATGCACGTCTACATGACCGCGGTGGGCCTGACGGCGATCCCGGGAATGGCTATCGTGCAGGCCAGCTCGCTGCTGAACTACATTATCGGAATGGCGATCGCCTTCGCCGTGGCCTTCGCGCTCTCTCTGACGCTGAAATACAAAACGGACGCTGAATAATGTCATTACCGTCACGTCTGCCTGCGATCCTGCAGGCCGTTATGCAGGGCCAGCCGCAGGCGCTGGCCGACAGCCATTATCCGCAATGGCATCTGGCGCCGGTCAACGGACTGCTGAACGATCCTAACGGCTTTTGCCAGGTCGCCGGGCGTTACCACCTGTTTTATCAGTGGAACCCGCTCGCCTGCGACCATACCTATAAGTGCTGGGGACACTGGAGCTCTGCCGATCTGCTGCACTGGCGGCACGAACCTATCGCCCTGATGCCGGATGAAGAGTATGACCGCAACGGCTGCTACTCTGGCAGCGCGGTCGAGTTCGAGGGCGCCCTGACTCTGTGCTACACCGGCAACGTGAAATTCCCCGACGGCGGGCGCACCGCCTGGCAATGTCTGGCGACCGAGAATGCCGATGGCACCTTCCGCAAGCTGGGGCCGGTGCTGCCGCTGCCAGAAGGCTATACCGGCCATGTGCGCGACCCTAAAGTGTGGCGGCAGGACGGGCGCTGGTACATGGTTCTTGGGGCGCAGGATGTGCAACAGCGCGGCAAAGTGCTGCTGTTTACCGCCAGCGACCTGCGGGAGTGGCGCCTGGTGGGCGAGATTGCCGGGCACGACGTAAACGGCCTGGCGAACGCCGGCTACATGTGGGAGTGCCCGGATCTCTTTCCGCTGGCGGACACCCACCTGCTGATCTGCTGCCCGCAGGGGCTGGCCCGCGAAGCGCAGCGCTTTCTCAATACCTATCCGGCGGTGTGGATGGCAGGCCGCTTCGACGCCGAACGCGGGATCTTCGACCACGGCCCGCTGCACGAGCTGGACAGCGGATTTGAGTTCTACGCGCCGCAGACCATGCAGGCCGATGATGGCCGCCGCCTGCTGGTTGGCTGGATGGGCGTCCCCGACGGGGACGAGATGCATCAGCCCACCCGCGCGCAGGGCTGGATCCATCAGATGACCTGCGTGCGTGAGCTGGAGTGGCAGGCTGGCACTCTGTATCAACGTCCGCTGCGCGAGCTGGTCGCCCTGCGCGGGGAAGCCCAGGGCTGGTGCGGACAGACCCTGCCCCTCGCCCCGATGGAGCTGGCCTTTGACATCGCCCCCAACAGCACGCTGGGGCTGGACTTTGCCGGCGCCCTGCAGCTCACCGTCAATCGCGACGGCCTACGTCTGTCGCGCCGCGGCCTGCAGACGGCAGAGATGCATCACCGCTACTGGCGCGGCGAGGCGCGACGCCTGCGGATCTTTATCGACCGCTCCAGCGTGGAGATTTTCATCAACGATGGCGAAGGGGTGATGAGCAGCCGCTTCTTCCCGGGCTATCCGGGGCAGCTCATCTTCAGCGGTGCGACGCCGGTGGCATTCTGCCGCTGGCTGCTGCGGCCATGCATGGTAGAATAAGCGTTTTGCTTTCAGGCTCCCGGGTGCTGATGAAAACCAAACGCGTAACTATCAAAGATATCGCCGAACTGGCGGGCGTCTCCAAAGCGACCGCCAGCCTGGTACTCAACGGTCGTGGTAAAGAGCTGCGCGTGGCGCAGGAGACGCGCGAGCGCGTACTGGCGATCGCTCGCGAACAGCACTATCAGCCGAGCATTCACGCGCGCTCGCTGCGCGATAACCGCAGCCATACCATTGGTCTGGTGGTGCCGGAGATCACCAACTACGGGTTTGCCGTTTTCTCCCACGAGCTTGAGACGCTCTGCCGGGAAGCCGGCGTGCAGCTGCTTATCTCCTGCACCGACGAAAACCCAGGTCAGGAGAGCGTGGTGGTCAATAACATGATCGCCCGCCAGGTCGACGGCCTGATTGTCGCCTCTTGTATGCACAGCGATGCCGACTATCAGAAGCTCAGCGAACAGCTGCCGGTGGTGCTGTTTGACCGCTCCCCCAGCGACAGCGCCCTGCCGCTGGTGATGACCGACTCGGTCACCCCAACGGCCGAGCTGATCTCCCGTATCGCGCCTCAGCATGCGGACGAGTTCTGGTTTCTCGGCGGCCAGCCGCGGCTGTCGCCGTCGCGCGACCGGCTGGCGGGGTTCACCCAGGGCCTGGCCCAGGCGGGGATCACGCTGCGCCCTGAGTGGGTGATCAACGGCAACTACCACCCCAGCTCCGGCTATGAGATGTTCGCGGCGCTCTGCGCGCGGCTGGGGCGTCCGCCGAAGGCGCTCTTCACCGCGGCCTGCGGGCTGCTCGAAGGGGTGCTGCGCTATATGAGCCAGCATCATCTGCTGGATTCCAATATTCATCTCGCCAGCTTCGACGATCACTATCTGTATGATTCGCTTTCCCTGCGCATTGATACCGTGCAGCAGGATAATCGCCAGCTGGCCTGGCACTGCTATGATCTGCTCAGCCAGCTGATCGACGGTCAGGCCCCGGAGCCGCTTCAGCGCTATCTGCCCGCCACCCTGCAGATTCGCCATCCCTGACGGCGCGGTTGGCAATTAGCGTTTTCGCCTGGCGCGCGCCGCCTGCCTCAGCGCCAGCAGCGCGCTGGCGAGCACCGCGCCAAGGCCGATAGTCACCGGCCAGCGGTAAGCCACCAGCAACGAGGGCAATCCACCATCCGGCGCCAGCATCACCAGATTCCAGCCCGCCAGCCCCGCGTTGCCGTTCAGCGCCCGGCTTAACATCCTTTGATGCGGGGCGAATGGCTGAATGGTCTGGTAGTGGCTGCCGAACAGCGGGGGCTGCATCTCTCGCGGGAACTGCGCCTGCACCTGGGCCAGCACGCTGGCCGGCAGCGCGTGCGATGCCGCCAGCAGATGCCCGTCGCCATTCACCAGCAGCAGCTGATAATGCCGCTCCTGGGCGAGGGTCTGGAGAGCGGCGCGCATCGCCGCCAGCGGCCAGGTCGCTTCCCGCTGCGGCGCCGGAATGTTCATCCGCCGCTCAAGGCGTTCCGCCACCCACTGCGCATCCTCCTCCAGCTGGCGGATCTGCCTCTCACGGTAAACCTCTCTGGCCGGCAAATTCATGCCCCGACCGAGCGCCAGGATCGCCAGCCCCGCGAGCAGCGTGACGATAAGGCCCCTTTTTCCCGCTAGCCAGCGCGGCGAGAATTTGCCAAAGGATGGTGTATTCATACGACTCCAGAAACCGCAGGCCACGCGTGGCCCCTGACGAATGGACAACGGAAGTGGCGAAACTGTACAGGATGCGCAGCGCGGGCAAAACAGACAGGCGGAGCCTGGCGGGGAGTATTTTGTTTATTTCTGGACAGGACGGGCGGCAACGGCATCCTTCGCCGTTGCCGCCCGTTGATAAGATTAGTGTTTTTTCCGGTTGCGACGCATATCGATGGTTACCGCCGCAACGATAATGATGCCTTTAATAATATCCTGCACATAGGCATCGACGCCGACAAAGGTAAAACCGCTTTTGATCAGGCCAAGGATCATCGCGCCAATCAGGGTGCCGGTAATGCGCCCCACTCCGCCCATTAAGCTGCTGCCGCCGATCACCGCGGCGGCAATCGCGTCCAGCTCGTAGGACATCCCCATGCTCGACTGGCCGCTACTGACGCGCGCCGCCAGCACCACCCCCGCCAGCCCGGAGAGCGCCCCGGCGATGGTGTAGACGATCACCAGATATTTATTCACATTGATGCCGGACACTTTGGCCGAGGTCATGTTGCCGCCGATGGCATACACATATTTGCCATACCGGGTATGCTTCAGCGCAATGTGAAACACGGCGGCGATCACGAAGAAGATAATCACCGGCATCGCCCCCTGGCCTATCGCCGTAAAGCTGTCGGAGAGGAAGCTGATCGGGTTGCCCTGAGTGTAATACTGCGCCAGACCGCGCGCCGAAACCATCATCCCGAGGGTGGCGATAAACGGCGGGATACCGGTCCGCGTCACCAGGAAACCATTGGTCAGGCCGCACAGCAGGCCGACGCCGATCCCCGCGCAAATGGGGATCACCGCCGGCAGGTTGACCAGCGCCGGGAACATTGGCGACAGGCTATCGGAGGTTTGCGCCAGGCTGGCCGCCACCACCGCCGCAAGGGCAATAACCGAGCCGGAGGAGAGGTCAATCCCGGTGGTGATGATCACCTGGGTGACGCCGACGGCGATGATGCCGATAATCGCCACCTGCAGCACAATCAGCACCAGCCGGTTGGTATTGAGCAGGAACGACTGGTCGCGTACATACCAGCCGGCGATTTCAAAGGTCAGGGCGATCACCAGCATCACCACAAAGATGCCGGTATCTTTCGGCATTTTATGCCGCAAATTAGCGAAGAAGGAGGAACCCTCGCTGGCCGGAGCCGCCGTTAATTTCATATTACTCATTCTCTGTGCCTCAATGGGATGCCAACGACAAAATGGTTTCCTGGTCGGCTTCGTCTTTTTCCAGGATGCCGGTGATACGACCTTCATGCATCACCATGACCCGATCGCTCATGCCAAGGATTTCCGGCAGTTCAGAGGAGACCATAATCACCGCCACCCCCCGATTCGCCAGTTCACTGATAAGATGATAAATCTCCGCCTTCGCCCCGACGTCGATACCGCGGGTCGGCTCATCGAGAATTAAGATTTTCGGTTGCGCTAACAGCCAGCGCGCAATCAGGACTTTTTGCTGATTCCCCCCGCTGAGGTTATTAATAATTTGATCCATCGTCGGCGTTTTAATATTGAGCCGGCGTATTTGCTCCATGCAGTCTTCGGCCATTTTCACGTGCTGGACAAAACCGCTCTTGCCGATATATTCCGGCATTTTGACGATACTCATATTTTCCAGCACCGACAGCACCAGAAACAGGCCCGACTTTTTCCGGTCTTCGGTTAATAATGCCATCCCCTTTTCAATCGCCACGGAGGGGGAATCGATGGTCACCGGCGCCCCGTCGATCAGCACTTCGCCGCTGTCGAAGCGCTCCATACCGAACAGGCTTTCCATCACCTCGCTGCGCCCGGCGCCCACCAGCCCGGCCACGCCCAGGATTTCGCCACGGCGTACGCTAAAGCTGACGTCATGGAACACGCCCTGACGCGTCAGGTTGCGCACCGTCAGCACCTCTTCGCCGATGGTGTTATTAAATTTCGGAAACAGCTGGGTTAATTCGCGGCCCACCATCTGGGTGATCAGCGACTGCCGGGTAAATTCGGTGGTGTTTTTGCTCCCTACCCAGGTGCCGTCGCGAAAGACGCTGATCTCATCGGTGATGGCAAAGATCTCATCCATTTTGTGGCTGATATAGATGATCGCTTTACCCTGGGCGCGCAGGTCGCGGATGATGGTGAACAGGTGAGCCACCTCGCCTTCGGTCAGCGCCGAGGTGGGCTCATCCATGATCACAATATCCGCGTTCCATGAAACCGCTTTGGCAATCTCCACCATCTGCTGGGCGGCGATGCTCAGGTCGCCCACCAGCCGGTCAGCGGTTAAGCGGATATTGAGCTTATCCAGCAGCGCCTGGGTCTGGCGGGTCAGCTGGCCGTGGTCGACAAAGCCGTACTTCATCGGCTCGCGCCCCAGCCAGATATTCTCCGCCACCGTCATATGCGGCACCAGATTGAGCTCCTGGTGGATCATCGAGATCCCCGAGCGCAGCGCATCCATGGTGTCGGTAAACTCCACCGGCTCCCCTTTCACGCGAATCGACCCTTTATCGGGGCGATAGATACCGATCAGGCATTTCATCAGCGTGGATTTACCGGCGCCGTTCTCGCCCATCAGGGCATGCACCGTTCCCGGACGCACGCGCAATGAGACATTATCGAGCGCCTTCACGCCGGGGAAGAACTTACTGATACCTTCGGCTTCAAGGGCAAAAGCGTTCATACATCCACCTCCGTACCACAGGTTGGCCAGGACTATTTCTGATTACGGTTGGTAAATTCAGCCATGTTCTCTTTGGTGATCAGCTGATACGGCACGTCGATGATTTTTTCCACTTTCTCGCCGTTCGCCAGCTTGATGGCCGCGTCGACTGCGCCTTCACCCTGGCCTTTCGCATCCTGGAAGATGGTGGCGATCATCTTGCCGCTCTTCAGCATCTGCAGGGCATCCGGGGTGCCATCCACGCCGGCGATGAGAATATGGTTCGGGTTTTTGCCCAGCGCCTGCAGGGCGCCGATCGCCATTTCATCGTTGTTGGAGGCGATGGCCTGGATATCCTCACCGCTGGTCATCCAGTTGCTGACCACATCCACTGCGTCATTGCGGGTAAATTTCGCGGTCTGCTTCTGGACGATTTTGATGTTCGGGTATTTCGCTACCACCTCTTCCACCCCTTTGGTGCGGTCGCGAGTGGATTCATTCGCCAGGTCGCCGAGCAGGATCGCCACATTGCCCTTACCGTTCATCGCTTTCGCCAGCGCTTCCATCTGCAGACGGCCGGCAAGAATGGAGTCCGATCCCACATAGGCCATCTTGTCGGTCAGCTCCGCCTGCGGACGGCGGTTCACAAACACCAGCGGGATCCCGGCTTTGGTGGCCTGATCCATGATCGGTTTCACCGCGTTGGTATCCACCGGGTTGACGATAATGGCGTCCACCCCCTGGCCGATAAAGTTCTGCACCTGCTGCAGCTGCTGGGAGACATCCCCTTTCGCGTCCTCGATCTGCGATTTAACGCCATCTTTTTTCATCTCTTTTTGCATCGAGGTACGCAGGATCGTCAGGAAGTTATCGTCAAACAGCGCCATCGAGACGCCAATGGAGACATCTTTTGCCATAACCACCGCAGGCAGCATGCAGGCTAACAAAGAGGCAACAATCGTTTTCTTAATATTCATAGTTGATCCTTGATTTTGTAGGTACGCCGGTGAATGAAACAAAATGAAAAATTAATTTCAGTTACGTTGCGGCAAATGTCTGCTGGTATATCGACGACGCTGCGGCACCTCTCGCACTCCATCGTGATCTAAATCACAAATAACGGCTGTTTTATCATCACTATTTTGAAACATCAGTCCATTTACGCCGCAACCTGGATTTCAGACCATTTATTTCATTAACAAAACATTTGAAACTTTTATAAGTAAATAACTGAAATGAAAATTTTAAAACTATGCAGTAACAGAATTTTGACAGACATCTAACATTGCCGCATAAATGAGCGAAAAATGAGAAGCAGACAACGCTTTGAAGCGATCCCTCCCGGCGGGGTGGTCATTTACCCGCCGGGGAAATCCGTGTTGTCAGGAAGGGAGGCGCCGCACGCCTTAGTCCACGTTCTCGGCGCTGTAGAGGATAAAGTCGACTTTACCGTCGGCATAGGTTTGCGGCTGGTAGCCGGACTCCAGATGGCGCAGCATCAGGTCGATCGCCAGCTGGGCGTGCTGGCGGGTGTTCTGATCGAGCGTTAACGCCAGGCTGCCCTTCGCCAGCTGCTGCCGGGTGGTGTTGTAACGCTCATGGGTGATCCAGCAGACGTCGCCTTCGCGGCGGTGGCGGGCCAGCGCCTCGGCAATCTGGGTATTGCCAAGCCCGGTGTTATAGATCCCAACAATATTTCGGCTGCGGCACAGGGCTTGCTCCACCAGGCGGGTGATCTGCTCCCGCCGCTCCTCGCCCGCCAGCACGTCGCTGAGCTGCAGGTGGGGAAAGCGCTGGCTCAGCACCTCGCGGAACCCCTGAATGCGCAGGCGATGCGCGCTGTAATCTTGCCGGCCGCTGACCATCAGCACCTCGCCGGGCCGTGGCGTCATTCTCCCCAGCATTAACCCCGCCGTGCGGCCAGCCTGTAGCTGATTGATCCCCACGTGGCAGAGTCGGTCGGCGCCGGGCAGGTCCGTCGCCAGGGTGATCGCCGGGACGCCAGCCTCCCGGCAGCGGCGCAGCGCGTCGTGCACCGCGGGATGGTCATTGCCGAAGACGATGATCCCCTGACGCTGCTGGCAACTGCGCGCAATGCGCCGGGCCAGCGTCGTCGGCTGCGACTCCGGGACAAAGGTACGGTGCAAGGTCAGACGGCGATAGCCGAGGCTATCCGCCACGGCGGCAAAATCCTGCGCCAGCTGCGGAAAGAAGAACGAGTCATTGCTGCTGAGAAAGACCTCAATCTGCCAGGGAAAGCGGTGCTCCTCCGGCAGGATCCGCTTCAGTCCCGCCTCGCGCGCCGCCTGCAGCACTTTGCGCGTGGTCTGCGGCGATACGCCGCCGCGCTCGTTCAGCACCCGGTCAACGGTGGCCACGCCGACGCCAATCTGTCTGGCCAGCATCGCCAGTGAAATGTTTTTCATCGCCCCTCTCTTCATGATGGAAATCCATCAAAACGGCAGTGTCAGTGAGTTTAGCAAACCGATTATGGTGGCAGCGTCCCCTCGCCATTCTGGAGAAAAAAATGATCTGCAAACGTTTTGCCCTGGTAGGCAGTGGTTTTATCGGTCAGGTTCATGCCGCCAGTCTTGCCCGTCATGAAGGAAGTGCGCTGACGATGGTGGCCGATGCCGCCCCGGAGCGCGCCCAGGCGCTGGCCGCCCGCTATGGCGCCCGGGCGGTGACCGTGAGCGAGGCGATCCATAGCGACGCCATCGACGCGGTGCTGATCGCCAGTTCAACCCCGTCGCATGCCGAACTGCTGGAAGCCGCCGCCAGGGCGGGCAAGGCGGTCTATTGCGAAAAACCGATCGACCTCTCCCTGGCGCGCGCCCGTGAGGTGGTGGAGCGGGTGCTCCCCCTGAACGTGCCGGTCACTGTCGGCTTTAACCGGCGCTTCGATAGCAGCCATCAGCAGCTCCGCCGCCAGCTGGAGCAAGGGCTGATCGGCCGGGTCGAGCTGGTGCAGATGGTCTGCCGCGCCTCCAGCATGCCGCCGCTCGACTATCTGCGCAGCTCCGGCGGCCAGATGCGCGATCAGGCGATCCACTTCTTCGATCTCCTGCGCTTTCTCACTGGCGATGAAGTGCGCACCGTAGCAGCGATGGGCGCGGCGCTGGCCCTGCCGGACATTGCCGAATTTGGCGATGTCGACACCTCCATCCTGATGATGCAGATGCGCGGCGGCGCGCTGGCGCAGCTGGACAATACCCGCCGCACCGGCCACGGGTACGATGAACGGATCACCCTGCTGGGCGCCGAAGGCGCGCTGGAGTCCGGTAGCCAGTCGCCGGCGGGCCCTACCCTGTGGCGCGGCAATCAGCGCATTGAGCCGGGCCTGTGGCCAGACTGGTTCAGCCGGGTACAGGGATCTTATTACCAGCATCTTGACGCCTTTATTCGCTCCCTGAATGGTGAAACCGTCGCCGACCTGCCCGGCCTGCTGGACGGCCTGCAGGCGCAGGCCATTGCCGAAGCGGCGGTTCAGTCCCTGCAGCATGGCCAGTTTGTCGCCGTCGACGACTGTCGCTGAGCGGGTGCGAGGCAACCGCTATCAGGCGCTGCACCTGCCTTTATGCCGGGCGGCGGCGATGCCTTGCCCGGCCTACAGAAGACAGACATTAATACACCGTAATATCAATCGGTTGCATATATATCCCAGGCCCGCGCAAGCGCAGCGCCGCCGGGCAAGAACAGCGGGCGCAGAGCCGCTTTTATGCCGGGCGGCGGCGTCGCCTTGCCCGGCCTACATAACACAGGCACTAATCTGATTTAATATCAAACGGTTGCAGTAAAATCGTAGGCCCGTGCAAGCGCAGCGCCGCCGGGCAAGAACAGCGGGCGCGGAGCCGTTTTATGCCGGGCGGCGGCGTCGCCTTGCCCGGCCTACATAACACAGGCATTAATATGCTTTAATATCAAACCCTTGCATAGATATTCCAGGCCCGCGCAAGCGCAGCGCCGCCGGGCAAGAACAGCCGACGCGGAGCCGTTTTATGCCGGGCGGCGGCGTCGCCTTGCCCGGCCTACATAATACAGGCATTAATACACTGGAATATCAAACGGTTGCAGTAAAATCGTAGGCCCGCGCAAGCGCAGCGCCGCCGGGCAACAGACATCAGGCATCGTACGCGTCCTTTTGCCAGGCAATGGCAGATACGCTCGCGCTATCTGCCATTGCCCGGCCGGCTCCTTAGCGTTCTTCGTTAAACACCGCGCCCACCTGGCGCCGCACCTCATCCATCACCTGCAGATTCTGCAGCACCCGACTGAGCGGCCGCAGCGGCGAGTCCTGCACCCCCTGTCCGATGCACCAGGCAAAATGCTCCGCCTGCCAGAACAGCTGGTCGTAGCGATTGCACGGCTCTTCCCAGCGCAGCACCTGCCCGCCCTGGCTGGCGGCGAGCGTGAAGCCGCCGGGGGCGTAAAACTGGCCGTCGATCGTCAGGGTCGCCTGGCGTCCGGCCACCACCGCCCCGCCCGGCGTGTTGCTGAACAAAGTGGTGTTTAACAACCCCTGCATCCCGTTCTGCCAGCTAAACAGCATCGACGTCTGACCGTTAAGCCCCTCCGCCGTGGCGCTGCCGCGGGCGACAATCTCCTGCGGCATGCCGCCCACCATCAGCGCAAACGAGGTCACATAGCTGCCGAGGTCCATCATCGGCCCGCCGGCAAGATCGGCATTGAAGATGCGGTGCTCGGGGGTGAAATACTCGCCGTGATCGGCCAGCAGGGTATGCAGGTCGCCGAGCGCCCCATCCTCCAGCAGCTGGCGGATCACATCATATTTCGGCGCGTAATCGCACCACATTGCCTCCAGCGCCAGCTTCCCCTGGCGGGCGGCTTCGGCCTGCAGCTCACGTCCTTCGCCGAGGTTGAGGGCGAAGGGTTTCTCTATCAGCACATGTTTGCCCGCCTTCAGCGCCTGCATGCCGTCGGGAAAGTGATGGTTGTGCGGCGTCGCAATATACACCGCATCAATATCCGGACGCGCCAGCATCTCCTCCACCTGGCCGTAAGCCTGGGGGATCCCCCATTCCGCGGCCACCCGGTCGGCCTTCGCCTGGCTGCGGGAGGCCACCGCCACCACCTGCTGCCGGCTGTAGGTTTTCAATGAGTGCACAAAGCGCTCGGCGATCCAGCCAGGACCGATAATGCCCCAGCGCAGGATGGGAATGCTCTGCGCCGCCGGGCGGCGCGGGGTTGGTAAGTGTGACGGAAACATAGCGGCTCCTTAGTCTTTAACCACGTTCACCCAGCGACGGCTGGCCATCGAGGCTTCAATCGCCGACAGCACGCGCTGATTCTGCAAACCAAATTCAAAGTTGGGATAGCAGTCGCCCTCCCCGCAAATCCCCTGCACCAGGTCATGCACTTCGATCACCTTGACGTCAAAATAGCCCAGCCCGCCGCCGCCAAAATCGAAGCCGAAGAAGCCGGCATAGGCCGGGATCTGGCTCCCGGCATACAGCGTCTTAAAGCCGCGGTCATGTTTGTCATCGTTGAAGCGATAGACCTGCAGCTCGTTAAAGCGCTCCCCGTCCATATACAGCGTGCCTTCGGTGCCGGAGACCTCCCAGAACACGCCGAAGATCCGCCCGGCGGCGATGCGCGAGGCCTCAATCACCCCCGCGGCGCCGCTGTCGAAATTGACCAGGCACTGAACCTGATCGTCATTTTCTACTTCCCGCCACTCGGCATCGGCCGCGACCCGGCTGGCATACCCGGCATCGCGCTGCGGCACCGGACGCTGGCGCAGGCAGGTTTGCGCGCTGGCGGTCACTTCGCGGATCCCGCCCAGCAAAAACTGGGCGACCGACAGGGTATGGGCGCCAAGGTCGCCAAGCGCCCCGCTGCCGCCGAGGGTTTTCGAGCAGCGCCAGGACCAGGGCAGGTTCGGGTCGTTATAAAACCCCTGATCAAAGGTGCCGCGAAAGCGCACCGGTTCGCCAATATCGCCCCGGGCGATAATCTGCTTTGCCAGCAACGCCGCCGGCGTTTTGATGTTGTTAAAGGCCACCATGGTCTTCACCCCCGCGCGCCGTGCCGCCTGCGCCATCTCCTGCGCCTGCTGCTCATTGACCGCCAGCGGCTTCTCGCAATAGACATGTTTACCCGCCGCGATCGCCGCCATTGCCATTGTGTAGTGCAGATGGTTCGGCGAGGTGATATCCACCACATCAACCTGCGGATCGTTTACCAGCTCGCGCCAGTCGCCGTAGGCCTTTTCCGCCCCCAGTTTCGCCGCGTGGCGTTCGGCCATCGCCTGATCCTGATCCGCCAGCGCGTAGAGATGCGGGCGCTTGGGCAGATCGGGATAGAACATCGCCGCGCGACGGTAAGCGTCAGCGTGTGCCTGCCCCATAAAACCTGAGCCGATAAGGCCGATATTTAACCGCGCGCTCATGATGCGTACTCCTCTGACGATGAAGGGGAAGATAAATGGTGCGCCAGCCAGGCATAGGCGCGGCTGGCGGTGGCCAGCGGCGGCGCCATCGCCGGGTCCTGCTCGGCTTCGATAATCAGCCAGCCGCGGTAGTCGCTGTCCCGGACAAAGTCGAGGATCGGCGCATAGTCGATGCAGCCGTCGCCTGGGATGGTAAACAGCCCGGCGCGCACCGCCTCGTTAAAGCTCAGGTTTTCCCGATATAGACGCCCCAGCACCTGCGGACGCACGTCTTTCAGATGCAGATGGCGGATACGGTGGCCATATTTGTGCAATACGCGCGGGATCTCGACCCCGGCGACAAAGGCGTGCCCGGTATCAAACGCCAGCCCGACGTTGTCATGGGTGTGAGACAGAAACCGCTCCAGCTCGTCATCGTGCTCCACCAGCATCATCAGATGATGGTGATAGGCCAGCTGGAGGTCATAGTCGCGCAGCAGCAGGTCGGCAAAGGTATTCAGCTTGTGGCAATACGCCGCCAGGCTGACGCGGCTTAACGGCGGCGAGAGCGAAATAGGCTCATCAAGCGGGGTTTCACCTGGCAGTTGCCCGCATTCGCCGTAAACCATCACCTTCGCGCCGAGCTGCCGGAGGAGCTGGGCGTGCTCCCGCACCGCCTCCAGCTCCGCTTCCACGCTGCGGTCGGCCAGCATGCCGCTGTACCAGCCGGACGCCAGGCGCAGGTCGGCCGCCGCCAGCAGCGGGCCCAGGGTTGCTGCCTGGCGGGGAAATTTCCGTCCTAACTCAATGCCCTGATAGCCCGCCTCCCGCGCCTCGCGCAGGCAGGTATCCAGGGGAATATCACCGCCTAAATCCTCGAGTACATCGTTGGTCCAGCACAGGGGGCTCACGCCCCACCGCAGTTGCTCTGTCGCCATCTTGTTCTCCTTTCCACCCTGTGGTCTTGTCTGGCGTCACTATAAGCAGGTGACGACCGACGATGAAAACGGAGAAATGATGGAAATCCATCATTGCGCTGGCGGTATATTCGCTATTTCAGGTAACCCTGAAAAATAAATGGAAATAATGCTTGCCGCCGGCTTATTTTGCGGATAAAAATTACTGGCTTAATAACCCGCTTCAGAGGTTATCCCTTTCATTCGAAATATGATGATAGCAATATGAAAAAAACTCAACACCGCACCAGCGCGGGCTTTTGCCGTGCGCCAAGGACAGGCCTGCTATTATTTGCCTGAATGACACATAGCCGCTTTTAAAACATCAAATAATTAACATTCTCTCTGCAATAATATGACAAGCTGTGGGAAGGTTGGCTTGCGAAATAAGCATGAAACTTTGATGCTTTACTAATAAATAACCCCAGAGCCTCTTGCTAATTACTTATCAGGACTGGTTGGGTTATTTTATTCTGACGCCAACGGGAGAATACACCAACGTGTATCCCTCTCTCTGGCCCGGCACGCCGCTATCGCGATGAGAAACAATAAGATGAATAAGACCTGGCTTTTCACCACCCTCACCCTGGCGCTGGTCGCCGCCGCGCCGGCCCACGCCATTAGCGCGAAATACCGGGAACAGCTTGAACGTTCCGGCTGCACGCAGATGACCGACGGGATCACCTGCGATATTCATAAAACCAAAGCCGAGAATGCCGCCGCCGCGCAGCACGCCAGCAGCGGCTTCGCCCCCTGGGTGGGCACCTGGTATGTTTATACGGAGTATGGCGATAAAATTGATGAGATTACCGTCACCGCTAAGACGGTGAAAACCCGCGGCCATCTGGTTGAGGCGGCGAAAGCCAGCCAGGGTAAACTGACCTTCCGGGTGAAAAGCTCAGCCTTTACGCTGAACGACGCCTTTAACGGCGTATGGGCAAACGGCAGCCAGCGCGGCACGTTGCAAAAAGTCCTGTAATAACATCGCTCTGCCGACAGGCCGGGGATAATGCAGACAGAACCTCCCGGCGCAGGCCGGGAGGGAGTGCAACGGATTACTTCTGCGGACGCATGGCCGGGAAGAGGATCACGTCGCGGATGGTATGGCTGTTGGTAAACAGCATCACCATGCGGTCGATACCAATACCCAGACCCGCGGTCGGCGGCAGGCCGTACTCGAGGGCGGTCACGTAGTCTTCGTCGTAGAACATCGCTTCGTCATCGCCCGCCGCTTTGGCGTTCACCTGATCCTGGAAGCGCTGCGCCTGGTCTTCGGCATCGTTCAGCTCGCTGAAACCGTTACCGATTTCGCGGCCGCCGATGAAGAATTCAAAGCGGTCAGTGATTTCCGGGTTGACGTCGTTACGGCGCGCCAGCGGAGAAACTTCCGCCGGGTATTCGGTGATGAAGGTCGGCTGAATCAGATGCGCTTCCGCCACTTCGTCAAAGATTTCGGTAACTATGCGTCCCAGCCCCCAGCTTTTCTCTACCTGAATACCGATAGATTCCGCCAGCGCTTTCGCCGCGTCGAAGTTATCCAGATCCGCCATGTTGGTTTCCGGACGGTGTTTCTTGATCGCTTCCCGCATGGTCAGTTTTTCAAACGGCTTGCCGAAATCAAACACCTGGTCGCCATACGGCACTTCGGTTTTGCCCAGCACCGTCTGCGCCAGGGTGCGGAACAGCGACTCGGTCAGTTCGATCAGGTCTTTGTAGTCCGCATACGCCATATACAGTTCCATCATGGTGAACTCTGGGTTATGGCGTACCGAGATCCCTTCGTTGCGGAAGTTACGGTTGATTTCAAACACGCGTTCAAAACCGCCAACCACCAGACGTTTCAGATACAGTTCCGGCGCGATGCGCAGGTACATATCAAGATCCAGGGCGTTGTGATGGGTGATGAACGGACGGGCTGACGCACCGCCAGGGATCACCTGCATCATCGGCGTTTCGACTTCCATAAAGCCGCGGGCCACCATGAACTGGCGCATGGTGGCGAGGATCTGCGAACGGATACGGAACGTATGACGCGACTCTTCGTTGGCGATCAGATCCAGATAGCGCTGGCGATAGCGAACTTCCTGATCCTGCAGGCCGTGAAATTTATCCGGCAGCGGGCGCAGGGCTTTGGTCAGCAGGCGCAGCTCGGTGCAGTGGATCGAGAGTTCGCCGGTTTGCGTTTTGAACAGCTTGCCGCGGGCGGCGATGATATCGCCGAGGTCCCATTTCTTAAACTGTTCGTTGTAGACGCTTTCCGGCAGGTCATCGCGCGCCACGTACAGCTGAATGCGGCCGCCGACGTCCTGGAGGGTGACGAAGGAGGCTTTGCCCATCACGCGACGGGTCATCATCCGACCAGCCACCGCAACTTCAACGTTCAGGGAAGCGAGTTCATCGTTGTCCTTCGCATCGAATTCAGCATGCAATTGGTCAGAGGTATGATCGCGACGGAAATCGTTGGGGAAAGCTACGCCCTGCTCACGCAGCGCAGCCAGTTTTTCGCGACGAGCTTTCAGTTCATTATTAAGGTCAATGGCCTCATCGGCACCTTGTGCTTGTTGTTCAGACATATGGATTCCTCATAACCTTGCTTTCAAACTAGCTTCGATAAATTGAACCAGGTCACCCTTCCGCGCGGCCTGTCTCTGGGAAGACACCAGAGCACAATCTTAACGATCCTGGATTCACTCCAAGCTGATCTCACTCAGCTATGGCTTCAGTAACGGTATTTTTTATCGTTGGCCTCCGCGCATGCCAGAATATCCTCCTCCTGTTCACTAAGCTGTGCAAGGAGCGACTTCGCGCTCCGCTGTTGAGGTAATGCCCCCGGTCGCGCTGCGCTTACCGGGGCTACGAATCGCGGCCCGGACAAAGTGTTTACGCCACGAGCCGGGACGAGCGTCAGGCGCCGCCGCCGGTAATTTCACCGGCAGCCGCACGACGTTTGCCGACGCTACAGGCCGCGGCAAAGGCGATAATGACCATCACCGCCACGCAGCCGAGAGTCCATTCGCCCATCTGCGCGAAGAAATGCTGATAGGCGGCAATCGCCGTATCGCTGATTTGCGATTCGGTGGTTTGCTGGGCGACCACGCCCGCCAGCCAGTTGGCCACCGCGCCGGTGGCCAGCATATAAATGCCGGTCAATACGCCGGTGACGCCGGGCATGTTCAGACGGGTGATTTGCGCCATCGCCACCGGGTCGATAAACAGTTCGGCAAAGCCCATCATCGCCAGCCCGGCGACCATCATGCCCATTGAGGCCTGACCGTCAGCCGCGCCATGGCGGGCATTGAGCGCCAGCAGCATAAAGCCGCCGCCCATCAGCAGCAGGCCGAAAGAAAATTTCAGCCAGACGCGCAGCACAGAACGCACGCTGCCTTCCGGGCGCATCAGCCACGCCAGCACCACGCCGGCCGCCATCACCGCTATCGCGTTAACTGACTGGAACAGCGCGGTCGGCACGTCCCAGTTCAGCAGACGACGATTGACGAAGTGGTCGATAAACAGGCTAATCGAGCTCCCGCCCTGCTGCGCCAGCACCCAGAACAACGTTCCGGCGAGCATCAGTAGGACGATCTGCCACAGCGCGCGACGATGCTCTGGGGCTTTGATCATGATCCGCGCCACCATCTGGGCGGCGAACAGGCAGACGATCGCCAGCAGATAGCCGGACCAGTTGTTTTGCAGCAGCAGCGTGAAAAATACCGGCGCCAGGCAGAGCATCACCAGCAGCCAGCCCCAGGTCGGCAGCACGAACTTCACCGCCCGCAGCGCCGGTTTATCGACGCCGCGGGTATGCCGGAAGTGGCGGCTGCCGCTTAAGAAAATCATCAGGCCGATAAACATACCGATCCCCGCAAGGGCGAAGCCGATATGCCAGCCGTACCACTGCGCCGCCAGTCCGCAGGCGATGGGCGCGGCAATCGAGCCGACGTTGCCGGCGGCGTACAGCAGCGAGAAACCGCCGTCGCGACGCGGGTCGTCGTGAGCGTACAGTTCGCCGAGCAGGCAGCTGATATTGGATTTGAACAGGCCGTAGCCGCAGATGATGATCGCCAGCGCGACGTACAAACTCCATGCGGAGGTCGACTCAACGCCCAGCACCACATGGCCGAGGGTCATCAACAGCGCCCCGGCAATTACCGCCGTGCGGTTGCCGAGCAGGCGGTCGGCAAGCCAGCCGCCGAGAATAGGGGTAACGTAAACCAGAGATGCGTAAGCGCTGAACAGGCTGATGGCGTGGCTGTCGTCGAAGCCAAGCTGGTGGGTAAGGTAAAGGATGAGTAAGGCGCGCATGCCGTAAAAGCTGAAGTACTCCCAGATCTGGATCGCAACGATGTAGTAAATCGCGCGCGGCTGTGAGGGTGTTTTCATGTGTTCTCCTTGCAGCGTGAAAAAGGGAAGTGGCAAGCCACTTCCCTGGTGTGCGTCTATTACTTGTTATTCTCTTCTTTCAGCACTTTAACGGTGTAACGACCATCCGCCTGACGATAGGCGCCGTGGATATCGGTTTCGAAGCCTGGATAGTGGGCGCCGATTTCGCACAGCATCTGCAGGAACTCCAGCACCGGACGGCTCTCTTCGGTGATCATCTCACCCGGCATCACCAGCGGCACTCCCGGAGGATACGGCAGGATCATGTTGGCGTTGACGCGGCCGACCATCTCTTCGAGATACACTTCTTCCGTCTGACCGTGCAGCTCTTTCTGGAACGCGGCATACGGGGTCATCACCATCGATGGCAGCACTTCAAACGCGCGGAACATCAGGTCCGGCAGGTTGTGATGCTCAATCAGTTTGTGAATGTTCTGCGCGAGGTCCTGAATACGCATGTTTTCATAGAATTCAGGATCTTCACGGTACAGCGACGGCAGCATGTTTTTCACCCGCAGGTTCAGGTCGAACGCGCGTTTGAAGTCGGTCAGCGCACGCAGCAGGCTCAGCGCTTTAGTCTTATCGATACCGATACTGAACAGGAACAGCAGGTTGTACGGACCGGTTTTCTCTACCACGATGCCGTGTTCGTCGAGGTATTTCGCCACGATGCTTGCCGGAATACCGAAGTCATCCATGGTGCCGTCTTTCTTCATCCCCGGAGTCAGCAGCGTGACTTTGATCGGGTCGAGGTACATGTGTTCATTATCGATGTTTTTGAAACCGTGCCATGCGCTGTCGGAACGCAGCGGCCAGCATTCAGGACCATCGATATGCTCCGGCTGCCAGACGTCGAAGAACCAGCCGTCAGACTCGCCTTTCAGACGTTTGATCTCTTTACGGAACTTGATGGAACGTTCAATAGAGCCGTCGATCAGACGCTTACCAGCGTTCCCCTTCATCATCGCCGCCGCGGTTTCGGTGGAGGCCACGATCCCGTAGTGTGGAGAGGTGGTGGTGTGCATCATGTAGGCTTCGTTGAAGGTCTCTTCGTTTACGTCGCCTTTCACGTGGATCATCGACGCCTGGGAGAACGCCGCCAGCAGTTTGTGCGTGGACTGGGTTTCATAAATCACTTTCCCTTCGACGCGGCCGCCGCTCATCCCGCATTTGCCTTCATAGATCGGCGAGAAGTTGGTGTAAGGCACCCACGCGGAGTCAAAGTGGATGGATTTCACATCCAGGGTTTTCTTGATGAAGTCGGTGTTGTACAGCAGACCATCATAGGTTGAGTTGGTGATAACCGCGTGTACCGGCCAGGTCGCATTCGGCGTCTCTTTCACACGCTTGGCGATAGTCGCGTGCTGGAATTCGCTCTGCGGAATACCGCCGAGGATACCGTAGGCGTTACGGGTCGGACGGAAGTAGATCGGCGTAATGTCGCTCATCATCATCAGGTGAGTCAGCGATTTGTGGCAGTTACGGTCAATCAGCACGGTGCTACCGGCCGGCGCGGAGTACATGCCGACGATTTTGTTAGCAGTAGAAGTACCGTTGGTCACCATGTAGCTGCGTTCTGCGTTAAACACGCGAGCGATATACTCTTCCGCTTCTTTGTGCGGGCCGCTGTGGTCCAGCAGGGAACCCAGTTCAGAAACCGAAATGGAGATATCGGATTTCATGGTGTTGGAGCCAAAGAAATCGTAGAAGATGCTGCCTACCGGGCTTTTCTGGAACGCGGTACCGCCCATGTGGCCTGGGGTACAGAAGGTATATTTACCTTCACGGACATATTTGAACAGCGCTTTGGTCAGCGGCGGCAGAATGGTGTCGATGTATTCGTCAGTGTTCTGTTTGATTTTGTTCGCGATATCTTCCGCAGCGCCCAGCGCATATTCGAAGAAGCGAACCTGCATGCGCAGATCGTTCAGGCTAACGTCCAGAGTGGAGTAGGTGTTAGCGAACGCATACAGCGGCATGTACTCGTTCATTTTGCTGATTTCTTCGCACAGTTCGAGATTGTATTTATCCCAGTCGAAGATCACGCCGCACAGACGAGAGTTGTTTTCAATAAGTTTTAATAAGTCGTCACGGTCGTTCGGGTAGACAATACGGAAGTCCAGGCGTTCGAGAGCACGATGCAGTTCACGGATGGGTTCTTCTTTGAAGTAAACCCCCATGTGATTCATGATTGCAATAACGTTCATAGTCAAATCTCCAGATGTAGAAAGCCCCTCCCGTCGCGTGATGACAGGTGATGGAAGGAGCCTCAGGAAAACGGGTTGCTGATTAGTGCGCGTTAGCGGTGGTGTTGTTATCCGATGCGTTGTTCTGGCGCTGGTGCATTTTGCGACCGTAGAACATCAGGATAATCAGGCTAACGATGAAGGTGCCGGCCAGTTCGAAGGAGCTTGCGCCCATCAGCGCGATGAAGCAGAACACGCAACCCAGTACCGAACAAATCAGGCTAACAAAGTTACGGATGTTGATGCCTTCGAAACGAATCAGGTCAACACAGGAGTAGAAGTAAGGCAGCATGGTCAGCAGTACCGCGATACCGGTCAGTTCGCCGAACAGGTCAGAGGCTTTACCACCGGCGGAGTTCATCAGGGTAATCAGCACCATCAGCGCGGTCATTTTCACTGCGGCCAGCAGCAGGCCTTTTTTCGGAATACCGTTGTTATCAACTTCGCCATACACTTTCGGGAAGTTACCGTCGTTGGCGGCACGTACACCGGCCTGGCCAACCAGCATCATCCACGAGCCCAGAGAAGTCAGGCAGGCAAAGGCGGTGAAAGCGGATACCATCGGTGCAGCCCAGCCGCCGAGGATGGTAGAGGCGCTAATTGCGAACGGCGCACCGGACGCGGCCATCTGAGAAGCAGGATACATACCGGCGATAACCTGAGTCGCGGCGATGTAGACGATACCGGCCATCGCAGTGCCCAGCATGGTAGCCAGCGGCACGGTACGTTTCGGGTTTTTCACCATCCCGGTACTCACGGCGGCGGATTCTACGCCAACGAAGGCCCACAGGCAGAGCAGGATACTTTTAATAACCGCGTGGCTATCGGTGGTGCTGGAGGTATTCCAGTTCGCCTGATAGGTAGCGACATCAAACCAGTGCCAGCCGACGACCGCGGTCATGACTACCGGAATAAGCACCAGTACCAGACCAATAGTGGTCAGACGGCTGACCCAGGTCCCGCCGAGCATATTAACGAAAGTAAAGATCCACACGATGGCAATACAGGCAATACCTGCTGGCACCGGGTTATTTAAAATTGGGAAGAACGTAGAGAGATAAGAAACTGCGGTAATCCCGATGGCCAGGTTACCAATCCAGTTTGCATGATAATAAAGGACACCGGTCTGGAAACCGAATGCCGGAGATATTTCGCCAGCGTAGGCAATAGGACCGCCCTGCTGCGGGTTTTTAGTGGCCAGTCGGGCATAAACATAAGCCAGAGACATCGCACCAATAATTGAAATCACCCAGCCCCAAATGGCAATACCACCGATGCTGGCCAGGTTCGCAGGTAATAATGCAATCCCGCTCCCCATCATATTACCGGCGACGACACCGGTACAGGCAAATAGCCCGATCTTCTTGGCAGAACTCATGGTTGTTTTTCTCCTAAGTTTATTTGGGAGGTACAGATCATGATACAGAACCATTAATTGACCCGACCAACTGCCAACAAGATTACTGATTTGTACGAGATAAGTCCTAAAGATAAAGTGATATAAAAACAAACATCAGACAAATGATATTTTGACCTTTTTCGCTTAACATATAAACATGACAACAGGGTGTCAGAAAAAAATAAACATCGTTGTATTACAGAGACTTACAAGAAGCAGGGCGTGTTATCTGACTGTTATTTAAAGCCTCCTGAATGCTAAATAAAAATAACAACAAGAGGCTTCATGAGAAACATAAATTTAACCTCACCATGCCCAAAACCTTGCACATGATGAGGGTTTACTTATTCTGAAGAGAGAAAGTTGTCGAGATATGGAACGACTCGGTTAACCGACGTCTGGAAAACCCCATTTTCAATCCAGTACAGGGTATCTTCGCCAGGACGTAAATTAAACGCCGTGATGTAAGAATCGGCAGCCAGACGGTTCTCACCTTTCATCTCATAGACTTTGCCTAACAGCACATAATTTAGCCATGACATCTCTAAATCAATCGCACTATTAATTGCGGTATTTGCTTCGTCGACTTTGCCCTTCCCCAATGAATCCACCGCTTTTATTTGATAATAAATCGCCATGTCTTTTATACCCGGCATCGCCCCTACCCGCTCGACTTCACTGTAGAGGGCGGCCAGCTGTTTATCGTCCAGCGGCTGTTGCGAATGGCGCAATACATCCACCAGCGTTTTTTCGGCATAGGCGTAAATAAAATCCGGCGCCCGCTTAATCACATCATCCAGCAGGCTACTGGCCTTACTTAATGAATCGACGTCGCCCTTCATTAACAGCTGATGCGACTGGTAGAAATAGGTTAACGCCACGCTTTGCGAGGGCTGATATTGCCTGAGCATCGCCTGCATTCGCGCCGGCCACGGCTGCGCCAGGGCATCCGACAGGCTGTTCATCAGATCGTTCTGGATGGTCAGCTGGTTATCGTTGGTCACAAAGTAGCGCTTATCCAGCATCGTCGAGCTGTCGGCGTTGTCCACCAGCTGGACCGACATAAAGCACTGCTGCGCCCGATAATGGCGCTGATTAACGAACTCAATGGTCAGCGTTTTGCCGGAACTGCTTGGTTCATTGATGTTGTAGTCCGTTTTGTCATGCACCATAAAGGTCGAGAAGGTGTTCAGCGAGGTGGTGATCAGGCTGGCCAGTCCAACGGCGTAGGAGTGCTGCGACGACCAGTTAGCGCAGGAGTTGCCATTCACCAGGTGGATATCGATATCGCGCGGATTGAGCAGCAGACGCGCCTTGTTGACCGGCGGCCGCGATTCCATGCTCGACAGCGCCACCAGCGCCACGCAGGTGCCCAGCGCCAACAGGAACAGCCCCCACACCAGGGCGGTAGTGAGGCGCTTGCGGCCTGACGGCGCGCTGGCCACGGTAGGAGCCGGTGGCGGCGCGGCGGCATCAGGGAGAGGGACAGAGACGTCGGATGGCGCACCGGCGGCCGGCGGCGCAGGAACGGCGGTCGACGGCGAAGGCGTCAGCGCCTCCATCGACGGGGCTAGCTCCTCCCCCTCTTCGGTGCACCAGATCACCGGCACCGTGAGCTTATACCCCCGTTTGGGTACCGTCGCGATGTACTCAAGGCTAACGTCGTCGCCGTCTTTGAGCGACTTGCGCAGTTCAGAAATACTCTGCGTGACGACGTGGCTGGTCACAACGTTCCGGGTCCAGACGTTTTCGATAAGCTCGTCCCGGCTAAGCACTTCCCCCGGATGGCGGGCAAAAAAGACCAGAAGATCGATTAAACGCGGTTCAAGGGTAAGCTGGCGCCCCTTCCTGCTGATTTGGTTTACAGAGGGGGTTACCAGCCATTCACCGACGCGAACAACAGGTTGTAGCATACAAGAAAGCCCCAGACAAAAAGGGAAAGGCGCGATGATAACACATTTGTCCTACCTATTTTTGCCAGGGGTCACTCCCTCAGGCATTAGGCCGGAATTGGCTCTTTATTAACAATAAAAAGCAATAATTCATTAACATCGTGATCATGAAATCTATATATAGCGATAAAAACGCATTTCCGCTGCCGCTATTGCCTAAGGCAATTCCGATAGCAGAAAAAAATAAGCCCGGAGGCTTAACGCGCTCCAGGCTCAATGCGTTGCGCGCCGATACGGCACGCTTTAAAAAAAGGTTATTTATACACTTCCGCTGTGGCTTCAAAGTTAGGGCCATGCTCACGCGCAGCGGTGATCACGTAGTACTTTCCGCCTTTCTCATCGGCCAGCTTGGAGAGCTGATCGTGCAGATCGGAAGGCGAAGAGAATTCGCCACCGGACGGCCCCACCGAGATCGGCCCGACTTTGGTCAGTTTGAAGTGTTTCACTTCTTCTTTGGTAATCAACTGCGCGGCGGAGGCGCCAAATGCAACGGCGGAAAGGGCTAACGCGACTATCACTTTTTTCATCCTGCAATCTCCTTGGAATTAGCCTTCAGTCAGGCCCTTTCAGTATAGACGGCGATTTACTAAGCGTGCTACCGATGCGCTTATTTTTTGGCCGAGGCGTTCAGTAACGCGGCGGTACTCCTTCCGGGCGGGTCTTAAAGCGCCGGTGCAGCCACATGTATTGCTCGGGCGCCATCAGGATGCACTGTTCGATAATCTGATTCATCCAGGCCGCCGTAACCTCGGCGCTCGCCAGCGGCGGCGTGCGCTCCGGCGTCAGGGAGATCAATTCATACCCCATGCCGTTGGGCTTGCGCCGCGGAACAAACGGCACAATCGTCGCCCCGGACATTTTCGCCAGCATCCAGGTACCGGTGGTGGTCGCCGCCTGTTCGACGGCAAACAGCGGGGCGAAGACGCTGCTGGCCGGACCGTAGTCATGATCCGGCGCGTACCAGAGAATTTCCCCCTCTTTTAGCGCCCTGACCATCCCTTTCAGATTTTTTCGATCCAGCATGGTCTTGTTAGAGCGCAAGCGTCCCCAGGTTTGCAGCCAGTCAATCAGCGGGTTATCGTTGGGCCGGTAGACGCCAATGCCTGGGGTAAACATGCCGTACATTCGCGCACCCATTTCGAGGGTCAGAAAATGGATACCGATCAGTAAAATGCCCTGCTTTTCTTCCAGAAGCTCCACCACCTCGTTAACGCCGCTGGTCTCGGTCCAGCGCGCTACCCGGTGCGTCGGCCAGAACCAGGCCATGCCGGTCTCCATCAGCCCCATGCCCAGCGATTCAAAGTTTTTCACCAGCAGCGCCTCGCGGTCGGCGGCGCTCATCTCGGGAAAGCAGAGTTCGAGATTACGTCTGGCAATCCGCGCGCGGCTTTTCATCACCCGCATTGCCAGCCGCCCAAGCGCCGTTCCCAGACGGTAGATCACCGGATACGGTAATTGCACCAGCAGCCACAAAAAGCCAATTCCCAGCCACAACAGCCAGTAACGCGGGTGCAACAGCGCGCGGGAAAATTTGGGTAAATTTGACATAGTAATCCTGTTAATTCACTCAATAATAGCTGAGCAAAAACCGCGAAATAAAGTAGCGGATCCTGCACGTAGTATTTTTCCAATTCGTGCGGTAATACTCAATCACAAAGCGCGTTATTATAAGCCGATTCCAGGATAAATTCAGCCCTTACGCTGGGGACTACTCTATTATTAGACGCAACGCGTAAAATTTCCTGTTTAATGCATAAATAAATAAACCTAACCTCTACGGCTCGGCCGATTGTCGATAAAATAGCCAGTACATTTGCCTCAGCCTCTCGACCAATACCTCTTTTACTCACGCTTTATTATGGCGGTAGCGAATGCAAACAGTCCGTTTCGCCCGGTTTGACACGGCCAGCATGCGGTTATTTGTGACTGGGGCAAAGGTTAAGCATCGACATTGCGGATCCTTTTCCCAGATATGCTACGTTTACAGCGCTCATTCGACGCAAGTGCCTTTGCCGACGTCGCCGCTTTCAGAAGCCATAGTGAGAAGGAACTATGACAATGAATTATCAATTAGTGAAGCAAGTCAGAGAAAATAACCCATTAAGAAAAAGCTTCATTGACCTTGCCGTTAAGACTTTTGACCTGTCTTTTGAAGAGTGGTATCAGCAAGGTTACTGGACCGACGCCTATATCCCCTATGCTTTTGTCGAACGCAATAAAGTTATCGCTAACGCTTCGGCCAACATCATCGACCTGCGCTGGCAGGGCGAGCCCCGGCGTTATATTCAGATTGGCACCGTGATGACCGAACCGGACCATCGTAATAAGGGATTAGCCGGCCAGCTTATCCATCACATCCTGCAGGACTGGCAGCAGGAGGCGGACGCCTTCTTTTTATTCGCCAATCCCACCACGGTGGATTTTTACCCCAAATTTGGCTTCACCCGCAGCGAAGAGTATCAATATATTATGCCGGTCTCCCCGCGAGCCGGTGATTTTCGTAAACTGGATATGGACAGCCCTGACGATGTCGCCCTGCTCCGCCATTACTATGAAAAATCCAACCCGTTCTCACCGCTGCGGGTGGAGCATAACTTTGGCCTGCTGATGTTTTACTGCTCAGCCTTTATGAAGCATTTTGTCTATTACTCGGCAAAAAATGAGGCGGTGGTCATCGCCATGCAAAACGGTCCGGTGCTGATCTGCTTTGATCTATTCTGCGACGTGGGCAAGAGCCTGTCGACGCTGGTCAACGAACTGGCCGATGACCACGTTTACCAGGCCATCCTCGGTTTTACCCCCAGTGAAGACCGGCTCGGCGAGTATGAGAAGATAGAGGGAGAAGATATCCTCTTCGTCTATGACCAGAAGGAAAACCTGTTTAAAGACAGGAAGTTGATGTTTCCTTTACTGGCGCATGCCTGACGGCGCTGTGCCGCCAGGCAGATCAGTTATAAGTCACCACGAAGGTCACGCTGGCGTTCGCTTCGCCCGCAGTCACTGCGGGCTGCGTCTGGATATAGCGGGCCTGATAGGATAAACGATAGTTCGTCTCACTGCCTTTTTTCCCGGACCAGACCTGGCTCACCTGGTTTAGCGGCACCAGCGAGCCGCCGGCACTGAGGATCTGCACGCCAAGTCCGGATGCCCCTTCAGGTTGGTCATCGATTTTAATCACTTCGTTGGCGGCGACAGCGCTGTCCACCGTCGCGTTAAACTGCATAAACACGCTGCCGACATTTTCACAGTTCGTCAGGTTGATGTTAAAAGGAACCGGGGCGGTGGTGCTGTTGAGCCCGGTAAATGCGGTTTTGTTATGCCGTCCGAGGAAGACGTTAATGTTTTTACTGTCGTCAGTAATCTTGCAGGTGGGTGATTTGACCTGAATACAGAGCCCGCTGACGCTGAAGCGCATCGCCTGTACTCCGCCAAGATAAATATCGCCAAGGTAATCATTAAGGCAATATTCGCCCGGCGGCGGTAGACCGCCGTTATCGGCAATCCGCCAGAAATAGATGGTCGGTTTTTTATTTTCCGCCTGAAATGCGCGCTGGCCGGAAAATACCGGCGCGGAAGGCCAGGCCGTGAACAGGGGATCGAAATTAATGCCATCCTGTTCCCCCATCTGAAAGCTGTAGCCGATGCCCGGCAGGCGGTCGATGCTGTAGATATCCCCCGGCTTGCCGTCTCCCGCCGGGCCGACCCGGGAACCGCCAATGCTCTGAAACCCGCCGGGCTCGCTGCCGCTGCAGGCGATCTCCCAGCGTTCGTTATTAGTGATAATCATCCCTCCGTAGCTGTATAGCAGGGAGCCGATGGGGAGATCGCTGACGTCAAGGTTGATACTGGCCTGGCTGACGTTCACTGAATACTCGATAGTTTTGCCACTGACCATCTGGCACGCTGCCGACAGCGAAGTGCAGTACCCGCCGGCCAGCAGAAGAGGTACCCCTGATGCGATGATTTTTTTCATATTACTTCTCCTTTATTCCCGGCCGGCAGACCTGATGCGGCGTGCCGCTGCTAACCTGCTGCACCGCGTCGTCGCGGATGGCATAGGCCAACCGGCAGCGTTGCCCGCTGCGTTCGCCCCATACTACCGAGACGCTGCCGTGGTCTTGCGGCACTCGGGCATACAGCAGCCCGCCCTGACCGACGGCGCCAACCGCCCGACCGTTGTCGTCGAACACCTCCGCGCCCAGCGGGGGCGCCGCGCCATCCGGCAGCGTGACATGGGCAAACCAGGGATAGCCGGTACGCGTGACAAATTTGACCTTCACCGCCGCGCCCGAATCGGGCACCACCGTCGTGCTGCTGGAGACAATCTCCACATGGTCGTTCAGACCCTGCGGATCGAGATCCAGCCAGTTAGCGGTAAAGGGATCGAGGTAAGGGATGATCGTAAAACCCTGGCGGTTAATCGGCTGTCCAAGGCGGTTAGCCACCCGGGCCCCCACCGCGCCGGGCGCTTCCACAATGGCGAAGGTTTCCCCCAGTTCGGGGGTGGCGGTCATGCCGCCCTGATGCGCTACCAGGGCGCCCGATGCCCCCAGCGAGTACTGCTGCTGATGGCGACCGGCGCTGGCGCTGGCGTTCAGGTACGCATAATCCGTCCGCAGGCTACCGTTGGCCGCAACGCTGGCTTCATTTGGGTTCTCCCGCGGCATGTCGTAGCTGGCGGTCAAACCGTAGCTGAAGGCGTTTTTCTCGCCTGCGCTGCCGGTATAGCTGGACTGCAGCTGGCTGCCGTAGTTTTTATCGTGGTTAAAGCGGGTGGTCAGGCTGCCCGCCTGCCCGAACGGCAGCGAAAAGGAGACGCCCACCACCTGATTATTGCGGTGATGGATATCCTGGCTCTGCTGGGCATACAGATAATAATTGAGCTGACCATAGCGGTTGGCATAGCCCAGCTGATATGAGCGCCAGCGGTGGTGGCGGACATCCTCACTCCAGATTCCGTTAAATGACAGACTGCCGCTGCCGGCCTGCTGAGACAACGTCGCGCTGTAGCGGGTCATCTCCCGCCAGTCGTTGGGGTGCCGGTCGTGCTCCCAGGCGGCATCGCGAATGGAGCGATAATTGCCGTCGTTGCTGTGGCTCATCGAGAGCAGCATTCGCGTATCGGATGTAAACGATTTTGATGCGGACACCCGCCAGCGGTAGCCCTCCTGCCAGCCGTGCTCCCTGCCCTTCGCCGCAGAACGGGAAAGATCGACCGCCAGCGCGCCCCAGTAGGTATTGAAGGCGCTGCCGACCAGCGTCGAGTAATAATCTGTCGTCGCGTTAGCGCCGGTATAGCCGCTGATATAGTCATTGAAGCCGTACTGCAGCGTGGCTTCGCCAAATCCCGGCCGCCCGGCGATCCCGTCCTCATCCAGATAGCCCAGCGACAGATCATAATAGACCGCGCCTGCCCGCACCAGGCCAGGCAGCGTGGCGTACGGCACGGTAAAGGTGTCCTGACTGCCATCCGCCTCGTGGATCGTCACCTGTAAATCGCCGCCGGCGTTGGTGGGATAGAGATCGTCGAAGGTGAATTTGCCCGGCGGAACCGTTGCCTCGTACAACAGAGCGCCGTTCTGGGTGACCGTTACGCGGGCGTTGGTGCGCGCCACGCCGCTGACCGACGGCGCAAAACCGCGGCGAGAGCCCGGCAGCATGCGCACATCGGTAGCCAGCCTGCCGCCGATAAAACTGACGCTGTCAAAGAAGGTTCCGTCGGTCCATCCCTGACCCAGCCGTAACGTGGACGCCCAGTTCACTACACTTCTCTCAGCCCAGGTGGCAATGCTATCCCAGTGCGTATTCCCTTCCTGCGCCTGGTAGCTGGACTGGTGATGTAACCGCCAGCCAAAGGCGCGCAGGCTGGCATCCAGCCCGAGATAATGATGGCTGCTGGTGTCCCCGTCGACGATGCTCTGATAGCTATTGGCCTGGTAGCGCAGCACCGCGGCGGGCACGCCGCTATCCACCTTTTTCAGGTTCACCGCCCCCCGATAATGGGGTTGCAGCAGCGCCTGGGGCATATTTACCCGCAGGACGTTTTCCCCGCTGTCATACTCCCAGCCGATCGCCTTATCGATCTGCGAAAAACGCAGGCAGGTGGCCGCGGTTGGCCACTGGGCATCCTTCAGCTGCAGAGCGTCGAACAGCGAGGGTGAGATGCAGGGCTCAAGCTGGCCATCGTGTTCCTGGATAACAAACGTTTCTTCCCCCAGGTCCCGGCCATTCACCGAGAGCGTGCTGCGGTACTGTCCGGCGTGTAGTGGATTACCGTATTGATATTTCTGGAGATCAACCTGCGCGGCGCCGTGCAAATGGGCGCGGTTAAAACTAAACGCCTCTGCCGCCCATGCCTCCTGCCAGGGAAGGAGCAGCATCAACCCAACCTTGATCTCCCTGAGTTTCATAATAATGTCCTTACTGAGGATAATTATGATTCACTACCGCGCCGTAATCATTGATGGTGGTGAAGCTGAATTTGGCTGGCAGCGTGCGCAGCGCGACCCCTTTAGGCGCGATCTCCAGCGAGGAAAACGGGGCGACCATGCCGGCAGCGTGTTTTTGTCCGTTAAGGGTGATGCTGTCGATGGTGATATAGCGCGCTGAGGCATTGCTCACCCGCAACCCGTTGCCCGTAGGAGCCAGCGCCCAGCTCAGGGCTTTTTCCGCGGCTATTTTTTCCGCCGCCACGCCTGCCGGACGGTAAAACAGCTTGATACGCGACCGTATCGCGAGCTGCAGGTAATTGTCAGTCTTGCCATTTTTCGGCTCAGGTGGGATATCCAGAAGATTGAACCAGAACAGCGATTCCCGATCCTGCGGCAGGCGGCTGCCGTTAAACACCAGGCGCCAGCTCTGGCCTTTTCCCGGTTCGATGCGCACAATCGGCGGCAGCACAATAAACGGCGCCGCATCCTTTTCCGGTTGATTTTGCACGCGGCCATCGTCGACCCAGACCTGCGTCAGAGAGGGGGTCTCCCCCATATTGGTGGCCCGGACGGCGATCTCTTTTTTGTCGCCGGGAAAAATAATCCGTGTGCCGTCAATAACCATGCTGGCGTCCGCCGAGGGTAAAATGCAGGACAGCAGCAGTGCCAGAACCATACGCCGCATATTCACCTCCTCCTTGTCGGGGGGATAAACGGCCCCTGAGCGGGGCCGTGGACAGGGGTTACGGATAGACCACCGTAAAGTTGACGTAGGCTGCGACTTTTCCAGCCTTGGCGGCATCAGTCGCATAGTAGCGGGCATAGAAAGGCAGCGAGGCGGAACCATCCTGCTCAGCCACCGCCACCGGGATCGCTTCCAGGCGAGCAACTTTGCCGTCTGCAGCGACCGCCGGGGTCTCCGCGAGGTTAATCGGCGTAAACCGGGTGTTCAGCAGCTCCACATCGACGTTTTCTGCTTCCGTGCCGTCAGTCAGAGTGTTTTTTAGTCGGCCCTCCGTGGAAACGTTTTGATCCTTCTCGAAGTACACCGAGACATTGGTCCCCGGGGAACAGCTCGTCAGATCGATAGTGAAGGGAACCACGCCCGCCGTCTCGCCCGCGCTGCTGAGCGCCGAGCGCTGGACCGTCGGCAGGGTTACCGTCTTGTCTTTATTCTTTACCGTACAGGTATTGTCGATGACTTCACCATTAAAGGTGACTTTGCCATCAGCAGCCTGCGCCGCTACCGGAGAAAGCATCATCATCACCACGAAAGATGCCATTCCTTTGCTGTATTTTTTCATATTCACTCCTCATCACCACGCTTATGGAGAATCGTTCAGGAAATACCCCTGGCGTACTTTATACGTACAATTTATTAATGCTCAGTCCATTGGATTAGCCTGTTATCTTTTAACCCCTTCCCTGCACTGACATCCTACTCACTTCATTATTTATTATTCAAATTCGCCACCAGGACCATTTCTACTTTTTATAGAAAAGTCTTAACACCACTCTGAAAAAGAAATAAAACTGACACACAATAAAAACACAACTCACTGTAAATAAAAGGTAATTTTTATTTTTTATTTTCTAAAAAACATTCGAGAAATGCGATCTAACTATCTCACCCTCATTATTAACCACCTCCTCCCACGTTCTCCCCCCTGGATTGAAAGCGCAGGGAGTATGTTATTTATGGCGGGTATTCTCTACAGTAAATTGTCGAATCAGGCAGGACAGCATGCACAGCGTATTTATGCCAGGAGGTCATTATGTTGATCTGCATTGCGGATTCAGAATATTTTAATATTGCCCTGAAAGCGTATATTAATGAACCAAACAGCAAGCCTCTGGATATTAAAGAAATACTCTGTTACCCGTTTAGTGGACAGAGTGAGATGTTCTATACTTTTTTTGCGACCGATGCCGGAGCCCGGCTAAGCACCATCCTTATTGATTACAGCAGCGTCAGCATCGAAGTACTGCAGGTCGCGCTCAGTTTAAAATCGTTTAATCCCCTGATCCGGATCTTTATTTTTGCCAAATCAGGCTACCCGTTGAGCGAGCTCGAACGCAGCCTCGCCATTGTGCTCGGCGCAGAGTTCATCACCAGTTTTGCCGGGCTCAGCGCTGCCCTTGCCCGCGGTCCGCGCTTGACATCGCCCCCCGCCGACAAGCTCTATATCGCCATACCTGACAGCTATAACCTGACCCGTAAGGAAACTTTTTTAATCAGCCTGCTGATGGGGGGAATGCCGTTGTGTCACGTGGCCAGCACCATGCAGCTCACGATCAAACGGGTCTACTACTACCGTTCACGCGTCCTTAGCAAGCTGGCGGTGAAAAATAACGTGGAACTGATGAACAAAGTTCAGGGGATGGTGTTGCGCCACTACCGACAGGAGACAGGCCATGAAATCGTATCTCTACGCTAAAAATCGCCTCATGTTGATTATCCTGAGCTGGCTAAGCGCAGACGAGGCGTTGCCATCTCGTCATGATTTCCAGCAGACTGAAACCATCCTCAGCACCCTGCATATACCGTATGTGCTGAAGCCCGACCTTGATCAACTGAGAGCTACGCTACAGCCATTACTCGCCACGCCCAGGCCGCAGGCCTGTGAGGTAGGCGCTTTTCTCAGCGCCCTGTTGGCGCTGTATACCCGGTTAACCGAATATACCGCCGTCGAGCACTATCTGCTCTCCCGGCATCTCTGAGTAGTAACCCGCCTGGGCAGGAAGACGCCGCGCGCCTCCTGCCTGTAAGGCATTACCTTAGCTCAGCAGACCGCTCGCCGCGTCGGGAGACGTAATCCCGATAGCCCTCGCCAACGTAAATCTGCCGTGGCCGGTAGATGGTCAGCGGCGCCTGGTGCATCTCGTTCCAGTGCGCCACCCACCCGACCGTCCGACCGACCGCGGTGACCACCGCAAACATCGACGAAGGCAGATTCATCGCTTTAAGGATCACCGCGGTATAGAAATCCACGCTTGGCGACAGGCCATTGTCCACAAAATAGGGGTCGGTCAGCGCCACGTCCTCAAGGGCCATCGCCACCTGCAGCAGGCGGTCGGACATGCCTACCTCCGCCAGCACCCGATGGCTGGTTTCACGCAGGATATCGGCGCGCGGGTCACGGTGACGGTAGCGCGAGTTGCCAAAACCCAGCCGGCGAAATGCCTGCGGATCGCGCTTCGCCTGGCGCAGAAACGCCGGAACCTGATCGACGCTTTCAATCTCCTCCAGCATTCGCATGCTCGATTCATTTGCTCCGCCATGCATCGGCCCCCACAGCGACGCCAGCCCGGCGGCGACGCAGGCGAATAAGTTCGCCCCGGAGGATCCCGCCGCGCGCACCGTAGTGGTCGAGGCGCACTGCCCGTGATCGGCATGCAGCACCAGGATCTGGTTCATCGCCTGCTCGATAACCGGATTGAGAACCTATTTTTCCGCCGGGATAGCAAACAGCATCTGCAGGAAATTACCGGCATAGGAGAGATCGTTGCGCGGATACGCCGCGGGTTGCTCAATGGTGTACTTGTAGCTCATGGCGGCGATAGTGGGCATTTTCGACAGCAGCCGGGTGGCGGCCAGCGCCCGGTGCTGCGGATTTTCCACGTCCAGGACGTCATGATAAAACGCCGCCAGCGCCCCCACCAGGGCGCACATCAGCGCCATCGGGTGCGAGTCGCGACGAAAGCCGCTGCACATGCGGGCTATCTGCTCATGGACCAGAGTATGGCGGGTGATGGTCTCGCGAAAGGTTTGATAGCTGGCCTCATCCGGCGCGTCACCGTTCAGCATGATGTAGGCCACTTCGAGAAAATCGCACTGGCGAGCCAGCTGATCCACCGGATAGCCGCGGTGCAATAGCACGCTGTTTTCCGTATCGATCCACGAGATCGCCGACTGGCATCCGGCGGTGTTGGCGAAGCCGGGGTCATAGCTGCAGAATCCGGACTGATTTAGCCCGCGCATATCAACTCCCACCGGCCCCCGCGTTCCCGGCACCTGCGGCAGGGCGATGGGCGGTTGTTGTCCAGCAAAAGAAAGCGTTAACGGTGTAGTGCTCATCCTGTTAGTCCCCCAGCAAGCTTATCAGCGACCCGAAGTCATTCTTCAGGCGGAAAGACCAACATAACCAATGTGATGCAGCTTATTCATTGATGTCATCACTATAACCCTGACAAAGAGGATATTTTGCTGGCCTTCACGGGGAAACAGGCCGTCTTTCCCCAGCCCACCGCCGGATAGCGGCACAAATCGCCAAGGATAAAGGCGATCATCGCTGTCAAAATTTACGTTGAGTAAAGAAAGGATGAAGAGGAGCTACCATGAATTTTGTGCTGTCGATGACCCTTATCTGCATCGCCATCGCCTGGCTGATGATGAGCCTCCTGCCGGTGTAGATGCACCGCTAACCGCCACGCCAGTGGTCTGGATAACCCCTCCTTCAATTGATTTCCGCCGTGGTCTTCGCCTCTGAGGTTTCATAAGAGCCATATAAGAAGTACTGGTTGCATATCAGGCTGTTGCGTTTTCCCGCCGAGAGGTAGGCTAAAGGCCCACTGTTAAGGAGGTGATATGTCTGGACTGATCAATCCACATGCGGCCCCGGAAGAAGCAGCCTATGCGCTGCTGATTGAGCTCGTTCGCGCCCAGCGCGTGCCGCAATATGAAGGCGAAATTTCCGGCCTGCTGGCGATGTACGACGAAGCCGTTAAACACTTTAATGAGAAAGAGACCGAGCGTTAGGCGTGGACATCGTGGTGCGAGAAAAGTGTGACGCCTGCGGAAGCCGCGCAGGCGTTGGCTGGATAGCGGCTTGGGTCATCAGCTGCCGCGGTAGGTAGAGTATCCGTACTGACTGAGCAGCAGCGGGATATGCAGTTTTTGATTTTGCTTTGTGACATTGAAAATAACCGGAATCACCGGGAAGAACGTATTCATATTTTGGCTTTTAAAATAGTCACCGGTTTTAAACGTCACTTTATACACCCCCGGCTCCATATTCTCCGCCTGCGGATAGAGCGATTTAATCCGCCCATCGGCATCCGTTTTACCGGTGGCGATATGCTGCCAGCTCTCCCCCTGCTGTTTATCCAGCTCAATCTGCACCCCCGGTGAAGGGAGCCCGGTTTGCTGATTAAGAATGTGTACGCTGAGCGTCCCCTCTGGCGCCGCCAGCGCGCTGAAGCTGAGTAGAGAAATTACGGAGGCGATAACTAATTTCATAATCGTAACCTTATTGGGCAAGTGAAAGTGCCCTAACTATAGTCAGCGCGGCGGGGAAAAAAATTAAACTTTTTGTTATCAGTTTGAGTTGATGGGTACTGTCTCCACACACAACACGCTGAACCGGTTTCCTCGTAAGAAGAGGAAGTGTCTTATGAGTAGGTAGCCCCGTGCTCTTAGTAACAGGATACGGTGACACTAAGTCTATCAGGCAGGGGAAATAGATTTGCTGGGTTCAAATATCACAAGGTAAAAAGATATACGCCGTGGCCTCTGCCGCCTCTACCAGAACAGTGCTTACTGCAAATAGGCTGCAGTATTCGAAATAATCATTTAATATTATTTAAACTACTATTCCAGTGTAAGTAATCACCTGGTTCAGATATTGATCGTTATCATTGATTCTCTTGTCGCCACGCCTTAACCATCTCCTTTGTTACCTCTTTCTTGTAGCAAATAGGTGAGTACCCACCAGCTTTGCTCCAGGCACTGCGGCCACCGCACGAGCTGCCGTTCCGGGCGGTATTGAAGGGACAGGCACAAGTACCGGGGTAGGATGCGACAGAGTCATCAATAATCCTTTGACTGACCTGATCATCGCTTAAGGAATTCGATTTGGCGATGGAAATATCTGATGCAAAGACGCACACAACAGCGAATACGGAGATGGCGACGAATTTGATGTTCATTCGGATCTTTCCAGGCAGTGGATGAACATCGAGGGTATGCTTTCAAATAGTGTTCAATATTGATCTATAACAACTGTACTTCACGCCAGCTTAAAATGCGATATTTAACCCAGTCAGACAGAACCTAAAGCTATAATGACTATTAGCCTGTTACCGGCAACATATTTTCACATTCCTGCAGAGCGCTTATTCTGCACTCAGCTATAACCAGCATTAACCATTCTGTTCGATATTACAGAGCAGTAATGCTGTACTCTAACTGGCCATCGTCCGACAGATACTACAAGACATTAGAATCATCGAAATGGTCCGTCGATATGCTCACCTGGCACCTAACCATTTAACTGAGCACGCACGTCAAATTGACTCAATTTTTGCAAATTTTTGCAGAAGATGTCCCAAATATGTCCCACAAGGAAAAATCAGCGACTGGAGGAAGTTGATAAGTGATTGATTATTAAATGGCCCCTACAGGATTCAATATAAGACGTCAACTCACTGATTTAATTAAATTAAATGTGTTTAAAGAATTATACATACCCCCAAATGTACCCCCATAAAATTTTCTATAGATGAACATTGGACATTTTTCGTGCAATTTTGAACTCATAGCACCTCTTCACTTGTCGGAAATACCCACCGGTACAAAATCGCAGCAAAATTTATGTGCGGAAAAATTTCTCTATATGCATGCAAAATGTGTTGGTTCGGTTGGTTCAGTTGCCTCAAAACGTAAAGACCATTGTTTTGGTTGAGTATTTTTAAAAAAATTGAACCAACACCACCTGATTTTGAACCAACATATAGTGGATTGAACCAACATTTGCGATGTTTCAAACGCCAAAATCATACGTTCTGCCACTAATCAATGATTCTCTTACGCCACTCTTTGATCATTGGACAACAAGTGGATGATATCTGGACGATTGAATCTACATCGGCACATAACCAGGAGTAATCCTCTGCATTTCTGATACGCCACTTGCTAAAAACACCACCATTTTTAATACATATAGTTGAATTAATTAATGAAAAAAGCTTTTGGTAGGAAAGAGTTGTTGCTGGTGGTGCCGTTATCGATGAGTACTATCGACCGCCTTGAACACAAAGGTCAGTTCCCAAAACGCTTTTATATTACCGACGGACGCTGTGCCTGGGATGGAGATGAAGTCGAACAGTGGCTTGACGAAAGAAAGGCCGCAAACACCGGTAATTTTGGTGGGAAAAAGCCACCTGTTGACAAGAGAGTTTCTCGCCCGGTAAGTAAGGCAACGTGATGCAGTTGGCACATTGCTTACGCAAATCCTCTGCACCGGGCGATACGTTCGCCAGGAGCTCTCGCCGGCGGATATACCGCAGAAGGTAGTAGCCAATTTGATGCAGGCCACCCTTGAGACCATAAAGTCGGAAGAGAAGCAGACCTATCACTACCCTCTGAAGACGTACTACCGTGAGCACATCCATAGTCCTGAGGGAGTGCACGGTCCGGTTGAGCACTCCATGCTGATGGATATGCTGAAAAAGATGGATGCCGACGGGCATAATGTTGCCGGTGCCGCTGCGGAGTTAACGACTATGTTCTGCTACATAGCTGGCGTCAGCAAGCGCTGCGAGAAATCGAGATGCATGCTCAGTACGTGATGGCTAAGGCCAAGGGTTACTGAGGCTGCTGGCGCAGGGAAGCGCCTTTGAATGCGTTTGTACACTCGTCCTATTCATCGCTTTTCATCTCAATTCATTTTGCATCATTGCTCAAATTTGATTAAGATTAAGCCAACGGTACTCAACCAAATGTTGAATACTTGGTGTGCAGGTCGCGACCTGGCATAGACAGGAAACGAAACCCCACATTTTGAAGAGACAGCGCACGTCTCATCCCGCACGGGAGGATCTTATGTTTAACTTTGACATGCAACTCGACCAGAACTATGCATCGTTCTACAACCCAGACAGTGGTAAGGCTGTTTTCGTTGATAGCTTTGACAATGTTGAGTTCGATGTGCGTGTAGGGACCTTGCGTGAAAGTCATCACGTAGCTACTGTGCATGCAGAAACAGATGAAGAGCTTAACTCAAAACTGAAAGATCTTGCTGAGCAGTACTTATGACTATAACAAAGCGGGCGATTCTTGATCTGGAAGCTGAGATAAATGACATCCTTGAGGAGGATTGTGCAGAGGTTAAATTTACCTTTCATGCAGCATACGAAAGGCTTAATGATCCTCGAAACAATCCCGCAATATCTCTTAATGAGCTTGAGGATGTCTTCAAGGAATTCATAAAAATTCATCTCACTACGTTGCTTGGCTACCCGGAAGGAACAACTTTCACAATTAAATGCAATAAGACAAAACTGCATTTTCCTTGCTCAGTTGTTCATGACCTTAGATATGGGAAAAAATGGATAGTGCAATCAGTTGTAACCGTAATGAGGAAGGCTGATTTCAAATCCAAAGACCCTATTATCCTAGAAATTAATTAAGCCCGCCTAGCGGGCTTTTTGATGGGTGGCGTTGTGACATGTCACACTACTGGACTAGTAATCATTTTTACAACACCAATGACATAACGGAAGTTACAGATGCGTTCGATACTATGCTGTATAGTGTTAGCTTTACCAACTTTAGTATTTGCTGGTGATGCGCGATACGAGATACCAACCGAAAGCATCATGGCAAAATCATTAACGCCATCGTTAGATGGCGTTCCTGCCAATGTGGAAAAAAGCTTAAGCATAAAAAGCATCTCCGCTACGAATGATGACATCGTTGTTTTAGTTAAGGTAGGTGCTATAGATACTACAAGACCTAAAAACGAATCTCACCTTCCAGATAGTGTTCAAAATGTTGCTACAAAAAACATGATTGTGAAAAAATATTGTTCTCCATTTGGTAATGGCGATCCGTTTTTCGATACTCTAAGTCAAAGGAATGTTACTCTGCATTATCATTTCGTCTCAGTAAATGACATAACATTCCTCTCATTCAATGTTAGTAAAGCTGATTGTGATTAGCGCATACCAGGGTCAACCTGGTTAATCAGCGGTGCAATCCAGAACAGATTATTACCCGGCAACAACGTACGTACACTGTGTAGAACACGGTCGCCGGCATCGCCATTGAGCACGCCTGCGGTTACATCGGTAACGGTATCCAGCAGGCCAAAGGTTGGCCCCAGTGCAGAACCGATAAAGCCTCGGCTAGCATATCGGGACTGTGTTCCGGTACCGAGCAACGGGCCGAGCCCTATCATTCCGCCAGTGGCCTTTTCCGCCATGTTGTTGTATTCCATCAGTGGGCCGAGGATACCCGAACGGTCGATACCCTCAAGTACCATCTTCTGCGGCGTCAAATCAACCTCCCGGCCGTTGGCCGCTTGCTTGAGTGCATAGGTCAAAGAGCCCAGACCTATCTGGAAGGCGGTACCGTAATAGAACTGTGCAGTACCTTCCTGCAGGCCGCCTAACGTCGCGCGGTTATAGGATGCCGTAGCAAAAGACTTAAACTGGAATACGGTTTTTCCCAGTGGGGTGCTGGCCCACAGCGGAGTATCACCGATCCCCGGCGTGATAACGGTATTGTTTACGTCTTTCAGTACCGCAGATTGCAGTAAGCCAGCGGCGTACTGATCATCCCATTTTTCGAAATTGCCGATATGCCAGCCCTGAATGACTTCGCCGTGCTTCTGAAACTCTTTCTGGATGCGCTCGGCCATCTTCTCGTTGATGCCGAGTTTTGCCAGGCGCTTCGCAGGGAACGCGCCGGACAGAATACCGTCGGATGTGATCATGCCATTCACCGATTTGTTCATATCGTCAAAGTGGCCCATCATGGTCAGCTTGCCGAACACATCGGTAATACGTTCCATGCCAGCTTCTGCAGCTGTCGTACGTGAAGAGCTATCGACCAAATCGCCCATCGTACGCGCACGGGTGTGCAGTATGGTTTCCAGGCCAACGGCCATTTTCTTCTGCTCCGCCCGACTGGCGAGGTAAGCTGGCGATCGGGTGATCAGTGCTCCATATCCACGCATGGTATTGCTGAAGCCGTTAACCATCATGCCGCGCGCCAGATCAGGGATAGCGGATACCGTCATGCCGCCGAGTTTCGTTACAAAGTTGGCGCTACGCAGGAAAGCACCGGCGCGAACGAAAAATGATGATGGGTCATCCGGCATACCGTAGGTGCCAACGAGGCGATCGCGGAGCGCCAGAATATCGCGCAGGTCGGCTTCGCGCGCCTTCGCCAGCTTTTCCTGTTCTGCTGGGCGTAAACGCATCAGCGCGTCGTATTCGTCCTGGATGGCGGCGAGCTGTGAATCCAGCGACTTGTTGCCAAAGGTACGAGTTAATTCGATTTCCGCTGAGGCTTCGCGGATATGACGCTGCAGGACGTAGTTAGCGTCGCTCTCCAGATAATCTTTCATCAGGCGATCGGGAACGCTCAGTGTACGCGATTTGGTGCTGCCCGGCGCTTTCACCATAAAGACGTTGGAAAACTCCTGCGGAATTTTAGCCCCTACAATACGGTTTATCGTGGTATCAGCTGCGATTTCAGCATCTTCGCGAGACATAGTTTTCTCACCGCGTGACCACCAGTCAACCAGCATATTGCGGAATTTATCGCGCTCGCTAACGATCTTCCCTACCTTGTACACGCGCGGGAAATAACTGGTCTGTCCCATCGCTTTCAGTTCGGCATCCGGTGGAAGTAAGCCCAGTTCCTGCTGTGCCGTCTTCACGCGATTGATGACCGTGCGCATTGCCTGCGCCGCTTCCTGCACTTTCGCATTAACGTGCACGTCGCCGTTGCGTAGCGCCTCGCCAACCTGTTCACGGAAAGCCGTATAACCCAGATCGCCTCCTTCAGCTTTATACTGAGTGTATGCCTGTTTGTTAGCTGTAACGACGGCCGCCTCTTCGCGACGCCAGCCACGTACGCGCGTCTCAGCTGCTACCGGTGTTTCAATACCGCGCAGGTTACCTTCCAGCGTGAAGTTATTCTCTGCCAGTTCCAGCGCTGTCCGGCGCGCCTCTTTTGATGGGGATTCCATAAGGCGGGTGATCGGCGTCAGATAGCTACCGGCCTTTTTGGCCAGCTTGCCGAGTGGGCCCCCAGACACTGGTGTGAGATCTTCCAGTGTCGCTTCGCGAATACGCATAGCACCGACGCTGCCACCGTTCGGCAAGGTATCCGCCAGGGCGTCGGCTGCGTTGTTAATCGTTGGTGAGGAGTTCATATTATCGAGCGCCTCCGCAACTTCCCGGGTGGCCGCCTTCCTAACCGACGGTGTGATCATCGCACCAGCAGTGGCAAATACACCGCTGAGAAGTGCGCCGGCTGTAATGTGCGCGGCGCTCTCCCTGGCTGTTCTGGTGTACTGCTCGTTATTGAGCGCTACCTCGCTAAGCGCGGTACCAGCGGCTCCAATAGCAACCTGAGAACCGATACGAGCGGCCAGGCTTCCCTGCGCACCTGGGATAAACATCGATGCGACTGTGACGGGGTCAATAACCCCGGCGGCTATACTGGCTAAAGTTCCTTCAGCGCCTGCTTCAGACAGCACCCGGCGGTCTTCGCTTTCATCGTCTATCTGGTTTTTAATCCAGGCGGTTTCCTCTGGGGATCGAGAATCAGCGAAAGCAGTCCCCCACTGCTCATAACCCTTGAGTTCGTTTTTATCAGAATAAGGGTTATACCCCTCCGCCGGTTCGAATTGCTTTGCCGGACGAAACATTCCAGCCAGCAGGTTATTCTGACGAAAAGCAGCATTCCATACAGAAGGTTGTTTCTGCTGTGGCTCCGGGTTAGTTCCTTCTGGTAGCGATACATCAAAACCAGCTGGAGCCTGAAGGGCATTATCCATTATGCTCTGCGGAACATCAGATTGCGGATAGATAGGCATTATTCGGCATCCCATGAAAAATAGTTTTTAAACCGATTAATACGATCGTTATGGAATTTACGATATTGCTCATCCATAGCCCGATGCTTATCTTTGAAATTTCTAATTTCCTGGCCTCGAATAATCTCTTGCTGGCCTTTTATCTCGCTTTCTTTTTGCATATCCTGATATGGCTTCCAATCCTCCAGCGACGGTTTCCAGCGCATAGGTCGGCCATATTTATCGTAATAAGGCTGTACGCTCTCAATGCCATCTTTATCTTTCATCCTAACCATAATGGCGTAATCACCATTATGCGTGGTTAGAACATCAGGGGTGATTTCCAGTTCACCACCTATTCTGGACTCTGGGGTATTAGACTTAATAACTGGCGCAGAGCCTGATGTGATTCCCAGTTGAGTCGGGCTGGTTTCAATTTTGCCTTCACGCTCTCCATAGGTCAGGCGCTCTTTTTCTTCTTTCCACTGCGCAGCCTGCCAACCAGATGGCCCATAGTTATAGAGCGCCTCAGGTGCGTATTTCATAAACTGAGCGCTGCCATTCACATCACTGAGACTCCAGGTACGGGCGATCTGGGTATTGGTCATCTTTTTGGCAACATCAGCATTACCGCCCGAGTTACGATAATTGATGTCATAAAGTGACTGGTAGTCATTGCGGAAATTGACGGCGTTTACATTCTGGTCATCTGCAACTGGCCCGCCAAAGCTGTACCAAGGCTTCATGCTACTGACAGCGGAATCCATCGCGCTGGCACGTTCTTTTTTGTATTCCTTCGTACTCTGTGTAGAAGACAATTGTAATTTCAGAGCGTCAGATTGGTTATAAGTAACGTTCTGCGCCTGCTTCACCGCTTCGTCTGACGCCATTCCGGAATCGGTAAGTTGCTTAACAGTCAGGTAAAAACTCTGCATATCCTTAGGCATATCACCCACAGAGGCAGGATCCGTTTCGTACAGAGAATTAAACAGATTAGCTCCCTGCTTTACCACTTCAGGACTACTTGAGCGGGAGATGGCATTTAGCTGAGATGTAACTTGGGTAGGAATAATGCCGGTCTGGTTGACCTGCTGCACGATCGCGTCATGGGTAGTAGCATCATTAATGCGGAAATTAAGCGCAGATGAAGTGTTGTCAGCGGCTTTCTGCATGGATTTATTGCTTGGGTCAAGTTTTTCGCCAATCGCTAAAGCCTCATTAAAACGATTGGAATCCTTCATAGACTGAATCGTCTCATTGGATCTGGCTACTAATGCATTTAGTTTTCCATACGCATCAAACTTTAATGCGTAATCCGGGTCATTAACCTGAGGTTTTACCTTCTCAAGTTCAGCTTTTTGCTCTGTCGGAGAAAGGTATTGGATTGCCTGAAAAGTCTTGGCATTGTCCATGGCAATATCAAGCTGAGTTACCATTTTTTTGCCCTTCTCTCCAAAGCCAAACATTATCGATGGTATTGACGGGATAGAATCCGGGACCTCACCATTATTTAGTTGGGCCATTGTGTTATTATAAGCAGGCTCAAGTTCTTTAAGGACAATACTCCTTTGTTTCTCGATTTGAGAATGTGCAATGTTATCAATTTTATATATTGATAATGGGTCCATACCAGTCGTATTTTTTTTGTACCTTGATAACCACCCTTGAGTTTCTGACGGTAATTGCTTTACAAAATCCTCGATACTGATATCGCCCTTACGGGGATCCCCGATTTTAGCGATCAGTTTATCGACGTTGCCCATTCCCCAGTTGTATGCTGCTCCGGCCAACGTTTCAGACTGGTATTTTTTACTAAGTTGCCCGGCATAGTCTCGCGCAAGCTGCGCATGCTGCACCGGATCTTCCGGGTTGTATTCCACCCCACGCTTAGCTGCCAGTTCTTTCCCTGTATCCGGCATTAACTGAAATTCGCCCTGAGCTCCAGCCGGAGACGTGACAAGACTGCCGTCAGCATTGCGATGCTTGCCACCAGATTCTACCAGGCCAACGGCACGCATATCTAATTCACCAGTATCTTCTGATGTAAAATTGCCTTCAAGCCAGCCAATTGGATTTGCTACAGCATAGTTTTTCGCCCGTAATTCTGTCGCCTCTTGGTTATCTTTTTCTATTTCTGCAAGCATTTGCTCCTGCGACCATCCGCGGGCTGCACCATATCTTGCAATTGAAACTGTTCTTATATTTTTAGCTAACGCGGCTTCCTGCGGGTTATCCCATGCATCAGCTTCTTTTTGTATTTGTAACTTCCTGGTTGCACTTACTTGATCATTTTCAAAAGAGTTTATTTGACCTATCTCATATCTGTTAACATTTCCTTGGAATTGAATCTGCTGCAATCTTGCTTGCTGCATGAACATTTGTCTGGAAGCGTCATCAGGAAGCGAGTCAGATAATGTCTGAACTTGCTCATTATATTTTTGAGTGAACTCATGCCCTTTCCCTAAGGCATTCTGTCCTTGCAGTCCATACAACTGAGTTTTTAACTCCTCTTCGGTCTGGCTTAGCTTAAGTGACGCATTTTGCGCCATGGCAACATTAGCCTTTTGTTTAGCCTCACCAAAAACATTCAAGGCTTGCTGACCAGCACCAACCAATGCGTCAGTGATATTTGGCTGATCGAATGCCTGAAACCCTCCGGTCTGCACGCCGCGGCTTTCAACTTGGCGACCTTGTACAGTTGGTACTATTGGCATAACAAGCACTCCCTATGGTCTTAATTTTTGGATAACGCGTCCAAAACACCGCATGGATAATCCGGAATGTATGATTGAGCAACGCTGTAGACAGTACTGTAACGCTGAAGTAACTCTAAAATGAGCTGTTGTTCTTCAGGCGGTAATTTATCAGCCAGTGTTTGTACTTGCTGAAGCAACTCTTCGTCAGTGATATTCATTTCATAGTTACCTTTATTAACCCTAAAACACTTAACATCTGCATGAATAATAAGCAGTTAGTTATTTTGCTTTGTATCAACAAGTTAGAGCCTTTAGCCCAAATGCTGTTGCAAGGCTTTGTCCACCAGCCCCCTTGCGATTTCATGGATAGTTGGCGCAACACCGATACCTGATTGCTGGCGCTGCTTTTCCTGAATTTTTCTGATTGCCTGAATTTGTGCCTCGCTGAGCAAGACAGGTTTGACGGACTGTTTTGACATGACCACCTCCTGATATTTATACAGTTATTTTAATTTCACTTAATGAAATGATCATTGTTTATATTGCAATTAATGAAAGAATAAATTCGATCGTTATCAGAAAGGAAATTGATTGTTTTATAGACTTTTGTGGAGTACTTAACGAAGATTGCGTAATGACTTGTCGCCACTGAGTCTCAACTTAACAAGGAAGACCTGATGCCCTTACCCGAACGTTTTAAGCCAGCCAAGATAAATCGCCAGAAACTTAAAGAACTAACGGACGCAGCCGAAGAAATGCTGTCGCGAATTGATAGCGGCGCCGACGAAGATGATGAAGGGCTAAAAGCGATGATTGATGACTGGAACAGGCAGGTAGTTAATCCGTATGAATTCTCTGATTTCCGCGACTTTTCCTCATGGACCGACGCAAAGAACTTTACACGGATGGCATTTAATCAGGAGAAATACGTTGCAGATTTAACCTGGGATGAACTCGTTCAGATAATTAGTTTCGTGTGCAATGCTGAAGGCAAGGAATCGGAACAAAGCTACGCGCTGGGATTGCTGGAGAAAAACTTTGATGCCAATCCGTCCGATCTCATCTACTGGCCTAATGAATGGTTCCAGAATAAAGACATGCTTCATGTAGATTTGACGCCTGAAGAAATAGCCGGATACCTGATGGCAAGATCTGGCCGGCTTCTAAGCGATGCGCCACAAATCGACCTGAGATACCCGCTACCTCCCGGCGCAGCAAGTTAACGCTAAGGGCTATCAACCCTGATGTGCCTATACATAGCCAGAACACGTCAAACCAGCCTATAGATAGGCAGGACACACTGTTCCTGCCATACATAGCCAGAACACACCGTTTCTGCCTATAAATAAGATATGGGCATTTTCATGGGGCGGTATGATTTTACATGTAACGTTCGAACTGCCACGCAGCTAACATCAAAAGCAAAAACCTCACCGAAGTGAGGTTATCTTTGTGCTTAATCGGCCCACCCTGTCTTTGTATTAATGGCCGATTCAGCCATCGTATACTTCGCCACAACATCATCTTTAAACAGGATCGTAAGCTCTTTCTTTGTCCCGTTCGTCCCGTTATGGAAAAGGCCGTAGAAAGGAATGAAAGAAGTGCCGTTCACCTTTACTTTAGCAAAGGAGTACTTCCAGATTTCATTCCCGCCGTCGGTATACGAAACCGCATCAGGCGATCCGAATGTGTTCTTAACCTCGGCCTTGGTAGTTTTACCTTCCTGTAATTTTGACTGTACGCTTGTTTCAGTTTCTTTGCTGAGTTGCTGGTTTCCAGAGGAAGCGCAGCCTGTCAGTAGCCTTGTGATACGCCTGATGGATTTTACATAACTTTACCATGTATGAAAAAGTTACTTTTTACAGCATTAGATAGAGAAAAATGAACACTTACGAGCGTTGCTGAACCGTTTGAACAGGTTTGATGTGAACTCAAAACCAAAAAATCGACTTGATTCCATCAATCAAGTTCCTCATAGGAAAAGGCGATCGTTTTCGCCCACTTGATTTGTTCTTCCGATCAAAATATCATTACCTCAACGAACACGTGAGGCTTTTTTATGTCAGAAAAAGATTACAGCATCAAGTCATTCAGGGCGTTTTTAGAGGAGCTTCCCTCCCTGAATATCGTCAACGATGCCACAGCTCGAAATCTCCGTGATTCATCCCTTCGCCTACTCACAGTCCTTGGCGATGAAACTGTTAACGGAGACATCAGGGATTACAGTGTTGCGTCCCTTGCTGAATCCTATATCGCATCGGCAGATGTTAGCCCATCAGAATCATCTATGCAGGCGTACAAAAGCCGTATGCAAAGCGCTATTGATAAATTCATTGCTTATCAAGATGGCGGTGTTGAGTCTCAAGAGATAGTAGCACCTCAGAAAAAGGAGCGAAAGAAAGTGGCGACGCGGAAGAAGACAGGCGATGACGAGCTGATTGGAATTAAAACGTTTGAGCTCCCAATACCACTGCGTGGTGACTTGATAGTCACTATTGGCAATCTTCCTCGCGACCTGACAAAGGAAGAAGCCAAGCGTATCAGCACTATTGTGGAGTCGTTTGCTGTTCCTGACGACCACATATAAGAATAAAGCCCCGTTTGCGGCGGGGCTTCATAGGTGGAAGTTTTGGAAACTTCCTGAGTACAGGTTAACTGTTACCCACTAACTTAGACAATTAGAGGATAACGGTTGGCCGGGGCAAACGCAAGACTGTAAGGGATTACAGTCTGGGTTTAAATACAGGTTAATCGTTATGATGGCACATGATGTCAATCGTGATGACTATATCTACGAACACGACAAACCGGTTTATGTACGCAGCTACTGCCGCGTGCGTTTCGGTGAGCTCGAGAATGTTCGTCAGCACTTCCGGTCATACCCGGTTCGCTAAAAGAAATATAGTCATCTCCAAACCCGGCCACCGCGCCGGGTTTTTCATAATCTCCTTTCAGATTCACTCCTCTGTCAAAAATCATCGTCATATGGCGGTGCCGGGTCGAATCCTTCATACCCGGTAGTGGGCGCTTGATGTTCGTGAGCCCGTCGTATGGCATCAGTAGCCTGTCCTTGTTGACCTGCTATACCGCCTGGGCGTGCCGTTCTGGCACTGAGTACACTGTCCGCAATAACCTGATAGCCTTGCTGTGTATCGCCATCCTGACCCGTCCACTGATTGAGCTGCATATTGCCCGCCACACTGACAAGGTCGCCTTTACGGTGTTTGGCCAGCGCATCAGCCTGCTTACCAAAGGCAATGACACCCAGCCAGAAAGTAGCCTCTCCGTTATCTGCCGCATTACAGGGCAGCGCTACTGCCAGGCGGGCCATAGCCATGTTCGTACCTTTTCCCGTTCTTCTGGTCTGCGGGTCGGCCACCAGTCGGCCATACGCTGAAATTTGAGCTGTCATCGCTGTGATCCTCTCTTCTGATGCCCTGTACCTGATTCAGTGTTGGTTCAAAATGGTGGTTTGTTGCCTCAATGTTGGTTCAATTTTCAAACATGAAACCTTATTAAACAGATATATATAACTACTGAGGCAACTGAACCAACTGAACCAACACCTAAACTACACACATGAAAGAATGCTTTTACTCTGGTTGGTCATCGTCCGGCAAATACTGCAGGACATAAACCCGAATCTGTCGCCCATCAATGCGTGGTGACTTTCTCTGGAACCCCCGGCCTGACGTCGGAGGCGTTAGCATGCCAGCTTTCTTCAGTACTTCGGCAAACTGACGAGCATTAAAGCCGCGGGCAATCTCCCCTTCGAAGGCCGCCGGGAAGGTGTAGAACACCATTGGGTCGGCATCGTGGCCACCTTTCTGCCGGTATCCCGCCATATTGGAGATCGGCAGACTGGATGGGTCATACGGGAACGGTGCAAAGCGGCTCATACCGTAGGCGTTCAGGAATGCCTCGGTCTGCTCGATAATCTGCTGGTGCTCTTTGTTCCCGGTACCAAACTCTCTCAGCCAGGCGTTATAACTGTACTGGATAGCATCCCGACAGGTCTGCTCATCCCAGCCGGTGATCACATTACCTAACAATAGTGCGGCTTCCAGAATGGCAAACCGGGCGCCAACACGATGGACCTGCTCCCCGTAATCCGAAGGGATCAGGCTACGCCAGCGCTCTTCCGTTACCCTGACAGCGCTTACCGCTTCTTGCTGGTGGTCCGCCAGCCACTTCACCCACTCACGCCCTGCCACTCCATGGTGATGCTGGTATGCATCTTTGAGAGCATCAGCATGGTGCTTACCATTAGCATGCTCATGGAAGCGTACTGCCCGCCGCATAGGGATATTCAGCAGGCGAACCAACTGGCCCGCTTTAGCCTTACGGCCGGCGCTGGCGATGAATGTTTCAAGATCCATCTCACCAGTGCTGATTGCCACAGTACGCCAGCGCTTGAGATCGCGGTTCCCTCCCTCCTTCGCCCCCTGCAGCTTACCGGTACCGTTAAATAGCGCATAGGCTGATTTATAGACTTCCACCGGGTCAGCGCCCTGGCCAATTTCGTCTAGCGGCATCAGCGCGTCGTTATGTGCGGCGGCTTCATTCGCCAGCCCCAGCGCAGTACCGTACCAGGTGAGACGCAGTACATCTGGATTGCCGTAAAGACTGGAGGCCACATTAGCAGTGGTAGTCTTACCCGCGCTCGACTGTTCGTAGAGGTGGATACCGAATCCATCAGCACCAGCAAGGCCAATCAGCGGGGCGGCCAATGCTGCGGCTACACCAGTCATCATCGAGTAATTCCCAAAGGCAAGACGTCCTACACTCTCCCTCCAGCTATCAACGGTGCCGCTGGTGGTGTAACCGGATGCTGCAGAACTCCGTCCATTAAAAAGCACCGGTTGTTCTGGCGTACCGATGATCTCACCATCGGGCATGATATAGGCGCCACACTGCCAGCCCGTAGCATGAGCAATGCGCCATACCTCACCATTGGCACAGCTCTGAAGCCAGTCGGCTAGCGTTGCGCGTAAACCGCTCTTAGTTGTTACATTCACGCCACCGGCTTTGAGCGTTCGCCAGCCTTCACGCTCACCAATGTCAGCAAAGGGTATCGCCTGTACGGTTTCACTCTTCGCACCAAATGCCTGCCAACGCAGGATCAAATACCGGGTTTTACTGTCATCAATGCCGATGCCGATAACCTTAAGAGCAGAACATAGCCAACTCTCACGGCAGATGATCTCTCCGGCATCTTTGTCTGATTTGGGTTCAACCCAATAAATACCATCAGCACGGCTTTCGACATGAGGTCGCAGAGATTCAGGTTTTGATGCGCCCTTTTTCCCTCCGTTGATCACTTGCAGTTTCGCGGACACTTCAGGCTCCTGCGGTTGATACATCGAATTCTTAAACGCCGTTGTAGCGGCTTCTAGTCCATGCTGCTGGTGGTAGTCGTTCCAGTCGGCCTTTTTCACCGTTGGAGGTAAAGCCACCCAGCCAGAGACAGCCTTTGCAGCTTTCTCCGCAGCGTCTTTGCCTGTATTTGGCTCTCCGGGCTTAATATCGTTGTCGGCAGCAATGATGATCTGCGCATTCGGGTAACGCTGATGCATGGCCTGGGCGACGGGCTGCAGGTTGCCTGCGTCTATGGCACATACCGTCAGTGCTTCCGGGCGTATCAGATGGACAGATAAGGCTGTTGCCAACCCTTCAGCAATTAAAACACTCTGCGGTGCATCTGCTGCGTTTACAGCATGGTATGCACCTCGCTTCGCCGAGCCGGCCAGAAGACGTTTTTCACCCTGCTGTGTAATTGTCTGTGCAGCTGTTACTGTGCCAGATTCATCAACCAGCCCTAACAAAAGCGAACCATCCGGCAGAACAGGGAAGGTAAACCCAACCAAACCCTTGTTCATGAGGTATTCGCTTTCACCCTCGAAAGCTGTTTCTGCAAGCCCCTGCCAGTGGCTCACAAATAAACCGCGGCGCTGTTCTATTTCAGCCAATTTGCGCCGTTGGCGTTCCTGCTCGCGCTGCTGGCTTTCGGCTTTCATTTGTTCCCGCTTCTGGCTAGCTGTCGCTTCGTCCTGTTTCACCGTCCGGTAATCAATACCCAGCACATCAGCGGCAAGCTGCGCCGCCTCCGTGGTGTCACAGTTGTTAACCCGCTTGATTAAGTCCAGCCCGTCACCAGCGCCGCACTGGTTGCAGATAAAGCTACCGCGGCCGCCATCATCGAAACGGAAGCGATCCGAGCCTCCGCAGGCCGGGCACGGTGCGTGCCGGCGCGGTGAATCCGGCACATCGATATGCAGCCCAGCCAGCACTGTAGGCCAGCGATCAGCTGCAGCCAGGGTAACTTCACGGATGAGGTCGATATTTTTCATTCGCAATCACCATCTTCCAGACGTGCGTTATGCTCTAGCTTTTTCAACAACTGAGTACCAATAAGTTCGGCGGAGTCTACGAGGTGGCTTTTGGTGTGTGGATCGCTGACATCATTAATTGTTCTTAGGATTGCCAACACACATTCTGTTTCGTAGGTGAGTTCATCGAGCAGATAAGGCTTCTCAGCGATCGCTGTAGGGAGGCAGTTATTACGCATGTTCCACCTCCGTCAGACGGATGCGGCCAGCGAAAAAACAAACATGATCACGCACTAAAGTGCGACGGGCTTCGCGTTCAGAGACCGCGGTAACGTGGAAGATTTTTACAGTGACGGATTCGATATCGCGGCGTATAGCAGCGATGATCCAGATAAATTGTGGATTTTGGGTAGGGGTAGTAGCCATAGTGGCAGCCTCTATACAGTGAATCGTAAATTCACCACCATGAGACGCCAATCTCAGACTGGTGGTGAGCTGAACAAGGTTGGCGTAACCGGCCTGTATAGACACCGGCCTTCCTTTCGGAAGCCTCATCCAGCCCACCATAATTTGGGTGTGCAGGAATTTTGCCGACAAAAAAACACGCTTAGTGCGTGTCGGCACTATACAGGTTATCAGGACGCCAATCCCGGCACCAGATTTTGCTGGTGCCTTTTCAACATAGACTAAGTAGCCAGGCTCTCGCAACTGTTTTTTGCGTATAGTCCCTGCAATGTGATTACAGCTGCAATATATGGATACAGCGCGAACTGCAGGCGAGCAGGGAGGTTGAATTGGGTTAAACATTTTCTCCCCCCAGTAACGATTTTGTGCTGAGTAATGACGCAAATGTATCCATTCTGCGTGCGACTTCCCGTACAGCATCCCCCGGACTCATTCCGTTATGCACCGCTTCGTTAAAAGCCGCTTGTTCAATTTTCTGTATTACTACCAGCAACCCTAATTGCTGCTCGTCGGCGGATCCACGCTCACCATCCGACAGGCCAGCTACGCGATTTTCGGCTCGAGCCAAATTGATGTAATGATGACGCTGCGCACCCAAGGCCTTAAGACCATCACGACTTTCATGATAACCAGGCAAATATTCGCGACGAAGGGGTTCAACGGTACGGCGTTTAGAAAATGCTTTGGTTACATCGAGTTTAAATTGATTCATTCGCAAAGGATCGCGCCCACGAACAACACGACACATGTAATCAAATTGAGCTTCGTTCAACAAAAAGCAGCGCTCATGTTTAATTCCACGAGCCCCTCCCTTTTTCACTGCTGCTGTTTCAAACGTGGGCAGTGTTCCCAGTTCAAGAAGTTCTGTTTTGTGTTTTCGAATAAGTGCATGAAGGTTAGTTGATTTAATCCCTATACGATGAGCAAATACTCGTGAATCAATTCGAACTTCCTGTTTGTGTAGGGTAATAAATTCTCTCTGGCTGTCTACAGGGGGAGTTAAGCCCTGCCCTATGAGGGCATTAATATTTTTCATCGCTGGTTACCTGAGATTAATTAGTCAGATTTAAGGCTGTATGGACTGTTTTCTTTTGCATCAGGCCACCTCACCACGCGATTCAGCAATGCGTCGCTCGATCCACTCATCGATTTCACCTTCAACAAACGCGATTGCGCGAGCACCTATCTTGATTGGCTGAGGAAAGCGATGTTCGCTAATCAGTCGGTAAATCCATGCTTTACTGTAGCCTGTCCTGCGGCGGACCTCAGATAAACGGATTAGAGTTTTAGACATTTTTAACCTCAATCTACGGGAGATGACAGTAGTAGAATGCGGTAAATGCTCATCGGTTAAAATACCAAAAACGAGGGAAGTAATTAGTTATTTGACATGACAATAAAAGATTGTAATTTCATATCTATGTCAGGACAAAAACAATCATTTAAGGGACTACTTTGTCCCTAGTTCGATTTCGTTATCTATCTTAAAGTACCTACTGTGGGCATGTTCGCCATCACGCATCGCCCTACACAATGATTCCCAGCATCGTTGAATTGTTTTTCTTTCTATATCATTAACTATGAAAGAAGCGCGGGTAAATCTATACACTAAAGATACAAAACTTCTATTTCCATTTATTGAATGCTTCATATACAATTTCAGTAATTCGCTTACAAAAGCACGTTCTGACAGAGTCTCATCATTCCTATTAGTTATTAGAATATCGAGGATTTCATTCGCGGCAATCATATCCCACTCGATATCTCGATGAGTTTTTTTATCAAACAGGTATTTAAAAACCAGTTCCTTTTCAACAACAATTAAATTTTCAAGAAGTAATTTATATTTTTTTATTGCATCAACTCCGTTAACATAGGCAGTGCGTAACTCCCCTGACACATATCCATACATAATAGACACGAGTTTTTCATGAAATTGAAGATAGCTATTTTCAAAAGTTTCCACTTCTACTTTAGAAAAATCGTAAAGTGCATGCCAGTAATCAAACCTTTCTTTATTATTCGATAACTCTAATAACCGAGTCAATATCACATATCTTGCATATCTATCGGGCTGGATAGAGCAATCAAATGGAAACCCAGCATCATTAAATGACTTCCTTATATATTTATCATCAATTATTTCTTTCCAGACAGCATTACAATAGTCCAGTTCTGAAATTTTGACATATCCATCAATGGATTTTTTAACCACTGACATATACTCTTCAAATTCAGAGTGTGTATGTATAATAGAGTAAATAAATGATGCTGGTTTGGTTTTATAGTTATAACTTACTTTATAGAAACTAAGATCATTTAACAAACTAGCTTTGGGGATCCATAAAGGCTTATTATCCCGCAAAGATGATATGACGTCATAACATCTTTTTAATGAATCAGCATTTAACACACGCCACCTCACGCCCTCTGATTTTGGCGGCTATGCCAGCCCGCAGAGGTGTACGGGTTTTCGGGGATCAGCCTAGACATAGCCTATTCTTTGTTCGTCTACCCAAGTCTACTATCGTCTTTATATACTGTCTATGCATCCAGTTAGGCACGTTTCCCGAACGAGCCATGCACCACATTTTCACCATTCTCCATCGCCTGCATATAGTCGGCATACCACTGGAGCATTTCCCGCCGGCCGTCCAGATACTGAGCGTGGTTGTATGTCCCGCGGATTGAGTTCTTATCGACGTGGGCCAACTGCGTTTCAATCCAGGCGGTGTTATATCCCTGTTCATGGAGGATGGTACTCATGGTATGGCGGAAGCCGTGCCCGGTCGCTTTACCGTCATAACCGATTCGTTTAATCACCTGGTTAATGCTGGCCTCACTCATTGGCTTGCCGGCATCATTCCGTCCGGGGAAAACATACTTCCCTCGACCGGTAAGCTGGTGGATTCCTTCAAGCAGTTCGAAAACCTGAGTTGAGATAGGAACGAGATGTGGCCGCCGCATCTTCATTCGCTCTGCTGGGATATTCCAGATCCCTTTATCGAAGTCGATATCAACCCATTCAGACGCACGGAGCTCAATTGTCCTGAGCCCAGTAAGCATAAGCAGGCGGGTAGCATTTCGAGTCACCACGCTGCCGCTATAGTCGTTCAGAGCTCGCAGAAAGTCAGGTATTTGTTCAACCGATAAATGAGGGAAGTGTTTTTGCTTTGGTGCTTTTAGAGTACTGGCAAGATCGACCACGGGATTATGTTCTGCTCTGCCGGTGATGACAGCATAGGTGAAGATCTGCCGGCAGGCTTGACGTGTCTTTTTGAGCTTATCAAGTACTCCACGTTGTTCCATCTTGCGAAGAACAGCCAACATATCAACGGGCTTAATATCAGTGATCGCCCGGGAGCCAATATAAGGAAAAATATCTTTTCTCAGATACTCCAGGATATCGCTGGCATAGCCTGCTGACCAGTTCATCGATTTATGCTCATGCCATTCCAGCGCCAGTCTCTCAAAGCTGTTTGACACGGCCATCGCCTTAGCATGTTTTTTTTCCTGCTTTTCCTGCCCCGGGTCACCACCAGCAGCCAGTACTTTTTTTGCCTCTGCTCGTTTTTGTCGTGCATCAGCCAGCGAGACGTCAGGGTATACACCTAAAGCCAACGACTTTTCTTTACCGGCGACCCGGTACTTCAGCCGCCAGTATCGCGAACCGTTGGGGTTCACCAAGAGGTAAAGACCACCGCCATCAGACAGTTTATAGGGTTTGTCCTTCGCTTTAGATGTATCGACCTGGCGGGCTGTGAGCTTCACTTGGGGGTATCTCATTTCATTGAACAGGAATCTACCCCCAAATGTACCCCCACATGAATGTGGATTTCAATAGACCATAGTAGACGTTGAGATAATGAAGTATTGGAGAATGCCGCGTATATACTGGGTTGAGTAGACTTCAAAGGACGCTAAGAGAAGTGAGTATGGCACGCCCTACAGGATTCGAACCTGTGACCTACGGCTTAGAAGGCCGTTGCTCTATCCAGCTGAGCTAAGGGCGCCCTGAGAAGCGAGTGCTTCGCGGAGTGAAACGCGTGGAATTATACGGTCCACGTCGGTTGAGTCAATCCATTTTGCCAGGAAACTGCGGGGCTTATACGACGCTGGCGAAATATCCCCCACCAACTGTACAAGAAGCATACCGCTGGGCCTAATGCGCGCGTAAATCGACTCAGTGGCCAGGCGCAACGCACCTATAACCATGTAATAACTATGGTCATAACAGGCTAAATTAGCCTCAGACAGGATAAAACAGCAAACGAGGACTGACAGCGAGGCCCGCTTCTGACAAAATATCCTCATCCCCCTTTCGTAAAGATACAGATGGAATCCTCTCTCTGATGGCAGCAAAAATTATTGACGGTAAAACGATTGCGCAGCAGGTACGCTCTGAGGTTGCGGAAAAAGTGAAGGCTCGCGTTGCGGCCGGAAAACGCGCCCCTGGGCTGGCCGTCGTGCTGGTCGGCAGCAACCCGGCCTCGCAGATTTATGTCGGCAGCAAGCGCAAAGCATGTGAAGAAGTGGGCTTCGTCTCCCGCTCTTACGATCTCCCGGAAACCACCAGCGAAGCCGAGCTGCTGGAGCTTATCGACACTCTGAATGCCGATAAGACCATCGACGGTATTCTGGTTCAGCTGCCCCTGCCGGCAGGGATCGATAACGTCAAAGTTCTCGAGCGCATCGCGCCGGATAAAGACGTCGACGGCTTCCATCCTTACAACGTTGGCCGCCTGTGCCAGCGCGCGCCGCGCCTGCGTCCGTGCACTCCGCGCGGTATCGTGACCTTGCTGGAACGCTACAATATCGACACCTACGGCCTCAATGCGGTGGTCATTGGCGCCTCCAATATCGTCGGTCGCCCGATGAGCATGGAGCTGCTGCTGGCCGGCTGCACCACCACCGTCACCCACCGCTTTACAAAAAACCTGCGCCATCATGTCGAAAACGCCGACCTGCTGATCGTCGCGGTGGGCAAACCGGGCTTTATTCCTGGCGAGTGGATTAAAGAAGGGGCGATTGTGGTCGATGTCGGCATCAACCGTCTGGAAAGCGGCAAAGTGGTCGGCGACGTGGTGTATGAAGATGCCGCCGAACGCGCGTCCTACATCACCCCGGTTCCCGGCGGCGTTGGCCCGATGACCGTCGCCACCCTGATCCAGAACACGCTGCAGGCGTGCGAAGAGTATCACGACGTTGAGGAGGCCTGAGATGGCGACATTTTCCTTAGGTAAACACCCGCACGTTGAGCTGTGCGATCTGCTGAAGCTGGAAGGCTGGAGCGAAAGCGGCGCCCAGGCGAAGATCGCCATCGCCGACGGGCTGGTAAAAGTCGACGGCGCGGTGGAAACCCGCAAACGCTGCAAAATCGTCGCTGGTCAGACGGTGAGCTTTGAAGGCCAGAGCGTGACCGTCACGGCCTGACAGCGAAAATAAAAACGCCCGCTTTTGCGGGCGTTTTTTTATGGCTTACTTCCGGCGCCAGGTGGTGCCCTGCGGGCCATCTTCCAGCACAATGCCCATCTCGTTGAGACGGTCGCGCGCCGCATCCGCCGCCGCCCAGTCTTTCGCTTTGCGCGCGTCCAGACGCTGCTGGATGAGCGATTCGATCTCCGCCACTTCCGCGTCGTCAACCTGCGCGCCGCTCTGCAGGAACGCCTCCGGCTCCTGCTCCAGCAGACCCAGCACCGCAGCAAGCTTACGCAGGTGGGCCGCCATGGCGTTCGCCGCGGCCGCGTCCTCGGTTTTCAGACGGTTCACTTCACGCGCCATATCGAACAGCACCGAGTAGGCTTCCGGGGTGTTGAAGTCGTCGTCCATCGCCTCGATAAAGCGTGCTTCGAAGGCTTCGCCCCCCGCCGCGTCGGCGGATTTGTCCGTCCCGCGCAGCGCGGTGTACAGACGCTCCAGCGCCGAACGCGCCTGCTTGAGGTTCTCTTCGCTGTAGTTCAGCTGGCTGCGATAGTGGCCGGACATCAGGAAGTAGCGAATCGTCTCCGCATCGTAATACTTCAGCACGTCGCGGACGGTAAAGAAATTACCCAGCGATTTCGACATCTTCTCGCGGTCAACCATCACCATGCCGGAGTGCATCCAGTAGTTGACGTATTCGCCGTCGTGGGCGCAGGTGGACTGGGCGATTTCGTTTTCATGGTGCGGGAACATCAGATCCGAACCGCCGCCGTGAATATCGAAGTGGTTGCCAAGCTGCTTGCAGTTCATCGCCGAGCACTCGATATGCCAGCCCGGACGGCCCGCGCCCCACGGCGACGGCCAGCTCGGCTCGCCCTCTTTCGACATTTTCCACAGGACGAAGTCCATCGGGTTACGCTTGACGTCAACCACGTCGACGCGCGCCCCCGCCTGCAGTTGATCGAGATCCTGACGCGACAGCAGACCGTAGTTCGGGTCCGTCGGCACGTCGAACATCACGTCGCCGTTATCTGCCACGTAAGCATGGCCTTTGGCGATCAGCTGCTCGGTGATCTCAATGATCTCCGCAATATGGTGCGTTGCGCGCGGCTCGCTGTCGGGACGCAGAATATTCAGCGCGTCAAAATCTTTGTGCATTTCGGCAATCATGCGATCGACCAGCGCGACAAAGCTTTCGCCGTTTTCATTAGCGCGCTTAATGATTTTGTCGTCGATATCGGTGATATTGCGCACGTACTTCAGCTTATAGCCGAGAAAACGCAGATAGCGCGCCACGACGTCAAAGGAGACGAAGGTACGTCCATGGCCGATATGACAGAGATCGTAAACGGTAATACCACACACGTACATGCCGACTTCCCCGGCATGGATAGGTTTAAATTCCTCTTTCTGGCGCGTCAGTGTATTAAAAATTTTTAACATCGAAGATTCCGTGTAGACGTGTGTGGGTAATGAAGTCTCTATAATACCCATAATTCAGACCGGACGCAGCACACATTGCAAGGTGCATCGACCCCCGCGGTTATGCTATAACACCCCCCTATATCTCACCCGACACCGGGTGCTGGCACCACACTCATCGGAACAGGATGCAAAAATGGTTACTTTCCACACCAATCATGGCGATATCGTAATCAAAACGTTTGACGACAAAGCGCCGGAAACAGTTAAAAACTTCCTGGACTACTGCCGCGAAGGTTTCTACGACAACACCATTTTCCACCGTGTTATCAACGGCTTCATGATTCAGGGCGGCGGTTTTGAACCTGGCATGAAACAAAAAGCGACCAAATCTCCGATTCAGAACGAAGCGAACAACGGTCTGAAAAACACCCGCGGCACGCTGGCGATGGCCCGTACTCAGGCGCCGCACTCTGCCACCGCGCAGTTCTTCATCAACGTGGTTGACAACGACTTCCTGAACTTCTCCGGCGAAAGCCTGCAGGGTTGGGGCTACTGCGTCTTCGCGGAAGTGGTTGAAGGCATGGACGTGGTTGACAAAATCAAAGCGGTTGCCACCGGCCGCAGCGGCATGCACCAGGATGTGCCGAAAGATGATGTGATCATCAAAAGCGTCACCGTCAGCGAGTAATTCGTGGCGACACTTTTCATTGCAGATTTGCACCTGCAAACAGAAGAACCGGCGATCACCGCCGGTTTTCTGCGTTTTTTACAGGGCGAAGCCCGCCAGGCGGACGCTCTGTATATCCTTGGCGATCTGTTTGAGGCATGGATCGGCGATGACGATCCTAACCCGCTGCACCAACAAATTGCCTCGGCAATCAAAGCCGTCGTCGACGCCGGCGTGCCGTGCTACTTCATCCATGGCAACCGCGATTTTCTCGTCGGCCAGCGCTTTGCCCGCCAGAGCGGGATGATCCTGCTCGCCGAAGAAGAGCGACTGGACCTCTATGGCCGTGAAGTCTTGATCATGCATGGCGACACGCTGTGCACCGATGACCAAGGCTATCTGGCGTTTCGCGCCAAAGTCCACACCCCGTGGATCCAGCGTCTGTTCCTGGCCCTGCCGCTGTTTATCCGCCGTCGCATCGCCGCCCGCATGCGCGCCGACAGCAAAGCCGCCAACAGCAGTAAATCAATGGAAATTATGGATGTAAATCCACAGGCGGTAGTTGACGCGATGGAGCGGCATCACGTGCAGTGGCTGATCCACGGCCATACCCATCGCCCGGCGGTCCATGAACTGCAGGCCAACGGCCAACCCGCATGGCGCGTGGTACTTGGCGCCTGGCACAGCGAAGGTTCGATGGTCAAGGTGACGCCGGACGACGTCGAACTAATCCACTTTCCGTTCTAATTCCTGCGCGAGCACAATTCCGAAAGCGCCTTTTGCCCGGGCGAAGGTGCGCGCTTCCCCCCGCCCTGCATGCTAGTCTTCCACAACGTCACTCTCAAGGAACGAGCATGAGCAGGAAAAAGTGGAGTCAGCCGCTGATGTGGGGAATGATCATCGCGATCCTCAATCCGTTAGGGGTAAGTTATATCGCCTTAATCGGCGTCGTTATCGGCAACACGCTGACGTTTGTCTGGTGTGCGATGCTGGCGTGGGCTATCTATTTTTATGCCATTTATTTGCTCTGCACCCGCCCTCACGATAGCCGGCTGGTACAAATCTATTTACTGCTTATGGGCACCCTGATGCTCCCGTGGGGGTTAGTGCTGCTTATCACCTGTATCATGAGGGAGATAAAGGTCAATCAGGCACCCACGCCATCACCTCCAGGCGAGACAAAAGACGGCTAACCATGCGCACGCAACCGTTTTCCTTGCTGGCAGTTCATGCTATTCTCTGTGGCCTCTAAAGCAGTGTGAAACACACCCACAGGAGTTTTAAGACGCATGTCTTCCCGCAATAATTCGGCGCGTATCGCCATCGTGATGGGGTCCAAAAGCGACTGGGCTACCATGCAATTTACCGCAGAAATCCTTGATGCCCTGAACGTTCCGTACCATGTCGAAGTGGTCTCCGCCCACCGCACGCCCGATAAGCTGTTCAGCTTTGCTGAAAGCGCCGAAAGCCACGGTTATCAGGTGATTATTGCAGGAGCAGGCGGCGCGGCGCATCTGCCGGGCATGATTGCGGCGAAAACCCTGGTGCCGGTGCTCGGCGTACCAGTTCAGAGCGCAGCCTTAAGCGGTGTCGACAGCCTCTACTCCATTGTGCAGATGCCGCGCGGCATTCCGGTCGGTACCCTGGCCATCGGCAAAGCTGGCGCTGCGAACGCCGGCCTGCTCGCCGCGCAGATCCTTGCCCAGCATGATGCAGAACTGCACCAGCGCCTGAGCGCCTGGCGTCAGGCGCAAACCGATGAAGTGCTGGATAATCCGGATCCGCGGGGTGCGGCATGAAACAGGTATGCGTGCTCGGTAACGGCCAGTTAGGCCGTATGCTGCGCCAGGCCGGCGAGCCGCTGGGCATCGCCGTCTGGCCGGTGGGGCTGGAAGCCGACCCGGAAGCGGTGCCGTTCCAGCAGAGCGTCATCACGGCAGAAATTGAACGCTGGCCGGAAACCGCCCTCACCCGCGAGCTGGCCCGCCACCCGGCGTTCGTCAACCGCGATGTCTTCCCGATTATCGCCGACCGCCTGACGCAAAAGCAGCTGTTTGACAAGCTTGGCCTCGCCACCGCCCCGTGGCAGCTGCTGGCGGATAAAAGCGAGTGGCCGGCGGTGTTTGCCCGCCTTGGCGAACTGGCGATCGTTAAGCGTCGCGTTGGCGGTTACGACGGCCGCGGCCAGTGGCGTCTGCGGGAAAACGAGATCGATCAGCTACCGGCCGATAACTACGGCGAGTGCATCGTCGAGCAGGGGATTAACTTCTCCGGCGAGGTATCGCTGGTGGGCGCCCGCGCTCATGACGGTAGCACCGTCTTCTACCCGCTGACCCGTAACCTGCATCAGGACGGTATTCTGCGCGCCAGCGTCGCCTTCCCGCAGGCCAACGCTCGCCAGCAGGAACAGGCGGAAAGCATGCTGACGGCGATCATGAACGAGCTGAACTATGTCGGCGTGATGGCGATGGAGTGCTTCGTTACCGCCGAGGGGCTGCTGATTAACGAGCTGGCGCCGCGGGTGCACAACAGCGGCCACTGGACGCAGAACGGGGCGTCTATCAGCCAGTTCGAGCTGCATCTGCGGGCGATTACCGGCCTGCCGCTGCCGCCGCCGGTGGTCAACAGCCCGTCGGTGATGATCAACCTGATCGGCACCGATCTTAACTACGACTGGCTGAAGCTGCCGCTGGTGCACCTGCACTGGTATGACAAAGAGGTGCGCCCGGGTCGTAAAGTCGGCCACCTGAACCTCACCGACAGCGATACCGATCGCCTGAGCGCGACGCTGGAAGCGATCAAGCCGCTGCTGCCGCCGGAGTACACCAGCGGCCTGTTCTGGGCGCAATCGCAGCTCAGCTAAGCCCTTCGTGCCGGGGATTTGATCTATCCCCTTCCCCGGCACACCTTGAGGCGCGTACAATCCCCCCCTTGCTGTAAAGCTCATTTCTGTTTTGACTTCAGAGGATACCCCATGACCAATGGGACGGATTATCGCGCCATTCTCGCCAGCGATACGCCACTGATTGACGTACGCGCCCCGGTGGAGTTTAGCCAAAGCGCGATGCCGGCGGCGATCAACCTGCCGCTGATGAATGATGAAGAACGCGCCGCGGTCGGCACCTGCTACAAGCGCCAGGGGCCGGAAGCGGCGCTGGCGCTCGGCCATAAACTGGTCCAGGGTGACCTGCGCGCCAGCCGTACTCAGGCGTGGCTGGAAGCGTGCGCCCGTTACCCGCACGGTTACCTGTGCTGCGCCCGCGGCGGCCAGCGCTCGCATATCGTCCAGCAGTGGCTGAAAGAAGCTGGCGTGGATTACCCCCTGATCGTCGGCGGCTATAAAGCGCTACGCCAGGCGGCGATCCAGGCCACCGACGAACTGGTGCAGCGCCCGATCGTGCTGATTGGCGGCTGTACCGGCAACGGCAAAACTCAGCTGGTTTGCTCGCGCCCGGACGGTATCGACCTGGAAGGGCTTGCTCATCACCGCGGTTCTTCATTCGGTCGAACCCTGCAGGATCAGCATCCGCAGGCCACCTTTGAAAACCACCTGGCGGTCAGCCTGCTTAAAAAAGCCGAACAGCAGACCCGCTGGGTGCTGGAAGATGAAGGCCATATGATCGGCGCCAATCATCTACCGGAGAGCCTGCGCCTCCGCATGGCGCAGTCGCCGCTGGCGGTGGTGGAAGATCCGTTTGACGTTCGCCTCGAACGGCTGCGCGAAGAGTATTTCGATCGCATGTATCGCGACTTTATCGCCGCGTATGGCGAAGAGAAAGGCTGGCAGGCATACGGCGAGTATCTGCATCACGGCCTGTTTGCCATCCGCCGTCGCCTGGGGCTGCAGCGTTTTGCTCAGCTCACTGAACGGCTCGATGAGGCGCTGGTGCAGCAGCAGCGCACCGCCAGCACCGAGGCGCACTTTGCCTGGCTGGTACCGCTGCTGGAAGAATACTACGACCCGATGTATCGCTATCAGTTGGGGAAAAAAGCCGGGAAAATTCTCTTTCGCGGCAGCTGGCAGGAGGTCGCAGCCTGGCTGGCGAAGTAATCGCATGCTCTATTGTCCCGGCTTGCGGCGTAAACGCCTTAGCCGGGCTACCGGTCGGCGCGATTTGTAGCCACGGTAAGCGCGCGCGACCGGGGAGTTGTGACCGCTTAGAAGTCGTAGCGCAGACGGACCAGGTTCATATCGCCAAGGTTGTCGGTGCTGGAGGTAAACACGTGTTCGTAGTCAACGCGGAAACCGTAATCCAGCTGGAAGCTAATCCCCAGACCGTTATCGATACGCTGATAGTTGCGGCCGTTCACATATTCCAGACGGTCGCCCATAAAGTACGGCTGAATAGATTTAACAGCGTATTGATTGATCGGGAATTTATAGCCCGCAAAATATTCAATCCCCCAGGCGTCACCGGCAAAGTAATTATGCACATCGGTTTTCTTGGTGGTGAGGAAGTTCTGATACCAGCCGCCGCCGAAGGAGAAGGTCCAGTTATCCGGGGTCCAGCTCAGCGCGGTACCGACGATATTCTGGTCATAGGTTTTGCTGTCGGCGCTTGACGGGTCGCGCATTTCCGCGCGGGTGTAGTTCCACGCGGTACCCCAGGTCAGATCCTTCATGATGTGGTAGTCCGCGCCAACAGAACCACCGCCTTTACGCTTGTAGCGCAGGCCGTTACCCGGCAGGTATTCGCTGTCTTCGAACAGATAAGATCCGTAAAGATCGACATCACCTACAGTTTTCTTATATTTCAGCATATTACGTGAACGATAGGAGCCATCGTAATCGCCATTAATACCGTTCCCCGGGGCCTGACCGATCATATCGTAGTCCCAGATATCGGTTTTCACCCCCACCACATCATAGTAAATGCTGTTCTGCTGCCCGTAGGTTAACGTACCCCAGGTATCGCTTTTCAGGCCGGTATACAGCATGCGGCGGGTGGTATTGTTCGCGCCTTCCGCGTAGTGGTTATCCCAGTCAAACAGCGCCGGAATGTTCACGCCCAGCTCATAGTAGCTGATCCAGCTAATATCATCGAACAGGTAGTAATCCGCCGCGAAGCGGAAGCGGGTGCCGCCGTCAAAACCGTTACGCTTATAGGAGCCTTTGTCGCCATCGCCGGTCATCATGTTGAACTGCGGCCGGATACTGCCGCCGACGGTAAAGTTAAGCCGGCTTAACGGATCGCCCGCCTGCGGATCTTGTTTCAGCAGCGTAATCTCCGCGTGGGAAGGCAATGACGTTAACGCTAATGCTGCGCCGATCGAGATCGCCAGCGCTTTTATTGTGTGTGCCATAGTTTTTCCTTGATTAATAAGCCACCTTATATTTTCCAGTTGAATATTAACCGCGAATCAGCATAGCGTGTTGTTGGGTTTTTAATGTTTTGTGCTCTTAAAAATCAATGATTTATCAATTTGTGCGTTTAAAATAAAAGCGCCGCCAAAAACGGCGGCGCATCATCAAAATGCAATATTCTTACTGGCTAAACTGGCGGAATAGCGCTTTTCCTTTTAACAGACGCAGCCCCAGCCCGCCGCCGCACAGGGATAACAACACCGCTCCCGTCAGCGGCAGCAACACCCACAGGCGCCAGTCCGGCGCCCAGGGAAAATCAAAGACTTTCGTCTGCAGCATCGCCAGCGCCACTTCCGCGCCTATCGCCGCCACCAGGCCGGAAACCAGCCCCAGCAGGGCAAACTCCGCCCACAGCGTAGCGCGCAGCAGCGATTTTCCTGCCCCCAGCGTGCGCCAGACCACCAGCTCCTGATGGCGTTGACGCATACCGACCTGCACCTGCGCCAGCAACAGCAGCACGCCGCAGGCCGTCACCAGGCCCACCATCACCTCCAGCGCCCGGCTGACCTGGGAGAGCACCTGGCCGACCTGACGCAGGATGGCGCCGATATCCAGCAGACTGACGGTGGGAAACTCGCGGTTCAGCTGGGTCAACATCGCGGGACCGTTATCCCAGCGGAAGCTGGTGAGCCAGCTCTGCGGCTGCCCGTCCAGCGCCCCGGCGGGGAAAATAAAGAAGAAGTTTGGCCGCAGGCTCTCCCAGTCTACTTTGCGCACGCTGCTGACCTTCGCGCTGAACTCCTGGGTATCGCCGGTAAAGGTCACTGTATCGCCGATCTTTATCCCCAGCCGCTGCGCCAGCCCCTCCTCAATCGATACCTCGCCCGGCTTCGGCGGCCAGCTGCCGGCCACCAGCGGATTATGATCCGGACGCTGTTCGCTCCAGGTGAGATTAAGCTCGCGATTCAGCGCTTCGTCTTTGTTCCCGTCCGTGGATTGACCGTTGATCTGCGTCAGACGGGCCCGGACGATCGGATAGAATTCCGCCGCCCGCGTCTGGTGTTCGGCGAGGAAGGTCTTCACCGGCACTATCTGCTCAGGGGCGATATTGATCAGAAAGTAGTTCGGGCTCTGCGGGGGCAACTGCTGCTGCCAGCGGTCAAGCAGATCGCCGCGCAGCACCAACAGGAGCGCCAGCAGCATAAACGACAGGGAAAACGCCGCCAGCTGGCTGAGGGGCGACCACGGCTGGCGCAGCAGGCGGTTCACCGCCAGACGCAGCGGCAAGGCTTTGAGCGTCAGGCGTTTGAGCAGCCACAGCAATCCCCAGCCCACCAGGCCGCACAGCAGCGCCAGCACCACCGCCCCGGCCAGCACCGACCACAGCAGCGGGCTGCCGCCCAGCAGCCAGGCCAACAGGCCCACCACCACGACGCTAACCGCCGGGATCCAGATTTTCAACGGCCAGACGTTAGCCACCACATCCTGACGCAGCACTCGCAGCGGCAGGGTCGCCAGCAGCAGTCGATAGGGTCGCAGGCCCACCAGCAGGGAAATGACGCCTGTCGCCCCGATAGCCCACAGCCACGGCCAACCGCTGGCAGCGGGTAACGCGGCGGGCAGCACCGGTTTGAGCACCAGCAGCAGCAGACGCTCCAGCGCCAGGCCCGCCACCCCGCCGGTTATCACCGACAGCGTCAACAGCAGCAGCCATTGGCCGACGATAAGCTTGCGCAGCTGCGACCGTCCGGCGCCCAGCGTCTTGAGTATGGCGACCAGATCATAGCGGCTGCGGCAGTAGTGGCTCATCGCTACCGCCACTGCGGCGACGGCCAGCAGCAGCGTCAACAGCGCGGATAACAACAGGAATTGCTGCGAGCGTTCGAGGGATTTGCCCAGCGCGCTGTCGTCCTGGTCAAGGCCAATCCAGCGATGCTCCGGGCCGAGCTTCGGCAGCAGCCACTGCTCATAATTGGCCAGCTGTTCAGCGTCGCCGGCGAACTTATAGCGCCATGCGACGCGACTGCCGGGCTGCACGGCCCCGGTTTTTGCCACGTCGGCCATATTCATCATCAGTCGCGGCGCCATCTGGAAGGGGTTAAACCCTGCATCCGGCTCCTGAATCACCTCCCCGGCAATGCGCAGCGTGGCATCGCCAACGTCAATCGTATCGCCGGTTTTCAGGTTCAGGAGCGCCATCAGCCTTGGCGCCAGCAGCACGCTCCCCGCCTGCGGCTTCAGCCCCGGCGGCTGCGTCTCGAGGGTGCCATACAGCGGATAGCGGTCGTCCACCGCCTTAACGTCCGCCAGCTGCGGCGTATCACCGGCGAACGTCATGGTGGCAAAGCTCAGCTGCTCGCCGACGGTCAGCCCTGACTTCCGCGCCTGTGCGATCCACTCGGCGGGTACCTCGCGCGAACTGCGCAGCGTACGGTCGCCGGCCATAAACTCACGGCTTTGCTGGCTAAGGCCTTTCTCCATCCGATCGCTTATCGACCCCAGGGCCAGCACGCAGGCCACGGCGAGGCTTAACGCCAGCCAGACGATCAGCAGCGACGGCGAGCGCCATTCGCGCCAGAACCAGCGGGCGATCATGCTTCCTCCCGCAGCTGGCCATCCACCAGGCGCAGACGGCGATCGCAGCGCGCCGCCAGCAGCGGATCGTGAGTGACGAGGATCAGGGTGGTGCCGTGTTCGCGATTAAGCGAGAACAGCAGATCGGCAATTTTGTCCCCGGTCTGGCGATCGAGGTTGCCGGTGGGCTCATCGGCGAACAGAATGGCCGGGCGCCCGTTAAAGGCCCGGGCCAGCGCCACCCGCTGCTGTTCGCCGCCGGAGAGCTGCGCCGGCAGGTGGTGCAGGCGTTTGCCAAGTCCCAGCTGCTCAAGCAGCGCGCGGGCATCGCCCCGGCTCTGGCTATCGCTGGCGCCGCGCAGCAGCGCCGGCAGCTCGACGTTCTCCAGGGCGTTGAGCGTCGGGATCAGCATAAACGACTGAAAAACAAAACCAACGTGCTGCGCCCGCAGCGCCGCCCGCGCCTCCTCATCCATCCGGTGCAGCGGTTTGCCCAGCATCGATACTTCCCCGCTGCTGCCATCGTCGAGGCCGGCGAGGATCGCCAGCAGGGTCGATTTACCGGAACCCGACTCGCCGATCAGGGCGATGGTCTGCCGCGGTTTGACAACCAGCTCAACTCCGGTAAGGATGGAGAGCTGATGCTCCCCCTGACCGACGGACTTCTTAAGATGATGAACTTCAAGTATGTTTTCCGCTGGCATGTGCCTTTCCTGTTGTTGTTCCTGTTTACCTGCCGCGCGATGGCGGCGGACACGCTGCTGATCCTCGGCGACAGCCTGAGCGCTGGCTATCGGATGGCGGCCAACGCCGCCTGGCCGGCGCTGCTCAATGAGCAGTGGCAGGCGAAAACGCCGGTGGTGAACGCCAGCATCAGCGGCGATACCTCGCAGCAGGGGTTGGCTCGCCTGCCAGCGCTGCTTAAGCAGCACCAGCCGCGCTGGGTGCTGGTTGAGCTCGGCGGCAATGACGGACTGCGCGGTTTTCCGCCGCAGCAGACCGAGCAGACGCTGCGCACCATTATTAAAGATATCAAAGCGGCCAACGCCGAGCCGCTGCTGATGCAAATTCACCTGCCGGCGAACTATGGCCGCCGCTATAATGAAGCCTTCGGCGCGATTTACCCGGCCCTGGCCAAAGAGTTCGCTATTCCTCTCCTGCCCTTTTTTATGGAGGAGGTCTATCTCAAGCCGCAATGGATGCAGGACGACGGCATTCATCCAAATCGCGACGCGCAGCCGTTTATCGCCGACTGGATGGCGAAGCGGCTGGCTCCCTTAGTTAATCATGACTCCTGAACGCCAGGGGTCGCTGACAGGTAAAGTTATGCAAAAAACGGTTTTAGTGACAGGCTGTTCCAGCGGAATTGGTCTGGAAAGCGCGCTGGATTTAACCCGCCAGGGCTTTCGCGTGCTGGCGGCCTGCCGCAAAGCAGAGGATGTCGCGCGGATGCAGGAGCTGGGGCTAACCGGTATTTTGCTCGATCTGGATGACCCGCAGAGCGTGGAGCGCGCGGCAGCGGAGGTGATTGCGCTGACCGATAATCGTCTCTACGGCCTGTTCAATAACGCCGGGTATGGCGTCTATGGCCCGCTGAACACCATCAGCCGCCAGCAGATGGAACAGCAATTTTCCGCTAACTTTTTCGGCGCGCATCAGCTCACCATGCTGCTACTGCCGGCGATGACGCCGCACGGCGAAGGGCGCATCGTGATGACCTCCTCGGTGATGGGGCTTATCGCCAGTCCCGGCCGCGGAGCCTATGCCGCCAGTAAATATGCCCTCGAGGCGTGGTCCGACGCGCTGCGCATGGAGCTGCGCCACAGCGGTATTCAGGTCAGCCTGATTGAACCGGGCCCGATCCGCACCCGCTTTACCGATAACGTCAACCAGACGCAAAGCGATAAGCCCGTAGAAAATCCGGGTATCGCCGCCCGCTTTACCCTCGGGCCGGAGGCGGTGGTGGAAAAAGTGCGCCATGCTTTTACCAGCGATAAACCAAAGCTGCGCTATCCGGTCACCCTGGTCACCCACGCGGTGGCGCTGCTTAAGCGCCTGCTGCCTGCCCGCGCGATGGACAAAATTATCCACGGCTGAGTTGAAGCGCGGAATGCCGCCCCCATGTAAAACAGAAATCGACTAACGAGAAATGCCCATGTCCGAACAGAATATTGTCAACATTAGCGAAGCGAACCTGCAGCAGACGCTACAGCAGTCCATGAACGTTCCGGTGCTGTTTTATTTCTGGTCTGCCCGCAGCCAGCACTGCGAACAGCTGACCCCGGTGCTCGAGCGCCTGGCAGCCCAATACAACGGCCAGTTCACGCTGGCGAAGGTCGATTGCGACGCCGAGCAGATGCTCGCTTCACAGTTTGGTCTGCGCGCCATCCCTACGGTTTATCTGTTCCAGAACGGCCAGCCGGTGGATGGTTTTGAAGGCCCGCAGCCGGAAGAAGCGATCCGCGCCCTGCTGGATAAAGTCCTGCCCCGTGAAGAGGAGCTGAAAGCTCAGCAGGCGCTGGCCCTGATGCAGGAAGAAAAATACGCCGATGCCCTGCCGCTGCTGAAGGAAGCCTGGCAGCTGTCGAATCAGGAAAGCCAGATTGGCCTGCTGCTGGCGGAAACGCTGATTGCTCTGCACCGTTCCGATGAAGCGGAAAGCGTGCTGAAAACCATTCCTCTGCAGGATCAGGATACCCACTATCAGGGTCTGGTGGCGCAGATTGAGCTGCTCAAACAGGCCGCCGACACCCCGGAAATCCAGCAGCTGCAGCAGCAGGTGGAACAGAATCCGGAGGATGCGCAGTTGGCCTCCCAGCTGGCGCTGCAGCTGCATCAGGTCGGGCGTAATGAAGAAGCGCTGGCCCTGCTGTTCAGCCATCTGCAGAAAGATTTAGGCGCCGGCGATGGCCAGGCGCGCAAGATGCTGCAGGAGATCCTCGCCGCCCTCGGTACCGGCGATGCGCTGGCCGCCAAATATCGTCGTCAGCTCTATTCGCTGCTGTACTAATCCGTTGCCTCCCCGGATAGCGCTGCGCTTATCCGGGCTACGCGAACTATGCGGAACGTAGCCTAAGTAGCCCGGGTAAGGCGTGAACGCCGTAACCCGGGATCGTTCACGGGCGCTTTTTCAGCTGCGTCACCACCAGCTGATGGCGGGCGTTGAAGAACTTCCGGTAGGTCAGATAGCCGGCGATAATCGTCGACAGGCTGGCGGTCGACAGCAGCATAAAGGTCACCATGATCTGGTACTTAATCGCCTTCACCGGGTCAATACCGGCAAAAATCAGCCCCGACATCATCCCAGGCAAGCTCACCAGACCGACCGTTTTCGCCGAATCGACGGTGGGAATCAATGACGCGCGAATGCTCTCGCGAATCAGCCGCGCCGAGGCCATCTTCGGCGTCGCGCCGAGGCTCAGTTTCTCCTGAATCTGCTGCTGCTCGCTGCTGAAGCGCTGGCCCATATTGTTGTAGCACAGCCCCACCGCCACCATGGCGTTCCCGGCCACCATCCCGGCAATCGGGATCACCTGCATCGGCACGAAGGCAATCGAGCCAGAAAACACCAGTACCGCCAGCGTTAGTCCAGCGCCAGTAGTGATGGCGATAAACGACGAGATAAAAGCTTTGTCGATATATTTACTGCGCTTCTTCGCATTCCACGCCGCGTTAAAGCAGATAAACAGCACCATCAACAGCGTCAGAACCGCATGATTGACGTTAAAGATATATTTCAGCACATAGCCGACGATTATCAGCTGCACGATCGCCCGGCAAATACTCCAGATAATATCTTTTTCCAGCGCCAGCTTTTCCCGATAGCTGACCAGAATAGCGATCAGCACCAGCACCATCGACAGCGCCAGCGATTCGTTCGTAATGTTATGCCCGTTCATGCTGTACCTCCTGCATATTTCCGCCGGCAGGTTGCAGCGTAATCACTTCATCGGCATGCGAAATTTCATTGCGATCGTGGGTGACCCACAGAACAGCGACCTGTTTTTCCGTTGCGTAGCCATGAATAATTTCATTCACATTCTGTTTATTACTTTCATCCAGCGCGCTGGTAATTTCGTCCAGCAGCAGCACGCGCGGCAGAAATTGTAGATTGCGGATCAGCGATACGCGCTGCTTTTCCCCGCCGGAGAGTTCGTTAATGGATTTTTCCAGCATATTTTCGTCAAGGCCAAAGCGCTGCAGGTCGGCCAGCAGCGCCTGCGGATCCGGTTGTTTATTGCGGATCTGCCACGGAAAAATCAGATTATCGTAAACCGAATCACCGAACAGGGCCGGCGTCTGCGCGCAGTAAGAGACCTGTTGGCGATACCTTTCCGGCGACAGCGTCGCGACATCCGCATCGTCGAAGAACAGGCGCCCGGAGGTTGGGCTGAGCAGCGAGGCGATAATCTTCAGCAAGGTACTTTTCCCGCAGCCGGAAGGGCCGGTAATCAACTTGAATTCTCCGGCGCGAAGCTGAAAATTGATATTGTGTAAAATAACGGCGTCGTCGGTCTTAAACCCCACACCGTCGAGACGCAAAAGCGCGTTATTTTCCTTCATGAGTCTTCCTGATTATTTTCTGAAACACCGCTAGTTTACCGCACTTTCCTTTCTCCAGGATGAGGAGAAAGATATACTCAGTTTAAAGATGCGCTATTTCCTTGTAGCGCCCCGCCAGGCAACAAGACAGGAGGTTTTTGATGCTGATTTTTATTCCTATCCTTATTTTCGTCGCGCTGGTTATTGTGGCCGCGGCGGTGAAAATTGTCCCGCAGGGTTACCAGTGGACGGTGGAGCGCTTCGGGCGTTTTACCCAGACGCTGCAGCCGGGATTAAGCTTAGTCGTGCCGTTTATGGACCGTATCGGCCGCAAAGTGAACATGATGGAGCAGGTGCTCGATATCCCCTCGCAGGAGGTTATCTCCCGGGATAACGCCAACGTCACCATCGACGCGGTCTGTTTTATTCAGGTGATCGACGCGCCAAAGGCCGCCTACGAGGTCAGCAATCTTGAGCAGGCGATCGTCAACCTGACGATGACCAACATCCGTACCGTGCTCGGCTCAATGGAGCTGGACGAAATGCTCTCCCAGCGCGACAGCATTAACACCCGCCTGCTGCATATCGTTGACGACGCCACCAACCCGTGGGGGGTGAAAATCACCCGCGTCGAAATTCGCGACGTTCGCCCGCCGGCGGAGCTTATCGCCTCGATGAACGCCCAGATGAAAGCCGAACGTACCAAACGCGCGTACATCCTTGAGGCCGAAGGGGTGCGACAGGCGGAAATTCTGAAAGCGGAAGGGGAAAAGCAGTCGCAGATCCTCAAGGCCGAGGGCGAACGGCAGTCCGCGTTCCTGCAGGCGGAGGCTCGCGAACGGTCCGCCGAAGCGGAAGCCCGCGCCACCCAAATGGTCTCCTCGGCGATCGCCTCGGGCGATATTCAGGCGATCAACTACTTCGTGGCGCAGAAATACACCGATGCGCTGCAGCAGATTGGCGCCGCTAACAACAGCAAAGTGGTATTGATGCCGCTGGATGCCAGCAGCCTGATGGGATCGATCGCCGGGATCAGCGAGCTGATCAAAGAAGGCGCTGGCGATCGGAAAAAATCATGATCGGCATGATCCTCGCACACCCCCATCTGTTCTGGCTAAGCCTCGGCGGGCTGCTGCTGGCGGCCGAGATGCTGGGCGGCAGCGGATACCTGCTGTGGAGCGGCGTCGCCGGCGTGGTGACCGGCGCCCTGACCTGGCTCCTGCCGCTGAGCTGGGAATGGCAAGGCACGCTGTTTGCCGTTCTCACCCTGCTGGCGGCGTGGCTGTGGTCGAAATGGCTGCGCAAGCGCGTCAAAACGCAGCGCCCGGCCGATGCCCAGCTCAACCAGCGCGGGCAGCAACTGGTGGGCCGCCGCCTGACGCTGGATGCCCCGCTGGTGAACGGCCGCGGCCACGTCCGCGTGGGCGATAGCTCCTGGCCGGTGATTGCCGATGAAGACTTCGCGGCGGGCAGCAAGGTTGAAGTGATTGCCGTAGAAGGGATTACGCTACGAATCAGACCCGCCGTCCGTTAAGCCTGCGCCTTGCGATGGCAGCAGCCGGAAAGATTATCGATAATCGGGCACTCCGCGCTGTCGTCGCCGGGGCAGGATTCGGCCAGCGCCAGCAGGTGCGCGCGCATATTTTGCAGCTCGCGGATATGGTTCTCGATATCCGCCACTTTCTCCAGCGTGCGTTTTTTCACATCGGCGCTGTGCCGCGACGGGTCGTTGAACAGGGCCACCAGCTCGCGGCACTCTTCCAGGTTAAACCCCACCTGCCGCGCCTGGCGCAGCAGCGTCAGCTCATCGAGATGCTGCTGACTATAGGTGCGGTAGCCGTTTTCGCTCCGCAACGGCGGCGTCACCAGCCCCTTCTCTTCATAAAAACGAATCGCTTTGCTGGTTAAGCCGGTTTTTTTCGCCACATCGCTGATATTCATTTTTTCTCCTTGACCTTCCCCTTGCTGGAAGGTTTAACCTTCTTAATACTCGATGAAAGAGTGGTTCTGGTCAATCGTTGACCGGAAAATTATTCAGGAGTTATTTATGTCTAACACTATCGACCTGACGCTGGATGGCCTCTCCTGCGGCCACTGCGTCAAACGCGTGAAAGAGAGTCTGGAGCAGCGTCCTGACGTTGAGCAAGCGGAAGTCACCCTCACTGAAGCCCATGTGACGGGCAGCGCCAGCGCGCAAGCGCTGATTGATACCGTTAAACAAGCCGGATACGGCGCGGAGCTCAGCCACCCAAAGGCTAAACCGCTGGCAGAATCATCAATCCCGTCGGAAGCACTGACAGCGGCCACTCCTGAGCTTCCGGCAGCCCATGACGAAGATGACAGTCAACAGCTGCTGATCAACGGCATGAGCTGCGCCAGCTGCGTCTCCCGGGTACAAAACGCGCTTGCCGCGGTGCCGGGCGTCTCACAGGCGCGGGTTAACCTGGCGGAACGCACGGCGCTGGTGATGGGCAGTGCGTCCGCCGCAGAATTAGTGCAGGCGGTGGAGAAAGCCGGCTATGGCGCGGAGGCGATCGAAGACGATCTGCAACGCCGCGAACGTCAGCAGGAAACCGCCCTCGCGACGATGAAACGTTTTCGCTGGCAGGCGATTGTCGCCCTGCTGGTCGGCGTGCCGGTGATGGTCTGGGGCATGATCGGCGATAACATGATGGTCAGCGACGACAACCGTTCGCTGTGGCTGGTTATCGGCCTTGTCACCCTCGCCGTCATGGTCTTCGCCGGCGGCCACTTCTACCGCAGCGCGTGGAAAAGCCTGAAAAACGGCACCGCTACCATGGATACGCTGGTGGCGCTCGGCACCGGCGTCGCCTGGCTGTACTCGATGAGCGTCAACCTGTGGCCGCAGTGGTTCCCGATGGAAGCCCGCCATCTCTATTACGAAGCCAGCGCGATGATTATCGGCCTGATTAACCTCGGCCATATGCTGGAGGCCCGAGCGCGTCAGCGCTCCTCGAAAGCGCTGGAAAAACTGCTCGACCTGACGCCGCCTTCGGCGCGGGTCGTCACGCCCGAGGGCGAGAAAGATCTGCCGCTCGCGGAAGTTCAGGCCGGCATGACCCTGCGCCTGACTACCGGCGACCGCGTCCCGGTCGACGGCATGATAAGCCAGGGCGAAGCCTGGTTTGATGAAGCGATGCTCACCGGCGAACCGGTGCCGCAGCAAAAAGGCGATGGCGACGCCATTCACGCCGGTACCGTGGTGCAGGATGGCAGCGTGCTGTTTACCGCCAGCGCCGTCGGCAGCCAGACCACGCTGGCAAGAATTATCCGCATGGTGCGCCAGGCGCAGAGCAGCAAACCGGAGATCGGCCAGCTGGCGGATAAAATCTCCGCCGTATTTGTTCCGGCGGTGGTCGTCATTGCGCTGATTAGCGCTGCGATCTGGTACTTCTTCGGCCCGGCGCCGCAGATCGTCTATACCCTGGTCATTGCCACCACGGTACTGATTATCGCCTGTCCGTGCGCCTTAGGCCTGGCGACGCCGATGTCGATTATCTCCGGCGTTGGCCGGGCGGCGGAGTATGGCGTGCTGGTCCGCGATGCCGATGCGCTGCAGCGCGCCAGTGAACTCGACACCCTGGTGTTCGATAAAACCGGCACCCTGACCGAAGGCAAGCCGCAGGTGGTGGCGGTGAAAACTTTCGCTGGCGTTGATGAGCATACCGCGCTGCGTCTTGCCGCCGCGCTGGAGCAGGGCTCAAGCCATCCGCTGGCGCGAGCGATCCTTGATAAAGCTGCCGACGGCCCATTGCCGGAAGTCAGCGGCTTCCGCACCCTACGCGGCCTTGGCGTCAGCGGCGAGGCGGAAGGTCATCGTCTGCTGCTCGGTAACCAGGCGCTACTCAACGAGCAGCATATCAATACCGCTGAGGTGGAAAGCGAGATGACAGCCCAGGCCTCACGCGGCGCCACGCCGGTGCTGCTGGCCGTGGATGGTCAGGCCGCCGCGCTGTTCGCCATCCGCGACCCGCTGCGCGAAGACAGCGTCGACGCCCTGGCGCGTTTGCATCGGCAGGGCTACCGGCTGGTGATGCTTACCGGGGATAACCCCACCACCGCGAAGGCTATCGCCAAAGAAGCCGGCATTGATGAAGTGATCGCCGGCGTGCTACCGGACGGTAAAGCTGATGCCATTAAGCGTCTGCAGAGCCAGGGGCACAAAGTGGCGATGGTTGGCGATGGGATTAACGACGCCCCGGCGCTGGCCCAGGCGGATGTCGGGATCGCCATGGGCGGCGGCAGCGATGTCGCTATTGAAACCGCGGCGATCACCCTGATGCGCCATAGTCTTCACGGCGTGGCCGATGCGCTGGCGATTTCGAAAGCAACGTTACGCAATATGAAGCAGAACCTGCTGGGCGCGTTTGTCTACAACTCGCTGGGTATCCCGATTGCCGCCGGGATCCTCTGGCCGCTGACCGGCACCCTGCTCAACCCGGTGGTCGCCGGCGCGGCGATGGCGCTGTCGTCGATCACCGTGGTGAGTAACGCCAACCGCTTGCTGCGCTTTAAACCAAAAGAGTAAACGCTGTCAGATGAAACGGGCGCCGACGTTGTTCGGCGCCCGTTTTTTTGCCGGGACAAGAAAAGCCCGCCGGAAGGGTGACGTGTATCACCATATGCGCTAGCATGAAGTCCTCACACTTCGGAGCGCGTATGGGCCTGTTAAACCGGATAAAAATGCTGTGGCGAGCCGCCGTCGGCTCGTCTTATTCCTGGCCTGCGATGGATATCGTCCTGCCCGGCGAACGCTATTTGCACCTCGTCGGCAGTATCCATATGGGCACCCGCGACATGGCGCCGCCGCCGGCAAAGCTTCTGAAAAAAATACGCCAGGCCGATGCGTTAATCGTCGAGGCCGATATCAGCGGCAATGAAACCCCGTTTAGCAATCTCCCCACTTACCCACCGCTGGCGGAACGCCTGAGCGATGCGCAGCTGAGCGAGCTAGAGGCGCGAGCCGGCGAGCTGGGCCTGTCGGTCGGGCTGTTCGACAGCCAGCCGCTGTGGCAGGTGGCGATGGTCCTGCAGGCCACCCAGGCGCAGAAGCTGGGGCTGCGACCGGATTACGGCATCGATTATCAGTTGCTGATGGCCGCCCGCGAGAGCAACATAGCGGTGATGGAGCTGGAAGGCGCCGACAGCCAAATCGCGCTGCTGCGCGATCTGCCCGACGGGGGGATGGCGCTGCTGGAGGATACGCTGACCCACTGGCGCACCAACGCCCGTTTACTGCAGGTCATGATCGGCTGGTGGCTGGAGCAACCGCCGTCGCGCGGCGCGGTATCGCTGCCGACGACCTTTAGCCAGTCTTTATATGATGTGCTGATGCACCAGCGCAACCTCGCCTGGCGCGAGACGCTGCTGGCCTTGCCGCCGGGGCGCTACGTGGTTGCCGTCGGCGCGCTGCACCTGTATGGCGAAGGGAATCTGCCGGATATGCTGACATAAAAAAAATGGCCAATATTGCTATTGGCCCGTCAAAGAGGAATTTCATCATTATTATTATCCCGGGATTTGCATCCCGGATCGTCTGATTGTCGCTCAAAGTGACCATCACTGCCAACACTATTGCGCAAGATGGTACTATTTTTTAGACAACCTGCGGGCGTATTCTGACGTCACGCAAAACCGGTTGGTAAGAAGGATAGCTATGACTCCCGCCGTTAAATTACTCGAAAAAAACAAAATTTCCTTTCAGATCCACAGTTACGATCACGATCCCAATGAGACCAACTTCGGAGATGAAGTGGTGCGCAAGCTCGGCCTCAATGCCGACCAGGTTTACAAGACCTTGCTGGTCGCCGTGAACGGCGATATGAAGCATCTGGCGGTGGCCGTCACTCCGGTCGCCGGGCAGCTGGATTTGAAGAAAGTGGCGAAAGCGCTGGGCGCTAAGAAAGTCGACATGGCCGACCCGATGGTGGCGCAGCGTATCACCGGCTATCTGGTGGGCGGCATCAGTCCGCTGGGGCAGAAGAAGCGCCTGCCGACGGTGATTGACGCCCCGGCGCAGGAATTTGCCACCATCTATATTTCCGGCGGCAAACGCGGGCTGGATATTGAGCTGGCGGCCAGCGATCTGGCGCAGCTTCTCGATGCGAAGTTCGCCGATATCGCCCGCCGCGATTGATAAAACGATCCCGGATAGCGGCGCACGCGCCTTATCCGGGATACCCAACTTGTAGCCCCGGTAAGCGTAGCGCCACCGGGGAAATAGCCAACCTGAAGCCCAGGCTTACTGCCAGCTCACCTCGCCTTTCGGCTCATAGGCGGCGGCATCCAGCGGCGAGTTCTTCTCGATATACTCTTTCAGCACTTCGGCATCGATAAAGCCGGTATTCACATACCCGGGTTTATCGGCGATATTCGGATAGCCATCGCCGCCGGTGGCGTTAAAGCTCAGCGTCGCCATCCGATAGGTCTTCGCCGGATCCACCGGTTCGCCTTTGATTTTCAGATCGTTCAGCTTACCGTCTTTGGCCACGAAACTGACGTTGGCAAACTGCGGATAAGCGCCGGAATCCGGCTTCATCTGCGCGACGGCGGTCAGGTAATCCACTACCTCCTTGCCGCTCATATCGACATAGGTCAGCACATTGCCGAACGGCTGGACCTTCATCACATCTTTGTAGGTGATATCCCCCGCCTCAATGGAGTCGCGGATCCCGCCGCCGCTCATCACCGCGAAATCCGCGTTGCTGCGCGCCATTTGCGCCGCCAGCAGCAGGTGGCCCATATTGGTCTGCACAAAGCGCACTTTACTGCGGTCGCCCTCCAGATGACCATTCACGCTGCCGATTTTGACCTGCAGCTGCGCCTTGCCTTTGTTCTGGAACGGCGTCAGCAGCGACATCATCTGCGGGTTCTCGGCGATCTGCGGCGTATACAGCACCCGCTCGCTTTGGCCGTTATCGTAAGTCACTTTTTTCTTCAGGTTGACCGGGATCAGCTGATAGTGCACCAGCTTCATCTCGCCGTTGCGGAACTCAAAATCGGCGCGGCCGACGTATTTGCCCCACTCATGCGCCTGGACGATCCAGATGCCGTTCTGACGATCCGGAGCACACGGGGTGCCTGGCACATAATCGACCTGCTTTTTATTTTCCGCCGCCATGCATACCGGATCCTGCGAATGACCGCCGACGATCATCGCCAGCGATCCCGCAGGTAAACTCCGCGCCATTTCAACGTCGCCCGGCGCGTTAGAGCCGTGGTTGCCATTGTCGTAATGGCCCATATGGGTGGTGGCCAGGATCACGTCCGGCTTTTCATTCTGCTGCAGCTCCTGGATAACCAGCTTCGCCTCTTCCGCCGGTTTGCGGAATTCGATATCGGTGAAATATTCCGGATTGCCAATCTTGGCCGTATCGTCGGTGGTTAAGCCAATCACCGCGATTTTCAGCCCACCGCGCTTAAACAACGCCCAGGGTTTGAACAGCCGTTCGCCGGTGCTTTTCTGATAAATATTTGCCGACAGGAACGGGAACTTAGCCCACTTTTCCTGCTGGCGCAGTACGCTCAGCGGATTATCGAATTCATGGTTTCCCACCGCCATCGCGTCGTAGCCGATCAGGTTCATGCCGCGAAAATCGGGCTCTGCATCCTGTAAATCAGACTCCGGTACGCCGGTATTAATATCGCCGCCGGATAACAGCAGGACGCTTCCCCCTTCCGCCGCCACCTCTTTACGGATGCCATCGACCAGCGTTTTCTGCGCCGCCAGGCCATATTCGCCGTAGTCATTGCGCCAGAAATGGCCGTGGTGATCGTTGGTGTGCAGGATGGTAATTTTATAGGTTTTATCCTGCTCATAGGCCTGTGCCGACAGGCTGCCCAGCGATAAAGCGGCGAATAGCGCCAGCGCTACGCTGTGTTTGAAATAATGCATGCTTCACTCCCTGACTTAATCCCAAGTGCCGAAAGTATAGCGAGTTAGTCGCGTTGACAAATATGTTTTCAGAATTGCGACTTCCTTCAAACCTTATCAACAGGTATGTTAGTCGGATAATAATTCTACCTGCATCCTCTATACGCCTTCGCGTTGTATGGCATTGCGTCAGCCCGTTCGTCATATTTCCCATGCAGTAGCCGGGAAAATCAGGGCAGTCGCCATGGCGGACAAAAGACGAAAGCTATATAAAAAAGTGACGTGAACCTATGGCAATCAATCAGACCGCTCAACCCTTGTCCGGCCCCGCTGCGCCGCCGCAAAAAGCACGCACCTCGTTTGGCATCTTAGGCGCGATCAGCCTGTCCCATTTGCTTAACGATATGATCCAGTCGCTTATTCTCGCTATCTACCCGCTGCTGCAGGCGGAGTTCTCCCTTACCTTCGTGCAGATCGGCATGATCACCCTGACCTTCCAGCTCACCTCATCGCTATTCCAGCCGGTGATTGGCTACATCACCGATAAACGCTCGATGCCGTGGTCGCTGCCGGTGGGCATGTGCTTCACCCTCTGCGGTTTGATTCTCCTCGCGCTGGCCGGTAGCTTCGGCATGGTGCTGCTGGCCGCCGCGCTGGTAGGTACCGGCTCCTCGGTTTTCCATCCGGAATCGTCCCGCGTAGCGCGGATGGCCTCCGGCGGCCGTCACGGCCTGGCCCAGTCGCTGTTCCAGGTGGGCGGCAACTTCGGCAGCTCGCTTGGCCCATTGCTGGCGGCGGTGATCATCGCCCCGTACGGCAAAGGCAACGTCGCCTGGTTTGTGCTTGCCGCTCTGTTGGCTATTGTCGTGCTGTCGCAAATCAGCCGCTGGTATGCCGCGCAGCATCGAATGAATAAGGGCAAACCGAAACCGGCCATCGTTAATCCGCTGCCGCGCAAGAAGGTCATTCTGGCGGTAGGCATTCTGCTGATGCTGATTTTCTCGAAATATTTCTATATGGCGAGCATTAGTAGCTATTACACCTTTTATCTGATGCATAAATTCGGCTTAACGGTGCAAAACGCCCAGCTTCATCTGTTTGCCTTCCTGTTCGCAGTGGCTGCCGGGACGGTGATTGGCGGGCCTGTTGGCGACAAAATTGGGCGTAAGTATGTGATTTGGGGCTCTATCCTCGGCGTAGCGCCTTTCACCCTCGTTTTACCCTACGCCAGCCTTGAATGGACGGGTATTTTGACGGTGATCATTGGTTTTATCCTCGCCTCGGCCTTTTCCGCTATTCTGGTCTATGCGCAGGAACTGCTGCCGGGACGCATCGGCATGGTTTCTGGCCTGTTTTTCGGCTTCGCCTTTGGCATGGGCGGCCTTGGCGCCGCGGTGTTAGGCCTGCTGGCGGACCATACCAGCATCGATCTGGTTTATAAAATCTGCGCCTTCCTGCCGCTGCTGGGATTCCTGACGATATTCCTTCCTGATAACCGGAAAAAAGCCTGATTATTCGGCGGCCAAAGTGCAACCCTGGCCGCCGTTAACCCTTGTGTCATCAGCCTGTTCCACGATTTCCCCCCGCCATTTTCCCTTCTGTGCCTTTTCATCGGCTAATTGCATTTTTTTGCACAACTCAAGAATTATTCATAAACAAAGTGAACGTTTTTGTCATAAACTATTACCCGGACAGGGTAGCAAAATGGACCGATACACCACTGGAAAGGAGACGGAATGCACCACGCAACACCGCTTATCACCACCATTGTCGGCGGCCTCGTGCTCGCCTTTATTCTCGGCATGATTGCCAATAAGCTACGTATTTCTCCTCTGGTGGGATATCTCTTAGCGGGCGTGCTGGCCGGACCTTTCACCCCTGGCTTTGTTGCTGACACCAAACTGGCTCCGGAACTGGCGGAACTTGGCGTCATTCTGCTGATGTTCGGCGTCGGGCTGCATTTCTCACTTAAAGACCTGATGGCGGTAAAATCGATCGCCATCCCCGGGGCTATCGCCCAGATAGCCGTGGCGACGCTGCTGGGTATGGCGCTCTCCGCCGCCCTCGGCTGGTCGCTGATGACCGGCATCGTCTTTGGCCTGTGCCTCTCCACCGCCAGTACCGTAGTGCTGCTGCGCGCGCTGGAGGAACGACAACTGATTGACAGCCAGCGCGGGCAAATTGCCATCGGCTGGCTGATTGTGGAAGACCTGGTGATGGTCCTGACGCTGGTCCTGCTGCCGGCGATTGCCGGTATGGCGGAGAAAGGCAACGTCGGCTTCGCGTCCCTGGCCCTCGACCTCGGGATCACCATTGGCAAAGTGGTGGCCTTTATCGCCATTATGATGCTGGTCGGCCGCCGGCTGGTGCCGTGGATCATGTCGCGCAGCGCCGCCACCGGCTCACGCGAGCTGTTCACTCTGTCGGTGCTGGCCCTGGCGCTGGGCATCGCCTTCGGCGCCGTGGAGCTGTTTGATGTCTCTTTTGCCCTCGGCGCCTTCTTTGCCGGCATGGTGCTTAACGAATCCGAGCTCAGCCACCGCGCCGCCCATGACACCCTGCCGCTGCGCGACGCCTTCGCGGTGCTGTTCTTCGTCTCCGTCGGCATGCTGTTTGACCCGATGGTGCTGGTCCAACAGCCGCTGGCGGTGCTGGCGACGCTGGCGATTATTATCTTTGGTAAATCCGCAGCCGCCTTTTTCCTTGTGCGGATGTTTGGTCACTCGCCGCGCACTGCGCTGACCATCGCCGCCAGCCTGGCGCAGATTGGCGAGTTTGCCTTTATTCTCGCCGGCCTGGGAATGGCGCTTAACCTGCTGCCGCAGGCCGGACAAAATCTGGTGCTGGCCGGGGCGATCATCTCAATTATGCTCAACCCGGTGCTGTTTACCCTGCTGGAAAAATATCTCGATAAAACCGAAACCCTCGACGAGCAGACGCTGGAAGAGGTCCTGGAAGACGAGAAGCAGGTGCCGGTCGATATCTGCAACCACGCGCTGTTGGTAGGCTTCGGCCGCGTCGGCAGCCTGCTGGGCGAGAAGCTGATGGCCCAGGGGATCCCGCTGGTGGTGGTTGAAACCTCGCGCACCCGCGTGGATGAGCTACGCGAGCGCGGGATCAGCGCGGTGCTCGGCAATGCCGCCAATGAAGAGATCATGGAGCTGGCGCATCTGGATTGCGCCCGCTGGCTGCTGCTGACAATCCCTAACGGCTACGAGGCCGGAGAGATTGTCGCTTCCGCACGGGAAAAATGTCCGAATATCGAGATTATCGCCCGCGCCCATTATGATGACGAAGTGGACTACATTATCGATCGTGGAGCCAATCAGGTGGTGATGGGCGAACGGGAAATTGCCCGCGCCATGCTGCGGCTTCTGGAAACGCCACCGGCCGGCGAAGTGGTCACCGGCTGATGTACTGCCCTCTCCCCGCCGGGAGAGGGACGCGCTTACCGATCCCAGTACGCCTCTTCCAGGCTGTCCTCACGCTCCGGCAGGCCGCGAGTTAAACGCGGCGAGTGCTGGTTCAGCACCTGATAGCTCACGCGGTTGGCATATTTACACACCTGCGCCAGCGAGGAGTAGGTCAGCCATTTGCATTTGTGCTTGCTGGAGTTGGGGACGTTATTGCGGTGGTAGTTATTGGCGGTGATGTCATGCAGCAGCGCCGCCAGCGCGCCGTCGCCTGCGCCGTTGGTGTTCATGATCTTCTCGGGACCGCCCATATAGGGAGCGATATGGGAATATATGCGCAGCGGATTAACGCAATCCTGGTGACGCATCGCGCGGCTGAATTCAAACTGGTTAAACTCCGGGATCGCCCCCGGCAGCAGCGGATGCTGGGTTTTACGCTTCGCCTCTTCTTCGGTGAAGCCCGCCATATACAGGCCCGCCGGGCCGGCGGTGCACAGCACCAGGTCGACCCAGTCCAGCGCCTTATTCGCCGCTGACAGCGGATCGGCAAAGCCGGTCAGCGCTTCCCCTTCCTCTTCGTTCATTGCCAGAATAGAGACATGCTCCTGCAGGAACTCCTGCCACCACGCCGGGTTATCGGCAATCACGTATTTGGTTCCGAGGGTTAACACCACCGGCACATCGTGCTTTTTGGCATACTCAATAGCCTTCATCGTCGCGTCCGGCATCGGCTCGCCCGGCTTGCAGCGGACCAGGTAAGAGGTCAGCACCAGCGCCGAGGCGCCGGCGATCACCGCTTCCGGAATGCTTTCGGGACGCAGCTTGTTCATGTGGCCCGGGCTGATGGCGAAGGTGCGCTCGCCGCTGTCACCGATCAGGGTAAAGCAGCGGCCAATGGCGCCGTCGACGCCCTGCAGATAGTTCAGATCGGTGCGGCTGGAGGTATTGCACAGGTAACGATAGGCGTAGCCGCCGATTTCGATATTGCTGCACATCACGCCAAGCAGCACCGAGCGATCGTCCGCCAGCACCGAGTAGTTGTGCATGGTATTGCCGATGGTGCCGCCGGCAAACTGATGGGTAATGAGATTGTTGCGCACCAGCTCCTGGTACAGCGCCTCGGCGACGTCATCTTCAATCACCAGCGAATGGCCCGCGCTCAGGCCGTAGCGCACGATAAACGCCTCATCCACTTTCGCTTCGATATCCACCAGCGTCTGGTCGATACCGACCACCCAGGAGACGCTGGATTCATTCTCCGGCTGAATTTGCTGCAGCAGCGGATCGCGGGCGTTAACGGGAAAATAGTGTTTAGATTTGCGTTTACCGGGAAATTTCATAGTGGCGCTTAAATAACAGGGAACAAGCGGGAAATAGTAGCATATTCCCCGCCCTGCGCGCGATCAGCGATAAGGCGCCGTCAGATTGACCATCATCTCAATATGCGCTGCGTCCGCATTAAGCGCCGGAATATATTCATATTGCTTGCCGCCCGCTTCGAGGAATATTTCCCGGTTCTGGACAGCGATTTCTTCCAGCGTTTCGAGACAGTCGGCGGCAAACCCCGGGCACAGCACCTGAATATGCTTCGTCCCTTTCTCGCCGAGCATCTTTAGCGTTTCATCGGTGTACGGCGTCAGCCAGGGTTCCCGGCCAAAGCGCGACTGGAAAGTCATCATCACCCGCTCCGGCGGCAGCCCCAGCGCGGAAACCAGTTCCCGCGTCGTATCGCGACAGCGCTGAGGATAATCATCGCCCTGGTTGGCATAGCGCTGCGGGATCCCATGATAGGAGAGCAGCAGCAGATCCGGTTCCCCATGGACCGCGAAGGAAGCGCGCACGCTGGCCGCCAGCGCATGGATATAGTCCGGATGTTCGGCATAGTCGCGAATAAACGAGATACCCGGAATGGCGCGCTTTTTCGCCAGAATCCGCGCCAGTTCGTCCCAGACGGCGGCCACCGTCGAGCAGGAATATTGCGGATACAGCGGCAGCACCACGATGTGCTCCACCCCCTGCGCCAGTAAGTCATCCACCGCGCTGGCCAATGACGGTGAACCATAGCTCATGCCCAGCGCCACCGGGGTATCCGGCAGCCTGGCAGCCAGCGCCTGCTGCTGGCGACGACTATACACCATCAGCGGCGATCCCTCTTCCATCCACACGGACTGATAGAGCTTCGCCACGCGCGGGGAGCGAATCGGCAGTATGACGCCGCGCAGCAGCGGCCACCATAGCAGACGAGACGTATCCACCACCCGTTTGTCGCTGAGGAATTGTCGCAGATAGCGCTTCACCGCCCCGGGGGTGGGCGCATCGGGAGTGCCTAAATTGGCCAGCAAGATACCTGTTTTCGTCTGATGCATTACCGCCTCTTAACCATTTGAATCGCAGCCAATTGTAGCTGAAATGGCGCTAAACGGAACCAATCATAGCAAAAGGTAGAAATGAGAGGAGTTCTCATCCTGCCGCAGCAGGATGAGAAAAGGCTTTATCAGCCGAGGATTTTTTCCAGTTCGGCGCGCACGTCAGCTACCGCTTTGGTGCCGTCGACTTTGGCGTATTTGGTGTTGCCCGCCTGCGCTTCTTTGGTGTAGTAGCCGATCAGCGGCGCTGTCATCTGATGGTATTCTACCAGACGCTTACGCACGGTCTCTTCCTGATCGTCTTTACGGGTGGTCAGCTCTTCGCCGGTCACGTCGTCTTTGCCTTCCACCTTCGGCGGATTGAATTTGATGTGGTATACGCGACCGGATGCCGCGTGGACGCGACGGCCAACGATGCGGTCGACGATCAGTTCGTCCGGCACGTCGAATTCCAGCACGTAATCAACGGTAATGCCCGCCTCTTTCATGGCGTCAGCCTGCGGAATGGTCCGCGGGAAGCCGTCCAGCAGGAAGCCGTTACGGCAATCTTCCTGGGCGATACGCTCTTTCACCAGCGCGATGACCAGCTCATCGGTCACCAGCTTGCCTGCGTCCATAATGTCTTTCGCTTGCTTACCGAGCTCAGAGCCGGATTTTACCGCCGCGCGCAGCATATCGCCGGTGGAGATTTGCGGAATACCGTATTTCTCCATGATGAACTGAGCCTGAGTTCCTTTACCCGCGCCCGGAGCGCCAAGCAGAATAATACGCATTACGAAAATCCCCTCAAAAGTCGATTCAATTTTTCAAAAACGCTAAACCATACCACCAGAACGGCGATGGCTCAAGGAAGGCGGTGCGGCTGAAACGGTTAATGGTGAGATATTTTATGCAATCCAATGTGAAATGCCCCGCCTGAGCACATCGCTCAGACGGGGCATTTATCCCGTTCCCGGCGTCGCGTCGCTCGGCCGGGCTACTCGTTCAGGTTCGCGTCAGGAAGCCAGCAGCTGGTTCATACGGCGGATAAACTGGTTCGGATCTTCCAGCGTGCCGCGCTCGGCCAGCAGCGCCTGATCCAGCAGCAGTTCCACCCATTCGCCGAACTGCGCGTCGTCCTGGGTATCGGCCGCGCGTTTCACCAGCTGATGCGCCGGGTTCAGTTCGAAGATGTATTTCACTTCCGGCGCCGCCTGGCCCGCTGCCGCGAACAGCTTCGCCATCTGAGTGCTCATCTCGTCGGCGTCGGTGGTGACAATCGCCGGGGTGTCGGTCAGACGATGGGTCAGACGCACCTCTTTCACCCGGTCGCCAAGCAGGTTTTTCACCCGCTCAACGAACGGCTCCAGCGCTTTTTCGGCTTCTTTGGTGGACTCGTCTACTTCATCCGCCAGCTTGTCCAGCGACTCGTCGGCTTTAGCGACAGACTGGAACGCTTTGCCGTCGAACTCGGTCAGGTAGCTCATCATCCACTCGTCGATGCGATCGGAGAGCAGCAGCACTTCGATCCCTTTCTTACGCAGCAGCTCGAGGTGCGGGCTGCTCTTCGCCGCCGCATAGCTGTCGGCTGTGATGTAGTAGATCTTCTCCTGACCTTCTTTCATCCGCGAGACATACTCTTCCAGCGATACGGTCTGCGCGGAGGAGTCGGTATGGGTGGTCGCGAAACGCAGCAGTTTGGCGATCGCTTCCTGGTTGCTCGGATCTTCCGCCGGGCCCTCTTTCAGCACCAGGCCGAACTGTTTCCAGAAGGTTTGGTATTTTTCAGCGTCGTCTTTCGCCAGCTTATCCAGCATCTGCAGCGCGCGTTTGGTCAGCGCGGTGCGCAGGTTGCGGGTCACGCTGCTGTCCTGCAGGATTTCACGGGAGACGTTCAGCGGCAGATCGTTGGAATCGATCAGGCCGCGCACGAAGCGCAGGTAGTTCGGCATAAACTGCTCGGCGTCGTCCATGATGAACACACGCTGGACGTACAGCTTCAGGCCGTGTTTATGATCGCGGTTCCACATATCCCACGGCGCCTGCGACGGGATATACAGCAGGCTGGTGTACTCCTGCTTACCTTCCACGCGGTTGTGGCTCCAGGTCAGTGGGTCGCTGTAGTCGTGAGCGATATGCTTATAAAACTCTTTGTATTCGTCGTCGTTAACTTCGGATTTGCTGCGGGTCCACAGGGCCTGCGCCTTGTTGATTTTTTCCCACGAAATCACGGTTTCGCCGTCTTTCTCTTCCCGTTTTTCAATCTCAACCGGCAGCGCGATATGGTCGGAATACTTGCTGATGATAGAGCGCACGCGCCAGTCGTTGAGGAAATCATCTTCGCCTTCGCGCAGATGCAGGGTGATTTCGGTGCCGCGATCGGCTTTGGTGATATCAGCTACGGTATATTCGCCTTCGCCGGCGGATTCCCAGAACACGCCGTTTTCCGGCTTGTCGCCCGCCGCACGGGTACGCACGGTCACTTTGTCCGCCACGATGAAGGCCGAATAGAAGCCGACGCCGAACTGACCGATCAGCTGGCTATCCTTCGCCTGGTCAGAACCCATCGATTCGAGGAACGCTTTGGTGCCGGATTTGGCGATGGTGCCGAGATGGTCGATAACCTCTTCCCGGTTCATACCGATACCGTTATCGGCGATGGTCAGGGTGCGGTTGTCTTTATCAAACGAAACCCGCACGCGCAGCTCGCCGTCTCCCTCATACAAATCCGGCTGCGACAGCGCGCGGAAACGCAGCTTATCGGCCGCATCAGAGGCGTTGGAAATCAGCTCACGCAGAAAGATTTCTTTGTTGGAATAGAGGGAATGGATCATCAGGTGCAGAAGCTGCTTTACTTCTGACTGAAAACCACGAGTTTCTTGTCCTTTCATCTGATTCAACCTCAACAATGCCATTTTAAATGGGTAAAAAACCGTTGAGTGGGAGATGGGGACAGCGGGGAAATTTTTCAAGCGGAGGCGGCGAAGGCCGCCTCCATTTGTTCAGAAAGTAATCTTGTGGCGACCGGCCAGGGAGTGGGACAGCGTGGTGCCGTCGACCATCTCCAGCTCGCCGCCCACCGGCACGCCGTGGGCGATTCGGCTGGCGTCGACGCCATACTGCGCGCACAGCTCTGCGATGTAGTTGGCCGTCGCCTCGCCCTCAACGGTCGGGTTGGTGGCGAGGATCACCTCGGTGATCGACTCCGCCTCCAGCCGTTGCTCCAGGCGATCGAGCCCGATGTCATCAGGCCCGATGCCGTCGAGCGGCGACAGGTGCCCCATCAGCACGAAGTAGCGGCCGGAATACTGCCCGGTCTGCTCAATGGCATAGATGTCCGCCGGACTCTCTACCACACAGATCTGGCCGTTTTCCTGGCGACGCGGGTTGCTGCAGATATTGCACACCTCCTGCTCGGTGAAGGTGCGGCAATCGGCGCAGTGGCCGATCTCCGACATCGCACGCGTCAGCGCCTGCGCCAGGCGCATCCCGCCGCTGCGATCGCGCTGCAGCAGGGTAAACGCCATGCGCTGCGCTGACTTCGGGCCGACGCCCGGCAGACAGCGCAGCGCTTCCATAAGCTGAGTTAACAGCGGGCTGGTTTGCATCAGAACGGCATCTTGAAGCCTGGCGGCAGTTGCATACCGGCAGAAACGGAAGCCATCTTCTCTTTCTGGGTCTCTTCGATACGGCGCGCGGCGTCGTTGAACGCGGCAGCCACCAGATCTTCGAGCATCTCTTTGTCGTCTTCCAGCAGGCTTGGGTCGATCTCCACACGGCGGCAGTTGTGCGCGCCGTTAATGGTCACTTTCACCAGACCCGCGCCGGATTCGCCGGTTACTTCCAGCTGAGCGATCTCTTCCTGCATCTTCTGCATTTTCTCTTGCATCTGCTGGGCCTGCTTCATCAGGTTACCCAGGCCGCCTTTTCCACCAAACATAGGCTTCTCTCTCAGTCATCGTTAAAGGTACTGAATGCCAGTCAGACTGGCATTCAAATGGGGCGAATACTCTCTTCATCCAGATCGGCGTCGAAGAAACGACGCAGGGTCTGAATGTTATTATCCGCGATAATGGCTTCGCGCGCCTGCGCGAGCTTCTCTTCATAAATAGCCTGCCGCCACTCCAGCGGCGTACGCATCGCGGGATTATCGTCTTCCACGATGGTCAATTCAACCGGCGTACCGTACAACACCCCCAGCGCTTCAGCCAGCTTTTGCTGCGCGCTGGCGGAATTGAGGTGGCGCTGGCTGGGACGCAGATGCAGACAGACGCGGCTGCCCTCCTGCTCTTTCCACGCGTTGAGCGCCACCTGCTCGACCAGCTTCGGTACCGCCAGCTGGCTCACTTCCGCCGCCCAGCTGTCGCGCTCGACCGCTTCTTCGGCGAGCTTGGCCGCCAGCTCCGGCGTCTTCTCATGCTCCAGCGCCTTTTTCAGCGCTTTGGGCGTGGCGACTTCGACTTTGCTCTCTTCCACCACCGTCGTCGCCTTCCAGCGATAGGCCTCTTTCTTCGCCGGGGCCTGCTCCAGCGCGGCCGCGGCCGGACGAGCCTGGACGCGCTCGGTAATCGAACTCAGTCGCTCCAGCGCAGCGTTATTCACCGGCCGCGCGCGGGAAGCGGCTGCCGGTTCACTCTTTTTTGGGGTGGTTGCTCCCTGACTGCGCTGCAGGTGGCTGCGGGCCGCCAGCACCTGGCTGGTGGTCGGCGGCAAACTCTGCGGCGACTGTGGCGGCGGCGCGGCGGGGGCAACCGGCTGACGCGGCGCGGGCGCGGCGGCCTGTGCCGGCTGCACCTCCGGCTCCGGCAGCGGCTTACGCGGATGAAACGCCAGGGCACGCAGCAGCGTCATTTCGACGCCCATTCGCCGGTCCGGGGCGTAAGGCAGCTCTTTGCGGCCAATCAGCAGCGTTTGGTAGTAGAGCTGAACGTCGCCGGGCGGTACGGTTCGCGCCAGTTCGCGCATCCGCACTTCGACCGCGGCCATGTCGGCGCCCAGCGCCGAAGGCGACAGCTGAACCATGGCGATGCGGTGCAGCAGGCTCTGCATCTCGACCAGCAGCGCCTCCCACTCGACGCCGCGTGCGGCGGCGTCATTGACGCCCGCCATGACCCGCTCGCCGTCGGCAGCAACCAGCGCTTCAATCAGCGACAGCGCCTGATCGTCATCAAGGGTGCCGAGCATGGTGCTCACCGATGCGGCCGTCAGCTGCCCTTCCCCACTGGCAATCGCCTGATCGGTCAGGCTTAAGGCATCGCGCAGGCTGCCATCGGCCGCCCGCGACAACAGCTGCAGCGCGCGGGGCTCAAAGGCAATCTGCTCTTCGCCAAGAATATGCTCCAGCTGATGGCGGATCTGTTCAACGTCCAGCGCCTTCAGGTGGAACTGCAGGCAGCGGGATAAGATCGTTACCGGCAGCTTCTGCGGATCCGTTGTCGCCAGCAGGAATTTGACGTGCGCCGGCGGCTCCTCCAGCGTTTTTAACAACGCGTTGAAGCTGTGACGCGACAGCATATGGACTTCGTCGATGAGATAGACCTTAAAGCGGCCGCGGGCCGGCGCGTACTGGACGTTGTCCAGCAGATCGCGGGTATCTTCGACTTTGGTTCGCGAGGCGGCGTCAATCTCAATCAGATCGACAAAGCGCCCCTGTTCAATTTCCCGGCAGTTATCGCACACGCCGCAGGGGGTGGCGGTGATGCCGGTTTCACAGTTTAACCCTTTCGCCAGCAGACGGGCGATGGAGGTCTTCCCGACCCCGCGGGTACCGGAAAAAAGATAAGCGTGATGAATGCGCCCTAACGACAAGCCGTTCGCCAGTGCGGTCAGCACATGTTCCTGGCCGACGACGTCAGCAAAGGTTTGTGGGCGCCATTTACGGGCTAAGACCTGATAACTCATGGGCTGGCTCTGAAACGCTGGAAGGTGAAATCACGAAGGGGTCATGCTATCACAGCCCCGCCCGATCGGCGAGGCTATGTGGAGGGATTTGCTTAGTGGCCCGGGAACGGCACCAGACAGTAGCAGTGGATCCCCAGCTTCTCCAGGCGCTGTTCGCCGCCCAGATCGAAGAGATTGATAATGAAAGCGGCATCGTGCACTTCGCCACCGAGGCGGCGGATCAGTTTGACCGTGGCGTCGATAGTGCCACCGGTCGCCAGCAGATCGTCAACCACCAGCACTTTATCGCCCGGTTTTATGGCGTCAACGTGGATCTCCAGCTGATCGGTGCCATACTCCAGCTCATAGGTCTCGGCAATGGTTTCACGCGGCAACTTACGCGGCTTGCGTACCGGAACAAAGCCCACGCCCAGCGCCAGCGCGACCGGTGCGCCGAACAGGAAGCCACGCGCCTCAGTCCCTACCACTTTGGTAATACCCGCGTCTTTGTAGCGCTCGGTCAGCAGTTCAATGCTAAGCGCGTAGGCCTTCGGGTCTTCCAGTAAGCTGGTGACATCGCGGAAAAGAATGCCAGGTTTTGGATAATCCTCGATACTCTGGATGCTGTTCTTCAGATATTCAAGCTGCTGTGCAGTTGCGGTCATAAGTGTATGCCTGATTGAAACGGTATTACCCACGGGCGTGCAAAAGGGGCCAAAGAAACATTTGTTTAACCTTTGACCAGGCTTGCCCGCGCTCGAAAACGCCAGAATTTACTGGCTGTCGGCAACAATTGCAACAGGCATTATTGCGCATCAGTGCTTTTGTTGCTTTGCGTCAACCACCGGAATGCGCCACATAAAGATCAGCAGACAGGCCAGAATGACCAACAGCATGATGCGCACCCACGTAAGCTTAACCAGCCATAGCGAAATAGCAAAAGTCACCACGATCATCGCAATGGCGCGCGGTTTAGCGCCGCGAGGCATGGCGCGGTACTGTTGCCAGTGGCGAAGATAGCCGCCAAACCAGGAGCGATACAGCAGCCACTGGTGAAAGCGCGGCGATGAGCGGGCAAAGCACCAGGCGGCGAGCAGAATAAACGGCGTCGTCGGCAGCAACGGTAAGAAGACGCCCAGCGTACCCAGCGCTACCGCCAGCCAGCCGATAATGGTTAAAATAACAGGTGGCATAATGCGAATCGTTATCAAACAGATGAGGCTACTGTAGCACAGTTGGCTGACGGAAAATGGAGGGGGTTGGTGAAAACTGCTCAACTTTTACAAACGCTGAACGACCAGCTCAGCGAGCTGGCCGCGTTGGTGGCGCCGCTGGCGGAGCACGCGACCCTCAGCCCGCGCTTTGACCGGCAGCTCTTCCACACCCGCAGCACGCTGATGCAGGCCTATCTGGCGGAAGCCCAACACAACTTTAACCAGCTCCGCCAGGCCGTCGAGCGCCAGCAGCTGCCGCAGGTGGTCTGGATTGCCGAGCGTCTGGCGGCACAAATCGCCGCGCTGCGCCGTGAAACCGCCACCTGGTCCTTGCGCAGTTGGGACCACGCGTCGCCAACGTTGAGCCGCTGGCAGCGCCGTCGCCTGCAGCATCAGGAGTATGAGCGCCGCCTGCTGGCGATGCGCGACCAACGCCAGCGTCAGCTGGCGCAGGCGACCAGCCTTGACGAGCAGCAGCGGCTGGGGAAAGAAGTTGAAGCCTACAGCGGCCGGTTGGCGCGCTGCCGACAGGCGCTGGACAAGATTGAAAACGTACTGGCGCGGCTGACGCGCTAACAGGAGAGCCCGATGTCGCTGGAAAATGCATCCGATGAGGTCAAACTGGCCGTCGATTTAATCATGTTGCTGGAATCGCATCAGATCCCGGCGCAAACCGTGCTGAGCGCGCTGGAAATTGTCCGGCGGGATTATGCAAACAAGTTAAAAAACGCGGAAAGCGGGTCGCAAAACCCAGAGAAGTAGGATGTTGTCTCCGACAGTGTGCTGGCAGTCTGGTCCTCTGCGCATGACGCCACTGGAGACAATATTGATGGAAAAAGTCAGCCAAACCCCACACGACGCGGTGTTTCGCCAGATGCTCATGCATCAGGCGGTCGCGAAGGATTTTTTGCAGTTGTACCTCCCCGCGCCGTTTCTGGCGATCTGCGAACTGGATTCGCTGCAGCTGGTCTCCGGTAGCTTTGTTGAAGAGGACCTGCGCGCCAGCTATTCCGATATCCTTTACTCACTGCGCACGCGTCATGGAGCGGGCTATGTGTACGCGCTGATTGAGCATCAGAGTACCCCGGACAAGCTGATGGCGTTTCGCCTGCTGCGCTATGCGCTGGCCGCCATGCAGCGTCATCTGGACGCCGGCCACGACACGCTGCCGCTGGTGGTGCCGATTCTGTTTTATCACGGCAAAGTGAGCCCCTGGCCCTGGGCTCGCAACTGGCAACAGCTATTCGCCGATCCGGCGCTGGCGAAGGCGCTCTATAGCAATGATTTTCCGCTGGTGGACCTCACCGTAATGCCAGATAATCAGATCGCCCGTCATCGGCGGATGGCCATGCTGGAGCTGCTGCAAAAGCATATCCGCCATCGCGATCTGGCCGAGCTGCAGGTGCCGCTGATTGCGCTGATGACGCAAGGCTATCTGACAGAAGCGCAGCTGAATACGCTGCTGCGCTATATGTTGCAGGCGGGAACTACGGAACATCCGGGGGCGCTGATCCGCACGCTGGCGGCGCAGTCGCCCAGGCATAAGGAGCTGATGATGACCATTGCCGAATGGCTGGAAGAGAAAGGCCGTAAACAGGGACAGCAAGAGGGTGAGCAGGAAGGTCGAGAAGCCGCCACTCGCAGCATCGCCGCCAGAATGCTGGCGCGCGGCCTCGAACGTCAAACCGTGCAGGAGCTCACCGGGCTGAGCGATGAAGAACTCGCCGCGCTGGCGCCCTGATACAGCAGGGGCGGCTTTGCGCCGCCCCTCTTCGATCAGGACGCGGTGGTGGGCGCCAGATCGTCGCCTTTCCCGTCCCGTTTCACTTCGGTGACTTCATCGCCTTTTTCATTGCGCAGATGAACTTCCAGCTGGTTAAAGGCAATGTTGATGTCATTCTCCCGGCACAGGCGGTCGATGGCGCGGTTGAGCTCATCCACCGTGTAGCTGCGATCGCGCAGTTCACGAACATACAGACGCAGTTCATGATCCAGGGTACTGGCCCCGAAGGTGGTGAAGAAAACCGCTGGCGCCGGCTCCTGCATCACTTTCGGATGATCGTGCGCGGCCTTCAGCAGCACCTCTTTCACCTTATCCAGGTCTGAGCCATAGGCGACGCCGAGGCGGATCACCACCCGGGTCACGGTGTCGGAGAGCGACCAGTTGATCAAGCGCTCGGTAACGAACGCCTTGTTCGGGATAATCACCTCTTTGCGATCGAAATCGGTGATGGTGGTGGCGCGAATACGGATTTTGCTTACCGTCCCCGAGAAGGTTCCGATAGTGACCGTATCCCCAATGCGCACCGGACGTTCGAACAGAATGATTAGGCCGGAGACAAAGTTACCGAAGATCTCCTGCAGACCAAAACCTAAACCAACCGACAGCGCGGCCGCCAGCCATTGCAGTTTATCCCAGGAGACACCCAGCGCCCCGAATACCGTCATCGCCCCGATAGCGATAATCGCATAGTTGAGAATGGTGGTGATGGCGTAGGAGGTCCCCTGACGCATGTTGAGCCGCGACAGCACCAGCACCTCCAGCAAACCCGGCAGGTTGCGGATCAGCGCCCAGGCGACCATTGACGCCACAATGGCGAACAACAAACTGCCCATCGTCACGCTGCGTACCACGCTGGCCCCCGCCTCGGTACCGTTGTAGTGCCAGAGGGTAATGCTGTCGAGGTAGGCGAAAACGGTGATCAAATCAGACCAAATCGCCCAGAACATCACTGCGAACAGCGCGACCATCACCAACATGGTGATGCGCAGCGTCTGCTGGTTGACCTGCTCGAGAGCGATAGTTGGCTCTTCCTGCGGCTCGGCGCCTTCCGCCCCTTCCTTCACCAGATGTTGACGGCGCGCCAGCGCGCGGCGCCAGGCGATACGCCGCGCCGCCACGCTCAGGCCGCGCAGCACGGTCTGGTACAGCAGGTTCCAGATCATCACCAGATACACGGTCTCGATCCAGCGTCCCGCCAGACGCAGCGTCGTGTAGAAGTAGCCGGTTGCCGTCAGCACCATCAGGGCCACCGGAACGATAGACAACACCGTGATCGTCAGCAGGCGCAGGCTGTGCGACTCTTTATCGCGCCAGCTTTCCCGGCACATCGGCCAAACCAGCACCGCGATCAGCAGTAAGTTGAAGAAAATCACCAACTGCCCCAGCACGTCGTCCATCAGGTTCAGCGGCGACAGTTCGGAAATCACCGACCAGAAATTCAGCGGCAGCAGCGCCAGGCTGACGCGAACAATCTGCCGCCGCCAGTGGCTGGTCAACTGCGCCGGCATATTAAAGTGGTTGACCGCGACGCCGTTCTTTTCCAGCACTTTCCAGCACAGGCCAAACACCAGCCAGAACATAGCCAGCTTTTTACTGTACGCCCACAGCAGTCCGCTAATATTTAACTGCATGGTGAGTAAGATCAGACCGATAGCCAGAATCAACAGCACCACCGGTAAGGCGCGGATCAGATCGATCAGGATCGCCTTCGGCGTATGCAGTTGGGTATCGTTGCGCAGCTGTCCCACCTGGGAAGCAAGCTTTGCCTGATAATCCTTGAGCCACTGCAGACGCCAGCGGATGAGGCCGGCAATCAACAGCAGCGGTAAACCGGCCAGGAAAGCGACAAACACCGCAGGCCACGCTTTTTCCCAGTTCACGGTGATTTTCATCGCCTTAAACTGACCTTTCAGCGCCTCCGGGAAGGCCTTAATCCACTCCCAGTCCATCGGTTTATTGCTGTTCACCCAGAAAATTTGCTGGGTCAGAATTTCCTTCAGACTGCTCGAGACGCTCATCAGCTGCTGCTGGTTGATCTGCAGGTTGATGGCCATCATCAGCTGGTTACCCAACTGTTTGTTGAACTGATCAAGCAGTTCGCGACGCATGTCGATCACTTCCAGTAGCGCGGCGTGGACTTCATCGTTCACTTCGCTGCTGTGCCCCTCCTCCAGTTTGGCGACAAAGGCATCGCTCTGGAACAGCGCGTCGCGCTGCTGGTTCACCTCAAACTGTTCAAGCCGCAGGTCGGCGATGCGGTTGGTCATATCCTGCAGCTCATCCGCCGACGGTAATGTCTGTTGCTGTTGGTAAAGAATACGCGACAGCAGCAGGCTCCCCCGTAGAACTGAAATTTGCTCTTTAATATCCCGTTCAGACTGCAGCGCGCGGTCGAGCCAGTTTTTGACCTGGATATTGCGCTGCACCAGCTGGTTACCGTTCTCTGTTGCCTGGATCAGCTTCTCGCTGAGCTGATGGTTAATATCCAGCTCCTGCTTGACCAGCGGGTTGGCCTGAATACGCGCCGTTTCGTCGGGGGTAACCGCCTCCTGGGCGGTTTTCTCGGTCAGGGTCAGCCGTTTGCTGTTCACGGCCTCCTGCAGCAGCTGTAGCTGATGCTCCAGCCGGTTGCTCCAGGCGGTGACGTAGTCACGCTGCTTCTGTAGGGTATCCTGCAGGATAGTGTTGCCTTCGAGGCTCTTGCGCTGTTGCTCGATCTGCGCGTTGAGCAATGCCTGTTGAGCCTGCAACAGCACCTGCTGGGTCGGGCGTAGGGTCTCGTCGCCCACCGAGGTGCCATTCAGACGATTGCGGATCTGCTGCAGCTGCTGGGAGGCGTTGAACATCGCATTTTGCACGCGTTCCGGTTGCGTTTGCAGGGAAACCAGTTGGCTGTTATAGGTCGCCAGATCGTTTTGCGCATTCTGCAGATCGTCCAGCGTCTGGGTGACGCGCGACTCCAGCTGACGCAGGGAGAGCGTACTTAGCGTTTTGCGCGTCGCGTCGTCGTTCGGGACATCGCTCAGGTTATTGAGGCTCTCCACCGCCTGGCGCAGCTTCGCCGGCGCCTGCTCGACCTGCTGTCGCAGCTGTGCCGTCTCGCTTTTGATACGCTCGATTTTATCCAGCGTTTCCAGCGTCTGAGTCAGATCTTGCTGGACCAGTTTGTCCTGCGGAGTCAGTTCTTTTTGCTTGTTTAACGTATTGAGCTGGCTCTGCACCTCTGCCCGATCGGGGAGATCCGCGGCGCGGCCCTGGACTGGGCTGAAAAGGCCAATAAAACAGAGCAGCGTGATAATAAAGATGAACGTGGCGCGTTGCCTGGAGATCGTGTGCAGCATAGTTAATATGAATGAATGCAAATGCCGGAGAATACCGGGGGTCGTCGCAAGCGCGCAGAATAGCACTTCTCAGCGCTGGCGAATAGCGGCGGACGGCGCTAAAAATTCACGCCCATCCGCGCGCTACCTTTAAGCTGACAAGCTCTCCGGGCCGCGTAGCGTCGGGCAGAATTGATACATCTCCAGCAGAATAGCGACGTAGTCCCGCGCTTCCGCATGCAGGTCGAACGAATCGGGGGCAAACAGCCAGTTTTCCATCAGCCCGGAAAGGTAGCTGCGCATTAACACGGCCGCCCGCCGGGTGAGTAAATTGGCGGGCAGCAGCTTCGCCGCGATGCACTCTTTCAAGGTCTGCTCGATACGCTCATAACTCGCCAGGGAGAGCTGCCGCTGGGCCTGCTGCACCACGGTCATTTCACCGACGAACTCACACTTATGATAGATAATCTCCATCATTAATCGTCGACGTTCTTCTGTCACTGTCGCTTCAAGAACATAGACTAGAATCTCCCTGATAACTGAGAGTGGATCGTTGGGGAATTTTGCCCGATACTCAATTTCGAGATCGCTAATACTGGCGTCTGACAGCTCCCAAATTTCGTTGAATAAATCTGATTTATTCTTGAAATGCCAGTAGATAGCCCCCCTCGTTACACCCGCAGCTTTTGCAATTGTTGCCAACGAGGTAGATGATACGCCTTGCTGCGAAAACAGACGCAGAGCAACATCCAGAATCAGTTGCCGGGTTTCACGTGCCTGTTGTTTGGTTTTTCGTGCCATAGGTTAATGACTTTACAGAGGTTACGTTTACATACATTTGTGAATGTATGTACCATAGCATGACCATAATAGAAAGACTGTAGTGGGTTTGTGGTTGTTTGAGCCACTGAACATTTTGAAATTGGACACTCGAGGTTTACATATGAACAAAAACAGAGGGTTAACGCCTCTGGCGGTCGTTCTGATGCTCTCAGGCAGCTTAGCGCTAACAGGATGTGACGATAAACCGGCTCAACAGGGAGCCCAGCACATGCCGGAAGTCGGTATTGTGACGCTCAAATCCGCACCTCTACAAATAACCACCGAACTGCCAGGCCGCACCAGCGCTTATCGCATTGCGGAAGTCCGTCCTCAGGTCAGTGGCATTATTTTAAAACGTAACTTCGTGGAAGGTAGCGATATCCAGGCCGGCGTCTCCCTGTATCAGATCGATCCAGCCACCTATCAGGCCAGCTATGACAGCGCCAAAGGCGACCTGGCAAAAGCCCAGGCGGCGGCAAACATGGATCAACTGACGGTCAAGCGTTATCAGAAACTGTTGGGCACCAAATATATTAGTCAACAAGACTACGATACCGCCGTTGCGACGGCGCAGCAGAGCAATGCGGCCGTGGTCGCGGCGAAAGCGGCCGTTGAAACCGCGCGCATCAATCTGGCCTACACCAAAGTCACCTCGCCGATCAGCGGCCGGATTGGTAAATCCACCGTGACCGAAGGGGCGCTGGTACAGAATGGTCAAACGACCGCCCTGGCAACAGTTCAGCAGCTGGATCCGATCTATGTTGACGTCACCCAGTCGAGCAATGATTTCCTGCGCCTGAAGCAGGAGCTAGCCGACGGCCGCCTGAAACAGGAAAACGGCAAAGCGAAAGTGGAGCTAGTGACTAATGACGGTCTTAAGTATCCGCAGTCCGGCACGCTGGAATTCTCGGATGTCACCGTCGATCAGACCACCGGCTCAATCACGCTACGCGCTATTTTCCCGAACCCGGATCACACCCTGCTACCGGGGATGTTCGTCCGTGCCCGTCTGGAAGAAGGGATTAACCCTGACGCCCTGCTGGTACCGCAACAGGGTGTTACCCGTACGCCGCGCGGCGACGCCAGCGTCATGGTAGTGGGGGAAGGCGATAAAGTCGAAGTCCGCCAGGTCACTGCTTCTCAGGCGATCGGCGATAAATGGCTGGTCACTGACGGTCTGAAATCCGGCGATCGCGTTATCGTCACCGGCCTGCAAAAAATCAAACCAGGTGTGCAGGTAAAAGCGCAGGAAGTAGCTTCTGATGATAAACAGCAAGCCGCAGGCAACGCGCCATCAGAACAAACCAAGTCTTAACTTAAACAGGAGCCGTTAAGACATGCCTAATTTCTTTATCGATCGCCCCATATTTGCATGGGTGATCGCCATTATCATCATGCTGGCTGGGGGATTATCGATCCTCAAATTGCCGGTGGCGCAATATCCGACGATTGCGCCGCCAGCAATTTCCATTACCGCCATGTACCCCGGTGCTGACGCCGAAACGGTGCAGAACACCGTAACTCAGGTTATCGAACAGAATATGAACGGTATCGATCACCTGATGTACATGTCCTCAAATGGCGACTCCACCGGTACGGCAACCATTACGCTGACCTTCGAATCCGGTACCGATCCGGATATCGCCCAGGTTCAGGTTCAGAACAAGCTGGCGCTGGCGACGCCTCTGCTGCCGCAAGAAGTACAGCAGCAAGGGATTAGCGTTGAGAAAGCGTCCAGCAGCTTCCTGATGGTTGTCGGCGTCATTAACACCAACGGCACCATGAACCAGGACGATATTTCGGACTACGTGGCGGCCAACATGAAGGATCCGATTAGCCGTACCAGCGGCGTCGGCGACGTTCAGCTATTCGGTTCCCAGTATGCGATGCGTATCTGGATGGATCCAAACAAACTGAACAACTTCCAGCTTACGCCGGTGGATGTGATCAGCGCCCTGAAAGCGCAGAACGCCCAGGTGGCCGCGGGCCAGTTAGGCGGTACGCCGCCGGTGAAAGGCCAGCAGCTTAACGCCTCGATCATCGCGCAGACGCGTCTGACCAATACGGAAGAGTTTGGCAACATCCTGCTGAAGGTGAACCAGGACGGTTCCCAGGTTCGTCTGCGTGATGTCGCCAAAATTGAGCTGGGCGGCGAAAGCTATGACGTAGTGGCGAAGTTTAACGGCCAGCCGGCATCCGGTCTGGGTATTAAACTGGCTACCGGCGCGAACGCGCTGGATACCGCCAACGCTATTCGCGCTGAACTGGCGAAGATGGAGCCGTTTTTCCCGTCGGGGATGAAGATCGTTTACCCGTATGACACCACCCCGTTCGTGAAAATTTCTATTCACGAAGTGGTTAAAACGCTGGTGGAAGCGATCATCCTGGTGTTCCTGGTCATGTATCTGTTCCTGCAGAACTTCCGCGCCACCCTGATCCCCACCATCGCGGTACCGGTGGTCCTGTTAGGCACCTTCGCGGTGCTGGCGGCGTTTGGCTTCTCGATAAACACCCTGACGATGTTCGGGATGGTGCTCGCCATCGGCCTGTTGGTGGATGACGCCATCGTGGTGGTAGAGAACGTCGAGCGCGTGATGGCGGAAGAGGGTCTGCCGCCGAAAGAAGCGACGCGTAAATCGATGGGACAGATTCAGGGCGCGCTGGTAGGTATCGCTATGGTGCTGTCGGCGGTATTTATCCCGATGGCGTTCTTCGGCGGCTCAACCGGGGCCATCTATCGCCAGTTCTCCATCACTATCGTTTCCGCGATGGCGCTGTCGGTACTGGTGGCGTTAATCCTGACGCCGGCGCTGTGCGCCACGATGCTGAAACCCATTCAGAAAGGCAGCCATGGCGCGACCACCGGCTTCTTCGGCTGGTTTAACCGCATGTTTGATAAGAGCACGCACCATTACACCGACAGCGTAGGCAACATTCTGCGCAGCACCGGTCGTTATCTGGTGCTGTATCTGATCATCGTGGTGGGTATGGCATGGCTGTTCGTCCGTCTGCCGAGCTCGTTCCTGCCGGACGAGGACCAGGGTGTATTCCTGAGTATGGCGCAGCTGCCTGCCGGCGCCACACAGGAGCGTACGCAGAAAGTGCTGGATGAGATGACGAATTACTATCTCACCAAAGAGAAGGACAACGTGGAATCCGTGTTTGCGGTTAACGGCTTCGGTTTCGCCGGCCGCGGCCAGAACACCGGTATCGCGTTCGTTTCGCTGAAAGACTGGAGCCAGCGTCCGGGTGAGGAAAACAAAGTTGAAGCGATCACCGCGAGAGCAATGGGCTACTTCTCGCAGATTAAAGATGCGATGGTCTTCGCCTTTAACCTGCCGGCTATCGTTGAACTGGGTACCGCGACCGGCTTTGACTTCGAGCTGATTGACCAGGGCGGTCTGGGCCACGAAAAACTGACCCAGGCGCGTAACCAACTGTTTGGCATGGTGGCGCAGCATCCTGACGTGCTGACCGGCGTGCGCCCTAACGGTCTGGAAGATACACCGCAGTTTAAAATCGATATCGATCAGGAGAAAGCTCAGGCGCTGGGCGTCTCCATCAGCGACATTAACACCACGCTGGGCGCAGCCTGGGGCGGAAGCTATGTCAACGACTTTATCGACCGCGGCCGCGTGAAGAAAGTGTACATCATGTCCGAAGCGAAATACCGTATGCTGCCGGAAGATATCGGCAAGTGGTATGTTCGCGGCAGCGATGGTCAGATGGTGCCGTTCTCTGCTTTCTCGACCTCGCGTTGGGAATACGGTTCGCCGCGTCTGGAACGCTACAACGGTCTGCCGTCACTGGAAATCCTCGGTCAGGCCGCGCCAGGCAAGAGTACCGGTGAGGCGATGGCGCTGATGGAAGAGCTGGCGGGTAAACTGCCTTCCGGTATCGGCTACGACTGGACCGGGATGTCTTATCAGGAGCGACTGTCCGGCAACCAGGCCCCTGCCCTGTATGCCATCTCGCTGATTGTCGTCTTCCTGTGTCTGGCGGCGCTGTATGAGAGCTGGTCGATTCCGTTCTCGGTTATGCTGGTCGTCCCCTTGGGTGTGGTCGGTGCGCTGTTAGCCGCCACCTTCCGCGGGCTAACCAACGACGTTTACTTCCAGGTGGGTCTGCTGACCACCATCGGCCTGTCGGCGAAGAACGCAATATTGATCGTTGAATTCGCCAAAGACCTGATGGAGAAAGAGGGCAAAGGGCTGATTGAGGCGACGCTTGAAGCAGTACGTATGCGTCTACGTCCAATCCTGATGACATCTCTGGCGTTCATCCTCGGGGTAATGCCGCTAGTTATCAGCTCCGGCGCCGGCTCCGGTGCGCAGAACGCCGTCGGTACAGGCGTAATGGGCGGGATGGTGACCGCGACGATCCTGGCGATCTTCTTCGTGCCGGTGTTCTTTGTGGTGGTTCGTCGCCGCTTTAGCAAAAAATCAGAAGATATAGAGCACAGCCATCAGGTTGAGCATCATTAATCTTCACTCCTGAACAAAGGGCCGCTACCGCGGCCCTTTTTTATCACTGGCTGGCAAGGCACATATTGCCATTGTTTATTTTTCGTTCTGCATTTAATATATATTGATATGGCGCAGGCTATTTTTAGCAGCTTGTTCAACAACTCGGGATCGGCAAACACTCATTTACCAGGAATAATCTTACTATCATTATCCACGGGTCGGCGGTTTCTGAACGCGACAGCTGCCTGCCTTAAACCAATGATTCATAAGATTTCTCTATTTCTCCGGCTGTGGGCCAGCGCCTGCGAAATTAATTCGTCTATTTTTAAGATAATTTCTCGCTGATAATTGTAATTTTTCGTAATAGCACGATGAAATCTGTTGGAGAGTGGATTATAGTTAAATCAGCAGGATTACTCAGTTAGTGTCAGGTCAGTTAGTCGTGTTCATCCCACAACGGTGTTTGCTAGTCGTCGTTTAAACCACTCAAAAGGGGATGCGTTATGGACGAATACTCGCCAAAAAGACATGATATTGCACAGCTACGCTTTCTCTGCGAAACGCTGTATCATGACTGCCTTGCAAACCTGGAAGAGAGCAACCATGGCTGGGTCAACGACCCGACGTCGGCTGTCAATCTCCAGTTAAATGAATTGATCGAGCACATTGCCACATTCGCTCTTAATTATAAAATTAAGTATGCAGAGGATAATAAGCTGATCGCTCAGGTTGACGAATATCTGGACGACACTTTTACGTTGTTCAGTAACTACGGCATTAACTCTACGGATTTGCAAAAGTGGAAAAAATCCGGTAACCGACTATTTCGTTGCTTTGTCAACGCCAGCCGGGAAAACCCGGCCAGTCTATCGTGTTAGAATTATTACAATCAAAAGGTGGAATTATGTCTGATAAGCCATTAACTAAAACAGACTATTTGATGCGCTTACGTCGTTGCCAGACAATTGACACGCTGGAGCGCGTCATTGAAAAAAATAAATATGAACTGTCTGATAATGAGCTGGCGGTATTTTACTCAGCTGCCGACCATCGTCTGGCGGAACTGACCATGAATAAGCTATACGATAAAATCCCGACTTCTGTCTGGAAATTTATCCGCTAATTTACGCGTATTACGTGGTCTGCTGGCCGGACGGTACGGGTCAGCCGCCATAGGGTATCTTTGTGATAGACATCACATCATTCAGCCAACAGCAACCCTGTAACCGGTTTCTTTTTTATACTGCTACGGCCATCAACAGTCAGGTATAAGGAAGACCCATGAGTGAAGAAAAACGCAAAATGATCGCCGGTGAGCTCTATTTATCTGGCGACCCAACGCTTCGCGCCGATCGCCTGCGCGCCAGACAGTTGTTGCACCGTTATAATCATTCCGCCCCGGATGACCAGGAACAACGTCAGCATATTCTGGCCGAGCTGTTCGCTCGCGCCGGCGATGCGTATATCGAGCCAAGCTTTCGCTGCGACTATGGTTATAATATTTTTCTCGGCGCCGGTTTTTACGCCAATTTTGACTGCGTGATGCTCGACGTCTGCCCTATCCATATTGGCGATAACTGTATGCTGGCGCCAGGCGTCCATATTTATACCGCCACTCATCCGCTGGACGCCGATGCGCGTAATAGCGGCCAGGAATACGGCAAGCCGGTAACTATTGGCCACAATGTGTGGATTGGGGGTCGGGCAGTGATCAATCCCGGCGTGACCATTGGCGATAATGCGGTCATTGCGTCCGGCGCGGTGGTCACCAAAGACGTCCCTGCCTGTACCGTCGTCGGCGGTAACCCGGCGCAGATCATTAAGCGCCTTCCGCCGACAAATCCGTAACTGTTATGCTTTTCTGTAACTGATCTGTTACTTTCTCCGCAGAATATTGCAACATAAAATAGCCTTCAGGCTGAGCCTGCCGCGCCTGGTCCGCCGGGCGCGGCAGGCTCATTGCAGAATTCGAGGACCAAGATGACAGAAATACAACGCCTGCTGATTCACACCATTGACGAACTCAACGTCCAGGAAAAACGCGATAATCGCCCGCGTTTTAGCATCAGTTTTATCCGCAACCATCCGGGACTGTTTGTTGCCATGTATGCCGCGTTTCTGGCGACGCTGGTGGTCATGCTGCGCTCTGAAACGCTGGTAGACTCGGTCTGGTTGCTGGTGGTGCTGTTCATTCTGTTCAACGCCTTTTTCTTCTTTGACGTCTATCCACGCTATCGCTACGAGGATATCGATGTCCTCGACTTTCGCGTGTGCTACAACGGGGAATGGTACAACACCCGCTTTGTCCCCCGGCAGCTGATCGACCGTATCCTGCAGTCGCCAGACGTCGATAGCGAGCAGAAGGCGCAGCTCAAAAAGATGGTCGCCACCAAAGGCGAGCTCTCCTTCTACGATGTCTTTACCCTCACGCGCGCCGGTGCTGCGCAATAAGGCGATTTAGGGTCCGCAGCGCCGGGAGATAGCGAGAAGCAGAGGTATTGCCATACCCAAGCACCAGTCCGCTCCGCGCTCGCTGCGGGTCGAGATAGAAATGACTTAACGCGGCGGGCGCCAGCTGAAACTGGCGCGCCTGCTGCGCAAGCGTCCGGTCATTAACGCCCTCCATCGCCACCGTCAGGTGCATCCCCCCTCCCCCGCCGAGAACGTCGCACGGCACGGTTATCTCTTGCGCCAGCGCCTCGCGCAGCTGTTGCTGACGTTTACGGTACAGGCGGCGCATCGCTGCCAGATGGCGCGCATAGTGTCCCTTCTCGATAAAGCTGGCCAGCGCCCGCTGTTCAGCACGGTGTCCCCCGCGCAGCAGCGCGCCAATGGCGTCCTGAGCAGCATCCGCCAGCGCGGGCGGCATAACCATAAAACCGATACGCAACGCCGGAAACAGCGTTTTGCTGAAGGTGCCGAGATAGACCACCGGGGCATCAGGCACCATTCCCAGCATCGCCGGGATCGGTTCTCCGCTATGGCGAAACTCGCTGTCGTAGTCATCCTCCACAATCCACGCCCCGTGCCGGCGGGCATATTCCACGAGCGCCAGACGGCGCCCGGCGCTCATGATGCTCCCACAGGGATACTGGTGTGAAGGAGAGGTGAAAATGAGCCGGGGCGGCTCCGCGACGCCGTTGGCAATACACATCCCTTCATCGTCGACAGCCATTCCTCTGACCCGCAGTCCCGCCCGCTGAAAGCCACTCCTCGCCCCCAGGTACCCCGGTTCTTCCAGCCACACGCTGTCGCCCGGGTTGGTCAGTAGCGAGGCGCATAAGTTGACGCCTTCCAGCGCGCCTTCGGTGATGACGATCTGCCGGATATCGCACCGGATGCCCCGGGAGAGCGCCAGATGACGAGCGATAGCCTCTCGCAGCAAAGGATCGCCCGCGGCTTCGCCATAACCCAGCAGCGCGCTACCATCTTCGCGTAGCACGTTATCCATCAGTCGCCGCCACAGCGGCAGCGGGAAATAGTTTACCGCCGGCATGCCTGGCGTAAATGCCAGCGTCGGTGAGTCGCGGCGCATCGCGGCTGGCAGCCTTTGCAGCCGCTCAGGCAGCACGACGGGCGGCATCTGACCCGCCTCCTGGCGGCAGGAGGCGAGTGGTGCCACCTGCGTTCCCTGACGGCTCCGTGTCAGGTACCCCTCCAGCGCCAGCTGTTCCAGTGCGGCATTGACCGTATTCCGCGACAGGTGTAGCCGTTCGGCCATCACCCGCGATCCGGGTAAACGGCAGCGGGCCGTCAGGGTTCCCTGCAGGATAGCGTCACGTAAGGTGTGGTAAAGGGCGCGCTGTAAGGTTTCGACCGTGCGGTTCCGCATCCCCTGCGTCAACAGCGTAAAAAACCCCTCGTCCGGTATATTCATATTGCCTCCTCGTGGCCCCATAAAAACATACTCTAATGGCACTTTTTATGGAACCAGCGAGCGCGTACGCTGCCTGTAAATCCCCAATAAGGAAACCGCAATGTGCGAATATAATCAGTTTGGCCAGGCGCTCGGCGTCGCGCTGCCTGACTGGCAGCCGCGCCCCTGGCCGACACGACAGGTATTACAGGGCAGCCGTTGTCGACTCGAACCGCTGACTCTTGCTCATGCCAGCGATCTGTTCGCCGCTCACCAGCTGGCGCCAGACGCCCGCAGCTGGACGTGGCTGCTGCGTGAACCTGAGAGCAACCTTGCAGAATTCAGTGCCTGGGTGGAGCAGGTCGCCACGCTGGCAGACCCGATTCATTTTGCCGTCGTTGACCAGCAGCGAGGGAAAGCGGTCGGCTCGCTGGCGTTAATGCGTATCGATATCGCTCACGGTGTGGTAGAGGTGGGGCATGTGCATTTTTCACCGTTACTGAGCCGAACGGCCATGGCCACCGAAGCGCACTGGCTGTTGATGCAGTATGTCTTTGATACGCTCGGCTACCGTCGCTATGAATGGAAATGCAACAGTCTTAATATCCCATCAGCCCGGGCGGCAAGGCGGCTGGGGTTTCAGTACGAAGGACGTTTTCGCCAGGCGCTGGTGAGTAAAGGACACAACCGGGACACGGACTGGTTTTCGGTGATAGACGGCGAATGGCCGGAGCTGGATAACGCCATGCGCCAATGGCTGGCCGCCGACAATTTTACCGCCGACGGCCAACAGCGCCGCTCGCTGGAGAGTTTCCGTTAACGGCGTTTTTTGCGCCCCTGCACCGCTTTGAAGCGGGGGTTGCTCTTACAGATAACGTACAGCCGCCCTTTGCGTTTAACCAGCTGGCAATCCGGGTGGCGCTGTTTAGCGCTACGTAATGAGTTGACGACCTGCATCATGCTTTCCTTTTCGCATCAATAAAGCCGCCGAAGCGCTGGCGGAATCGGGCTGCACTGCCTTCATTGGCGAAGGTTTTTTGTTTGCCCGTGTAGTACGGATGCGATTTCGAGGAGACGTCGATCGTCACATACGGAAAAGTTTCGCCATCGAGTTCAATCACGCGATCGGTGCGGATAGTTGAGCCGACTTTAAAATACTCATTTGCGCTGGTGTCGTGAAACACCACCGTACGATAGGGAGGATGGATATGGGCTTTCATGATGACCTCTTTATTACGTTATAACATAACAATAAGGTTACGCCGTGCTGTGACAAAGATCAACCCTGCTCAATTTAAGGGTAAGGTGATAAGGCGAGTTTCCCCGCCTTTGGCGTCAGGGTGCCAGACGGTGGGCGATGGCGCGGAGCTGTTCCGCAATGGCCTGCAGATCTTTTCCCTGCTCGATTCGGGCGCCGCTGGAATGGCGTATCACCAGGCGCGCCGGCAGAATGGATGAGGTATGAGGCGCCCCGTTGGTGCTGGCGAGGATCCGCCGCACCGCCTCTTTCCCCTGCAGGTCGAGGTCGAGCGACACGGTACTCAGCGCCGGATAGAAAAAGGAGCTTTCGTAGGTATCGTCATAGCCAATAACCGACTTCTCACCCGGCACCGCCACCTGATGCTGATGGAAGGCGCTGAGCACCCCCAGCGCCATCTGATCATTACCCACCAGCACAGCGCTGAAATTAGGCGTTTCGCGCAGCATCTGCAGCGCGCCGGCGTAGCCGCTCTGCGCATCCCAGTTGCCGTGCAGGACGGTCACCGGCTTCAGACCGTAACCATCCAGGGTCTCCAGCCAGCTTTTTAACCGGAGTTTGGCCGAGACTGAGCTGTCCGGCCCCGCCAGCAGGGCGATCTCCCGATGCCCCATCTCATAGAGATATTTGACGCTGGCCCGGGTGCCGTCCGCCGGGTTAAACGAAACGTTAAACACGGAGCTGTAGGGATCAACGTCGAGAAACAGGCAGACGATATCATCGTTGTCAGCAGCGATTTTCTGCGCCTGTTCGGTCTCCAGCGGCACGTTGATAATGACTTTATCCACCCGCTGAGATTTCAGCTCATTGATGGAATCCTGGATGCTTTGGTTGACGCTCTCATCGATCATCGAAATCAGAACCTGGTAACCTTCCAGGTTGGCATAGCGTTTTACCGCCGCCGCCACCTGGGAAGGCGCATGCCAGGCCAGAGAAATAGTCACCAGCCCGACCGTCTGGCTCTCCTTCCCCACCAGCTGCTGCGCCAGCCGGTTTGGCACATAGCGTAAGGCCTCTATCGATTTCTCCACCTTGCGACGCGTCGCTTCGGATACATTAGCTGATTTGTTGAGTACCCTGGACACGGTCTGGTAAGAGACGCCCGCATGGCGTGCGACGTCTTCCAGAGTAGCGCTTTTAGACTTCATGGTCCGGTTCCTTATGTTGTTATCCCATGATTGTAACAGGGGCCATTTGAAAAAACGCTCACCGCCACCTCTCACTGCAAAACAATAGCGATAAAAGTATTACGTTCACAATACAACGAATTGTGAATCATCTCACCCATCACAACAAAAACCACCATGATTATTTGCAGTTAGTCACACAATAATCATATCTCATTTGCCTGAAGTTACATTTAGGCATTTTATGACACCAGTTATGTGAACGTAATACAAAACAATAAGAGGATAGAGATGAACACTACACTGCGCGCCCTTTCAGTCGCGTTAGCCGCTGCGCTAATCGCTCCTTCCGCGTTTGCGGCCACCGCCGCGATCCCAACGATCGATTTCCATGGCTATATGCGCGCCGGGGTTGGGGTCTCCGGCGACGGTAGCGAAGCGGAATGGCAAAAAAATAAGCTGGGCCGTTTGGGGAACGAGTCGGATACCTATGGCGAGCTGGAGCTGGGCTCTGAGGTCTATAAGAAAGATGACGTCAGCTTCTATCTCGACAGTATGGTCAGCATGGTCTCCGACGGCTCTAACGATAATGAAACCACGCTGAACGATGATGCACAGTTCGGCTTACGTCAGTTGAACCTGCAGATAAAGGGGCTGATCCCTGGCGATCCGAATGCGGTGATCTGGGGCGGTAAACGTTACTACCAGCGCCATGATCTGCATATCATCGATACCAAATACTGGAACATTTCCGGCTCCGGAGCCGGGGTGGAAAACTACACCCTCGGCCCGGGCGCCGTCTCGCTGGCCTGGATCCGCGGCGATGCCAACGATGTTGACTATCGCGTCGATGGCGACAGCAACGTCAATATCAACTATATCGATTTACGCTACGCGGGCTGGAAGCCATGGGCGGGCTCGTGGACCGAATTCGGTATCGACTACGCGATGCCAAACACCACCAAAAAACAGGATAGCTACGGCGGACTGTACGATGCTGACAACGGCGTCATGCTGACCGGTGAAATCAGTCAGGATATGCTGGGCGGCTATAACAAAACCGTGCTGCAGTACGCCAACAAAGGCCTGGCGCAGAACATGGTCTCCCAGGGCGGCGGCTGGTACGATATGTGGAACTACGTGAACGACGCCACCGGTTATCGCGTGATTAACACCGGCCTGATCCCGATTACTGAGAAGTTTTCTATCAACCACGTTCTGACCTGGGGCTCGGCGGATGACATTACCGACTATACCGACAAAACGCGGATGCTGTCGCTGGTCGCCCGCGGGCAGTACCAGTTCACCGACTACGTGCGCCTGATTGGCGAAGTCGGCGGTTTCTATCAGAAAGACAGCTACAACAATGGCACCAGCTACAAACAGGCCGGTGAGAAATACACCATTGCGTTGGGCCTGGCGGACGGGCCAGACTTTATGTCACGTCCGGAATTACGCATTTTTGCTTCATATTTGAATGATTCCGAAGATGGTAAACCGTTTGAAGACCAGACGGCGAATAATACCTGGAATTTCGGCGTGCAGGTTGAGGCCTGGTGGTAATCGCGCACGGCTAAGACTCATACGTTATTTTTATCTCCTGCTGTAAGACTGTTAATTATCTTCCGGTAAACTTTATTGCCACTGCTGTCTTTGTCTTATTTTCGGGATAACCTGTTTTCAGGTTATCCCGTTTTATTTATTTCCGGGCGGCAAAATGTTCATCCAGAAGCTGACGCAGCGCATCGGACTGCTTACCGAAAATAGCATGCACCTGCTGACCAAGAATAATAACCCCCAGCGCGCCCTGCTGCTGTAATGCTTCGGAGTCCACGGCCGCAAGATGGCGAACGCTAACCCGCAGACGGGTAATACAGGCGTCCACTTGCGTAATATTCGCTTCGCCACCAAAGGCCTGAATCAGCGCCTCGATTTGCTGTTTTTCCGCCTCGCTTAATGGCTGTGCCGGACGCGCTGGGGAGAAATAGTGCAGGAAGGATTTTAAACTCACCATAATAAACTCCAGGTTTAAGATAAAAAAAAGCCTGCTCGTCAGAGCAGGCGTGGAGAAGAAGAAATTACGCGTGACGACGGAGAATACGGCAATCCCATGCCGTCAGGGTCAGTGGAGCCGATACCGCCGCGTCGGTCAGGCAATCCCAATACCCTTGCGGCAGGGTCAGGGTATGGTTTTGCGCGCTGTAGTTCTGCAAGAAGATAAATGCGTTGTCACCGTCGGTGCGCGCAGTCGCCACCACGCCGGGTGGTAACTCCGTCGCTATCGCCCGCGGCAGGGCCAGCTCCTTGCTAAGGGCGGTAAAGAAATCGCGCTGGAAGGCTAAATCGTTGCGGGAGGCCACATGCCAGGCTTTGCCTTTCCCGAACGCGTTCACCGTCACAGCCGGCCGTCCGGCATAAAAATCATCCCGGTAGGTGGCCAGCGCCTGGGCGCTCTCGATATGGATCAGTTCGCAGAGATGGCGCACCTGATAAGGGCCCTGCAGACCGCCCTGATTCCCGGCAAGCCCCTGCACCAGATTAAACTCGCCGTCATTCAGGCAGTCGATCTCTTCCGCCCAGATCCCCAGCAGATTGCGCAGCGGGCCCGGGAAGCCGCCGAGATAGCAGAGATCGGACTCATTGACGATACCGGTCCAGTAGGTGGTCACCAGGTGGCCGCCATTGGCGACAAACGCCTCCGCCCGACCGGCAAAGCCGTCGCGCACCATATATAACATCGGGGCAATCACTAACTGATACGGCGTTAAATCGACATCGGCGTCAATCACATCGACGGCGATGCCTTGCTCCCAGAACGGGCGGTAGTGCTCGTTGACCGTCTTCTCATATTCCATCCCAAGATTGCGCGGCCCCTGGGCGTCATCCAGCGCCCAGCGGTTCTGCTGGTCGAAGATAATCGCTACTTTCGCCTCGGTGCGGCAGCCTCTCACCTCCGGCAGCTTGCTGAGGATCTCGCCGAGCTGGCAGACTTCGCGGCCAATGCGGGTATCAATATGTCCGACGTGGTCGACCACTGCGCCGTGAAATTTCTCAACCGAACCGCGGCTTTTCCGCCACTGGAAATACTGCACCGAGTCGGCGCCATGCGCCACCGCCTGTAGCGAGGAAAGAATATGCATTCCCGGCTTCTTCAGTTTGCTGGTCGGCTGCCAGTTGGTGGCGCCCGGGGTGGACTCCATCAGCACAAACGGTTTGCCGCCCTTTAGGCTGCGCATCATGTCATGATACATCGCGGTGTAACAGGCCAGCGCGGTTTCGTCTTTATCGCGGTGCCACATCGGATAGCTGTCCCAGGAGATGAAATCCAGCGCCTCCGCCAGCTGCCAGTAGTCGTAATCGTAGAAATACTCCATAAAGTTGGTAGTCACCGGCAGGGAGGCATTCGCCGCCTTCAGCGGAGCAATTTCATGGCGGCAGAAATCGGTCACCTGAGCGGTGTTAAAGCGATGCCAGTCAAGATTAAGACCGTGGATCGACATCTCGCCCTGCGGCGCAGGCGATTCAATCTGCGACCAGTCAGTATAGGTATGACTCCAGAAGGTGCTCCACCAGGCCTGGTTGAGGTTCTCCAGGGTCTGGTAACGCGCCTTCAGCCAGTCGCGAAAACGGTTCTGGCAGAGATCGCAATGGCATTCACCGCCATATTCGTTGGAAATATGCCAGCCCAGCACCGCCGGGTGTGAGGAATAACGTTCTGCCAGCAGGGTATTGATTTTAAGGGTTTTCTCGCGATAGACCGGTGACGACATACAGTGGTTGTGACGGCCGCCGTGCAGGGCCGGCACCCGATCGCGCCCCACCCGCAGAACCTGCGGATAGCGCTGCGACATCCACGCCGGACGCGCGCCGCTCGGCGTGGCCAGAAAGACATGAATGCCGGCGGCATACAGTTTATCGAGGATAATATCCAGCCAGGCGAAATTAAATACCCCTTCGCGTGGCTCCAGTTTCGCCCAGCTAAATATTCCCACCGACATCACATTGCATTTTGCCTGCTGCATCATGGCAATGTCTTTATCAATAAGATCGGGGTCATTCTCCCATTGCTCCGGATTATAATCCGCGCCATGCAGCAGCGTACTAACCTTCGGATGTAAAGGTGCAAATTTATTCATAATAAACTTCCTGAAAAAGACGACAAAAAAATTAATTAAAAACTTTTACCGACGGCAATACTTTTCCCTGGCAATCAAATAGCGCCTGATTTTCACGTGCATTACCCTCTTTCCACTCGTCGTGGATATATTTCATCCCCGCCGGGGTGGCCCAGGTATTTCCCGGCACGGCAATCCATGTAGGCTCCCAATAGAAAATACCTTTGCCACGCTGGTCTGGCACATCAACCACCGCCTGCATTAAATCGTGAATATAGTTATATTGCCCCTGTACGCTGGCGGGATATCCCCCATCCTTTTCCTCTTTCGCCTGGAAACTATTTTCCGCGTTATCGCAGTTGGCCAGGGTATAGGCATAGGCCGCCTCGACGACGATGACGTCTTTGTTATAGCGTTTGCTGATGTCATCCATATTGGCCTTCAGGGCGCTGATCGGGCCATTCCAGTAGGTGTACATCGACAGACCAATCACGTCATACGGTACATGGCGCTTGTCGATCTCATCAAACCACCAGCGGAAGGTATCGTTCTTGGTCCCTTCGGCCAGATGCAGCATGATTTTCACCTGCTCGCCCTGGCGCAGGTTCTCCTTCAGGCCAGCGATAGCCGCGTTCAGCAGGCCAGCCAGCTGGTCGAACTCGCCGCCCCCCTGCCCCCAGCTTTTCCCTTCCGGCCACAGGATGCCGCCGTTGATTTCGTTGCCGATCTGCACCATATCCGGCAGCACGCCCGCCTGCTTAAAGCGGGCGATGGTATCGCGGGTATAGTCATGAATCGCCGTTTTCAGCTGCGGGTAATCCAGCTTTTCCCAGGCTTTCGGCTTGAACTGCTTGCCGGGATCGGTCCAGAAATCGCTGTAGTGAAAATCAAGCAGCAGCTTCATCCCCTGGGCTTTCGCCCGCTTCGCCAGCGCCAGGGTGGTGGCCAGATCATTGTTCCCACCGCCATAGTCCTCGCCGCTCGCCGATTGCGGATCCACCCACAGACGGAGGCGGACATAGTTGACGCCGTTCTCTTTCAGAATAGCGATCGGATCCTTGCGCTGATTATTCTGATCGTAGAACGTCGCCCCGTGCTTTTCGGCATCAAGCAGTGTGGAGATATCCGCTCCTTTGATAAAGTCCGCCGGCATGCCCTGAAACGCGCGGGTTGCAAGCGCGTCCGCGGCCAGAGAAGAGGTGGAGAAACTGCATGCCAGACAAACCGCAAGCCATGCGGGTGTGAATCTTTTCATGTGCTTATCCTTTAGTACTGCCCGAGGTCAGGCCGGAGACGAAGTATTTTTGTAGCGCCAGGTAGAGGATCGCCACCGGTACGGCGATCAGCACCGCCCCCGCCGCGTAGGTGGTGTAGCTGGCACCCATTTTTTGCGCCACCAGGTTATACAGACCGATAGGCAACGTGTATTTATCCGGGGTGCGCAGGATGGTGCTGGAGAGAATGAAATCCCCCAGCGGCCCAGTGAACGAGAACAGCGCCACCACCGCGAGGATGGGCCTCGACAACGGCATGATGATCTCGATAAAGATGCGAAAGCTGCTGGCGCCGTCCATGCGAGCGGACTCATCCAGGTCTTTAGGGATCGCGTCGAGATACCCTTTCATCAACCAGGTATTCATCGGGATCATCCCCCCGACGTAGATCAGCACCAGCGCCAGGTGGCTGTTTATCAGGCCAAGCAGTTGCGACAGCACAAAGATGGCAATCAGCGCGGAAAACTGCGGGATCATCTGCAGCAGCAGGAACAGCATCAGCCCGTTCTGCCGCCCTTTAAAGCGGAAGCGGGAGAAGGCGTAAGCGGTAAAGCTAACGCTAATCAGAGTCAGCACCATGGTCAGGAAGCTGATTTTCATCGAGTTCCAGTACCAGGTGAGGTAATTCACATTGCCATTGAACAGATCGGCATAGTGCTGGAACGACAGGTTTTCCGGAATGATAGAGGTACTGAGCAGGCTATTGCCGGCGTTCAGCGACGCCCCGACCGTCCAGACCAGCGGATAGATAATCACCACCGAGACCAGGATGACCACCAGCCAGGTGAGAGAGAGTCGGATCCACTTTTCGCGTTTAATACTGGGTGATTGAGCCATGTTGCTTCCCTTACGCCATGTCGTCATTTTTGAAGGATTTGGTGGCGCGGAACTGCCACAGCGCCAGGCCGACGACAAAGATCGACAGCAGGATCGTGATGGTCGCCGCGATGGCGTACTGCGACGAAGACATCGTCAGCTTATAGATCCACGACACCAGAATATCCGTCCCGCCGGCGTTAGAGCCTGCCACCGCAGGGCCGCCGTTGTTGAACAGGTAAATGATATTGAAGTTATTAAAGTTGAAGGTGTACTGGGTGATGATGATCGGCGCGATCGCATACAGCACCAGCGGCAGGGTGATGGTGCGCAGACGGGTAAAGGCGCTGGCGCCGTCCATCGTCGCCGCTTCATACAGATCGTCCGGGATCGCCTGCAACACGCCGGTGGTCATGGCAAAGACAAACGGGAAGCCAAGCCAGGTCTGCATCATGATCAGCGCCGTTTTGGTCCAGAACGGATCGGTGAGCCATGCCTTCGGACTGATGCCAAAAAAGGACAGGATCGCGTTGTTGATGACCCCGAAGGAGTCGTTGAACATACCGGCAAAAACGAGAATGGTGACAAACCCCGGCACCGCCCACGGCAAAATAAAGATGGTGCGGATCAGCGGCTTAAAGCGCAGATCTTTTTGGTTCACCAGAATCGCCAACAACACGCCCACCGTACACTGCAGGGTGGTCGCCAGCAGCGTCCACACCACGGTCCACTGCAGCACATCCAGGAAAGTGGAGCGCCAGATGGAGAGGGTGAAAATATTAATAAAGTTTTTCAGCCCCACCCAGTCCACCAGTTTCGCCGGCGGGGTGTGGTACAGGTTGTAGTTGGTGAAGGCGATGGCGAAACCGAACAGAATCGGAAAGATCACCACAAACACCAGCAGAATAAAGCCCGGGGTGATCATCAGGTACGGAAAGCCGTCGCTCAGCAGCATCTGGTACTGCTTACGCACGCTGTTGAGGGCGATCCCCTCATCGCGTTTTTTGCCGTTGAGCCACGCATCCCGCAGCGAGAGAAAATAGATCAGCACGCCGAAAGCGACGATCAGCACGCTGATAATCCCCTCGGCTAACAGGAAGATAGAGTTATCCCGCGGTACCTCTTCACCCAGGGTATATAACCCCCACAACCCCTCACGCAGGAAATCATAAAAAATCCCCATAAAGCTGCTCAGCAGCACCAGGAAGACCAGCCCTTTCAGCCACTGGCGATGATAAAACTGACCGAAACCCGGCACGATTGCCAGCAGCAGGCCGCACCATGCATGGCGCCCGGGCCCGCGTGCGTCGCTAAAATTTTCGCTGGAATGGATGCTCACACTCGACTCCTTCTACAAACGGGAGGTCCCCCTCCCGCTCGGTGACTTCACGTGACGGTGAATTACTGATTGCTGGCCTGCATCGCTTCGATCTGCATCGTGATCTGTTTCACCGCGTTATCGAGCGCGGCCTGCGGCGCCTGCTTACCGGTGAGGCTCAGTTCAAGCGCGGCGTTGGCCGGCCCCCACACTTCCCCCATCTCGGGAATGCCCGGCATCGCCACCGCTCGCGCCGACTGGATGGCGACGGCGCTGGCCTTTTGGTCGTTTTTAATCACCGGATCGTCAATCATCGCCTTCAGCGGCGGAATTTCGCCAGTGGCGACATAGCGGGCTTTCACATACTGCGGCTGGTTGATGAACTCGATAAACTGTTGCGCCAGCGCTTTGTCTTTACTCCAGGTCGATACTACATAGCCTTTGACGCCGAGGAAGGAGCTCATCGGCTTGCCGTCCGGCAGGGTCGGCAGGGGCGCCACGCCATAGTTAATGCCAGCGGCTTCATACGGCTGGAAGGCCCAGGGGCCGTTGATCACCGCCGCCGCTTTTTTCTCGGTAAACAGGGAATCGATGGCATTCAGCCCGTTATCGCCGAGGATCCCCGCCGGAAAGACCTTCTCGGCATAGAATTTTTTCAGGAAGGTGACGGCTTCCACGGCGCCGGGGGTATTGAGACCCACCTGCTGCGGGTTAAAGCCGCCGCTGTCGTTTTTAGCAAAGATATAGCCGCCCATCGGGCCAATCGCCCCCCAGCTGTAATAGATCTGGTCAAACTTGGCGAGCAGGCCGTATTTGTTCTGCTCGCGCTGGGTTTTCGAGTAGTCCAGCCAGGCCTGCAGGCTGTCCAGCGGCTTGTCGATCAGGTCCTTGTTGTAGATAAGCACCAGGGTTTCCACCGCCTTCGGGATCCCATACAGCGCGTTGTCCATGCGGAAGGCATTGATGGAGGCTGGCGTAAAGGCATCCTGTTTCGCCTGATCGACGCTGAGCGGCGAGAGTAGTCCCTGAACCACGGCGCCGCCGAGCTGGTCATTCGGGATCACCAGCACGTCCGGCCCAATGCCCGCCGGGCCGTCGAGGCGCAGTTTTTCCAGTTGCTGGGCGTAGGGCATCTCCTGGAGATTGACCTTCACGTTGTACTGCTTTTCAAAATCGCTAACCGCGGTTTTGATGCCAGCGGATTTTTTAATGTCCTCCCAGACGTTGAGCTGCCCGGCGGCATGCGCCTGCAGGCTGGCGAGTTGCCCCGCCGCCAGGGTGGTAAGGATCAGTGCAGCAAGCGTGTTCTTTTTCATTATCAACCTCATGTGAAGGTATAACAATTTAATGGTTTTTATTTGAATTCCGTCTGCCAGTTAGAAAAATAAATCTTTTCAAACTGCCGAATTATGTGGAAAACATGTTCTGATGCGCTTTTGTTATACGCTACGCTTTGATCGTTGATAAAACTACCATAAGCTGCCAGTTGTGTGATCATCCTTGCAGAAATGAAACGTCCCTGTATGGCTCAAAATCCGCGGAAGTTATAGTCAGGGCATGATTTTACTGCTGTTGAACATCGTCACATCGATTTGTTACACGTAATACAAATCACACTCAACATAGCGATAAGCCAACGGCAAATAACAGCTACTCACTCCGGGGAATGTGGATGTCCAATATACGACTGAGGAATGTCACCAAAAGGTTCGGCAGCACGGTGACGCTGCACCAGGTCAATCTCGATATTGAAGATGGCGAGTTTGCCGTCTTCGTCGGCCCTTCCGGTTGTGGAAAATCGACGCTACTGCGCATGATTGCCGGGCTGGAAGAGGTCAGCGAAGGAGAAGTACTGATCGGCGATGAGGTGATGAATGATGTCGTGCCCGCCCGCCGCGGCGTGGCGATGGTCTTCCAGTCCTATGCGCTCTATCCGCACATGACGGTGGCAGAGAACATGGGCTACGGGCTGAAGGTGAATAAAGTGCCGAAAACGGAGATCCGTCGCCAGGTGGAAATGGTGGCTAAAACGCTGCAGCTCTCGCACCTGCTGGATCGTAAACCGAAGCAGCTCTCTGGCGGCCAGCGGCAGCGCGTGGCCATTGGCCGGGCGATCGTGCGTAATCCCCGGGTGTTTATGTTCGATGAGCCGCTCTCTAACCTTGATGCGGAGCTGCGCGTCGATATGCGCCTGCATATTGCCCGTCTGCACCAGGAGCTGAAGACCACTATGGTGTATGTCACGCACGATCAGGTGGAGGCGATGACGCTGGCCGATAAAATCGTGGTCATGAACTACGGGAAAGTCGAACAAATGGGTTCGCCGATGGCGCTGTACTACAATCCGGTCAACAAATTCGTCGCCGGCTTTATCGGCTCGCCGAAGATGAACTTTCTGCCGGCTATCGTCAGCGACTGGCAGCCGGAACGCTTAACGGTCACCCTCGCGCAGGACCATCAGCTGGCCCTGAATATCGCCACCCAGCCGCTGAAGCCCGGCGCTGCGGTGACGCTGGGGATCCGGCCGGAGCACCTCACCCCGGAAGTCGCCACCGGTACCGTGGTGGAGTTTCAATGTGAAGTGGTGGAGCGTCTGGGCAACAATACCTATCTGTTCGGCCAGTGCTACGGCCACGACAACGTCAAGGTTCTGCTGCCCGGCGACGTCCATTTCCGCCCCTGGCAGAAAATTAAGCTGGCTTTCGATGAGCGCTTCTGCATGGTGTTTGATGAGAACGACCTGCGCATCAGCGCTGATATCCCGGCGCCGGATGCACACTAGCTAACATATTGCTGTCATCTGCGCAGCGTATGCTGCGACTGAATGCCGGAACACACCCTGCCCGGCATTCACACCCTCATTTTTATTCTGCTACATCGGAATCATCCTTCTCTCCCGGCATCGCAGCCTGTTGCGATGCCGGCTTTTTCCCCAAACGACGCGTTTTCTCCCGCTGCGCCCGAATTATCTTTCGCATATACTGATGACCCCCGGCGAACGATAAGGACACAGGCATGAGGACCCGGCATCTGATGGCGCTGTTTACAGGAGTGCTGATACTGGCCATCATCCTGCCCATTTCACTCAGCATCTGGCAGGCGGCGCGGCAGGCCAAAATGCAGTTCTATCGTGAACTGGATGACTATTCCAACCGTATCGTCGTTCGGACGCTGCAGGTTGCCGACCAGGCCCGGGAAGCGTTACGAGAGGCTGACGCACACACCGCTGCCTCCTGTAGCCCTGAACATCTGCTTACGCTCCGCCGCATCGCCTATACCCATCGCTACATTCAGGAAGTGCTCTGGCTGCGTGATTCCGTGCCGCAATGCTCCTCCCTGGAAGACCATAGCGTCGCGGTCACCTTCCCCCCGCCGGACCACATTGCCCCCGACGGCTATCGCACCTGGCTGACCTCAATTAACGATCTTGGCCTCGATCATCAGATGACGGCCATGGGCAGCCGGCAGCACATGGTGATGATCGACCCCGTCTCCTTTATTGATGTCGTTCCCGCCAGCGAAGAGAAGATCCATACCATGCTGTTTGGCCTGGACCACCAGAAAATGGTGATCAGCAGTCAGCCGCTGCCGGCGAAAGTCTGGCAACGCATTAAAGATCCGCATGTGGATATGCTTACTCTGGATAACACAGTCTACCGGATCCAGCGCATTCCCGAGCTGGGCTCTGGCATCGTAACCTGGTCTTCAACCTTGCCGCTGCAGCAGCGCATTCGACAGCAGCTGTTCTTCTGGCTCCCTGCCGGCATTTTCACCAGCCTGCTCGCCACCTGGCTGCTGCTGCGTCTGCTAAGGCGCCTGCGCTCACCGCGCAACAGCATGCTGGACGCCCTCAATTCCGAAGCGATTCAGGTTCACTATCAGCCGATTATTTCGTTGCAGGAAGGGAAAATTGCCGGGGCGGAGGCCCTGGCCCGCTGGCAGCAGCCCGATGGCACTTTTTTATCGCCGGATATCTTTATTCCCCTGGCCGAGCAGACCGGGCTCATCACGCAGCTGACGGAAGATATCGTCAGGAAAATTTTTGCCGATCTCGGCCCCTGGCTGCGGCAGCGGCCGGAAGTGCACATCTCCATCAACCTGTCGGTAGATGATTTACGCTCGCCCACCCTGCCGACGTTGTTGCACAATCAGCTACAGCACTGGGGGATCGCCGCCGAACAGATCATCCTTGAAATCACCGAGCGCGGGTTTGTCGACCCGGAGACGACTATGCCGGTGATCGCTCACTATCGTCAGGCCGGGCATCGGATCTCGATTGATGACTTTGGCACCGGCTACTCCAGCCTGAGCTATCTGCAGAAACTGGACGTCGACACGCTGAAAATCGATAAATCTTTTGTCGATACCCTCGAGTACCGGCCGCTGACGCCGCACATTATTGAAATGGCCAAAGCGCTCAATCTGGCCACCGTCGCCGAAGGGGTGGAAACCGAAAGCCAGCGCGACTGGCTGCGCCAGCATGGCGTTCAGTACGCCCAGGAGTGGCTTTACAGCAAAGCGCTGCCAAAAGAGCAGTTCATTCTGTGGGCAGAGCATAACCTCCATGCGCATTAAGCGGCGGGTGGCTTGAGCGGAACGTCAGGGGGCGCTACTTCAGATAGGATTTAATCACCTGCATCACCGTCTCCAGATCCGCTTCGCGCTGCGTCTCGTCAGGCTCTTTCACCACATGGTCGGTAAGATGCCCCTGAATAACCTGCAGCATCATGCCGTTGACCGCGCCGCGGATCGCCGCCAGCTGCTGTAATATTTCAGCGCACTCATGCTCGCGATTAAGCATTTTCTCTAACGCGGTACTCTGCCCCTGAATTTTCTTCAGCCGGGTCAGTAACATCTTTTTGTGTCGAACTGTATGTGACATTGCACGATCCACCGTTTCATTCTGTCCGGGATTACCGACCTGCGTGGTCAGCAACGCCTGCCAGCATACCATGATCCTTTTTATTAGCCGCTTTATCTACTGGGGGGTAGTATTTTACTACTGGGGGGGAGTAGGATAATCGCACTTTTGGCAAGGATCCCGATATGAACGATTTCACTTCCCTTCTGCAGCAGGGCAATGCCTGGCTGTTTATACCCAGCGCAATACTGCTCGGCGCGCTGCACGGCCTCGAACCGGGCCATTCAAAAACCATGATGGCCGCCTTTATCGTGGCGGTACGAGGAACGTTAAAACAGGCGGTGCTGCTGGGGCTGGCGGCCACGGTTTCGCATACGGCGGTGGTCTGGCTGATCGCCATGGCCGGCCTGTGGTTTGGCCGCGGCTGGAACGCCCAAACCTCTGAACCCTGGTTTCAGCTGATCTCCGGGATAGCGATTGTGCTGATTGCCTGCTGGATGCTCTGGCGCACCTGGCGCGAATCGCAGCCCCACATGCACTACGATCACCACCACGAACATGATCACCACCATGACCATCACCATGACCATCACCATGCGTCCTCATCCGCCGCGCCGCTGGTGGCGGAGGAGTGGCAGGACGCGCATCAGCGGGCCCATGCTCAGGAGATCAACCGGCGCTTTGATGGCCGCCAGGTGACGACCGGGCAGATCGTGCTGTTTGGCCTGACCGGCGGGCTGATCCCCTGCCCGGCGTCCATTACCGTGCTGCTTATCTGTTTACAGCTGAAGAAATTCTCCCTGGGCGCCACGCTGGTGCTGGGCTTTAGCGTTGGTCTGGCGCTAACGCTGGTGGCTTCCGGGGCCATCGCCGCCCTGAGCCTTAAACATGCCACCCGCCGCTGGCCGTGGCTTAACGACCTCTCGCGCAAGGCGCCCTGGTTCTCAGGCTTACTGATTATTGTGGTGGGGATCTACATGATGCTTCATGGCCTGAGCGGCCTGTAAGCGATGAAAGGCCCTCTCCATGATGAAGAGGGCGATGGGTTAATTCAGGAGACTATTTCCCGGGGAGGGCTGACCGCGTTGCGGCTGACGGGCTGGCTGAACCAAGGTAGGCACAGCTGGATCAGCGGCCCAATCGACAGCGCGTAGATGACGGTTCCGACGCCAAATTTGCCCCCCAGCAGCCAGCCAATCAGCAGTACGGAAAGCTCGATCGCCGTCCGGATACCGCGCAGTGACCAACCAGTGCGAGCATGCAGACCGGTCATCAGGCCATCGCGCGGCCCGGGGCCAAAGCCCGCGCCAATATACATTCCGGTAGCGATAGCGTTCAGCACAATCGCTCCTACCAGCAGCGCACTGCGCGCCACCATCGACTCCAGCGGCGGCAGGACGGCCAGCGTGGCGTCCGCCGCCAGTCCCAGCACGATGACATTGCTCACCGTGCCGAGCCCCGGCATTTGCCGGATCGGGATCCACAGCAGCAGTACCGCCGCGCCGGTCAGGATAATCACCGTACCGAAACTGATACCCAGCTGTTTAGCCACCCCGAGATGGAAAACATCCCACGGATCGGCGCCGAGATTGGCATGCACGAAGAGCGCCGTGGACACGCCGTAAAGCACCAGACCAATATATAACTGCAGCAGGCGACGAAGCATATTTTTTCCTCAACATCATTGCGAATGCCCTCATCATCAGCAAAAATGGACTGATAATTAATGGCCAGTTTTGGAAAAGTGGATCGCTATGTCAGCCCGACGCTTTGGAACCCAATCGCTGGTACGCCTGCTCGGCAACTGGCAGGAGACCAGCTCACGCACGCCGCTATGGCGCCAGCTGGCGGAAGCGCTCCGCCTGCTGATCCTTGATGGTCGCCTGACGCTGCAAACGCGCCTGCCCGGCGAGCGCGAGCTGGCGGCGGCCCTGAACGTCAGCCGGACCACCATCGCCAGCGCCCTCGGCCAGTTGCGGGAGGAGGGCTTTCTCTACAGCCGCCAGGGGAGCGGGTCACGCATTGTTTTGCCGGAACGCCCCGCCGATCTTCCTCTGCCTGCCGGCATCTCATCTACGCTTAATCTCTCTACCGCCGCCCTCAGCGCCGGGCCGGAGGTCCATCAGGCCTTCCAGCACGCTATGACCCTGCTGCCGCCCTATCTCGCACAGACTGGCTATGACCAGCAGGGGCTGCCGGTGCTGCGGGAGGCGATTGCCCGGCGCTACAGCGAACGCGGTCTGCCGACGCGGCCCGATGAGGTGATGGTGGTCAACGGCGCCCTCAGCGCCTTCGCGCTGATCCTGCGCCTGTTCACCGGGCCGGGCGATCGGGTGGTTATTGACGCCCCCACCTATCCGATGGCCATCAGCGCCATTCAGGGCGCCTCCTGCCGCCCCGTCGGGGTTGCGCTTCCGCAGCAGGGATGGGACTGCGATGGACTGGCGGCGACTATTGCGCAGACTGCGCCGCGGCTGGCGTGGCTGATGCCGGATTTTCACAACCCCACCGGACGCTGTATGGATGCCCCCACCCGCCAGCGGGTTGCGGACATCGCCGCCAGGACGCGAACAACGCTGGTAATCGACGAGACCATGGCCGACCTTTGGTATAACGCGCCGCCGCCCCCGCCGCTGGCCAGCTTCAATCCCGATGCCGCGGTGCTCACCATTGGTTCGGCCGGGAAAAGCTTCTGGGGGGGACTACGTATCGGCTGGATCCGCGCCAGCGCGCGGACCATCGCCTCGCTTATTCAGGCCCGCGATTCGCTGGATTTGGGTACGCCGCTGCTGGAGCAACTGGCCTGCAGCTGGCTACTGGAAAATGCCGCCACACTGCTGCCGCCGCGGCGGGATATGCTCAAGGCGCGCCGGGACATGTGCGAAACGCTGATGGCGGAATATTTTCCCCGCTGGCGGTTTTCGCCACCGGAAGGTGGGCTCTCTTTTTGGGTGGAACTTCCTGACATGCTGGCCACCCTGTTCTCTGCGCGTGCGGAAAGCCAGGGGATCCATATCGGCACCGGTACGCGGTTTGGGCTGGAAGGGGCGTTCGATCGCTATTTACGTCTGCCGTTTACGCTGCCGGATGAAGCATTGCGCCGGGCCTTCTCCACGCTACAACCGCTGTGGCAAAGCCTTGCTGAACAGAAGGAAAATACACGTTTGCGAAAAATAATATAAGAAAATAGCGACGGGCTGACTTCAGCCCGTCAAATGGCCTTCATCCATGAGGTATATGAGATGTTTTTATAAAATTGCCTGGCTATCCTGCCCTCTGGTTATGGCAACCCAATGACAGAAAGAAGGCAATTTCATTAATGCTGGCGCGGAATAGGAAACCCTTTCAGGGAAATAATAAAGCCATCTTCATCTTTTTTGATTTTAGCGCCGGTGTCACACCAGTCGGAAGCAATGCGAAAGAACTCATCACTACCGATATTCCAGTTCAGGCGGACGTGTTTTACGTATCCTGAGCGCAACATATCGCAAGCTTCGCTATAGTTGCTGGCTGTAGAGAATTGTTGTTTCATTTTTTCTTCTTCAGAAGTTTTCTTAATGCTTTGATTTCTTTAGGGGTAAGTGGCGTCGCTTCCTCTTCGGTATGCTGGCTGTCAATGTCCTCTTCCGTCACCCCCGCCTCACCTGCTGACTCCTCCAGCTGAAAAGCCAGCTGCAGCAGCTTTTCCGTTGCCGTTCCCAGGTTCTCGTTATTAACTTCCGCAAAATGACGCAACTTTTCTTTTAGCTCTGCGTCAATTTTTACATTCAAAACCACTGTGGTCATAGCTACGCTTCCCGTGCAATAAAATCATCATAATTAATACACGAAGTTAACATGCTGATCCAGAGATATATTTTACAGCATGAACCTGGCAACAAATTCCCATCAGTAAGATGCGCTTTATTTATGACATGCAAATGACATTAATATTTCAGTAGTATTTCATATTTATGACAAGTAAATATTATGGAATAAAAGCAGGGGGTTTTAACAACAAAAACTAATATGCGATCTTTATCAGAAATTAATTATTGCAGGAGTAAAAACCGGACAAATATAAGGGAAACACCAGGCGAGAGAAATGGGTGGGGGCCCTGCCAGCTAGGATTTACTCAATAAACCCCATTATTTTCAATGCACTATAAAGCGGTGAGGCAGCGATTTTGTATCACTATAAGATGACACTAGCAAGCCGTTTTCTCATGCGGCAGACACAAAAAAGGCCGGATTGCCCCAGCCTCAGATTGTTTTCTTCTTTCTCAACTTCAACAGCGCTTCGCTGATTGCCTTCACAAACCCGTTTTGCTCAACGTCCATCATGAACGAGGATAGCGGAACCTTCAGGAACCGACACACGGCGCTAACGTTCAGAAAATCTAAAACGCGCTCGTCTGCAACAGTGAGCAACGGGAACTCGTTGTTCGTCTGGAATTGAATTTTCATAGTAATCACCTCTTCTTTGCCTCCAGCACCGAAGGTGTCTCGCAATAGCGAGAGTGCTTCGCACCGTTTAGCCTCGCCTTTTTGGGCAATTCTTCACGGTGGGGCCAAAAGTCAGCCACAAAATCCGCTGTCTTACGCTGCGTCGTTCGTCAGTTTTGTAACGAAATCCGGACGGTACACAACAGGTAAGATTGAGCTTTCCGCGAATAGATCCACGTTCTTAAACTTGTACTGCACGCTCCAGATGCAAAAATCACCCGGATCAGCAAATGCCGATCCAGATTGCGGCTGGTAGCCGTTGCCACATAACCGAAAGGCAGAGCAATATCAGAGGACAGCGGGCGGCTGAAACGTGGAACAAGGAAGGATTGATCCGGACCAATCCATAAAGATTTTGGTCCGTTACTTCCACCACTCGTACATTTTCGATAATGAATGTTGAGAACGCCGGGAGCACTTCTTTATTAAACAGAACATCACGATCAAGCACACCGAACTGAACATTCTGGCTCACATCTGGATGATACTTGATGCCGCGAAAGACATTGCTTCCTGCAAACAGGATAAATCCATCAAGCTGACCAGCAACGCCCCTATACGCACTTTAGCGGCGGTTACAGCATCATCGAGGCTGCGAAGTGGGTCACCAGAGCTAACGTTGGTTTTTATTGTCCCGGTTACCTGTTGTATCCAAATTCATCTTCCCCGGAAATGATCGGCTGCTAGGTGTAGGTCGCTTCGACGGTATTACGAAAAAGCACATCAGCAAAAATCCGCTCACGGATAATGCCGCCACAGGCTTCTGGTGAAGCGTAGAAGGGATTGGTGGAGCAGTTCACAATTGTGTGGAAAAGGTACGCATCCGTGACTACTGGAACGAGAGAATATCGTCAAGGGATGGCTGAACTTCAACCCGTTGTGGGAACGTCGCCGTAATAGCTCATTTTCTGCTGGTAAGGAGAAAATACTATTTCATCGTGTTTGATGCGCTGGCAGCTTCAAAGAACTGCAAACTGAAATTGTGTGGTGACCAGACAAACTCATCCAAAATCCTTGAACAAGAGAACTCACCTCAAATCCTCCCGAATGCTTTCCTTCTGTTGATGAAATCGCTGTTGCATACCCCGCTTCGCATCAGCGTTCCGAAAAGCCATACCTGATCATTCCAGTCAAGTACTTATAAGAACCATTATGTTAAATAGAGCATAAAATGAACAGCAAAATGCACTGTTGTGGCAAGTTTTCTCTGTAGTGGTGCTCTTAGTGGTTCAATGGTGAAGGCATCGCTGGGAGTGTCGGCTGTAGGATATTTTGTGAACATTCTTTTTTTGCGGAGGGTCAGGGTTGGCGGTCTAGTTGCAGTCCAACAGAGCCAAGATATTTTTAACTGTAGGATGTTGTGGAAAAAATATCATCAGAACCGCCACAGCGGGGGATGGGATGAGTTGCCGGGAATTTTACCCGGCAGACGGTTATACCAATTAATTAAACGTGCAGTTGCGACCCGATGGCGCACCAATGAATAACTGCATCTTTTCGCACGTAATGGTGATCTTCTGCCCCTTCTTCAATTTTGACGCTTTCGACTTCTCAGTGTCTTCCATGCTCAAGCTGACAGGCATGAACCGATTATCGCTTTCAAGTTTAAGTACTACATCGTTCGCGAAATTTTTTGTTATATCCTGAACAGTTCCGGTGATTTCAACGTTACGACCATCAATTTTGTCATCAGCTGCAACTTCATTGGCGCTGTACAATTCAGCCAGAGCTTTTGCCGTTGTACGGTAAATTCCATCATCAGAAGCTGGCACTTTGGGTTTACTATCGGCAACCTGCGATTGTTCCGGATTAGTCATACTAGCAACAACCGTTTTTATAAATTCTTTTTGCATCATGGTATAGGCCGCTGCACCACCACAACTATCAATCGCGATTTTTTCTTTGGTGATAAGTTTACCTTTTTCCTTCAGTCCGTTACCGAAACCAGCCCCCAAAACGATAGTATTGTGTACAATATCGTAACTCGCCGTGTCCTTCTTCATACCCTTCGTTGCCCGTTTGATCAATAGGTCCTCAGAACCGCCTTTCAATGTTTGTTCACATCCAACAGTAATCAACGTTTTGACATAGGCCGCCAGATAGTCAGGGTATGGTTGTACATATGTAGACAGAACGCCTTCAGAGAAGGAGGAGAAGGAAAAGAACATAAGAGGTAATGCAAGAATCTTTTTCAAAACAGCCTCCATAGCTAAATAGATTAAGTACACCATCGGCAGGTGTCTCAACGCCATTAATTACCTTAAACTATCAGAATTATAAAATCGAACTTTAAAATTGATCAATTAAGTTACTATATTCTTCCAAGGATGTTTACTCGGATTGCCATTTAGCATTGTAGAGGGCAGATCATTCTAGGGGGAGATATGAGAGGAATTTAATTGATTTGCGGTACTCTGGTGACTTTTTATGCCATGGCAGGAAAAGTCACCATGCAACTGACAGAACAGACCCAGACTGCCAACGGGACGCTGTGTCGTTATTCCAATTCAATGTACGATTTTATGTACAAAACGAACAGTAAGCATTGTCCAAACGTGAAAACATTCTCTACAGAGGACAAGTAAGGTTAAATTCTGTCAAAATCAGAATTGCAGCGGCGGCAATGCCAATGCTTATAGTCGTATGATCCCATCATACCGACGACCTTCTCCCTTGCTTCCATGTGGAATTTAATATTCTCACTTTCATAGCATTTAGGGCAAAATGCTATTTTATCACCCTCTTTCCACCAAATACCGTTTTGGAACATGAAGGCTTGCTTATCCTTTAACTGCTCCTCCAATTGCTTGTTCTTTTGTTCTGCATCAAAAAGTAGCGCTTGGGTGGTGATAACTTCCATCTTAACACTTGCAAGCTCTGTCATGAGGTTTGCAAGCTCAAGTTTAAGCGTCGCCTTATCAAGCTCACCGCCATCATCTGCAAGTTTCTTTGCGATACCGACAGCTTTATCAATAATGCCAACAGCGGCAGCTGTACTTGCTAACATTCCAGACATATTGTTTCCTTAAACTAACATTCGATTCATTACTGCTTCAGACGCAGTTTTACCATAACTGACTAAATCCATAGGCCCGATGTAATTCACATTTGGAGGGAAGGTTCGGTACATGTATTTATGCGCCGTTGCCGCTGCTGCAATCGCCGTATCAAACTCAGGTGTTGAACCGTTCGAAAAATGTTCAGCGTTGAAATGCGCGATTACATTGCTTCTGAATTCAGTCATTTTCTTCCAATAAGCATGAAATTCGGTTGGCGTCGTTCGCAGTTCATCGAATAAAAACTTTCGAAACCCATCGTGATCATCGATTACACATTTCCAGTGAGTAGCCTCAGCATCAGATCCAAAAACTTTGCACCAGTGTATCGCGGCATCACCAATCAAGGCATTGCAAACCCCTCTGAACGGGAATAAATCACCAGTCCCACGATCCAGGTGTTCTAGAACGTTAGCCAGCGCGAAAAAAGTATGGATGGATCGTGAAAATATCGTTAAGCACATCATACTGTTTTCAATCGCTTGTGCCTTTTCAACATTCATGCCTTTACCCCTACTATTTTAGTGATTTTATATGGTATGCATAATAACCAAGCACTGAATAATGGTATTAGTATTAATTACTAAGTTTATCAATCATATAGCTAGATATAACCCCCGCCATCTCAATGGCAGCTTTTGCCTCACTTTCTTTTATTGTTGGTAACCAAGGCCTCCCATGTCCAGTTCCCTGCTTATTTCTCAATTTATTGATACCAATGGCAGTGTTAAACATCCCCCGCTCCATTGTACGATGAGGAGCTTCAAAATTTTCGTTCTTATCTTCTGGTGTGGCTAATCCAAGAGCGATGAATGCCTGTCCAAGCAAGGCAGCAAAATTAGCTTGTTGAGGATAGGTCCCAAATTTTTGGGTGATAACATGTGCTGCTGTTGCTTCCAAAAGATCCTTACTGGTTCCAGAGAGAAGTGCTGCATCTTCAGCACCGCGCCTCGCTCTATCAGCATATTTTCTCAATGCTTCAGTTAATTCACGCCCTCGAAGACCTTCAATACTTTGACGAACTAAAGAGCCCTCTTCTGTCAAAATTAGACCTTGTTCTCTAAAGGCTTCAATTGCCCCTTGGATGGCATCGCGTCCCGCATAGTTGGTCGACTCTGGTCTAAAACCTCCAGATACCTTAACATCCTGCAAAAGCGTCAATGCCAGTTTATATCCAGCTTCAGGATCGTTATCCAATGCCCAAGAGAGGACAGCACGAACTCGTTTAGCCTTACCTACAACTTGCTGATTTTTTGGATCAACATGTGATAAGCAATGTCTTTCAAAAGCATAACTCAAATCTGAATGAGAAGGTGACCTAGGGGCATCCGCCTGTGCATCTCCAACAAGACGAGCTATTGCAACCAAGATGATCTCGGTAAGAACAAATTTCATAATTAAACCCTTGTTATTCCAGCCCTATATCGATAACGACTTTATCCCCACAAAGCTACCAGCACAACCATCATAGATACACCACCAATTCAACCAATCGCGAGACATCAACGCCCTTCCCGTATCGATTGTACGTGATCGTTGCATTCGAGTGCCCGAGTACCTGCGAAGCGAACTGTTCAGGAAAACCATTTTGTTTAAATGTTGTAGCGACGTAGTGGCGCAATGAATGGTACTCAGGTAAACCATGCTTACCCCGGAACCGTGTAAACCAACGGCTGAAATAGTGACCATAACTGCCAAGGTGCAAGGTTAGCTCAGGGAACAAACGCCCTTTCCTACCGTTGATGAAATCAAGCAGGCCAAGTACCAACAACTGAGAATGGATCGGCACGAACCGCCGTGAACTGTCCGTTTTAAGCGTCTGATTCGGATTCAAGTTATCAACACGGAAGCACCAAACTCCGTCAACTTTCATCACGTCATTGTGGTAAAGCTGGCAGATCTCATTCTGCCTCATCCCTGAATAGCGACCAATCAGAATGATCCACCGCTTCCAATCCTTCACGCCATGTAAAGCAATGTGCAATCGTTTCAGATCGTTGAGCGTGTATGCTGGACGGCGATCCATTGGTGCGGTTATTTCCTTAACACCCATCCCCTCAAATGGGTTTCGAATCTCATCATCCGTGCGAGTTGCAAGCCATTTGAAAAACGCCGAGTTCTTTTTGATGTAACGGTTTCTGGTGGATGCTGAACCTTCAAGGCCATCAACAAACGCCGCCGCGCTTCGTTTGCTGAAAGGCTCTTTTGTAGAATTCAGATATGCATTTACGCACCTATTGATCGTCAGTATTTCCCGTTCACCAACCTCTCCTGTTTTAGCCTTGGTGTACTTATCAAGCTCGCTCTTCAGGCTCTTGAAAGGCTTTTTCTGTTGTGGTTGTTGGAAGGAAGCAGACGGGGTTGCAGTGTGTGCCGGGATGGACTGCGGAACGCAGTGGAAAGGTTGTGAGGTGAGATATTTCTCCACACGGAGCAAAGCTTCATGCTTGGAACGTGTGCGAAGAGAAATACGAATTTCACGGCGTTTCCGAGGTGTCAGGTAGACCCTACGGTAGTACCAGATCCCGTGACGGGAAAGCATCAGATGCGACATTGATTAGCGTCCTAAGTGATACACGAAAGTTGTATCACCGCCGTTTCAATGCACGAAAACAGAGGGTTACATGATGGATATCATGCACTTAGCACAAATGGGTGGGGGCCCTGCCAGCTACATCCCGGCACACACGTCGTCTGCTCTGGCTGCTTCCTTCCGGACCTGACCTGGTAAACAGAGTAGCGTTGCGGGAGAACCAACAGAGCCCCCATTGAGAGCGTTAGTTGCCTAACGCGCTGGCGCATTATCCCTGCTGACCTGGTGAATTGCAAGCTCACACCGTCCGCCTGCTGGTTTATTGCGCAATAACGCGAATAAAACCAGCCACTCACGGTCAGCCTGTGAGATTGCGAGCCCGCGCTCAGCACACATCCGGGTTATCCACCATACTTATCCTCTTCGTCCTCTTTTATCACCAGTACATTGTCTCGACGGTAATCGAATGACTGACTCATCACCACAGACCATCACTCTGCCTTTACCTGCTATTGAAGGGATGACTATCGCCTTTCAGGGCGTAAACTACCTGCGTCCTGAAAAAATGCTCGACTTCGCGACCATCAGTCCCGCGCCGGTGCGGGCGGTTACGCCGCTGGCGCTGCTCTATTCCACCGTCGGCGTGCTGCGCCAGGTGGAGCTACGCAAGCTGCCGGTCTATATCAGCGGTCGGGTGGTGTACCCTATCTCGTCGTTAACCATGCCGGGCCTGCGCGCGAGGCTGATCATCAACGCCACTTCGCAGCGGTTGAAATTTCTTGAGAGTCTCATCGCCAGCTCAGCCTCCGACAATGTCCATGGCATGCAGATCCTCGGCCTCGCTCTGACGTTCACCGTCGAACAGGCCGCCTGACCCAGGCCGGCTGTACAGCTCCTGGCTTAGCGCTTATGCTGACGTTTTGCCGGTAACAGGACAGAAAATGGCTCCGCACGACACATTTCCCCAACGCGTCTGGCACATCGTGGCGTCGATACCGGAAGGGTATGTCACGACCTACGGCGAGGTCGCCCGGCTGGCAGGTTCACCGCGCGCGGCGCGCCAGGTGGGCGGCGTATTGAAGCGCCTGCCGAAAGGGTCCACCCTGCCATGGCATCGGGTGGTCAATCGCCATGGCGATATCTCCCTCACCGGCCCCGATCTACAGCGGCAGCGTCAGGCGCTGCTGGCGGAGGGTGTGCAGGTCTCCGGCAGCGGCCATATCGATCTCCAGCATTATCGCTGGGTTTATTGAAGGCAAAAAAAAGCCCCCATCCGGGGGCGTAGCGAGCTTACTGGGCGACAGGAACGGCGGTCTGCTGGACCGGAACCAGCGTCAGGTCGGCATGAGTGCCGCCCTGGTTTATTACCGTCTGCACGGTATCGGTAATAAACATCAACTGGCCGTTAACCGTGATCGCCGCGCTTAGCAGAATGCGAGCGTTCGGTTGAATATCTGCCGGGTTGTAAGGCAGCGCAAAGTTAAATGGCGCCTGTTTGCCTTCGGTACGCACCGCTTTTTGCGACAATACGCGGGCTGGCGCATCTGCCAGAGAAGCATCCGACAGGGTCACCGTCAGTACCGCATCCGGCGGTAAAGCGATTCTCTGGCGGATATTAATCGTCCCCGTGACGCTCGGCTGCTGCTGCGCCACGCTCAGCGTCGCGATACCGTAAGGGTCGGGCGCGGCCGCCTGCGTCGAAGAATTGTTCGAGTGGTGATTAGCACAGGCGGTCAGCGTCGCGGCGACGGCTAAGGCACTAAACATATAGGCAAATTTCATGATGTTCTCCTTATCATCCCTTAATACCCAGGAGGATGTTCCGCCGCTTCGCCGGCAGGAACTTTCGTGTCGTCAATAAGTGTGGCACAGATCTCAGATTTGTTCCTGTTAACTGGTCGTTATTCAGATTATTACACCCATCGGACCACTTGCGATTCCAGGTTATACTTGGCCACATTACGCGCGCTGCGCCGCTATTGTTAATTGAGGATAAGTATGAGTCAGGCACTCTCTAACCTGCTGGCATTATTAGATCTGGAAAAAATTGAGGAAGGGTTGTTTCGCGGGCAGAGCGAAGACCTGGGGTTACGTCAGGTTTTTGGCGGCCAGGTAGTGGGTCAGGCGCTGTATGCGGCAAAAGAGACCGTGCCCGTTGAGCGTCTGGTTCATTCGTTTCACAGCTACTTTCTTCGCCCCGGCGATAGCCAGAAGCCGATCGTTTACGATGTGGAGGTGCTGCGCGACGGCAACAGCTTCAGCGCCCGTCGGGTAGCCGCCATCCAGAACGGGAAGCCGATTTTCTATATGACCGCCTCCTTCCAGGCGCCAGAGAATGGCTATGAGCATCAGAAAGCAATGCCGGCCGCCCCCTCCCCTGACGGCCTGCCTTCGGAAACCGATATCGCTCGCAAGCTGGCGCATCTCCTGCCGCCGCAGGTGAAAGACAAATTCCTCTGCGATAAACCGCTGGAGATCCGTCCGGTGGAGTTTCATAACCCAATGAAAGGCCATATCGCCGAACCGGTGCGCCAGGTCTGGCTGCGCGCCAACGGCGCCGTCCCTGACGATCTGCGTATTCATCAGTATCTGCTGGGCTATGCTTCAGACTTTAACTTCCTGCCGGTGGCGCTGCAGCCGCACGGCGTTGGTTTCCTTGAGCCCGGCATGCAGGTCGCCACCATCGACCACTCTATGTGGTTCCACCGGCCGTTTAATATTAATGAATGGCTGCTTTATAGCGTCGAAAGTACCTCGGCCTCCAGCGCCCGCGGCTTCGTTCGCGGCGAATTCTACACCCAGGATGGCACGCTGGTTGCCTCAACGGTTCAGGAAGGGGTGATGCGCAACCGCAACGCATAAAAAAAGCCTCCCGGACGGGAGGCTTTTCGCTATCAGGAGAGAATGGCTTTTTTATCAGGCGTTATAGGCGTTTTCGCCATGGCTGTTGACGTCCAGCCCTTCGCGCTCCTGCTCTTCCGGCACGCGCAGCCCGACGGTCATATCCGCCACTTTGTAGCCGATGAACGCCACAACGCCGGACCAGACCACGGTGATGGCGATACTTTCCAGTTGCACCAGCAGCTGATGGCCCATGGTGACGCCTTCCGCATAACCGACGCCGCCCAGAGAAGTCGCCGCGAAGATACCAGTCAGGATACAGCCGACGATGCCGCAGACTCCGTGAACGCCGAAGACGTCGCAAGGATCATCCACACGCAGCCAGCGTTTCAGCGCAGTCACGCCCCAGATACCCGCCAGGCCAGAGGCGATACCGACGATCAGCGCCCCGCCGACACCGATATAACCACACGCCGGCGTAACGCCAACCAGACCGGCAATTGCCCCGGAGCAGGCGCCCAGCAGTGAAGGTTTGCCGCGCAGAGCCCATTCGCCAAAGGTCCACGCCAGGATAGCCGCAGCGGTCGCCACGACGGTGTTAACGAACGCCAGGGCCGCAATTTCATTCGCTGCGCTGGCAGAGCCGGCGTTGAAGCCGAACCAGCCCACGTAGAGGATAGCGGTGCCAGTGAACACCATCGGCAGGTTATGCGGTTTGAACGCTTCTTTGCCGAAGCCCACGCGTTTGCCCATCATATAGGCGCCCACCAGCCCGGCGACCGCGGCGTTGATGTGCACAACGGTGCCGCCGGCGAAGTCCAGCGCGCCATGGGTCGCCAGCAGACCGCCGCCCCAAACCATATGCGCAATCGGCACGTAGGAGAGTGTCATCCACACCACCACGAAGATCAGTACCGCGGAGAAACGAATACGTTCCGCCAGCGCCCCGACAATCAGCCCGACGGTGATGCAGGCGAACGAGCCCTGGAAGGCCACGTGGATATACTGATAGAAGGTGCCCATCAGCGCTTTCAGCTCAATATTTTTCAGCATCACCCAGTCAAAGCTGCCGAAGAAGCTGCCGCCGGTGCCGAAGGCCAGGGTATAGCCATAAATCACCCACAATACGCAGACCAGGCCAAAGGTGACAATCACCTGAGTCAGCATGGACAGAACGTTCTTACCGCGGATCAGGCCGCCGTAAAACAGCGCAATCCCCGGGATAGTCATAAACAGAACCAGCGCGGTGCAAATCATCATAAACGCGTTATCGGCTTTGTCCGCCACCGCAGGCGCGGCCATCGCCAGCCCCGGCAGAAGGGCTAATGCCCCCAGACCCGATTTCATTGTTGCCATTTTCATTGTTTCGTTCCCCATCACTGTGTGGTCTGGAAATTACAGCGCCGCTTCGTCAGCTTCGCCGGTACGGATGCGAATGACGCGCTGCAATTCAGCGACGAAAATTTTGCCGTCGCCAATTTTTCCGGTGTAAGCCGCTTTGCTGATGACATCGATGACTTCATCCAGCTGATCGTCGGCAATCGCCACATCAATCTTCACTTTTGGCAGAAAGTTGACGCTATACTCGGCGCCGCGGTAGAGCTCCGCGTGACCTTTCTGACGGCCAAATCCTTTGACTTCAGTGACCGTCAGGCCCTGAATGCCGATGGAAGACAAAGCTTCACGCACGTCTTCCAGTTTGAATGGTTTGATTACCACGGTAACCAGCTTCATAAGTCCCCTCCAGTCAGTATTCGGTAATGGCCGCAGCTAACACGATGGATATAAAGCAAGGGCTATGCCAGAAATGAAAAAAGGCCGCAAAGCGGCCCTTTGATGGCAAAAAACAGGGGACAGGTCAGGCAATATCCTGCGCAACGGCGCCTGGCGCGCAAAAATGCACCACAACGGTGCATTTGATGTAACGTTTTTGCACCATGGCAGGCCGCCCAGCGTTCCCTGCCTGCTGGTGGTGCATCAGGCGCTGAGCGACTCCTCTCTGGCGCTGGCCGCCAGCTCTTCGCCGGCCAGCTGCAGCTGATACATCTGCCAGTAGCGGCCTTTCGCCGCCAGCAGCTGCTGATGGGTGCCCCGCTCGACAGCCTGACCTCGATGCAGAACCAGGATGGTATCGGCCTCCACAATGGTCGACAGCCGATGGGCAATAACCACGAGGGTGGTATGCTGGCGGACCTTCGCCAGCGCCTGCTGGATCGCCTGCTCGGTACCGGAGTCGATGTTTGCCGTCGCCTCATCCAAAATCAGTACCTGCGGGGTGTCCACCAGCACGCGCGCCAGCGCCAGCAGCTGCTTCTGCCCGACGGAGAGATTATTGCCCTGCTCGCCCAGTTGGGTGTACAGCCCATCGCTCATGCTGCGCGCCACCGCCGCCAGCTGCACCGCCTCCAGCGCTTCCCAAACCTGCGCCTCACTGATGTCCCGACCCAGCGCGACGTTGGCGTAGAAGGTATCCGCCAGCACTACGGGATCCTGTTGCACCATCGCGATGCCCCGACGCAACGCGCTGTGGCTGAGGGATGCGAGCGGTCGACCATCGATGCGGATCTCGCCGTGGGTTAACGGGTAATAGCCCATCATCAGACTGGCGAGGGTACTTTTTCCGCTGCCGGTATGTCCGACCAACGCCACGAAGCTGCGGGAGGGAATATCCAGCGTGATATCCTGGAGAACCAGACGGTCCCCCCGGTAAGCAAAGGAGAGATGGTCAATTTCCACCCGACCGCTGCTCAGCGGCGCGTCATCCCTACCCCACGCCTGGCGCGGGCGATCCATCAGCTCGAAAACGCGCTCGCCGGCGACCACCGCCTGCTGCAGCATCGACTGCTGGGTGGTCAGCTCGATAAGCGGCTCGTTAAGGCGTCCAAGATAGCTGATAAACGCGTACAGGACCCCAACCTCGATCGTGCCCACCGCGCTAAAGCCGAACAGCATCAGCAGCCCGCACAGCACCAGCGAGGAAAAAAGGCTCAGCAGCGGGCGCAGCAGAAAACCGTCCAGGCGCAGCGTCTGCATCCGCGCCAGATAGTGGGCATAGCTGGCCTCGCGCATCCGTTCGCCAAAGCGCGCCTGCTGGCGGAACTGCTGGATGACGCCCATGCCGTTGATCACTTCGTTGAAGCCATCGTTGATGTCGGCAAGCCAGGCGCGCACCCGCCGCACGATCGGCGTGCTATAGCGCTGATAGATAATCATCACGATCAGCACCGCCGGGAAAATCGCGATCGCCACCAGCGCCATCCGCCAGTCGAGGCTAAACATCGCCACCAGCATCGCGCCGATCAGCGCGGCGCTGCGCAGTACCGTAGCCACCACCGTCACGTACAGATCGCGAATGACTTCCGTATCGTTGGTTACCCGTGAGATAAGCTGCCCAACCGGCTGGGTATCAAACTCGCTGAGCGGCTGATGCAGGGCGGCATCCATCACGTCGCTGCGCAACTGCTGGACGACGCCGACCGCGGCGCGGTTAAACAGCAGCGACTGGTTATAGTGCAGGAGCGCCGCCAGCAGCTGCAGGCCGATATAGGCTACCGCCAGGCCGGCCACCAGCTTCAGCGGCAGCGTATGTTTCGCCACCATGTTGTCGATGAAATAGCTGATAAGCAGCGGGCCGCTCACTTCCGCCGCCGCCGCAATCCACATCATCGCCACCGCGATGGCCAACGGCTTGCGCCACGGTGAACCATAGGCCAGCAGGCGTTTAAGCGTCGGCCAGAGTTCGGTAAAGCTACGCATCCAGGGCCTCCTCTTGCGTCTGCGGAACCTCGTCGAGCGCGGCCTCCAGCTGCTGATATCGATACATGTCGCGGTACCAGCCGGGCTGCACGGCCAGCGCTTCGTGGCGGCCTCGCTGGGCAATATGCCCATGCTGCAGTACCAAAATTTCACTGGCCTCGGTGAGCGCCGACAGGCGGTGGGCGCTGATAATGACCGTCCGCCCCTCCCCCCACTGGCGCAGGTTATGCAGGATCTGGTGCTCGGTGCGGCCATCCACCGCCGATAAGGCATCGTCGAGGATCAAAATTTCGGCCTCCAGCAGCAGGGCGCGAGCAATAGAGATGCGCTGTTTCTGGCCGCCGGAGAGCATCACGCCGCGCTCGCCCACTTCGGTCTCGTAGCCCTGAGGCAGACGCAGAATGTCGTCATGCACGCTGGCCAGTTGAGCAACCCGCTCAATCTGCGCCTGCGTCGCGTCCGGTTTTCCCAGCGCGATATTATTGGCGACGGTATCGGAGAATAAAAATGGCGTCTGATTGACCACCGCCAACCGGGCGCGCCAGCTGTCGAGCTGCAGAATCGGCAGCGGCAGATCGTGAAAGCGGATCTCGCCGTGAGTGACGTCAAAATGGCGCTGCAGCAGCGCCAGAATGGTGCTTTTGCCGGCGCCCGTCGGCCCGCAGATGCCCAGCATTTGCCCCGGCTGGAGAGTAAAATTTACCTGCTCCAGCGAAGGTTTGCTCGCCTGCGGATAGATGAAATCGCGGATAGCAACCTGCAGGAGGCCGCGGCCTGCCGGCACCGCCTCGGTCCCGTCATCCACCGCCGGCGCCTCTTCAAGCATCGTGCGGATACGACCATAGGCCGCGCTACCGCGCTCCACGATGTTAAACATCCACGCCAGCGCCAGCATCGGCCAGATCATCAGGCCAAGATACATCACGAAGCTGGTCAGCTGGCCCAGGGTCAGGCTGCCGTGGATCACCATCCAGCTGCCGCCGCCGATGGCCAGCAGGTTAGCGGCCCCGATGGCGATATAGATGGTGGGGTCGAAGCGGGCGTCAATGCGTGCCACGCGCATGTTTTTCGCGCCGGTATCGGCAGCATCGGCAGCAAACTGCGCCGACTGGCGATCCTCCAGCCCAAACGCCTTAATCATGCGGATGCTGGTCAGGCTCTCCTGCGTGCGATCGTTGAGGCTGGAAAAGGCCGCCTGAGCAACGCGAAAACGTTCGTGAAGCGCATCGCCGTTACGTTTGATCGCCAGGGCCATCAGCGGCATCGGCAGCAGCGCCAGCAGAGTAAGCTGCCAGCTAATCTGCGTCGACATTACAATCAATACCGCACAGCCCATCACCAGGGAATCCACGAGGGTTAATACTCCTTCGCCAGCGGCAAACACCACCCGGTCCACGTCATTGGTGGCGCGGGCGATAAGATCCCCGGTGCGATGGCGCAAATAGAACGCCGGATGCTGGCGGCTCAGTTGCCGGTAAAAATCTTCCCGCAGCTCAACCGCCAACTGGTAAGAAGCGCCGAACAACAGCACGCGCCAGACATAGCGCAGCAGGTAGACCATCACCGCGATCAGCACCAGCGCGCCGATCCACATCCACACTTTCTCCGCGGTGTAATGCTGTTGCGTCACGCCGTCGACCACAATGCCCACCACCTTCGGTGGAATAAGCTGCAGGACGGCAATAATGACCAGCAGGGCAATTGCGCCAAGATAGCGGCGCCACTCCCGGCGGAAGTACCAGCTGAGTTGAGCAAATAATCGCAAGCAATAAAATCCTGATTTTGTAATGGGTTACGGCGCAATACCGTTATTCGACAGGCAAGGCGGTGGTATATTTTATCTGTTCCATGGCAAAACTCGAAGTGACATCCGACAGACCAGGCACACTGTTCACTAAACGTTTATAAAAGTCGTCATAGCGTTTCATATCAGCCACCTGCACCCGTAGCAGGTAGTCATACTCCCCCGCCATCCGCCAGAAGCCGAGCACTTCCGCCATCTGCGTCACTTCGCTCACGAACTGACAGTACCAGTCGCTGCTATGATGCTGAGTCTTGATCAGGACGAACGCCGTCAGCCCCAGCCCCACCTTTTCCGCGTCCAACAGGGCGACGCGCCCGCGGAGAATGCCCTCGTCTTCGAGCCGTTTCAGGCGTTTCCAGCAGGGCGTGGTGGTCAGATTAACGGCATCGGCCAGCGCCTGCAAAGAGAGGGTGCAATCTTCCTGCAGTAGCGCCAGCAGCTTACGGTCAATTTTATCTAGCATTGGGCATCCTCAGAGAAAATTTTGCTCTCATAATGGTAATCCACAGGTTAAATGGCAACAATTTTTCCTGCGCTTTCCGCTAAGCTAGGCACAAAATGACAAACAGGAAATCACGATGAATAGCGCCTGGGTTAAACATGCCATTAGCGAAATCAACGCGGACTATCAACGCTCCGCCGACACGCACCTGATCCGTCTGCCGCTGCCCGCTTTTCCGGGCATCCACCTGTATCTGAAAGATGAAAGCACCCACCCCACCGGCAGCCTGAAGCATCGCCTGGCGCGGTCGCTGTTTCTCTATGGCTTGTGCAACGGCTGGATCAAAGAAGGCACGCCAATTATAGAGTCCTCCTCAGGTTCAACCGCCGTTTCGGAGGCCTATTTCGCCCGCCTGCTGGGGCTGCCGTTTATCGCTGTGATGCCTTCCTGCACCGCCAGACGCAAAATCGAACAGATCGAGTTCTACGGCGGACGCTGCCATTTTGTGCAGAGCGCCGGCGAAATCTACGCGGCTTCCGAAACGCTGGCCCGCGAGCTGAACGGCCATTATATGGATCAGTTTACCTTCGCCGAGCGGGCCACCGACTGGCGCGGCAACAACAATATCGCCGACAGTATTTTCCGCCAGATGAGCCATGAGCCGCACCCGCAGCCGTCATGGATCGTCATGAGCGCCGGCACCGGCGGCACCTCAGCGACCATTGGCCGCTATATTCGCAGCCAGGGCTACGAGACGCAGCTGATGGTCGTTGATCCGCAGAATTCGGTGTTCCTCGATTACTGGCAGACCCGCGACGCCAGCCTACGCAGCCCGGTCGGCAGCAAAATTGAAGGCATCGGACGGCCGCGCGTCGAGCCGTCGTTTATTCCCGACGTTGTCGATGAGATGCTGCGCGTGCCGGATGCGGCGAGCGTAGCCACCGCCCTGTGGCTGGAAACGCAGCTTGGGCGCAAGGTCGGCGCCTCGACCGGCACCAATATGTGGGGCGTATTGCAGCTGGCCGCGCGGATGCGCGAAGAAGGTCGCACCGGCTCGATAGTGACACTCCTGTGCGACAGCGGCGAGCGTTACCTGGAAAGCTATTACAACCCGCAGTGGGTGGCGGACAATATCGGCGATATTGCGCCCTGGCAGGCGGAGATCGCCGGTCTGGTCGAAAGGCGATAAAAAAAGCCAGATAGAAGCCTATCTGGCTTGCTGGAAGGGTCTCTCTATTCGGGGGAATAAGGAAGATCAGGATTATCCAGCCAATGAGTTAAAAAATGGGAGACTGCCTGATTCCGGCAGTCGCCAATTACCGGCAGATGCGGCAGCTCGGCTTTCAGCTGCGGCATCGCGTTGCCCATGATGAACCCCCGCCCAACGCTGCCCAGCATCTCGCGGTCGTTCATCGCATCGCCGAAGGCCATGCACTCCTGCAGGGTGAAGCCTAAATGCTGGCTGAGCACCGCCAGCGCCGCGCCTTTATTGCAGCCAACCGGCAGCACCTCCAGACAGTCCATTGCCGAGAAGCAGAGAAATGCGCGATCGCCCAGCGTCTCATTCAGCTGGATCCGCAGACGGCGCAAATCGTCATGATCGCCGCAGAAACATATCTTGGTGACATGCTGCGCCGACATACGCTTCAGATCGCACAGTTGATAGTGAAAGCCGCTGAATACATGCGCTTGCAACAATTCAGGCCTTGCCTGGCCGGTGAACCAGCCGCCATCGTTAAAGACGTGCATGCTGGCCTGGGTATCCCATTTGCCGTGCAGCACCGCTTCCGCCGCCTCGGGAGCGAGATCCTGGCGATAAAGCTCCTCCCCTTCCAGCGAATGGATGCGCGTCCCGTTGCCGGTGATCAGAAATGCATCAAGGGAAAATTCGCCAATCACATGGTGCATCTCCAGCACATGGCGGCCGGTGGCGAAGGTCAAGGTGATATCGCGCTCACGCAGCCGTTTCAGCGCGGAAAGCGTCTTTTCTCCAAGACGATGGTCCGGCATCAGCAGGGTGCCGTCCATATCAAATGCCGCCAGTTTTGCCATGGTATATTCCCCGATGTGTGATGGGCTTCGCTTGTGTTGCAGTATCACCTGGGATATACGGAAGTAATAGTGAATAGATATTATTAATTGTTCCGGGTTTACAGCGGCCCGGTGGACGACGGCCCCCATGCGACTCTTACACCGTTTAAATCAATACCAGCGCCTATGGCAACCCTCAGCCGGGGCGCCGCAGCAGGTCACCGTCGGCGAACTGGCGGAGCGCTGTTTTTGCAGCGAGCGCCACGTCCGTACTCTGCTGCGTCAGGCGCAGGAGGCCGGGTGGCTAAGCTGGCAGGCCAGCTCCGGGCGCGGCAAACGCGGACAGCTCTTATTTCACAAAACCCCGGAAAGTCTGCGCAACGAGATGATGGAGCAGGCGCTGAACAACGGTCAGCAACAAACCGCGCTGGAGCTGGCGCAGCTTGCCCCGGTGGAGCTGAAAGCCCTGCTCCATCCCTTCCTCGGCGGTCAGTGGCAAAACAATACCCCCACGCTGCGTATTCCTTACTATCGCCCGCTGGAGCCGCTGCGTCCCGGCTTTCTCCCCGGCCGCGCCGAGCAGCATCTGGCCGGACAAATCTATGCCGGGCTGACGCGCTTCGACGAAGGCGACAATATGCCGATCGGCGATCTGGCGCACCACTGGCAGGTCTCCCCGGACGGCCTGCGCTGGCATTTTTATATCCGCTCCACGCTGTGCTGGCACAATGGCGATACGGTGGAAACCGCGCAGTTGCGACAGCGGTTACTGCTGCTGCTTGAGCTGCCCGCCTTGCGGACCCTCTTCGCCAGCATCAGCCGTATCGATGTCACCCATGCCCAGTGTTTAACAATAACCCTGCATCGCCCTGACTACTGGCTGCCGTTCCGCCTCGCCAGCTACTGCAGCGTGCTGGCGCATCCCGTCGATCCGGCCATTGGCTGCGGACCGTTCCGCCTGAAGCGGTTTAGTCCGGAACTCGTCCGCCTGGAAAACCATCCCCGCTACCACCTGCAGCATCCGCTGATCCAGGCGGTGGAGTACTGGATCACTCCTCAGCTCTTTGACCGCGATCTCGGCACCAGCTGCCGCCATCCGGTGCAGATCACCATCGGCGATCGCGAAGAGCTGCATAATCTGCGTCAGGTCAGCAACCGTATCAGCCTTGGCTTCTGCTATTTGACCCTGCGCCACAGCCCTCGGCTTAGCAAAGCGCAGGCCCAGCGGCTGGTGTCGATAATCCATCACTCGTCGCTACTGGATACGCTGCCGCTGGAGGAGGATCTGATTACGCCAAGCCATGAGGTGCTGCCGGGATGGTCCATCCCGCAGGGACCGGCAAACAACGCGGTACCGCTGCCGGCCAGGCTCACCCTGCTCTATCATCTGCCGGTCGAGCTACATGCGATGGCCGAACAGCTGAGGCAACGTCTGGCTCTGCTGGGCTGCGAGCTGACGCTCCTGTTTCACGACGCTAAAAACTGGGAAGGCTGCCAGCATCTGGGGCAGGCCGACCTGATGATGGGCGACCGTCTGATCGGCGAAGCGCCGGAGTACGCCCTGGAACAGTGGCTGCGCTGCGATATGCTGTGGCCTAATTTGCTGACCGGGGCGCAATATGCTCATCTGCAGGCGACATTAGACGCGGTGCAGTCTCAGCCCGACGCTCGCAGCCGCAACGATGCGCTGCGCAACGTATTTAACAGCCTGATGGAAGACGCCATCATGACGCCGCTGTTCAAGTATAACTATCGGATCAGCGCGCCACCGGGGGTCAATGGTCTGCGCCTCAACGCCCGGGGCTGGTTCGACTTCGCCAGCGCCTGGCTGCCGGCCTCGTCGACGTGAGAGAGCTGGTGATGGAGGGCGTCTGGCGCTACCATATCGCCTTTATTCATTTAGTCAGGAATTGCCATGAAACGCGCCGTAGTTGTCTTCAGCGGAGGACAAGATTCAACCACCTGTCTGGTGCAGGCTCTGCAACAGTATGATGAAGTGCATTGCGTCACTTTTGATTATGGCCAACGCCACCGCGCGGAAATCGACGTTGCGCGCGAACTCGCCCTGAAACTGGGCGCCGTCGCGCATAAAGTGCTGGACGTCACTCTGCTCAACGAACTGGCAGTCAGCAGCCTGACCCGCGATAACATTCCGGTACCGGACTATCAGCCTGATGCCGAGGGCATTCCCAACACCTTTGTCCCCGGGCGTAATATTCTGTTTTTAACCCTGACGGCAATCTACGCCTATCAGGTAAAAGCCGAAGCCATCATCACCGGCGTGTGCGAGACCGACTTCTCCGGCTACCCGGACTGCCGCGATGAGTTTGTCAAAGCGCTGCACCACGCCGTCAGCCTGGGGATGGCGAAAGACATTCGCTTTGAGACGCCGCTGATGTGGCTGAATAAAGCCGAGACCTGGGCGCTCGCCGACTACTGGGGTCAGCTGGATCTGGTGCGCCGGGAAACCCTCACCTGCTACAACGGCATTAAGGGCGATGGCTGCGGCCAGTGCGCCGCCTGTAACCTGCGCGCAAACGGACTCAACCAGTATCTGGCGGACAAGGTCGGGGTAATGGCGGTGATGCAGCAAAAAACCGGACTGGAGCAGGCATAATCTCCGGGGATCGATTTACCGGAACTTTGGCTCAAATTCCCCGGTGGCGCGATGCTTACCGGGGCTACGGGTTCATCACCTGCCGTGGGCCCGCCACTCGCACGACGGTTGTCAGCGCAGGTTCATCTGGTCAAGTTTCGCACGCAATTCCCCTTCCAGCGGCAGCGCCTTCTGGGTTTTCAAATCGATACAAACGAAGGTAATCAGCGCATCGGCCACTACTTCGCCATTGGGGTTGAGGGTGACCACCTGGCTTAGGGTGCCGCTTTTGCCGTTGAGTTGCTCCAGTTTGCTGCTCACCGTCAGCACATCGCCCAGTACCGCCGGACGACGATAGTTAATATTGATATTCACCACCACGAAGGCGATGTTTTTCTCCATCATCCACTGAAACGCGGGGCTGTTTTCCAGGCCGTCCCAGCGGGCTTCCTCAAGGAACTCCAGGTAGCGAGCGTTGTTCACATGCTGGTAGACGTCCAGATGATAGCCGCGAACTTTAATTTGTGTCTGCATAGCACTAATGCCTTTCTGTTATTGTTGTTTATGAGGTAAGAGGTCACACCACTTGATGCAACCTCTTTATCCTGGCAAAAAATCACCGCTGTGCAAGGTCTGGCATAAAATTTACAGCGTCAGATGGGCTAAATTGCGCTCCACCAACGCGCTCCCCATTCCCGGGACCTGCTTCAGATCATCGAGGGTTTTGAACGGCCCGTACTCTTCGCGGTAGCTGACAATGGCCTGGGCTTTTTTCAATCCTACGCCATTCAACGCCTGCGCCAGCTGTTCGGCGCTGGCGCGGTTAATGCTGACCTTTGTCGCCCCGTTGTCGGCCTCGCCGGGCACCGCTTCCGCCTTCGCCGAAGAGGACGCCTGCACATTTTCTTTATTCACTGCCGCTTTGCCGCTGGCGGGTGCCGCCAGCGCCCCCTGTACGCCTACCGCAAAAACCAGAACGCCCGCGGCCATCAGTGCTTTTATTCCATATTTCATGCTGATATCTCCTTGTGTGTAGACAGCAAGGTCACGATAGCGTCAGTGCGGATGGTCGACAAAAGGCAAATCACAGAAATGGAAAGGGCCGCGAAAGCGGCCCTTGAGGATTACATCGTGTTGCTCATTTTTGCGAGACGACGCGAAATTACTGCTGCTGGTCGATGCTGTCGCCGAGCTTAATTTTCGCCGCCTTGCGCAGGTTGCTCATCAGCGCTTCGAAAGCGATTTGGGCATTGTTCTGGGTGATCCCCTGAACCATGGCCTTCTTCTGCTCTTCCGGCATGCTGCCGGCTTTCACCTCATCCAGCGCTACCAGCACCACATCGCCTTGCATATTGCTGCCCACGCCGTAGACCGGTTTACCCTGCTGCGGCAGCGGCAGGGTAAATGCCAACTGGCTCAGCGGATCCTGGCCGGTACGAGAAAGCGTCTGCGGCGCGCCAAAGCTCAGGCCAGCCGCCTTCATCGCTTCATCGCCTTTGCCGTCTTTCAGCGCCGCCAGCAGCTTGTCGGCCTCCAGTTTCGCCTGCTGTTCCGCTTTATTGTGCTTAACGATATCGCTAACCTGTGCCTTCACTTCGGCAAGCGGCTTCACCGCCTCGGCTTTGTGTTCGCTAATGCGCAGAACAAAAGCGCGATCGCCGTCAACGGTAATGATATCGGAGTTGCTGCCCGGCGCGCCGTTCTCACCCACCAGACCGCCGTTGAAAATAGCGTCAGCGACCGGTTTAAAGTTCAGCTCCTCCGGCAGGTTATCGCGGCCAAACCAGCCGGTTTCTACGACCTTCAGCCCGGCGACCTGCGCTGCGCTCGCCAGCGATTCATTATCGTTGCTGGCCGCATCGCTCACCTTCTGCTGCAGCGCGTAGTAAGCATCCAACGCTTTTTCCTGCTTCACTTTCGCCGCAATGTCATTACGCACGTCAGCCAGCGGCTTCACCTGCGCCGGCTGGACGTCGTCCAGACGGGCCACCAGGAAGCCAACCGAGGATTTGATCACGCCAGACAGCTGGCCTTTCTCTTTCAGCCCGGCATCTTTCAGCTCAGGCACGGTAGAGGCATCTTCCATCCACCCCATATCGCCGCCGTTGCGGGCAGAGATAATATCGGTCGATTTTTCTTTCGCCAGCGTGGCGAAGTCCGTTCCTTTTTGCAGCTCGGCCAGTACCGCTTTCGCATCGGCTTCAGTTTTGGTCTGAATCACGCTGTAGCGGTTGCGCTGCGGCTGAGTGAACTGATCCTTGTGCTGGTCGTACCATGACTGAATCTCTTCGTCAGAGGCGCTCTCCTGCATGCTGGCGGCATCCATTTTGATGTAGCTGACGCGGAACTGCTCCGGCGCCATAAAACGGGCCTGATTCTGCTGCCAGAAGGCGTTGATTTCCTCATCGCTGGCTGTCTGTTTTGCCGCCAGGGCATTTACGTTGATGGTCGCTTCGCGGACCACCCGCTGTTGAGATACCAGCGCCGCCAGCTGATCGGACTCGCCCGGCAGCATGAAGTCGGTACCCGCAATGGCGTTAATCAGCTGCTGCGTGGTCAGCTGGTTACGCAGCGCCTGGGCGTACTGATCGGTGGTCATCCCCATCTGGGCGACAATACCGCTGAAACGCTGGTTGTCGAACTTACCGTTCGTCTGGAACGCCTGGGTCTGGAAGATCGCCTGCTTCACCTGCTCATCGCTGATGCTGAGGCCCAGCTCGCGGGCATACTGATCCAGAAGCGACTCATCGATCAGGCGGTTCAGCACCTGCTGGCGCATGGTTTTCATGTAGTTTTCGTTCGCCGCCAGCTCGGAGAATTGATCGCCAAGCTGCTGCTGCATACGGTTACGTTCGCTGGCGACGGCGTTTTCAAACTGCCCACGGCCAATCTCCTGGCCATTCACTTTTGCGGCATAGTTTTTGCCACCGCCAATCAGGTAACCACTCACCCCGGTCAAAATGAACGAGACGATAATGATACCGAAAATAATCTTGAGCACGACGCTGTTGGCGGCCGTGCGTAGGTTGTCCATCATGGTGTAACAACGCTCCGCTGTAGATGACTTTAGCTCGCGCAGCATAGCACGTGATGGCCGCCGCGCGTGAGGACGTATTTTGACAAGAAAACAGGGTGATTGTCAGCCCACAAGTGGCGATAAACACACATAAAGTGGTCTGAAAAGGCAATAAAAAAGGCACATCTCACGATGCGCCCTTGTACTTCGTCACATTCCCTGACGGGAAAGCCGATCAGTTCACCGCGTCTTTCAGCGCTTTACCAGCACGGAAGCCCGGCACTTTTGCGGCAGCGATAGTAATTTCTTTACCTGTTTGCGGGTTGCGACCAGTACGGGCGGCACGTTCTTTAACAGCAAAGGTACCAAAACCTACCAGCGCAACGTCATCCCCAGCCTGCAGAGATTCAGTAACAGAAGCGATTAAAGCATCTAACGCACGTCCAGCTGCAGCTTTAGAAATGTCCGCACCCGCAGCAATTTTGTCAATCAGTTGAGATTTATTCACTGTTCTCTTCCTCTCTTTATAATTTATATCGCACCTGAGTCCTTCATAGTGCGACCGCGCAGCAGTTATATCAGGACTGTCATGCCCTTACAACAGCAGTTGTCGATGACCCCCCTGCCAGCGATCTAAGTTAGCTACACAAAAAAAGGCTGGCAAGTCCGAAATGACTTACCAGCCCTATTTTTATTAGCGCAATTTGCGCAGAATCACTATTTCGCGGTCACAACCTGCATGCCGAACGGTTCGTTCTGCAGCGCAAGTGTCAGAACTTCCTCGATTCGTTTCACCGGATGGATATCCAAATCGGCGATAACGTTATCCGGAATTTCTTCAAGGTCGCGTTTGTTCTCATCAGGAATCAGAACAGTCTTAATGCCGCCGCGATGCGCCGCCAGCAGTTTTTCCTTCAGACCGCCGATCGGCAGCACCTGACCACGCAGAGTGATTTCACCGGTCATCGCCACATCAGCGCGTACCGGGTTACCGGTCAGGCAGGAGACCAGCGCCGTGCACATGGCAATACCCGCGCTCGGACCATCCTTAGGCGTCGCCCCTTCCGGCACGTGCACGTGAATGTCACGCTTCTCGTAGAAGTCGGCGTTAATGCCCAGCTTGTCAGCCCGCGAACGTACCACCGTCAGCGCAGCCTGAATCGACTCCTGCATCACCTCGCCCAGCGAGCCGGTGTAGGTCAGCTTGCCTTTGCCCGGCACGCAGGCGGTTTCGATGGTCAGCAGATCGCCGCCCACTTCCGTCCACGCCAGACCGGTCACCTGACCGACGCGGTTCTCACTATCGGCGCGGCCATAGTCGAAGCGCTGTACGCCGAGATAATCATGCAGATTCTCACCGTTAATTTCGATGTGTTTCAGCGATTTATCCAGCAGCAGTTGCTTAACGGCCTTGCGGCACAGCTTGGAGATTTCACGCTCCAGGCTACGTACCCCCGCTTCCCGCGTGTAGTAACGAATAATGCCGATAATGGCGCTATCGTCGACGGTCAGCTCGCCTTTCTTCAGCGCGTTACGTTCGATCTGCTTCGGCAGCAGATGACGTTTGGCGATGTTCAGTTTTTCATCTTCGGTATAGCCGGAGAGACGAATCACTTCCATACGGTCCAGCAGCGGCGCCGGAATGTTCATGGAGTTGGAAGTCGCCACGAACATCACGTCGCTGAGATCGTAATCCACTTCCAGATAGTGGTCGTTAAAGGCCACGTTCTGTTCCGGATCCAGCACCTCAAGCAACGCGGAAGCCGGGTCGCCGCGCATGTCGGAAGACATTTTGTCGATCTCGTCCAACAGGAACAGCGGGTTTTTGACCCCCACTTTCGCCATTTTCTGGATCAGTTTGCCCGGCATCGAGCCAATGTAGGTCCGACGATGACCGCGGATTTCCGCTTCATCGCGCACGCCGCCAAGCGCCATACGAACGTATTTCCGTCCGGTCGCTTTGGCGATGGATTGACCCAGCGAGGTTTTACCTACCCCCGGCGGTCCCACCAGACAAAGGATTGGCCCCTTGATTTTGTTCACCCGGCTCTGCACCGCGAGATATTCAAGGATGCGATCCTTCACGCGCTCCAGGCCATAGTGATCGGTATCGAGGATCTCCTGGGCCTGACGCAGGTCTTTTTTGACCTTACTGCGCGCATTCCACGGTACCTGCACCATCCAGTCGATGTAGCCACGCACGACGGTCGCTTCCGCAGACATCGGCGACATCATCTTCAGCTTCTGCAGTTCCGCTTCGGTTTTTTCTTTCGCCTCTTTCGGCATTTTCGCCGCGTCGATCTTACGCTTCAGCGCTTCGTTTTCGTCCGGGGCGTCGTCCATCTCGCCGAGTTCTTTCTGAATCGCTTTCATTTGCTCGTTCAGATAGTACTCGCGCTGGGATTTCTCCATCTGCTTTTTGACGCGGTTGCGAATGCGCTTCTCAACCTGCAGCAGATCGATTTCCGATTCCATCATCGCCATCAGATATTCCAGACGTTCGTTAACGTCGGACATCTCAAGCACAGACTGCTTGTCAGCCAGCTTCAGCGGCATGTGCGCCGCGATGGTATCCGCCAGGCGCGCCGGATCGTCGATGCTGTTCAGCGACGTCAGCACTTCCGGTGGGATCTTCTTGTTCAGCTTGATATAGCCTTCAAACTGGCTGATAGCGGTGCGAACCAGCACTTCCTGCTCGCGTTCGTCAATCGCCGGCGAGTCGAGATACTCCGCTTTCGCCGAGAAATGCTCGCCATTATCAGACAGCGCAGAAATGCGAGCACGCTGCAGCCCTTCGACCAGCACCTTCACGGTGCCGTCCGGCAGCTTCAGCATCTGCAAAATAGACGCCACGGTTCCAACGGTGAAAAGATCGTTTACACCCGGCTCATCCGTCGACGCTTCTTTCTGCGCAACCAGCATGATTTTTTTATCATGGTCCATGGCCGCTTCGAGGCAACGGATAGATTTTTCCCGCCCTACGAACAGGGGTATGACCATGTGCGGATAAACCACCACATCGCGCAATGGCAATACGGGGATTTCAATGCGTTCAGAACGCTCAGGATTCATAGAGCTCTCTCTTAGTTTAAAGTCCGCCAGGTAGCCGACGACGCCACACTCCACTGCATCGTCGTTAATATGTAATCCAGTATATGGGGATGTATTCCACACATTCAACGGCGGGAATGCAGGAAAAATAAAAGGGGAGATAAAATCCCCCCTTTTTGTTAACTGCTTGAGTGAAATGGTTAATTATTCACCAGATGCCTGCTGAGCTTCCGGTTTGCCGTAGATCAGCAGCGGTTTGCTCTGACCGGCGATAACCGACTCATCAATGACCACTTTTTCGACATCTTCCATCGAAGGCAGGTCATACATGGTATCCAGCAGCGCCGCTTCCACAATTGAGCGCAGGCCACGGGCGCCGGTTTTACGCGCCATCGCTTTCTTGGCGATGGCGTCCAGCGCTTCGTCGCGGAATTCGAGCTCTGCGCCTTCAAGGCTAAACAGCGCCTGATACTGCTTGGTCAGGGCGTTTTTCGGCTCTTTCAGGATCTGGATCAGGGCTTCTTCGCTCAGCTCGTTCAGGGTCGCCACTACCGGCAGACGGCCGATGAACTCCGGGATCAGACCAAACTTGATCAGATCTTCCGGCTCGACCTGAGCCAGCAGTTCCCCTTCGCTCGCTTTGTCGGACTTCGCTTTTACCGTCGCGCCAAAACCAATGCCGGAGCCGGTTTCCACACGGTGGGAAATCACTTTGTCCAGGCCAGCGAACGCGCCGCCGCAGATAAACAGGATCTTGGAGGTATCAACCTGCAGGAACTCCTGCTGCGGATGTTTACGCCCGCCCTGCGGCGGAACGGCGGCAACGGTCCCTTCGATAAGCTTCAGCAGCGCCTGCTGCACGCCTTCGCCTGAGACGTCGCGCGTAATCGACGGGTTATCGGATTTACGCGAAATTTTGTCGATTTCGTCGATATAAACGATGCCGCGCTGCGCTTTCTGCACGTCGTAATCGCACTTCTGCAGCAGTTTCTGAATGATATTTTCGACGTCCTCACCCACATAACCGGCTTCGGTCAGGGTAGTGGCGTCCGCCATGGTAAACGGCACATCCAGCAGGCGCGCCAGCGTTTCCGCCAGCAGCGTTTTACCGGAACCGGTCGGCCCGATCAGCAGGATGTTGCTTTTACCCAGCTCTACGCCATTGCTGGTATCGCCATTGCGCAGACGCTTGTAGTGGTTGTATACCGCGACCGCCAACACCTTCTTCGCCTGTTCCTGACCGATGACGTAGTCATCAAGGTGGTGGCGAATCTCGTGCGGCGTCGGCAGCGCGCTGCGCTCGCGGTGCGGCGCCACTTCTTTAATCTCTTCGCGAATGATGTCGTTACATAAATCAACGCATTCGTCGCAGATATACACGGATGGCCCGGCGATCAGCTTACGCACTTCATGCTGGCTTTTGCCGCAAAAAGAGCAATACAACAATTTGCCCGATCCATCTTTGCGTTTATCTGTCATGAGTCCAAACCTCTTTTTAAGTTCTTTGTGCCGCACACGACGACGCAAATGCCATTCTCAGGCGCAAGCCGCCATATAGCGTTGTGCCGCCCTTCATTAGTATATACACAAAATCCTTCGCGCTACATCGAGCCGGTAGCGAAGCCACCGGCCGCAAGCCTGCCAGACAAGCGGCCGAATAAAAGCCAACCGCTCGCACAGACGTGGCGAGAAGGATGAAGCGTAAAGCGGCACCCTTGCGCCTTGGGCATCAATTACGATGGGTCAAAATAGAGTCGACCAGCCCGTACTCCACGGCTTCCGCAGCAGACAGGAAGCGGTCACGCTCGGTGTCACGCTCAATCTGCTCAAGAGACTGGCCGGTATGATGCGCCATCAGCTCATTCATGCGTCCTTTCACCTTCAGGATTTCACGGGCGTGGATCTCAATATCCGTCGCCTGTCCCTGATAGCCGCCCAGCGGCTGGTGGATCATCACGCGGGAGTTCGGCAGGCAGAAGCGCTTGCCTTTCGCCCCGGCGGTCAGCAGGAACGCGCCCATAGAAGCGGCCTGCCCCATACAGATGGTGCTGACATCCGGCTTGATGAACTGCATGGTGTCATAAATCGACATCCCGGCGGTGATTACCCCGCCCGGAGAGTTAATGTACAGGTAAATGTCTTTTTCCGGGTTTTCCGCTTCCAGAAACAGCATCTGCGCCACGATCAGGTTTGCCATGTGGTCTTCGACCTGGCCGGTCAGAAAAATGACGCGTTCCTTAAGCAGACGGGAGTAGATATCAAAAGAACGTTCACCGCGTGAGGTCTGTTCAATGACCATCGGCACCAGGGCCATATGGGGTGCAAAGTTGTCTCGTTCGCCACTGTATGACATTTCCGTCTCCTGGAGTAATTTTAAAATACCTGCTGCACTGATTGTAACCTTACGGACGGATTATCAGCCACAGTTTCTATCCGCTGAATGCGTCACCGCCTCTTCAATACGCGTGCGATTGCGGATGCAGTTGCCTCCCCCGGTAATGGGGATGGTGTTGCCATATTTCAAGCATAACAAGCTTTTGCTGTAACGCTATCATGGTTAATGCGTTTTCGCACCGTGCCTGTGGCTATCATTATCTTAAAAAAAAACCCGCCGCCTTTCGGCAACGGGTTTTTGCTCGAACCTTAAACGATAGCGGCGAAATTACGCCTGCTGGTTCATCAGTTCGTTGAAGGAAGTGGCTTTTTCAGACACTTTGGCTTTCGCCAGCACGGCTTCAACAGCCTGCTCTTCCAGCGCCACGTTGCGCATGTTGTCCATCAGCTCTTTGTTCTTGCTGTAGAACTCAACGACTTCAGACGGATCTTCGTACGCAGAAGCCATCTCTTCGATCAGGGCTTTTACGCGCTCTTCGTCAGCTTTCAGCTCGTTGGTGCGGATCACTTCGCCCAGCAGCAGACCAACAACGACGCGACGTTTAGCCTGCTCTTCGAACAGCTCGCGCGGCAGTTCCAGAGCCTGTTTCTCGTTGCCGCCGAAACGCTGAGCAGCCTGACGACGCAGCACGTCGATTTCGCTGTCGATCAGGGCAGCCGGAACGTCGATCTCGTTGGCTTTAACCAGACCTTCGATAGCCTGAGACTTCACGCGGTTACGCACAGCGCCTTTCAGCTCGCGTTCCATATTTTTACGCACTTCAGCGCGCAGGCCAGCGACGGAACCATCTTCCACGCCGAAACGTTTGATGAACTCTTCGGTCAGCTCAGGCAGTTCACGCTCTTCGACTTTCTTCAGGTTGATAACGAACTTAGCCGCTTTACCTTTCAGGTTTTCTGCGTGGTACTCTTCCGGGAAGGTCACGTCGATGGTGAACTCTTCACCCGCTTTGTGGCCTTTGATACCGTCTTCGAAGCCCGGGATCATGCGACCCTGGCCCATCGCCAGTACGAAGTCAGAGGCTTTGCCGCCTTCGAACTCTTCGCCGTCAACAGAACCGGTGAAGTCGATGGTTACGCGATCTTCAGCGTCAACCGCGCCTTCTTTTTCTTTCCAGGTCGCCTGCTGCTTGCGCAGAGTTTCCAGCATGGTATCAACGTCAGCGTCGGTGACTTCAACAACCGGTTTTTCAACTTCGATCGCGTCCAGACCCTGCAGTTCAACTTCCGGATACACTTCGAACTCTACCGCGTAGGTGAAGTCTTCGCCCAGTTTGTATTCGCCCGGAACGTAGTTCGGCGCGCCGGCCGGATTGATTTTTTCTTTGATGATCGCGTCAACGAAATGACGGCTCATCAGGTCGCCCAGCACGTCCTGGCGAACGGAAGCGCCATAGCGCTGAGCAACAATATTCATCGGCACTTTGCCTTTACGGAAGCCGTCAATGCGAACTTTTTTCGCTACGTTGACCAGCTCGCTTTTGACAGCATTCTCGATGCTGTCAGCGGCGATAGTAATCGTTACACGGCGCCCAAGGCCCTGAGTGGTTTCAACTGAAACTTGCATCTTGTTACCTCAAAAAAATCACAGTGCTCGGTCAACTCTGGAAGCGCGTGTAGGTGGCTTCGCAGAACCGGGATGCCCTCTTCAAATCAGAAACACATTCCCTGTCGTCAGAATCATCCCGAAGACATTCATATATAAGACGCGGCATTATAGCGGCATCACTTTTGTGAGTCGAGAACGGTTGTCGCCTGATGCTGCGGCATTTTTCACATTTCCCGCTCAAATTTGCCCGCAAAAGCGCTGACTTTGCGCATTTTCCAGGCAAAACAAAACGGCCCGTAGGCCGTTTTTGCTAAATCTGCAAGCAACATACTGGAAAAGCGCCAGCGGTTGCAAATGGGATTTCTAAGCGATACTCCCTGCGCCGCGGCACGGCGGCGAAGCAAATACCGTATCCTGTAATGCTTCCCATTCTTTAATCGTGTAGGTGTGCAGCGCCAGGGCATGCACCGTATTCGACAGCTCCTCGGTTAGCGTGCCGTAGATCATACGGTGGCGATTGAGGAAACGCTCGCCAGTGAAGCGATCGCTCACTAACACCACTTTAAAATGACTTTCAGAGCCCGCAGGGACGTTGTGACGATAACTTTCATCCACGACTTCGAGATACATCGGGTCGAACGCTGCTCTAAGTTTTGCTTCGATCTGTTCACGTATCATCATGAATTTTCTCCTCCGACAACGCTGAGATGCCGCCACTCCATTTAAATGTTAGCCGCTTTTACCGCTTCCATTAGGAGAAAACAACAAAAAATTAGCATTGTTCTGATATTTTCATTCAAAAGTATCACGTTTACTGGCTCTGGTCGCCAGATCCGTCGGGGAACGAGCCATTAACCGTGGCGGGACGCTCAGAAAACCGCCAGCACGATGGATTTACACGCGTTGCCACTTCCCCTTGCCGTTGGCAATGCTATGATGGCGGTAATTTTCCTTATAACAACACCATGCGTTGAGACCTGAACATGCTTAAGAAGATTCTTTTCCCGTTGGTCGCCATGTTTATGCTGGCAGGATGCGCCACGCCGCCGACCACCATTGAAGTATCGCCGAAAATCACGCTGCCGCAGCAGGATCCAAGCCTGATGGGCGTGACCGTCAGCATCAACGGCGCCGATCAGCGTCCGGACCAGGCGCTGGCGAAAGTGACGCGTGACAATCAGCTGGTCACTCTCACCGCCTCCCGCGATCTGCGCTTCCTGCTGCAGGAAGTGCTGGAGAAACAGATGACGTCTCGCGGCTACATGATTGGCCCGAACGGCGCGGTCGATCTGCAGATCATCGTCAACAAACTCTATGCTGACGTCTCTCAGGGTAACGTGCGCTATAACATCGCCACCAAAGCCGATATCGCCATCATCGCCACCGCGGCAAACGGCACGAAAATGACCAAAAACTACCGCGCCAGCTACTCCGTTGAAGGCGCCTTCCAGGCCTCGAACAAAAACATCGCTGATGCCGTCAACAGCGTCCTGACCGATACCATCGCCGATATGGCGCAGGACACCAGCATCCACGATTTCATCAAGCAAAACGCGCGTTAATGCTATCGCGAACCCGGCCTCCGCCGGGTTCGTGCTTTATGCTATGTCCAGTCATTACTTACGCATTTTTCAGCAGCCGAAATCAGCCATTTTGCTGATCCTTGGTTTTGCCTCCGGTCTGCCGCTGGCTCTCACCTCCGGTACCCTGCAGGCCTGGATGACGGTGGAAAATATCGATCTGAAAACGATCGGTTTTTTCTCGCTCGTCGGCCAGGCCTACGTCTTTAAATTCCTCTGGTCCCCGCTGATGGACCGCTACACGCCGCCGTTTCTTGGGCGTCGTCGCGGTTGGCTGTTGACCACCCAGGTATTACTCCTGCTGGCGATCGCGACGATGGGCTTTCTTGAGCCGGTCACCCAATTACGCTGGATGGCGGCGCTGGCGGTGGTGATCGCCTTCTGCTCGGCGTCGCAGGATATTGTGTTCGACGCCTGGAAAACCGACGTGTTGCCAGCAGAAGAGCGTGGCGCCGGCGCCGCGATCAGCGTGCTGGGCTATCGCCTGGGGATGCTGGTCTCCGGTGGACTGGCCCTGTGGCTTGCCGACCGCTATCTCGGCTGGCAGGGGATGTACTGGCTGATGGCGGCGCTGCTGGTACCCTGCATTATCGCCACGCTGCTGGCGCCCGAACCGAGCGACGTTATCCCGGTCCCCAGATCGCTCGAGCAGGCGGTAGCCGAACCGCTGCGCGATTTTTTCGGCCGCAACAACGCCTGGCTGATTCTGCTGCTCATCGTCCTTTATAAGCTTGGCGATGCGTTTGCCATGAGCCTGACCACCACCTTCCTGATCCGCGGCGTGGGATTTGACGCTGGCGAAGTGGGAATGGTGAACAAAACCTTAGGCCTGTTCGCCACCATTCTCGGCGCCCTGTACGGAGGCGTCCTGATGCAGCGGCTGACGCTGTTTCGGGCACTGCTCATTTTCGGTTTGCTGCAGGGGGTCTCTAACGCCGGCTACTGGCTGCTGTCGATTACCGATAAGCACCTCTATTCCATGGCGACCGCGGTATTCTTTGAAAACCTGTGCGGGGGAATGGGGACGGCGGCATTTGTCGCGCTGCTGATGACGTTATGTAATAAGTCGTTCTCCGCCACCCAGTTCGCGCTGCTCTCGGCGCTCTCTGCGGTCGGTCGCGTATACGTTGGGCCGATTGCCGGCTGGTTTGTCGAGGCTCACGGCTGGTCGACCTTCTATCTCTTCTCTGTCGTTGCGGCGGCGCCGGGGATTGCCCTATTGCTGCTGTGCCGGCAAACGCTTGAGCATACCCAACGCACCGCAAGCTTTATGCCGCGTAGCGAGTTCCCGCAGGCCTATGCGCTGGCGCTGGGGATCCTGACACTGGGCTGCCTGCTGCTCGCGGTGTGGCTGGCGCTGCTGATCCTCAACGCGCTGGATTATACGTCGTTCTCCTTCCTGTCCGGCCTGCTGGAGGTTGCCGCGCTCACCGCCGTCGGCGGGATTTTGTTCGGCGGCCTGCTTGACTATCTGGCGCTGCGTAAAACCCGCCTGATTTAAGGATCCAGCATCATTATTAGCCGTTGTAATTACGAAACGTAATTATAACGGCTTATTAACGCTTTTATATTGTCCGCCGCGCTATTTGTTGTTTTGTGCGTTTTTGATTTCTGGAAATTATTGACAGTTTTCGTTCGATTCTTTAAATAATTTAACCGATTCAGCTCCGGGGATTTTATTTTTCGTTTTCACAATGTCTTTTATTTGATAATTAAATGTTAAACAATTGTTCTAATTTGTGGGTGGTTATGCCCATTAGCCGCTAAGCACTCCTTTTCTTATCCCTTTCGTTATCAATCCCACGAAAATCAGGCTTTGCAAGCGATTAAGTAACACTACGTTACATATGTGACAAACCAAGCAGAAGCCGCTAACACAGAACTGACAGAGATCCAATCATGTTTACAGTAATGCAACCTTACCGTAAAATGCCCATACACTTTAAACGCCACCAGATCCCGTGGAATTGAGGTCGTTCAATGAGACTCAGGAAATACAATAAAAGTTTGGGATGGATGTCATTAATCGCAGGTACTGTATTACTCAGTGGTTGTGATTCTGCACTCCTTGACCCAAAAGGACAGATTGGACTGGAGCAACGCTCTTTGATTCTGACGGCCTTCGGCCTGATGATGATTGTCGTTATTCCCGCCGTCTTGATGGCAGTAGGATTTGCCTGGAAGTATCGCGCGAGCAATAAAGATGCGAAGTATAGCCCGAACTGGTCACACTCCAACAAAGTGGAAGCTGTGGTCTGGACGGTACCTATTCTGATCATCCTGTTCCTGGCCGTTCTGACCTGGAAAACCACTCACGCACTGGAGCCAAGCAAACCGCTTGTCCATGACGAGAAGCCAATCACCATCGAAGTCGTATCGATGGACTGGAAATGGTTCTTTATCTATCCGGAACAGGGTATTGCTACCGTTAACGAAATCGCCTTCCCGGCGAACGTACCGGTACACTTCAAAGTGACCTCTAACTCGGTGATGAACTCGTTCTTTATTCCGCGCTTAGGTAGCCAGATTTATGCAATGGCCGGTATGCAGACTCAGCTGCACCTCATTGCTGACGAAGCTGGTACTTATGACGGTATCTCCGCTAGCTACAGTGGCCCGGGCTTCTCAGGTATGAAGTTCAAAGCGATTGCCACCCCGGATCGGGCGACTTTCGATCAGTGGGTTGCAAAAGCGAAACAGTCTCCGAACTCCATGGACTCCATGGCCGCGTTCGAGAAAGTGGCTGTGCCTAGCGAATACAACAAAGTGGAATATTTCTCTAACGTGAAACCGGATCTGTTCAAAGATGTTGTGAACAAATTCATGTCTCACGAGAGCATGAACATGTCTAAACCTGAAGGCGAGCACGCTGCTCACGACGGGATGGAAGGCATGGACATGAGCCACGCGGAAACCGCTCACTAAGGGGCCGAGGAAGAAAACGATGTTCGGAAAACTTACACTGGATGCAGTGCCCTACCACGAACCTATTATCGTGGTAACGGTGGCTGCGATTATCATTGGGGGACTGGCGCTTCTGGCAGCCATCACTTACTTCGGTAAGTGGTCCTACCTATGGAACGAGTGGCTGACTTCTGTCGACCACAAACGTCTCGGTATCATGTACGTTATCGTGGCAATCGTCATGCTGCTGCGTGGCTTTGCTGACGCCATCATGATGCGTAGCCAGCAGGTGCTGGCTTCGGCCGGGGAAGCCGGCTTCCTGCCGCCTCATCACTACGATCAGATCTTTACCGCCCACGGCGTTATCATGATCTTCTTCGTGGCGATGCCGTTTGTTATCGGTCTGATGAACCTGGTGGTTCCGCTTCAGCTCGGCGCGCGCGACGTAGCCTTCCCGTTCCTCAACAACCTGAGCTTCTGGTTCACCGTTGTGGGCGTGATTCTGGTTAACCTGTCTCTGGGCGTTGGTGAGTTCGCGCAGACCGGTTGGCTGGCCTATCCGCCGCTGTCGGGAATTGAGTACAGTCCTGGCGTAGGGGTTGATTACTGGATTTGGGCGCTGCAGCTCTCCGGTATCGGTACTACCCTGACCGGTATTAACTTCTTCGTGACCATTATCAAGATGCGCGCCCCGGGCATGACCATGTTCAAGATGCCAGTATTCTCCTGGGCATCTCTGTGCGCTAACATCCTGATTATCGCCTCGTTCCCAATTCTGACCGTCACCATCGCGCTGCTGACCCTGGATCGTTACCTGGGCACCCATTTCTTTACCAACGATATGGGTGGCAACATGATGATGTACATCAACCTGATTTGGGCCTGGGGTCACCCGGAAGTGTACATCCTGGTTCTGCCGGTGTTCGGGGTCTTCTCCGAAATCGCCGCGACCTTCTCGCGTAAGCGTCTGTTCGGTTACACCTCTCTGGTATGGGCAACCGTCTGTATTACCGTTCTGTCGTTCATCGTTTGGCTGCACCACTTCTTCACCATGGGTGCTGGCGCGAACGTAAACGCCTTCTTCGGTATTACTACCATGATTATCGCGATCCCGACCGGGGTTAAGATCTTCAACTGGCTGTTCACCATGTATCAGGGTCGCATCGTCTTCAACTCGGCGATGATGTGGACTATCGGCTTTATCGTGACCTTCTCCGTAGGTGGGATGACCGGCGTGCTGCTGGCGGTACCGGGCGCGGACTTCGTTCTGCACAACAGCCTGTTCCTGATTGCGCACTTCCATAACGTTATCATCGGCGGCGTAGTGTTCGGTTGCTTCGCAGGTCTGACCTACTGGTGGCCGAAAGCCTTTGGCTTCACCCTGAACGAAACCTGGGGCAAACGCGCTTTCTGGTTCTGGATCATCGGCTTCTTCGTGGCGTTTATGCCGCTGTACGTGCTGGGCTTCATGGGTATGACCCGTCGTCTGAGCCAGCAGATCGATCCGCAGTTCCACCCGATGCTGGTTATTGCAGCTTGCGGTGCGGCGCTGATCGCCTGCGGTATTCTGTGCCAGCTGATTCAGTTCTACGTGTCTATTCGCGACCGCGATCAGAACCGCGACCTGACCGGTGACCCGTGGGGTGGCCGTACGCTGGAGTGGGCAACCTCTTCTCCACCGCCGTTCTACAACTTCGCTATCGTTCCTCAGGTTCACGAACGTGATGCCTTCTGGGAAATGAAAGAGAAAGGTGAAGCGTACAAACAGCCTGCTCACTATGAAGAAATTCATATGCCGAAAAACAGCGGCGCCGGCATCGTGATTGCCGCCTTCGCTACGGTATTTGGTTTCGCCATGATCTGGCATATCTGGTGGATGGCGATCGCCAGCTTCATCGGCATCGTAGCGACCTGGATTATTAAGAGCTTTGACGAGGACGTGGATTACTACGTACCGGTTGCAGAAGTCGAAAAACTGGAAAAACAGCATTTCGATGAGATTAACAAAGCAGGGCTGAAAAATGGCAACTGATACTCTTGCGCATACTGCCCACGCGCATGAACACGGGCACCATGATACAGGACCGATGAAGGTATTCGGTTTCTGGATCTACCTGATGAGCGACTGCATTATCTTCGCTACGCTGTTTGCTACCTATGCCGTTCTGGTGAACGGCACGGCCGGCGGACCGACGGGCAAAGATATTTTCGAACTGCCGTTCGTTCTGGTTGAAACCGCACTGCTGCTGTTCAGCTCCATCACCTACGGCATGGCGGCTATCGCCATGTACAAAAACAACAAAAGCCAGGTGGTTTCCTGGCTGGCGTTGACCTGGTTGTTTGGCGCCGGATTTATCGGGATGGAAATCTATGAATTCCATCACCTGATCATGGAAGGCTTTGGTCCGGATCGTAGTGGCTTCCTGTCCGCGTTCTTCGCGCTGGTCGGCACCCACGGTCTGCACGTGACCTCCGGTCTTATCTGGATGGCGGTGCTGATGTTCCAGGTTTCACGTCGTGGCCTGACCAGCACTAACCGCACGCGTATCCTGTGCCTGAGCCTGTTCTGGCACTTCCTGGACGTCGTGTGGATCTGCGTGTTCTCGGTTGTCTATCTGATGGGGGCGATGTAATGAGTCATTCTACCGATCATAGCGGCGCTTCTCACGGCAGCGTGAAGAGCTACATGACAGGATTTATCCTGTCCATCATCCTGACGGTCATTCCGTTCGCCATGGTGATGAGTGGCTCCGCCTCGCATGCGGTTATCCTTGGCACCATTCTGGTGACCGCTGTGGTGCAGATCGTGGTACACCTCGTGTACTTCCTGCATATGAACAGCAAGTCCGATGAAGGTTGGAACCTGACCGCATTTATCTTCACCGTAATCATCATTGCGATCGTGGTTGTCGGCTCCATCTGGATTATGTGGAACCTGAACTACAACATGATGATGCACTAAGAGCGGCGAGTATGTTTAAGCAATACCTGCAAGTAACGAAACCAGGCATTATTTTTGGCAACCTGATCTCCGTGATCGGCGGTTTCCTGCTGGCCTCCAAAGGCCACATCGACTATCCGCTGTTCGTCTGGACGCTCCTTGGAGTATCCCTGGTGGTCGCCTCGGGTTGTGTATTCAACAACTACATCGACCGGGACATCGATCGTAAGATGGAACGGACGAAAAACCGGGTGCTGGTCAAAGGGCTGATCTCGCCAGAAGCTTCGCTGGTGTACGCCACCTTGCTGGGTATTGCTGGCTTCATGCTGCTGTGGTTCGGCGCTAACCCGCTGGCCTGCTGGCTGGGGGTGATGGGGTTCGTGGTTTATGTCGGCGTCTACAGCCTGTACATGAAACGCCACTCCGTCTACGGCACGCTGATTGGCTCACTCTCCGGCGCTGCGCCGCCGGTGATTGGCTACTGCGCGGTCACCGGTGATTTCGACAGCGGTGCGGCGATCCTGCTGGCTATCTTTAGCCTGTGGCAGATGCCTCACTCCTACGCCATCGCGATTTTCCGCTTTAAGGATTATCAGGCGGCGAATATTCCGGTGCTGCCGGTGGTGAAAGGCATTTCGGTCGCCAAAAACCATATTACGCTGTACATCGTCGCCTTTGCCGTGGCAACCCTGATGCTCTCGCTGGGCGGCTACGCCGGGTATAAATACCTGGTCGTGGCGGCAGCGGTCAGCGTCTGGTGGCTGGGCATGGCGCTGCGTGGCTATAAAGTGGCCGATGATAAAGTCTGGGCGCGTAAGCTGTTCGTCTTTTCTATCGTCGCCATCACCGCGCTGTCCGTGATGATGTCCGTTGACTTTATGGTGCCGGATTCACATAGTCTGCTGGCTTACGTGAGATAATTACGCACTCCCGTACGATCTAAAGCCCCGTATTTACGGGGCTTTTTCTTTCCTGTTTCATCATCGCTTTCTTTCTCATTTCATACTTCCCTCCCCTCCCCCGTCGCTTTCCCACTATCTTTCATATCAAAAAATGAGGAAAAATTGAGCCAGTACGCATCGGGCATCACTCGCGCCGCACGGTCCTGCGATGCTACCTTTCGCCGGGGCTCTTGCCCCTTTGGGAAATAATCACTACAAGGAATTGCAATGAAAGAGTTAACACTGAACGAAATGGAGTATATCTCCGGTGGCTTTAATCTGTTCGGCGCAGCCAGCGGCTTCGCCAGCTTTGTCGCCAACTCTGGCGTCGGCTTCACCTCTTTTGTTCTGACCTCCGGCACCGCATTTGCCTCCTTCGTCGGCGACAGCGCGATGGCGTTTGGTTCCTTCCTGACCGGACAGTCAAACTGGGAAACCTTTGTGACCGCCGGAAAGGAAAACTGGGGAAGCTTTGTTAACACCGCCGGCAACAGCTGGAATACTTTCGTGAATAACGCGGCCAGCGACTGGAACACCTTTCTGACCAAAGCGTCGGCCTAAGCGACGTCTATCTTAGGGCAGCGCCACTGGCTGCCCTGTTTAACCCACCAGCATCGCCTGCGCGCTGTAGAGCAGATCGAGGTGATCGCGGCATAACGCTTCCAGCGAAGTGCGCGATTGATGACTGGTCAGACTCAGCGCCCCCCACCAGGTCCCTTCCCTGTCGGTTAACGGCACCGCCAGCACCAGCATGCCAATCTCAAACTCCTGCTCAATGGTGGCGTATCCCTGGCGCCGTACCTGGGCGATTTTCTCCATCAGCGACGCGATATCGGTCACCGTATAGGGGGTACGTTGTTCCCGGGTTATGCGCTGCAGGACGGTCTCACACTCTGCTTCCGGCAGCGAAGCCAGCCACAATCGCCCCCCGGCGGTACAGAAAATGGGCACCCGCTCCCCAAGCCGCACCGACGTAGAGTTGAACGGCGTATGCCGACTGCGGGCGATATAGACCAGTTCATCTTCATCCACCACCCCCACCGAGGCGTGCTCTTCGGTCCGGCTGGCGATGTATTCGACAATCGGCCGTACCATGCGAGGAAACTGCGCCGAATCGACATAGGCCTGGCCAAGCCGCAGCGTCTTTGGGGTAAGCCAGTAATAGCGCCCGTCGGTTTGCAGATAGCGCTCATGCAGGAGCGTCAGCAGAAAACGTCGCGCGGCGCTTTGCGTCAGGCCGCTCATTTTCGCCGTCTGGGCGACGGTGAGCTTTGGGCAGGTTTTGGAAAAAAGCTGAATTAGCGCCAGCCCTTTTTGTAAACCGACGATCAGATCGCGTGGATGAATGGTGTTTTGCATATTCGCTCACATTTTTGCAACATCATTATCGATTTCCTGCGATTATCGCAGCGTTCGTGCGATTAACAACCGACATGTCCGAATTCTGCGTTGTCGCTCCCAGCTTCCACTGAAATACTTTCACAACATTCATTTAACAAATGAGGTTTGAAATGGTCAGTGGAACTACCCAGGTTGTCGCCGTGATTGGTCATCCGATCGCCCAGGTGAAATCACCGGATAACTTCAACCGCTACTTTGCCGAACAGCACATGGACAGCGTCATGATCCCGGTGGATATCGTCCCGGACGCGGTGGCCGCCTACCTTAACGCTCTGCGCGGCTGGCAGAACATGACCGGCGTGCTGGTGACGGTACCGCATAAACAACGCGCCGCCGCGCTGGTCGACGACCTCACGCCGCGCGCCCGCCGACTCAACGCCGTCAATGTGATCCGCAAGCTGGCGGATGGCCGCCTGCAGGGCGATATGCTGGACGGCGTCGGCTTTCAGCTCGCCGCCGAGGCGCAGGGCTTTCAGCCGGCAGGTAAGCAGGCGCTGCTCTCCGGTTGCGGCGGCGTCGGCAGCGCCATCGCTTGGGGACTGTGCGAGGCGGGGATCCGTCGGCTGGCCCTGCACGATCAAACCCCGGCCACCCGGCAGCGCCTGCATGACCTTCTGGCTGAGGCCTTTCCGGCGGTGCAACTGAGCGCGCTGCCAGACACCCTTTACGGCCTCGATCTACTGGTTAATGGCTCACCGGCCGGCATGGCCGGATTTGATGAGCTGCCTCTACCGCAGGCGCTTCTGGATACGCTCGACAGCGCCACTCATGTGGCCGACGTTGTCACCGCCCCGGTGATGACGCCGTTGCTCACTTTCGCCGCCGCACGTGGTTGCAAAGTACAGACCGGGCCGGAAATGGCGCTGGCGCAGATGAGGCTGATGGGCCAGTTTATCGGCGCCATCCCGCAGGCGCAGGGAGCGGCGGCATGAAGAGCTGGGATGTGATCGTCATCGGCAGCGGCGCGGCCGGTTTTGCCGCCGCGGTCACCGCCTGCTGTAAAGGGCTGTCGGTGCTGATGCTGGAGAAAGCCGGCCAGTTCGGCGGCACCTCGGCCATCTCCGGCGGCGCCGTGTGGCTGCACGATACCGACCAGGCGCGCGCCGAGGGCAAAAGCGGTAGCGCCGAGGCGATGAAAACCTACCTGCGAACCATTATCGGCGAGGGCCAGTACCGTGAAGATCTCGCCGAAGCGTTTGTCAGTGCCGGGCGGGAGGCGCTGGCCTTTCTCGAGCGTGAGGGGGCAGTAAAGTACAGCCTGCGTCCGCTCTCGCCCGATTACTATCCGGATGAACCCGGCGCAGTCGACGTCGGTCGTGCGCTGGAGGTGGTGGAGTATGACGGCCGTGAACTGGGGGACGCGTTTCGCGACCTGCGTTCACCGCCGCCGGGGATGCTGCTGTTTGGCGGGATGATGGTCAACCGCGTCGATATTCAACATTTTCTCGACATGCGCCGCTCGCTGCGCTCCCTGGCCCATTGCACCCGGCTGCTGCTGCGCTATGCCCGCGACCGGGTGAAGTACCCTCGCGGCACCCGCCTGGCGATGGGCAATGCGCTGATTGCCCGCATGGCGACTACGGCGCTGCGTAAAGGCATGAGCCTGCGGCTGAATGTCAATGTTCTGACGCTGTGCGAAGCGCAAGGCGCGGTCCGCGGGGTGGAGATTGAGTATCAGGGGCAAAGAGAGACGCTGCACGCCCGACGCGGGGTGGTGCTGGCCGCAGGCGGCTTTGCCGCGGGCGCGCTGGCGGCGCGCTATCGGCCGCACACCCGCGAGCATTTCACCATGTCGCCGCCGGCCAACGATGGCGCCGCGCTGCGTCTCGCGGCGGCGCTTAACGCTCGCGAGGGAGCCGATCGGCCATCCAATTTTTTCTGGGCGCCGGTATCGGTGCTGACCCGGGCCGACGGCAGCGAGGAGCGCTTCCCCCATCTGGTAACCGATCGCGCAAAACCGGGCGTGATTGCCGTCAATCAGCGGGCGGTACGCTTCGTCAACGAGTCCAGCTCCTATCACCATTTCGCCAGCGCAATGCAGGATGCAGCGGAAAATGCCCCCTGTTTTTTACTCTGCGACGCCCAGGCGATGAAGCGTTATGGCCTCGGGCTGGCACGCCCGGCGCCGGTCAATAATGACGCCCTGGTCGCCGCCGGCTATCTGCACAAAGCCGATACCCTGGCCGCGCTGGCGCAACAGCTTGGTCTGGATGCCCAAACACTGAGCGAGACGGTAGCCCGCTACAACCGCGACGCCGCGCAGGGCGTGGATCGGGAATTTGCTAAAGGCGGCAACAGCTATAACCGGGCGATGGGCGATCCGGGCCATCAGCCTGACGCCTGTAATGCCCCCCTGCTCAGCGCGCCGTTCTATGCCATCAAACTTTATACCGGCGATCTGGGGACCTCACGGGGCCTGGTCACCACCGCCGATGCCCAGGTCGTCAATACCGAAGGACACCCCATCCCGGGGCTGTACGCGGTGGGAAACGACATGGATTCGCTGATGGCCGGCACCTATCCGGGCCCCGGCATCACCCTCGGCCCGGGGCTGACGTTTGGCTATCTCGCCGCCTGCCATCTGGCACAACACTCCACCCACTAATCAGGAAAACATCATGATCTACGAAAAACGCACGTACACCATCAATCCGCTGAAAATGGCCGACTGGCTGGCGCTGTACCAAAGCGATGCCCTGGCGGTGCAAACCGACCATCTCGGCCAGCTAATCGGCTTCTTTTTTACCGAGATCGGCGTGGTCAATCAGGTAGTGCACATCTGGGCTTATGAAAGCCTGGACGATCGTCTGGTGCGCCGCGCGCGGATGGCCCAGGACGAACGCTGGCAGACCTTCTCGCGTAAAAATCGCGAACTGGCCGCCGTGGAACGCCTCGAGTCGGTGCTGATGCGCCCCACCGCTTTTTCACCTCTGCAGTAAGGAGTCCAACATGAGCGGGCCTGTGAAGGTGGATGTGCTGGTGGTCGGCTCCGGCGCCGCGGGGCTCTCTGCCGCGGTGACTGCGGCGATGCACGGCGCCAGCGTCATGGTGGCGGAGAAAGCGTCAGTGCTCGGCGGAACCAGCGCCTGGTCCGGCGGCTGGCTGTGGATCCCCCGCAACCCGCTGGCGCGGGCGGAGGGCATCGACGAAGCAGCCGACGCGCCGCTGACCTATCTGCAGCATGAGATGGGGGGCGAAGCCGCCGATATTCGTCTGCAAACCTTCCTGCGTTACGGGCCGGAGATGGTGGAATTTTTCCATCAGCGGACGGCGGTGCAGTTTCTCTCGGGCAGCGCCATGCCGGACTTTCACCCGTCGCCGGGTGCGGCGAACGGTGGGCGGTCGGTCACCGCGCAACCCTACGATGGCCGCCTGCTCGGCGACTGGCTCCATCGCCTGCGTCCGCCGCTGGAAACCATTAGTCTGGGCGGGATGGGCATCGCCGGCGGCGCGGATATGGCGCATTTTTTCAATGCCACCCGCTCGCCGCGCTCCGCGCTGTATGCTGCCCGCCGCCTGCTGCGCCACGGCTGGCAGCGGCTACGCGCCGGACGGGGGCAGCATCTGGTCAATGGCAATGCGCTGGTCGCCCGTCTGCTGCGATCCGCCCTCGACGCCGGCGTGCGTTTTCAGCTCAATGCCCCGGTGGTCCGGCTGCTGCAGGGTCCGCCGGGCGTGTCCGGCGCGGTGCTGCGCAGCGACGGCGGGGAGATTCACGTCGAAGCTGGCGCCGTGGTGCTGGCCTGCGGCGGTTTTCCCCACGATCGTCAGCGGCTGGCGCAGGTGGTGCCCCACGCGGCGGAGGGTTACGGCCATTTCTCCGCCGCACCGCCGGACAATCAGGGCGAGGGGATCAGGCTTGGCGAATCCGTCGGCGGCCAGTTCGACACTTCCCTGCGCCACCCGCTGGCCTGGGCGCCGGTGTCCCGCGTCACTCTGGCCAGCGGCCAGCAGCTAATGTTTCCTCATCTGGTGGAGCGCGCCAAACCCGGGGTGATCGCCGTCCTGCCCAACGGCAAACGTTTTGTTAACGAGGCCGACTCTTATCATGACTTTATCGCCGCCCTGCTGGCGGCCACACCCGCGGGCGACACGCCACAGGCGTGGCTGCTGGCCGATCGTCGTACGCTGCGTCGCTACGGCCTGGGCCACGCCAGACCGTTCCCGTTCACCCCCACCGCCTGGCTGCGTACCGGCTATCTGCAGCGAGGAAACACCCTGGCGGAGCTGGCGAAGCAGTGCGCTATCGACGCCAATGCGCTGGCGGAAACCGTTGAACGCTTTAACCACTTCGCCAGCACTGGCGAAGACGTCGATTTTCACCGCGGGGCCTCAGCCTATAACCGCGCCCAGGGTGACCATCAGGTGACGCTCGGACCGCTGCGCGAAGGGCCGTTCTACGCGGTGCGCATTCTGCCCGGCTCGCTGGGCACCTTCAGCGGATTGCAAACCGACGAACACGCCCGGGTGCTGGATGAACAGCAGCAGCCGATACCGGGTCTGTACGCCATCGGCAACGACATGTCGAGCGTGATGCGCGGCTATTACCCCAGCGGAGGGATCACTCTCGGGCCCGCCATGACCTTCGGCTATCTGGTGGGTAAAGGCCTGACAAAAAAACAATATAAACAATAACATAACTTGATTTCCACGAATGGATGCACCCTAACTCTCTTCACCTGCAACTGTACCGGAGCCCTTTATGAACAAGCGTACCCTATCGCTCGCCGCGCTGACCCTGCTCGATGTCCCTCCCCCCGAACAGGTGCGGATTGCGGCCAGAACCGGTTTTACCCACGTTGGACTGCGACTGCTCCCCGCCACACCGACCGACCCGGACTACGACATGCTGGGCGATACCCCGGCCGTCCGGGCGACGCTCGCCGCGTTGATGGAAACTGGCATCCGCGTGTCGGACGTGGAGATCGTCCGCCTGACCCCCGGGTTTACCCTCGACGATCGGCTGCAGCGTTTTATGGAGACCGCCGCGCGTCTTGGCGCCGGACAGGTGTTAGTCGCCGGCAATGATGACAACCTTCAGCGCAGCGCTGACAACCTCGCCATCCTCGCCGCGGCCGGTCGTCCATTTGGGCTGACCATGAACCTTGAGCCGATGCCCTGGACCCAGTTGCGCAACATCGCCGCAGCGCAAGCACTAATCGCCGCCAGCGGGCGGGAAGACATCGGCATTCTGGTGGACGCTCTCCATTTCTGGCGCGCGGGAGAATCGCTCGCCGCCCTCTCCAGCCTGCCCGCGCATCATCTCAACTATATGCAACTCTGCGATGGCGCGGCGCAGAGGCCGGAGAGCGAGCAGGAACTTATCCGCCAGGCCCGCTCGGCGCGCAACGTGCCGGGGGAAGGCGGTCTGGATCTGCATGGTCTGATGTCGGCCCTGCCGGCGACGCTGCCGGTCTCTCTCGAAGTGCCGCTTGACGGCGAGCAAGGCGCCCTGCCGCCTCTTCAGCGGGCGCAGTTACTGTTCGATGCCGCGCAGCCCTACCTGCGCGCCTGCGCATAAGGAATACGCTATGACACAGACTCAACGCCTGGATGTCAGAGAGTTAATAAATCGTAACCCGCTGAGCCGATTTCAGAAGCTGATTATATTTCTCGGCTTTTGCGTCATCGCTCTCGATGGTTTTGATATCGCGATCATGGGCTTTATCGCCCCGACGCTAAAGCTGGAATGGGGGGTAAGCAACCACCAGCTGGGTCTGGTGATCAGCGCCGCGCTGATCGGCCTCGCGCTGGGGGCGATTTTCTCCGGCCCGCTCGCCGACTGGCTGGGACGTAAGAAAATCATCATCAACAGCGTTTTCTTCTTCGGTTTCTGGACCATCGCCACCGCCTTCTCGCACAACGTAGAACAGATGATGTTCTTTCGCTTTATGACTGGCCTCGGGCTGGGCGCCGCGATGCCGAATATCGGGACGCTGGTGTCGGAATACGCCCCGGAACGCCAGCGTTCATTTATTATCACCGTCATCTTTTGCGGCTTCACCTTCGGCGCGGCGGCGGGAGGATTTTCGGCATCGTGGCTGATCCCCCAGTTTGGCTGGCACTCGCTGATGGCGCTCGGCGGTATTCTGCCGCTGCTGTTTGCCCCCCTGCTCATCTGGCTGCTGCCGGAATCGGTTCGTTTTCTGGTGATCAAACAAGCGCCCGCGGCGCGCATACTCGCCATTCTTAACCGTCTCTATCCCGGACAAATCAGCGACAACGTGACGTTTATCCTGCCTGCGCAGCCGGCGGCCGGCAACGCGATGCGCATTGTCCTCTCCCGCCAGTACGGTTTCGGCTCGCTGATGCTATGGCTGGTCTACTTTATGGGGCTGTTCCTGGTCTATATCCTCGGCAGCTGGCTGCCAACGCTGGTTAAAGCGGTAGGAATGACCGTTAGCCAGGCGGCCATCATGACGGCGATCTACCAGGCGGGCGGCACCCTCGGCTCGTTGTTTGCCGGCTGGCTGATGGACAGGATCAACCCCCATCGCGCGCTGGGGATAATCTACGCCGTTGGCGGCCTGTTCACCATGGCGATGGGCTACGCCGCGGGCAGCTTTGCCTTGCTCTGTATGCTGGCGTTTATCAGCGGCGCCTGCCTGAACGGCGCGAATACCGGCATGAACGCCCTCTCCGCCCGCTACTACCCTACACAGGCGCGGGCGACGGGATCCAGCTGGATGCACGGCGTCGGGCGCATCGGCGCCATTCTCAGCGCCTTTGCCGGCGCCGAGATGATGGCGCTCAACCTGCCCTTTGAAAGCGTCTTTTTGATCCTCGGTATCCCGGCAGCCCTCACCGTCGCAGGCCTGGCGGCGAAGGGCATCTTTGCGGCCGGTCATCCTCCCGTCGCTTCAACTTCCCCCGCGTCTGTGCGCGGAGCGTCATAGCGGCATCTGGTCCCCGGTGCAATCGGCGGATTGCACCGCCTTCAGCAGCTAATAAAGAAAATTTATTTCATATTTTGTTGAAACGAAAAAACGCCCGCAACAATCTGGACGACTCCGGCAGGCGATATCCCGCCCTCACCTTTTCAACCAAGCGCAAAAGAAACTATCGCTAATTCGATCCCCCTCGCATATATGGAAAATAAATTCCACAACACAATTGAAACAGAACAAACATTTCCTTAAGTTGAAGTCAGTCTATCCGGATGCGCGTTGCCGCAGGCGTCGGCATTGAGCGCCTCAGAGTGCAAATGATTTCAAAAAGGAGAGCACCATGTTAAACGGCCTGAAACCCTTATCCCGTTCCCTGCGCTGGGGCATGGTCGGCGGCGGGGGAACCAGTCAGATCGGCTACAGCCACCGCTGTGCGGCGCTGCGTGACAATGTTTATACCCTGCTGGCCGGCGCGCTTGACGTCGATGCCGAGCGCGGGCGCGCGTTCGGTGAGCAACTGGGCATCGCGCCGGAGCGCTGCTACGCCGACTACCAGACCCTGTTTCGCGAAGAGGCGCAGCGCCCTGACGGGATCGAGGTCGTCTCGGTCACCACCCCGAACAATACCCATTTCGCCATCACCAAAGCGGCGCTGGAGGCGGGACTCCACGTTATCTGCGAAAAGCCCCTCTGCTTTACCGCCGAAGAGGCGCGCGAGCTGGTGGATCTGAGCAAAAAACAGAACAAAATCGTCGGCGTCACCTACGGCTATGCCGGCTATCAGATGATCCAGCAGGCGCGGCAGATGATTGCCGATGGACTGCTCGGCGAGATCCGCATCGTTAACATGCAATTCGCCCACGGCTTCCATAACCAGGCCGTCGAGCTGCAGGCAGAATCCACCCGCTGGCGAGTAACGCCGAAGTTTGCCGGGCCCAGCTATGTGCTTGGGGATCTGGCCACCCATCCGCTGTTTGTCGCCGAAACCATGGCGCCGCAGCTCAATATCAAACGGCTGATGTGCTCCCGTCAGAGCTTTGTTCCCTCCCGCGCGCCGCTGGAAGATAACGCCTTTGTCCTGATGGAATATGACAACGGCGCGGTTGGCTCGATGTGGACCAGCGCGGTCAACAGCGGCGCCATGCACTCGCAAAAAGTGCGCATCGTCGGCGAAAAAGCAAGCATCGAATGGTGGGATGAGCATCCTAACCAGCTCAGCTATGAGGTGCAGGGCGAGCCGGCGCGCATTCTGGAACGTGGGATGCCCTACCTGTCGCCGAACGCGCTGGCGGATGACCGCATTGGCGGCGGCCATCCGGAAGGGCTGTTCGAAGCCTGGGCCAACCTCTATCGCCGCTATGCGCAGGCGATTGACGCCACGGATCGCGACGATCGCGCCTTCCTGCAAGACTTCTGGTATCCGGACGTCGAAGCCGGGCTGCACGGCGTCTATTGGGTAGAGCAGTGCGTCAAATCGGCTGACGCTGGCAGCCAGTGGGTTGACTTTACTTTACCTTAATTTTCCCCCTCGCCAGTGGAGTCCCCCTCCACTGGTTTATTGATTTTTACCAACTTGTCGCATCGCGCAACAGCCCCGTAATATCTGTTAAACAAACATTTATTTACGCTTCTTACCCCCCGCCGCTACACTAGGCGCAGTTTTTATATTGAGGTGGTAATGAACGATAACAAAATGACGCCAGGGGAACTGCGCGCGACCTGGGGTTTGGGGACAGTATTCTCCCTGCGCATGCTTGGCATGTTTATGGTCCTGCCGGTTCTGACCACGTATGGCATGGCGTTGCAGGGTGCCAGTGAAGCGCTGATTGGCCTGGCGATCGGTATCTACGGCCTGGCGCAGGCGGTGTTCCAGATCCCCTTCGGACTGTTATCTGACCGTATTGGCCGTAAGCCATTGATCGTCGGCGGCCTGCTTATCTTCGTGCTCGGCAGCGTCATCGCCGCGCTCACCGACTCCATCTGGGGCATCATTCTTGGCCGCGCCCTGCAGGGCTCCGGCGCCATCGCCGCCGCGGTTATGGCCCTGCTGTCCGATCTCACCCGCGAACAGAACCGCACCAAAGCGATGGCCTTTATCGGCGTCAGCTTCGGCGTCACCTTCGCCATCGCCATGGTGCTGGGGCCGATTGTCACCCACCAGCTGGGTCTGCACGCGCTGTTCTGGATGATCGCCATCCTGGCGACCGTCGGCATCCTGCTCACCCTGTGGGTGGTGCCCAACAGCCATAACCATGTCCTTAACCGCGAATCCGGGATGGTGAAGGGCTGCTTTAGCAAGGTGCTGGCGGAGCCGCGCCTGCTGAAGCTTAACTTTGGCATCATGTGCCTGCACATTATGCTGATGTCCACTTTTGTCGCCCTGCCCGGACAACTGGAGGCCGCCGGCTTCCCGGCCGCCGAGCACTGGAAGATTTACCTGGTCACCATGGTTATCTCGTTCATCTCGGTGGTGCCGTTTATCATCTACGCCGAAGTGAAGCGCAAGATGAAGCGCGTCTTCCTGCTCTGCGTCGCCATCCTGCTGATTGCGGAAATTGTCCTCTGGGGCGCCGGAGGCTACTTCTGGGAGCTGGTGGCGGGCGTTCAGCTCTTCTTCCTGGCGTTTAACCTGCTGGAAGCGCTGCTGCCGTCGCTAATTAGCAAGGAGTCTCCGGCGGGCTACAAAGGCACCGCGATGGGCGTCTACTCCACCAGCCAGTTTCTCGGCGTGGCGATTGGCGGCGCGCTTGGCGGCTGGGTCGATGGTTTCTTTGATTCGCAAACCGTGTTTCTGCTGGGCGCCCTGCTGGCGATGCTGTGGCTGCTGGTGGCCAGCACCATGAGCGAGCCGCCGTACGTCAGCAGCCTGCGGGTGGAGGTGCCGGACGGCGTGGTGGTCGACAGCGCGCTGCAGGCGCGTCTGCTGAGCGCCAGCGGGGTTCATCAGGCGCTGGTGGTACCCGAGGAGCGTTCGGTGTATATCAAAATCGACAGCAAGGTCACCAACCGCTTCGAGATAGAGCAGCTCATCAAAGGAGTATAAAAAAAGCGGGGAATTCCCCGCTTTTTGCTGTCTGCCCGCCGCCTTAGTCGCGGAAGTTTTTGAACTGGAACGGCTGTCCCAGATCGCCACCGCGCACCAGCGCCATCACCGACTGCAGATCGTCGCGGGACTTACCGGTCACGCGGATCTCTTCACCCTGAATCTGGGCCTGCACTTTCAGCTTGCTGTCTTTGATCAGTTTAACGATCTTCTTCTGCACCGCGCTTTCAATGCCCTGCTTCAGCTTCGCTTCAACAAACCAGGTTTTACCGCTGTGCACGATATCTTCCGGTACGTCGAGGGAGGTGCCTTCAATGCCGCGCTTGAGCAGCTTGGCGCGCAGGATATCCAGCAGCTGGTTCACCTGGAAGTCAGACTCGCTCAGCACTTTAATGGTCTTGTTGGCGTCGTTTAATTCAAAAGTGGCTTCAACGCCACGAAAATCAAAACGCGACTCGACTTCGCGGCTCGCGTTGTCCACCGCGTTACGGGCTTCCTGAAGATCAACTTCAGAGACAATATCGAAAGATGGCATCTTTTCCTCTCCTTCCGTTTCTTTTGCGTTGCATAATACCTGCAACGCGGCATAACTCAACTTGTTATCCCGGAAGCTTAGCTGATTACGCAACGCTCGCGCTATTTTCCCCGTGATGTCCGACGATGCGAAAAGCGACGAGATAGACTTTAGCCATCAGCGCCTGGGATAGCGGCAGATGAGGAGGAACAATGAAAGTAACCGTACTGGGATGCGGTGCGCTGGGACAACTATGGCTGACCGCGTTGTACAAACAGGGACATGAAGTCCAGGGCTGGCTGCGCGTACCGCAGCCATTCTGTAGCGTCAACGTCATTGAAACCGATGGCTCAGTGTTCAACGAATCGCTGACGGCCAACGACCCCGATTTTCTCGCCAGCAGCGAGCTGCTGATCGTCACCTTAAAGGCCTGGCAGGTGTCGAATGCGGTAAAGCACCTGGCCGGGATCCTGCCGGACACCACGCCAATTGTGCTGATTCATAACGGCATGGGCACCGTCGAGGAGCTGCGCGGCGTGAAACAGCCGTTGCTGCTGGCCTCCACGACCCAGGCGGCGCGGCGCGATGGGAATGTCATCATCCACGTTGCCCAGGGCACCACGCATATCGGACCGGCAAAAAGCTACGAGGGGGACTACAGCTATCTCGCAGAAGTTCTGCAGAGCGTGCTGCCGGATGTCGCCTGGCATAACAATATCCACTCGGCCATCTGGCGCAAGCTGGCGGTTAACTGCGTGATTAACCCTCTGACCGCGCTCAAAGGGTGTAAAAACGGCGATCTGCGCGACTATACGCAGGAAGTTGCGGCCATTTGTCGCGAGGTGGCGGCGGTGATGGAGCGCGAAGGTATTCATACCTCGGCGGAAAACCTGCTATTTTATGTCAAACAGGTAATTGAAAGTACGGCAGAAAATATCTCTTCCATGCTGCAGGACGTTCGCGCCCAGCGGCATACAGAGATCGACTACATCACCGGTTTTCTGCTCAACCGCGCCCGCGCCCACGGCGTCGCCGTACCGGAAAACGCCCGCTTATTTGAATTAATCAAGCGTAAGGAGAATGAATATGAGCGCGTCGGCACTGATTTGCCTCGCCCCTGGTAGCGAAGAGACCGAAGCGGTCACCACTATCGACCTGCTGGTCCGCGGCGGAGTAAAGGTGACCACCGCCAGCGTCGCCAGCGACGGCGGCCTGACCATCGTCTGTTCGCGCGGCGTCAAACTGCTGGCGGATGCGCCGCTGGTCGAGGTGGCCGATGGTGATTTCGATATCATCGTCCTCCCGGGCGGTATCAAGGGCGCAGAGTGCTTCCGCGACAGCACGCTACTAGTGGAAACCGTCCGCCAGTTTCATCTCTCTGGGCGCATTGTGGCCGCCATCTGCGCCGCCCCGGCGTCCGTGCTGGTACCCCATAATCTGTTCCCGATCGGCAACATGACCGGTTTTCCGGCGCTGAAGGAACATATCCCCGCCGAGCAGTGGCAGGATAAAAGAGTGGTCTGGGATCCGCGGGTGAATCTGTTAACCAGCCAGGGTCCGGGGACATCGATTGATTTCGCCCTGAAAATGATCGATCTGCTGGTGGGGCGCGAGAAAGCGTATGAGGTCGCCTCACAGCTGGTGATGGCCGCCGGCATCTATAATTACTACGAAGCCTGATAGCCGGTCCGCGCCGCGGGCTGGCTCCCCTTTTCCTGAGGAGTCGCAGCATGTCCCGGAGCGCAACCGATTCTCGCGATCTTGTTATCAGCCGCCTGCTCAGCGCGCCCGCCCCAGCCCTGTGGCGCGCGTGGGCCGACGCGGCATTACTCCGAACCTGGTGGTGCCCGAAGCCCTGGCAAACCGAGGTTCTGGCCTTTGATTTTCGCGCCGGCGGGGCCTTTCACACCGTGATGCACGGGCCTGACGGTGAACGCAGCGATAACCCCGGCTGTTTTCTTGAGGTTATCCCGCAACAAAAAATCGTCATGACCTCGATGCTGACGGCGGATTATCGCCCCGCCGTTTCCCCCTTCGCGATGACGGCCATCATCACCTTTGCCGATGAACAGGGCGGGTGTCGCTATACGGCTACGGTGCTGCATGCCGATGATGAAACCCGCGAGCAGCATGAGCAGATGGGATTTTTCGAGGGCTGGAATATTGTCATCGATCAGCTCAATGACCTGGCGCTGACCCTGCGCTAATATACTCCCCTGCCAATAGTAAAAAGGCCTTCCATCAGGGAAGGCCTTTTGCATCATAACAATCTGTTACGGGCGATACACTTTCACGTTGCTGAAGCCCTGCTCGCGCAAATAAAGCGCCTGCAGACGGCTCATCACCCCGCGCTCGCACCACAGCAGCCAGGTTTTGCTCTGATCGAGATCGCCAAATTTGGTGCTTAGCTTGTAGAACGGCAGGGAAACAACCTCAACCCCCTCGACCTTCAGCGGCTTGTCTTCCTGCTCGTCGATGGAGCGAATGTCGAGGATCGCGTCGTTGGCGCCAAAGCCGGTCACGGTTTCCACTTCCACCACCGTCTCTTCCGTCTGCTGGGCGATCTCGCGGATATCGATATTGCTCGCCTCTTCCACCACTTTATCAAGGATGCTGAAATCGAAGTGTTCTTCTTCCGCTTCAATCTTCGCCTTCACCGCCTTCACGGTCGGGCTCTTGGAGATCACGCCGCAATATTCCGGCATGGTGCGGGCGAAATCTTCCGTGCCGATCTCACGCGCCAGGTCGATGATGTGCTCTTTATCGTGCGAAATCAGCGGGCGCAGGATCAGAGTATCGGAGACGTTATCGATCAGGCGCAGGTTAGTGAGGGTCTGACTGGAGACCTGGCCGAGCGCTTCGCCGGTGACCAGCGCCTGCACGCCATAGCGTTCCGCGACTTTTGACGCGGCGCGGACCATCATGCGCTTGAGCACGACGCCCATCTGGCCGTCGTCCACTTTTTCAAGGATTTCGCCGACTACTGGCTCAAAGTTAATCGCCACAAAGCGAACGCGGTGTGAGCTGCCGAAGCGGTTCCACAGATAATGCGCAACCTGGCGGACGCCAATCTCATGGGCGGCGCCGCCAAGGTTAAAGAAGCAGTAATGAACGCGGCAGCCGCGGCGCATCAGCATGTAGCTGGAGACGCCGGAGTCAAAGCCGCCGGAGATCAGCGACAGCACATCTTCCTGGGTGCCGATCGGGAAACCGCCGATGCCTTCATAGCGGCCTTTCACCAGCAGCAGGCGATCGTTTTCAATCTCGAGATTGACAGTGACGTCCGGGTCGGTCAGCTTCACGCGCGCCGTTTCAATATGCTGATTCAGACCGCCGCCGACGTAGCGTTCCACTTCAATTGAGGTGAATTCATGTTTGCCGCGACGCTTCACTCGCACGCAGAAGGTTTTGCCTTCCAGCGCCTCGCGCCACAGCGGCAGCGTCTGCTCGAAAATATCGTGCAGCGAGGTGAACGGCACGTCTTCGACTTCCAGAATATGGTGGATGCCGGGGATACGGGTCAGCGCATCGCGAATAGCCGGGCGTTGATTTTCATCTTTCGCGCGAACTTCGATATGATCCCAATGACGGACGACGGCCAGCGTCTCATCATAGTTTTTGAGAACGTTACGAATGTTCCCGGTTAAGATTTTAATGAAGCGCAACCGCACAGATTGGCTTTTGATGGTGATTTCCGGGAACAATTTAATGATAAACTTCATAGCGACAATAGTTCGTTGGCAAGCCCGACGGGGCTATAAGCAAAAGTTGTAAAGCAGCGCACACCGGTGCCTGCATCCTGGGCGCGGAGTATATCACCATTGCGCGTTATTTGCTTACACGCGTGACTTCGTTACCATACCCGGTATTGCCGTCGCGACATAACAAGAGTCTACATTCACTATGCCAAAGAAAAATGAGGCCCCGGCCAGCTTTGAAACTGCTCTGGGCGAACTGGAGCAGATCGTTAACCGTCTGGAAAGCGGCGATTTGCCGTTAGAGGAAGCGCTAAGCGAATTTGAGCGCGGCGTACAGCTGGCGCGCCAGGGGCAAAGTCAGCTGCAGAAGGCCGAACAGCGCGTGCAGATCCTGCTGGCGGATAGTGAAGATTCCCCGACCACGCCTTTTACGCCGGACGCTGAATAAATGGATTTCCCGCAACAATTGCAGGCCTGTGTGGAACAGGCAAACGAAGCGCTGCGCCGTTTCATCGCCCCGCAGCCCTTTCAGAACGCTCCGCTGGTGGAAGCGATGCATTATGGCGCATTGTTAGGCGGTAAACGCCTGCGTCCCTTCCTTGTCTACGCCACCGGCGAGATGTTCGGCGTGTGCCGTACCACGCTGGATGCTCCTGCCGCGGCGGTCGAATGCATTCATGCCTACTCCCTGATGCATGATGATTTGCCGGCGATGGATGATGACGATCTGCGCCGCGGCCTGCCGACCTGCCATATTAAATTTGGCGAAGCCAACGCAATTCTTGCGGGAGATGCCCTGCAAACGCTGGCGTTCTCTATACTGAGTGATGCGCCGATGGTCGACGTTCCTGACCGGGACCGGCTGGCGATGGTTTCCGAACTGGCGCAGGCCAGCGGCGTGGCGGGCATGTGCGGCGGCCAGGCGCTGGATCTGCAGGCCGAGGGACAGCAGGTTGATTTACAGGCGCTGGAGCGTATCCATCGCCATAAAACGGGCGCCCTGATCCGCGCCGCCGTCCGGATGGGAGCCCTGAGCGCCGGCGAACGCGGCCGCGCTGCCCTGCCCGCGCTGGATCGCTATGCGGAAAATATCGGTCTTGCCTTCCAGGTCCAGGATGACATTCTCGACGTGGTAGGGGATACTGCGACCCTTGGCAAACGTCAGGGTGCCGACCAGCAATTGGGTAAAAGCACCTATCCCGCCCTCCTGGGTCTTGAGCAAGCCCGGAAGAAAGCGCACGACCTGATCGCTGATGCCCGCCGGTCGTTAGATGAGCTGGCCGCACAATCTCTGGATACTTCGGCACTGGAAGCGCTCGCGAATTACATTATTCAGCGCGATAAATAAACAAAAAATGAGTCTCTGATGAGTTTTGATATTGCCAAATACCCGACCCTGGCGCTGGTAGATTCCACCCAGGAGTTGCGCCTGTTGCCAAAAGAGAGCCTGCCGAAGCTATGTGATGAGCTGCGGCGCTATCTACTGGACAGCGTCAGCCGTTCCAGCGGTCACTTTGCCTCTGGCCTCGGCACGGTGGAACTGACCGTGGCGCTGCACTACGTGTATAACACGCCGTTCGATCGCCTGATCTGGGACGTCGGCCATCAGGCCTACCCGCATAAAATTCTGACCGGTCGCCGGGACAAAATCGGCACCATTCGTCAGAAAGGCGGCCTGCATCCCTTCCCGTGGCGCGGTGAAAGCGAGTATGACGTGCTGAGCGTCGGTCACTCCTCCACTTCCATTTCCGCGGGTATCGGGGTGGCTATCGCCGCCGCGAAAGAGGATAAGCAGCGGCGCGCGGTGTGCGTCATTGGCGACGGGGCGATCACCGCCGGCATGGCGTTTGAGGCGATGAACCACGCCGGGGATATCAAACCCGACCTGCTGGTGGTGCTGAATGACAATGAAATGTCGATTTCCGAGAACGTCGGCGCGCTGAACAATCATCTGGCGCAGCTGCTCTCCGGTAAGCTCTACTCCACCCTGCGCGAAGGGGGCAAAAAGGTCTTCTCCGGGGTGCCGCCGATTAAAGAGCTGCTTAAGCGTACCGAAGAGCATATCAAAGGGATGGTGGTGCCGGGCACGCTGTTTGAAGAGCTGGGCTTTAACTACATTGGCCCGGTGGATGGCCATGACGTGCTCGGTCTGGTCAGCACGCTGAAGAACATGCGCGACCTGAAAGGCCCGCAGTTCCTGCATATTATGACCAAAAAAGGCCGCGGCTATGAGCCCGCCGAGAAAGACCCGATCACCTTCCATGCGGTGCCAAAATTCGACCATACCAGCGGCGTACTGCCCAAAAGCAGCGGCGGCCTCCCTTCCTACTCGAAAATCTTCGGCGACTGGCTGTGTGAAACGGCGGCCAAAGACAACAAGCTGATGGCGATCACGCCGGCGATGCGCGAAGGTTCAGGGATGGTGGAGTTTTCGAAGAAATTCCCCGATCGGTACTTTGACGTCGCCATTGCCGAGCAGCATGCGGTCACCTTCGCCGCCGGGCTGGCGATTGGCGACTACAAGCCGGTGGTGGCGATCTACTCCACCTTCCTGCAGCGAGCCTACGATCAGGTGATCCACGATGTGGCTATCCAGAAGCTGCCGGTGCTATTTGCTATCGACCGCGCCGGGATCGTCGGCGCAGACGGCCAGACGCATCAGGGAGCGTTCGATCTCTCCTTCCTGCGTTGTATTCCGGATATGGTGGTAATGACCCCGAGCGATGAAAATGAATGCCGCCAGATGCTGTACACCGGCTACCACTACAGCGACGGCCCCTGCGCGGTGCGCTATCCGCGCGGTAGCGGCACCGGTGCGACGCTCGAGCCGCTGGCATCGCTGCCGATCGGCAAAGGGGTGGTGAAACGTCAGGGCGAGAAAATAGCGATTCTCAACTTTGGCACCCTGCTGCCGGAAGCCGCGGCGGTAGCGGACAAACTCAACGCCACCCTCGTGGATATGCGCTTTGTGAAGCCGCTGGATACCGCGCTGATCCTCCAGCTGGCCGGCGAGCACGACGCGCTGGTGACGCTGGAAGAGAACGCCATCATGGGCGGCGCCGGCAGCGGCGTGAACGAAGTGCTGATGGCCCACCGCCGGGCGGTACCGGTGCTCAATATTGGCCTGCCGGATTATTTTATTCCTCAGGGCACTCAGGAAGAGATCCGCGCCGACCTCGGCCTTGATGCCGCCGGTATTGAAGCCAAAATCCGCGACTGGCTGGCATAATTGCCCCTTCCGCTCCTGCTATGCTTAAGGGATACCCTTGATGAATAGCAGGAGCGCACTATGCACTATATCCCCCTCGGTGATACTGCCTTACGTGTTTCCCGACTCTGCCTCGGCTGCATGACCTTCGGCGAGCCGGACCGCGGCAGGCACGCCTGGACGCTTCCGGAAGAGAGCAGCCGCCCGCTTATCCAGCACGCCATTGAAGGCGGCATCAACTTCTTCGATACCGCAAATAGCTACTCCGACGGCAGCAGCGAAGAGATCGTTGGCCGCGCCCTGCGCGACTTTGCCCGCCGCGACGAGGTGGTTGTCGCCACCAAGGTGTATCACCAGGTCGGCGATCTGGCGGAAGGACTTTCCCGGGCGCAGATCCTGCGCTCCATCGACGACAGCCTGCGCCGTCTCGGGATGGACTATGTCGACCTGCTGCAGATCCACCGCTGGGACTATACCACCCCGATTGAAGAGACGCTCGAAGCGCTGGACGAGGTGGTGAAAGCCGGCAAAGCGCGCAATATCGGCGCCTCGTCCATGCATGCCCGACAGTTTGCCCAGGCGCTGGCGCTCCAGCAGCAGAACGGCTGGGCGCGCTTCGTCACCATGCAGGATCACTACAACCTGATTTACCGGGAAGAAGAGAATGAGATGCTGCCCCTGTGCCAACGTAACGGCGTAGCGGTGATCCCATGGAGTCCGCTGGCGCGCGGCAGGCTAACCCGCCCCTGGGGTGAGACCACCGCCCGGCTGGTCTCAGATGAGTTCGGCAAATCGCTGTACAGCGCCAGTGAAGAAAACGATGCGCAGATCGCCGGGAATCTCGCGGACGTGGCGGAAGAACTCGACGCCAGCCGCGCCCAGGTCGCCCTCGCCTGGCTGTTAAGCAAACCCGGCGTCGCCGCGCCGATTATCGGCCCGTCGCGTCAGGAACAGCTTGATGATCTGCTGCAGGCGGTGGATTTGACGCTCTCCCCGGAACAGATCGACAAGCTGGAGGCGCCGTATCAGCCGCATCCGGTGGTGGGATTTAAGTGAAGGGCGTGGTTTCCCCGGCAGCGTAGCGTTGCCGGGGAGAGGCGGTTAAAGCAGACCGATGGGCCAGTGATGGCCAATGACGTACAGCACGCCAGCGGAGATCACGCCGGCGACGATGTCGTCGACCATAATCCCCATTCCGCCGTGGATATTGCGATCAAACCAGCGAATTGGCCACGGCTTCCACATATCGAAGATACGGAAAATCACGAAGCCGGCGGCCACCCACTGCCAGTCCAGGGTCGGCAGCGCCATCAGGGTGATCCACATCCCGACGAACTCGTCCCAGACGATGCTGCCGTGGTCATGGGTGCCCATATCTTTGGCCGTGCGATGGCACAGATAGACGCCGATACAGATGCTCATCATCACCACCAGCGAGTAAAGCTGCCAGGGGAGAAAGGTCATCAGATACCAGAACGGGATCGCCGCCAGCGAGCCCATCGTCCCCGGCACCACCGGGCTTAAGCCGCTACCAAAGCCGGTCGCCAGCAGATGCCACGGATTACGCATACTCAGGCGGCTAAGCGCCTCGTCTCGACTACGCAAAGTGATCGTATCCCTTTAAATCAAGCGCGACCGGCTTACCGTCGCGGATAAACTGCAGCCCTTCGCTCTCCGGCGCAATCTGTCCGATACAGGTAAAACGCGCGCCAAGATGGCCAAGAGCCACGTCCAGCGCCCCGCGGTTCAGCTCCGGTACGGTAAAGCACAGCTCGTAATCTTCCCCGCCGGCGAGCGCCCAGCGCAGCGCCTGCTCAGAATCAACCTGGCGCAGTATCGCGTCGGAGTACGGCATGGCATCGAGATCGATGCGCGCGCCGCAGCCGCTGGCTTTGAGAATATGGCCCAGATCGGAGATCAGGCCGTCGGAGAGATCGATAGCCGATGTCGCCAGGTCACGCAGCGCCTGGCCCTGCAGCACGCGCGGCATCGGCCGCAGATGACGGGCCAGCAGGTAGTCGGCGTCAGACGGTTCATCCACCGTTAGACGATTCTGCAGTACAGCCAGACCGGCGGCGCTATCTCCCGGAGTGCCGGTAACATAGATCCAGTCCCCCGGCTTCGCGCCAGCGCGTTTCATGGCGCGTCCCGGCGGCACAAAGCCGTGGATACCCAGCGTCATGGAGAGCGGGCCACGGGTAGTGTCGCCGCCAATCAGTTGCATATCGTAATAGTCCAGCTGGACAAACAGGCTGTCGCTAAAGGCTTCCAGCCAGACTTCATCCACCTCCGGCAAGGTCAGCGCCAGCGTGAGCCACGCCGGTTCCGCGCCCATCGCCGCGAGGTCGCTCAGGTTCACCGCCAGCGCTTTATAAGCGAGGTCGGCAGGGTCGATATCGGGTAAGAAGTGATTGCCCGCCACCAGGGTGTCGGTGCTGATTGCCAGCGTTTTTTTCTCGGGAATATGCAGGAGCGCGCAGTCATCGCCGATGCCGGTTTCCACATCAAGGCGGGCGCTTTTAACGCGATCAAAATAACGGGCAATCAGGGAGAATTCGCCGCATGCCATACGTTATGCCTCAGCAAAATAATAAATAAGGCCGGGCTGCGAGGCGACCCTCGCAAAACCCGGCCTGCAGTTTACTTCTTGTGGGGACGAATTACCGGAGCCGCTTTGTCCAGCACGCCGTTAACGAACTTGTGGCTATCTTCAGCGCCGAAGGTTTTCGCCAGTTCGATAGCTTCATTGATGGCCACTTTATACGGTACGTCATCACGTTTGGACAGCTCAAACAGCGCGATACGCAGCACCGCTTTTTCAACCTGGCCCAGCTCTTCCAGCTGGCGGGACAGGTAGGGCTTCATCAGGCCGTCGAGGTACGCGCTGTTAGTCGCCACTCCGGACAGCAGTTCGCGGAAATACAGAACATCAACATCTTTTACGTCCTGTTCCGCCAGGAACTGGTATTCGACATCAGCGATGTCGTTGTGGGACAACTGCCAGGAGTAGAGCGCCTGAACGGCACACTCACGGGCGCGGCGACGAGCAGCAGGTTTCACGGAATTCCCCTTACAAAAATCAGGCCTTGATGGCTTTCAATACGTTAATCATTTCCAGCGCGGTCAGCGCAGCTTCTGCACCTTTGTTACCGGCTTTGGTGCCAGCGCGCTCAATGGCTTGTTCAATACTTTCAGTGGTCAGAACACCAAAGGCTACCGGGATTTCGCTGTCCTGAGCGACATGCGCCAGGCCATTGCTGGCACCGCCTGCCACATATTCAAAGTGGGCGGTACCGCCGCGAATCACCGTCCCCAGCGCGATCACCGCGTCATATTTACCGGTTTTCGCCAGTGCGCCAGCCGCCAGCGGCAGCTCATACGCGCCTGGAACCCAAACGACGGTGATGTTTTCATCTTTTACCTGACCAATGCGTTTCAGGGCGTCAATCGCGCCTTCCAGCAGGCTGTCATTGATAAAGTTGTTGAAACGCGCAATGGTGATGGCGACGCGAGCGTCCGGGGTAGCAACGTTAGCTTCAATAATGTTCATACTCTTCCTTCGGGTTCATGTGCCCCGCAAGGGGGGCGGATTTTATCATATTATTCTGAGCGCTGCTTCCTAATAATCAGGAAAGCCTCACGCAGTGGTTAAATGCAGGCAGACATCCGGGCCAACCTGACGTATCTCATTGAATTTAAAATGGGGGGCCTGGCTCAGCTCTTCAAGCCCCGGCAGCGCGCATAATCCACGCGCCGCATTGCCTAACAGTTTAGGCGCAATATAGACGATAAGCTCGTCGACCAGGCCCGCCTGCAGCAGCGCCCCGGCAAGCGTGGCCCCTGCCTCAACCCAGACGCTGTTGATCTGCTGTTTGCCGAGCAGCATCATCAGCAGCACCAGATCGAGATGGCCGTTATGCTCCGGAACCAGCAGCGTGCGGGCGCTTTCCGGCCACTGCCGTTCATCGGCGCGCAGGCGGGCAAACAGCGTTTCCCCCGCCTGCTGCACAATACGATGCTCAGGCGTGACGCGGTTCTGGCTGTCGATGACGACGCGCAGCGGCTGGCGCAAATTCTCTTCGGGATAAAGCGCCTGGGTATCGGCGCTCAGCTCCTGCCAGCGCACGGTCAGCGCCGGATCGTCCGCCAGCACGGTGGCGCTGCTGGTCAGGATGGCATGGCTCTGGGCGCGCAGACGCTGCACGTCGCGTCGCGCCTGCGGGGAGGTGATCCACTGGCTTTCGCCGCTGGCCATCGCCGTGCGGCCGTCCAGCGAGGCGCCCAGCTTCAGCTGCACCCAGGGAAAACCGGTGCGCATCCGCTTCAGAAAGCCCTTATTCAGCGCTTCCGCTTCGTTCATCATCAGCCCATGGCTGACCTCAATGCCGGCCTGCTGCAGGCGATACAAACCGCGCCCCGCCACCTGCGGGTTCGGATCCTGCATCGCGGCGACCACGCGGCTGACGCCGGCGGCAATCAGCGCATCGCAGCATGGCGGCGTACGGCCATGGTGGCTGCAGGGCTCAAGAGTGACGTAGGCGGTGGCGCCGCGCGCCTTTTCGCCAGCCATGCGCAGGGCGTGCACTTCAGCATGCGGCTCGCCGGCGCGATAGTGAAACCCCTCGCCGACGATCTCACCGTCTTTCACAATGACGCAGCCGACGTTAGGGTTAGGATGGGTAGTAAAGCGACCGCGCGCGGCAAGCTTCAGCGCACGCGCCATGTACATTTCGTCCTGCATGGCTTAGTCCTGTAAGCGGGCGATCTCTTCGCCGAATTCTTTAATATCTTCGAAGCTGCGATAGACCGACGCGAAGCGAATATAGGCGACTTTATCCAGCTTTTTCAGCTGCTCCATCACCAGGTTGCCGATCATTTTGCTGGCCACTTCGCGCTCGCCGGTGCCGCGCAGATGAGTCTTGATATGGTTGACCGCCATTTCCACGTCGTCGGCGCTAACCGGACGTTTCTCCAGCGCTTTCAGCATCCCGCTGCGCAGCTTGTCTTCGTTGAAGGGTTCGCGCACATCGTTACTCTTCACCACCCGCGGCATCACCAGCTCCGCCACTTCGAAGGTGGTAAAGCGTTCGTTACAGACCAGGCACTGCCGACGGCGACGCACGGAAGAGCCTTCCCCCACCAGACGAGAGTCGATCACTTTGGTATCCACGGCGAAACAGAAAGGGCAATGCATAGCGCGTCCTGACAGGTAGTTAAACTGAAGAGTAGTTTACCGCGAAGTGACCGGACTACAAAGAAAGAGCTTTTGAGACAAAGGATCTATGGGAGATGAGGCCGGTTTGGCTACCATTAAGCATCCTCTGTAAACGGAATCCTGACCATGACAAGACGTTACCTGAAGCTCGCCATCGCGGGCTGCCTGTTCACCCTGACCGCCTGCGCCCAGCAAAGCGAAATCCGCCAGATGCACCAGAGCGTGAGTACGCTGAGCCAGGAGATGACCCAGCTCAACCAGCAAACGATCAAAATCACCCAGCAAAACGCGCTGAACGCCAAATCCACCCGCGGCGTCTATCTGCTGCCGGAGGCCAAGACCCCGGCGCGGCTGGAGAGCCAGATCGGCACCCTGCGCATGTCGGTGGGCAGTATTACCCCGGATGGCGATGGGTCACGCCTGACCTTACGCATTCAGGGCGAATCCAACGATCCGCTGCCGGCCTTTACCGCCACCGTCGCTTCCGGACAGATCACCGGCACCACCCATAGCTATCAGGAAGTCAATGTTCAGGATCAGCTGATTAGCGCGCCGGCCAGCACCCTCGCCCCCAGCGATGTCGATATCCCGTTGCGCCTCAATGTAACGCCAGATAAAGTCGGTTTTATTCGCGTACACGATATCCAGCCCGCCGCCGCCCAGTAAGCCTTCAGCCGGGCCTGCCCCGCCCGGCTACGTCCTGCCCCGTCGTTCTTATCCACTTACAACTTTTCGCAAGAGTTCATTAGAAATCGTTCTGCAGCGCGATTTTCAGTAGCATTTTGTCAAGAAATGCATAGAATCGTGAACGCAATCGATTACGCATGTTCTGGTTATGTGAAACAACACGTATTTTTGTGAGCAATGATTCCTATAATAGACCCCCACAGAAAGACGAAATATTTAGAAACGCTTCGGCACTTCTTTTAACGCCTTCAGGCTCAATTTAAACAGTGGCATTACTATGAAAAAAACATTACTGGCAGCGGGTGCGGTTGTGGCGCTCTCCACTACTTTTGCCGCGGGCGCGGCAGAAAACGACAAACCGCAGTATCTGTCTGACTGGTGGCACCAGAGTGTTAACGTGGTGGGCAGCTACCACACCCGTTTTGGACCGCAGATCCGTAACGATACCTACCTGGAATACGAAGCGTTCGCCAAAAAAGACTGGTTTGATTTCTACGGCTATATTGATGCCCCGGTATTCTTCGGCGGCAACAGCACGGCAAAAGGTATCTGGAACAAAGGTTCCCCGCTGTTTATGGAGATCGAACCGCGTTTCTCTATCGATAAGCTGACCAATACCGACCTGAGCTTCGGGCCGTTCAAAGAATGGTATTTCGCCAACAACTATATCTACGATATGGGCCGCAACGACTCCCAGGAGCAGAGCACCTGGTATATGGGTCTGGGTACCGATATCGATACCGGCTTGCCAATGAGCCTGTCGCTGAACGTCTACGCCAAGTACCAGTGGCAGAACTACGGCGCGTCCAACGAAAACGAATGGGACGGCTATCGCTTCAAAGTGAAATACTTTGTGCCGCTGACCGACCTGTGGGGCGGTTCGCTGAGCTACATCGGCTTCACCAACTTCGACTGGGGTTCTGACCTCGGCGATGACAACTTCTACGATCTGAACGGGAAGCACGCGCGCACCAGCAACTCTATCGCCTCCAGCCACATCCTGGCGCTGAACTACGCGCACTGGCACTACTCTATCGTCGCCCGTTACTTCCATAACGGCGGCCAGTGGGCTGATGATGCGAAGCTGAACTTCGGCGATGGTCCGTTCAGCGTTCGCTCGACCGGCTGGGGTGGTTACTTCGTGGTCGGCTACAACTTCTGATTGCTGATACAGCAAGACAGCGCCCGGGCCGCAGCTCCTGCTGCCCGGGCTTTTTTATTTCTCCCGCACCTCGCACCGGACCTTGCGCAGAAAATCGCTTAACGAGCGGTCGGCGCACTCGCTGAATCGACGTTCGGTCGCGCTTACCTCCAGGCAACGATCGAGGCGAAAATTGCGGTAATCATTGCGCAGTTCGCACCAGGCTACCAACAGCCAGCGTTCGCCCCAGAAAAACAGCCCCAGGGGCAGCACGTCGCGCTCGGTCACCCGGCCTGTCTCATCCTGATAGCGCAGCTGCAGCACCTGCTGGCCGGAGACCGCCTGATGAATGACGTCAAAATGGGTTTTAGCATAGCGATGGGCGCCGAAATCGGGGGCAAACAGGCGAGTCTGCTCCGCCTGGCGCCGACGCGCCTCCGGCAGGATCGCCAGCATTTTTTCCTGGGCGGACTCCAGCGACTGCGACAGCGCCTCACCGCCCCAGGTTTTTAGCAACCGAATCGCAGCGATCATCGCCTCGGACTCTTTGGTGGTCAGCATCAGCGGCGGCAGATCGTAGCCCGCCAGAAGCCGGTAGCCGCTGCCCGCTTCGCCCTCCACCGGTACGCCGGAGAGGGAGAGATCGCGAATATCGCGATAGACGGTACGCTCCGACACGCCCAACCGCTCCGCCAGCAGCGCGGCGGTAGTGAGCCGCCTGCCGCGCAGGATCTGCACAATCTGAAATAAACGGTCGGCGCGTCGGGTCATGTCTCACTTCACAAAAGTTAAGGTTAAGCCGGCTGGTGCAGGCCGACGCGGTTGCCCTCGCTGTCGGTAAACAGGGCGATGGTGCCAATATCATTCGGCAGCGTCAGCGGGCCGAAGACACAGGCCCCACCCGCCGAGGCAACGCGCTCCAGCGTGGCGGCAAGATGATCAGTATGCAGATAAATAATAGCGCCCTGCGCCGAGGGCGCGATACCTTCAAATTTGGCCAGCGCGCCGCCGGGGGCCGGATCCTGATGCGGGAACACCGCCAGCTCGGCGCAGTCCATGGTTTCGCGACGCAGCGACACTTGCATCACCGGCTCATAAAACGCGACGGCGCGATCCATATCGGCGACCGGAATTTCAAACCAGTTAATCACGTTGTTCATACTTCCTCCTGCTCGTTAGTGAGTTCAGAGGCAGTGTATGGGAGGGCTCCTGACAGCATACTGTCAGCAGGTTTTGTCGCGGGCAAAAAAATCCCGGCCGCAAGGGCCGGGATAGCTTTATCTCAACTGAACCGGATTACGGCAGAATAGACGGCTGATCCGCCCCTTCTTTCTCAACCTTCTGCTGGATCAGATGCTCGCGCTTCATGCCCAGCTTCAACGCCAGCGCGGAGGCGACGTAGATAGAGGAAGCCGTACCGATGGAAACACCGATCAGCATGGTCAGCGAGAAGCCTTCCAGAATCGGGCCGCCGAACAGGAACAGCATCAGGATCACCATCAAAGTGGTACCAGAGGTGATCAAGGTACGGTGCAGCGTCTGGGTCAACGACACGTTAAAGATCTCGTACGGCGTACCGCGGCGGATCTTACGGAAGTTTTCACGGATACGGTCCGATACCACGATACTGTCGTTCAGCGAGTAGCCGATAACCGACATCAACGAGGCCACGATGGTCAGGTCGATCTCGATATGGAACAGCGACAGCACGCCCATGGTGATCACCACGTCGTGCGCCAGGGCGATAACCACCCCGGCGGCCAGACGCCATTCGAAGCGGAAGCCGACGTAGATCAGGATACAGACCAGCGCCGCAATCAGCGCCAGGGCGCCGGTTTGCGCGAGGTCCGCGCCGACGCTCGGGCCGACAAACTCAATACGCTTCACTGCCGCATTCTGGCTGGTCGATTCGTTAATCACCGTCACGACCTTGCTGCCCAGCTCCTGGCTGCCGTTGGCGTCATGCACCGGCGGCATACGTACCATGATGTCGCGGCTGCTGCCAAAGTTCTGCACCTGCGGCTCTTCAAAGCCCGCTTTCTGCAGAGAATCGCGCATCTGGTCCAGATCGACCGGTTTCTCAAGGGTGATTTCAATCACCGTACCGCCGGTGAAATCGAGCCCCCAGTTAAACCCGCGAACGCCGATGATGGCGATCGACACAATCAGCAGAAAACCTGAAATGCCGAAGGCCCAGTAGTCCCAGCGCATAAAGTCCCAGACTTTACGGCCGTGGTTCAATTGTTCAACAGTATATTCCTGTGCCACAACGCACTCCTCAGATAGACAGCTTTTTAACGCGCTTGCCGCCGTACAGCAGGTTCACGATGGCACGGGTGCCGACGATAGCGGTAAACATTGAGGTCGCGATACCGATACCGGTGGTAATCGCAAACCCTTTAATGGCACCGGTACCGACCGCGTACAGGATGATCACTTTGATAAGCGTCGTCACGTTGGCGTCGAAGATCGAGCTGAACGCGCCGCGATAACCTTCGTCAATTGCCTGCTGAACGGTACGCCCGTTGCTCAGCTCTTCTTTGATACGCTCGTTGATCAGAACGTTAGCATCGACCGCCACCGCCAGGGTTAACACGATACCCGCGATGCCCGGCATGGTCAGCGTCGCCCCCGGGATCAGGGACATAATGCCGACAATCAGTATCAGGTTGGCAATCAGCGCCGAGGTCGCAATCAGGCCGAACTTCTTATAGAAGAGGATCATGAACAGGATAGAGACCACCAGACCGGCCAGACAGGCTTCCAGACCCTGCTTGATGTTCTGCATTCCAAGGGTTGGGCCGATAGTCCGCTCTTCGACGATCTGAATCGGCGCAATCAGCGCGCCGGCACGCAGCAGCAGCGACAGCTGACGCGCTTCGTTCGGATTGCTGATACCGGTGATACGGAAGCTGTTACCCAGACGCGACTGGATGTTGGCGATGTTAATCACCTCTTCCTCTTTCGCCAGGATAGCGCGACCGTTAGCGTCTTTCTTACCGCTGTCTTTATACTCCACGAACAGGGTCGCCATCGGCTTGCCGATGTTGTCCTTAGTGAAGTTAGACATGATGTTACCGCCCGCGCTGTCCAGCGAGATGTTAACCTGCGGCTGGTTGTACTCATCCATGCTGGAGGTCGAGTCGGTGATATGGTCCCCGGTCAGGATCACCCGCTTGTACAGCACTACCGGCTGGCCTTCACGCGTCTGCTTCACTTCCGAGTCGCCCGGCACGCGGCCAGAGGCGGCGGCGGACTGGTCCACATTAGTATTGACCAGACGGAACTCGAGGGTCGCGGTGGCGCCAAGGATTTCCTTCGCACGCGCGGTATCCTGGATACCCGGCAGCTCAACCACGATGCGGTCAGCGCCCTGACGCTGAACCAGCGGCTCGGCGACGCCCAGCTGGTTCACACGGTTACGCAGGATATTAATGTTCTGCTGAACCGCGTACTCACGGGCTTCTTTCAGGCGCTCATCGGTCATCACCGCTTTCAGGCTGTTGTCACCCTGAGAGGAAATAACCAGATCGCGATGGCGAGGGCTGAGATAAGAGATAGCCTGGTCGCGCGCCGCGCTGTCGCGGAAGACGATGCTCAGACCGTAGTTGTCTTCTTTACGCACGGTCGCGTAAGGAATGCCTTTGTCGCGCAGCTCGCTGCGCAGGCTATCGATGTTCTGTTCCTGCAGTTTGCCTAACGCGGTGTCCATGTCGACTTCCATCAGGAAGTGCACGCCGCCGCGCAGATCAAGACCCAGCTTCATCGGCTCGGCATAGAGCGCCGCCAGCCAGCGTGGGGTTGCCGGAGCAAGGTTCAGCGCCACGACGTATTTGTCACCCAGCACGTTAAGCAGCGCTTCGCGCGCGCGCAGTTGGGTATCAGTGGTGTCGAAGCGCGCAAGAATAGCGCCCTCTTCCAGTGCCACAGACTTCGCGGTTATTTTTTCTTCTTGTAAAGTTTTCTGGACCTGGATCAGCGTTTGCTCACTGGCGGCGACGCCGCGCGCGCCAGTGATTTGAACAGCCGGATCCTCACCATACAGGTTGGGAAGCGCATAGATCAGGCCGACGACAATGACGACGACCAGCATGACGTACTTCCACAAAGGATAACGGTTTAACACGGCAGTTCCCTTTGGGAAAAGTTAGATTACAGCGCCTTCATGGTGCCTTTCGGCAGAACGGCAGCAACGAAGTCACGTTTGATAACCACTTCAGTGGTATCGTTCAGCGCGATAGCAATGTAGCCAGTTTCCGCTACTTTGGTCACGCGACCGACCAGACCGCCGTTGGTCAGCACTTCATCACCTTTGGCGATGGAGTTCATCAGGTTCTTATGTTCCTTGGTGCGCTTCTGCTGTGGACGCAGGATCATGAAGTAAAAAATCAGACCGAACACCACCAGCATCAGAATCAGAGACATCGGGCTGCCCTGCGCCGGTGCACCCGTTGCCGCTACCGCATCAGAAATAAAAAAGCTCATTGAAATTCCCTCATTATTAAAATTAATCAACGTTCAAAGGAGGCACGGTGCGCCCCTGACGTTGGTAAAAATCGGTCACGAAGCTCTCTAATTTACCCTCTTCGATAGCCTTGCGTAAACCAGCCATTAAACGCTGATAGTAGCGCAGGTTATGAATGGTATTGAGACGCGCGCCCAATATTTCGTTGCAACGGTCGAGGTGATGCAAGTAAGCGCGTGAATAATTGCGACATGTATAGCAATCACACTCGGCGTCCAGCGGCGCGGTATCGCTTTTGTGCTTCGCGTTGCGGATTTTCACCACGCCGTCGGTGACGAACAGGTGGCCGTTACGCGCGTTGCGCGTCGGCATGACGCAGTCGAACATATCGATACCGCGACGTACCCCTTCCACCAGATCTTCCGGCTTCCCGACGCCCATCAGGTATCGTGGTTTATCGGCCGGGATCTGCGGGCAGACGTGCTCCAGAATACGGTGCATGTCTTCCTTCGGCTCACCAACCGCCAAACCGCCGACAGCGTAGCCATCAAAGCCAATCTCTACCAGACCTTTCACCGAGATATCGCGTAAATCTTCGTAAACGCTACCCTGAATAATGCCGAACAGCGCATTTTTATTGCCAAGGCTATCGAAACGGTCGCGGCTGCGCTTCGCCCAGCGCAGAGACATCTCCATTGAGCGCTTGGCGTAATCCCAGTCCGCCGGGTACGGCGTACATTCGTCGAAGATCATCACGATGTCAGAGCCGAGATCGTACTGAATCTCCATCGATTTTTCCGGATCGAGGAAAATCGGATCGCCGTTGATCGGATTGCGGAAGTGGACGCCCTGCTCGGTGATCTTACGGATATCGCCAAGGCTGAACACCTGGAAACCGCCGGAGTCGGTCAGGATCGGTCCTTTCCACTGCATAAAATCGTGCAGATCGCCGTGCAGCTTCATGATCTCCTGACCCGGGCGCAGCCACAGGTGGAAGGTGTTGCCGAGAATAATCTGCGCGCCGGTGGCTTCCACCTCTTCCGGCGTCATCCCTTTGACGGTGCCGTAGGTGCCAACGGGCATAAAGGCCGGTGTTTCCACCACGCCGCGCTCAAACACCAAGCGACCGCGGCGGGCGCGTCCGTCGGTGGTATCCAGTTCAAATTTCATGCTTGCTCCTGCGTCAGAAAAACAGTCCGACGTTTTCATACTCGCCACGGAATGATTCCGTAGCTAAAAAATGCGTTATGGCGTCTACAAGCCGGCGTACCGGCCTTTTCAGGGACGCTCAGAAATAGCCTGCGGATTGTACGTGATAAACATCGCATCCCCGTAGCTAAAAAAGCGATATTTCTGCTCAACCGCCACCTTATAGGCGTTCATGGTGTGCTGATAACCCGCAAACGCCGACACCAGCATAATCAGTGTGGATTCAGGGAGATGGAAGTTAGTCACCAGCGCATCGATCACCTGGTACTGATAACCCGGGTAGATGAAAATCTGCGTATCGTCGAAGAACGGCGCGATCAGCGCGTCTTTCGCCGCCTGCGCCGCGCTCTCCAGCGAACGTACCGAGGTGGTGCCCACCGCGATCACGCGGTTGCCGCGCGCTTTCGCCGCCAGCACCGCATCGACCACCTCCTGCGGCACTTCGGCATATTCGGAGTGCATGGTGTGCTCTTCAATGCTGTCGACGCGCACCGGCTGGAAGGTGCCCGCCCCCACATGCAGGGTGACAAACGCCATCTCAACGCCTTTGGCGCGCAGTTTGTCCAGCAGCGGTTCGTCGAAATGCAAACCGGCGGTCGGGGCGGCTACCGCGCCCGGCCTGGTGCCATAGACGGTTTGATAGAGCTCGCGGTCGGCGTCTTCGTCCGGGCGGTCAATATAGGGCGGCAGCGGCATATGGCCGATCCCGTTAAGGATCTCCAGCACCGGGCGCTCGTCGTTAAACTCCACTTCAAACAGCGCGCCATGACGCGCCAGCATCGTGGCCTTAATACTTTCGTCATCGCCCAGCAGCAGTTCGGCGCCCGGTTTCGGCGCTTTCGAGGCGCGAATATGGGCCAGAATGCGCTTATCATCCAGCATCCTCTCCACCAGCACTTCAATCTTGCCGCCGCTGGCCTTACGACCGAACAGACGCGCCGGGATCACCCGGGTGTTGTTAAACACCAGCAGATCGCCGGGATTAAGCTTATCGAGAATGTCGGTGAAGGTGCCATGCGTCAGCGCGCCCGTCGGCCCGTCCAGGGAGAGCAAGCGACAGCTACTGCGCTCAGGCATCGGATAGTGGGCGATCAGAGATTCGGGTAGTTCAAAAGCAAAATCGGTAACGCGCATGACGGTAACTCAGACTGAATAAAGAGGCGGGTAGTCTAGTGCCGGGGCGGTCTGGCTGCAACCTTTACCCCTCCGGATGAATGACATAATCTATATTCCAAATCATTCCGAATGCCGCCATGCGGCAGCCGAATGCCTTACCGGTGGCAAAGGTGCCGCGCGCGGCCAGACAGCATGCCATTCGGCCACCGAGGCGCCGTTCAGCGCAACATCGGTGTTTCCACCTGCCCGCTCGTATTTAAAGGATGTCGTTTTATGAATTTTCTCGCCCACCTGCACCTGGCCCATCTCGCCGACAGTTCGCTGCCCGGCAACCTGATGGCCGACTTCGTGCGCGGCAACCCGCAGGGCGACTATCCGGCGGAGATCATCGACGGCATCTATATGCATCGGCGGATTGACGTGATGACTGACAACCTGGCGGAAGTCAAAGAGGCGCGGGAGTGGTTTCGCCCGCAGACCCGCCGCGTCGCCCCCATCACCCTCGACGTTATGTGGGATCATTTCCTGTCCCAGCACTGGGCGCAGCTCTCCCCTGACCTGCCGCTGGACGAGTTCGTACGCTACGCCGAGCGGCAGATCGTCCCCATCCTGCCCGACTCGCCGCCCCGCTTCGTCAATCTCAATCAATATCTGTGGTCGGAGCGCTGGCTGGAGCGCTATCGGGAAATGGATTTTATTCAGCGCGTGCTGAACGGCATGGCCAGCCGCCGTCCACGTCTCGAGGCGCTACGCGACTCCTGGCAGGATCTGGATATCCATTACGACCGTCTGGAGACGCAGTTCTGGCGCTTTTATCCGCAGATGATGCGCCTGGCAGAAAACAAACAGCTGTAATAGCCACGTCATTGATAGGTAAAAGCTGGCTGAACGATTGTTAGCGCCTCTTTGTGTTATTGCCGGGCAGGCTCTATACTTGCCCGCGTTGCGTTCCAAATAACCTTAGTAATTACAGGAGAATCAAATGGTTCTGGTCACTCGTCAAGCGCCGGATTTTACTGCAGCCGCTGTGCTGGGTAATGGTGAGATCGTTGAGAAATTCAATTTCAAACAGCACACCAACGGTAAACCTACCGTTCTGTTCTTCTGGCCGATGGACTTCACCTTCGTGTGCCCGTCTGAGCTGATCGCGTTCGACAAACGTTACGAAGAATTCCAGAAACGCGGCGTGGAAGTGGTTGGCGTTTCCTTCGACTCCGAGTTCGTGCACAACGCATGGCGTAACACCCCGGTAGACCAGGGCGGTATCGGCCCGGTTAAATACGCGATGGTTGCTGACATCAAACGTGAAATCCAGAAAGCTTACGGTATTGAGCATCCGGACGAAGGCGTAGCGCTGCGCGGCTCCTTCCTGATCGACGCCAACGGCATCGTTCGTCATCAGGTGGTTAACGACCTGCCGCTGGGCCGTAACATCGACGAAATGCTGCGTATGGTAGACGCCCTGCAGTTCCACGAAGAGCACGGCGAAGTCTGCCCGGCGCAGTGGGAAAAAGGAAAAGAAGGTATGGCCGCCTCTCCGGAAGGCGTTGCAAAATACCTGACCGAAAACGTCTCCAGCCTGTAATCGGCACGCGTTTTAATAAAAGGCTCGCTCAGGCGGGCCTTTTTTGTTAGCGGCGTCAAAATTTAAGAAAATGACCCGCCGATATTTGTGACCAGCGATACACTTCTGCCGAAAAAATTCGCTCTACCTCTCACTTTTTCTCTGCCAAATTTCAGCGTCAAAATACAAAGCCTTCATAACAGACTGAAAAACATATAAATTATTTATATCGTTTTCTGCCAGTACTTTGCCGTCGATGTGATCCCCATCAATATTTAAAACCGCGGATGTGATCTCATCCATCATTTTCATCAATGTATTTGGTCATGATTTAACTCAGGAACAGGAATACGTTCAGGAGCTGAGGATGGAAATTATTTTTGACCCGTCGTTAATCGCCCTTAAGCAGAATATTTCCCGTGCGGAAGAGGCCATCGAACTGGCGGGTTCATTACTTGCCAGGCGCCAGATTTGCAGCGCCGAATATGTCAACGAGATGCTGACGGTATATGAAGATTTTGGCGCCGCCATCGTGATAGATGACGGGATTGCCATGCCGCATGCCCGGCCGGAAAAAGGGGCATTACAGACCGGGTTCTCACTTGTCACCACCGCCACGCCAATCTCCTTCGGCCACGATGAGTTCGATCCGGTTTCCGTGGTCATCGCGATCGCCGGCGCCGATGCTGACAGTCATATCAAAATGATCCAACTGATAGCCTCGCTGATCGAGTCAGATATTGTGACCTTTCTTCAGCAGGAAAATGACGTTAATTCAGTCTTACATTTCATTCAAAAACAAATGGAGTAGTCATTATGTTAGTTATCAGAACGGTTTGTGGTAACGGTATTGGCAGCTCACTGATGGCTGCGAATAATGTGAAAAAGATCTGTGACGAATTAGGCATCAAAGCGGACGTCGCCTCGGTCGATTTTGCTAACGCCGTCGGGGAAAAAGCCGACCTTTACGTCACGATAAAAGAACTGGCAAATCAATTTCCGGCCCACTGTCATGTCGCCATCATTCGCAGCTACGTCCATAAAGCGAAGATCGCCGAGGATATTACCGACGCGCTGATGAAAATTGCTGCGACTCACTCTTAATCAGCATAGAGGGAACGACCATGCAGGCTATTCTTAGTTTCTTAACGGAAATATTCAGTCAACCCGCCTTTTTAATGGGGCTTATCGCCTTTGTTGGTTTAGTGGCGCTGCGCTCCCCCGGTAACAAACTGCTTACCGGCACATTAAAGCCGATTTTAGGCTATTTGATGTTGAGCGCTGGGGCAGGCGTTATCGTTGCCAATCTCAATCCGCTGGGCGGTATTATCGAGGCCGGATTTAATATCCGCGGCGTTATTCCGAACAATGAAGCCATTGTCTCCGTCGCCCAGAAGATGCTGGGCGTGGAAACCATGAGTATTTTACTGTTAGGCTTTATTTTCAACCTGATTATCGCCCGCTGTACCAAGTATAAATATATCTTTCTGACCGGCCATCATTCGTTCTTTCTCGCCTGCCTGTTCTCCGCCGTTCTGCAGGCGGCGGAGTTCCAGGGCTGGATGTTGATCCTGATCGGTGGATTCCTGTTGGGCTCATGGTCGGCCATCTCCCCGGCCATCGGTCAGCGTTACACCAGGCAGGTAACCGAAGACGGCGGGATCGCCATGGGCCATTTCGGCTCTCTCGGCTACTACCTCTCGGCATGGATCGCCAGCCGGACCGGCAATCCGGCAAATTCCTTCGCCGATACCGAAATTTCAGAAAAGTGGGGCTTTCTGCGCGATACCACGGTCACCACCGGTATCGTGATGTTTGTTATCTACTTTGTCTGCAGCGCTGTCGCCGGGTCGGCGTACCTGAGCACCATCACCGACCAAAACATGCTGATCTTCTCGGTGCTGACCGGTCTGCAGTTCGCCGTTGGCGTAGCCATTGTCTATAACGGCGTGCGGCTGATCCTCGGCGATCTGGTGCCGGCGTTCCAGGGCATCAGCCAGAAGCTGATCCCGGACTCCATCCCGGCCGTTGACTGCGCGGTGTTCTTCACCTTTAGCCCCACCGCGGTGGTGGTGGGATTCATCAGCTCCTTTGTGGGCGGGCTGGTCGGGATGCTCTTGCTCGGCGGGCTGGGCATGGCGCTGATTATTCCCGGCATGGTGCCGCACTTCTTCTGCGGCGGCACGTCCGGCGTCTTCGCCGACAAACTGGGCGGTAAGCGCGGATGTATCATCGCCTCCTTTATCGGCGGGATCTTCCTCGCCTTCCTGCCGGCGATGCTGCTGCCGGCGCTCGGCAACCTCGGGTTTGAAAACAGCACCTTCGCCGATTTCGACTTCGCGGTATGGGGCATCATTATCGGGAATGCTTTCACCCAGTTTGGTCAGATCACTATCTATCTGATTTGTCTGGCGCTGCTCGTCGCGCTGCTGGCGCCTTTCTGCTTCCGTCACGTCCAGGTGGTGGGCAACACGCTCAGCTATGAGGAGCTGACGGCGAAGCAGAAAAATGAATAAGCGAGGTCATTTTTCCCGGCGGGAGGGCCACGCTTTCCGCCGCTGACAAATAATCAGGAGTGGTTATGGCTATTTTGTCCATTGGATTTGCTTGTTTCGATCAGTTTTTCTTTCTCAATGAATGGCCCCAGGAGAATACCAAAAACTTTTGTCATGATTTTATTGAAAGCGGCGGCGGTCCGGCGGCCAATGCGGCCTGGCTGCTGGGATTATGGGGCGAGGAGGTTTATTACATTGGTCATCTGCAGCAGGACCTTTACGGTCAGCGCATTATCGATGAGTTTGCCGAGGCGGGGGTGGATACCAGCCAGGTGGTTTTCTCCGATGACATGATCACCCCGCTGGCCTCGGTGCTGGTCAATCGCTTAACGGGTTCGCGGACGATTATTACCCGCAAGATGCAAACGCCGCCTTCCCTGACCTACGAGCAAAAGCTCAAACTGGACGACCTCGCCGAGCGACTGATTGCCAGCGAGGAGCCGGTCACCATTTTAATTGACGGCCATGAGGCGGAAATCAGTGAATATTTAATTAAGAAACTGCCCAACGCCAGGGTCGTGATGGACGGCGGGTCACTGCGCGCCAGCAATATTAAACTGGCGGCCTGGACTGACTATTTTGTAGTGAGCGAACATTTCGCCCGCGATTATATGAGCTATCGCTCGCTGAGCACCGAAGCAGAAATTAAAGCGGCCCTGATTGAGTTGAATAAAATTTGCCGCGGTGAAGCATTTATTACCCTTGGCGAAAAAGGCTGCGCTTTTTTAAAAAGCGGTATGCTGCAGATCGTCCCGTCCTGGCTGTGCAATGCCGTTGATACCACCGGCGCCGGGGATGTATTTCACGGCGCCTTCACCTATGGCGTCCATTACTCATGGCATATCGATAACATTATTTTATTTGCCAGCCTGACAGCCGCCATTTCTATTGAGAAAAAAGGGGTTCGGGAATCGATGCCGGACCTGGCGGTCGTCCACCACTCGTTAAATAGCTACGAGAGAAACTTAACGCAATATTTTGAAGAATAACTGCATTTAATAAATATCAAGAGGTGAATATGTTAGTGTCGATGAAGGACATGCTTCAGCATGCCCTGCGGGACGGCTACGCCGTCGGTCAGTTCAACATTAATAATCTGGAATGGGTCGGCGCCGTATTAAGCACCGCCCAGCAGTGCCGCTCACCGGTTATTTTGGGGGTGTCCGGCGGCACGGTTAAGCATATGCTCGGGTTAAAATGTATTCATGACATCGTGGTTAACGCCATGGAGTATTTGCATATTGATGTTCCGGTGGCGCTGCATCTGGATCATGGCACCTCCCGGGAGGCCTGCGAAGCGGCGATCGCCGCCGGCTTCAGTTCCATTATGTTTGATGGCTCGCATCTGCCGTTCAGGGAAAACCTGGCCATTACCCGCCACCTGGTGACGCTGGCCCACAGCAAAGGTATCTCTGTGGAGGCCGAACTGGGGACCATCGCCGGCAGTGAAGACGGCATTGTCAATTCCGAAGTCATCTACGCCGATCCGCAGGAGTGCTACACCCTGGTGACAGAAACCCAGGTGGATTGCCTCGCCGCCGCGCTGGGCTCCACCCATGGTCTGTATAAAGGTAAAGCCCGGCTGGGATTTACCGAGATGAAAGCCATTGCCGAGCAGGTGAAGGTTCCGCTGGTGCTGCATGGCGGCACCGGAATTGCCGATGAGGATATGCGCCGGGCGATTGCCTGCGGCACCGCCAAGATTAACGTTAATACCGAAAATATGTACGCCTGGTGCCAACAGGTGAAAGCAATTTTCGCCGCCGACACCGGGCACGATGTGAACGATCCGCGGAAAGTCATCGCCCAGGGACTGCAGCCGGTACGCGAGATGATTGCCCGCCGCATGGCGCTCTTTGGCTCAGAGCAGCGCTATTGACGCCGGGCCTGCGGCTGAAACCACCGCCCCGACGCTGCCGGGGCGGTGGCGTCAGGTATCAAAAAGCAAAGCAGGAACAGCCCAGCACGCCCCAGAAGGCCTGCTCGTCAGAGACCGGAATCGACGACTTACGCGCAATATCATGCTGATGGCCGTGGACGCCACAGCTACCGCAGCACTGGTGCATCTGCACCATGGCGCCGATTTTAGCCGTCGCCGGCGGAGCGGAACGGTAATGGCCCGGGACCTTCACCACCGGCGACCACTCCGGCAGCACCGGAATAGGCGGCGGCGCCAGCGGCGAGAAGTGACCGGCGGCGTACACCACTTTGCCGTCAACCACCGTCAGCACCGACTCAATGCCTTTGATCTCCTCTTCCGCGACGCTGAAGTAGTCTTTCGACAGCACCACCAGATCGGCAAGCTGACCGGCGGCCAGACGGCCTTTCTTGCCCTGCTCGCTGGAGAACCAGGCGCTGCCCGCCGTCCACAGCTCCAGCGCGACATCGCGCGGCAGGCGGTTGGCGTCGTCATACATCGCCATCCCGCCAACGGTGCGCCCGGAGACCAGCCAGTACAGCGCGGTCCACGGGTTATAGCTGGCGACGCGGGTCGCATCGGTGCCCAGCCCCACCGGCACGTCCAGCGCCAGCATCTTTGCTACCGGCGGGGTATGTTTCACCGCCTCTTTGCCGTAGCGATCGACAAAATATTCGCCCTGGAAGGCCATCCGATGCTGCACCGCAATACCGCCCCCCAGCGCCTTCACCCGCTCAATGTTACGCTCGGTAATGGTCTCGGCATGATCGAAGAACCAGTGCAGGCCATTAAACGGGATATCGCGGTTCACCTTCTCAAACACGTCCAGCATCCGGCTGATGGACTCATCGTAGGTGGCATGCAGGCGGAACGGCCAGCGATGCTCCACCAGATGGCGTACCACCCGCTCCAGCTCATCCTCCATGCCTTGCGGCAGATCCGGCCGCGGCTGCAGGAAATCTTCAAAATCCGCCGCCGAAAATACCAGCATCTCGCCGGCGCCGTTGGCGCGATAGAAGTCAGTCCCCTGCCCCGGCTTCAGCATGTCGGTCCAGCGTTCGAAATCCTCCAGCTCCTGCTTCGGCCGCTGAGTAAACAGGTTGTAGGCGATGCGCACGGTCATCTGATCTTTCGCGTGCAGCTGTTCGATAATTTCGTAATCTTCCGGATAGTTCTGGAAGCCGCCGCCGGCGTCGATGGCGCTGGTCAGCCCCAGTCGGTTCAGCTCGCGCATAAATTGACGGGTGGAGTTCACCTGCAGATCCAGCGGCAGCTTCGGCCCCTTGGCCAGCGTAGCGTAAAGGATCATGGCGTTCGGTTTGGCGATCAGCATCCCGGTCGGGTTGCCGTGGCTATCGCGGACGATCTCGCCGCCCGCCGGATCCGGCGTCTCTTTGGTATATCCCACGGCTTTCAGCGCCGCACGGTTCAACAGCGCGCGATCGTAGAGATGGAGCACAAACACCGGCGTATCAGGCGCCGCCTCGTTCAGCTCTTCCAGGGTCGGCATCCGCCGCTCGGCGAACTGAAATTCGCTCCAGCCGCCGACCACCCGCACCCACTGCGGGGACGGCGTGCGATCCGCCTGATCCTTCAGCATTCGCAGGGCATCCGCCAGCGAGGGGACGCCCTCCCAGCGGAGCTCAAGGTTGTAGTTCAACCCACCGCGGATCAGGTGCAGGTGAGAATCGTTGAGGCCCGGGATCACCGTATGCCCTTTGAGATCGACGATTTGCGTCCCCTCGGCGGCAAAGCTCATGATCCGATCGTGACTTCCGGTGGCAACAATTTTTCCGTCGGCGATGGCCACGGCTTCCGCCAGGGGATTCGCACGATCGAGGGTATGAATCTGACCGTGGGTCAGAATCAGTGTGGCAGTTTGCGACATAACGCACTCCTTGAGGAGGCTGACTCAGTTTTTCTTCAACCAGCCAGCAAACAGGCGGGTCACGATGGGCATCCAGAACCAGACCACCAGCGCAACCACACAGGCATCATTGATGAGGTGCAGCAGCAGGCTCCCCTTAAGCGACGGCAGCAGCATGCCGGTCACCGCAGGCACCAGGTTGGTGCTGGGGAAAATCACCAGCAGGGTGATCAGAAACTGTTTCCAGCGCCGCGGCTGGCGTACGTTCACCGTCGGCGGGGTAAACCAGAAGGCCGGTTCAGTCCGCACCTCAGTCCGATCGCCTTCCGTCAGCAGTGGGGCAATCTCAGCCACCAGTTGCCGACGGGTTTCCGACTGCGTCCAGGCGTAGAGGTGCTCCAGGGTATCGAAGCGGATTATGACGCTCCACAGATTCTGCCCTGCGGCGGGCCGGATCACATTCGCCCCAAGATGGCCGGGAAATTCTGCCGCAATGGGCATAATTTTACCGAGCCACTCTTCGTAGCGCTGGCTGTGTTGCGGATCGAGCAGATGGCTGATAACCAGGGTCACCGATTTTTGCTGCGCCATGACGAGTTCCTTGCTTCAGGGAAATGGCCGGTTTTCTCCTGCCACTCTCCATAAATGATCTGACACAACATCCTTCATGCTGCGTTGAAGCGGCAGGCGGGCACGTCCCCGTGAACTTGAATAAATTCAGTAGCTGGGGACGGACAAACGCAGCCAACAACGCAGCAGCCTGAAGGATGGAGTGATTTACGCTTTACGCTCCGGCGCGCCATGCACCATGGTATAAGCGTAATCGACGCCCATCCCGTAGGCGCCGCTGTGTTCGCGCACCAGGTCCATTACCGCATCGTAGGTCGCTTTGCGCGACCAGTCGCGCTGGTACTCCAGCAGCACCTGCTGCCAGGTCACCGGCACTGCCCCCGCCTGCACCATCCGGTCAATAGACCGCTCATGGGCGTCGACAGAGGTGCCGCCGGAGGTATCCGTCACCACATAGACCTCGTAGCCCGCCTCCAGCGCCATCAACGCCGGGAAAGTCAGGCAGACTTCGGTCCACAGAGCGGAGATCACCAGCTTTTTACGGCCGGTCGCTTTCACCGCTGCCACAAACGCATCGTCTTCCCAGGAGTTCATGGAGGTACGTTCAATCGGCTTGACGTCAGGATGCACGGCCAATAATTCCGGCCAGATATAGCCGCTAAAGCTTTTGGTCTCTACGGAGGTATAAATCACCGGTACATTAAAAATTTTGCCCGCTTTTGCCAGCGCCACGGTGTTATTTTTCAGGGTCTGGCGATCGATATTCGCCACGCCAAAGGACATTTGCGGCTGATGGTCAATAAAGATAAGCGCGGAATTAGTGGGATCGAGCAGTTCACGAATAGACATTAAATACCTTCTTAATCAATTAGTTAAAAAGATGACATGATGATTAATGCGTCGTGTGGATCCTGACTGATAAAGCATGGTGAGTATAGCCAGTTATTTCTAACAAGTTATTAAGGATTTTTTATGGTTTATATTTTTTGCCGCGACCAGGATTTATTCACGCCTGTTTTAATCAAATTTTTACGCCAAACTGTTCTGATTTATTCACTGGCTTTGATTATTGCGCTTAGGTACAACAGAGAAAACAAATTAATGGATAGCTTCATATGCGCGTAAACTTTGATGTTTTGATGATCCTTGATGCCCTTGACCGCCACGGATCCTTCGCCACCGCCGCGGAGTCGCTGTATAAAACCCCCGCCGCTCTGAGCTATATGATCCAGAAACTGGAGAGCGATCTGAACATCGTGCTGTTGGATCGTTCCGGCCATCGGGCAAAATTTACCGATACCGGGCGGCTGATGCTGGAGAAGGGGCGACAGCTTTTAAGTGCCGCCAGAGATCTGGAAAAGCAGGCCCAGCAGCTGAGCGCGGGCTGGGAGCGAGAGCTAGCCATCGCCCTTGACGCCTCATTTCCCTTTTCGGCCCTGCTGCCGCTGATCGCCGAGTTTTACGCGCAAAACCCACAGACGCGACTGAACTTCAGCCATCACACCCTCGCCGGTTCGTGGGAAGAGCTGACCCATCATGGGGCGGATATTATCCTCGGCGCCATCAATGAGCCGCCCACCTCCGCGGAGTGGTCATGGCAAACCCTCGGCGCGTTGGATAACATCTTCGTCGTCGCCCCCCATCACCCGCTGGCTCAGGCGAAGGAGCCACTGGCCAATAAACAGCTCAGCCAGCATCGGGCCATCGTGATCCGCGACAGCGCCCGCTATTGCCATCCGCTCAACAGCAATCTCCTCGACGAGCAGCCGCAAATCGGCGTCGATGATTTCGCCAGTAAAGTCGAACTATTGTGCGCCGGGCTGGGCTGCGGCTTTCTGCCGCGCCATATCGCTCGCCCGTGGCTGGTAAAAGGCAGTCTGGTGGAGAAAAGCGTCGCCTGCTGGCGGGAAAAGGATATTACCTATATGGCCTGGCGCAGCGGGAATGATGGGCTGGCTCAGCGCTGGTGGCGGGAGGCGCTCCTCCGCGGCGACCTGCTGAGCCAGCTCTACCATTAACGGCCGGACCAGACGTTGGCGGAGATGGCCGGGAGGGTCAGCACCCCGTCCTGGAAGGCGCCGGCGCCCTCCTGCAGCGTCCACCCGGCCACGTTCAGCAGCGGGGAATCTTCGATAACCACCTCGCAGGCTTCCCCGCGGTTAATCGCCACCAGCACCCGCTGCTGTTTGTAGACGCGGACAAACACCACCACGTTATCCTCGGCGTAAATCACCTGACAGCCGCCGTAGCGCAGCGCCTGGTGGGCCTTACGCAGTTTCGCCATCCGCTGATACAGCGCCAGCAGCTGGGTATCCTGCAGCGCCGGATCCCACGGGAACGGTTTGCGGCAGAACGGATCGTTATTGCCATCCACGCCCACCTCGTCGCCATAGTAGATGCACGGTACCCCCGGCCAGCTGAACAGCCACACCACCGCCAGCGGCAGGCGCGCTACGTCTTTGCCAAGAAGAGATTTAAAACGCGCCGTATCATGGCTGTCGAGCTGGTTGAACATCCGCAGCTGCTGCTGATGCGACAGCCCGGCGCGATAATTATCCATCCACGCCATACAGGTCTGGGCGTCTATTTTCTGCGGATCGTAAGAGATATCGGTATTGGCGAGGAATCCCCAGATCGGGAAGGTGAAGCCGCGATAGTTCATCGCCGCGTCTTCGGCATCCGCCTGCAGCCACTGGCGCGCGTCGCCAAAATGTTCGCCAAAGACAAAAGCTTCCGGCTGCGCTTGCTTCGCCGCCTGGGTAATGCCGGCGATATGCTGCAGGTTATTCCGCGCCCCGCCGCCTTCGCCCAGCATATGCACCACGTCCAGACGCCAGCCGTCCATGCTCCATGGCGCCTTCAGCCAGTGGCGTACGATACTGTCTTCACCGGCATAGATCTCGTTGACCAGGCTGGTCGACCGATAGTCGAGCTTCGGCAGACTGGCATAGCCCAGCCAGTTGTGCGCCTGCCCCTCCTCTGAGAAGGTAAACCAGTCGCGCCACGGGGAGTCCGGATCGTGGCCGGCGCCGCCGCTGCCCTGCTGGTGACGGTCGAACCAGGGATGGGAATCGCCGGTATGGTTGAACACGCCGTCGAGGATCATGCGCATTCCCGCCCGCTGGGTGTTGTGGCGCAGCCGGAGCAGCGCCGCGTCGCCGCCAAACTGCGGATCGACGCGCCGATAATCCTCGGTATCGTATTTATGCACGCTGGGGGCGGCGAAAACCGGGTTCAGATACAGAGCGGTTACGCCGAGCTGCTTCAGGTAGGGAAGTTTTTCGCTGATGCCGTCGAGATCCCCGCCGTAGAACGTCGACCCGCCCGCCTCGCCGGTAAGCGGGTCGTCCCACGCCTTGCGCACAATCTCCCGTCCCGCCGCGTGATGGTAATAGACCGCATCCTGGTCGGCGTCACGCGCGGCGCTGCGGGCAAAGCGATCGGGGAAAATTTGATAGAACACCTGATCGGCCACCCACTGCGGGCCGGCGTCCGGCAGGTCAATGGCGAACTGCTCCAGTCGGGCCGGCGGGAATCGGGTGAAGCCTTGTGGCGTAAACCAGCGCTGATGGTCGGCCCACAGCAGCTTAAAGCTGTAGCGGCGGCGCGGCTGGCCGCTGGCGAGAGAGATTTCGCCGCGCCATGCCACCACGCCTGGCTGCGGCGCCTGGCGGAGCCGCTGCATCGGCAGCGACAGCTCTTCGTTATCCTCTTCCGCGCGCAGCGTGATCCGCTGCGGCAGCGACTCACCGCTTAACCACAGAGTAATAAACAGTCGGTCCTGTTGCACCTTGATAAAGGGTGCAACCGGAAGGTGCCATGCCTTCAACATCGTGAATCCTCATTGTGCAGAATGGGCACACCTTGCCATAGCCGCCGGGCGCAGAACTCATCATCTCAGAACTTTTTGGGGGAGGATAACGGGGGAGGACGCGGGACCGCAAGCCGCCCCGGCCGCGCGATGCTGACCGGGGCGATGTCGATTACTGAGCCTGCGCCAGGCGGCGCTCACGGCGGGTCTTAAAGACCCAGCCGAGCAGCAACAGCGCAATCCACGCCATACCGACGTACAGCGAGATGCGGGTGTCCGGATGATAGCCGATAAGGGCGATAATAAAGGCCAGGAACAGCAGGCCGATCACCGTGGTCACCACCCCGCCAGGGACTTTGAATTTCAGCGCCTTAACCTCTTCGGGCGACAGACGGCGGCGGAAGGCTATCTGTGACAGCAGGATCATAATCCACACCCACACCGTGGCGAAGGTGGCCAGGGAGGCGATCACCAGGAAAACGTTCTCCGGCATGATGTAATTTAGGTATACCGCAAACAGCAGCGCAATGGTCATCACCATCACCGTCACCCACGGAATACCGCGACGCGACGTTTTAGCGAACACCTTCGGCGCGCTGCCCTGCTCAGCCATGCCGTGCAGCATACGGCCCACGCCGAACACGTCGGAGTTAATCGCCGACAGCGAAGCCGTCAGGACCACGAAGTTAAGAATACTGGCCGCGAAGGTAATGCCCAGATGCTGGAAGGTCAGGACGAAGGGGCTGCCGTCGGTTCCCACCTGATTCCACGGGTAGATGGACATAATGACGAACAGCGTGCCGACGTAGAACACCAGAATGCGCATCGGCACCGAGTTGATGGCGCGCGGAATGGATTTCTCCGGGTCCTTCGCCTCACCGGCGGTAATGCCGATGATTTCGATGCCGCCGTAAGCGAACATCACCATCTGCAGCGACATCACCATTCCCAGCCAGCCGTTGCTGAAGAAGCCGCCGTTGCTCCACAGGTTATGAATCCCCGTCGGCTGGCCGCCGTTGCCGATCCCCCAGATAATGATGCCGAACCCGGCGAGGATCATGATGATAATGGTGGCCACTTTGAAGAACGAGAACCAGAACTCCAGCTCGCCAAACACCTTGACGCTCATCAGGTTGACGGCGCAGATGATCAGCACCACGCTGAGCACCCAGATCCAGTGCGGCACCGTCGGGAACCAGACGCCCATGTAGATGCCGAAGGCGGTAACGTCGGCGATGGCGACGATCAGGATTTCAAAGCAGTAGGTCCAGCCGGTGATATAGCCCGCCAGTCCGCCGAGGTTTTCCTGGGCATAGCGGGAGAATGAGCTGGCGGCAGGGTTATGCACCGACATCTCACCGAGCGCCCGCATAATGATATATGCCGCGACGCCGCCGATAATGTAGGCCAACAGTACGCTGGGTCCGGCCATTTTAATGGCGTCGGCCGAGCCGTAAAAAAGCCCGGTGCCGATGGCGGAACCCAGAGCCATAAAGCGAATGTGCCGGGTGCTTAGCCCGCGCTTAAGCTTGTTACTACTTTCCATCGTGGTTTTTCAATGCCGTTTAACACAAAAAATAAAAAACCACGGAACCCGAAGTCCCGTGGTTAAACGCTTGTCCTCACCGCCGGTTAATGCGCGCTGGAAGTCACCTGACGTCCGGCTGCGCGATCCCAGATCACCGCGAGAATGGTCATCACGGCGGTGGGCATCAGCCAGGCCAGGCCCTGCTCCGCCAGCGGCAGACGCGCGGTCCAGTCCGGCAGAATCGCGGCAAATGCCGATGACTTAATCCCGTCAATGATACCAAACATCAGGCTGATAAACATGGCCGGCGCGATAACGCGGGACGAATTATGCCACCAACTGCGGGTAAAGCTTAATACAACCAGTGCGATACACGGCGGATAGATAGCGGTCAGCACCGGAATCGATACCTGGATCAGATGGCTAAGGCCCAAATTGGAGACCGCCATGGAGAACAGGCCGAGAACAAAGACCAGCGTGCGATAGGAGAACGGCAGATACTGGGCAAAGAACTCAGCGCAGGCGCAGGTCAGGCCCACCGCCGTCACCAGGCAAGCGATGAAGATCAGCGCCGCCAGCAGGAAACTGCCCGCCCCGCCGAAGGTGTGCTGCACGTAGGCATGGAGGATCGCCGCGCCGTTGGCGGACTGATCCACGAGAGTAGCGCTGTCAGAGCCCAGACGGAACAGCGCCAGATACAGCAGGGTCAGGCCGACGCCCGCCATCAGGCCAGCCCAGACGGTATAACGGGTCAACAGACGCGCTTCGCTGACGCCGCGTGAGCGAGCGGCATTAACAATCACGATGCCGAACACCATCGCGCCGAGGGTATCCATGGTCAGGTAGCCGTTGACGAAGCCATTGGAGAATGGCGCCGTACGATACGCTTCCAGCGCGTCGCTGATCGGGCCCGCTGGCCAGATGATGGCGGCGACCGCCAGCACAATCAGGGCGATAATTTTCAGCGGCGCAAGGAAATTGCCCACGGTGTCCAGCAGTTTGCCCGGATAGAGGGAGACCAGAATCACCAGCGCGAAGTAAATAACGCTGTAGATCAGCAGCGGCAGCGGGCCGTCGCCGGTCAGCGGCGCAATACCGACCTCAAAGGAGACGGTCGCGGTACGCGGCGTCGCGAACAGCGGTCCTACCGCGAGATAGCACACCACCGCCAGCAGGATACCGGCCACTTTACCAATCGGGGTGCTCAGGCTTTCAACGCCGCCGCCGACTTTCGCCAGCGCCACCACCGTCAGCACCGGCAGACCCACCGCAGTGATCAGGAAGCCGATCGCCGCCGTCCAGACGTGCTCGCCCGCCTGTAAGCCAACCATCGGAGGGAAAATAATGTTGCCTGCGCCAACGAACAACGCGAAGGTCATAAAGCCCAACGCTATGATGTCGCGAGATTTTAACTGATGGGTCATAAATTCATTACTGCCTGTGGATGTGGTGTTGTAAAAAAATGGAAAAATACCGCGCTCCCCTCTCAGGGACGATACAGCGGCCATTGCCGGTAAACTCAGCGAGATATGCTCCCGAAGCGGCGTGGGAAAGAATTGTTTTTGGTATTACCACGCAAAAGCAGTCTGTCATCGACTGCGCAGGCGCAATTTAAACGCTTATAACGTTTTAAAGCAAGGCACGATCGCAAAAGCAGATGATTATGCTGGTTATGTCTTTCACACCAGAATCATTTACCATATTGATAGAAAACCCGTGGCTTATCATGCGAACAAAAAAGCAGCGCGCGCTCATTAAATAGGCGAGAAAAAACGACTGCCAATGAAAATGACCAGCTGAAGCTGGTCATTGGCAAGATAAACTGACAGCGCGTCGATCAGGCGTCATTTTTGGCAATTAATCGTTCCGGGAGCAGGAAGCTAAAGCGGGTTCCCTTGCCCACCGTGCTGTCGATTTCCAGCCGGCTGTCATGATGGTTAACCGCGTGTTTGACGATCGCCAGTCCCAGGCCACTGCCCCCCGTTTGCCGGGAACGGGCTTTATCCACCCGATAAAAACGCTCGGTCAGACGGGGAATATGCTCTGGCGCAATGCCTGGCCCGTTATCCTCGACGCTGAACAGCGCTCCCTGCGGGGTCCGCTGCCAGCTGACGCGAATTTCGGTCCCCGGCGGGGTGTGGTTCACCGCGTTATAGACCAGGTTGGAGATGGCGCTGCGCAGCTGCTCCTCATTACCCAGCACCTTGAGCTGCTCATCGACGGTGAAGATCAGCGTCTGTTTCTCCTGGCTGAGAGTTTGCGCCTCGCGCTCCACCACCCGCAGCATCATCGGCACGTCGATGCGATCATTCATCGCCAGCGCCGGCGCGGCTTCAATACGCGACAGCGTCAGCAGCTGCTTCACCAGGCCTTCCATACGTTGAGTTTGCTCCCGCATGGTGTGCAGGGCTTTTTCTCGGGTCGCCCCCTCCAGCACCTGCTCCTGCATCATCTCCAGATAGCCCTGCAGCACCGTCAGTGGGGTGCGCAACTCATGGCTGACGTTGGCGAAAAAGTTCCGCCGCGCCCCTTCCAGCTGATGCATCTGCGTCACGTCGCGCGCCACCATCAGCCACTGCTTGTCGCTGTAGGGCATCACGCGAATTTCCAGATGACGGGCGTTATTCAGCACCAGATTGAGCGGCTTTGAAAAATCGCGCTGTTTCAGATAGTTGGCGAACTCGGGATAGCGCAGAAGGTTAAGAATGTTTTGGCCACTGTCGTCCGGCCAGCGCAGGTTTAGAATCTGCTGCGCCAGGCCATTACACCAGAAAATAGCCCCTTCTTCCGTGGTCAGGACGACCGCATCCGGCAGCGATTCCGCCCCGCTGCGAAAGCGTTTAATCAGGCTTCCCAGCTCGCGCCGACGCTTTTTATTACGCATCTGCATCTGGTGCAGACCATACAGCAGCGGCTCCCAACTGCCGCGGCCAGGCGGAGGAGTCATGCTCCGGTCCACCCACAGCCACCACGACAGGCGCATCAAATTCCAGAAATGCCAGATCAGCAAACCGGTCACTGCCGCCAGTAAAAACCACGGCAGATGACCCACAAACGCCCCCAGAATCAGGGCCGGAATACACGCTAAAAAGAGCTCCAGCGCCAGCCTTTTCCATGACAGCCGTTCCAGCACGGGTCACACTCCTGTCAAAATTCAGAAACGGGCGGAGAAACGATACCCCGTGCCGCGAACCGTTTGCACCATACGATCATGGCCACTGTGTTCCAGCGCTTTGCGCAGGCGGCGAATATGGACGTCCACCGTGCGGTCTTCCACATAAACGTTGGTCCCCCAGACGTGGTTCAGCAGCTGTTCGCGGCTGTACACCCGCTCCGGATGGGTCATAAAGAAGTGCAATAATTTAAATTCCGTCGGTCCCATATCCAGCGGACTGTCGCCGGTCATTACCCGGTGCGATGAAGGGTCGAGGCTCAGCCCCTGCATTTCGATCACCTCTTCCACCGCCATCGGTGAAATACGGCGCATCACCGCTTTGATTCGCGCCACCAGCTCTTTCGGAGAGAAAGGCTTGGTGATGTAGTCATCCGCGCCGGTCTCCAGGCCGCGAACGCGATCCTCTTCTTCTCCACGCGCGGTCAGCATCACTACCGGAATATCCCGCGTCATCGCCTCGCGCTTGAGCAGTTTAATAAACTGCAGCCCCGAACCGCCCGGTAGCATCCAGTCCAGGAGAATCAAATCAGGCCAGGGTTCATTGAGTTGATTCACCGCGCTGTCATAATCTTCCGCTTCGACAGGCTGAAAGCCATTTTGCTCCAGAACAAAGCAGACCATTTCGCGGATTGGAGCTTCATCTTCAACGACCAGAATTCTTCTCGCCATTATTTACCCTGTGTTTTTTAGCCATCAGTATAGAAGTGCGGCGTCATTATGCGTCACTTTTGTGACAGATTTATGAAAAAAATGACCGTCTGATGATCGGGTATTTTGAAGCACGACGCGGACTTACCCCTCACTAACAAGTGGTATACTGCCGCCCATGCTTTTTTCGCTAGGGAAGATTTATGCGCCTCCTTCACACCTCCGACTGGCACCTGGGCCAGAATTTTTACAGCAAAAGCCGCGCGGCCGAACACGACGCTTTTCTTACCTGGCTACTGGACCGCGCGCAGGAGCATGAAGTCGACGCCATTATCGTGGCTGGCGATATTTTTGATACCGGCTCGCCGCCGAGCTACGCCCGCGAACTGTATAACCGTTTCGTCGTCCAGTTGCAGCAGACCGGCTGTCGCCTGGTGGTGCTGGCGGGCAACCACGACTCGGTGGCGATGCTCAATGAATCCCGCGATATCCTCGCCTTTTTACACACCACCGTGGTGGCGAACGCCGGCTACGCGCCGATTGAGCTGCCGCTGCGCGACGGCACGCCGGGCGCCATCTTCTGTCCGGTGCCGTTTTTACGCCCGCGCGAGCTGGTGACCAGCCAGGCCGGTCACTCCGGTCGGGAAAAACAGCAGCTGCTGCTGCACGCCATCAGCGACTATTATCAGGAGCAGTATCAGCAGGCCTGCGCGCTGCGCGGCGATCGGCCGCTGCCCATCATTGCCAGCGGCCATCTGACCACCGTCGGCGCCAGCAAAAGCGATGCCGTCCGCGACATTTACATCGGCACACTGGATGCCTTTCCGGCGCAACACTTCCCCCCTGCCGACTACATTGCGCTGGGCCATATTCACCGGGCGCAGATGGTCGGCGGCTGCGAGCATATCCGCTACAGCGGCTCGCCGCTGCCGCTGAGCTTCGATGAAACCGGCAAAGCGAAATCGGTGCATCTGGTGAGCTTTAGCGAGGGGCGACTTAGCGCCGTGGAAACCCTGGAGGTGCCCGTGACCCAGCCTCTGGCGGTAATCAAAGGCGATCTGGCCGCCATCACCGCCCAGCTGGAGCAGTGGCGCGGCGTCGAGCAGGACCCGCCGGTGTGGCTGGATATCGAAATCACCACCGAGGACTATCTGCACGATATTCAACGTCATATTCAGGCGCTAACGGAGGATCTGCCGGTGGAAGTGCTGCTGGTGCGCCGCAGCCGCGAGCAGCGCGAGAAAATACTGCTCAACGCCCAGCGGGAGACGCTCAGTGAACTGAAGGTGGAGGAGGTATTCGAGCGCCGGCTGGCGCTGACCGAAATTGACGAGATGAAGCGCGCCCGGCTGCATGAGCTGTTCGCCCATACGGTGCATACGCTCACCGCGGAGGACGAAAACACATGAAAATCCTCAGTCTGCGTCTGAAAAACCTCAACTCCCTGAAAGGGGAATGGAAGATAGACTTTACCGCCGAGCCGTTCGCCAGCAATGGCCTGTTCGCCATTACCGGCGCCACCGGGGCCGGGAAAACCACGCTGCTCGATGCCATTTGCCTGGCGCTCTATCATGAGACGCCGCGCCTGAATAAAGTCTCCCAGTCGCAAAACGACCTGATGACCCGCGATACCGCCGAGTGTCTGGCGGAAGTCGAGTTTGAAGTAAAAGGCATCGCCTACCGCGCTTTCTGGAGCCAGAACCGGGCCCGTAACCAACCGGATGGCAATCTGCAGGCGCCCCGCGTCGAGCTGGCGCGCTGCGCTGACGGCAAAATCCTCGCCGATAAAGTCTCGGACAAGCTGGAGCAAACCGCGACGCTTACCGGCCTCGACTATGGCCGCTTCACCCGCTCGATGCTGCTTTCCCAGGGGCAATTTGCCGCCTTCCTGAACGCAAAGCCGAGCGATCGCGCGGAGCTGCTGGAGGAGCTGACCGGCACGGAAATCTACGGCCAGATTTCAGCCATGGTCTACGAACAGCACAAAGCCGCTCGCCATGCGCTGGAGAAGTTCGAAGCCCAGGCGGCGGGCATCGTCCTGTTGACGGAGGCCCAGCAGCAGGCGCTGCAGGAAAGTTTGCAGGTACTTACTGACGAAGAAAAAGCCCTGCTGGCCCAGCAGCAGAGCCAGCAGCAGCAGCTCCAGTGGCTGACCCGCCGCGACGAGCTGGCGCAGCAACAGCAGCAGGCCGCCACCCGGCAGCAGCAGGCCCGCCAGGCGCTGGCGGACGCCGCCCCGGCGCTGGCGAAGCTTGAGCTGGCCCAGCCCGCCGCCCAACTGCGTCCCCTGTGGGAGCGCCAGCAGGAGCAGACGGCAGGCCTGGCGCAAACCCGGCAGCGGATCAGTGAAGTAAATGCTCGCTTACTTGCCAGCACGGCGCTGCGCGCGCGCATCCGCCAGGGCGCCTTGCGCGCTCAGCAGCAGCGTCAGGCTGAACTGGCCGATCTGGCGCAGTGGCTGGCCGCCCATGAGCGTTTCCGCTTATGGGGTCAGGAGATCGCCGGCTGGCGAGCGCAATTCTCGCAACTGACGCGGGATAAACAACAGCTAACGGCTCAGAGCACCCGCCTGGCCGCGCTACGCCAGAAGCTGGCCACGCTGCCAGCCAGCCCTCTCACCCTGAGCGCGGATGACGTTGCCGCAGCGATAGAACAGCAAACCCAATCGCGGCCGCTGCGCCAGCGCCTGCTCTCCCTGCATGAGCAGCATCAGCTGCTGCGCAAGCGTCTGCGCCAGAACGCCGAGAGCGTCCAGCAGGCGCAGGCGGAGCAGGTAAAACTTAACGCTACCCTGACGCTGCGCCGGGAACAATATAAAGACAAAAACCAGCACTATCTCGACCTGAAGGCGCTCTGCCAACGGGAAGAAACGATTAAAGACCTGGAAAGCTACCGCGACCGGCTCGAGGCGGGTAAGCCCTGTCCGCTGTGCGGCGCCTGTGAACACCCGGCGATTGAACAATACGCCTCGTTGACGCTCACGGATAATCAGCGCCGCCGCGATGCGCTGGAAAAGGAGGTCGCCGCGCTGAAAGAAGAAGGCCTGCTGATCCTCGGGCAGGTCAAGGCCCTGACGCAACAGCTCCAGCGTGACACCGAAGCGGCCGGGCGGCTCGCAGAGGAAGAGCAAGCGCTTACTAAAGCGTGGCAGGAGACCTGCGCCTCTCTGCACATCACGCGGGATATTGCGCAAGAGATAAACGACTGGATGCAGGAGCAGGAGCGCTACGAGCAGCAGCTCTATCAGCTCAGCCAGCGCCTGATGTTGCAGAGTCAGCTTAACGATCAGCAGGCGCTGGAGCGCCAGGCCGAGCAGCAGCTGGCGGCCACGCGCCAGGGACTGGAGAGCGCCCTGCAGGCCCTGGCCCTGAGCCTGCCGGCAGAAGGGACAGAAGCCGCCTGGCTGCACGCTCGCGAAAGCGAATTTGCCCAGTGGCAGGCGCAACAGACCCAACATGATGCCATTCAGCAGCAAATCGCTGCTCTGCGGCCACTGCTGGAGACGCTGCCGACCAGCGACGAGACAGAGGTTGAAGCTGAGTCGGCCATCCCGGACAACTGGCGCGAAATCCACGAGGAATGCCTGTCGCTGCACAGCCAGCTTGTCGCCCAGCAGCAGCAGGAAACCCAGGAAAAGGCGCGTCTGGACCAGTCGCAGGCGCAATTCACCTCCGCCCTGGCCGCCAGCCGCTTTAGCGATCGGGAGGCGTTCCTCGCCGCGCTGCTGGATGACGAGACCGCCCAGCGGCTGACGCAGTTAAAACAGACGCTGGAGCAGCAGCTTCAGCAGGCGGCCGCGCTCTGCGAGCAGGCGACCCGGCAACATGAGGCGCACCTGGCGCTGCGTCCGCAAGGGGTGGACGCTGACGTCCCCACCCTGCAAACCCAGCTGCACGCCCTGGCCCAGCGGCTGCGGGATAACACTACCCGCCAGGGTGAGATCCGCCAGCAGCTCAGGCAGGACGCAGAGAGCCGTCAACAGCAGCAGGCGCTGGGGCAGCAGATTGCAGAGGCGGCGCAGCTGGCGGACGACTGGGGCTATCTCAATTCGCTGATCGGCTCCAGCACCGGCGACCGGTTCCGCAAATTCGCCCAGGGGCTGACGCTGGATAATCTGGTCTGGCTGGCAAACCAGCAGCTCAACCGCCTGCATGGCCGCTATCTGCTACAGCGCAAGGCCAGCGAGGCGCTGGAGCTGGAGGTTGTCGATACCTGGCAGGCCGACGCCGTGCGCGACACCCGCACCCTCTCCGGCGGCGAAAGTTTCCTCGTCAGCCTGGCGCTGGCCCTGGCGCTGTCAGACCTGGTGAGCCATAAGACGCGGATTGACTCCCTGTTTCTTGATGAAGGCTTCGGCACCCTCGACAGCGAAACGCTGGACACGGCGCTGGACGCCCTGGATGCCCTTAACGCCAGCGGTAAGATTATCGGGGTGATCAGCCACGTGGAGGCGATGAAAGACCGCATTCCGGTGCAGATCAAAGTGAAGAAGATTAACGGCCTGGGCTATAGCCGGCTGGACAAAGCGTTTGCGGTGGAGTGAGGTCTGAATTATGGCGATGTTCCCTCACCCTAACCCTCTCCCGAGGGAGAGGATCCGGGTGCGGGGAAGCGGTTCAGGTCCCCTGGAGCGGCCACAGCCAGGCCGCGCCGCGTACCCCGCTGGAGTCGCCGTGCATCGCTTTGCGGATCGGCGTTTCACACTCGCCGCCGAAGACCCACTGCTTCACCAGGTCCGGCACCGTCTGATACAGTCGTTCGACGTTGCTCATCCCGCCGCCCAGCACGATAACGTCCGGGTCGAGGATATTCACCACGTGGGCCAGCGATTTCGCCAGCCGCTGTTCATAGCGGCTCAGCGCCAGTTCAGCCTTTTCGTCACCTTCTCCCACCAGGCGCATAATCTCGCTGCCGGTTAACCCTTTGCCGCTCAGCCGCTGATAGTCGGTGGCGAAACCGGTGCCGGAGATAAAGGTTTCGATACACCCCTGTTTGCCGCAGTAGCAAGGGACTTCCGCACGGTAGCGCAGCTCATCGTCGTTCATCCACGGCAATGGGTTATGTCCCCATTCGCCAGCGTTACCATTGCCGCCGATATGCGCCCGCCCGTTGAGCGCCACCCCGGCGCCGCAGCCGGTGCCGATAATCACCGCGAATACCGTTTGCGCCCCCGCCGCCGCGCCGTCCACCGCTTCCGACACCGCCAGACAGTTGGCATCGTTAGCCAGCCGGACTTCCCGCTCAAGGCGCAGGCTGAGGTCCTTATCAAAGGGCTGGCCGTTGAGCCAGGTCGAGTTGGCGTTTTTCACCACCCCGGTATAAGGCGAAATTGAGCCAGGAATGCCCATCCCCACGGTACCCTGCTGTCCGGTCGCCTGCTCGGCCATCGCCACCAGAGTGGCGATGGTCTCGATGGTTTGCCGGTAGTCCTCCCGCGGCGTGGGTAACCGGTGGCGAAACAGCTGCTCTCCCTGATCGCTCAGGGCTATCACTTCGGTTTTTGTTCCACCTAAATCAATACCAATACGCACGCTCAGCTCCTCACCCCGATTAACAATGCAAGCATAGCGACAATTCGCTATCATGCCCGCCTGATTTAACGACAAAGCCGTGGAAATTATCATGCTGTGGTTCAAAAATTTAATGGTTTACCGTCTCAGCCGCGATATCGAATTGCGCGCCGAGGAGATGGAAAAACAGCTGGCCGAGCTGACATTTACCCCTTGTGGCAGCCAGGATATGGCGAAAACCGGTTGGGTGTCGCCGATGGGATCGCACAGCGACGCGCTGACGCATACGGCAAACGGCCAGATCATTATCTGCGCGCGTAAAGAAGAGAAGATCCTGCCGTCGCCGGTGATTAAGCAGGCGCTGGAGGCAAAGATCCAGAAGCTGGAAGCCGATCAGGGCCGCAAGCTGAAGAAGACCGAGAAAGATTCCCTGAAAGATGAAGTGCTGCACTCGCTACTGCCGCGCGCCTTCAGCCGCTTCAGCCAGACAATGATGTGGATCGACACCGTCAACGGCCTGATCATGGTCGACTGCGCCAGCGCGAAGAAAGCGGAAGATACTCTGGCCCTGCTGCGTAAAACCCTCGGCTCGCTGCCGGTGGTGCCGCTGACCCTGGAGAATCCGATTGAGCTAACGCTGACCGAGTGGGTCCGCTCCGGCACCGTGGCGCAGGGCTTCCAGCTGCTGGACGAAGCCGAGCTGAAAGCGATGCTGGAAGATGGCGGCGTGATCCGCGCCAAGAAGCAGGATCTGGTTAGCGACGAAATCGCTGTACACATTGAGGCCGGGAAGGTCGTCACCAAGCTGGCGCTGGACTGGCAGCAGCGTATTCAGTTTGTGATCTGCGACGACGCGTCAATTAAGCGCCTCAAGTTCTGCGATGAACTGCGCGACCAAAACGAAGATATCGATCGGGAAGATTTCGCCCAGCGCTTTGACGCCGACTTTATCTTAATGACCGGCGAGCTGGCTGCCCTGATCCAAAGCCTGGTGGAAGGGCTCGGCGGCGAAGCGCAACGCTAAGCGCCGCTTTCCTTCCTGCCGGGCAGGAAGGAAAAAACAACCCGGCGGCAGGCGCCGGGCGTCACGCTGGCTTACAGATAGCGGCACAGATAAGAGGTTGGCTCAGCCACCTGCAGATGAAATTCGCTGTTGCCTGGCACATTGAAAACTTCGCCGGCAGCGTAAACTTTCCACTCAGTCTCACCCGGCAGCAGGACATTCAGCGCCCCGCTGACTACCGTCATCTCTTCCGGCTGCGCCGTACCAAAGGTGTATTCCCCTTCCGCCATCACGCCAACGCTGGCGCGACCGGTACTGCTGCTGGTGAAGCCAATGGATTTCACTTTTCCGTCAAAGTATTCATTGCTTTGAAGCATAAACAAGCCCTTCTGATCGTCGGTTAAAGGCTCAATATAGGGGGCGCTCCTTGCCCCTGTCACGCGAAATTAACACATTAGACCAATAGTTCTGCCGCCAGTCGGGAAACCAGCACATTCGACAGCAAAACCGGAACATCGAGGGCTTTTTGTAACACATCGCGATGATGCTGATAGTAACCGAGACAGTCGAGGACCAGCACGTCGGCGCCCTGCTCCAGCAACGTTTTGCCGGCGGTTAATAACTCGCTGTCGCTGCCGGTAAACGGATTGGCCAGCGCGTAGTATGGCGACTTTTCCAGCGAGAGCCACTTTTGCCGCTGCATGGGCATGATCTCTTCCACCGGCACGATCACCCCTACCTGGTGCCCATCGACGATCGATGCCACCAGCGGCGGGATGATCCGCTGCGGCTCGAGGAGGATCGCGTGGTGGGTGGTAAAACCGGTCAGCTGTTCGGAACTGAGCAGCAGGATCACATCATAATGTTGTCGATCCAGCATCGCGATCGCGCTGCGGACATCGCGTTCAATTTTCTGTCGCGACACCATCACCAACTGGTTATTACTGAGCAAGGTCAGGAGTCCTTTCTCGCCGTCACCTACGGCGTACTCGGCCATTACCTCGTCAGGCGTCATCTCGCCCAGCAGGCTGATGTGGGCGATCTGTTCTTCCCTGATATGTTCGGTCAGGAGCGGCAATACTCCCGCCAGCGGCACAACGCCGATGGTCAAAATTGCCATCGTTGCACTACTCATATCATGTACCTTTTCACAACCACTGCTTCAACACAGGCTTTCCACACACAGCATCCGCCCCCCTGGTGAGTAAAAATCAACCGTCGAGAAGCGTAGCAGCTCCACGCCGCGGTTGAATGTAAAGATTGCCGGGCGGCGGCGCCGTGCCTGAAAAATCCGTGTGTTAGATATTCATTAGTACGACTGATAAATAAAAAATGTGAGATACGCCCGATATTGCCAGCATGGCGGGCAATTCGGGCTCAGGGGGTTACGACTTGTCAGGATCTTCATAACGCCGTTTGGCATCCACGGCTTCCTGCTCGGTAGGATGTTCGCTGATAAGCGAATCAGGCTCAGGATAATCCGCACGGAGCTGATACCAGGTCACCGTCTGACCCTGAGGACCTTTCTCTACCGCAACCACGCGCGCTTCTCTCGGATATGGGGGCCTGTTTGGCATAGTTCTTCCTTCTTCTGGTAGCAGAACTATTAAGTATAGGCGCCCCTCGCCGCCTTAATGTAAGTAAATTCTTAACTTACCGGGGTTGCCGTCGCGCTGCACAGCATGGACATAATCTGCTCCACCACCCGATCCGGCGAGGCCGTGGCATCCACAATATGGTGGGCAGCGTCCCGGTATAACGCTTCGCGCTGCGCCAGCACCTCGCCCACTTCCTCGCGCACCGGTTTTCCGGTCAGCGTCGGCCGCTGTTCGGCTTTCGGGTAGGCTTCCAGACGGTCAATCAGCGCCGACACCGAGGCCTGCAGATAAATCACCACGCCATTCTCCCGCATAAACTGACGGTTACCTTCCGCCAGCACAATGCCGCCGCCGGTGGCGATTACCGTATTCGGCAGGGTCACGGCCTTCAGCGACAGGGTCTCCAGTTCGCGAAAACGCGCCCACCCTTCCGCCTGCACGATCTCAGCCACCGTCCGCTGCTCATGGGCCTGTAGCCGATGATCGGTATCGGAGAACTGAAAATGCCGCGCTCGCGCCAGCGCATGGCCGACGGTGGTTTTACCGCAGCCGCGTGGCCCAATAAGAAAGATAGGCTGTGTCATAACCGAAGACCCCCTGGTTCCGTCTGTCGCAAAAAAATGAAAACGAAAGCACGTATTATCGCTGTCTGTCCCGCAATGCATACGTAAAGAAAAAATTACACAACTTCTTTACACCCCATTACCACGGTGAGAAGAGGGGCTATTAATGTAAACTTATCATTGCATTTAGTGTTTAACCAGCTTTACTTTCCGCTTGGCGTTATTTTTTATCCACCGCTGGCGTAAACGGTAACACATTTATGCATAGCTTTACGAAGCAACATATTTACAACATCATGTTTCAGAAGCACCCTGATGCCTATTCGACAGTGTGACAGAGGAATGTAACATGCAATCTGAAGAACAACGCCTTATTGATGGACTGTTTTCCCGGCTGAAAGAGGCTGAGGCGCACAGCGCATCGCGCGATGCCAGCGCCGAGGAGCGGATTGCCCAACACGTGAGCGCGCAGCCGGCGGCCCCCTACTATATGGCGCAAACCATTCTTATCCAGGAAGCCGCGATTAAACAGCTTAACGATCGCATCCAGGCGCTGGAGAGTCAGGTCAGCCAACTGCAGGCGGCAAAGCCCAGCAGCGGCGGCTTCCTCTCCGGCCTGTTTGGCGGTGGCGGCTCGTCACGCGGTTCTGACCCTATCCCGGGCGCGGAGCAATATGGTCGCCCGCAGGCCAGCGCTCAGCCGCAGTATACGCCACCACCGCAGCAGAACTATGCCCCGCAGGCTGCCGCACGCGGCGGCGGCTTTATGGCGGGCGCGCTGCAAACGGCCGCTGGCGTGGCAGGCGGCGTGGTGCTGGGCAATATGCTGACCAATATGTTCAGCGGCTCGCACCCGCAGGAGATAGTCAATATCATCGAAGAGAAGCCGCAGCCTGATGCCGCCTCCGCGCAGGACAGCATCGCGCAGGACACCACCGCAGGTGACGATCCGTTCCGCCAGGGAGACGATCAGTTCCTTGCCGACAATACCTGGAACGACGACTTCGACGCCGGCTTTGGCGACGATGATTTTGGCAGCGATGACGATAGCTGGGTTTAACCCTGGCGACGCTTAACCGCCAGCAACCACTTCTCCAGCTCGGCGGCAAACTGTTGCCGATCGCGCTGCGATAAACTATCCGGGCCGCCGGTCTGAACGCCGCTGGCCCGTAATGTCTCCATAAAATCCCGCATCGTCAGCCGCTCGCGGATCGTCGCCTCGCTGTAACGTTCCCCGCGCGGATTCAGCGCCGCCCCGCCCTTCGCCAGCACCTCCGCCGCCAGCGGGATGTCGGCGGTGATCACTAAATCTCCCGCCGCGCACTGGCGAACGATTTCATTATCCGCCACGTCAAAACCCTGCTCAACCCGCAGGGTGCGGATGAAACGCGACGGCGGCACGCGCAGCGGCTGGTTCGCCACCAGCGTCAGCGGAGTCTGGGTCCGCTCTGCCGCGCGGAACAAAATCTCTTTAATCACGTTCGGACACGCGTCCGCATCCACCCAAATGGCCATGCCAGCTCCTGTTACCTGCAATAAGTGACGCCAATGTTACCTGCTTTTCTCCCCCAGGAAAGCGCCAGGATGGTAAGCTAATCAGATCGTAACGAAAAAAGCAGAGGGGAATGGTGATGGATAAGAAAATTGGCTTTATCGGCTGCGGCAATATGGGTAAGGCCATTCTGGGCGGGCTGATCGCCAGCGGTCAGGTACAGCCGGGACAAATCTGGGTCTACACCCCGTCGCCGGACAAGGTTGCAGCTCTGCGCGACCAGTATGGCATCAACGCCGCCGGCAGCGCCCAGGAAGTGGCGCAGATTGCCGATATCGTCTTCGGCGCGGTTAAACCGGGGATCATGACCAAAGTGCTGGGCGATATCGCCTCCAGCCTGAATAAAGAGTCGCTGGTGGTCTCTATCGCCGCCGGCGTTACGCTTGAGCAGCTGGCGCGCGCCCTTGGCCACGATCGCAAAATCATTCGCGCGATGCCGAATACGCCGTCGCTGGTTAACGCCGGTATGACCTCCGTCACGCCTAACGCCCTGGTGAGCAGCGAAGATGTTGCCGAAGTGCTGACTATTTTCCGTTGCTTTGGCCAGGCGGAGCAAATTGCCGAGCCGATGATCCATCCGGTGGTGGGGGTAAGCGGTTCGGCGCCGGCCTATGTCTTTATGTTTATCGAAGCGATGGCCGATGCCGCCGTCCTCGGCGGAATGCCGCGCGCTCAGGCCTATAAATTCGCCGCCCAGGCGGTGATGGGCTCCGCCAAAATGGTGCTGGAGAGCGGAGAACACCCAGGGGCGCTGAAAGATATGGTCTGTTCCCCTGGCGGGACCACCATCGAAGCCGTGCGCGTGCTGGAAGAGAAAGGGTTCCGCTCGGCGGTAATCGAAGCCATCACCCAGTGTATGGAAAAATCAGAGAAACTGAGCCGCTCCTGAAGCTGAGCCGGCGGGCTTCAAGCCCTGAGAGGTTAAAGAACAAGGGAGCGCGTGCGCTCCCTTTTTTTCAGGCTTTCTTCAGGCAGCTACTCATGAAGGTACTGCGTTCATCGCCCTTCAGTGATTTCGCCGTGGCCGCTTTGCTGCAGTCGCTCATTTTCTGCTGCTGAGGGGTGAGCGCCTTTCCCTGCGAGGTCGTGGTCTCTTTTTTCAGACACTGGCTCATAAAGGTTTTGCGCTCCTCACCTTTCAGCATTTTGGCTGACGCTTGCTGATTGCAGTCCGTCATCCTTTGCTGCTGAGGAGTGGGCGTTTTTTCTGCCGCGCCAACCGCGCTGATAAAGATCAAGCCAAACAGTAGGGTCATCAATAAAGTTATTTTCATCGCACCATCCTTCTGTGAGTGGAACGTTGTAAGTCTGGACGCAGATAGAAAAAAAACCAGCCGGTGACGCAATTTCGCCACCGGCAGCGACTTATTTGAGACTCAGGGCAGCTTTCATGGTCGTGAACAGGTCGGTCTGATCGGTCAGGCCGACGACGTTAGCCGCATGCGGACCGTAGGCCGCAATGCGCAGTTGGGTGCCGGTGTGCTCCATCGACTCTTCCTCAGAGTTGCCGTAGCTCATCACCATCACCGCGCCATCGTGCGTGTTCAGAGCCTGGGTCAGCCCCGGGGCTTTGCTATCCGCCGGGATGATCTGGCTGGCATGCGCATGGTCGGCGGTGACGATCACCAGGGTATTACCGTCTTTTCGCGCGAATTCCAGCGCCTTCTGCACCGCTTCGTCAAGATCAACCGTTTCGCCGATCTGGCCGCACGGATTGGCCGCATGGTCCTGCTTATCGATGGACGCGCCTTCGACTTGCAGGAAGAAACCTTTCTCGTTGCGACTCAGCAGGTCAATCGCTTTCTCGGTCATCTGCGCCAGCGTCGGCACCGAGGCGTCACGCTTCGGGTTTGGCGTACAGGTCACCGGCGGCTTATCGATATTGCCGTGATAAGACGCCTTCGGCCCTTCCCAGCGTACCGGCATATTGCCATCGGCAAAGAGTCCCAGCAGCGGTTTATCCTGACTGGCTTCCGTCGCGGCGGCAAGAGAAGCCGCGTCGGTCACAATCTGGTAGCCGCGCGCTTGCGCCTGCTCGCGCAGGGTTTTGCCCTGCCACTCGCCCGCCGTCGCCGTTTCGGCAAAGGTCTTCGCGCCGCCGCCCAGGGTGACATCCGGTCGGGCGTTCAGCAGCTGTTCGGTAATGGAGCCTTTGCCCCCTTTTTCCAGCGCATTGCTGGGGCATTTTTCGCTGGTGACCGTCGGGCCATAGCATTTACGCGATGTCACATGCGCTACCAACGCCGCGGGGGTGGCGTCCTGCAGCTCGGCGGTGGAAACGTTGCCGGTGGCCAGCCCCGCCGCTTTCGCCAGCTCGAGGATGGTCTGATGCGCATTCTCATGAATATCGACGCCCAGCGCGCCGTTATAAGTCTTCACGCCGGTGGTCCAGGCGGTGGCGGAGGCCGCCGAGTCGGTCACGTAGTCCGGTTTCCCGGTTTTTTTATCCAGCGAATAATGCGTGTACTGCCCGGTTAACGGCAGAGCATCAATTCCTTTAAAGAAACCGCCCGCCCCCTCGGCATAGTTTCGCGCAGCGGTAATTTCCGAATCACCCATGCCATCGCCAATCAGCAAAATAACGTTTTTAGCTGGCTTATTGATTAACGAGGCGCGCAGCGCTTCGGTTTGATCGCCTGTTAAACGACGCGCGCCGCCAGGAGTGGTGATATCTCCCTGCGCAGCGCGATTTTCCAGAACCGGCGCAGCAGTAGTTTCTGCATGAATAACCGGCGAGCCCAGTAGAGGAATCAGGGCAATAAACAGGGCGCTTAATTTCACTTTTGTCATCTCCATGTAAAAAATACTTAAAAAAACAAAACGAGGGAGACTTTATAAAAGGGAGATGACAGAAAAATGACGGCATCCTTGTCGTGTCACAAAGACTAGCTACGAGGATGCCGCAACAGCTTCTTTAGATATTGCTGCAGCAGCATCGCATCATGGTCGTTGACCGGCGGACAGGGCGTCACCTGGTCAATCGCCTGTTCAATATCCTGAATCAATGCCTGCTGGGCATCATGCTCCATATGGCGCAATAATGCGGTGACCACGATCTCCAGCGCTTCAACCTGCACCGTCAGTTCCTTTGCTTCTTCTTCCTTTTGCGCCAGTTTAACCAGTAACTCAGCAATGAGATTCTTCATAGCACCAGTTCCTTATGCGAGGCCTGTTTTGATTGGGATGTCATACGCGATGACGGACCTCAGAATTACTTAAATTAAGAATCATCGCAACACCCAATATACAGCGAAACGTTTTACCACAATAAAATACCACTATAAATAGTATTGTTTAATCATGACCGGGGTTGCTTATAACCAGATTGCCTGGAAAATAATAAAATGGAATAGCGTTCACGCCATGACGATAACAAAAAGTAATAGTAAATCCGCTGACGGCGAATAATGCTGACGGTATCGCAATAAATACCGTCAGCAGAGGTTCAGGCGTTAGCCCGGCGGGTTTGGCGCAGCATCCACGCCAGTTGCCAGAGGTTAATGAAAACGATAATGGCGGTGGCAATAAACACCCAGCGGAAGCCGGCCATGGCTGACACAGAGGCGCCAATTAGCGGCCCGGCGACGTTGCCCAGATACATAAACGACTGGTTATAGCCAAAGATACGCCCGGTGACGCTGTCGCTGCTGTACTTCAGCAATAAGGTCTGCACCGCCGGGAGCATCGCGCCATCGGCAAAGCCGAGCAGAAAACGCAGCGTACCCAATTGCAGCGGGGTGGTGACAAAGGACATGGCGAAGAACATCACCACCGCGCAGCAGAGCGTCGCCAGCAGGATCCGCGAGGTGCCGATGCGGTCGCCAAGCTTACCCAACCGTGGCGCAGAAATCAGTGCCGACACGCCGGGCACCGCGGCGATCATCCCGGCCAGAAAAGCGATATTGTTGCTGTCCGGCGCCATCGACTTAATAAACAGCGCCAGAATCGGGCCGATTGAGCCGTTGCACAATTGGATCACCAGGGTGGTGAAGAACAGGCTGATCACCAGCCCCGGATAGGGCAAAGAGGCAAAAACTTGTTTCCCGGTGAGACGCTCGCTTTTGCTGACCTGCGGGCGAACGCCCTCTTTAATCAGAAACAGGGTCACCAGAAAACTGATGGTCAGCAGGATCGCCGTAATAAAAAAGACCATCCGCAGCCCGACGTGGTCCGCCAGGAAACCGCCCAGCAGCGGACCGCCGATCACCCCGCTAATTTGCGCCGTCGACAGCGTGCTTAGCGCCCAGCCGCTGCGCTCGCGCGGCACCTGGGAGGCCACCAGCGCCATGGCGTTGGGAATATAACCGGAGGTTAAGCCCATGATCGCCCGCAGGATAAACAGCTGCCAGACGTTGGTGGCGAAAGCCTGCAGTAAAATGGCAATCGCCATCCCCAACGAGGCGCGCAGCAGCATAAGCTTGCGGCCTTTACGGTCCGCCAGGCTTCCCCACATTGGCGAGACGATCGCCGAGACAAGAAAAGTGACGCTGAAGGTCAGCCCCGACCACATCGATAGCGCTTCATGCGAGGTGACGCCGAGCTGGGAGACGTAGAGGGGTAAAAAGGGGAGAATTTGACTGATCGCCAGGCCGGTAAAAAAGCAACCAAACCAGACGGAGATGAGATTAACCTTCCAGGATTCCATAACTACGCGTATTCATTAATGATTTGCCAATTATTATCTAGCTTAGCAATTTCATCCCACTGGTGTACTACCATAGATGCGCTGGCGGTGAGTTTGGTGTTTTATGGCTGCGGATGAGAGCCTGACGAAGCATTTTCTGGTCATTTAGGCTGCTCATAGCGCTTTATGCTCAAAAGCAGAAGCCCTGCCCGCGCATGCCGAAATGAAAATGGTTGGCGTGAGCCGCGTTGTACTCTGGCCCCAGCGCGTTACCGAAGTAATGGCAACTGCTGCTCAACAGCGCCGCCAGCCAGGGGCGCGAAGTCTCGCTCCGCCAGCCCTGCAGGACGCTAACGCGTCTACCGTCCGCCAGACGGAAACCGCTGACGTCCAGCGCGTCCGCCGTGGCGTGTTCACTGCGCCGCGCCTGTTGCCGATGGTAAATATTGCGGCAGGCAAAGCTGCCGAGATGATCGATCTGACGCAGATCGCTCGCCATCAGCTGCCGGGTCAGCGGCTTCGCCTGCTGCTCGATGTACAGCGCACTGCTCAGCGCCAGCGGGCAGCTGGCGAGAAAACTACTGCTCAGCTGCACCGCGCCAAAATTCGCCACCCGCACCACGTTACGCAGAGGGCAGCTTCCCTCGCTGTCGGCCACCGGCCGGCTGGCGATAAGCCGCCGGCGATTGGCTTCCGCCAGCAGGGAGGCGCACTGGTCTGCCGCCAGCCTGCGCAGCTTAAACGACGTCAGCCAGCCCGGGGGATCGTCCAGCGCCAGCGGCGCCAGCGGATTCAGGTGCGGCGGCAGATTGCGGTATCCCAACAGGCCCGCGCCGAGCAGCCCGGCCAGCACCAGCAGCGTCTTTCCTCTCACGCCCACTCCCGTCAATTGATCAGGTAAATATTATGGCAGCCAGGCAGCGGTTTCACATGGTATGTTATGCCCTTTGATGTTATCTGGATGGAAGTTGAAATGGCAAAGATGAGGGTTGGGATCGTTTTTGGCGGCAAGTCGGCGGAGCATGAAGTGTCGCTGCAGTCAGCGAAGAATATCGTGGAAGCGATTGATAAATCGCGCTTCGATGTGGTTCTGTTGGGTATTGATAAACAGGGGCTGTGGCACATCAACGACGCCGGCAACTACCTGCTCAATGCACAGGATCCTGCCCGCATTGCCCTGCGCCCTTCCACGGTGACTCTGGCGCAGATCCCGGGCCGCGAAGCGCAGCAGCTGATTAACGCCGAAAGCGGCCAACCGCTGGCGGCCATCGATGTGATTTTCCCGATCGTCCACGGCACGCTGGGTGAAGATGGCTCCCTGCAGGGGATGCTGCGCATGGCGAATCTGCCGTTCGTCGGCTCCGATGTGCTGGGCTCTGCGGCCTGTATGGACAAAGACGTGACCAAACGTCTGCTGCGCGACGCCGGGCTCGCCGTCGCCCCGTTTATCACACTCACCCGCGCCAACCGCGCGCAGTTCAGCTTTGCCGATGTCGAAGCGAAGCTTGGCCTGCCGCTGTTCGTTAAGCCGGCTAATCAGGGCTCGTCGGTTGGCGTCAGCAAAGTTAAAAACGAAGAGCAGTACCATCAGGCGGTGGCCCTGGCCTTCGAATTTGACCATAAAGTGGTGGTGGAGCAAGGCATTAAAGGGCGGGAAATTGAGTGTGCGGTGCTGGGTAACGACCACCCGCAGGCCAGCACCTGCGGTGAAATCGTCCTCAACAGCGAGTTTTACGCCTACGACACCAAGTATATCGACGATCAGGGCGCGCAGGTGGTAGTCCCGGCCGCTATCGCCCCTGAGATCAACGACAAAATTCGCGCTATCGCGGTGCAGGCCTACCAGACCCTGGGCTGCAGCGGCATGGCTCGTGTCGACGTGTTCCTCACCGCCGACAACGAGGTGGTGATCAACGAGATCAACACCCTGCCGGGCTTTACCAACATCAGCATGTATCCGAAGCTGTGGCAGGCCAGCGGTCTCGACTACACCAGCCTGATCACCCGCCTGATTGAGCTGGCGCTGGAGCGCCATGCCGCGGACCGGGCGCTGAAAACCTCCATGAACTAAAACGCGTTTTACCCCGCCTGGCAGCGGCGGCCTCAGGCCTCTTCTGCCGGGCGGCGGCGGATCACAAAGCCCGCAATCCAGAAGCTAATGACCCAGGTGATCAGACCGACGGCGTAGGATTGCCACCCCTGAGTTTCAAACCCCAGCAGCCCCACCACGCCATTAAGAATAAAAATCAACCCCAGCGCCACGGCGTAGTAGTGCCAATCGCGGCGAATTTTATCAGTGAGCTTCATGCGGCCTCCAACAGCAAAAAACGCATCTTCGCATAGCCGCCCGCGGCGGTCTGTAGCGATATGGAGAATGTTGCTGGATTGCGACGCCGCTCTCCCTTTTGTGCTCCTGTGGCGCAGTTAACACAACGGCGAAAACAGGATTATTCCTGGACGGCAATTACCAGCAATCTGATACTGATGATGGCCCCTGACTGCCAGAATACCTGACATAGAGCTGGAGAAAAAACCAGCAGCGCAGATGTGGGAGGGCCTATGGCTGAATTCAGTTTTTCAAAATCGCTTTTGGGAAATAAAAAAAGGGGCGCGCTGACCGGCAGCCATGTCGCCTACGGGCTGTTCGTGTTGATCTGCTGCTGGGCCGGCGCGCAGATGCTCAGCATGCTGATCCACGCCCCGGGGGTATTTGAACGCCTGATGCAAGCCCAGGACGCCAGCCGTCCGCAAGTCGACATCAGCCTCGCCGTGGGTACCCTCTTTGGTCTGATCCCTTTCCTTATCGGCTGCACGTTCATCGGGGTACTGGCGCTTATCGTGCGCTGGCGTCAGCGCCGTTAACGCCGCGCCATACAGTTTGCCCGCCGCTCATCAACCCGTTTCGCAAACCACGCCGTCGTCAGATTTCGGGTGATTTTTGGACTCTCCAGCTGGATCCCTGGCAACATCTCCCGCGGCAGGGTTTTGCCCGCCTTTTTCTCGGCGAGACGGAAAACCTGCTGATAGAGATCGGTCTTCTCAAACGCCAGGCTGTCGCCCTTTTTCAACTGACGATGGATCTCGCTGTCGCTCATCCCCAGCTGGCTCGCCAGGCGACGCACCGCCAGCTCGGTGCTGCCCGGCTCCTCGCTGTCGTAGCGGATAAGGTCGCCGTCGAGCGCCAGTTTTACCCCGCTGGCTTTCACCACCGCGTTCTGGAAGGCGGCGTTACGGCTGGCGTACCAGCCGGCGTTGAAGTCGGCAAAGCGGTACAATGGCGCACTATAACTGGCCGGATAGTTCAGCAGATGATAGGTGCCAAACCACAGGCCACCGCGCAGACTGAAGACCTCCTGGCGCACCGTGCCGTTCATTTTCCACGGGTAGCCGGAGGTGTGCTGCTCGGCAAAAGCAATGCTGACCTGCATCGGCCCCCCGGTGTGCACCGGGTTAAGGGAACCGAACAGCTTCTGCCCCATCGGCACCATCCCGATAAAGTCATCAAAAATGGCGCTCAACTGCTTTTCCGTCTTCACATTGTCCAGACGGTCGCTATAGCTTTTACCGTTTGGCGAGGTGATCTTCAGCGCGGTATGGACCAGAAACGGCGGAATGTGCATTTTTTCCGCCCGGCGGTCAATTTCCTGCCAGGCGATTTTATTCAGCCCCGGCACCACCGGATCGGACTGATAGTTAGACTCTTGCTGCGCGACCGCCAGCACCGAGCAGACGTTTTCTTCCGTCGGCGCCAGCTTCTGGCTGTCAAACGCGGTGGCGATGGCTTGCGCCCAGGCCTCCCGATCCTTGACGCTGGCCGGCATTTTCTGCCGCACTACCGACGCCACGTCAACAGGCTTCTCGCCCTCTTTCAGCGCCGGAGCCTGCTGGCTGGTACAGGCGCTCAGCGCCATGGCCGCCAGCAGCGTCAATGAAACGGGAATAATGCGCGATAAACGTGCGGCCATTATGCTTCCTTGTCTTGATTAACGTAATGTCGGGATCGCTTCCTGCAGCGGTTTGCCGTCCAGCTCGCGTTCAAAACTGCGCAGACGTTTGTAGATGGACATCAGTTCCACCAGCGTTGTCCACGAGCTGATCAGGTACTGGAACGAGCCGCGCACCTGGCCGAAGACGTTGGTAATTTGCGTCATCAGCCCGAGGGTAATCGTACCGGCAACGATCGACGGAAACAGCAGGAAAAGGCCGAAAACGTTATCCACCTGCAGATAGAGGATGCGGGCGATATTGAAATACATATAGTGGAAATAGAGACGGAAATAGTTGCGACGCACCGCGCGGAATAGCTCGCGCACCGTCGGCGGCGTGGCGCGAGTTTCATCGTCCTCGCCATAAACCAGCTCTTTACGATAGGCCGCTTCCACGCGCTGGTTTTTAAACTCCAGGCCCGGCAGCTTAATCCCCACCACCGCCAGCAGGCCGGTACCCATCAGCGACCAGACGATAGCGGCAATCACCAGGCCATACGGCAGATGGCCGACGATAGGCAGGTCGGGAACATGTTCGGAGAGCGTCACCAGCACCGGCAGGAAGGCGATCAGGGTCATCACCGCGTTGATAAAGCTCACGCCCATATCTTCGAGGGTGGAAGCAAAACGCATGGTATCTTCCTGCACACGCTGCGCGGCGCCTTCGATATGGCGCAGATGCTGCCAGTGGGCCATATAGTGCTCGTTCATCGCCGTGCGCCAGCGGAAGACGTAGTGGCTGACGAAGAAGTTGTTCATCACGCCAATAATCACCGCGATGATCGCGATGCCGAGAAAGACGCCGATTTCCTGATAAAACTGATTGATGCTGACCTTATGCGGGGTGGCCAGCGCGCTCTGGATCAGGTCGTAGAACGGCGCATACCAGGCGTTGATCGCCACCCCGACTTCCACCAGAAACCAGGTGACGAAGATGATGAGCGAGGTGCCGAGAATCGACCAGTACTGCCAGCGGTGCGGGCAGTAGACAAACCAGAACAGCGCGAACACGCCGACGCAAAACAGATAGTAAGCGTAGAACACCAGATAGTTGAGCGACCAGAAGCGCGCCGCGCTGATCGCCACATTTTGCGATGCCCCGGTGACCCGCAGCAGCCAGTCGCCGCCGCCCGCCTGCCAAAAGATCACGGCCAGCAGCGACCAGATAAAGGCAGAAATAAAAAACGGCCCCGGTTTGGGGAAAAAAGATTTAAACATCATTGTCTCCTGCTAACTTCTTATCGTTCTGCTATTGCTGTGTACGACGCATACGTCGGCCGCCGCGTGGATGAGCCCTCGCGGGACAGACGAATGATAAGACCGGATATCAACAGCTTAGTTCTGCTGCCATGCGTGCAGAATTGTTTCTGTGGGTTTCACCTGTAAAGGATTGCCAGGAATGGTCAGCGTACGCCACACCTCATTGTAGTGGGCGATAAGCGTCGCGGCCTGCGCGGCGGGGCGGTCGGCGGTGGTGTGGGCATCTTCCGCAATAACAATACCGTACCCGCGGCTGGCGCCATTTTTAATGGTGGTATCGAGGCAGTAGTCGGTGGCGCAGCCGCAGATGACGAACTGCTGAATGTCGTGTTCGTCCAGCACCTGCGCCAGCGAGGTGTGATAGAAGGCATCGCAGGCGGTTTTGGTGACATACAGCGCGCCAGCCGGCTGCTCCAGCTCAGGAAGCAGGGCGAAGCCTTCGCTGCCGGCTTCGAGGCCGCCGGCTTCATCATGCTGAATGAAAATAACCTTGTCCGCCGCGCGCACCAGACGATTAATTTGCGCGACGCAGCGCTCGCGCGCCAGACGCGGCGTGGCGAACACGCCGTTTTGCATATCCACGACCATCACTACCCGTTGAGCCGTCATTGTTCTCTCCCACGAACCTTCAGCCAAACGGTCATCATACGCGCCGGCGAAAAAAGCCGGTATCCGAAAGCGTAAAAAAGTCTTTTTTACGCACCGTTACCTTTTTCCTGCAGGAATGTCGTGAATCCCGCTTTGTTCTGCGCCACTTCGTAGTATAAATACCCTCTTCTTTTTTATTTATTTAATGGATGATCTCCGTTGAAACGTAGTTTGCTCATTTTTGCTGCGCTGTGCGCGGCGTCGTGGACCTCGGTGCAGGCCGCACAGCCTACCGTTGACCCGGTTTTCGCCTCGGATGTGGTCGATCGTTACGCCAATCATATCTACTACGGCAGCGGCGCCACCGGCATGGCGCTGGTGGTTATCGATGGCAATCAGCGTGTTTTTCGCAGCTTTGGCGAAACCCGCCCGGGGAATAATCAGCACCCGCAGCTCGACTCGGTGATCCGTATCGCCTCCCTCAGCAAACTGATGACCAGCGAAATGCTGGTGAAGCTGCTCGACCAGGGGGTGGTGAAACTCAACGATCCGCTGAGCAAATACGCCCCGCCGGGCGCCCGGGTGCCTGACTGGCAGGGAAAACCAATCACCCTGGTTAACCTCGCGACTCATACCAGCGCCCTGCCGCGCGAGCAGCCTGGCGGCGCCGCTCATCGTCCGGTGTTTGTCTGGCCGACCCGCCAGCAGCGCTGGAACTGGCTCTCTACCGCGACCCTGAAGACCGCGCCGGGCTCGCAGGCCGCCTACTCCAATCTGGCCTTCGATTTACTGGCGGACGCGCTCTCCACCGCCGCCGGCAAACCGTATCCGCAGCTGTTTGAAGAACAGATCACCCGGCCGCTGGGGATGAAGGACACCACCTTTACCCCGTCACCGGATCAGTGCCAGCGGCTGATGATCCCGGAAAAAGGCGCCAGCCCGTGCAACAACACCCTGGCGGCGATCGGCAGCGGCGGAGTCTACTCGACGCCGGGGGATATGATGCGCTGGATGCAGCAGTTCCTGTCATCCGATTTCTATACCCGCAGCCAGCAGGCCGACCGGATGCAGACGCTGATTTATCAGCGTAACCAGCTGACCCGGGTGATTGGTATGGACGTGCCGGGCCGCGCAGACGCGCTGGGCCTCGGCTGGGTGTATATGAAGCCGAAGAACGGCCATCCGGGGATTATTCAGAAAACCGGCGGCGGCGGCGGGTTTATCACCTATATGGCGATGAATCCGCAGGCTAACGTTGGCGCCTTTGTGGTGGTAACCCGCTCGCCGTTAACCCGCTTCAACAATATGAGCGATGGCATCAACGACCTGGTCAGCGAGTTGAGCGGCGCACAGCCCAACATGCAGACGGCCAGCCAGTAAGCCCGGGGAAGGTTTCGCCGATGCGCCATAACGATCGTTTTGGCGAAACATCCCGCTGCCATTTCAGTTACACTATCGTCTTTCATTTCACAAAATCAGGCAAACCATGACAGATTTAATCACTCGCCCCCGCCGCCTGCGTCAATCCGCTGCGCTGCGCGCCCTGTTTGAAGAGACAACACTGAGTTTGAACGACCTGGTGTTGCCGATCTTTGTTGAAGAAGAAATTGATGATTACAAAGCGATCGAGGCCATGCCCGGCGTGATGCGCATTCCGGAAAAATATCTGGCGCGCGAGATCGAACGCATCGCCAACGCCGGGATCCGCTCGGTGATGACCTTTGGTATTTCTCATCACACCGATGCCACCGGCAGCGATACCTGGAATGAAAATGGTCTGGTGGCGCGTATGTCGCGGATTTGTAAGTCCACGGTGCCGGAGATGATCGTCATGTCCGATACCTGCTTCTGCGAATATACCTCCCACGGCCACTGCGGCGTGCTGTGCGACCACGGGGTGGATAACGACGCGACCCTGGAAAACCTCGGCAAACAGGCCGTTGTCGCCGCCGCCGCGGGGGCGGATTTCATCGCTCCTTCCGCCGCGATGGACGGACAGGTACAGGCGATTCGCCGCTCGCTGGATGCTGCCGGTTTCACTAATACGGCGATCATGTCCTACTCGACCAAGTTCGCTTCTTCCTTCTACGGCCCGTTCCGCGAAGCGGCCGGTACCGCGCTGAAGGGCGATCGGAAAACCTATCAGATGAGCCCGATGAATCGCCGGGAGGCCATTCGCGAGTCGCTGCTCGATGAAGCCCAGGGCGCCGACTGCCTGATGGTGAAACCGGCTGGCGCCTACCTGGATATTCTGCGCGATATCCGCGAACGCAGCGATCTGCCGCTCGGCGCCTATCAGGTCAGCGGTGAGTACGCGATGATCAAATTTGCTGCCCAGGCGGGCGCTATCGATGAAGAGAAAGTGGTTCTGGAAAGCCTCGGCGCTATCAAACGCGCAGGCGCCGACCTGATCTTCAGCTATTTCGCCCTCGATCTGGCCGAGAAAAAGATCCTCCGTTAAACCCGCCCCTCCCCGGTGGCGCTGCGCTTACCGGGGCCCGCAGTCCCATCCCGCATGTAGGCCGGGTCAGGCGCAGCCGCCACCCGGCACAAAAACGGCTCCCTACTCGTAGCCATTGCCCGGCGGCGCTGACGCTTGCGCGGGCCTACGAGATTGCCGGGCCAGCAGTCCCATCCCGCATGTAGGCCGGGTCAGGCGCAGCCGCCACCCGGCACAAAA